>Ga0194055_10000010_pt1 | contig 120168 bp, 127 predicted proteins | sample SepL449m_MetaG_FD_155482 | JGI IMG/M metagenome (GOLD analysis project Ga0194055, IMG submission 155482) | Anoxic zone freshwater microbial communities from boreal shield lake in IISD Experimental Lakes Area, Ontario, Canada - Sep2016-L442-9m | ecosystem: Environmental > Aquatic > Freshwater... | reverse complement strand
GGACAAAGACTCCCGCGAGCATTTTGAAATGCGTATTCACAAGCGCCTGCTTGACATTCTTGAGCCATCAGCGAAAACCGTTGATGCGTTGCAGCGCCTTGAGCTGCCGGCTGGCGTTGATATCGAAATTAAAATTCAGCAGGCTTGAAACCTGGCATTGAAGGCCATCTCAAGCGGCCCACCAGCGACTTTGTGCTCGTGAGTGGTAGCCGCTAAGGTGTCCCTTCCGTGCGAACAGCCCACCCGGGCACGAGCACCGAGATCGGAAACACCCTCGAACTGACGTCTGCGACGGCCACCAAGGTGGTGGTACCCCGCAGCACAACCCAAAGGCGCTCCGCCGGGTTTACCCGTGCGGAGCGTTCGCGTGAACAGCCCCCGGTAGTCACCATCGCCGAGGTCTGGATCGCTCCAGCACCTGTCACAGAAAGATCGCAGCCGATATGGCGAATAAGGCACTCGTCGGCGAAAAGGTCGGCATGACTCAGGTTTGGGATGACGCCAATCGCGTCGTTCCGGTCACCGTGATTCGAGTCACGCCCCTACGCGTCGTCCAGATTAAAACGCTCGAACACGATGGCTATAGCGCGTTGCAGGTCACATTCGGCACTCGTGACCCCCGCAAGCTCACCCAGCCCAAAGCTGGACACTTTGCCAAGGCGGGTGTAGCCCCGGGTTCAACGCTGGTTGAACTCCGTCTCGACGATGTCTCCGAGTACGAAATTGGTCAAGAGATCGGCGTCGACCTGCTCACCGCTGGTGATTTGATCGATGTCAGCGCGGTCAGTCGGGGCAAAGGCTTTGCCGGAACCATGAAGCGTCACAACTTCAAGGGCCAAAAAGCTTCGCACGGTACCCACCGGGTCCATCGCAAGCCCGGCTCGGTCGGTGCATGCGCCACACCTGCTCGGGTGTTCAAGGGCACCCGAATGGCTGGTCGCATGGGTGGCGAAAAGGTCACCACCTTGAACCTGCAGGTAGTTGAAGCAGATGCTGAGCGCGGCCTGCTGTTGATCCGTGGTGCTGTTCCGGGGCCAAAGGGCGGTTTGGTCATTGTTCGCAATGCGGTCAAGGCGACTGCTTCGGTCAAGGGTGGTGCCTGATGCCTTCGATCACCATGAAGAATTCGGCTGGCGCCGATCAAGGTTCGGTTGACCTTGACGACGCGACCTTTGGCATCGAGCCGAACGTTTCGGTCATGCATCAGGTCGTGACAGCCCAGCTCGCTGCTCGACGAGCAGGCACGCAAAGCACCAAGACCCGAGCTGAGGTTCGCGGTGGCGGCGCCAAGCCTTGGAAGCAAAAAGGCACGGGCCGAGCCCGTCAAGGCAGTATTCGTTCGCCGCAGTGGAAGGGCGGTGGCGTTGCCCTCGGCCCCAAGCCCCGTAGCTATACCCAGCGCACCCCAAAGAAGATGATCAAGCTGGCGCTTCGGTCCGCGTTGTCGGATCGAGCAGCCGAAAATCAGGTCGTAGTTGTCGATGAGTGGCGCTTTGATGCGCCGAGCACCAAAGCGGCAGTGGCGTTTCTGTCGACGCTCGAGTTGACCGGTCGCATCGTGGTCGTGGTGGGCCCTGATGACATCAACGTTGCAAAGAGCTTTCGCAACCTTCCCCAGGTGCATGTGCTCGAGCAGGGCGAACTCAACGCTTACGACATTTTGGTGTCTGACTTCGTGATCTTTTCGAAGGCGACACTCCCGGTTACGACGGCGGGTTCCAAAGCTGCCGTCACCGTCTCGAGCGATGAGGTTGCCAAGTGAAGGATCCCCGCGACGTCATCATTGAGCCGGTCGTAAGCGAGAAGTCCTATGCGCTGTTAGACCAGAACGTCTATACGTTCAAGGTGCACAAAGATGCCAGCAAGCCTGAGATCGGCGATGCCATCCGTGCGATCTTCAATGTGAAGGTGATCAAGGTGAACACGCTGAACCGCAAAGGTAAGCGCAAGCGCAATCGTCGTAATGGCACTTTCGGCTCCCGTCCCGACACCAAGCGCGCCATTGTCACGCTTGCTGCCGGCGACAAGATCGATCTGTTCGAGGCATAGGAACCATGGCACTCCGTAAGCGCAAGCCCACCAGTCCCGGTCGTCGTTTCCAGACGGTCTCCGATTTTGCGGAGATCACTTCGACGACGCCTGAAAAGTCGCTGCTGGCTCCCAAGCACAACACCGGTGGCCGTAACAGTTATGGCCGCAAGACTGCCCGGCACAAGGGTGGCGGCCACAAGCAGCAATACCGAGTCATCGACTTTCGACGTACCAAAGACGGCGTGCCGGCCAAGGTCGCTACGGTCGAATATGACCCGAACCGCAACTGCCGAATTTTGTTGCTGCACTATCTTGATGGCGAGAAGCGATACATCCTCGCTCCAGCCGGTGTCGAGGTGGGGGACCTGCTCCAGAGCGGTCAAGGTTCAGAAATTCGCGCTGGGAATGCGCTCCCCATGCGTTATATCCCGGTTGGAACGACGATCCACAATGTCGAGCTCAAGCCAGGTGGCGGCGGCAAGATGGCTCGAAGCGCAGGCGCAAGCGTGCAGCTCGTTGCCAAGGAGGGTGATTATGTCACCTTGCGTCTTCCGAGTACGGAGATGCGACGCGTCCCGATCGATTGTCGGGCCACGGTCGGTTCAGTGGGCAACGCCGAATTCGAACTCATCAAAATTGGTAAAGCGGGACGCAACCGCTGGAAGGGCGTTAAGCCCCAGACCCGCGGCGTCGCAATGAACCCAGTTGACCATCCTCACGGTGGTGGCGAAGGCAAGACCTCGGGTGGGCGCCATCCGGTGTCGCCATGGGGCAAGCCTGAAGGCCGTACTCGTGACAAGACCAAGCCATCGCAGCAACTCATCGTCCGCCGACGTCGCACCCGCGGCTCGCGCCGATAGACGGGACCACGCACCATGCCTCGTAGCCTCAAAAAGGGTCCGTTCGTTGACGACCACCTTCTCAAGAAGGTTGACGCGCTGAACGTCGAAAACGAAAAGCGGGTCATCAAGACCTGGTCACGTCGATCAACGATTATCCCTGAGATGGTCGGCCACACGATCGCCGTTCACGACGGTCGCAAGCACGTTCCGGTGTACATCACCGAATCGATGGTTGGACACAAATTGGGCGAGTTTGCACCTACTCGTACATTTCGGTTTCACGCGGGCCAGGAACACAAGGGTCGGCGATAACGATGGCGTTTGGAGTTAAGACCAACGAACGACCCGGCACTCGTGCTCAAGTCAAATACACCCGAGTTTCGGCTTATAAAGCCCGCGAGGTCCTTGATCTCATCCGTGGCGAGCAAGTGGCTCGGGCGCTGGAGATTCTTGAGTTTGCCGAGCGCGATGTCGCACAGGTCATTCTCAAATGTCTCGAGTCGGCAATTGCGAACGCCGAGCACAACGACCAGGTTCCAGCCGACGAGTTATTTGTTTCAGCGTGTTACGCCGACGAAGGTCCGACGCTGAAGCGGTGGCGGCCTCGTGCGCGTGGGCGGGCCACCCGAATCCGCAAGCGCACCTGCCACATCACGGTCATTGTGAGTCGGTTGGCCCCTGAAGTACTCGATTTGATGCGTCAGCGCGAAATCGCCTCTGGTGGTCGCGGCGGCGGTCAGGCAGCTGCGGAGGCTCGCCGTCAGCGGGTCCAACGCAGCCGTGAGGCAAAGGCTGAGAAGAAGGCAGCTGAGATCGCCGCCGAAGAAGATCACGATCACGATCACGACGATGTTGTCGAGACCGATGTTGTCGAGACCGATGTTGTCGAGACCGATGTTGTCGAGACCGATGTTGTCGAGACCGATGCAACCGATGCAACCGACGAGGTCGCTAGCGATGACGCTACGACCGAGCGAGAGGACAGCTGATGGGCCAGAAGGTCAACCCCTATGGGTTCCGACTCGGCGTCACCACCGACTGGAAGTCGCGTTGGTTCGCTGACCGTCGTCAGTACGGCGAGTACATCATCGAGGACTGGAAGATTCGTAGTTACCTCATGACGCAGCTTCCCCATGCTGCGATCAGCCGGGTCGAAATCGAACGGACACGAGATCACTTGCGCATTGATGTGCATACGGCTCGTCCAGGCATCGTGATCGGTCGCCGTGGCGCCGAGGCAGACCGGTTGCGTACCGGGCTCACCTCCATCACGGGCAACAACAAGGTGCAGCTCAACATTCAAGAGATCAAACAACCCGAGCTTGACGCGGCGCTCATCGCTCAAGGCGTGGCTGATCAGCTGGCCGGTCGAGTGGCTTTTCGCCGTGCCATGAAACGTGCGGTGCAGAACGCAGAAAAAGCGGGTGCACTTGGGATTCGCGTGCAGTGCTCAGGTCGCCTCGGTGGATCTGAAATGGCTCGCACCGAGTGGTATCGCGAGGGGCGGGTGCCGCTGCACACCTTGCGCGCCGACATCGATTACGGATTCCGCGAAGCGAAAACGACCTACGGTCGCATCGGGGTCAAGGTTTGGATCTACAAGGGCGACATTTTGCCCTACAAGAGCGTGCTCGAAGACAAGGTCACCAAAGAAGCGGCGATGGCCGTTGGTGAAACCTCAGGTCAGATCAAGCCCCGCAAGGTGGTGTCCTCGGCGGCACCTCGATCACGGGCAGACGCTGATGACCTCGACGCGGCCGACACCCTCATCGATGAGTCTGCACCGCTGGTAAAAGAAGCCGATCCTGAATTGGAGCGACTGCTCGCCGAAGAAGAAGCAATTGAGGCTTCCGTTCGCGAACACCACGAGACACCGCATTTCCGTCCCGGGGATGGTGACTGATCATGTTGATGCCCAAGAAGGTCAAACACCGCAAGCAACAGCGCGGTCGGATGCGCGGTCAAGCCAAGGGCGGCACCGAGGTGACGTTCGGCGACTACGGCATTCAGGCCCTCGAGCCGGGTTGGATCACCGCTCGCCAGATCGAGGCTGCTCGTATTGCCATGACCCGTCACATCAAGCGTGGCGGCAAGGTTTGGATCAACGTGTTTCCTGACAAGCCTGTGACCGAAAAGCCAGCCGAGACCCGCATGGGTTCTGGCAAGGGCAACCCCGAACGGTGGGTTGCGGTCGTGAAGCCTGGTCGCATTTTGTTTGAGCTTTCCTACAACGATCCCGAGGTCGCCAAAGCGGCCATCGATCGGGCCATTCAGAAACTGCCTATCAAGGCCCGTTTCGTTGCCCGAGAAGAGGCATTCTGATGGCAAAAGGCGACCTTGCAGTCCGGGATCTCCCCGATGTCGAGCTCATTGATCGGCTCGGTGAGACCAAGCAGGAATTATTCAACTTGCGGTTCCAACACGTCACCGGTCAGCTCGACAATTCGGCGCGTCTTGGTCAGTTGAAAAAAGAAATCGCTCGCATTCGTACCGAACTTCGTGAGCGCGAAATCGCCGCTGCCGAAGCCCTCGAAATTGATGCGACGACTCAAGAGGAGACGGCCTGATGGCTGACGAGAACGCAACCGAATCTGAACCCAGGTCGAACACGCGCAAGGTCCGCGAGGGCCTCGTGACATCGAATGGCATGGACAAGACCGCGGTCGTCGCGGTTACCGATCGGGTACGCCACCCGCGCTACAACAAGACAGTCCAGCGCACGACCAAGTTGTTTGTTCACGATGAGGAAAATGACCTCAACGTGGGTGACCGGGTTCGTGTGCAGGAGACTCGTCCCCTGTCGAAGCTCAAGCGTTGGCGCATCCTTGATGTTTTGGAGCGTGCGCGATGATTCAGCAGGAAAGCCGCCTTCGGGTGGCCGACAACAGCGGCGCCAAAGAAGTGCTTTGCATCAAGGTTCTCGGTGGATCACGTCGTCGGTATGCCTCGATTGGTGACATCTTCGTTGCCACGGTCAAAGACGCGATTCCGGGTGCTGCAGTCAAAAAAGGCGAGGTCGTCAAGTGCGTCGTCGTGCGGGTGAAAAAGGAAAAACGTCGTCCGGACGGCTCGTATATCAAGTTTGACGAGAACGCGGCAGTGCTGATCAACGATCAACAACAGCCGCGTGGAACGCGCATCTTCGGCCCGGTTGGGCGTGAGCTTCGCGACAAGAAGTTCATGCGCATCGTGTCACTGGCACCGGAGGTGCTTTAGATGAAAATTCGTAAAGGTGACCGAGTGAAGGTGCTCGCCGGCAAAGACCGCGGCAAGACCGGCACCATCACGTTCGCCTATCCGGCAAAGGGGAAGGTCGTCGTTGACGGCATGAACATTGCCAAGAAGCATCAGAAAGCCACGGGCGCAACGATGCAAGCCGGAATCATCGACAAAGAGATGCCGATGCCGGTATCGAACGTCGCGATCATCTGTTCGTCGTGCGGAAAGCCAACTCGTGTTGGCTATCGCTTCGAACCTGATGGCACCAAGGTGCGGGTTTGCCGCAAATGTGAAAGTGACATCGCATGAGTACAGCAACGAAGGCGTTTCCTCGCCTCAAGCAGCGGTACAACGATGAGATTCGTGCCCAGCTCAAGGAGAGCATTGGGCTCGGCAACATCATGGAGGTCCCGCGGCTTGAAAAGATCGTCATCAACATGGGTGTTGGTGCGGCTACCGATCAGGCTCGACTGCTTGACGGCGCCATAATTGATCTTGAGATCATTAGCGGACAGAAGCCACTGACCACCCGGGCCAAGAAGTCAATCGCTGGGTTCAAGCTTCGTGAAGGCAATGCCATTGGCGCGAAAGTGACGCTTCGAGGCGATCGCATGTGGGAATTTTTCGATCGCTTGGTCAGCCTCGCGATTCCCCGCATTCGAGATTTTCGCGGTCTTCCTGCGAATTCCTTTGATGGCCGAGGCAATTACACCTTTGGCGTGACTGAACAGTTGATCTTTCCTGAAATCGATTACGACAAGGTTGATGTCCCACGCGGCATGGACATCACGATTGTCACCACCGCCCGTACGAATGCCGAAGGCCGAGCACTCCTCGACGCCTTCGGATTCCCTTTCAAGCGTGAGGGGCAGCAGTAATGGCAAAGAAGGCGCTCATCGAGAAGCAACAGCGCACTCCCAAGTTCAAGGTGCGGGGTTACACCCGTTGCCGTCGATGCGGTCGGCCACGTGCCGTCTACCGCAAGTTCGGTCTGTGCCGAGTGTGTCTGCGAGAGCTGGCCCACGCCGGCGAATTGCCGGGCGTCACGAAAGCCAGCTGGTGACGGAGGCGATGACAAGATGACTATGACTGATCCCATCGCCGACATGCTCACCCGTCTGCGCAACGCCAATGTGGCGATGCACGACGAGGTTCGGATGCCGTCGTCCAAACTGAAAGCATCGCTTGCTGCCCTGCTCAAAAAAGAGGGTTACATCGAAGGCTTCACCATCGCCGACGACGAGACCCGACCAGGTCAAGTGCTTACGGTGACAATGAAGTATTCCCCTGAGCGAGCTCGAGTGATTTCCGGCGTGAAGCGCATCTCAAAGCCAGGACTTCGCGTGTATATCAAGGCCGATCGCGTCCCTCGCGTTCTCGGTGGCCTCGGTGTTGCCGTCCTATCCACCAGCCAGGGTCTTATGACCGACCGCGAAGCGCGTCAGCGCCGAGTGGGCGGCGAGATCCTCTGTTACGTCTGGTAAGGGGCGCACTCATGTCACGAATTGGACGTTCACCGATCTCGGTTCCTGCTGGTGTTGATGTCACGATCAACGATCGTCACGTCACAGTAAAGGGACCGAAAGGTCAGCTTGAACTCGATATTCCCGGCGAAATTACTGTTCGAGCCGACGCCGACGAATTGCTCGTCGAACGCCCGAATGACGAACGCGACAATCGCGCGATGCACGGTTTGGTTCGCACGCTGGTGAACAACATGGTGGTAGGCGTGACCGAGGGTTATCGCAAAGATCTCGACATCGTCGGGGTTGGCTACCGGGCAATCGCCTCCAGCCCAACCAAACTTGAGCTCGCGTTGGGTTTTAGTCATCCGGTTCGGGTTGAAGCTCCAGATGGCATCAGTTTTGACGTTCCTGCACCGACCACGATCGGTGTTGTTGGTATCAATAAAGAACTCGTCGGTCAGGTCGCCGCCAACATCCGGGCGATCCGCAAGCCAGAGCCTTATAAGGGCAAGGGCGTGCGATATCGCGACGAGCATGTGGCCCGCAAGGCCGGAAAGACTGCGAAGTAGACACCATGAGCTACAGCGCTAAGAAGAAACGAGAAGCACGCCTACGTCGTCACCTTCGGGTACGCAAGAAGGTACGGGGCGACAGCACGCGTCCCCGCTTGGCCGTGTTCCGATCGAACAAGCACATCAGTGCCCAGGTGATCGACGACCGCACCGGTCGTACGCTCGCGGCGGCATCAACGACTGAATCGGTCCTTCGCGTCGGTTCGACGAGCAACATCGCTTCTGCCGTCAAGGTCGGCGAACTTGTTGCAGAGCGTGCCAAGGCAGCGGGAATCGAAAAGGTCGTATTTGACCGCGGTGGAAACCTCTACCACGGCCGCGTCGCTGCCGTGGCCAACGCGGCCCGTGAAGCCGGACTGGAGTTGTAATGGCGAGCAACAGAGACGATGCGCAACTTCGCGAGTCGCGAGTCATCAACATTAATCGAGTGGCCAAGGTGGTCAAGGGTGGTCGGCGGTTCTCGTTCACTGCACTCGTGGTGATTGGCGACGGCGCGGGCCGAGTTGGCCTGGGTTACGGCAAGGCCAAGGAAGTTCCGCTGGCGATCCAAAAGGGCACCGAAGAGGCTCGCAAGAATCTCTTCTCGGTTCCATTAGCTGGCAGCACCATTATTCATCCAGTGATCGGCGAGATGGGTGCGGGTCGAGTGCTGCTTAAGCCAGCCGCTCCCGGCACCGGTGTTATTGCCGGCGGTGCCGCCCGCGCGATTCTTGAAGAAGCCGGAATTCACGATGTGTTGTGCAAGTCGCTTGGCTCTGCCAATCACATCAACGTGGCACGCGCCACCATCGCCGGGCTCCAAGCCTTGAAGCGTCCGGACGAGATTGCGCGACTGCGTGGACTTTCGCCCGAAGAGTTCGTTCCTGCTGGTCTGCTCAAGGCCTACCGCGATAGCGAGCGCGGTCCGCTCGTTCCCGATGAGGTCCGCTGATGGCTCACATCAAGGTCACTCAAGTTCGTTCGACTATTGGCACGAAACCAAAGACCAGGGGCACTATGCGTGCGTTGGGTCTGCGCGGAATCGGCCAAAGCAATACCCTTCCTGATCGTCCCGAGATTCGCGGCATGATCGCTCGTGTTCCCCATCTGATTACCGTCGAAGAAGAGGCAGACTCGTGAAGGTCCACGATCTCAAACCGACCGCTGGGTCGACGAAAAACCGCAAGCGTGTTGGTCGTGGTATTGGCGGCAAGGGTGGCAAGACTGCCGGCCGCGGTACCAAAGGCCAACGTGCTCGGGGCAGCATTCCGGCAGGTTTTGAAGGTGGGCAGCTGCCTTTGCACATGCGGGTACCGAAACTCAAGGGCTTCAACAACCCATTTCGGGTTGAATATCAAGGCCTCAACCTTGATGTGCTCGACGCCAGCGGACTAGCTGCGATTAGTCCTGAGGCGTTGCACGAACTCGGACTCACCCACAAGGGTGCGTTGATTAAGGTTCTAGGGCGAGGCGAGATCACTCGCGCTGTTCAAGTTAAAGCACATGGGTTCTCGAAATCCGCTGAAGCGGCAATACTTGCTGCTGGCGGAACCATCGAGGTCCTGCCATTGCCGTGGGGCGATCGTCGTCCACCGGCTAAGGGCAACCAGTTCACAAACCGGTAGCCCGCTTCTTCCGACCGGTCGCCGATAGGAGCAATCCCGGTGCTTTCGAGCTTGCGCAACATCTTCAGGGTCCCTGACCTACGCAACAAGGTGCTGTTTTCGTTATTGATGATTTTGGTCTACCGGTTCGGTGCCTATGTGCCGGTGCCGGGGATCGACGTCAGCGCGCTGCAGACCTTGAAGGATCAAGCCGCCCAGGGTGGCGTTCTGGCGTTCTTGCAGTTGTTTTCCGGCGGTGCACTGACCCAGTTCGCAGTTTTCGCGCTTGGGATCATGCCCTACATCACGGCATCGATCATCATGCAAATTCTTGGCGTGGTGATCCCCAAACTTGAAGAATGGCAAAACCAAGGCGCGGTTGGTCAACGCAAAATCACGCAGTGGACCCGGTACGTAACGATCGGTATCGCGATCGTGCAGTCGACCGGCCTGAGCTATCTGTTCCATAAAGGCGGCGGCGGCCTCCGTGGCGGCAATACCACCGGACTTGACCTTGTCCCGCATTATGACGTGGGACATGTCGCGCTCATCGTCTTGACCCTCACGACCGGTACTGCGCTGCTGATGTGGATTGGCGAGCTCATCACTCAGCGCGGCATTGGCAACGGCATGTCATTGCTTATTTTCGCTTCGGTGGTTTCGACGCTGCCCGCCCAGGGCAGTCGCATTAAGGCTTCGGCCGGTGTGCTCGCCCTAGTGGTGACATTGATCGTGTTCTTGGTGATCTTGGTGGCGATCGTGTTCGTTGAGCAAGGTCAGCGTCGGATACCGGTGCAGTTCGCCAAACGGGTCGTCGGTCGACGCATGTATGGCGGGCAAAGTACCTATATCCCGCTCAAGGTCAACCAGTCCGGCGTGATCCCGATCATTTTTGCAAGCTCGGTGTTGTACCTGCCGCAACTTCTGTCGTTCGTACTTCCGGCAGATGGATGGGGGGCAAGCGTCCAAAAGTGGATTAACGACAACTTGGTTCAGCCCGACGCGCTCGCTCACATCTTGGTGTTCGGTCTTTTGATTATTGGTTTTGCCTACTTCTATACGGCCATCACCTTTGACCCGGCCAAGCAAGCCGACACCTTGCGTAAGCAAGGCGGTTTCATTCCCGGCATTCGTCCGGGTCCGCAAACCGAGCGTTACCTTGCCAAAGTGCTCTCCCGCATCACCCTGCCCGGCGCGCTTTTTATCGCCGCAGTTGCACTTATCCCGTCGCTATTGCTGACCCATTTTCTGCCCGGCAATCAAGTTTCATTCTCGGGTATTTCCATCTTGATCGCGGTCGGGGTGGCGCTTGAAACCATGAAGCAAATTGATAGCCAGCTGATGATGCGAAACTACGAAGGATTCCTAAAATAGTGGCGCTCAAAGTCCTCTTGTTCGGTCGCCAAGGTGCCGGCAAGGGAACACAGTCGGTTCAGCTTTCGAAGCACTACGGGACTCCACATGTCTCAACTGGTGACATGTTGCGCGAGGCCGTGGCCGCTGGCACCGAGTTCGGTAGTCAGGCGCAAACCTATCTCGACGCTGGATCCTTGTTGCCAGATGAAATCATGCTTGGGGTCATCAACGACCGTTTTGCCCAACCCGATGTCATTGCGAACGGTTTTCTGCTTGATGGATTTCCGCGCACCCTTGGCCAAGCCACTGCGCTGCTCGAGATCACGCCAGTTGATCTCGCGGTCAATATTGAAGTGCCGCGCGACGTTGTCCTCGAGCGCCTTTCGAGTCGCCGAGTTTGCAAAAACTGCAACGCCATTTATTCGACGTCTGAACCCCCAAGTTCTCTGTGGGTCTGCGATGTTTGTGGCGGTGACGTCGTGCAGCGCGCCGATGACACGCCAAACGCGATTAGTCGGCGCCTTGAGGCCTATGAACACGACACGGTGCCAGCGATCGACCTCTTTGGAGACCGTGAATTGTTGGTAACCGTCGATGGCTCGGGTCGAGCCGAAGCGATCACGAGCCGAATCATCGAAGCAATCGACTCCCGCGTCTCGTCGTGAAGGTGGCCCGGGCGGACGCGACGGTCTGTCGTACCCCGTCGGAAATTGCCATCATGCGTCGGGCTGGTCGAGTGGTGGCTGAAATGCATGAGTGCATTCAGGCGGCGATCAAACCGGGTGTCTCCACGCTCGAGTTAGACGCGATCGGTCGGGACGTACTTGACCGTCGCGGGGCGAAGTCGAACTTTCTCGGCTATCACGGATTTCCCGCAGTGATATGTGCGTCGCCGAACCACATGGTCGTCCATGGCATCCCTGACGAGTATCAATTAGTTGATGGCGATCTCATCTCAATTGACTGCGGCGCAATCATCGACGGCTGGCACGGAGACGCGGCATTTACTGCTGGTGTGGGCGAAATCAGTCGTGAGGTTTCTCGGTTGATTTCGGTCACCGAGTCGGCGCTGTATGCGGGGATCGCAACGATGGTTCCGGGTGGTCATATCGGCGACATTGGCCATGCGGTCCAAACCGAGGCGGAGGCAGCTGGGTTTTCGATTGTGCGGGAATACGTCGGGCACGCTATTGGCCGTGCCATGCATGAACAGCCGGAAGTCCCCAATTACGGCCGTCAAGGTCGAGGGCCGAAGTTGCGGCTCGGAAATGTGTTTGCCGTGGAACCCATGGTCAACATGGGTTCGCCGGATACTCGGGTGCTGGCCGACGGTTGGGGAGTTGTGACGGCCGACGGCGAGTGGTCAGCCCACTGGGAACACACCATTGCTATTACGGAATCGGGACCAGAGATTCTCACCGTTTGAGGCCCGTTTACCACGGTTTTTGGGGTCGATCGGGCATGCACTGGTGATTGCGAGAATCTGGATTGGTGCCGAGGAAGCCGAATCGCTAGTATCTCCCTTCGCCTCGGAAGCGCATCGTGCTCGCGCGCGGTACGTCGATGGGGTTTATCCACGAGTGTCGTAGGAGAAGTTCCCTGCCCAAGCCCAAGGAAGACGCGATCGTCCTGGAAGGGACTGTGACCGAGCCGTTGCCGAACGCCATGTTCCGTGTCGAACTCGAAAATGGTCACAAAGTCCTTGCCCATATTTCCGGAAAAATGCGGATGCATTACATCCGCATCCTCCCCGGTGATCGGGTCCAGGTGGAGCTCACTCCCTATGACCTCACTCGAGGACGCATTACCTATCGTTACAAGTGAAAATCGAACAAGTGAGAGCTTCGGCCACGATGTCGAAGCCCGCCGGGGGAAATGCTCCGGTGTACCTGAAGCAAGGATTCAGGCGAGACCCATGAAAGTACGACCAAGTGTTAAACCCATGTGTGAGAAGTGCAAGGTGATCCGCCGTCACGGACGGGTTCAGGTCATCTGTACCAATCCGCGTCACAAGCAGAGGCAGGGCTAGATGGCCCGTATCTCTGGCGTTGACATCCCCCGCGAGAAGCGACTCGAGATCTCACTGACCTATATCTTCGGCATTGGCCGGACGACTTCGCAGAAAATCTGTGAAGCAACCGATATCAATCCGAACACACGGGTGCGTGACCTGACTGACGAAGAAGTCACCCGTATCCGTACCCACATTGACCAAAGCGTCAAGGTTGAAGGCGACCTGCGTCGCGAGGTGTCCCAGGACATCAAGCGCAAGATGGAGATCGGCTGCTACCAGGGCTTGCGGCATCGTAAGGGCCTGCCGGTCCGTGGACAACGCACGCATACCAACGCTCGCACCCGTAAGGGACCGAAGAAGACGGTCGCCGGCAAGAAGAAGGTCGCACGGTAATGGCCAAACCTCCCGCAGGGGGCCGACGCCCCCGCCGCAAAGAGCGCAAGAACATCAGTTATGGCATCGCGCACATCAAAAGTTCATTCAACAACACCATCGTGTCGATCAGCGATCAGAACGGAAACGTTCTGGCCTGGGCCTCAGCGGGCAATGTCGGCTTCAAGGGTTCGCGTAAAAGCACCCCGTTCGCAGCCCAAATGGCCGCCGAGCAGTGTGCACGGCGAGCAATGGAACATGGTGTTCGTAAAGTCGATGTCGTCGTGAAAGGCCCGGGTTCCGGTCGAGAGACCGCTATCCGTTCGATTCAAAATGCTGGAATCGAAGTTACGGGCATCAAAGACGTCACGCCGGTGCCGCACAACGGCTGCCGCCAGCCCAAGCGTCGGAGGGTCTGACATGTCTCGATATACCGGCCCAAAGGCTCGCATCTCTCGTCGACTCGGCACCAATATTTTTGGCACCGCCGGCGAAACAAAAGCGCTGGACAAGCGTCCGTATCCCCCCGGGGAGCATGGGCGTACTCGGCGTCGCGGCAATGTCTCCGAGTATTTGCTCCAGATGCAAGAGAAGCAGAAGGCCCGCTTTTCTTATGGACTCACCGAGCGCCAGTTCCGCAACCTCTATGAGGAAGCGAACCGTCGCGAAGGCGTGACCGGCGAAAACATGCTTCGTTATCTCGAGCTGCGACTCGACAACGTTGCTTATCGCGCCGGATGGGCTGCCACTCGCCCCCAGGCTCGGCAGTTCGTTTCTCACGGCCACATTGAGGTCAATGGCAAACGCGTCAATATCCCTAGCTATCGGGTTCGTAAAGGTGACGTCGTCACGCTCCGGCAAAAATCGCGGGAGCTCGTCGTCATCCAATGGAACAGCGACATGCTGGGACGTTCGCTTCCGCCATGGATTGAAGCGACCGATGGCCGTTTCAGTATCACTGTTCGTGAACTGCCGCTGCGCGAGCACATTGATGTGCCCGTTCGCGAGCAGCTCATTGTTGAGCTCTACTCGAAGTAATCCCTAAGTCGCTGGGATCTTCGGTTCCCAGCGTCGCAGCATTTTCACTGCAAGCGCATCCTGTTGGCCTACGGAATCACCCGATTCAATGAGGTAGAAGCACATGCTCGTCATTCAACGACCAAAGGTCGAAGCACTAAGCGAAGAGGACGGCAGTCGTCAGCTTTTCGCGATCGGCCCACTCGAGCCCGGTTTTGGGCACACGCTAGGAAATTCGCTGCGGCGAACCCTCCTTTCGTCGATCCCGGGCGCAGCTATCACCCAAGTTCGGTTTGATGATGCCCTTCACGAGTTCGACACCATCGAAGGTGTTAGCGACGACGTGACCGACATCATCTTAAACCTCAAGGATTTGGTCCTAACCCTCCATTCCGATGAGCCGGTGACGCTGCGTCTTGACGCACGCGGCCCCAAGGCGGTCACTGCGGCTGATATTCAGACCTCAAGTGATGTTGAGATCCTCAACACCGATCTGCACCTCGCGACGTTGAGCAGCAAAGGTCGTCTAGCCGTTGACCTAACAGTTGAGCGTGGCCGTGGGTACGTTTCGGCTGACCGCAAAGAGTCGTCGTCGGTCATCGGTGTGATACCAGTCGATTCGATTTTCTCACCAGTTCGTCGAGTTACGTTCGCAGTCGAGCCAACTCGGGTTGAGCAGTCAACGGCGTTCGACCGTCTGGTACTCGACATCGAGACTGATGGTTCGATCTCGGCTCGCGAAGCGCTCGCGTCAGCGGGTGGCACCTTGCGGGCATTGGTTCAGCTAGTTGAAGAGATGAGCGATGAGCCGCAGGGCCTTGAACTTGGCGAGGTCATTGGTGTCGTAACCGGTTCCCCCGACATGGATCTGCCGATCGAGGATCTCGATTTCACCGAACGCCCGCGTAATTGTCTCAAACGTGCTCAGGTCAACACCGTTGGCGAGTTGCTCAACAAGAGCGAAGACGACCTGCTGGCCATTACGAACTTTGGGCAGAAGTCACTTGACGAGGTGATCCAGAAATTGGACGAGCGCGGTTTGTCGCTCCGTAACCGGGACTGATTAGACCATGCCTGCAACCCCACGCAAGAGCCGCCGTTTCGGCGGTACCGCATCGCACCAGCGATTGATGATGGCAAACTTGGTCGCGTCGTTGATTGCTGCCGAAGGCATCGTCACCACCGAGGCCAAAGCGAAGGCCCTCCGTCCGGTCGCCGAAAAGATGATCACGAAAGCCAAGAAGGGTGGTTTGCATAACCACCGTCAGGTAGTCGCGTTCATCGGGGACAAGGACATGGCATCGAAACTCTTTGATGAGATTGGCCCTCGGTATGTGGATCGGCCCGGCGGTTATACCCGAATCTTGAAGCTTGGTCCTCGCCATGGCGACAATGCGCCGATGGCGCGAATTGAACTCGTCTGAGTTCTGAAGTGGCTATCCCGCTCGCGCGGGTTCGGATGACGGTCGCCTACGACGGCACCGACTTCCGAGGATTTGCGCCGAATGCGGATGTGTCGACGGTGGGCGCTTCGCTCTCGGCGACCATCGAAAAAGTGCTCGACCATCCGGTCACGCTGGTTTGCGCCGGCCGTACAGACGCGGGAGTGCACGCGTGGGGTCAAGTAGTCAGCTTTGATGCACCTGCGGTTGGGTTAGACCTTGATCAACTCGCTCGTTCGATCAATCAACTCAGCGATGGCGTGATTTCGGTTCGAGAGCCGCAAGTGGTCGATCCCGATTTCGATGCCCGGTTTTCTGCCCGAGGTCGGATCTATCGCTACACGATTGTGAACCGGCCTGAGCCCGACCCGTTTTTGGCGCGGACGGCCTGGCACGTCGATCAACCGCTCGACATTCACCTTTTGCGTTTAGCGTGCGATCCATTGATCGGCCTTCACGATTTCTCGTCGTTTTGTCGCTTAAAGCAGATGAAGCCGGCACAAACTGCGGCCGGCGAGAAGCCTCCGATCCCGATGCGCCGAATTACCGACGCTCGCTGGCACGATCTCGGCGATGGGATATTGCTGTTTGAGATCGAAGCTCGAGCTTTTTGTCAGCAAATGGTGCGAAGCATCGTGGGCACCGTGGTCGAGGTCGGACTGAATCGACGGACTCCGGCCGATGTTCGATCGATTTTGCTCGCCCGTGATCGTCGAGTTGCTGGCCAGCTAGCACCACCTCGCGGCCTGTGTTTATGGCGAGTTCTTTACTGAAAATGGTCCCAGTTTGCCGTGGGGTCGATTGGCCCGTATCGTGGCACCTCGCCCACCTGCGCATTGCAGAGTCGGGTCCCCTGATCAAGCTACAAACTAAAGGTCCGCGCGTGCCTACGTATTCACCAAAAAAAAGTGAGATTCAGCGGACGTGGCATGTCATTGATGCCGACGGACTGGTTCTCGGTCGCGTTGCCACCGAAGCGGCTTCGATCCTTCGGGGCAAGCACAAGGCGATGTACACCCCGCACATCGACACTGGTGATCATGTGATCATCATTAATGCCGACAAGATCGTGCTCACGTCCGACAAAGGCGAAAAGAAGAAGTTCTTCCGCCACTCGGGCTATCCGGGCGGCATGCGCGAGCGCAGCTTTGGTGAGCTGCTCGAGACGAAGCCTGCCGAAGCAGTTCGTCGCTCGATCCGTGGCATGCTTCCCAAGACTCGACTTGGCCGTGCGCAAATCTCGAAGCTCAAGATTTATGCCGGACCCACCCATCCCCATGCCGCTCAGCAGCCACAGCCATTGCTGCTTGAGCAGGCTCGCGCCCGTAGCTGAGATCAAGGACCCCACGAATGTCGACGAAGCCACTCACCCAAACAACCGGTCGCCGCAAGCGGGCTGTCGCCCGAGTGCGTTTCCGTCCCGGCACTGGCGTGATCACCGTCAACAAGCGTGAGCTTGCCGACTACTTTCCGTCGGACACGCATCGCATGATTCTCACTGAACCGTTGCGCCTCACCAACAGCGCCGAGACCTATGACATCGACGCGACGCTAGACGGTGGCGGCCCTTCGGGTCAGGCTGGCGCGTTGCGTCACGGTATCGCCCGGGCGTTAATCGAACTTGACGCTGAACTTCGCCCCGAGCTGAAGAAGGCTGGCTTCCTCACCCGTGATCCACGGAAGAAGGAAAGCAAGAAGTACGGTCTCAAGAAGGCCCGCAAGGCACCTCAGTACTCCAAGCGGTAGTCGCTCGGGCTGCGTGGTGTCGATCACCCGGAGTCTCGAGGAACGCTTATGGCATTGCGATTCGGTACTGATGGAGTTCGAGGTCCAGCCGACCAACTGACCGATGAATTTATTGAAGCGTTGGGATTGGCCGCCGCCAATGTTTTGGGCCGCGGCGGCTTTGTTGTTGCCCGCGACCCGCGTGAATCGGGAGAGCGCATCGAATTGGCTCTGCTTCGGGGGCTGATCTCGGGTGGGGCGCGACCGATTGTTATGGGCGTGGTGCCAACTCCGGCGCTTGCGTGGAGTTGCGCTAACGGCGAATTGCCGGGTGCAATGATTTCGGCATCACACAACCGGGTCGAGGACAATGGCGTGAAGTTATTCGCCTCGGGTGGACTCAAACTTTCCGATGAGGTCGAAGCGCGCCTTGAAACTGAACTTGACCGCATTGTCGCGCTGGATCGGTCCCCGGCGACTGGAGCGGTGTTATCAACGACATCGAACGAATTGAGTCGCTACGAAGACGCGCTCGTTGAATCGATTGCACCCCTTCGCCTTGATGGGTGCAAGGTCGCGATCGATTGTGCAAACGGATCGGCATCAGGTGTTGCTCAGCGGGTCCTTGGTCGACTTGGTGCTGATGTTGTTGCTATCCACACCAATCCCGACGGAACGAACATCAACTCGAATTGTGGTTCGACTCATCCTCACGACTTGCAGCGACTGGTGGTTGAATCGGGTGCGGTAGTCGGGTTGGCATTCGACGGTGATGCCGATCGAGTCGTAGCGGTTGATGAGACTGGCGCACTTGTCGACGGCGACCACTTACTCGCGTTATGCGCAATCGACATGCGCGATCGCGGCGAACTCACCGCCGATGCCGTCGTCGTTACGGTGATGACCAACCTCGGATTTCACCATGCGATGTCGCGACAAGGAATCGAAGTCGTAGAGACCAGCGTAGGGGATCGTTATGTGCTCGAAGCGCTTGAGCAACGCGGCCTTGCGTTGGGAGGCGAGCAGTCCGGACATGTGATTTTTCGGCGAATGGCGACAACAGGAGACGGGATACTTACCGGTATTCAACTAGTCGAGTTGTTGCTTCGTCGGGGCCTTCCGCTTTCAGTGATGGTTGCCGAATCAATGACGCGGCTTCCGCAAGTGTTGGTCAACGTCGTGACCGACCGGAGCAATCAATCGATTTTAGATTTCATCAAACCCGATATTGCTGACGCGATGCGCGAGCTTGATGGAAATGGTCGGGTGCTCGTTCGGCCAAGTGGTACCGAGCCGATGATTCGTGTGATGGTTGAAGCCACCGATGAGCGCCAAGCGCAATCAGTGGCTGATCGCCTTGCGAAACGCATCGATATCGCCAACTCCGAGTTGTGAAGCCTTGAATCAACGCCCGAATCACGTCAATCTCTGAGCTGATCGCGACCCGCCTAGACTCGCAACGTTCACTCCTCGTTCGATCGGGTATGCAACCCGGTTGCGACTCTGCTCGAACGTCCTTTCGAAGAAGGTGTAGCCGACCATGTGCGGAATCATCGCCGTCATACGCCGACCCACCGATAGACCACGACCTTCCGCGTCTGAAGTGCTGGGGCTCCTCGACGCCGCGTCGGATCGACTAGCGCAACACGAAATCACATTCGGACCGGAAACGTTGAGCGAGGTCGCCAATGAGGTCGCCGCCGCTGATGCATTGCTGCGGGGGGTCGCAGGGGTATCGGCGTTGTTGGCTGATCGAGAGTTTTTTGCCAGTGTCGAGCGCCATGGTGAAGCTCTGTCACAGCGGGTGGCTGAACTTGAGGCAGACCTTGATCGGATTGGTCTGAGCGCGATTGCCGTTGCCGGTCTTGCGGGCCTTGAAGCAATAAATGCCGCAATGATCTCGCTGAAGGATGCGGTGTGGGCGATCGCTCATGACCGCATGGGTGCGGTTCGCGCCGTCGACGCGTTCGCCGGGCGCGACTCGGGCCAAGCTGCACAAGCCGCATACCTCTCGATACAACAAGCGTTGGCTGGGCTTGATCGACTCGAAGTACGCGGTCGTGATTCGGCTGGACTTCACTTGTTGGTCCGGGAACATGGTCTCGACCTTGCGGCGCCCGAGGTTGCCGGGGTTATTGCTGAGCGATCCCTCGATCCGCTGTTCGCATCAATGGCGATGCGGTCAGCCGATGGGTGCCTCAGTTTTGTCTACAAGGCATCAGCCGAAATTGGTGAACTTGGTGACAACACTGCGGTGCTTCGCGAAGCAATCGCCAATGACGAGCTGCTTCGGCGTGCATTGGCCGCTGAGACCGTCGAGGTGGTTGTCCTCGGGCATACTCGTTGGGCCAGTGTCGGCATCATTTCCCAGGCGAATGCGCATCCCTTAAATTCAGATGAGCTGCGTGACGATGCGCGGGCGGGCGAACCGTCGGGCCACTATGTCACGGCGGTTTTGAATGGCGATGTGGACAATTTTGCCGACTTGACGGTCGGTGAGGGGCTTCGGATTTCAAGCGCAATCACCACTGACGCAAAAGTCATTCCGACATTGGTGGCGCGACACCTGGTAGCTGGCACCGAGATCCTTGAAGCCTTCCGACGCAGCGTCGATGTACTCGAAGGTTCTGTTGCGATCGCTGCGAGTTCAAGTGAAGCGCCAGCCGACCTGTTCTTGGCGCTGCGCGGCAGTGGGCAGGCGCTCTATGTCGGGCTTGCCGATGACGCGTTCATTGTTGCCAGTGAGCCGTACGGGTTGGTCGAAGAAACGGCAACCTACTTGCGGATGGACGGCGAGACGCCAGCCGACGAAGACAACGCGAATGCGACTCGTGGTCAAATCATTCGATTGCGCGGCGATGCGGCGGGTTCGATTTCGGGAATCGAGCGAATGAGCTATGACTCGACCAAGTTGCCAGTTGCCCACGATGAACTTGCTGAGGCTCAAATTACGACGCGAGATATCGACCGCGGCGGTGCGCCACATTTCTTGTTGAAGGAGATCACCGAATCGCCTGGATCGTTTCGCAAGACGTTGCGCGGCAAATTGGTGGAAGTCGATGGCGAGCTCACCGTGGCGCTGCCCGAAGACGCGCTACCCGGTGTGATTCGCGACGATTTGCGATCTGGCACCATCACCCGAGTCATCGTTATTGGTCAGGGAACTGCAGCGGTAGCCGGACAAAGTTTCGCCCTCGCGTTGCGTTCGGCAGTTGGTGACAATCGGCTCATTGTTCGGTCGTTGCTCGCTACCGAACTGTCAGGGTTTGAACTCCAAGCTGACATGAGTGACACCTTGGTAGTGGCCGTGAGTCAGTCTGGCACCACAACCGATACCAATCGGACGGTCGATTTGGTTCGAGCGCGAGGTGGCCGGGTGGTGGCGATTGTGAATCGTCGAAACAGTGATCTGACCGACAAAGCCGATGGCGTTTTGTACACCTCTGATGGACGTGACATCGAAATGAGCGTCGCGTCGACCAAGGCGTTTTATGCCCAGATCGCCGCAGGGTTTCTGCTTGCGACGGCGATCGCTGATGAGGTCGGACCGCTTGCTGAGTATCCGCGAGCCGAGGTGTTGGAAGCGCTTCGGGTCCTGCCTGATCAGATGGCGACGACATTGGCCTGCCGCCCGGCCCTCGCTGATGCTGCGCAGCGATTTGCACCAAGTCGTCGGTATTGGGCAATTGTCGGCAACGGTGCCAATCGAATCGCTGCGCAAGAAGTTCGGATCAAACTTTCCGAACTCTGTTATAAATCGATCGCCTGGGATTCCACCGAAGATAAAAAACACATTGATCTTTCGGCCGAGCCAATGATTGTGGTTTGTGCTGCCGGGCTCTCGGGCTCAACTGCTGACGACGTTGCCAAGGAAATCGCGATCTATCGAGCGCACAAGGCAGCTCCAATCGTGATCGCAAGTGAGGGCCAAGGGCGTTTTTCTGCTGCGCTTCAAGTTATTCAAGTCCCTGAAACCCATCCCAGCTTGGCGTTCGTGCTCTCGGCGATGGCTGGTCATTTGTTCGGCTACGAGGCGGCTCTGGCGATTGATGCGCAGGCGAGGCCGCTCCGCGCCGCTCGGGCGGCGATTGAGACGATGGTGTCGTCGCCAGATTCTTATGAGGGAATCGAGTTATTAACGCTCCTTAACCCGTTACTTCAAGGTCCCTCGGCTCGTTTTTTTGATGGGATCCGCAGCGGCGAATATGACGGACACCTCGAAGCGAGCACCGCGGTGCGCGTCGCGTCGCAATTCCGCTACGCCTTGGCCATTTTGCCGCTTGAGTCCTATCAGGCTGAGCACGGCAAAGTTGGCACCCCCAGCGTGATCATTGAAGACCTCACTGCGTCGCTCACGCGAGCGATCGAGGAACTCACGCGTCCAATTGATGCGATTAAACATCAAGCTAAGACCGTCACGGTCGGTATCTCGCGCAGTGATGAGAGTTTGGTGCAGGTGCCGTTGGTGGCAGAAGTACTTCGTACCGGTGTCGCTCGCGATGAACTTTCTTACCGTTCACTTCGTGCGCTTGCCACACTCGATTCTGCCGTTGCCGAGGTTGTCGGTTTCACGCGCTACCGCATTGAAGGTCGCATTGACGATGAAGATCACCCCGCCAGTTTGATTGTGATTGATCGTGGAGGTCTCAGCCGCGGCATAACGAGTCGCACTGAAGGTCAGCCGGAGCTTCGTGGGACAAAGCACCGAGTGGCGTTTGAACAAGTCGTTACCGCGGCTCGCGGGCGAAGCGACGGCCGAACATTGGTCATAATCCCTGAAGTAAAAGATGGCCAATGCACGGGCCTCACCTTGATGCAGGTTCGGTTCCACGAGTTTCTTGCACCGGCAGCGATGCGTTCGGTCTTGCAGGGTTATCGCAGCCGATTCTCGGCAATCAAAGACGCGGTTACCGAAACGGAGCCAACCTTCCGCGAGGATCTTCTCGGCGACATAACCGTGGTGGACCTCTTGACGGAGCCGGTTAACAACCTTGCCGACCGGTGGCGGTCTTAGCCATGCCTGCACGGTTGGCGAATGTTGGTGTCGCCGCGTGATCGGTATCGGCACCGACCTTGTTGACTTGGACCGGTTTCGTGAGGTGCTGCTGCGGACACCGACGATTGTCGACCGATTGTTTACCTCAGGTGAGCAACGCTACGCCCAGACGAAAGCGGATCCGACCGAACGCTTCGGCGTTAGGTTCGCTGCGAAGGAGGCGGCGATGAAGGCGCTCGGACTCGGACTAGGTGCCGTGCGATTTCGTGACATTGAAGTCGTGCGTGCCGAGTCAGGTGTGCCATCGTTGGTATTGCATGGTCAGGCTGCCGAGATAGCGTTTTCGTTTGGCGTGAACCGGTGGTTACTCACCTTGAGCCATACCGATCATGTTGCCCAAGCCGTCGCCGTGGCTTTAGGTCAAGAAGGACCGATGTGATTCCAATCGTCACGCCAGAAGAAATGGCGGCGATCGATCACGCGGCTCCCGAGCCAACCAGTGAGCTCATCATGCGTGCGGGCGCAGCAGTCGCCCGGGTCGCGATTTCCATGCTCGGCGGTGCTTACGGTCGTCGAGTTGTGGTTTTGGTTGGTCCCGGCAACAACGGCAATGACGGACGAGATGCCGCGCGCCGACTTGAAGGCCGCGGGGTGCGAGTCAACGTGATTCCGGTTGCCGAGGCACCCGGCATCTTGCCCGCATGTGATCTGGTGATCGATGCGGCTTTCGGTACCGGATTCCATGGCGATTACACCGCGCCTGCGGTTCATTCGGATACTCCGGTGCTTGCCGTTGATATCCCAAGTGGTGTTGACGGGTTGACTGGGGCAGCTAGTGGTCGGGTGCTGCGGGCGAACGCGACGGTGACCTTCGCTGCACTGAAACCGGGATTGCTCGCCTATCCAGGATCCGCTTTGGCTGGCGATGTTGAGGTGGTTGACATTGGTTTGAATGCGACTTCGGCCCGGTGCGCGTTGCTTGAGTCCACCGACGTCGCTAGGTGGTTTCCGGCACGCGATGCGCTAGCCCATAAGTGGCAGTCAGCAGTGTGGGTAATCGCGGGAAGTCCGGGCATGCAGGGTGCAGGTGTATTGGTCGCGGCAGCCGCGCAGCGGTCGGGCGCTGGTTATGTTCGCCAAAGCAGCCCGGGGACGGGTACAAGTGCTAGTTCTGCCATGCCAGTGGAGGTCGTTCAGACGCAGTTGCCTGACCAGCAGTGGGCGCAACCTGTGATTCACGACCACGGAAGATTCGCCGCCCTAGCGATTGGCAACGGACTTGGTTTAGGGCCAAACGTCGGCGACAACATTCGGGCATTGGTAAGCGGGGTATCAACACCGATGGTGGTCGATGCCGACGCGATCAGCGCATTGGGTCTGGAAGCTTCGCAATTCACTGGCCCCCATGTAGTGCTGACTCCGCACGATGGCGAATTCGCTCGCTTGGCCGGCAAACCCCCGGGCCCAAATCGAATCGATGCGACCTGTGAACTCGCAGGGCGATTGCATTGCGTGGTGGTTCTCAAGGGTCAGATGACAGTGGTGGCTTCGCCCGATGGTGATGCCTATGTAATCAACTCGGGGGATGTCCGTCTTGCGACCGCTGGAACCGGTGACGTATTGGCTGGGGTCATCGCAGCGCTCATGGCGCGGGGGTTAGCCCCGTTTGAGGCGGCTAGTGCGGGAGCATTCCTGCATGGTGCAGCGAGCGCTCTAGGCTGGGCCGACGGCCTTGTGGCTAGCGATGTGGTGGGTCTGTTGCCAGCAGCGATCGATCAGATCTATGAAGCTGCGGCTCAGTTGTGATGGGTCGATCAGACCTCCAGACGATCAGGAGAATGTATGTCGTTGCGTGAAGTGCTTGTTCAAGATGTTATGACGACAGACGTGGTGACTTTTTCGACCAGCGACAACGTGCAAGAGGCAATGCAGCAACTCGTCGAACGTGGGGTAGACGCGGGACCGGTTCTCGACGATTCGGGTGCGGTCGTTGGCATGTTGTCCACCGGTGACCTGATCGTGGAAGAAGCGCGAGTGCACTTCCCGACCGTTGTGAACTTTCTCGGCGTCAACGTGACTTGGCCTTTTGAACACAAAGAACTTGACGACACCATGGCGAAAGCCCTTGGCGCGTCGGTCGGCGAAGTGATGACTGCGGACCCCATCACTATTGACGCTGATGCTTCAGTCGAGGATGCGGCAACAATGATGCACGACGCGAATATTTCACGACTTCCGGTTCTTGATTCGGCCGGGAATTTGGTCGGCATCATGGCTCGTGGCGACATCGTCAAGGCCATCGTGTTGGGCGTGGGCGAGGGGCAGTAACTCTCTATGCGTGATGTCCGGGCCCAAATTGACCTGAGCGCCATTGCCGGAAATGTGCGGTCAATGTGCGACCTGATCGCTCCCGCCGGCTTGTGTGCTGTCGTGAAAGCGGCGGGCTATGGACACGGATCGGTCGAAGTCGGCAGAGCGGCGATAGCAGCTGGGGCTGCTTGGCTTGGCGTGGCTTTGGTTGAAGAAGCGGAGATTTTGCGCGACGCCGGTATTGACGATCCCATCCTGCTGTTGACCCAACCCCGCGGTGGTGCTGTCGAAATCGCCGTCCGGTTGGACCTTCGGATCAGCGTCTATACCCAAGCAGGGATTGAAGCGATAGCCGATGCAGCCCGGACTCAAGGACGAATCGCCAAGGTGCACCTCAAAGTCAACACCGGCATGAATCGCGTGGGCGCCGACCGCGCGGACGCGCTGGCCCTCGCACGCGACATCACTCAACATCCCGAGCTTGAACTCGAAGCGTTGTGGACTCATTGTGCGGTGGCAGACGAACCGGATAATCCCTTCACTGACCTGCAACTTGATCGGTTCGATTCCGTGGCCGCGGAGTTAGCTGACGACGGCATCGAAGTGCCGATGCGCCATGCCGCCAACACCGCGGCCGCGATGCAGTTCCCACGAAGTCGTTACGACATTGTGCGATCGGGAATCGGTGTCTATGGCATACGGCCTTCAGCGGCTCTTGCTGATCGCGTCACACTCACCCCGGCGCTGGCATTGACCGGTGAAGTTTCGATGGTCAAGACCGTCCGGGCTGGTGAACGAATTTCCTATGGCCTACGTCACGAGTTTTCTCGCGATACGACAGTGGCAACAGTTCAGATTGGCTATGCCGACGGCGTACCGAGACGACTTTCTGCAGTCGGAGGCGAGGTATTGATTGGTGGCCGTCGCCACCCGATGGTGGGAACCGTAACGATGGACCACTTGATGGTTGACTGCAACGGCGAACCAGTAGCAGTTGGAGATCCCGTGGTGTTGATTGGCCGGCAGGGTGACGAAGTGATCACTGCTGAGGAGTGGGCAGTTCCGCTCGACACCATCGCCTATGAGATTATTTGTGGCATTGGTCCCCGCGTCCCGCGGGTGTACCAAAATCGGTAACTACGAATTGTTTCGCGCTGGTCATCGGCGGCGGAGCGTCACGAGTCTTACCGTGTGATCGGCTGATTTCTCGACGATGAGATCCGCACGATGACGGGTCGGTGCGATGTGCTCGATGAGATTTGGTCGATTGATCGTTTGCCACACCATTTCCCCCATCGCCGCGAAGTCAGCTTCGGAAAATGAATTGAAATTGGCAAAGAACGAGGCATCGTCGTTCGCGGTTTCGCGGCGAAGTTGGCGGAGGCGCGCGACAAACCAGTCATGGAGGTCGACTTCGTCGGCGTCGAGATACACCGACAGGTCGACGAAGTCTGAGACAAGTAACCCTTTGCCATCAATGCGTGGACCGGCTGGAATTAGCGCCGCTTGCAACACATTGACGCCCTCGATGATCAAGATGTCGCATCGATCGATGGTTTGGTGTCGGTCGTGTACGACGTCGTAGCGAGCATGGTCATAGACCGGGGCGATGACGTCGCGTTGCCCCGATTTGATGGCGGCTAGGAAGCGAATGAGGCCATCGTGGTCAAAGCTCTCGGGAAAGCCTTTTCGTTCGGTGAGATTGCGATGATCGAGCTCAGCATTACTGAACAGGAATCCGTCAGTGGAGACGACGTCGACCTCGACGTCGCCTGATGCGCAAAGAATTGCTGCGAGCAGCTTCGCGGTAACGGTCTTTCCCGATGCAATGCCGCCGGCAATCGCCACTACGAAGGTGGGTGGCCAGATTCGAACATCAAGCACTCGAGTGAACGCGGCGTGCCGCTCGGTGGATTGCGCCGCCAAGGTTGAAATCAATTCAGCCAACGGAAGATGCGATGTGATCGCCGCGTCGATGGCGGTAGCGGCGGACGCATCACCATTTTCAGCTCTAGCCGGGCCGAGGATGTTAAAGATCACCGCATCAGTTGGACGGTCGACGAGAAAGATCTCGTGCTCCGCGAGACGGTGCCACTCCTCGCCGGTGACAATCTCAGAACTCATGGTGTTGTCATCGTGAGTTGGGCCAATCCGACGCCATCGCCCCAACTTAGCCAAGCCGCTCGTCCGGTCGACCTGTAAGCCGAATCGCGGCTCGAATAGCGGCTCGGTTGGGGGCCCGATCACCGAGTTCTCGGGGGCCGGTAGGATTCCGTTGTGCCAAATGCCCTCGCCGCGCTCGCAATCTCCACGGCTGGCTGTTTGCGCTGTTCGCTTGCATCGACCCGAACTCATGTGGTCTTTGGTGCGGGCGATCCAAACGCCGAATTGATGTTTGTCGGCGAAGCTCCCGGGGCCGAAGAAGACCGCTCGGGACTTCCGTTCGTAGGTCGTTCGGGAAAACTGCTTGACCAGTTAGTTGGCGAAGAACTCGGCCTCGCACGCGACCAGGTGTACGTCGCAAACGTGGTCAAATGTCGGCCGCCCGACAATCGTGACCCGCTCGCTTCGGAGATTCACACCTGTCGCGGGTACCTCGATCAGCAAATCGAGTTAGTTGCACCACGAGTGGTCGTAACGCTGGGTCGTTTTGCGGGCCAACTGCTCGCCGAATCCACCATCGCGATCACCAAACTGCGAGGTCGTGCCTATGCCTTCGGGGCTTCAATGCTTGTCCCGATGTTTCACCCCGCCTACGCGCTGCGAGCTGGCGCGGGTCCGCTTTGCCTCATGCGATCCGATTTTGGATTAGTCCGAGATTTGCTCGCGGAACCTTCGCCGCAGTCGAACCAAACGCGTTTGTCATGATTCGTGCCTATTCCCATTCAGTGATCGAGACCCGCCACATTGCCAGCATGGTCGCGGAACTCGCGCGCCCTGGTGACTTGGTGCTGCTCGCCGGTGAACTCGGGGCGGGGAAGACTGCATTTACCCAAGGTTTCGGAGCAACCCTCGGCGTGACAGAACCGATCACCAGTCCGACTTATACGTTGGTCAGTCAATACGCCGGCCGCATCGACTTGAATCATCTCGACGTGTATCGACTTGAACAACTCGCCGAAGTTCTCGACATCGGACTGCCGGAAATGCTCGAAGAAGGCGGCGTGACCATCGTCGAGTGGGGCGATTCGATCATTCCCGCACTGCCGGCCGACTATCTGTTGATTTCTTTGAGCTATGGCGATAGCGACGATGATCGATCGATCGAGTTCGAGACGGTCGGCATCCCGTGGACGGCTCGAACTCGCGCGCTTGCTGCGGCGCTAAGTCCGTGGCAAGAGTCGGGGTTGTAGTCGACATGTTGATACTCGGGATCGACACGGCAACGGTGCAGGTCAGTTGTGCCATCGGCGGACACGAGGGGGTGTTGTCCTCGACGCAGTCTTCGCGAGGTAAGCGCCATGCTGAGTCACTCACACCCGCGGTGCAATTCATCTGTCGTCAGGCGCGGATTGACTTATCTGAAATCAGCGTGGTCGCGGTTGATGTCGGCCCGGGACTCTTTACGGGCCTTCGGGTCGGTGTAGCCACGGCAAAGGCGATGGCTCACGCGCTTCGCATCCCGATGATCGGCGTTTCGAGTCTGGACCTTTTGGCGTTCCCGGTTCGATTCACGTCGCGGTTAATCGTGACGGCCATTGATGCACGTCGCGGTGAACTGTTCTTTGGGTTTTACCGACAAGTCCCTGGCGGGGTCCAACGTATTGGCGACCCTCGAGTTGGCAGCGCCGATGATCTTGCGGCTGAATTGCTTGCCGCGGGCGAGGAATGTTTGCTCGTCGGCGATGGAGCGATTCGCTATCGCGAGGTTTTTGACGGGCTCAAGAAGGTCAGCCTCGTCGGCCCGGAGTTGGCGTTCCCATCGGCATCATCACTGGTCATGCTCGCTCACGCCCAAGCATTGCGCGAAGACTTCGTCAAGCCTTGGGATCTGAACCCCACCTACTTGCGCAAGCCCGATGCCGAAATCAATTGGTCCACGCGAGATGGCGTCTAATGGCGAGCCAACGATCCCAAACGTCGCTTGATGTGACACTTATGCCAATGCGAAGGCGGCATCTGCGAAGTGTGTTGCGCATCGAGGCCCAGTCCGGAGTCCGTGGTTGGTCGCTGGGGTTGTTCATGAGTGAACTCGCTATCGAGTCAGGTCGTCAGTACCTGGTGGCCAAAGTCGGCAACACGGTGGTGGGCTTCGCCGGGATGTTGTTTATCGGCACCGATGGCCATGTGACCACGATCGCGGTGCATCCCGACTGGCGACGTTGTCGCATTGCGACGCGCCTCATGGTGGCACTGACCCGCGAAGCGATTGAACGCGGGATGACTGCCATCACCCTGGAAGTACGAGCTACCAATACCGCCGCGCAAGCGATGTACCGCGAGTTTGGGTTCGCCCCGGCGGGCATTCGGCGCGACTACTACCGCGAGACAGGGGAGGACGCGTTAGTGATGTGGGCTCACGACGTTGGTTCTGATGACTATCGACTGCGACTTGACGCGATCGACGCCGTGACTCTGTTTGAGAACTCGTCAGAGCCCAAGTCGGAGACCGGTCGCGCCATTGACCGAAATATCGAAGCAGGGATTCACCATGAGTGAGGTCCGAATTTTAGGAATCGAAACTTCGTGCGACGAAACTGCCGCGGCGGTTGTTGCCGACGGACTCAATGTGTTGTCGTCGGTAGTGAGTAGCCAGGTTGAACTGCACGCTCGATTTGGTGGAGTCGTTCCCGAAATTGCTAGCCGAGCCCATGTCGAATCCCTCACGCCGGTCGTCGAACAAGCGCTGGTTGAGGCTGGCATTCATGATGACCATGTCGAAGCCGTGGCGGCCACCGTTGGCCCGGGGTTGGTGGGCGCGTTACTCGTCGGCGTAAGTGCGGCCAAGGCCTTGGCACTCGTGTGGGATGTGCCGTTCGTCGCGGTGAACCACCTCGAAGCCCACCTCTATGCAGCGCTCATCGAAGATCCCGACATTGAACTCCCCATTGTGGTGTTGTTGGTTTCGGGCGGACACACGTTGTTGATCTTGATGGAAGGACACGGGCGCTACTCGGTGCTTGGCACGACCATCGACGACGCGGCCGGCGAAGCGTTTGACAAGGTCGCTCGGTATCTGGGTCTTGGCTATCCGGGAGGTCCAGCGATCGATCAACTATCGGCGCTTGGTGACCCGAGTGCGATTTCGTTTCCTCGGGCGATGTTGGCCGATGACTATGACTTTTCCTTCAGCGGGGTGAAGACCTCGGTGGTGAACTACGTGCGCAAACACCCTGACGTCGAGACTGCTGATGTGGCTGCGTCATTTCAAGAGGCAGTCGTTGACGTTTTGGTCACCAAGGCTCGACGGGCAGCAAAGGCCTCTGGGGCCAAGGGGCTGGCGCTTGCCGGCGGCGTTGCCGCCAACTCGTTGCTTCGCACTCGGGTGCTCGATGCGTGTATGGCCGACGGGTTACATCCGTTTTTGCCGAGCCGCGAAATGTGCACTGACAACGCGGCGATGGTGGCATCGGTTGCTTGGTGGCGGTTGCAAAGCGACGGTCCTTCGCCGCTCGATACGGGGGCTTCACCCAACTTGCGCCTGCCTACGATCTGACCCAGATCTGACCCAGATCAATGAATTGTGACCTCGGAGTTGTCGATTGGCGCTCGTTCGCGTATCGTTAGCACTCGCCCATCGAGAGTGCTAATCGCAAATGGAGGCCCGCACATGGCTATTCAGCCACTCGACGACCGTATTGTCGTCAAGCCCAATGAGTCCGAGGAAACCACGGCCAGTGGCCTGGTAATCCCCGATACCGCCAAAGAAAAGCCCCAGCAGGGCGAAGTTCTGGCAATCGGCCCCGGCCGTCGTTCAGAACAGACTGGCGAGTTAATCCCGCTTGACGTGAAGGTCGGTGACATCGTCGTTTACAGCAAGTACGGCGGGACCGAAATCACCGTTGACGGTGACGACGTCCTTATCCTCACTGCGCGCGATGTCCTCGCCGTAGTCAACTAGGAGCCGCCCAATGCCCAAGATCCTGAAGTTTGACGAGGACGCTCGACGCGCCCTCGAAGCCGGCGTCAACAAGCTGGCTGATGCAGTCAAGGTCACCCTTGGTCCGAAGGGCCGCAACGTGGTCCTCGACAAGAAGTTCGGCGCTCCAACCATCACGAATGACGGTGTGTCGATCGCTCGTGAAATCGAGCTCGACGATCCGTTCGAGAACATGGGAGCGCAGCTCGTCAAAGAGGTCGCGACCAAGACCAATGACATTGCCGGTGACGGAACGACAACGGCGACGGTTCTGGCTCAAGCACTGGTCCGCGAGGGCCTTCGCAATGTCGCCGCCGGAGCGAGTCCTCTTGGCCTCAAGCGAGGCATCGAGAAGGCTGTCGCCGCGGCTGTCGAGTCGATCAAAGAGCAAGCCAAAGAGATCGACGAGAAATCAGAGATTGCTCAGGTTGCATCTATTTCGGCTGCAGACCCCGCCATTGGCGAGGTTCTTGCTGACGCGATCGACCGGGTTGGCAAGGATGGCGTGGTAACCATCGAAGAGTCGAACACCTTTGGCATGGACCTCGAGTTCGTCGAGGGTATGCAGTTCGACAAGGGTTACCTGTCGCCCTACATGGTGACTGATCCCGAGCGTCAAGAAGCAGTGCTCGAAGATCCGTACATCTTGTTCGTCAACGGCAAGATCAGCTCGGTGCAGGATCTCCTGCCGGTGCTCGAAAAGGTGATGCAGGGCGGCAAGCCCCTCGTGATCATCGCTGAAGATGTCGAGGGCGAAGCCCTTGCCACCTTGGTCGTGAACAAAATCCGTGGCACGTTCTCGTCGGTAGCCGTCAAGGCTCCTGGCTTCGGTGAACGTCGCAAGGCGATGTTGGCTGACATGGCTATTCTCACCGGTGGTCAGGTCATCTCCGAAGAAATCGGGCTCAAGCTCGACAACACCACGCTCGACTTGCTCGGCCGTGCCCGCAAGGTCGTCGTCACTAAAGACGACACCACCATTGTCGAAGGCGCTGGCGACGGCGACGACGTCAAGGGTCGCGTGGCTCAGATCAAGCGCGAGATCGACGACACCGATTCCGATTGGGATCGTGAGAAGCTCCAGGAGCGCCTTGCGAAACTCGCCGGTGGTGTTGCGGTGGTCAAGGTCGGCGCAGCAACCGAGGTCGAACTCAAGGAAAAGAAGCACCGCATCGAAGATGCACTTTCCGCGACTCGGGCCGCGATCGAAGAAGGTGTGGTCGCCGGTGGCGGCACCGCCCTCATTCGTGCTCGTGCCTCAGTAGCGAAAGCTGTTGCCGAACTTGAAGGCGACGAGGCCACTGGCGCACGCAGCGTGCATCGTGCGCTCGAAGCGCCTGCTCGCCTTATCGCTGACAACGCCGGACTCGAAGGTGCAGTCGTGGTGCAGCGAATCGAAGCCGAGACTGGCTCGATCGGTCTGAATGCAGCAACTGGCGAGTTCGTCGACCTGCTGAAGGCTGGCGTTATCGATCCGGCCAAGGTGACCCGCGCGGCGTTGCAAAACGCGGCGTCGATCGCTGGGCTGCTTCTTACCACTGAGGTGCTCATTGCTGACAAGCCCGAAGAGGGTGGCGCTGGTATGCCAGGTGGTATGCCAGGCGGCATGGGCGGTATGGGCGGCATGGGCGGCATGATGTAATTCTGCTCCTCTCCGAGCAGGTAATCGTTTGAAGGCCGACCCCCTGGGGTCGGCCTTCATCGTTTGTGCGGGTCGCTTATGGGTGTCGTTTGCACCTGTCATTGCCGGTGGAGTGGTGGGGTTCGAACGATCGCCCGGTCAGGGCAAGGTAAATGACAACTACGATGGGGATATGGAACTCCCGCCGCCCGATCCGAAGAAGTTGCTCGCCGCATGGAACGAATGGGAATCCGGCACTGAAACTCCCGGTCGAGTGATGGCCAATCTCAAAACAGCGGGCATGGCCGAGCTGCTCGAGCAACTCGCAGCGGCCGCGATCGAGGCTGACTCGGCGTGATGCCTCCGGCTTCCCCGAGCCGATCGCAACCTACAGGTGACCGGTGACTAAACGGGGGGGACGTCAAGTAATTCCGCGCCCGAATTCAAGTCAAATCGGCGACGGAGCTCCGTGGGCTGATCGGACTGCGATGGAGCGTAACCCGACACTTGATCACATCCGCGCGGCACTGGCCGAGGCGTCGGCACCGCGTCTATCGCCGTTAGAATCAACGGGCGTGCGAGCGTCGTCGGTGCTCGCACTTTTGTATCCCCAGGATGGTGAGGTCATCGTGGTGCTGACTCGCCGGGCACAACATCTGCGAACCCATCGAGGCGAAGTCAGCTTTCCCGGTGGTGGCAGCGATCCAAGCGATGTCGACCTTTGGGAAACTGCGTTGCGGGAATCGCACGAAGAAGTAGCACTTGACGCAACGAAAGTGGAGCGTATTGGTGAACTTGATCATCTGCAGACGGTAACCAGTCGATCGTTCATCGTTCCGTTTGTTGGCGCAGTGCCAGAGCGGCCACAACTCAAAGCGAATCCAACCGAGGTGGAACAGATTCTTCATGTGCCACTGCGTGAACTCATGGCCGACGGTGTATTCCGCGAGGAGCGGTGGGGATTGCCACCACTTGACCGCCGCATCTACTTCTTCGAACTCGTGGGAGACACCGTTTGGGGCGCGACGGCCGCCATGCTGCGCAACTTGTTGACCATCATCGGTTGAGGTCGGCGTGGCTCGCGGCGATTGTCGGGCTACCGTGATCCCATGCCTAAGTTGATCTTTGAAGGTGCGACCCAGCAGGACCTTGTTCACCAAGTTCGTGATTGGCTCGTCTCGTTTGAGGCTGACCAAGACGGTGCAATTTCGGTATCGCAAGCGATTGAGCAAGGGGCGGGGCTCACGAAAGACGCGATGCGAATCATCGCGGCTGCGGCGCCAAAGCCGATCGCCCAAAACGACATGGTCCGCCAACTGACGGGCATGGGCTACAAGGTCACCGATGCCACATCGAAGGCACTGATCGACGGCCTTGACGCAGTAGATGTGGTGACGAACGGCGGTGTCGTGCGGCAGGTCACCCGCAAGGGTCGCACCGTGGCATTTCAAATGAATGCGGTCGTCGCCAAGCAAATTCTCAAGGCCTTTGCCAGGGGCTGACACCCCGAACAGAAGGCACGTTCATCGGGCTAGAGTGATCCCTTCAATGGGCTGGAGCACCTGTCGCGCGACGCGTCGAGTCACAGCCCGACAGACACGATGGGGCTTTGCCCCGCAGGGAGAGTGGTGCAGTGGCTGAGGTCGAGATCGGCATCGGCAAGTCGGGACGCCGTGCCTACGGGTTCGATGACATTGCGATTGTCCCGAGCCGTCGAACGCGTGACCCCGAAGATGTCGACATTTCATGGGAGATTGACGCATTTCGTTTCGATCTACCGCTTATGGGCTCTGCGATGGATGGTGTGATTAGTCCGGCAACGGCGATTGAAATTGGCCGACTCGGTGGAGTCGGCGTGCTGAATCTCGAAGGTCTATGGACGCGTTATGAAGACCCCGATTCAATTCTCGAAGAAATCGCGAAACTTTCGCCGGAAAAAGCAACCTTGCGTATGCAAGACATCTACGCCGAACCAATCAAGCCCGAACTGATCGGTATGCGGATTCGCGAGATCAAAGAAGCCGGTGTTGTCTCGTGTGCTTCGGTCACTCCGCAGCGCACCAATGCTTTTGCCGAAGCGATCCTGGCAGCCGAACTGGACCTGTTGGTGATTCAAGGCACCGTGGTGTCGGCCGAGCACGTGTCTAAAACAGCCGAGCCACTGAACCTTAAGCAGTTCGTGCGTGAACTCGATATGCCAGTCATCGTTGGTGGCTGCGCTAGCTATCAAGCCGCATTGCACCTCATGCGCACCGGCGCGGCCGGTGTACTCGTAGGGGTCGGTCCAGGCCATGCCTGCACCACTCGTGGTGTGCTTGGCATCGGCGTTCCGCAAGCGACCGCCATTGCCGATGCGCGTGCGGCGCGTATGCGTCATCTCGATGAAACCGGTGTGTATGTCCACGTGATTGCCGACGGTGGCATGGGCACTGGTGGCGACATTGCCAAGGCCATCGTGTGCGGCGCTGATGCGGTAATGATCGGTTCACCGCTTGCCGCGGCATCCGAAGCTCCCGGTCGTGGCTATCACTGGGGTATGGCTACGTTCCATCCGACCCTTCCTCGTGGCGCTCGGGTCAAAACCACGACCCGCGGAACGTTGAAAGAAATTCTCGTAGGACCAGCTCACGAAAATGATGGCCGCATGAATTTGTTTGGTGCACTTCGAACGTCAATGTCGACTTGCGGTTACGAGACCGTGAAGGATTTTCAGAAGGCCGAGGTCATGGTGGCTCCGGCACTCATGACCGAAGGTAAGTCCCTGCAGAAGTCGCAGGGCGTGGGCATGGGCCACTAAGCCCAGCATGACCGACCCTGACACCGCAACGATCCTGGTCGTCGATTTCGGCGCTCAATACGCGCAACTGATCGCGCGGCGAGTTCGTGAAGCGCACGTCTATAGCGAAATCGTCCCGCATACGATTACTGCGGCCGAGATTCGATCTCGTGGCCCAGCTGGGGTCATCTTTAGCGGTGGTCCCGCGTCGGTTCACGTCGAAGGCGCACCGACGATCGACCAAGACATTTACGACACCGGCGTGCCGATCTTGGGTATCTGTTACGGCGCACAATTGCTAGCTGTTGACCTTGGCGGCGAAGTGTCGCGAAGTGATCGTGGCGAGTACGGCCGTACCGAACTGACGCTTACCCAAGCACCCTCAGATGCCGGCGTGTTGTTCGGAGCCGCGCAACCACCTTCGCAACCGGTGTGGATGAGTCATTTCGACACGATTACCTCGGCGCCTGCGGGTGCGGTAGTGACTGCGTCGACATTGGACACGCCGGCGGCTGCGTTCGAACACGTCGAACGGAGCATTTACGGCGTTCAGTTTCATCCAGAGGTCGTCCACACGCCGCACGGACAAAGCCTGCTCGAGCAGTTCCTGTATGAGGCGTGTGGCTGCGAGCCATCGTGGATCATGAGTTCGCTGATCGAATCCTCGATTGAGGCGATTCGAGTCCAGGTCGGCGATCGTCGGGCCATTTGTGGGCTTTCAGGTGGAGTCGATTCAGCCGTGGCTGCCGCGCTTGTTCACCGTGCCATTGGCGCACAGCTCACCTGCGTGTTCGTCGATACGGGCCTGATGCGAATGGGGGAAGGCGAGCAAGTTGTCGAAACCTTTCGACGCCATCAGGGCATTGACCTCATTCATGTTCGTGCTGCCGATCGATTTTTCGAGAAGTTGGCTGGCGTGGTTGAACCAGAGGCGAAACGAAAGGTTATTGGCGAACTTTTCATACGAGTCTTTGAAGAACATGCGGGCGGCATCGAAGACGCCGATTTTTTGGTGCAGGGCACGCTCTATCCCGATGTGATCGAATCAGGCACATCGAAAGCAGCGAAAATTAAGAGTCATCACAATGTTGGTGGGCTGCCCGATGACATGGAATTTGAACTCGTCGAGCCACTTCGAAGTCTGTTTAAAGACGAGGTTCGCAAGGTCGGCACCGAACTCGGTTTGCCCGATGAGATTGTTTGGCGCCAACCATTTCCTGGACCTGGTCTGGGCGTGCGAATTATCGGCGAAGTCACTCCGGAAAAAGTTGCGACATTGCAGCAAGCCGATGCGATTGTGCGAGAGGAAATCCGCATCGCGGGTTTGGAACGCGAAATTTGGCAAGCATTTGCGGTGCTACCCGATATTCGCAGCGTCGGCGTAATGGGCGATGAACGCACCTACGGGTATCCGATCATCATTCGCGCCGTGACTAGCGAAGACGCTATGACCGCTGATTGGGCGCGATTGCCGCATGATTTGCTGGAGCGGATGTCGAACCGGATTATCAATGAAGTGGCCGGTGTGAATCGGGTTGCCTATGACATCACCTCAAAACCACCGGGAACGATTGAGTGGGAGTGACCCGCTAGCCCAGATCCTGCAAGGTTTCCGCATTGCGATAGAGAATCACCGGTTCCGTGGGCGAGTTTGCTGAAGGTTTTGCCTTGAGATGTCGATAGTGGTCCAAGGAATGAGAAGTCTCATCGCCTACGGTGATGGGTGGGGCCAGGTTCGGACACTGTCTGAATGTGTGGCGCGGAGAACCCAACGTGCGAGGAGCGCGGTCTGTGAAGTTTTCTCTGCGTCGATATGTAGTGCTGGTGACGATGGCTGGCTTGGTGCTGGCATCAACTGCCGCGCTCGCGCCGACCTCATCTGCTGACCCGCTGGCCGATAAACGAGTCGAAGCCGAACGAATCAGCCAGCAACTTTCCGCGCTCGACACCAAGATGGAACTACTCGGCGAGGACTACAACCAGGCTCAGGTTGCACTCGATGATGTTCAGGTTGATTCCGACGCGGCAGCAGTGAGGGTGGATGCCGCAGATGCGGCGCTGGCAGTATTACGGGCACGACTTGCCGACATGGCAGTCGAGGCTTACATGCGCGGCGGGCAAAGCGACCTGCCCGAGATCTTACTCAAGGGCTCCGGACCGACCGTCAGTCGACAGATCGAGTATTTGCAAGCTGCATCGGCGAATCAGCGGCAACTTATCGACGATGTTGCGGTTGCCCAGCAGCAGGCCGACATTGAACTCGCCGCGTTGCAAGCTGATCGTGATCGCGCCCAGTCGTTACGTGATCAACTTGCGCAGAAAAAGTCTGAAACAGAGCAAGCGTCGGCGACACAACAGGCGCTGTTGAGCCGGGTTACCGGTGAACTCGGCACGCTTGTTGCGCAAGCTGCGGCTCGCCAAGCGCGCGCAGACGAACTCGCAGCTCGAGCCCAACTGGCGAGCACTCCGGCACCAACCTCAACGGTCCCGGATCGACCTGGAACACCGTCGGTGACGACATCGACAACCACGCCGGGTAGCCCGCCAGGATCGAACCCGACCACCACCGCCCCGCCGGGAACGATCCCAGAACCGGTTATCCCGCCGGGCCCACCCCCGCCCCTGTTGGCCGGCGCGGCCCGAGCCGTGGCGCTGGCTGAAACCCAGCTCGGGGTTCCGTATCTCTGGGGTGGTGCGAACCCAACCGACGGCTTTGATTGTTCAGGTTTGTTGGTGTGGGCTTGGAAAGGCGTAGGAACATACATTCCGCACTCATCGCAACTCATGTACAAAGTGACGCGCCACATCGCACTCAGCGATCTGCAGCCCGGAGATTTCGTGTTTTATGGCGCTCCGATTCATCACGTTGGGATGTATGTCGGCGGTGGCCGCATGATCGAAGCGCCGCATACGGGTGCAGTTGTTCGCTATGCGAGTATCTATCGTGCTGAACTCGTAGGGGCCGGTCGCGTCGTCTGATGCATGGGCGTGACCTCGCGGTCATGTTCCCGCGAGTCGAGCAACGACCGGAGCCATGTCATCGATCGAATCAGCACTAAGGCCGATGTACGAAATGCCGTAGCGTTCGCGACGGTCGAGGCATTGTTCGATGATTTCATCCACTGTTCCGGCTAATGCATGGGGTGACGACAACCCTTGATCCGCTGACAGACCGAGTACTGGCGCCAACGCGGCCGAGAGGCTTCGCCGGTCATTGGTTACGGCGGCAAGATGGATTCGTATTTGGATCTCAATCGCGTCGAATCGGTCGCCAGCGCTGTCGCGAATCCAGCCGATCTTTTCGAGGGTGGATTCGTGGGTAGCAGTGGGCCCAGCATGTTCATCGATTTGGCCAGCGCCAAGCGCGATGTTTAGCCCGATGATGTCGGCACGACGTGCCGCGAGGGTCAGCACTTTCTTGCCCCCGCCGCCGATCAGAATGGGAGGTCCGGGTCGAAGTGCGGCATCGGCATGGGGCATTGGTTTTGGTAATCCATCAAGATCATGAACTGAGTAATGGATTCCGCCGAAGTTGCATGGGGTAGTTGACCAAAGTGCGGTGATGACGTCGAGGGCTTCGCCCAACCGGCTAATCCGAATCGAGGGCTGATCGAGCGGGATGCCCGATTGGTGGTAATCGGTGGTCATCCAGCCTGCGCCGATACCGAATTCGAACCGTCCATCTGACAAAAGGTCAAGCGTGGCTGCCTCTTTGGCCATCACCACTGGGTGGCGATAATCGTTGCAATAGGTCAGTGAGCTGATTTTCAGGACGCTGGTGGCGTCAGCCGCCGCCATCAATGCAGGAGTGGCTGCGAATTGTTCGTCGAAATGGTCTGACACGGTCAGCGTGGAATAGCCGAGTCCTTCAACTTTCCGAGCGAGTTCGGCCCAGCTGTGCCCTGCAGGTGGTAGTCCCGCTTGAATACTGAATCGAAACGGTTTGATGACAGGCACGATGGGCTCCAGCGGACGCTTCGGCAGACAAGAGAAACGAAAACTAGCCTCTGTGACGTGCCTAACTCACTAAGCGACTTTTCCGAAACCACATTCGAATACAACGGCAAGCGCCGAACCGTGTTTCGCTTGGGTACTGGGCCCGCGGTCATCGTCATGGCAGAAATTCCGGGAATTACCCCCAAGGTCGCGTCGTTCGCGCGTCGAGTCGCTGACAACGGCTTTACCGTAGTGATGCCGCACTTGTTTGGCGTTCCTGGCGCGGAGCCCAGCGTGGGTGCCGCGGTTCGATCGGTCGTTCCGGCTTGTGTGTCACGCGAATTTGCGGCATTTGCAACGGGGCGATCGGCACCGGTGACCCACTGGTTACGTGCATTATCTGCCGACGCGCATGAAACGTGCGGCGGTCCAGGTGTTGGCGCGGTTGGCATGTGTTTCACCGGCGGATTCGCGCTCGGCATGATGATGGATGAGCGAATGTTGGCACCGGTCCTGAGCCAACCCTCGCTGCCGATCGGATTCAGCAATAAGGCGAAACGCAGCGTGCACCTCGCGCCCGATGAGCTCGACGCAGTAAAGGCGCGTGCCGCGGACGGAATCTGCGTTCTCGGGATGCGCTTCACCGGCGACAAGCTGGTTCCGGCCGAACGGTTTGCTCGATTGCGTGATGAATTGGGCGATGCGTTCATTGGGGTTGAAATCGACTCATCACCGGGCAACGAATTTGGCATTCCTGGCAATGCCCATTCGGTATTGACCGAGCACTTTGTCGATGAGCCTGGGCACCCGACCCGACAAGCGCTCGATCAGGTCCTCGCGTTTTTCCGCGACGCGCTACTGACTCATTGATGCGGTTCAATCGCGGTCGGTGTGTCTGACCCCACGGGTAGAGTTGCCTAGTCATGACGTTGAACCCTCCCACTGATTTCTTTGACCACGCCGACCGCCCCGATTTGTTGGCTGGTCTCAATCCAGTGCAGCTCGAAGCAGTCACTCACGTTGATGGCCCGCTACTCGTCGTAGCTGGTGCCGGGTCAGGCAAGACCCGAGTTCTCACTCATCGCATCGCCCACTTGATCGTCGACGAGGGCGTGTCGCCGTTTGAGATCCTAGCAATCACGTTTACGAACAAAGCGGCAAACGAGATGAAACAACGGGTGGCTGCACTCGTCGGGTCAGTTGCCGAAAAGATGTGGGTATCGACCTTTCACGCCGCGTGCGTGCGCATGTTGCGTCGCGATGGAAAGGTCCTTGGTTACCCGTCATCGTTTACCATTTACGACCAAGCCGATGCGGTTCGATTGACCGGCTATGTGATCCGCGACTTGAACCTCGACTCGAAACGGTTTCCGGCTCGCGGCATTCATGCAAGCATCAGCGCGGCGAAAAATGATGGGCATACCGCCACCAGTTATGCCGACGGCGTACAGCAAATATTCGAGCGTAAAATTGCTGATGTCTTTCGCGAATACCAACTGCGGCTCGAACGGGCTGGCGCCATGGACTTCGACGATTTGCTGGGTAACGCGGTGCGCTTACTGCGGGATCACCCCGATGTGCTTGCGCACTATCGCCATCGGTTTCGTCATGTTCTCGTCGACGAATATCAGGACACGAATCATGTTCAAAATGAGCTGGTGACCCTGCTGGCATCCGAGCATCGAAATATTTGCATCGTCGGTGACAGCGACCAAAGCATTTATCAATTTCGTGGCGCCGACGTGCGTAACATTCTCGAATTTGAAAACGCGTTCCCTGACGCAACGGTCATCGTGCTCGAGCAGAACTATCGCTCGACCCAAACGATCCTTGACGCGGCGAACGCGGTTATTGCCAACAACATGGGCCGCAAGCCAAAAGAGCTTTGGACTGACCAAGGCCATGGAACAGCAATTGTGCGTTATCACGCTGACGATGAAAGCGACGAGAGTCAGTGGGTAGCCCATCAGATTTCGCACCTCCATGACGGTGCGTATCGCTGGGGCGACGTGGCGATTTTCTATCGTACGAACGCGCAAAGCCGCATCATGGAAGAGCAACTCATGCGGTCGGGCATTCCCTACAAAGTCATTGGTGGCACACGTTTTTACGATCGTCGCGAGGTAAAAGATGCGCTCGCATACTTGAAAGTCGTGGTCAATCCCGCTGACGAGGTCAGCGTTAAACGGGTACTCAACGTTCCTAAACGGGGTGTTGGTGAAAGTACGGTTGGCCGTCTTGATGCTTGGGCTCATGCGCATGAAGTCCCGTTTTTCGAAGCACTGCGAAGCGTCGAAGCAGCTGGGGTAACGGGCCGGGCGCTGAAGGGCATCGCACATTTTGTTGCGTTGATTGATGAACTGCAGGCTCAGCACCAGGCCGGTTCTGTTCCAAGTGTGTTACTCGAGCGCATTCTCGAGCAGTCGGGCTATGTGGCCGAACTCGAAGCGGAACACAGCGTCGAAGCCGAAGGCCGTATCGAAAATCTCGCTGAGCTCGCCGGTGCCGCACGCGAGTTTGAATCAGTCGATTCATTTCTCGAACAAGTCAGTTTGGTAGCAGACACCGACCAACTGACTGACGACGAGTCAGCAGTGGTGCTGATGACGCTGCATTCAGCAAAGGGTCTCGAGTACCCGGCAGTGTTCCTCATAGGACTCGAAGACGGCGTGTTTCCACACCTGCGGTCGATTGGCGATCCCAATCAACTCGAAGAGGAGCGCCGTTTGGCATATGTCGGTATCACTCGGGCCCGAGAACGCCTGTACTTGTCCCACGCCTGGAGCCGATCATTGTTTGGCTCGACGCAGTACAACCCGCCGAGTCGCTTCCTCGATGAAATTCCCGAAGCATTGGTTGAGGTTATCCAGGGAAGTCGCCGTGGTTCTCGCCGAGTGTCGCCGACATCGTCAGCGCAATCATCGCGTTATGGGTCTGAATATGGATCGGGGTCCTTCGGCGGATATGGAACTCGTCGATCGTCGACTTCGGAGGCGCATGATGTGCCGAGCGGTCGTACCTTCGGTGGCGGTGGACGGACGAGCGCGGACAATTCCCGTGAGCACCATTCATCGACTTCTCGCGGTGCTGACTGGGATGAACATCGTGACCGCATTGTCGAAAGTGCGTTGCGCCCAACCCCGCCCCTGCCGAGCGGTGCCGATCAGATCGGTCTTCAAGCTGGTGATGACGTAATGCACAAGACATTTGGCGAAGGTGTGATTCAACGAATTGAAGGCACTGGCGACAAAGCGGTGGCAGTGGTGCATTTTTCGGGATCAGGCGAAAAGCAACTCCTTTTGAGTTGGGCACCGCTCGAGAAGCTCTAGAGTTCCGACTGATGACACTGGGCGCTGTTCGATGATGCAGGCGCTCACCAGGGCGCGGTTGGCGATACGCCAGACCGAGGTCCTCGGTACGGTCATGCATAGCCTGGCCGAAGTGCACGGCGATCGCCGATTGATGACCGATGCACACGGACTGACCTTGACCTTTAGCGAAGCATCAGATCAGGTGAATCGCTGGGCCGGAGGCATCGCACGTCGCGCCGAGCGCGGCGATCGAGTGGTGCTGAATACCAAAAATTCCTATGAGCTGTTTTTGTTGTGTCTTGCTACGTCACGCGCAGGCTGCATCCCAGTGCCAATCAATCCCCAGATGCAGGTTGCGGAAGTCGATCACGTGATCGCCGATTCAGGCGCGCGTCTCGTGATTCGTGATGCCAACGAGTTGGGCGATGCTGTTCCGTTGCTCGAGCCGATACCGACATCGCTCGCCGACGTTGCCGCGTTGTTTTACACATCGGGAACCACCGGTCAGCCGAAGGGTGCCGAGTTGTCGCACCAAGCGCTCGTTGGCCAAGCCACGGCCGGGGTGGCATGGCCCGCGGTATTGCATCGTGATGAAGCCGTTGTTGCGCTGCCCATTGCTCACATCATGGGATTCGCGGTACTGATGGGCCTCGCGTGCATGGCGGTTCCTGTGTACCAATTGGAGTCTTTTCATCCCGTCGAAGTGCTCGACGTCATTGAAGATCGCCGGGCCACCGTTTTTATTGGAGTCCCAGCAATGTTTCGCATGCTGATTGAGGCGGGCGCCGAAGGCCGCGATCTCACGTCGATTCGACTGTGGGGTTCAGGAGCCGACGCGATGCCGGCAGATTTAGCCCGGCAGTTCAAGCAGATGGGGGCCACGATGACGCTGCCGCTGGTGGGCGCGGTCGGACAAGCGGCCTTTGTCGAGGCTTATGGGTTAGTCGAGGTAGGAGGTGGAGTGGCGGCAAAAGTGTCACCGCCACTGGTTGGACTCGGACTCGGTAATTCGATCGGGTTCCAATTGCCCGGCTATACGTTTCGGGTCATGCGGGTCGACGGCGACGACCGCGGCGGAGTCGACCCTGACGGTGAGACTGAAGTCGGACTCGGGGGAGTCGGCGAACTCTGGGTCAAAGGCGCTGGGGTTATAAAGGGTTATTGGAACGCTCCCGAAGCCACTTCTGATGTGGTTACCGAAGATGGATGGCTGCGAACGGGCGACCTGGTGCGCAAAGGGATGTTTGGCACAGTCGTATTCGTCGGCCGCAAAAAAGATGTGATCAAACACGGTGGTTACTCGGTTTACGCCGTTGAGGTGCAAGAGGTTCTCGAACGGCACCCAGCGGTGCTTGAAGCAGCGGTTGTTGGGCTACCGGATCCGATCAAAGGTGAGGTTCCTGCAGCAGTGGTGCGGCTGATTGACGGAGCTGATCTCGATGAAATCGATCTGACTACCTGGGCTGCAGTGCGACTTGCGGCATACAAAGTTCCGAAGCATTGGGTCGCCGTAGACGCCTTACCAATGACCGCGACCAGCAAAGTTCGAAAGCAAGAACTCCTTCGATTGTTCTGAACGAATTGTCGAGCGCGACCCGTCAGTCGAGATCAGCGATTGGGTAACGTGCCGGTGATTGGCAACGTTGAGGTGGTTGACGTAGACGACGTCGCCGTCGGCCCGAGGTCATCGGGATTGAGTGCGATGACTACCGTGCCGCCATCGACCGCGATCACGTTGTAATGGACCAATCCGGATCCATCGTTGGACTGCACCGTTCCATCACACGGATCAACAAAGTGATCCGAATCGGCGTCCCAATGCAGTGTGCACTCGCGCGTTGAACTTGACTTGCGGGCATCGAACGCCAAAAAGCCGGTTGTGGTGTCATCACCGAGGTGTTGAAGAAAGATGTCGTGTTGGCCGCTTGCGACATCGGAAAACAGGATCGGTCCGTCACGTTCAATGATCTCGGCGGCTTTTTGTCCGCGTAACCCCGTGTCGAACCGGTCCGACCCCAACTTGATCTGGACCTTGCCGTTTTCGGTCAGCGATGGTACGGCGATCACGAACACGCCTACGACGAGTAACAAACCGACGGCGATGCCAGTAAGGCCAACGATGACGGTACGTGTGTTACGGGCTCGGCGTGGAGCGACGGGACTCATGACCGATGCTGTGCGACGAATGGGTGGATTTGGGGCGAAGGTACCGACATGCTCCTAGTATCCCGTGCGTGAAGCGCATGTATCGAGTTGTCGTAGCAAAGACCGGTCTCGATGGACACGACCGAGGGGTGAAAATCATCGCTCGGGCGTTACGTGACGCGGGGTTTGAGGTGATCTATACCGGATTATTCCAGACCCCAGAACAGGTTGCCGAGGCAGTGCTGCAAGAAGATGCCGATGCGGTTGGCTTGTCGGTATTGTCTGGGGCCCACATGACGCTCTTTCCCCGAGTTATGAAGGAACTTGACCTCCGAGGACTCGACGACGTGCTCGTTTTTGGTGGTGGGATTGTCCCTGGGGATGACATCGTCGAACTGCAAGCGGCCGGTGTGGCTGGCATCTTTACGCCCGGTGCGGCGATGGATGAGATCACGACTTGGTTAGAAGCGGCATTGGATGATCGCGAGCTCACCGGTTGATGCCAACCGCTGTGCTCGGTTGGCGAGTTGTGAGCTGAGGGTCTGGCCTGACTAGGTTTCCGTCGTGGATCTTCTCGAATTTCAAGGCAAACAGTTCTTCGCCACCTTTGGCATTCCGGTGTCCGATGGTCGTGCAGTCAACTCCGTACCTGAAGCGGTCTATGCCGCTGACGCTGTTGGCTACCCGGTGGTGGTGAAAGCACAGGTACATGTCGGCGGGCGAGGAAAAGCCGGCGGCGTGAAGTTGGCCCACAACGCTGACGAAGTGCGTACTCATGCCAGCAACATTTTAGGAATGGACATCAAGGGTCACATCGTCAAGGTGGTCTGGATCGAACATGCCTCCGACATCGCTGAGGAGTATTACGCCAGCTTCACGCTCGATCGAGCAGCGAAAAAACACCTCGGGATGTTGTCAGCCGAGGGTGGTGTCGAAATCGAAACAGTGGCAGTCGACAACCCTGATGCGATTTCAAAGATTTGGGTCGATCCGGTCGATGGAATTACCCCTGAAGCGGCGCGTGAGTGGGTGCTCGCCGCCAACCTGAACCCAGCGGCGACCGAAGGTGCCATCGACATCCTGATGAAGCTTTACACCGCTTACATCGAGGGCGACGCTGACTTGTGTGAGATCAATCCGTTGATTCTCACTCCTGACGGTCGGGTCCATGCCCTTGACGCCAAGGTCACGCTCGACGACAACGCTCAGTTCCGTCATGAGTGGGGCGATTTCGCGATGACCCAGGTACGCGACGAACGTGAAGAAGCAGCCCATGCCCACGACTTGCAGTACGTCGGCCTTGAAGGATCAGTTGGCATTATCGCCAACGGTGCGGGCCTGGCAATGAGCACGCTTGACGTCGTCAATCAAGCCGGCGGACAGGCCGCTAATTTTCTCGACATTGGTGGCGGAGCAAATGCGGATGTGATGTCGGCCGCGCTCGAAGTCATCAACAACGACGAGCGGGTGAAGTCGATCTTTATCAACATCTTTGGTGGTATAACTCGCGGTGAAGAGGTCGCGAACGGGATTGTCGAATCGTTGCGACGAGTCACGATTGATGCGCCCATAGTGATTCGTCTTGATGGCACCAATGCCGAGGAGGGTCGAGCAATCCTCGAGCCCCACCTGTCAGACAAGTTGCAGTCGAAATCCACCATGCTCGAAGCGGCCAAAGCTGCCGTCGAGCTCGCGGCGGGGAAGTAGGAATAACCAGTGTCCATTTTTGTCGATGAGAACACCAAGGTCGTGTATCAGGGTTTGACTGGGAGTCAGGGTCGTTTCTACGGCCTGCGCAACCGCGACTACGGCACGCAGGTAGTTGCCGGAACAAACCCGAAGAAGGCTGGAACCGACGTTGACGGTATCCCGGTATTCGCGTCAGTAGCGGACGCGGTCGCTGAAACGGGAGCGACTGCGTCGTGCATTTTTATTCCAGCGCCCGGGGTAAAAGACGCGATCATGGAGGCGGCCGAAGGCGGGATTGAGTTCATCGTTTGTATTACCGAAGGTGTCCCCGCCCAAGACGAGGCGTGGTTTTACAACAAACTTCAGCGAGATTTTCCAAACGTGCAGTTACTTGGCCCCAATTGCCCAGGGATCATCAGTCCCGGCAAGTGCAACATCGGAATTACTGCTGGTGAGATCGCTAAGCCGGGCGGGCCCGTGGGCATCGTTAGTCGGTCGGGAACCCTGACCTATCAAGCACTGCACGAACTGAAGTTGCAAGACATTGGTGTAACGACCTGTGTCGGCATCGGTGGAGACCCCGTTCCGGGAACCACGTTCATCGATTGTCTCGAACGCTTCGAAGCAGACCCGGACACCAAGGCCGTGATGTTGATTGGTGAAATTGGTGGCTCGGCCGAGGAGGACGCGGCTGAGTTCATCGCCACCAAAATGACCAAGCCGGTGTCTGCCTACATCGCTGGAATCACGGCGCCAGCGGGCAAGAAGATGGGCCACGCGGGGGCGATCGTTTCCGGCGGCAAAGGCACTGCCGGCGCCAAAATGGAGGCGCTCACGGCCGCGGGCGTCAAGGTCGGCCGTAACCCGACCGAGGCTGGAAGCTTGATGGTCGAGATCGTCCGGAATCTCTAACTGCGCGTAAGTTCGCGACCGCACGCGGGGATTGAGATAGCGTTTTCCTGTCGACAACAGAGAGGAAACGTTATGCGTGAACTATTTGGTGCTGCGTCCGGTGGAATTGCCGGCGGCGGGCTTGTTTTGGTGGTCTATCTGGCTGTGGTCGTCCTGCTTATTGCTGGCATGTGGAAGATCTTCCTCAAAGCCGGTCAGCAAGGTTGGCTCGCCATCATCCCGATCTTGAATTTCTACATTCTGATCAAAATCGCCGGGCGTGAAGGCTGGTGGATCATCTTGCATTTCATCCCTTGCATCAACATCGTGGTGGCGTTCATTATCTTCATAGATGTGGCCAAGAAGTTTGGGAAAACGTCTGTCTATGGTGTCGCGATGCTGTTCTTCCCGTTCATCTTCATCCCCATGCTGGGCTTTGGTGCAGCAGAATTCGAGGGCGACAAGACCCGCATCTTGTAACCCGGGTTCTTCCCGAGTGGTTTGGTCATGGCGTGGGGTCGCTGACCCATGTGGTTGGTGGCCCCCCGTCATGATGGATTGTCAGTACCTGAGCGCTTGGTAGCGTGCGACCTGTGCGCATCGCCGTGCTGGCTTCGGGCAGCGGAACAATTCTTGACGCAATACTTTCCAGCGGGATTCCCGTCGAAGTAGTCATTGTCGACCGTCCGTGCGGGGCAACGGGGATTGCTGAACGTCACGGCGTCGCCTGCGAACTGGTGGCGCGTGAAAGTTTTGCCGCTGACTTCCAGCGGGAGGGTTATTCCCAACAGGTAGTCGATGCGCTCGAACGGTCGCGAATCGACCTAGTGGTGATGGCGGGATTTGGCACCGTGCTCGCCGAGCCAATATTCGATCGCTTCTCCGGACACATCATCAACACACACCCAGCATTACTTCCTTCATTTCCAGGCTGGCATGCCGTCGAAGACGCGTTGGCTTTCGGAGTGAAAGTGACCGGTTGCACTGTTCACATCGCGACGGTCGAAGTTGATGCTGGGCCGATCTTGGCTCAAGAAGCGGTGGCCGTGCGACGCGACGATTCAGTCGAGACGCTTCACGAGCGCATCAAGGTTGTCGAACGGCAGTTGTATGTCCAGACCATCCACAAAATTCTTGAACGCGGGAGTGTGCAATGAGAGCCTTGCTCTCGGTCTTTGATAAGACCGGAATTGTCGAGTTTGCCGCAGCACTCAACGAGTTGGGCGTCGAGCTCATCTCGAGCGGCGGTACAGCCTCAGTCATCGCAGCAGCGGGGATTCCGGTAACCGATGTTGCCGAAATTACTGGCGTGCCAGCGATACTCGGCCATCGAGTTGTGACCTTGCATCCCAAAATTCACGGTGGGTTGTTGTTTGATAGGGATGACGCTGACCACCGTGCCGACATGGATCGCTATGACATCGAGGGCATCGATTTAGTTGTCGCAAACTTGTACCCATTTTCGTCCCAGCCGTCGATTGAAATGATTGACATTGGCGGGCCCGCGATGGTTCGTGCCGCGGCGAAGAATCATGCTTTTGTTGGAGTCATCGTTGATCCTGGTGACTATCCAGCGGTTCTTGATGAGCTACGCGCCGACGGAGCATTGAGCGATGGGATGCGCCAGCGGTTGGCCCGAACTGCATTCGCGACGACTGCTGCCTACGACGCACAAATCTTGGCTTGGCTCGCCGAGCCTTCACCTGGTGAACGAGCGACCGAAAATTCGTTGCCACGGTCGATTGAGTTGGTGCTCGAACAAGATCAGGGTTTGCGTTACGGCGAAAATCCCCATCAAGTTGGTGCTAGGTATTCGGTCGCCGGCCAGACCGGTTGGTGGCACAGCGCGGTGCAACACGGCGGAAAAGAGATGTCGTATCTCAACGTGTTCGACGCCGATGCCGCATGGCGACTCGTGCATGCGCTCGGTGATGGTCCGGCGGCGGTTGTCATCAAACATGCCAACCCCTGCGGTGTGGCCATTGCCGATGACATCACCACGGCCTATGTCCGGGCCCACGAGTGCGATCCAGTTTCGGCGTTTGGCGGGATTGTGGCGGTGAATCGTCCGGTCACCCTTGCTCTGGCTGAAGCACTAGCTCCGGTGTTTACCGAAGTGCTCATTGCCCCAAGTTTTGAACCCGCTGCATTGGCACGGTTGACCGAGAAACGAAATTTGCGACTGTTGGAAGCAGTCCCGCCTGGACCATTGGGGTTGAGCCTGCGCGGAATCGACGGCGGATTTCTCGTGCAGACTCCCGACGTCGTCACTACAGATCATTCGACGTGGACGGTAGTTACCAAAGCGACCCCAACTGATGCGCAGTGGGCTGACCTTCAGCTGGCTTGGCGAGTCGTGGCCAAGGTCACCTCAAATGCGATCGTTCTGGTTGAAGGTGGCCGGGCAGTAGGCATTGGTTGCGGGCAACAAAATCGGCGAGATGCTGGTGCGATTGCTGATGAGAAGGCCGCGGGGCGCGCCGCGGGCGGGGCTTATGCAAGTGACGCGTTTTTCCCCTTCGCCGATGGGCTTGATGGTGCGATTGCCGCGGGAGCAGCAACGGTGATTCAGCCGGGTGGCTCAATTCGTGACGACGAGGTCATCGCGGCAGCAGACGCGGCTGGTTTAGCCATGGTTTTCACTGGTGAACGCCACTTCCGGCATTGATAGCGATGGGGCAACGATCCCGATCGGGCTGTTAAGTCGACCGTGGTGGTCCCCACTCGATGGCGTCGATTCCGGCTGCCGCGAGGAGCGCCGCGGTTTGGGCCATAGGCAAACCGACAACGTTGCTGGCGCTCCCGCTAAGGGCGGTCACGAATCGCCCAGCATCGCCTTGAATGCCGTAGGAACCCGCTTTATCGAGCGGATCTCCTGTGGCGACGTAACTGGTGATGTCGTCGTGGGTTAAGTGGCGAAATGTGACGGTTGTTGTCGTGACTGAACTGAGAAGTCCGAACGACCCGTAAACCGCGACACCGGTGTGGACCTCATGGCTTCGACCTGACAAGGCCCGAAGCATGACTGCCGCATCGTTCGCGTCGGTTGGTTTACCCAAAATGGCACCAGCCAAGTCGACCGTGGTGTCGGCTGCCAAAACAATCTCGTGACGGGACAGAGTTTGCGATTGCACTGAGGCGTGCGAGTCGGTTTCACCGACCTCGGCTACTGCGTGGCCTGCTTTGATTCTCGCCAATCGTTCGACATAGGAGCGCGGCGCTTCATCAAACAGTGGGGTCTCGTCGATGTCAGGAATGCGGACTGAAAAGGGAACTCCGAACTGCATCAGTAATTCTCGACGCCTCGGAGACCCGGACGCCAATACCAGGTGAACGTGATCGGATTGATCAGCCACCGGAAACCAAGATGTCCGCCGAGGCTGGTGGCGGCTGGAGGTCGTCTCGGTGGTCAAGCCAACCATCAGGCAAGGTGACCTGTTGTGGGCCAGATTGCGTGCCGCGTGGCGCGTTTACCGCATCAACAGAGGCAACCATGGCCGGATTAAGTTCCATGGCGATCGCTTCAAGCTCTGACAGCGAGCTGATGACCGAAAGTCGACGGCGCACTTCGCCGCCGACGGGGTAGCCGGCCAGATACCAACTGGTGTGTTTCCGAAGGTCCCGCATGCCGACGACCTCGCCGCGGTGGGCGGCCAAGAGTCGGCCGTGTTCGATCAAGATGGCAAGCACTTGGGCCAATGCCGGCACTGGCCGGGTGGGGCGGCCTTCGAAAACGTCGACCAGTTCGCCGAATAGCCAGGGCCGCCCCAGGCATCCGCGCCCGACGACGACGCCATCGGCTCCGGTCTCGCGCAACATGCGCACCGCGTCGGTTGCCGACCAAATATCGCCGTTGCCCAGTACCGAGATCGTGCAGGATTGTTTGAGCGCCGCGATGGATGTCCAATCGGCGCGTCCCGAATACAGCTGAGAAGCCGTGCGCGCGTGTAACGCAATGGCCGCCGCGCCGGAATCTTGGGCAACTCGGCCAGCATCAAGGTAGGTAAGCAAGTCGTCGTCAATACCTTTTCGTACTTTGACGGTCACTGGAACTGGCCCTGCAGCTTTGACCGTCGCCGAAATTACCGCAGCAAGTAATCGAGGTTTGAGCGGAAGCGCCGAACCGCCGCCATGGCGAGTGACCTTTCGTACCGGGCAGCCAAAGTTGAGATCGATGTGGTCGACACGACCTTCATCGATCAGTCGATGAACCGCGTCACTCATGGTAATGGGGTCGGTTCCGTAGAGTTGGATGCTGCGTGGTGTTTCGTCGGCATCGAACGATGCGAGATGCCAACTTTTCGCGCCGCCTTCGATGAGTCCTCGTGCGTTGACCATTTCACTGACGTACAAGCCCGCCCCGTATCGTCGGCACAGCCGGCGGAATGGTGCATTGGTAACGCCAGCCATGGGGGCGAGGACCACTGGTGGCCAGACTTCCAGCGGCCCGACCTGTAACGGAGCAAACTCACCCGGCATCGCGAGGTCCCGATCGCCGCGGGTAGCGTCGGAGGCGTCCGACATGGGTGTGTTCATGTCGACACAGTTGCCGAGCACGGGCGTGCTCGCAACCGGACGAGATGTCGCCGGAGGCTATCTTTGGACCATGACAGCGCAAATCCTTGACGGTGAACTTGTAGCAGCGACGATAAAGGCCGATCTGGCACGACGGGTTGAGGCGCTCGCTGAACGAGGAATCACGCCTGGCCTCGGCACTATTTTGGTCGGTGACGACGGCCCGAGTGCGAACTATGTCGCCATGAAACATCGTGATTGTGCCGAGCTTGGGATTGCGTCACAAGGCGAACATCTGCCGGCCAATACCGCCCTTGATGAGGTGCTCGCTCTCGTCGATCGTTATAACGCGGATCCTTCGATCGACGCGGTGCTCATTCAATATCCGTTTCCGACTGGGGTCGATTATGAAACGGCGTTGATGCGACTGAATCCTGATAAGGATGCCGACGGCCTGCACCCCGTCAACCTCGGTCGTTTGGTGATGGGTATCGATGCGCCGCTGGCATGCACCCCCGCGGGTATTCAAGCGCTACTCATGCATTATGAGATTCCGATCGCCGGTCGCCATGTCGTTATCGTCGGACGGGGCTTGACAATTGGCCGGCCGCTAGCGAATCTCATGGCCCTCAAGCAACCGGGGGCAAATGCCGCGGTCACCGTCATTCACACGGGAGTCCCGAACTTGGGCGATTACACCCGAGAGGCCGATATTTTGATTTCGGCGGCAGGCACGCCAGGACTCATTACCCCAGAAATGGTCAAACCAGGTGCCGTAGTGGTTGGCGCGGGAGTGGCCTACGAAGGTCGCAAGGTTCTGTCCGATGTGGTTGAAGAAGTCGCCGAAGTCGCATCGTGGATGTCTCCTCGACTTGGCGGAGTCGGTCCGATGACTAGAGCACTGCTCTATCGCAATGCCGTCGATGCAGCTGAGCGGTCGTGGGCGTGACGCTCAATTCCTCGCGCAAGATCGGCGAACTGCTTGCGGTAGGTCCGACGTTTTCGTTTGAGTTTTTTCCACCTCGCAGTGATGAGGCAGAAAAAGTATTGGAACAGGCAATCGAAGACCTTGTGCCGCTCGACCCGTCATTTGTTTCAGTGACCTACGGCGCGGGTGGCTCGACTCGTGATCGAACTCGCGACATCGTGATTCACATTCAGCGCAACATCGGCATTACCTCGATGGCACACCTCACTTGCATCGGCCATTCGCGTGACGAGTTGGTAGCGCTGGTTTCGGAGTATTTCGACGTCGGTATTTGCAACCTCCTCGCGTTGGCCGGTGATCCACCTGCGGATCCATCGACCGATATTGGTGATATGCAGTTCGCGTCTGAACTCGTCGAATTGATTCGGGATGCGGGTGATTTTTCAATCGGCGTGGCGGCACATCCTGAACTGCATCCGAGGTCAGGTGGTGACTCGATCGCCGATCGGCGGTACCTCGCCGCGAAACTTGACTTGGCAGATTTTGCGATTACCCAGTTCTTTTTCGAGGCTGAGCCGTACTTGCGAATGGTTGACGAACTCGCAGCGCTTGGCTGCACGAAACCCGTGTTGCCGGGCATCATGCCGGTGACGAACGCTGGGCAGGTGCAGCGTTTCGCTCAATTGGCCGGAGCGGAGTTTCCACCTCATCTGGCCAAACGGTTTGCCGAAGTGTCTGACGATCCGGTCGCGGTCCGTTCCTTGGGGGTGGCGCTCGCTACCGATTTGTGCGCCGAGTTGCTCGCTGAAGGGGCACCCGGCTTGCACTTTTATACGTTGAATCGCTCGACTGCGACTCGCGAAATTTATGCGAACCTCGGGCTTGGTCTGCCCGGCACGACCACCTGAACCGTGCTGGGCGCCTGAGCCACACTTGTCTTAAACTTGTCTCTTCGCTACGATCCGGCCATGGCTGACAAGATCACGCAAAACGCCGATGGCTCGCTGAATGTCACGGACACCCCGATCATCCCGTTCATCGAAGGCGACGGAACAGGGGTCGATATTTGGCCGGCGGCACGACTGGTGCTGGATGCCGCGGCCGCGAAGTACGGGCGAACCATTGAGTGGAAGGAAGTTCTCGCCGGTGAAAAGGCATTCAATGAGACCGGCGACTGGCTCCCCCAAGAGACGATCGACATTTTTCGCGATCACCTCATTGGCATCAAAGGGCCGTTGACCACACCAATCGGCGGTGGGTTCCGCAGTCTGAACGTGGCGCTTCGACAAATTCTCGATCTGTATGTGTGCTTGCGGCCAGTGCGATGGTTCCAAGGAGTTCCGTCGCCGGTCAAGCATCCTGAGCAAGTTGACATGGTCATCTTTCGCGAGAACACCGAAGATATCTATGCCGGCCTTGAACTCGAATCAGGTACACCTGAAGCGATCAAGCTCATCTCGATGTTGCACGACAACTTTGGTTGGGATATCCGCGAAGGTTCAGGCATCGGGATCAAACCGGTAAGTGAGTTCGGTTCCAAGCGGTTGATTCGCGCCGCCATTGAGTATGCGGTCAAAAACAACCGTCCATCGGTGACATTGGTGCACAAAGGCAACATCATGAAATTCACCGAAGGTGCGTTCCGTAACTGGGGCTATGAAGTCACCCGGGATGAATTTGCTGACGTCGCAGTGGGTTGGGATGACTGCGACGGCAAGCCCGGGGATCGGATCCTCGTGAAAGATGCGATTGCTGACATCACCTTGCAACAGGTCCTCACTCGTCCCGCCGAGTTTGATGTAATCGCCACCTTGAACCTCAATGGTGACTATTTGTCTGATGCGCTGGCGGCGCAGGTAGGCGGCATCGGTATCGCCCCGGGAGGAAACATCAACTACGTCACCGGCCACGGTATCTTTGAGGCAACCCACGGGACTGCTCCGAAGTACGCCGGTCAAGACAAAGTGAATCCTGGTTCTGTGCTTTTGTCAGGGGTAATGATGTTCGAGCATCTGGGATGGAACGACGCTGCGGCCGATATCGTCGCCGCCCTCGAAGCGACCATCGCCGACAAAGTTGTTACCTATGACTTCGCCCGATTGATGGACGGCGCAACCGAGGTGAAGTGCTCGGAGTTCGCATCCGCGATCGTCGACCGCATTTCATGACGCGAGCTCACTGATGGCGCGGCCCAGCCGATGACGATCACCAGCCGATGACGACAAGTTGGCGCAAGATCATTATGTGGTCACTGGTTGGGACAACATTCGCGGTCGTCCTTATTTTGGCCAACCTTGCACTGACCTTTGACACCCTTGGCGGACTCGTTGTGGCCGGTCCGACCGAGCCTTCGGCTCCGATCATCGAACACGACATCCCCGGTTATCCAACGACTGAAGCCGGCGAACATGACGGCAAGTTTTTCTACGTGATGGCGCGCGAGCCAATGCACTTGCACTCGGTTGCCGCCGGTCTTGACCGGCCGCGCTATCGGCTGCAACGAATTCTTTTCCCGTGGCTGGTTTGGATCTTGCACCCGACTGGCGGCGGGGTAGGGCTCGTATGGGCCATGTTTGCCGTGGGGGTACTTGGCATTTTCGCTGGATCAGTTGCCAGCGGAGCACTTTCGATGCATCTGCGCGGGCCGCCGTGGCCCGCAGTGGCGTTTGGTTTGATGACCGGCAGCTTGGTGTCGTTGCGGATTTCGACGCCCGATCCGTTGGCGACCGCATTGGTATTTTGGGCGTTGTGGTTCTTGTTGCGAAAACGCCTTGGTTGGGCGCTGCTGTTGGGCGTCGCCGCGGCATTGACAAAAGAAACAACGGTGTTGTTCCTGATCGGATATGCCATGTGGCGTCGTGATCGCGACTCGTTGATCGCAGTGGCGGTCCCGATCGTGGCGGCAGGTTCTTGGTGGCTGTGGCTTCGCTCGCAGTTCCCGGAAGTCGGAAATCAAGTGACCGAAATTGTGACTCCGTTTTCTGGGTGGGCCCATGCCATTGATTTTTGGAGTCGTGGCTACGAACCGCTGGGCTGGTTGTCGTTCGGGATCGCCATAGGCGTTGGCATCGCCGCCCTGATCAAAGGACGGCTACGCCATCCGTTTGGCTGGGCGATTTTGATCAATTTGCTGATGTTCATCGTGTTATCGACTAGTGCGATCGCTCCCGAGCGCAGCGCCGGCCGCACGACAATGGGTGAATTGATGCTCGCGATCATTGTGTTGGCCACGGCGCGAAACCTTCCCGAGGGGTTGCGAGGTAGGCCAGACGGCGCCAGTGAGCAAGTTTCGGTTCCGAACGAGGACGCGGGCGCGGTCGGAAAGCGATCGGGGTAGCGTAAAGAAGTTGTGATTCAACGGACGCCACGCGCCCGACCAATTCAGGGAGCCTTTAGTGACTGACTACAACAAGTTCTATATCGATGGCCAATGGGTGACACCGTTAGGTACGGAAACGATTGACGTGATTAACCCGTCGACCGAGCAACTCCTCGCATCGGTGCCGGCCGGAACTCCCGGCGATGTCGACCGAGCGGTCGCGGCCGCAAAAACGGCATTCGAATCGTGGGGTTACACCTCGAAACAAGAGCGTGGAAAGTATGTCCAGGGCATCGCTGAAGCACTGGCGGCGCGCAGCCAGGAACTCGGCGCCGTGATTTCGTCCGAGCTGGGGATGCCGCTGATGTGGGCCAACATGATCCAAGCCGGCATGCCGATCGCCAACATGAACGGTTATGTGCAGGTGCTTGACGATTTCATGTTCGAAGAGCAAGTTGCCCATTCGCTCGTTGTTCGAGAACCAATTGGTGTGGTCGGCGCAATTACGCCCTGGAACTACCCGCTGCACCAGATCATTTCGAAGCTTGCTCCGGCGCTGGCGGCCGGCTGTACTTTTGTGCTCAAGCCCAGTGAAGTCACGCCACTCACCGCGTTCTTACTGGCCGAGATCATCGATTCAACCGGTCTGCCGGCCGGCGTATTCAACTTGGTGACGGGTACCGGACCGGTAGTCGGCGAGGCAATTGCTTCGCATCCTGATGTTGACATGGTGTCGTTCACTGGTTCGACCCGGGCCGGAAAGCGAGTCACGCAACTTGGTTCCGAGACAGTCAAGCGGGTGCATCTTGAACTCGGCGGCAAATCCGCCAATGTGATGCTTGAGGATGCGAACTTCGAAGCTGCAGTTCCGCCCGGTGTCCGTTTCGGCTGCTTTTTGAACTCGGGTCAAACGTGTTCAGCGCTGACTCGTATGCTCGTACCTCGTTCCCAACAAGACCTCGTTATTTCGCTGGCAAAGGCCGCGGCCGAAGCGGTGACTTTAGGCCCAGGAGACAGCGATGCCGATCTCGGTCCGCTTGTTTCGGCTGTGCAGCGCGATCGCGTTCGCGGCTATATCCAGCGGGGAATCGACGAAGGGGCAACGCTGGTAACCGGTGGCGTCGAATCACCCGAGGGACTTGATGTCGGCTACTACGTGAAGCCAACGATCTTTGCCGACGTGACCACCGATATGACCATCGCTCAAGAAGAGATTTTTGGGCCAGTACTGGTCATCATGCCTTATGACGATGAGGCCGAAGCGTTGCACATCGCCAATGACTCTATTTATGGTCTCGGTGGCGCAGTGCAGTCAGTTGATGTCGCCCGTGCGACAGAGTTTGCTCGCAAGATGCGCACGGGTCAGGTGTCGATCAACGAGGGCGGCTTCAATCTGCACGCACCATTCGGTGGCTATCGCCAGTCGGGCAATGGTCGAGAACTTGGCAAGTTCGGACTCGATGAGTTCCTAGAGACCAAGGCGATGCAGCTTCCCTAACTTCTCGGTGCTGGTGTGCAGGAGTTGGCCGTCAACGCCGAGTGCGACTCGGCGGCGTCATGGTTTCCACCGGTGCACCGAAACCGCATAGTCCGAGCTCGACTCGAATGCGTCGGAAGTCCACGATGAATATCTCGCATCAAGTTTGAGTCCAACTGACGCGCACCAGGTGTCGTAGTCATCGACGCTGGGCCAAGTGGGCCGCAACTGAAAACCGGCCAGCAAAAACCCATTGGGATTGACGTGACGAGCGCATCGGGTAATTGCCTCGGGCCGGTCGGAAGTTTCAATGAACGGCACGACATTGCCGGCGAGTACCACGGCATCAAAAGTGCGACCAAGGTTGAGATCAGCCAAGTTGGTCAGGACCCATGCCAAGTTGGGGGCCTTTGTGCGGGCTCGACCGAGCAGGTCCTCATCCTGGTCGACTCCGACGGTATCGATCCCGCGGCGATCGAGTTCGATCGCGAGTCGACCGGTGCCGCATCCCGCATCAAGCACGGCGGCCGGCTGGGTGGGGCCGAGTAGGTCGACTACGTAGTCCGCTTCCCCGTGGGGGTTTTCGCCGGCGGCGGCCATCTGCTGCCATCGAGCGTCGTAGTCGTCGAGGTCGACTTGTTCGCGCCACTGCTTCCAGTCAGTCATGACGCTGTGCTCGTCAAAGTGATGTGGTCTCGCAAGCGACGGCTAGTTCTGTAACTGCGAGATTGCTGCAGCCATAGCGATGGCTCGGCGCGCATTTTCCACGTGCATGTTTTCAATCATGCGACCGTCGAAGGTCGCTACACCTTTTCCCTCGGCCTGAGCTTGTTCGAACGCGGCGATCAAACCGCGCGCCCGATCAAGCTCAGATTCGCTTGGTGCGAAGGCAAGATTGCACGGGTCCACTTGGCTGGGGTGAATGAGCGTCTTGCCGTCAAACCCAAGTTGTCGACCTTGCGCACATTCGGCTGCGAAACCTTTGTCATTCTTGATGTCGTTGTAAACACCATCGAGGATGACTTTGCCGGCCATACGGGCCGCCATGAGGCACTGCGACAGGCCGAATAGCAGGGGCTGGCGTCCTGGAACATGCTCGGCTTGCAGTTCCTTTGCGAGGTCGTTGGTTCCCATCACTAAGACCGCGAGGCGTTCGCTTGCATGCGCGATTTCTTCGGCACGCATAATGGCAATTGGCGTCTCAAGCATGGCCCAAATTCGGGTGTGGTCGGGCGCCCCGGCCGCTTCCAACGCAGCTTCTACCGCTGCGACATCGGCCGCAGAGTTGATCTTCGGTACCACGATTGCTGCCGGACCGGCTTGCGCGATCGCTCGTATGTCATCGGCGTGCCACGGTGTGTCGATGCCGTTCGCTCGGATCGTGACTTCTTTGCGGCCGTAAGCACCGGATGCGACGGCGGCGCAGACGCGCTCGCGTGCGTCAGCCTTGGCCTCGGGCGCGACGGCATCTTCGAGATCGAGGATGAGCGCGTCGGCCGGGATCGCCTTGGCTTTTTCGAGTGCACGTTCATTGGCGCCAGGCATATAGAGGACTGAGCGTCGAGGCCGGAGGTCGGCAGGAGATGACATGAGGAGTTCCTTGAGTTCAGAATTGGTAGAGCGCTGCGAGTTCAGGGTCGCGAGCGGCAAGTTGATGCGCGAGATCAATAATGACCTGGCACTGTTTGACCGATGCATCGTCTTCCATCTTGCCGTTGAGCATGATGGCGCCGGTGCCGTCACCCATTGCGTCAATAACCTCTTGGGCATGAGCAACGTCGGCGGGATCGGGTGAGAAGACGCGTTTGGCAATCTCGATCTGCACCGGATGCAAACTCCAAGCGCCGACACAGCCAAGGAGATACGCGTTTCGGAATTGGTCTTCGCAGGCGACGGTGTCAGCGATGTCGCCAAACGGTCCGTAGTAGGGAAGGATCTCGTTGGCGACGCAAGCATCGACCATGCGCGACACCGTGTAGTGCCAGAGGTCTTGTTGATGGGTAATGCGAACAGCATCGGGGTTATCGGGGTTCGGGTCTTCGCGCACCAAGTAGCCCGGATGTCCGCCCCCGACCCGAGTCGTTTTCATACGACGGTTCGCTGCGAGGTCAGCCGGTCCCAAGGACAATCCCTGCATGCGAGGCGATGCCGAACAAATCTCTTCGACGTTGGCTACTCCGCGAGCAGTTTCGAGGATCGCATGGATCAGCAATGGTTTGGTGAGGCGTGCTTTGGCTTCAAGCTGAGCCAGTAACCGATCGACGTAATGGATGTCCTCGGGCCCTTCGACCTTTGGAATCATGATGACGTCGAGCTTGTCGCCAATTTCGGTAACCGCGGTCACGAGATCGTCGAGGCCCCATGGCGAGTCGAGAGAGTTGACTCGGGTCCACAACTGGGTGTCGCCGAGATCAAAAGACTTGCCGACTTCAATGAGGCCAGCTCGAGCCGCTTCTTTCTCGCTGGCGGGAACTCCATCTTCGAGGTTGGCGAGCAAGACGTCGACGGTGGGCGCGATTGTTGGCACCTTGGCCACCATTTTGGGGTTCGACGGGGGAAAGAAATGAATCATCCGCGACGGACGAAATGGGATTTCCCGCAATGGGTCGGGTGCACCGACGGCGAGGGGACGGAAGAAGTCCTTCGGGCTGCGCATCAGCTGCTCCGGGATTGAGATCGAATACGGCTCGGAGGTGCGACCCTACGGCCCCAGCGCCGTGCGGGTGAAATTCTTGCCATTGCAAATCGTCAGTGACGCTGGAAACGAACCTCACCGGCGAACTTACTGCGTCGATTGGCTCAACGGGTTGACTCCGGCGACCATAGGTACATCATGAACGAGGACAACCGCCCGCGGTCGAGCGCCAGCGAGTTATTTGGCCGGGGCGTAAAGGTCGTGGCCGGATATGTGCGGTCCGAGCCGCGCCGGTTTGCCCTCGCAGTTACCGGAGCGACGTTGTATGCCGCCGCCGCCGTTGGCGCCACCATCGTGTTGGGCCGCGTCACCCAATATGTGATCTTGCCCGCGTTTTCGCAAGGGGTAACAGCCTCGACTGTGCTGTGGGGTTCGGCGGCGTTGTTGGCACTTGGGATCCTCAAAGCCGCTTCGATCGTATTGCGGCGCTTCAACGGCGGCATCACGACGTTTCGCGTCCAAGCTCGCTGGCGGAGGCGAATCACCGACGTGTACCTCGATGTGCCGCTTGAGTTTCACCGCTCGCGACCCACCGGCGAACTCCTTGCTCATACTGATAGTGATGTTCTTGCCGCTACCGAAGTGATGAGTCCGGTTCCGTTCACCATTGGGGTTGTCGCGCTCATTCTCTTTTCGCTGATCAGCTTGGCGTTCGTTGATATCTGGATGATGTTGCTTGCCGCGTTGCTGTTTCCGGCGTTGGCCGTTCTCAACCGCATTTACACCCGACGGGTCGAACGCCCCGCGGAACAAGTTCAAGAGCAAGTCGGTGTTGTGTCTCGGATTGTTCATGAAAGTTTTGATGGCGCGCTGATCGTGAAAACGCTGGGCCGAAGTGACCAAGAGGTGGCTCGCCTGGCTGCGGCGGCCGATGACTTGCGGATCACGCGGGTTGGCGTAGGCCGCTTGCGGGGTTCATTCGAACCGGTATTGCAAGGGCTACCAACCATTGGAGCGATCGCGTTGCTCGCGCTTGGCTCGTGGGAGATCTCGATTGGCCGCGTCACCACTGGTCAGCTGGTTCAAGGGATCGCGCTCTTCAGCATCTTGGCTTTTCCGATGCAGATCGTTGGCTACTTCTTGCAGGAATTGCCGCGTTCGGTGGTGTCGGCAGCCCGCCTCGAACGAGTGGCGGCCAGTCCATTGACCCCTCGGCCTGATCCTTTGACCGCTCGCGGTTTGCCGGCCGGCGGCCTGTCGGTCGAGATCGATTCGGTTGGTTTCGCCTATGAATCTGACCAACCGGTGCTGGCCGAAGTCTCGTTTACGATTAACCCAGGCGAAGTCGTGGCATTGGTCGGTTCGACCGGGTCGGGGAAGACGACGCTGTGCGAGTTGCTGGTGCGGTTGACCGATCCGCAATCGGGTGGCATTCGCATCGGTGGAGTTGACCTACGTGAGGCTGACCCGGATTCACTGCACGCCCGGGTGGCATTGGTATTTCAAGAGACCTTTTTGTTTGCTGACTCGCTGTGGGAAAACGTCGTGCTGGGTGAATCGGTTACCAACGATGAAGTATTGCGAGCGCTTGAGATCGCTCGGGCCGATCAATTCGTTGCTGAACTGCCGATGGGAATCGCGACGGTGGTTGGCGAGCGAGGGGTGACGCTTTCGGGTGGGCAACGCCAGCGAATCGCGCTGGCTCGGGCATTGCTTCGTCATCCGAGCGTGCTGATTCTTGACGATGCGACCTCAGCGGTCGATCCATTTGTCGAAAGCGAGATCCTAACGGGATTGCGAACCGCGCTTGCGACAACCACGTTGGTAGTTGCTCAGCGAGTCTCGACCATCGAACTCGCCGACCGGGTCGTGTTTCTTGATGGTGGTCGAGTAGTTGCCCAAGGGACTCACAGTCAGTTACTCGCCACTGTTGCCGGTTATGAACGCATCGTGCGGGCCTACGAGACGGCTGGCGACCGATGAGCACCCCCCGCCATACCGCTGGGGATTCTTCGATCCCCGAGGACGACATCGCCGACCTCGTTGCCCACGAGATTGAAAAAGCAGCTCATGAGGCTCCGCCACCGGCAAGTCGGCCGGGAATGTTCGACGATCCAACCGAAATGCTGACCGAGGAAGTTGAAGTTCCTTCGGTTCCGGCCATGCAAGTTCTGCGCCGAGGTCTAGCGAAAAGCCCGGAACTGCGCGCGGGCATCTATCTCACCGTCGGGATGGCGATCATCACTGCTGCCGGTCGGCTGGTGACGCCAGTGTTAATTCAACAGATTTTGGACAAGGGGGTAAGTGGAAGCAGCGGGTTTAGACCCGGCTTTGTCTTCGCGGCGAGCGCAATTGCCGCGGCGATCACGTTCGCAGTGATGGCCTTGAGTCGTGCGACTTACATTCGGTTGGTGCGGACTGCCGAACAGATGCTGTGCAATTTGCGCGTTCGCGCATTTGGTCACATCCATCGACTGAGCATTGCGGATCACAATGAGTCTCGCCGTGGTGAACTCACTTCTCGAGTCACCAGTGACGTCGAGACAATCGCGCGATTCGCCCAGTGGGGCGGCGTGGCCTGGATCGTCGATTCGGTCATCATTCTCGGCACTCTTGCTGTGATGGCGATCTATTCGTGGCAGCTCATGATCATCACCGTGGTGGTGATGGCCCCGATGTTCCCGATTCTTCGGGCGTTACAGCGGCGTCAACTCCGGGCTTATGACCAAGTTCGAACCCGGGTCGGCCAAACGCTGTCAGCGGTGTCGGAATCGGTCATGGGTGCAGGCGTCATCCGCGCCTATGGCATTGGCGAACGGGTGCGTGGGCGAGTGCACGATTCGATCGATCGGCAATATCGGGCCGAAATTCGTACCACCCGTTATTTCGCGTTGATCTTTCCGCTGGGCGACATTTTCGGCGGTATGGCACTGGCGGTAGTGGTGGGAATCGGCGCATGGTTCGGTCCCGGGTGGGGGATGCAAGCCGGCACGTTGATTGCGTTCGCATTCCTCGTGAACTTGTTGCTGGTGCCCATCGCCGAACTTGGCGAAATCCTTGACCAAACCCAAACTGCGTTAGCTGGCTGGCGCAAAGTGCTTGATGTACTAGATGTTCCACTCGACATCATCGAGCCAGAGCCGGGCGTTACGCTGCCCGACGGCCCCGTTGAAGTGCGCGCAGTGAATCTGGGGTTTGCCTATCGCGATGGTGCGTTGGTGTTGGAAGGCGTCGACGTCGTGATCCCCGCGGGCACCTCGGTTGCGGTCGTCGGCGAGACTGGTTCGGGAAAGACAACCTTTTCCAAGTTGTTGTGTCGCCTTGCCGATCCGACCATTGGCAGCATCGAGTACGACGGTGTCGATTTACGCGACATTGCTCCGAGTTCACGATTCGGCGCGGTTCGAATGGTTCCACAAGATGGTTTCTTGTTCGACACCACCATCCTGGAAAACGTGCGGATGGGGCGAGAAGGCGCGACCGATGACGAGGTTGGCCAAGCGTTCGTTCGCCTAGGGCTCGACTGGTGGCTGGCGCGATTGCCCGATGGCTTGGCTACTCAGGTCGGTGAGCGCGGTGAAAGTTTGTCGGTCGGCGAACGCCAGCTCGTCGCGCTCGCCCGCGCTCAGTTAGCCAATCCCGGTCTGTTAATTCTCGATGAAGCCACGAGCGCGGTTGATCCCGAAACCGAGCGAGCGTTGTCCAACGCGTTGGTTCGGCTCGCTCAGGGCCGAACCACGATCAGTGTCGCCCATCGCCTGTCGACCGCCGAGTCGGCTGACCTGGTACTGGTGTTCGATGGCGGTGCACTTGTTGAGCGCGGCTCGCATCAAGAGTTGGTCGCAAAAGGGGGGCGCTACGCCGCGCTGTTCGAGAGTTGGTTAGGTAACACCCAGCGGGCATAATGCGGCCTCGCCCTAGGCGGCGCAGTCCACTGAGTCCCGGTTGCAGCTTCGGGTCGTAGCTGCGGGAATGTAGGGGGGCGTTGCCCTAGTTGAGTTGCCCTAGTTGAGTTGCCCGAGTTGTCCTGCCGGGGGTGAGTGAGGTGACCAGCGTGCGATGAATGGGTATCGGCTCCCGTAAGGTTTGGTTGTGACCGACATCGTAAACAGCACCCCATCGACCAACGGCCTTCCCGACATTGGTGACCCGATGTTCTGGCGGCGGCCCATGGCTGACCGACTGGCTGACTTTGCCCAACTTCGTGAGACGCAGCCATTTGTGCGAGTTGGGTTTGATGATCCATTGACCGGTGAACCTGATGAGTTCTTCGCGGTCACTCGCTATGCCGATGTCGTCGAAGTCAGCAAGCGACCCCAGACCTTTTGTTCGGGTAAGGGTTCGATCTCGATCGGCGACATGCCGACTGACGCGCTTGAGTTTTTTGGCTCGTTCATCACGATGGATGATCCGCGACACGCTCGTCAACGCGGCATCGTCGGGCGGTCATTTACACCACGCCGCTTGCAATCGGTGCTCGATTCTGTCGAGCGCATTTGCACTGAAGTCATTGACGACATGTGCGAACTTGGCGAAGTTGATTTGGTCAGCACGATTTCGATTCCGTTCCCGCTGTTGGTGATCTGCGACATGATGGGCATTCCCCGGAGCGAGTTTCAGACCGTGCTTGATGCAACCAATGTGATTCTCGGCGCAGGTGATCCAGACATGCTCGGCGGTAAAGACGTGATGACCGCGATTTTTGAAGCTGGTATCACTTTGACCGGACTCATGAACGAGTTGGCCGAGTTTCGCCGCACGAATCCTGTTGATGACCTCACATCTGAATTGGTTCACACCACGATCGGCGAAGACATGCTTGCGCCGGCCGACCTAGGGCCGTTTTTTATTCTGCTTGCAGTAGCCGGAAACGACACCACGCGGACGGCAACCAGTTTGGGGATGTCTCTGTTGTTTGACAACCCAACGCAACGAGCATTGTGGCAATCCGATCTTGACGGAGTGGCAGGAACTGCCGTTGAAGAGATCGTTCGATGTGCATCTCCGGTGACATTCATGCGTCGAACCGCGACTGAGTCGGTAACGGTCTCTGGCCATGATTTTTCCGACGGCGACAAACTGGTGATGTTTTATGGCGCCGCGAATCGCGACCCTCGGATGTTCGCTGACCCGGACCGTTTTGATGTGCTTCGTGACCCAAATCCCCACTTGGGATTCGGCGGACCTGGTCCTCATTTCTGTTTGGGTGCCCACCTCGCTCGCCGTGAATTGTCGGTCATTTTTCGTCAACTGTTCACGCGATTGCCCGACATTGAGCCAGCGGGAGAGCCGGTGGTGCTCGAGGCAATGGGCATCCCATTGGTCGGCGGAATCAAGCACTTTCCGGTTCGATTCACGCCGGCTGCTCGAAGCAAATAACCCAAATCGGATCGACCCCGAATGTCGTGATTTCGGATCAGGTGGTCACCGTGGCTAGATTCCTGCGATCTAGTCCCGTCGTGAGGAGCAGCGAAGCACCGTGAACAATCCCGTACGCGTTGCCGTTACTGGTGCCGCAGGCCAGATCGGTTACAGCCTTCTTTTCCGAATCGCCAGTGGTGCAATGCTCGGAGATGACCAGCCGGTCATTCTGCAACTACTGGAAATCACGCCGGCGCTCGACGGTCTTCGTGGGGTCGCTATGGAGCTTGAGGACGGAGCATTTCCGTTGCTCGCCGGAATCGTGCAAAGCGATGATCCGAACGTGGTGTTTGGTGACGCTGACTACGCGTTGCTCGTCGGCGCTCGACCACGCTCAAAAGGTATGGAACGTAAGGACTTGCTCGAGGCAAACGGCGCAATCTTTACTGCGCAGGGCAAGGCGCTCAGCGACAACGCTTCGCCCGATGTTCGGGTGCTCGTCGTGGGCAATCCAGCCAATACCAACGCGCTGATCGCCATGAACAATGCGCCAAATATCGACAATGGCCAATTCACTGCGATGACCCGACTCGATCACAACCGAGCGATTGCTCAGTTAGCATTCAAGACTGGTTCATCGGTGAGTGACGTGACCCGAATGACCATTTGGGGAAACCACTCGGCCACGCAGTATCCCGATCTGTTCCATGCCCAGGTGAATGGAGCGAGTGCGGCTGAGCTCATCAACGATCAAACTTGGGTTGACGGCGCGTTCTTGCCAACCGTTCAGCAGCGTGGCGCAGCCATTATTGAAGCTCGTGGATTGTCGAGCGCGGCTTCGGCAGCAAATGCCGCGATCAGTCACGTGCGGACGTGGGCGATGGGCACTCCTGAAGGTGATTGGGTTTCGATGGCCATTCCTAGTGACGGTAGCTACGGGGTTGCTGAAGGATTGATCTCGTCGTTCCCAGTCACTACGGCCGACGGTGTCTACTCAATCGTTCAGGGTCTTGACTTGAGCGAATACTCCCGAACCAAGATCGATGCTTCGGTAGCCGAATTGGTCGAAGAGCGCGACCTTGTCGGCGAACTTGGACTTATTTGAGCGTTAGTAAGTCGTCGTCGCTCGACTGGTCGCGAATACGTCATCGAGTGCGGTGAGGACATCTTGACGTTCGAGGAGTAATCCGACGTTTCCGCTGACGCGAAGCCGTCCAGTCATGAATGCCGCTTGGGCGCTGAGGGTGCCTTGGTGGATTTCAACGGCGGTGGCGTAGTCCTGGGTGAAGGTCACTAGTGGGTCTTCGACGACGCCTGCCTGAACCGCAAATGACCCATTACCGATGCGAACCGTCCACGAGACGTCACCTTCGGGGCCACCAGTTACCAGTTGTTGCACCGCAAACGCGTCATCAAGCGGACCGGTTTTAGCGGTGCTCGCTTCGGCTGAAAGTTCGGCGAGCCAGTCGGTGCTGAGAAAACGTGCCATGGCCGCGCAGGTTACCGGCCAACGCGGCCGTTGCTCGCAGTAATGTCGTCAGGTATGCGATCAATTGGCACGGGAGAAAAAGTATTTGGCCACGCTCCGGTGAGCGGCCGCTGGAAAGTCATGGAAGGTCCCAGTGATGTTCTCGACTTGATGGACACCGGCGCAGAAGGTGTCATCGTGATGGTGCGAGATGCGGGCGCAACATTTCTCGCCCCGATCTTTCACGAGCTTGCAGGCGTTGTCTGCACCGGCGGAACGAGTCGAAGCCATATCGGGATCGTGAGTCGCGAGTTTCAAGTGCCGTGCATCATGGCGTGCATCCTCGATGAAGTTCCGGCCGACGGAGTCGAGGTCGAACTCGACTGCTCCGGCGATGAGGGCATTGTTCGTGTCTGATCAGTCGACAGGCAAGGCCATGAGTGCCGACGAAATCAAGGCCGAAGCCAACCGACTGATCGCGTATCACAGTCCGATATCGCGAGAATTGACGGCCCAACGGACGTCCTACACATCGCAGTTGATTCCAGTGACTGCCTACATCTTGGTCGGGTGCTGCGAGGCATTTTTGCGGTATCCCGAATTGATGCGACGCATCGACGCCGCCATGCCGGTTGAAGATATCGTGCGGGCAGGAACAATGCCGGGCACCGAAATCAATTCGGTGCACTTGTGGTCGATCGCAAATTTTTGGTTGACCGGTCGCAAGGTCATGACCGCGATGGACCCGTCACTCGATGACCCCGAAGCAGCGCTCACGGTGCTCGATTTCTGGCAGCGCGCCGCCAGTGCGTATCGCGGTGATGGCACCTTGCAAGCATGGGATACCGGTTCGTGTCGGCCGTTTGGTGACGATGTCATCAAGTCATTGCTTGCGGGCGTGACGCCGGTGAGCGACCCCGACGAGCGGCTTCGCGTGACCCGATTCAATGCGACCCTCATTAATCACCTGTTCTTGCTGTGGTTCGACACCCGCTCCGGTATCGCCGACACCGGGCCGTATCCGCTGCCTGATGGTCGAGTACTGCTCGTGCGCGAATTCACCAAACTGGCTGAAAGTGATTTCTGGTGGTCTGGTGTTGCTGCTGATATTCCTTATCGCTCATTGACCGCCGCCATGGTGCTTGATGATGTTGAGATCCAGGCCACCGACTTCGGATCGATCAACACCACGCCAGAGGATTACCTCGATCGACTGGTTGGCTTTGGAATCTTCACCACCGATTCTGCCGATGGCGCATTGGTACCGGTGCCGTTAGCGGAAATTGATGAACTCGTGAAGATTGTTCGTCGGGTGCAAGCAAATCATTACCGCACCATCGCGGCAATGAGTCGCGACGAAATGATCAAATGCGGGGCGTATGTCTATTTCTCGTTTCTGCGACCATTTGCTGTGATAGCCGGTATCGCCGACGAGCTTGATTGGGATGTCCCGCGAGACGTTCCCGAACCGCTCGTGCAGCTGTTGTCATCGGTGAATGGCGAAGATGTGCCGTTTGATGCTGAAGCTGAGTACTACCTGCCGCTTGCCTAGCGTCGCGACATTGCTTAACTGCGCAGCATGACCCCGGAAAGATCGCCGGTGTGCTCGCCGTTTTCGAGCGTGACTCGCCCGTTTACGACGGTTGCCCGATAGCCCGATGCGCGTTGCACATAACGACCGGCGCCGCCAGGAAAATCATTGACGTACTCGGGCAAGTGCACATTGAGGTTCTCGAAATCGATCACGTTGACATCGGCGAAGCAGCCCTCGCGTAGTACGCCGCGGTCAGCAATGTTGAACAGTCCCGCGGTATCGGACGTCAGGCGCCGAACACCTTCTTCGATCGAGAACACTCCTCGCTCGCGAACCCAATTAGCCAAAAAGAAGGTGGGTTGGCTTGCATCCATGATCTGTCCGACATGGGCTCCAGCGTCGGCGAGACCCATGATCACGTTGGGGTCGGCCAGCATCTCGGCTACCGCGTCAAGGCTTTGGTTCAGGAATGGATAATTGACCAAAATACGACCGTTGCTTTCGAGGCTCATATCGATAAACGCTTCGGCTGCACTTACTCCTCGGCGACGGGCTTCGGCCACCAACGAGTTCTCGGGGTCGTGGCGATAGTCGAGGTTGTCGTCGCTCAAAATAAATGTGGTCGACAAGAAATCATCACCAGGACGCGTTCCGCCCTCTTCGATGAGTTCTTTTCGAACCGCGGGGTCGCGCAGTTGCTCCAATCGTGCTTCGAGCGAGAGCGGCTGCAGATTGCGCCACGCCGGCATGCTGTCGAACGGTGTCGTGTGCGAAAGGCCGAATAGCACGCCAATGCCTCGAGCAGTGGTCTGCGGTCGCAGGTGTGCCCCCCGGGCATTTCCCTCCGCGACGAATGCCATCACTTTGCGATGCAGGTCATCGCGATGGTTGACATGGGCCATACCGAAGGTCAGTGGCCTCCCCGACCGGATGGAAATCTCGGCCATCATCGCGACTTCCTCGCGTGTTTTCGGGTAGTCGCTGTCGGCGCCTTCACCCTCGCCAACTCGGGGCGCTGATTCAAAGACTCCTCGTCCATGGCGACCCATGACTTCACCAATCGCGATGAGTTCGTCAGCAGTCGCCCAGGTTCCTGGCACCGGTCGACCATCAGGAACGCGGTGAAGCAACGTACGCGATGTTGAGAATCCGAGTGCGCCGGCGCTGATCGCTTCGTCAACCAGCGCGCACATGGCTTCGATGTCCGCGGCTGAAGCCGGCTCTTTTTCCATCGACCGTGCGCCCATTGCGTGGACCCGAACCGCACAGTGGCCGATCATGCCACCGACGTTGATGCCTTTCGGCCATTTTTCAACCGCGTCGAGGTATTCGCCGTAAGTGGTCCAGTCCCAAGCGAGTCCCGACATAATGCTGTCAGCCGGAATGTCTTCGACTGATTCCATCATCTCGGCGAGTTCTTCGCGATCGGATTCTTTGCAGGGCGCGAATGTCACGCCGCAATTGCCGAGCACGACTGATGTCACCCCGTGCCAGCACGACGACGTTCCAATCGGGTCCCACGCCAGTTGGGCATCGAGGTGGGTATGGATGTCGACAAAGCCAGGCGTGACGACACATCCTTCGGCATCGATGACTCGCCGACCGTCACCTTTGACGGTCCCAAGTTCAACTACTCGGTCGCCATCGATGGCGATATCTGCGATGCGAGCGGGTGCACCGGTTCCATCGACGACACTGCCGTTTTTGATGACGAGATCATGCATGTTGTTTCCCCCTATTGGACATGACTTTCGACAGGATAGACACCTTGTCGCGATTGCTGCGAAGATTGAGGTTGTGACGAGCCCTGCTGATCCGACGAATGTCGAAGATTTTCCCTACGGCCCGGTCGATCCCAGGGACGAAGGCAATCATCCAGCTGGACCCGAGCTGCTGTGGAACGAGTCGTACTACTTGGATTTCACTGCCGATGACGGGTCGATTGGCGGCTATGTGCGAGTTGGTCGTTACCCGAATCTTGGCGTGATTTGGTATTGGGCTTGCATCGTCGGCCGAGACCGCAAGTTGGTCACGGTGATTGATAACGCGGTGCCGTTCCCGAAGTCGTATGAGTCGCTGGAGATTCGAAGCGATGGATTATGGGCTGACCATCACGTGCCTGAGCCGTTGGAGCGTTTCACCTTGGGGCTCGAAGCGTTTGGGGTAACCCTTGACGATCCTGGGCAGACCTACCACGGTCTTCGGGGCGACCCGACTGCACTTGGGTTTGACCTCGAATGGGAGACCGACGGTACGCCGTTCCTCTGGCCAGCGGTGGTGGATCGTTACGAAATCCCCTGTCGAGTGCATGGCGAGATCCTGATTGGCGATGAACGGATCGAGTTCGAAGGTCCGGGCCAGCGAGATCATTCGTGGGGCGTTCGCGATTGGTGGAATCCCGCGTGGTGCTGGACCGCATTTCGCCTTGACGATGGAACGCGTATCCATGCCGTGACCATCCTGCCTGCCTCGCAGTATTCGGTGGGGTATTGGCAGCCTCCGTCAGGCGGGGTGCAAGTCATCGAACAATTCGAAGCGGTACCAGTCCTCGGGGCCGATGAGATCCCGACTTCAGCCGATCTGGTCGTCAATGGACTTGCGTTTTCGGTTGAGCCACTCGGGTGGTCGCCCGTGCTGCTGGAGTCACCCGACGGCGAATTTGCTCGATTCCCACGGGCGATGGCCCAGTTCAGCGCGGCCGATGGCCGAAGCGGCATCGGTTGGATCGAGTTCAATCAACCGCCGTTTCGCGTACCCGAATCTTGACCGGCGGGCCACTAGTCTCTCGCGATGCTCCCCGTCATCATCGCTGATATTTTCCACACTGAAGACCGACTCAAAGCACTTGGCGGTATCGCGTTGTTCGTGGTGCTCGGCATCGTTTTTGCCGAGTCGGGGCTGATGATCGGGTTTTTCTTACCCGGTGATTCGTTGCTGTTTACGGCCGGGTTGTTATCGGGAAACTACCTACCCCCGTTGCCCTACCTGATTGTTGGCTGCGCGGTTGCGGCTATCGCGGGGGACCAAGTTGGCTACGCATTCGGCAAGAAGGTCGGTCCGCCGCTGTTCAATCGCCCTGACTCTCGCTTGTTCAAACAAAAATACTTGCGTCAGGCCGAGGAGTTCTTTGAGCGTCACGGGTCCAAGACCATCATCCTGGCTCGTTTCACGCCGATCGTTCGCACCTTCGCACCGATTGTCGCCGGCGCATCGAATATGAAGTACCGCACGTTCGTGATCTACAACATCATCGGCGGACTGGCATGGACAATTGTGATGCTTACGTTGGGTTGGGCGCTCGGTAAGTCGTTCCCGGCTATCGGCCAGAACCTTGACTACGTCATCGTGGTCATCGTCGCGCTGTCGTTGGTTCCGTTTGCCGTCGAGTATTTGCGGCACCGGCGCGGTTCCGACGCCGTCGACGGCTAGTCAAATGTCAGACATCGAACGTCAGTCTGGAAGCTGGAAAAGCGCGGTCTTCGATGCGATGTCCGACATCGTGATTGTCATCGATTCGATGGGAACGATTGTGTACGCGAACGCCAACGCTTTACTTGCCGTGCGTGAGCAACACAATGCAGTTGTCGGACACAGCATTGCCGACTTCCTGCATCCTGATGAATTAGAGATGGGGCTTGCAATTATCGAGTCGCTACTCGATGTGCAGTTGGACGTGTTGGCGCCTCCGGCGGTGTATCGAACTCGGCAGTCGACTGGCGAATGGCTGCCGCTCGAATTTTCCGCGTCGAGCCTGCCTGCGCCCAATGAAGGGCATCTCCTCTTGGTCGGTAGGTACTCGGGCGACCAAGACCTTCAATCGCGCATCATGGAACTCTTGAGTGCCAGCAAGTCGCCGACGGCGATTATTGGGTTGCTGCCTGAGCTCGGATTGTGGCGCCAGCCGCTCGAGCATTACGCAGTCTTTTTCGTTGATGACGACGGTTCGCCTCGCTGGGTCGGCACGCCGACGGCCTGCAAACTCGGCGAAGCAGGCGGTGGCGATTCCCCATGGGACCTTGCCGCTGAGCGAGGCGTCGAAGTGTTGGTCGATGTCACAGACTTTCCCGATGCCTTGCGAGTGCTAGCCCAAGAATCGGCGATGGCGGAGTGTCGAGCGATTCCAGTCGCTGACCCGCTCACCGGTGGTTCGGCGGTGATTGTTTCCTGGGGCCGCGTCGACGGCTCAGTTTCGAGTTCACATCGATATGCCTTGACGACAATGGCGCGCATGTTGACGCTGATTTTGGCGTGGCGACGAAATGTGACCGAACTTGAGCGAGCCGCCTTCACTGATGGACTGACCGGACTCGCGAATCGGTCGGGATTTTGGACGGCACTGGAGTTGATCAGTCAACTCGGCCCGACCGAACGCTATGCCGTTATGTATGTCGACCTCGATGGATTCAAAGCGGTGAACGATACCTACGGCCATCGCTTTGGCGATCTTGTGTTGAGTGAAGTGGCGCAGAGAATCCGGGCGGTAGTGCGTCCGACCGACTTCGTGGCGCGCCTCGGCGGCGACGAGTTCGCAGTGTTGTGTCTCGGGGTCGAAGACGATGCATGGGCGACGATGATTGCTGATCGATTGGTTCATTCGATCAGCCAAGTGTTCGTCAACGATGACACCGCAGTCATGTTGGGTGCCAGCGTCGGGATCGCCACTGCGCTCGCCGGTCAAGCCGGCGTGGATGAATTAGTTGAATCGGCTGATCAAGCGCTCTACCAGGCTAAGGCCAGTGGGCGAGGCTGTTGGCACCTGACCTCGTGGCCGCTCCGCTGACGGCTTGACACGCTGCCCGCTGGTCTGAGGCGCTGGTCTGAGTCATTGCCGAAGTGAAATCTTGTCGGCGGCCGGGCTTCATCTACGCTTTCGGACGTGACCGAAATCGAAACCATTGTGAGTCAGCGAGTCGATCAGCTATTGGCTGAACTCGATCCATCAACGACCGACTACGTCGAATTCCGAGGTCGTCAATACGACCTTGGTTTGGCCTGGGTCCATTTTCCGGAAGGCTTCGGCGGATTAGGCGCACCACCGAAGTTGCAGGGTGAGGTTGAGCGACGACTGCGGTCGGCTGGAGTCGCGCCGCAGGGGTCTCGCGAGTTTTTCGGATTGGCGATGGCTGGTCCAACGGTTGTTACCCACGGTGACGACGAACAGCGGGTTCGCCTCTTGCGAGCGATGTTCACCGGCGAAGAAGCGTGGTGCCAATTGTTCAGCGAGCCTGGTGCCGGTTCAGATCTTGCTGGTCTCGCCGCCAAAGCGGTGCGCGACGGCGACGAATGGGTGATTTCGGGTCAAAAAGTCTGGAATACGCTGGCCCATATCGCCGATCGTGGCATGTTGGTGGCGCGTACCGATCCGGAGGCGCCGAAACACAAGGGCATGACTTACTTTGCGCTCGATATGCATGCGCCCGGTGTTGAAGTGCGGCCGTTACGGCAGATGACTGGCGAGGCCGAGTTCAATGAGGTGTACCTCACCGAGGTTCGTGTTCCCGATGCTGATCGCATTGGCGATGTCGGGGATGGCTGGCGGGTTGCGATGACCACGCTGATGAATGAGCGGACGACAATCGGCGGTGGCTCTGGTCCGCCTGGTCGGGGTTCAGGAGCGATTGCCGAAGCGGTTCGGATCTGGACCGAGGAGCCTGGTGATCGCTCCGCTGTTGCTCGAGACCGACTGATGAATGTTTGGATTGAAGCCGAGGTTCTGCGCTTGACCAACATTCGTGCCGGTCAAGCGCAACGCATTGGCAACCCTGGACCTGAAGGTTCGATCGCCAAGCTCATGTTCGCGGAGGTGAACAAACGCATTTACAACTTGTGTGTCGAGCTTATTGGTGCCGATGCCATGGTGGGATTCGACTATACGAATCGCCGCACCGAACAATTAGGGCTTGTTGGTCCTCCGGGATCATCTCGCAAGATGTTCCTACGATCGCGTGCCAATTCCATCGAAGGCGGCACCTCAGAGATTCAGCGAAACATTTTGGGCGAGCGGGTGTTGGGGTTGCCCGGCGAACCGCGTACCGATAAAGACCAACCGTGGTCGCAGGTACTCCGCAACTAATCGAATTCGATTGTTCGTCGCCAGTAGCTAGTTGTCTTGACCGATGAGCTTGCGGTTCTTGATCTTGGCCTTGACGTAATCGCGGTTCATGTACGCGATGAAATCGATGCTGATTTCCTTCGGGCATGCCTCTTGGCATTCCCCGTAGTTCGTGCACGATCCGAAGAACTGTTCCATGGTGTCGACCATGTTCTCGGTACGACTCCATCGTTCCGCTTGGCCCTGGGGAAGCAAATTGAGATGGCCGATCTTGGCGGCGGTGAACAATTGACCGGCGCTGTTGGGACACGCCGCCACGCAGGCACCACATCCAATGCACGCGGCGGCATCCATGGCAGCGTCGGCGGCATTTTTAGGAATCTGAATGCTGTTTGCGTCCTGCGCGGCTCCGGTATTGGCTGAGATATAGCCGCCGGCTTGGATGATTGCATCAAGCGGGCTGCGATCGACCATCAAGTCGCGAATGACGGGGAACGAGGCAGCTCGAAATGGTTCGATGGTGATTGTTTCGCCGTCGTGAAACTTGCGCATATGGAGCTGGCACGTGGCGGTTCCTTTTTGGGGCCCATGTGCTTGTCCATTAATCATGATTCCGCAGGTGCCACAGATGCCTTCTCGACAATCACTATCGAACACGATTGGTTCGTAACCGTCACCGATCAATTTTTCGTTCACGACGTCGAGCATCTCCAAAAATGACATGTCGTCTTTGATGTCGGCTGCTTCGTAATTTTCGAATCGGCCATTCGCCGACGCGTTTTCCTGACGCCAGATCTTGAGGTGCAGATTCACTTGTAGCTCCGCTGGGTGAGGTGGACATAGTCGAACTCGAGTGGTTCTTTATGCAGCGCTTGTGGCGTATCGCGACCGAGCCACTCCCAGGCCCCGACGAATGCGAATTCATCGTCATTGCGTTGGGCTTCGCCTTCAGGGGTTTGGTGCTCCACGCGGAAATGTCCGCCGCAGCTTTCTTCTCGCATCAGCGCGTCGCGACACATGAGTTCGCCGAGGTCAAAGAAGTCAGCTACTCGTTGGACTTTCTCCAGCGACTGATTCACGGTGTCGGACGATCCGAGGACTCGCACGTTGGTCTCAAATTCGGATCGCAATGCGATGATTGCAGCAATGGCCTTTTCGAGGCCGGCGCGGTCGCGGGCCATACCGCAGTAGTCCCACATGATCTTGCCGAGCTCACGGTGGTAATGGTCAACCGACTTGGTTCCTCCGACCGCCAACCATTTCTCGGTTTCAGCCACGAGCGCGTTTTCGGCCGCAACGAATTCAGCGTCATCGGTTGGCACCGGCTTGGTCCCGAGAAGTCCGGAAAGGTAATCGCCGATCGTGTAGGGCAACACGAAATAGCCATCTGCCAGACCCTGCATAAGCGCGGATGCGCCGAGCCGGTTGGCACCTTGATCGGCGAAGTTCGCTTCACCGATGGCGTACAGGCCCGGAACGGTTGTCATGAGGTTGTAGTCAACCCACAGTCCACCCATGGTGTAGTGAACGGCGGGATAAATACGCATCGGAACTTTGTAGGGGTTTTCGTCGGTGATGCGCTGATACATGTCGAAAAGATTGCCGTAACGCTCGCTAATAACATCAGCACCGAGTCGCTCGATGGCTCCTGCGAAATCGAGATAAACGGAGTTCTTTAGCGGACCGACACCAAATCCAGTGTCGACCATGGTTTTGGCGTTGCGACTCGCGACATCTCGGGGCACAAGATTGCCGAATGCAGGGTATTTGCGTTCGAGGAAGTAGTCGCGCTCCTCGTCAGGGATTAAATCGGGCGAGCGAGTGTCGTCGGGTTTCTTGGGAACCCAAATGCGTCCGTCATTTCGTAGCGACTCCGACATCAGCGTGAGCTTGGATTGAAACTCGTCACTGCTCGGAATGCACGTCGGGTGGATTTGGGTAAAACAGGGATTCGCGAAGAGAGCGCCTTTTTTGTGTGCTCGCCAGGCGGCAGTGGCGTTGCAGTTCATCGCATTGGTCGATAGGTAATACACATTGCTGTATCCGCCGGTGGCGAGCACGACTGCGTGAGCTGCGTGCGATGCGATTTCGCCGGTAACGAGATCGCGGGTGACGATTCCACATGCGGCACCATCTTTTACCACCACGTCAAGCATTTCGGTCTTGGTGTGCATGGTGACGTTGCCCAGCGAGACTTGTTGCTCGAGGGCCTGATACGCCCCTAGCAGCAACTGCTGGCCGGTTTGGCCTCGGGCATAGAACGTGCGGCTGACCTGCGCGCCACCGAACGAGCGGTTGTCGAGCAGCCCACCGTATTCGCGGGCGAACGGCACGCCTTGAGCGACGCATTGGTCGATGATGTCGACGCTGACTTGGGCTAAGCGATAGACGTTGGCTTCGCGTGATCGGAAGTCGCCGCCTTTGACCGTGTCGTAAAAGAGTCGGTGCACGCTGTCGCCATCGTTGGGGTAATTCTTGGCTGCGTTGATGCCGCCTTGGGCGGCGATTGAGTGCGCTCGGCGGGGCGAATCGTGAAAGGTGAATGCTTTGACCTGATAGCCGAGTTGAGCCATCGATGCCGCGGCCGAAGCACCAGCGAGTCCGGTTCCGACGACGATGACTTCGAACTTGCGCTTGTTGCCCGGGTTCACGAGCTTCATGTCGAATTTATGGTTGTCCCAACTTTTTTCTATTGGGCCAGTCGGGGACTTCGCGTTGAGAAGTGGGTCCGCTTCGTTGTTGCTCATTTGTTCGTTCCTCACCCTCCGACAACGCCGGCTTGGATCATGATCGGGAAACTGATGTTGATGCCCGCTACGACGATGGCGAAGCAGGTCGCGAACACCCTGCGAGCTCGATTAAAACGCGGATTATTGAGTCCGAGACTTTGAAACAAGCTCCATGAAGCATGAAACAAGTGAATGCCCAGCGCAACGTTGGCGATGACATATAACAATGCGACACCACCTCGTTGCAGGCTGTCGACAACATTTTGGAACGCAGCACCGCGCGCCCATTCCGAGGGCGCAATCGGGTGGACGCCGAGTGTGAGGTCGGCGAGGTGCCAGATGAGGAACAACGCGATGATGATGCCGGTCCAACGCATGGTGCGAGCGGCGAAGTTGGCGGCCAAATAGTCGCGACGACTCACGTATGGCTTATTGGCTTTGCGGTTCATCGCGGTGAGCGATGCTGCCGCCCAAATGTGGAACACGAATGCGGCGATAATCCCGATGCGCACGATCCATAGAAACACCGTCGGCGGCAAGATCGGCACCAAGATTTGGCGCAAAAAATCGCTGTAGTGATTGAACGCTTCCTCGCCGAGGTACATCTTGAGGTTGCCAACCGCATGACCAAGCACGAACAACATCAAAACCACGCCGCTTACGGCCATGATCCATTTTTTTCCGACTGCGCTTTGCCAAAGTTCGACGAAAAATGGCTTGCGTCGACCTGCCGGCTTGCGAGTTGGGGTAACCGAGATATCCGGGCTAATCGACGGCGCCGGTTGCTGGGTTGCTGTCACGATCTGACCTCCCGATCAACTGATGCAGAAACTAACCACCGGTGACCCGATGGTGCGAACTGACTGGCGATAAATGCGCTACTGATGAACCGACCTACGAGTTGTTAATGGGCGTGGTCTCCGCTGATTACCCAGGTGCCGTAACGATTGGTGGCCGTGACAGTGGGGCCAGTGAGCCGCAGGTCGAGAACCATCGGCTGGTCAGTTTCGGGCACGTCGAAGGTCACAGTCCCAATTCTGATACATGAGTCAGCCGGGAGGTCGCCTTGCCAGGTCCAAACCTGCAACTGATCGGTCCCGCACATGAGTTCGGCCCGAACTGTGATGTCGTGAAAATCGAGTCGAGCATCGCTCACCGCGTGAATATCGAGCGTCAGTTGATCGCCGGGATGCACATGTTCGGGCGGCCGGTCCGCCACGATGATCACCGGTTGGCATGCATCGCGTAACGCGTCGAGGCCTGGCTTGCCGACGCGTTCATGGTCAAGCACCGACCAGCTCACCGCGGGTCCGGAATCAGCAAAGCTGTAGAGGGCGAACCCGCCCGTCGGTTGATATTTCAGCCGTCGCAGCGTTTCGATTTGATACCGAATGACCCGGGCCTGATAACGCTGCGTCTCAGCCTTCCAATCGGCATAGGTCGTGAAGTCGGCGGGAGGAACGTAACGGTCGAACATGGCCTTTTGGAGTGCGTGATTGTGGGAGAGACCCGACCAGTCCAAATCGGGCCAGCGATCCGGATCCATGAAGTCATCGGATTCCGGCACCGCTTGAGCACCGAATTCGCTGACGAACCGGCCGATCCGCGGCCAGCGAGCGAGAAAACCGGGCAGGTCGCGCTCATCGCCGTGGTACCAGCCGAAATACAGGTGACTGTCAGTGCCGTCGAGCTGAGGCAAATGGGGCAGCATCCCGGAATGGGCAATGACAGGGCGCGTGCCGTCTTCGGTCTCGAGCACGCTTTTGATGGCTCGATCAAGCAGCGTCCGATTCCAAGTGGGGAATACCTGAGCGACAACGCCTTTTGCAATGAGCCGGCGACGGCGTCGTCGATCCGAAACGGCATCGGGTTCGACGTCGAGCGCCATTGGCAAATTGTGCCCGCACCAGACCATGACAGACGGATGGTGGGCCAGCAGGTCGACCGCTTCGCGGGCTTGGCGCCGCGCTTGTCGCCGCACGGTGCGGCTATAGCCCCACTGCAACGGCAAGTCTTGCCATAACAACATCCCGGCCGCATCAGCGGCGTCATACAGTTCGGGTCGACTGACGTGGGCGTGGATGCGTAGCAGGTCGAGCCCAGCATCGCGAGCAAGATGGACGTCCCGCGTGAAATCAGCGGACTCGGCTTCAGCGAGAGCGGCACGGATGGGACCTTGGTTAGCCCCTTTGAGAAATAGGCGCTCGCCATTGATCGACCAAATCCAATCGCGAACTTCAATGGTTCGCAGCCCGGTGGGTCGAGTCCGCTCGTCGCTCAACGCTCCTTTCTCGTCGAAGACCGCGATGACGACGTCATAGAGCGGTTGTTCGCCGAGGGCATGAGGCCACCACAACTTCGGTTCCGGAATCGTTACTGCCCACTCGACCCGATTTTCACCGGCGGCGAGTGGTTGTTTATGGCGCATGGTGAACGACTCGTCGGGGTCGTCACGACGGGTCACCGTCGTCACCAAATCGACGTGGGTGGCAGTGGCGGTGTCGAGCACAACTCGCAATGCGATTATCGCCGCCTCATCGGCAATGTCGCGACACCGCACCCTTGAATGGAGAATGCGCACTGGCCCCGACTGTTCGAGGCGCACTGGCCGCCAAATCCCTCCGGGGTTTGCGTCTGTCGCGAGCACGTCGCTGTGCTGGAACTCGCCGGTCAAACTCCGTTTGGACGTCAGGTCAGCCGGTCTCGGGCAGGCAACTTCGAGTCCAAGCGCGTGTTCGCTGCTGGTGGAAAGTGCTTCGGTTATTTCGAACGCGTGGGGAAAAAAATAGCCCTCGGTATCACCTAAGTAGGTGCCATCGAGCCAGACGTCACTGGTATAGAAGATGCCGTCAAGTACAAGCCAGGTGCGCCGATCCTCGGCCGTTTCGCCCGATCCCGGACCAAAGGGTTGGGGAGTAGTGAAAGCGGTGCGGTGCAGTATCGGCCCATCGGCATTGCGAAAGGTGGGGTTTGATCGCCAGTGCCCGGGGACGCTCGTCAATGCCCAAGCTTGATCATCGAAATCCGGTGAGGTGTAGCTGCGACGGTTGCCTTCGTCGGCAATGGCGACACGCCAAGTGCCGGAGAGATCGACGTCGAGTTGCATGGGGGATGCAACTTATCCGAGGCGCTCGCTTCGTCACCGAAAAGCGGGCTTGATCGCTGCCCTATCGCTAAAAAAGGCCGGATTGCATGGTAAGAAAAGCCCATGTCGGTTGCCGATAATCGCGATGTGACCATCGAAGGACCCTCCATTTCGACCCGCAACACGGATCGGCCGTTGGTGCCTGTATTGACTCGATTCGACCGCGACATGCGCTTGATCTACGCGAGTCCAAGTGCCGACGCCGCATGGAATCTCTCCGACGTTTCTGCGGCGGGCGACCAGTCCATGGACTGGCACGGCACGGTTCGGGACGTGATCGAGGCCGGTGCGATCATTGAGGTCGAGTGGCAGGTGCCGTTCGACGGCGACAACTTCTGGTTCCATGCGACCGCGGTCCCAGAGTTTGCGAGCGACGGCAGCATTTCTCAAGTCGTGGTGATGACCCGCGATATCACCGCAGTGAAATCTGCGATTACCGATGCGGCACCGTCCCTTGTCGTTGACCCATTGACCGGTTTGGCTCATCGCCCGACGCTGCTCGAACGACTGAGTATTGCCTTGGCCCATCCGGATCGAGGTCACCTATCGGTCGCGTTGTTGTACCTCGATCTTGATCGATTCAAGGTCATCAACGATTCGCTCGGCCATGCTGTCGGCGACGAGTTGTTGCGCGCCACCGCGTCACGCCTGCTTGAGTTAGCCCAACCCACCGATCTTGTGGCGCGAGTTGGCGGAGACGTATTCGTAGTGCTGCTCGAAGGCCTCGACGACGGCCGTGACCCGGTCGCGTTTGCCCAACAAGTCCATGAAGCGATGAGTGTGCCGTTCACCGTGCACGATGATCAGGTGCTGGTGACTTCGAGCATCGGAATAGCGGTCGCGTCGTTTGTTGACACTGACGCTGACGAACTCATGCGCGACGCCGACGTTGCGATGTACCACGCCAAAGAACGCGGCCGAGATCGATTCGAACTATTCGACGACGTGCTTCGCGCCCAGGCCATGGTTCGACGTCGAACCGAAACCTATCTACGCCGAGCGCTTGAACGTGGCGAATTCGAGGTTTTCTACCAACCTGAACTCTCGCTGGAGACCGGACTGATGGTTGGCGCCGAGGCGCTCGTCCGGTGGCATCATCCTGAGGACGGGTTGCTCGACGCCGGCAAGTTCATTGAGTTTGCCGAAGAATCCGGCGTGATCGTCGAGTTGGGCGCGTGGGTGCTGATGGAAGCATGCCGACAAGCTGGCGAATGGCAGCGAAGTCGTCCCGAATCGCCGATCATGATGCGGGTCAACTTGTCAGCTCGTCAACTTTCGCAGCCGAACTTGGTGGCGATGGTGGTTGCCGCCATGGCGGCCGGAGGTATCGAGCCGGATTCGTTGTGTCTCGAGATCACCGAGACCGCGCTCATGGCCGACCCCGTCGCGGGGATCGAAATGCTTCAAGCGCTGCGCGCTCTCGGCGTGGGTCTCGCGATCGACGATTTCGGAACTGGTCATTCGTCGCTCAGCAATCTGAAGCGATTCCCGGTCGACGTATTGAAAATAGATCGAGCCTTCGTGGACGGCCTCGGTACCGATGCCGACGACTCGGCGATTGTCACCGCCATTATCGGACTGGGTCGTGCACTCGGCCTTACCGAAGTCGCTGAGGGCGTAGAGACCGCGTCGCAACTCGCCGAATTGCGGCGCTTGGGGTGTGGGAAGGCGCAGGGCTACATGTTCGCTCGGCCCGGGCCAGCATCGCTGCTTTGGGATATTGAGTCGCCCTACCCGATGCCAGTTTTCGCTCACTGACGCATCGGCTTGGTGCCCACCGAGGCCACCGCATGAAAACCCTGATGTACTAATAGGTTCTCGGAGCGCGGGACCGGTATCCTCGCCACATGTCTGAACAACCCGCTGTCACTTCGCTCGGCCAACTTCGCAGTTCAGGTTGGGTTTCGATTCCGGTCAAAGAGGAAATACGGCGCAATGCTGTCGCTCGTATCCGGGCAGGCGAGCCGCTTTTCCCGCGCGTGAAAGGCTACGAAGACACCGTCCTGCCACAGCTCGAAAATGCGTTGCTTGCTGGACATGACGTCATCTTCTTGGGTGAACGTGGTCAGGCGAAAACCCGAATGATTCGGTCACTAACCGGATTGCTCGACGAGTGGATGCCGATTGTTGCCGGATCAGAAATCAATGACGATCCCTACAATCCGGTCTCCCGATTGGCGCGCGATCTTGTGGCAACCGAAGGTGATGCCACGCCAATTTCTTGGGTCCACCGCGACGAACGCTTCGGCGAAAAACTGGCAACTCCCGACACCTCGATTGCTGATCTGATCGGCGAGGTTGATCCGATAAAGGTGGCTGAAGGGCGCTACCTCTCCGATGAACTCACGTTGCATTACGGCCTGGTGCCGCGAACCAATCGGGGCATCTTCGCGATCAACGAATTACCTGATCTCGCTGAACGCATTCAGGTTGGCTTGTTGAATGTTTTGGAAGAACGCGATGTTCAAGTGCGCGGTTACAAGATTCGCCTGCCGATCGACGTCATGTTGTTCGCGTCAGCCAATCCCGAGGATTACACCAACCGCGGTCGCATCATCACCCCGCTTAAGGATCGATTCGGCGCGCAGATTCGCACCCACTATCCGCTTGAGGTCGACATCGAAGTCGAAATCGCGTTGCAAGAAGCAGCACCGCTGGTAGCTGACGGCATTCACGTCGAGATTCCGACCTTCATGGCCGAAATTGTGGCAACGCTCAGTCACCTTGCTCGCCAAAGTCCTCATATCAATCAACGGTCGGGTGTGTCGGTGCGCTTGACGGTGTCGAACCTTGAAACTCTTGTTGCCAATGCGGCTCGACGAGCGTTAATGCATGGCGAGAGCGAAGTCGTCCCCCGAGTGAGTGATCTCGAAGCGTTGGCGTCATCGACTGCCGGCAAGGTCGAGATCGAATCGCTCGAAGAGGGTCGTGACGAACAGATCATCGAACACTTGTTGCGTACCGCCATTTTGACGGTATTCAAGGAGCACTTCGCGATCGAAAATCTTCGCAACGTACTGGACGCATTCGATGAACAGGCCGTAGTGAGTGCGGGAGACGATGTCGTTTCGGCCGACTACGTCAAGCTTCTTGCCGCGATGGCACCACTCGCCCAACCGGTCCAACAACTCATTGGAAACGATGCGTCCCCAGCGGCGATAGCGAGCGCAGTGGAATTCATTTTAGAAGGACTGCATTTGTCGAAACGGCTCAACAAAGAGGCCGTCGGCGCCCGCGCTCAATATCGCTCGCGTTGAAGGTCCGGTCAGCGCTGTAGTTCTGAAACGCCTTCGCCCCCGGCGACCACGACTCGCTCGACCATGGTGCCTTCGAACAAGCCATGTTCGACGATTCCCGGTATCGCTGCGAGTTCAGCGCCGAGCATGACCGGATCGTTGATGCGATTGAACTGCGCATCCATGAGCAGGTTGCCGTTGTCGCTGCGGTGCTCTCTGGTCGTGACGTCAGTGGCACCGAGTGCTCCCAGTCGTGCAGTGACGATGCCAGGAGCGAAGTCGAGCACTTCGAGCGGGGTCCCAAACGGACCGAGTTTATCGACCAGTTTGGATTCGTCGACCACCACGATGAATCGCGGCGACATTTGTGCGACCAGTTTCTCTCGGGTGTGCGCGCCGCCTCCACCTTTGGTCAAGTTGAACTGTGGGTCCACTTCGTCAGCACCGTCAATGGCGATGTCGAGCGCGCCGATTTCGTCAGGACTCATCACAGTCAGCCCAAGTGACATCGCAAGTTCATACGTTTGGTCTGAGGTCGCGGTGCACCGAATGTCGAGCGCTTGTTCGCCGAGCGCAACGATGGTGAAGTGCACCGTTGATCCGGTGCCGAGACCGACCCGCATGCCGTCGACTACGTAGGTGGCAGCGTGGCGACCTGCAGCTTCTTTTTGCGCTGATGCTGAATTGTTCACTCGGTTAGCTTGTCATGTTCGGTGGTTTGGCCGCCCACGATTTAACCAGTTCTGCGCTGGCTCGGGGGGTTCGATCTTGGTCGAACAACCCGAACTGCGTATCGAATCCGCGCTCCCACTGATAGGAGTCGATACCGGTGTGATGAAACATGCCGGCGATGTCGTAGCCGTCGGCGAGTGCCGATTCGATTTCACTTAATGCATCGCGGAGGACGTCGGTTCGCCAGCGGTCATCACTTGTGCCAACGCCAAGGCCGGCAACGACGTACTTGCGGCCCGGTAACTCGTCGGCCAATCGACGAATGGTGATACCGAGGCCTTCAGTCCACGGACCGATGCCCGTGTCGTCAAGGCGGATATCGGCTGGGTAGGGGCCTACTTCGCCTTCGGCGTAGATCGTTCGAGCACCCGAGTAGCTGAAGCCGATGACATCGAACGATCCGGCGAGGTCATCGATTTCACGCGGAGGCAACCCCGGGATCTCGAGCACACCGTCGCGAAGTGCCCGGGTCCATGACCAGGTGAGGTGGTCGGCCTGGGCAGTTGCGAGGCGAGCGGCATCGAGTTCGTCGGGGTGACGAGATTTCACACCGGGTTCGACTGGTGACAGATCGTGAATCGTCATGACGGGTTGATCGCCACTGCGTAACAACCGCCACGCTTCAAAATTGGCTAGGTGGGTGGCGCGTAACGCGAGCGCATGTTGTTCTGGATCAGCAAGGTTTGGCGGACCGAGCCTTGCTTGCCAGCCGCGCTCGACAAAAACACCCGGTTGATAGATGGGAACCCATCCAAAAAGTAGGTCACCAAAAGTCTCGGCGACCCAGTCGACGTGACGGGGCCACACATAACTTCGAGCGCGATCGTCGACGAATCCGCCTTCGTTCTCGCTGAACCAACCAGGTAGCGCGAAGTGATGAAGCGATGCCCAGACGCTGATTCCATGATCGGCGGCTGCGGTCAATATGGCTCGATAGTGCTCAATGGCAGCTAGGTCATGGCGCTCTGGCTCGGGTTCGAGCCTTGACCAGTCAAGTGAGAGTTGATGATGGGTCAATCCAAATGATGCGAGCAGTTGGAAGTCTTCGTCGAAACGTTGAGTAAACCCGTTGCCCGTCTTCGAACGCGGGGCGCGCCCAGATTCTTCCCAGCGGAACCAGTCACTTGCCGACGATGCGCCTTCGGTTTGCGTTGCAGACGCGATGGTTCCCCACCAGAATTCGTCGGGGAACGTCACTGATTGAGCATCAAGCGCTTACCGGCGTGTCGGCGAGGAATCCACCAATACGGGCGAGGTGTGGTGCTGCTCCACCAAGTTGGAACTCGATCTGCTTGGCCCACAAGAAATAGCGATGAGCCGGATAGTCGAGGTCGATGGAGATGCCGCCGTGCAGGTGGAGGACGGCGTGGCCGATTCGGCTTCCGCTGTAGGACGCCCAGTATTTCGCCACCGAGACTTCGGCGTCGGCCGGTGCACCTTGGCCGAGCAGGCTCGCCGATTGCAGCATGCTGAGGCGGATAACTTCGTTGTCGATATAGCAATCGGCCATGCGATGGCCAACGGCCTGAAACGTTCCGATAGCACGATCGAACTGCTTGCGTTCGATGACGTAACTCGCCGTGAGTCGCATACCGGCGTCGCTCACTCCCGCGGCATTGGCGCAGAGTCCGACGATGCTGCGATCGACAATCCAATCGATCGGCGCTTGGCCCGATGCGGTGGTGCCGACGAGTTCGGCTTCTGGACCGACGACCACCCCGGTGAATTCGAGATGAAACTGTGGTTCATGGTTGAAGGTGTCTTGTCGAGTGATGGTCAATCCGTCGGTGTTGGTGGGGACGATGAACAACCGGACCGCACCGCCGGGATCGCGAGCGGGCACGATGATGGCGCTCGAAAGGTGGGCGGCCGGCACCGCGGTCTTGGTGCCGGTGAGGACCCATCCGCCCGCTTCGGGCACGACTCCGAGTTGCGGGTCTCGGGGGCCCGAGCCGATTTCACTGAGCGCGACCGTCAAGATTTTGTCGCCGTTAATGACCGCTGGCAACCACGCTTGTTGCTGATCGGGCGAGCCAAATTCGGCGATGGTCAGTGACGCGACCATGGTGCTAACTAGCGGGATCGGAGCCACTGATCGCCCCTGACGTTCAAACAACAGGCAGGCCTCAAGGAATCCGAATCCGCCCCCGCCAACTGATTCGGGTAACGCGATTCCGAGCAGTCCCGCTTTAGCGAGTTCGGCCCACAGGTCGTCATGGAACCAATCGATTCCGGCTTCAATCTCGCGCAACCGTTCGGGGGCGCACATGTCGGAGAGGATCTGTGTCCCCAATTCCACGATGGCTTGTTGTTCTTCAGAGAGTGCAAAATCCATGGTGTTGTGTTCCTTGATCTCGTTGGTCAGCGCGGTGAGCCGGGAAGGCCCAGGCCGAAGATGGCGACTAAGTCACGCTGTAATTCGTTCGTTCCGCCGCCGAAGGTCAACACATGGAGACCTCGCAGCAGCGAGGAAAGCCGACCGTGTAAGGGGGCATCAGGTGAACCTTCACGGAGGTTGGCTACCGGACCGAGGACCTCGAGGAGTTTCTGAAGCCCTTCCATATAGAACTCGGTGCCAAAAACCTTTACCGCCGACGCGGCCGCTGGGTCGAGCGAGTCGCCGTTCTCGGCGTGCCATGCAACTTGCCAATTGAGCATTCGCAGCACTTCGACTCGAGCATGGACCCAAGCGAGATCTTGCTGCACCCAAGGTTCGTCGATCAATCGTTGTCCGTTTGATTGCATCGATTCTTGGGCGTAGCGACGAACGTCGTCGAGCGCTCGTTCCATGATGCCTGACGAACACAGTGTCACGCGTTCGTGATTGAGTTGTTCCATGATGAGGGGCCAGCCTTCGCCTTCGCCCTTGACGACGTTGTCGTACGGAACATGCAGGTCTTCATAGAACGTGTAGTTGGTATTGAAGTTTCCGAAGTTAGCGATTGGCACGGCTTTGAACCCTGGCGTGTCCGTGGGAACGATGATCATCGAGATGCCTTTGTGACGAGAGGCCTCTTGATTGGTTCGCACCGCAAGCCACACGTAGTCGGCATCGGTTGCAAGGCTGGTAAAAATTTTCTGCCCGTTGATGACCCACTCGTCGCCATCGCGCTCGGCCCGACTCTTGAGCGACGCAAGGTCGGTTCCGGCGTCGGGCTCGGTGTAACCGATACAGAAATGGATTTCACCGGCAAGGATCTTCGGTAGGAAGAAATCTTTTTGGGCGTCAGAGCCGTATTTCATGATTGTTGGCGCGACTGAGTTGATCGTCAGCATGGGCACCGGTGCGCCGGCCCGCATTGACTCGTCAAAGAAAATGAACTGGTCGATGTAGCCGCGGCCTTGCCCGCCGTATTCCTTGGGCCAGCCGATGCCTAGCCATCCATCGGCGGCCATTTGTCGCACGACGCCTCGGCTCACGGGCCCAACGCCTTCGCTATGGGCGAGCTCGCGAACCAGCTCGGGGTTGAGCAGTTGGTCGTAGTAGGCCCGGAGCTCCCGCCGGAGCGCCTCGTGTTCAGGTGTGTAACCGATATACATGCGATCCCCCTCAGTCGTGTGGCCGGCGCTGCGCCGGTCGATACATCAGCGTGCAAAAATCAGAACGAGTTCTAGTTGCGGACTAGTCAATCGTATGCCCGCGGCGGTGTCGACCTGAGCCGGCAATGCTCTGAGGGCAAACCGCAAGTACCCTCGGCCCATGACGAAGGCGCGACGGGTCAAATACTCGCGGTGGGATGGGTCGCAGGTCGGCTTCGAGCTGACTGCTGATGACATCTTCAGCGAGATCACCGACGATCTGCTCTATCACGGTGATCCCAACGCCGCTCTGCGCCGCATGATGCAGTCAGGGTTCAAAGACCAAGACGGCGAGCGCATTCAGGGCATTCGCGAAATGCTCGAGAAGTTGCGGCGGAAACGCCGTGACGAACTCGAACGTCATGACCTCGGTGGGGTCTACGACGACATTGCACAAGAACTGCGCGACGTTGTCGACCTTGAGCATGAGTCGCTGGATGAACTTGGTCGCGAAGCTCGTGAGGCCGGTGAGGCCGGTGATGCTCGCAGACAGGAAATCACCGAACAGGTGGTGACCGAACGTCACATGCAGCTCGATATGTTGTCGCCTGATCTCGCGGGGCAGGTGCGTGATTTGCAAAACTATGAGTTCACGTCAAGTGAGGCACGCGAAAAATTCGAAGAACTCCTCGACCAATTGCGTCAGCAGCTCACGCAGAGCTACTTCAATCAGATGGCCGGCGCGATGTCTGATGTCACGCCGGCTGACCTCGCACGCATGAAAGACATGTTGCAGGGTCTTAACGAAATGCTCGAACAGCGCCAGCGGGGCGAGGAACCAAAATTCGACGAGTTCATGGATCAATTCGGCGATTTCTTTCCCGAGAATCCCGAGAATCTCGATGAGTTGCTCGAGATCATGGCCGAGCGCATGGCGGCGATGCAGGCCATGTTGAATTCAATGACCGCCGAGCAACGCGCTCAACTCCAGGGCCTGTCGGATCAGCTGATGGAAGACATGGATCTTCGTTGGCAAATGGACCAACTCGGCCAGAACTTGCAGGGGATGTTTCCGGAAAAGGGCTGGGGTCGCAGTTATGACTTCAGCGGGCAGGACCCGCTGGGGTTCGCCGAAGCTGCCCAATTGATGCGTGACCTTGGCGACATCGACCAGCTCGAAAATGTGCTTCGGGGGGCAACGAGCCCGGGGGCATTGGCTGAAGTTGACCTTGATCGGGCCCGTGAGTTGTTGGGCGACGAAGCGGCTCGCAGTCTCGATCGGATGGGTCAACTGGCTCGTCAACTCGAAGAAGCCGGCCTTATCGAAAATAAGGAAGGTCGAATCGAACTGACGCCTCGCGGTATTCGGCGTATTGGCCAAAACGCACTAGGCGACTTGTTCAAAAAGTTGGACCACGACAAGGTCGGCAAACACGAACTTGAACGGGTCGGCATCGGCCACGAGCGCGACTACGACACCAAGCCCTATGAGTTTGGAGACCCCTTCAACCTCAATATCGAGCGAACGGTACGAAACGCAGTTCGCCGCAGTGGTGGGGGAACCCCGGTTCGTTTGTTGCCCGAAGATTTTGAGGTGGAGCGAACTGAGCAACAAGTGCAGTCGTCAACTGTTTTGATGCTCGACTTGTCGCTGTCGATGCCTATGCGGGACAACTTCTTGCCGGCAAAGAAAGTGACGATGGCGCTGCACTCGTTAATTTCGAGTCAATACCCGCGTGACTATCTGGGGATCGTCGGGTTTAGCGAAGTAGCACGTGAGCTGAAAGCTGAACAGTTACCAGAGGTGTCTTGGGACTTCGTCTATGGCACAAACATGCAACATGGCTTTCAAATTGCTCGACGACTGCTTGGTCGCCAATCGGGGACCAAGCAGATCATCATGATTACCGACGGTGAACCGACAGCCCACATAACCGAGCGCGGTGATGTGTTCTTCAATTATCCGCCCGTGCAGGAGACGGTTGATGCAACGTTGCTTGAGGTCTCGCGTTGCACCCGTGACGGCATCCGTATCAACACGTTCATGCTTGATGCCACCCAGCACTTGCAGCGCTTCATCGAAAAACTTACCGAGCTCAATCGCGGGCGGGCGTTCTTTACGACCCCTGAAACCCTCGGCGATTACGTGTTGGTCGACTTCATTGAACACAAGCGGCAGATGCTTCGTGGGCGTCGCACCGCGTGACTTTCGGGCTGTGGTTTGCCTGAGCCGCGGCCTGAGTCGCGGCCTGAAATCGGCCTGAAATCGGTCCTGGTTCTCGACCGACCGCGTCGTGAATACATAGTGAGAATAGGTGAGAACGGCATCTCGAGGCGGAAAATCAGCATTTCTGCTTGCACTCACGGCCGAGAAAGGCCATGATCACAAGGTTGTAATTACACATGTGGTACGAGCACTCGTACTTGGGCGGGGACCAACGGAGGTCAGTTATGCATCAGATAGCCACCGACGACACGGTCGAGGCATCGTGGCAGGACTACGCCAACTGCTTGGGCGTTGATCCTGACCTGTTTTTCCCTGAGCGTGGTGCATCAACTCGGGAAGCAAAAGAAGTTTGTCGGGGTTGCGTGGTTCGTGACGACTGCCTCGAATATGCCCTTGCCAATGGTGAGAAGTTCGGCATTTGGGGCGGTATGAGCGAGCGTGAGCGTCGTCGCATTCGTCGGCAACGTGCGCTGGCCCGGGCCGCAGCCAGCACCGGTTGATTTAGGCGCGCAAACGCCTGAACGAAACGCAACAACCTTGAACTAGTCGACGGCCAAGTGCTGTTGTTCGAGTCGTTGTTCGATCGTTTGGTCAAGCGAGAGGTTGAGGCGATCCCAACTGTTTGGGTCGATTGCTTCGACTAGCGACCGCGGTACGAGGCCGACGAGTTCGGCCCGTGCGACTGTGGCGCGGTCGGCCACCTGTTGAAACACCTCGGCTGGCCCCACCTGCCATGGATCGATCAGATTGCACGACACTTGCACGTGATTGCCGACTGCCAATCCGAGGGTTCGGACCGAATCACTCCGTAGCTCGGTTGCGATGGCGCGAGCAAGCGCCAGATCAGGATCGGCAAGCCACAGGTTGTACGCCACCAAAATCGGGCGTGCTCCGACTGCTATGGCACCCGCGGTTACATGTGGATTTGGAGGACCCGTATCCGGGTCGAGCTGAATGAACGCGTGTTTCCGAATCGCTGGCAATGTGCGTTCGGGGCCGTAAACGAAACACGGCACACCATGTTCATCGGCTGCCCATCGGGCAAATCGGTCCCGCGCCGCGAGCGCATCGTCAAGACTCGCCGAACCAAGCGGTACAAACGGCACGACGTCCACCACGCCGATGCGCGGGTGTACCCCTGCGTGGTGGTCCAGGCGTAGCGAGGCGATTGCCGCCGAGGTAATGGCGCGCGCGGCGTCTTCGCCGACGACAGTGATGACCGATCGGTTGTGATCGGGATCACTATGGATATCGAGTAGTTCCTGCCCGGCACGGCTAGCGATGGCGTGAACGACGGGAAGTCGGCGGCCTTCGCTGATGTTGATGACGCACTCAAGCATGCTCCAGCTTCGCGCATCGGCCACGAGTCCTCTGGAGTACGATCGAATCCATGAACCTTGGCCCCCTTGAAATCGGTCTTATCGTCCTAGCGATCGTGCTGCTGTTTGGTGGGGCCAAATTGCCAAAGCTGGCGCGTTCACTTGGATCGGCGAAGTCCGAATTTGAAAAAGGCAGTAAAGAAGGAGCGAACGCGGCCGCTGATGCCGACTCCGATGCTGATGCCGACGGCGACGCTTGATTCGACGCTCAATTCGATCCGGCGACTCGAAGCGAACGAACCCCAGCTCGTCGCTGAGGGCCCGTAAGACTCATCACGCGACCCGGCGCTAAGCGCGGGTTGGGTTAGACGAACTGGGGCATGCCAACGCGGCGCTTTTTCAAGATCCGGCGCCGCTGACGCTCGGAGGTTCCGCCCCAGACGCCGTGATCGATGTGGTTGACCAACGCATACTCAAGGCATGTCTGCTTGACCGGGCAGTCAGCGCAGACTCGCTTTGCGATTTCGACGCCAACACCGTCGCTGGGAAAGAACTTCGCCGGCGGCTCAATTCGGCAGTTGCCGGCCGCCATCCAATCATTATCCATGTCGCCTCCGTTGTGTGCCTTGTTATACGGATTCGGGGCGGATTCGGTTCCCAAAAACTGCTCGAACGCGAAGATTTTGTTTGGTCACGATACCGTCGTGCCGACACGGCCCGACCGGCGAGCCAATTGACTAGCGCAGCGATGCACGAAAGGGGGCATTGATGACTGAGCAAATACATGGATCAGACCTTCGATTCCCCCTGGGCGGTGGCCTGAATTCGCCACCGACGTCACCGCCGACTTCTCCGCCTCTGATGCCGACCGCCGAGGTGAACGGCCCAACTGCTCGGTTGCCGATGTCACCACCGACGTCGGGACAAGACCCAAGTCTGCGGCCGCCGTTGTCCGACCTGCCGCCGCTGACGCGAGCTCGGACTGGTGCCGAAGGGGTCGATTCCGACCTCGCCGAATCTGGGTCGGTTCGCGCTCGATCGGCTGTCTTGGTCGCGCTTGCCAGTGCCGTTCTGGCTGCGGTGCTGACCGCTGGCCTCTTGGTGACCTTTGCTCACATTTCACTCGCGAACGCGAGTAAGAATTCACAACTCGCCGCCCGAGCCAATCTTGACATTCAAAGCTTGCTTCGCAAGGCGCAGCCGTCAGTGGTGTCGATCGAAACTGGTCAACGGTCAACCGCCGGCGTGTTCGGTGCCGCGGGATCCGGTGTGGTGATCTCAGCTGACGGGTTGGTTTTGACCAATGCCCATGTTGTTGCCTCGGCAACGACGATGCAGGTGACATTGTCGGACGGCACCGCGATGCAAGCCGATCTCGTTGGGAGTCTTCCGGCTGACGATGTCGCGTTGATCAAACTCCGTGGCGCAAAAAATTTGACCCCAGCCGAACTCGGAAGTTCTGCCGAGGTGCAAGTTGGCGACGATGTGGTTGCGATCGGAAACGCCCTCAACCTTGGTGGACCGCCGAGCGTTACTGAAGGGATCATCTCGGCCATGGATCGAACGATTGAGTCAGAGAATTCGACCCTGAAGAATCTCATTCAAACCGATGCCGCGATCAATCCGGGCAACTCCGGCGGACCGCTGCTGAACGCCGACGGCCAAGTGGTAGGGATTAACACCGCGATTATCAGCGATGCGCAAAACATTGGTTTTGCGATCGCGATTGATTCAGTCAAGCCACTGATCAAGGCGATCAAAGATGGCCGGGGTACGGTCACGTTGGATACGGCTTTTTTGGGTGTAACCACCCAAGCGGTTGGTGCCGTGAGCGCCGATGTTCAGCGTCAATTTGGGGTGGTTGTCACTGACGGTGCGTACGTCGCCGATGTCCAGGTGGGATCGGCAGCAGCTGATGCTGGACTGGCGGTAGGTGATGTCATCACTGCCATAGATGGCGAACCGATGAGCAGCGCCGATGATGTCGTGACCGCAGTAAGGCAGCGGAATGCCGGCGATTCCATTGCGGTAACCGTCAACCGTGCCGGCTCAACCGGAACCGTCACTATCGTGTTGCGTTCTCGGGCTGATTCCGGCGACTAATCAACTGGCGCCAGGTTCCAGTAGTCTTGTCGTCCGCCACCAACCGACGGAGAACGTGTCCAGATGTCAATGACCGAAGCGACTACCGAGCAGCAGCCTCCCCGGGGCCACGTCAAGGTTGTATACCTCGGCCCCGTTGCTCCCCATTGGGAAATTCGCGGGGTTTTCGGTGACCAGCAGGTCATCGAAGATTTTCGAGGTCGCGTGATGGCCCGCTTGCTGTTGCTTCCACCCCATGATCCGCAGTTCCGCCGTAATCGTGAGCGTGTGGTCCGCGACGCCGAACGCGAAAATCTCACCCTCGATTGGGACCTCGGGCTTCCTGACGAGGACTCATCCACTAGTCGTGGTTGACGGGTCGTATCTCGCCAACGCGATGGTCACCGCTAGGGTTGCGCGATGGACGCCACTTGGTATCTGAATAGGGAACTCTCTTGGCTTGAGTTCAATGCCCGCGTTCTGACGTTGGCTGGCGACTCGTCGTTGCCACTGCTCGAGCGGGCCAAATTCTTGGCGATCTATAGCCAGAACCTCGACGAGTTTTTTCAGGTGCGGGTTGCTGGACTCAAAGATCAAATAGCTGCGAGCGTGACTTCGACGACTCCCGATGGCCTGACTCCAGCGCAGCAGTTACGCAAAATTCGCGACGGCGTCGACGTGTTGAACGGTCGAGCCTATGCAACGTTTAACGAGTCCTTAGTGCCTGCATTGCGTGATGTAGGGATCGTGTTCTCCGCCTGGGACGAACTCGATGATGACGATCGTAAGTACCTCGACCAGGTTTTCGAAGATCGTATTTATCCGGTGCTCACGCCGCTCGCGGTGGACCCGGGACATCCGTTTCCTTACATTTCTGATTTGTCATTGAACCTCGCGGTCATTGTGCGAGATCCAGTCACCCACGCTCGCCGTTTTGCTCGGGTCAAGGTTCCGTTGTTGTTGCCGCGATTTGTGGTGACGCCTGACGGCGAGCGGTTCGTCCCGCTTGAGCAGGTCATCTCGGCCCATCTGCCGACGTTGTTTCCTGGCATGGTCATCGAAGGCCACTATCCGTTTCGGGTAACGCGAAATGCTGATCTCACCTTGGAAGACGAGGACGCCGACGACCTGCTCGCAGCAGTCGAATTCGAATTGCGTCGCCGCCGGTTCGGTCAAGCGGTCAGACTCGAGATTGATACGACGATGAGTGAAGAGTTTCGCGAGTTGCTTGAGCGCGAACTCGATGTCGATGCCGAAGACATTTATATCCACGATGGTCCGATAGACCTCGGTGGTCTTTGGTCAGTCCATGGTGTTGATCGGCCCGAACTCCGAGACCCGGTTTGGGTGCCGATCACTCAGGCCCGCCTGACGAGTGAAGATGATGAGAAGGTCAATTTTTTCCGGCAAATCCGCAAGGGTGATTTGCTCCTTCATCATCCGTACTCGTCGTTTTCGACCTCGGTCGAGGAGTTCATCCGTCAGGCGTCAGCCGATCCGAAGGTGTTAGCGATCAAGATGACGCTGTACCGGACTTCAGGTGACAGCTCGATTATTCACTCGCTTATTCGCGCTGCCGAGCGAGGCAAACAAGTCGCCGCGCTCGTAGAACTAAAGGCTCGTTTCGACGAAGCAAACAACATCGAATGGGCACGCGAACTTGAAAAAGCCGGCGTGCACGTCGTCTATGGGTTGCCCGGGCTGAAGATTCACACCAAGACCACGCTCGTCGTGCGCGACGAGCAAGATGGCATGCGTCGTTACTGTCACATCGGTACTGGTAATTACAACCCGAAAACGGCTCGCCTGTACGAAGACATTGGACTGTTGACATGTGACCCCGAGATCGGTGCTGATCTCACCAACTTGTTCAATTTCTTGACTGGTTACGCCCGCGATGTGGTCTATACCAAAGTGCTCGTTGCGCCCCATGACCTGCGTCCTCGATTGGTCGAACTGATCGAAAACGAGATTGCTACAACCGAGGGCGAGCGACGTTTAACGTTCAAAATGAACAGTTTGGTCGACCCAGATTTAATCGAGTTGTTGTATCGCGCGTCGCAAGCGGGGGTGTCAATCGACTTGATTATTCGCGGCATCTGTTGCTTGCGCCCCGGGGTGCCGGGTTTGTCCGACAACATTCGGGTGCGATCAATTGTCGGTCGCTATTTGGAACACGCTCGGATCTACCGCTTCGCTCATGGCAGCGTCGACGGCGGACCAGTGCATTACATCGGTTCGGCCGACCTCATGCCGCGTAACCTTGATCGTCGGGTCGAGGCACTGACGCCGGTCGAAGATCCGGAGTTGCAGGCGCAGCTTGATGAAATCATTGAGATCGAGCTTGTTGACGACACCTTGTCGTGGGCACTTGATGCCGAGGGTGAGTGGCACAAGCCTGATTTGCCGGGTGAGGTCGACAGCCATCGCCGCCTACAGGAAGTGGCATTGGCCCAGCGGCTGCCGTCGTGAACCAAATGGATTCGCTCGAAACCGAGTTCAAACTTGATGTTCCCGCTGATTTCGTGATGCCAAATTTTGGACGCTCGGGATCGATTCGCGTTGTCTCATTGTCGACGCTTGATCTTGACGCCACCTATTTTGATGCGCCGACCTTGACGTTGCTTTCCGCGGGGATCACCGTACGACGTCGCAGTGGTGACGAAACGAGGTGGACGGTCAAACTACCGGCACGGCTTGCGGTCAACGATGGTGCGCTCACTCGCCGCGAGATCGATCTATTTAGTGACGCGTTGGATCCTCCCGTCGAAGTTGTCGATCTCGTTCGGCAATCACTCGCCGGAGAACGATTAGTTGCGGTCGCTCGGTTGCACTCGCATCGACAGCGGCTCAGCCTTTTCGCTGCCAATGGCGATCCGCTCGGTGAACTTGATGACGACCAGGTCACGGCCCATGCTCCGGATGGGGCAGTGGTCACCTTCCGAGAAGTCGAATTCGAGTTAGAAAACGCAGCAGATGGGTCACTGGTCGACAAAGTATTAACCGACCTCTATGCGGCAGGGGCGATGCCGTCAGGTGGGCTCGCGAAAATTGATCGCGCCCTTGGATTGCTCGGCATCCGATGAGCGCGGATCGCAAAGCTGAGCGAGTCGTGCAGGCTGCGGGTGGAATCGTCTGGCGACGACGGTCCGATGATGTCGATGAGGTCGACGTCCTGTTGGTCCATCGGCCGAAATATGACGACTGGACGTTTCCCAAAGGCAAGCTCGAACCGGGCGAGAAACATGAAACCGCCGCGTTGCGCGAAGTCGAAGAGGAAACTGGTTTTGTCTGTTCCCTGGGCGCCGAGCTCGAAACCTCGGAATACGTCGATATCAAAGGGCGCCCCAAGCTCGTCCGTTATTGGATGATGCAGGTCACCGATGGTGCATTCGTCGTCAATGACGAAGTCGACGACGTGCGTTGGTTGGCGGTGAGTCAGGCGGCAGGGCTCGTCACCTACGTTCGCGACATCTCGGTGTTGGACAGTTTCAGCCGGGCACTCCGCAAACGAAACCAGGACTGAACGCGCTTACCTGGTGCCGATGAATCGGCACCGGTTGTGGTTCGTTCAACTGCTGTTCACCTTGCAGACACGCAGTGGCCACGAGCGCTTCCTATGGTGGACACCAGCGCTAGGTCAGCGCAGCACAATCGAAATCATCTGGAAGGCTTAACCTTGACTGTTACTCCCCGACGTTCTGTTGCCACCGTTGCGATCGTGGCATTTGTTGCCCTACTGGCAGTGGCTTGTGGATCAAGCACCAGTTCGAGTTCATCGTCGACGACAGCTTCATCGTCGAACTATTCCTATGCAGGCCTGACCGGCACGCTCAATGGATCCGGATCCACCTTCCAAAAAGGTTTCGACGAAGCGGCCATCGCGGGCTTTTCTGACGTGGCGCCGAAGGTGACCGTGAACTACGCCGGTGGTGGTTCCGGCAAGGGCAAGACCGATCTTGCGACTCAGGTCGTTCAATGGGCCGGAACTGACAGTTTGATCAAGGATGCCGACATCCCAACCTTCAAGGGTGGGGCCGTGTTGTATTTCCCGACCGTTGCGGCTCCGATCACGGTTTCGTTCAACCTCAGTGGCATCGATTCGGTGAATCTGTCTGCGTCGACATTGGCCAAAATTTTCTCGGCCAAAATCACTAGTTGGAATGACGCCGCTATCGCGGCCGACAATCCAGACGCGATGTTGCCGAACACGCCGATCGTTGTTGCGCACCGCTCCGATGGTTCCGGAACAACATCGAATTTCACCAACTACCTCAAGGCGGCCGCCGGTTCGGACTGGACCTTGGACGCCGGTGACACCGTGAACTGGCCCACGAATACCCAGGCTGGCAACGGCAATACCGGTGTGGCGCAGATCGTCAAGGCAACCAATGGGGCCATTGGTTATGTCGATCTTTCCGATGCAACGGCGAGCAACCTGACGTTTGCCTCGATCAAGAACAAGGCCGGCAATTTCGAACAACCGACCCTTGCCGCGGCATCTGCCGCCGTCGCCGGTGCGGAGATTCGCCCAAATCTGACTTATTCGGCGCTGAATACCTCAGGTGTCGATGCGTATCCGATCACTGCGGCTACCTACATCATCGTGTATCAGAAGCAGTCGGATGCCGCGATTGGCAACGCGCTGAAGGGCTGGCTCAATTACGTGCTGACTGATGGTCAAGGATTTGCTGAAGGCGTTGATTTCGCGACGATTCCTTCGAGCTTGGCGCAACAAGCGATTGCTCAAATCGGCCAAATCCAAGTTGGATAATCAAACCTTCCTCGAGCACTAGGCCCCCTCAGTGACGCCATCGGTGACCAGCGATTCCGTGGAACCCATTGCGGTGACTCCTTCGTCATCAGCACTTGGGTTATTCGCGGATGGTCACAGTGGCCGAGGGGACCGGGTGTTCAACGGTTTGGTCGTGCTAGCTGGTCTGACGGTGCTCGCAATTTTGGGGCTCATCGTCTGGTCAATGACGAACCAAGCGTGGCCCGCGTTCCATGCGTCCGGGATTGGATTCATCACCTCGGACGTATGGGACACAGCCGCGGGTGCCTTCGGTTCGGGGGCATTCATCTTCGGCACTGTGCTCTCATCGTGTATCGCGCTTGTGATCGCAGTTCCAGTGAGCATTGGGATCGCGTTGTTCACCATCGAAGCTGCACCAAGTCGATTGAAGCGACCGGTTACCTATGTGATCGACCTGCTGGCCGCGGTGCCGTCAGTGGTCTACGGCCTGTGGGGCGTGCTGGTCCTAGCGCCTCACATTCAACCGCTCTATCAGGCCATTGCCGATGCGTGTGATGGCGTTCCGGTACTCGAGTCGGTATTTGGTGGCCAAGCCTTCGGTCGAAGTTTTATGACCGCGGGGATCATCTTGTCGATCATGATCGTTCCCATTGTTACGTCGCTGAGCCGAGAAGTCATCGCGACCGTTCCTGGATCGCAGCGCGAGGCGGCCTACGGGATGGGAGCAACGCGCTGGGAGATGATCCGATACTCGGTGTTGCCGTGGAGTCGTGGTGGCATCACCGGCGCCGTCATGTTGGGACTAGGTCGTGCCCTTGGCGAGACCATTGCGGTGGCTTTGGTTATTGGTTCGACCGCCCAAGTCACGTCACATGTGTTCTTGCCCGGCGATTCGATGGCGGCGGTTATCGCCAATCAATTCGGTGAGGCAGGTGCGCTCCACAAGTCTGCGCTCATTGGATTAGGCGTCGTGCTGTTCATCATCACCATCTTTGTCAATGTCGCGGCACGAACAATTGTGACCCGATTCGACCGTCGCACTCAGGGCGCATGACATGACTGACCTGTCGCTCATGCCACCCACCGAATCGGACCACCTGCTCCTCGAAATCACCACGAGTTCATCTCGCCGTGCTCGTAACGCGGTCGCCACCACGTGGATGTATTCGTCGTTCGTGTTGGCGGTGATTCCCCTTGGGTTCATCGTGTTCTATGTGGTGCAAAAAGGATTGCCGCAGGTCCTCCAAACCGGATGGTTCACCCAGGACCTGCCAGCGATAAGTCGTAAGGCCGGGGGCGGAATGGCACCGGCCATTGTCGGCACCTTGTTGATCACCCTTGGCGCGACCTTGATGGCAGTTCCGTTGGGGATCTTGGCTGCGATTTACCTGCACGAGTTTGGCGGCAAGGGTCGCTTAGCTCGAGTGGTGCGCTTTATGAGCGACGTGATGACCGGTGTGCCATCGATCATCATGGGTTTGTTTGTGTATTCGATCTACACGTTGGCGTTTGGACTTGATGGTTTTGGCGGATCGCTCGCGCTCGCGTGTTTGATGCTTCCGATCATCATTCGATCATCGGAAGAGATGCTGCGGTTGGTTCCGGACGAACTGCGCAGCGGAAGCTCGGCGCTTGGCAATCGTAAATGGCGAACGATCTGCACCGTGGTGCTACCGGCGGCATTCAGCGGCCTGGTGAGCGGCGTGATGTTGGCGATCGCTCGTGCCGCAGGTGAGACCGCGCCGCTGCTATTCACCATCGGCGCGGCACGAAAGATCAATCTGAACCTGTTCGATGGACCGAACAGTGCGCTTTCGCTTCAGATTTTCAATAATGCCCAGACCCCGTTCGACCCTGCCCAAAATCGGGCGTGGGGCGCGGCATTTACCCTTATCGCTATCGTCTTTTTATTCACGGTTTTGGCCCGAATCGTGTCTTCTCGGGTCGCTCGGAAGCATTCGTAATGTTGATCCTCGTGCCTGACAACTACGCTCCAGAGTTCACAATTCCTTCGGAGAGACAGCTGTGATGGCCCCTGACCAGATGTCGGTTTCGGCTGAGTCGCTGGCGCACGCCAGTCGACTCGTCCCGAAAGCGATCGCCGACCACGAACCGGTCGCTGAACAGTCTCCGGTGGTGTTCGACGTTTCCGATTTGTCGGTCTATTACGGCGACTTCCGCGCCGTCACTGACGTAACGCTGCAAATTCGTCAGCACGAGATCACCGCGTTTATTGGCCCTTCAGGGTGTGGCAAGTCGACCATGCTGCGGTGCTTTGATCGAATGAACGATCTCGTCGACAGTTGCCGAGTCGAAGGTGTTTTGCGCTATCACGGCGTTGACCTGTATGACCCGCGTATTGATCCAGTCGAAGTTCGGAAACGAATCGGCATGGTGTTCCAAAAGCCGAATCCTTTCCCGAAGTCGATCTATGACAACGTCGCGTTCGGCCCTCGATTAGCCGGAACCAAATCGGGAATCGATGACTTGGTCGAAAACGCGTTGCGTCGCGCCGCTCTGTGGGACGAAGTGAAAGATCGCCTTCGCAAATCAGCAATGGGGTTATCTGGCGGACAGCAACAGCGGCTTTGCATCGCGCGGGCCATAGCGGTTGAGCCCGAGGTCGTTTTGATGGACGAGCCATGTTCGGCGCTTGATCCAATTGCCACGTCGCGAATTGAAGATTTGATGCAAGAACTCAAAGCGGATTACACGATCGTTATCGTGACCCACAACATGCAACAAGCGGCCCGCGTGAGTGATCGCACGGCGTTCTTCAGTGCTGAAGCCAATGCTTCGAGCGATACGCCTTCTGGAGTTCTGGTCGAGTTCGACCTCACCGACAAGATTTTTTCGAATCCGACTGACGAACGAACCGAAAATTACGTGACGGGTCGATTCGGATGAGCGCCGCGATGAGTCGAGTGACCGAGGACCTCAACGATGAATGACGTTCGCCGGACCTTCCATCAAGAACTTGACGACATTCGAGCTGACATCGTGCGGGTTGCGGCGTTGGTGACTGAATGTATTCCCCGAGGCACTGATGTGTTGCTGGCGAACGATCTTCACGGCGCGCAAACGTTGATCGAAAGCGATGACGAGATTGACTCCCTCGCTCTCGAAATCGAAGAGCGGTGTTACCAGGTACTTGCCCTGCAGCAGCCGGTCGCAATCGACTTGCGCTCGTTGGTGACCGCGATCCGACTTACCTCGGAGATCGAGCGTTCGGGCGATTTAATGGTGAACGTCGCTAAGGGCGCCCGCCGAATTTATGGCGTGCAGTTTGATCCTCGGCTTCGCGGCTTGATCGAACGGATGGGCGAGGAGGCAACTCGCCTGTTCAAGTTGTCCATCGATGCCTACGTCGAAGGAAACGCCAGTTTGGGTGCCGCCCTTGATGACATGGATGACCGTTTAGATCAACTTCACAAGGATTACATCCAAGCCATTTTTGAGTCTCATCACGCTGGCAACATTGATCTTCAGGCTTCAGTTCAGTTGGCGTTGATCGGCCGGTATTACGAACGTATTGGCGACCATGCTGTCAACATCGGTGGCCGGGTCGAGTACATGGTCACCGGCTGGTTGCCCGAGCACAACGGAGCGGCCCGCTTGCAAGCCCGTCAAAGTCGAGCAGCGAGCGAACAGGAGATTTCACAGCTCGAGCCCGAGTCGGCCTCGGATTCTGACGACCAATCGCCGTGACGACGCTATTAGTAGTGGCGCTTGCAGTGGCAGTCATCGCGCTGTTGTTGGTGCGGTTATTTCGAGCGAGTCGAGATGTTGCATCAGCTCGACGCGATGCGGCCGCAGCCCGTTCGGCCGCCGAGTTCGAGCATCTCGGTCTGCTTGAGACTCACCTCCGACTAGAGCGGGCACTCGATGCGATTCCCCAAGGAGTGGTGATCGTCGACCGCGATGGAGCAGTCATCGTGCGTAATCGGATTGCTGAAGCATTTGCTGATGCCCGTCATGGCGATGCGTTAGTCGGTGCAGCAATTGATGCACTGTTGGGTGAAGCCCTAGCTGGCGATGCATCGGATCGAACGGTTGAACTGTTCGGGCCGCCTCGGCGAATCCTTGAGCTAACGGCGACACCGCTGCCAGATGGAGCGATCGTCATGGTCGATGATGTTTCGGAAAGCCGCCGGCTTGACGCTACCCGTCGTGACTTTGTGGCCAATATTTCTCATGAGCTCAAGACGCCGGTAGGGGCAATCGGATTACTCGCCGAGACGTTGATGGCCGAACCTGATCGCGAGGTCGCCGAACGCCTTGCCGACCGCATTGTGACCGAGGCATTTCGCCTCGATCGGACCATCGAAGACCTGCTCGTCCTGAGCCGGATCGAAGGTGCCGAGGGCCAACTACGCGAGACGGTGCTCATCAGTTCGGTTGTCCACGAAGTGGTCGAACGAATCGCCCCTGCGGCCGAGCACGCCGGGATTGTCCTCAACGTGAGCGAAATCAATGATGACTTGGCCGTCGCGGGTGATCGCCGACAACTCACGTCTGCGTTATACAACTTGTTAGATAACGCGGTGAAGTATTCCGACCGCGGTGACTCAGTCGAAGTTCGTGCCGTGCTGCATGGCATGCGGGTATCGATTGAAGTGCAAGATCATGGCATTGGCATCCCGAAGCCAGATCTTGAGCGAGTTTTCGAGCGCTTCTATCGCGTTGACCAAGCGCGAAGCCGAACGACGGGCGGAACCGGTTTGGGGTTGGCGATTGTGCGGCATGTGGCTGCCAATCACGACGGTGACTTGCAGGTCGACTCTCGACTTGGTGAGGGCTCAACCTTTTCCCTTTCGCTACCACGCTCAGTGGCACCAGACCAAAAGGTTGGCGTTGCTCGACGCTCCAATTACGACACGATCCAGAAGGAACGGTAACGGCTATGGCTTCTACGTCAGTGCTAGTAGTTGAGGACGAGGATTCGTTTATCGAAGCGTTAACGGTGGGCCTGACCCGCGAAGGATTTACCGTCAGTGTCGCTCGTGATGGAGCAGAAGCGCTCGACATCTTCGATGAGATCAACCCAGATCTTGTGCTGCTCGACCTCATGCTTCCAAGGGTGTCGGGCCTTGACGTTTGTCGTGAACTGCGATCTCGTTCGAGCGTGCCGATCATCATGGTCACCGCGAAAGGCGCCGAAATCGATACCGTCGTCGGTCTGGAAGTCGGTGCCGACGACTATGTCACCAAGCCCTATCGCTTGCGCGAATTAGTGGCCCGAATGCGCGCGGTACTGCGGCGTCGCGCCGTCGATGCAACCACTACTTCGCCAGTGCTCGCGGCTGAGGTGGTCGAGATTGGCGATGTGCGCATCGATCACGATCGCCACGAAGTTATCGTCCGCGGAAACGAAGTACGGCTTCCACTCAAAGAATTCGAACTCCTCGCCATCTTGTTAGAAAACGCTGGACGGGTATTGACCCGAGACACGCTCATCGACCGCATTTGGGGCAACGACTATTACGGCGATACCAAGACCCTCGACGTGCACATCAAGCGATTGCGGTCAAAGGTCGAGGTCGACCCGGGTTCGCCGTCGCGGATCGTGACAATTCGGGGCCTGGGCTACAAATACGAAAAGCCCAAGAGCTCGTAGTGCCAACGGGGGCGATCATCGGCGTTGTCCCCGTAGCATTGTTCCCGTGAGCGATCCCACCCTGCCATTTCCCACTCGGGATCCGCGGCGTCCGTTTATCGCGTCACCGTTCACTCGCTTGGCGAGAACCCATGCCTTCTCGGTTGGCGGTGACGCGCTTTTCACGGTTGGCCTGGCAAGTTCGGTGTTCTTCGCCGTGCCATTGGGCGAGGCCCGATGGAAAGTCGGCCTCTATTTGCTGTTGACGTTTGCCCCATTTGCCGTCGCGGCGCCGCTCATCGGTCCAGTCATCGACCGCATGAAGGGCGGTCGGCGTTGGGTGATCATTGGTTCGTTGGCGCTTCGTGCGCTGTTATGTGTCCTTATCGTGCGAGACCTCGCACACCTCACCTTCTATCTCGAAGCGTTCTTGATGTTGGTCTTCGCAAAGGCCTATCTGATTTCTCGCGCTGCGATTGTTCCGACCACAGTTCAAGGTGACCAAGCCCTCGTCGAGGCGAACTCCAAGTTGAGCATGTTGAGCGGGGTCGCAGCAGTCGTCGCTGGAGTCCCAGCCGCGATCTTGGTCAAGATCGGTGGCCCCAACCTCGGCCCGCAACTCGTGGTCGGAGCGGCGGCGCTGGTATTCGGCATCGGCACCATTTTCGCAACCCGATTACCTAAGACAGTCGTTGCGATCGAACCACCCGGAGCAGCAGAAAAACTTGAATTGCAAAGTGCCGGCATCAGACTCGCGGCCACTGCGATGGAACTCATGCGTGGTGCGGTCGGATTGTTGTTGTTGACCTTGGCGTTCGACTTCAAAGACACCGGCAAACCGCTTTGGTATCTCGGCGCCATTGGGTTGATGGCCCAAATCGGGGTCTTGGCCGGTGCAGCACTTGCGCCGCGGCTTCGTAAAGCATTTACCGAAACGCAAATCATCAGCGGGTCGCTGGCATTCACGATGGTCGCGAGTTTCGCAGCCGCGCTCTTGGGTGGCCTTGCCGGCGCATGCGTACTTTCGTTGGTGTTAGGGGCGACGTCGGGAACGTCCAAGCAAGCGTTTGACGCGCTCGTGCAGCGTGATGCTCCGGACGCGAACCGTGGTCGATCATTTGCGAAATTCGAAACGCGTTTTCAGTTGGCGTGGGTCTTGGGCGCCTTCATCCCTGTGCTGCTTCACTTTGTTCCGGTGGTGGGATTTTTCTTGGTCGGCACGTTGATGTTGATCGGACTCGTCAGTTATGTGCTGGGGCAGCGGCGGATCGCTCGAGGTACCTATGAGTGGGAGTCATTGAGTCAATGGTTATTGCGCATGTCGCGCAAGGTCGTGGGTAAGGGGCAACAAGTCGAAGGTTCAGACAATGGCGACCTCACGACCACCTTGGAACGTCCTGGGGCGTCCATAGAGCCATATCCGATGACTCCGCCAGCTACTCCGCCGTTGGCACCGAGTGTTTTTCGACCGGAAACCCCGACGCAAACCGAATCGAGTTTCGAAGACGGTGTGTTATTCGACGAGCCGCAGTGGCGCGAGCGGCCGACCTGAGATGCCGTTAGTCCGGAAGTTCGATCCGGGCGAGCCAAAGGCCGGGCGCATCGACTTCGGCAGGGGTAGGCAAGTTGCGAACCGAATCCCACAGCCGGTTGAGCCCGGTCGCCCCGGCGCGCTCGACGACACCGGCGGCAAAAGCGTTGCCGCGGTCGTATTGCGCTTGGGTGAGTTCGAGGCCAAAGAGTCGCTCGACGAATCGATCCGACTGGTCATCTTCGACACGACGACGCCGGACCGCTTCGGAGACCATCCCGTACGAGGTAATCAAGCCCGAGCCGATTTGATCCATGGTGTGGTCGACGACTCCGACGATGACCGTAACCAGCGCTTCGAGGCGCGGAAGCAAGTCGCGTTGCTGTGGTGATTGAATCGCGCCGAGCAACGTTTCGGGATCACCGAACATTGATTGCAATCCAGGCAAACCGCTGGGGTCGCTGAGGTCAAGTTCGCCCATGCGCTGTTCGAGGCCATTGGAGTCGGTTTGAAATCCAGCGAGATAATCGCTCAAGAAGGTATCGAGCGCATCTCGGACATGGGGCACGCCGAGAATCGCGTGCGTCGCGATCTCGTTCATGCAAACCCACAAGCGAAGATCGTCGACCGGCAAACTCCATTCGGTGCCGAACGCCGCGATGTTCTCGATGACGATGGTGAGTTCATCGCTGGGCGGGCGCGGGATCGGCAGGTCGTATTGGCCAAATGACCGCTGTGCGAGGTGGCCAACCATTGAACCGGCAGTCATGCCCAACATGGTCGGACCGATCATCTGCATCAGCGGAGCCATCCACGCCATCGACTCGTCGTGGTCCGTATCGCTAGCAACCGCTGGTTGGTCGTCGTGTTGTAATGAGCTGGCGAGAAGTTCGAACAGGGGCTTGTAGGCATCGAGAGTTTGCTGCGCCCACTGCGACCGAGTGACCGGTATGACAGTTACGCCTTTGCCGGTAATCGAAGTCGCCAAGCCAGTTGCATTGGCTATTTGCAGGTCGGCGACTCGAGCCAATTGTTCGATCTTGATGCGTTCAAGGGGGTCGACGTTGGTTTCCGGGGTGTCACCAACGGCGATTGAAAGCGCCAACTGGCGAGCGGCATCCCAGTTAACCGGCCCTTGTTGTTGGAAGAGTTTGGCTAAGTCACCGAAAATGGGCATGCCCTTGAACGGATTGTTGTCGCCGAACGGGTCGTCGTTGCCGGACCCTGGGATGCCGAAGTCACTCATTGGCTGCATGCTAGGCGGGACTGCGTCACCTTCCGCATCGGTCGGGTGCTTTCCTCGAAGGTGCGTGATTGCGACGCAGCGGGCATCATGGCGCCATGTCGCAAACGGTCATGATCACAGGCGCCTCTGGTCCGCTTGGGACCCGCGTGGTTGCGCTGGCGGCTGCCGATCCGAATGTCGGCCGAGTCATTGTGGTTGATCGCGAAATTCACAGTGGTGAACTGCCGGCATCAGTCGAGGCCCATGAACTGTCACTGACCTCGGAGTCGATCACGGCATTGCTGACTGAAGTCGATGCGTTCATTCACCTTGGAGCGACCACGACATCGGGGCCCGATGGACTTCCCACGAGTGGTGAGCCACTCGACGACCTTGGCGCCACCCGTTTCTTGCTCGATGCAGCGTCGACTGCGGGCGTTGCTCACTTGGTTGTGTTGTCGAGTGCGATGGTTTACGGCGCGTGGGCGAACAATCCAATGCCATTGACCGAGGAATCCCCGCTTCGTCCGGACCCGTCGTTGTTGTACGCGACGTCTCGGGCCGAAAGTGAGCGTCAGGTTTTCGAGTGGCGAAACGCGCAACAAGATTCGACGGTAGCGGTGCTGCGACCAACCGTGTCGGTATCGGCCGAATTATCCGAATGGCTCGGTGGTTCGCCTTGGTCGGCAGCGGCATTACGCGCCGCCGGAACTGATCGTCCGAGTCAGTTTTTGCACCTTGACGACCTCGCGTCGGCGATTGACCATGCTCGTCGGGCTCGCCTCGATGGCCCCTTCAATGTCGCGCCCGACAGTTGGTTGCCTGCCGATCAACTACGCGATTTGGCGGGTCCGGCAGGGCGGTTGCATTTGCCGGCCGGATTCGCCGGTCGATTCGAGGCGCTGCGAGCCGAAATGGGCACGTCTGGTCCACCGGATGGATGGGCCTATACCCAACAACCGTGGATCGTTGCGAACGACAAACTTCGGGCCACCGGATGGGAACCGCGCCATCGAAACGATGAGGTGTATGTCGAGGCCGACCCGGGCGGTCCGTTGGCCACGATGAACCCGAGGCACCGACAGGAACTGTCATTGGTGGCGGCCGGTGCCGCGCTCGTGACGTTTATCGCGGCGGGGGTCTTTGCAATTCGGGTTCGCCGACGCCGGCGATGATTGACTTATCGCTAGGGCAGTGACGTATTTTCTGACAACGTGGCGGTGACGACTTCTTCGTCTGACCCTCGCATGACGGTGATGGCGACTGGCTCACCCGGGTGGTGACCCCGCAAGGCAACCACGAGATCGGAACTTGATTCGATGGCGTGACCGCTGTCGATGCTGACAATCACATCACCGGTGCGCAGGTCGGCTTCGTCGGCGGGACTGCCGGTCGCCACATCTTCGACCCGTGCGCCATGACGCCCAACCGCTTCGAATTGGTCTTCGGATAAGTCGCTGGACCGAACGCCGAGCCACGGATGAGCGACACGACCATGCAGGATCAATTCGTCGGCCACTTGCTTGGCAAACCCAATGGGGGTGGCAAAACGCGGCACCAGTGTGGAGCCAATTGCCGTAGAAGTACTGCTCCCACTTCCATTTCCGCTGCTACTGCCACTGGCATCATCACCCATGCCGCGGTGAGTAACGACTCCGATGACTGCGCCTGAGCTGTCGACGAGTGCCGCACCCGCGCCCGATTCAGTGAGTCGCACATTGGTTTGGATCATGTCGTGAAGCGTTGTGCCCGAACCAGCTTCGACGCGACGGCGAAGCGCACTTATCAATCCGACAGAAATATTGGGCGCGTTGTTGCCGTCGAGGGCTTCGATCGCGATGGTCGGTTCGCCGAGTTGAAGATGGTCGTCAGTGCCGAGAACTGCAGTTGGCAACTGCGCCGCGTCGATCTTGATGACGCTGATGTCGCTGGCCCGGTCACTACCAATGACTGTCGCATCAAGCGTTCGGCCGTCGGCAAGTTGGACAGAGATGACTTCGGCACCATCGACTGCTTCGGCAGTTGTCATCAGATGGCCGTCGTCGCGAAAGACGATGGCGGTGCCGCTGGTGTCCCCGTTGGCTCGACGGACGTGCAGATGCGCGACGGCCGGCAGCGCCCGATCGGCGATGGCGCGATCCGACGGTGCCGGGTCTTTCGGTTCGGGTACTTGAATTTGTGACACGGCGACGTGGCGTTCGGTGTCAAAACCGCCGATCGCCAGAACCACCAAAAGCATTGCCGCGGCGCCGACCATCGCCGACGCGATCCCCACGCCAAGCGTTCGACGCGAACGATGAGGAGTGGCGAGAACGCCGGCAGGCGCAGTTTGTCCAATCTCGGACGGATGGCGCCAAAGCCGGTCATCGGGTGAAGGTGGAGGGCCGAACCCAGGCAGTTCCGCGGGTTCATCATCGTGGGGCACGGGCGAAACGATACCGATGGACCTTGCACAGCGGAGCGCGCCCCTCCAGCGAGACCGACAAAACAGGTGACGGGTTCGCCTACGATGGCCGCTGTGATACCACCAGCGCACGCCGACGACTGGGTTGGACTTTCTTCCGACCCGCTGCCTCTCGGTGTCGCCGCGGACTGGGTTGTGGTGCCGAGTTGCGGAGCCGTGGTCATTTTTAGTGGTACCGCTCGCGACCATTCACTCGATCGCGTGGGCGTGACTCAGCTCGAATATGAGGTTTACGACGAACACGCGCTACCGCGCATGAGTCTGATCGCGGCCGAGACTCGTGCTCGTTGGTCAGGGATTGGCCGATTGGTGTTGCTTCATCGCACCGGGCTGGTTCCGCTTGGGGAGTCGGCCGTGGTGGTCGTTGCTTCGGCACCACATCGCGCCGAAGCATTCGATGCAACTCGATTCATGATCGACGCGCTCAAATCCACCGTTCCGATTTGGAAACGCGAAACTTGGAACGACGGCGAGAGTTGGGGCCTTGACGCCCAACACGTTGTGGAACTCAGTGACCTGGCATCGACTGAGGTACAAGCGGTAGCGGGTGCGCTGTGAGTAACGCGGCTTTCCTGCTCATCGCAATTGGATTGAGCGTGGTCGGTTCGGTGTTGATCTGGCTGTTGAACCGCAAGCCGAAGACCTTTATGTCCAGCATTGATGATTTTTCGCGCGAGATGAAAGCGCTCGGCCACGATGCTGGTCCGGCATCAGGCGGGCGTCGTCGGCTTCGTACCACGCAGCAACCGGCTGGTTCGCCTGAATCGGTGGACCCGACTCAGGAGTCGGCGCCATAGCCCGCGACCTCGCCATCGATCTCGGCACCGCGAACACGCTGGTGTACGCGCGCGGTGAAGGCATCGTGTTAAACGAGCCGTCGGTGATCGCGCTGAACAGCCGCACCCAAGATGTGCTGGCGATGGGCCATGAAGCGTGGCAGATGATTGGCCGCACACCGAGTTATATCGTCGCTGTTCGCCCGCTTCGCAAGGGTGCCATTACCGATTTCGAAATCACTCAGCGAATGATTCGGTTGCTGTTGCAACGGGTTGGCGTGAGTCGTTTTAATCGCCCTCGGGTGGTGATTTGTGTGCCGTCGGCGATCACTGCGGTTGAACGGCGAGCGGTTATTGAGGCGGCAAAGCGCGCCGGGGCTTCTGAAGCGCACCTGATCGAGCAGCCAATGGCCGCGGCTATCGGTGCTGGACTTCCCATCAACGAACCGATGGGGAACATGGTGGTCGATATTGGCGGCGGTACGTCCGAGACTGCGCTTATTTCACTTGGCGGTGTGGTCGCGCTCGAAGCAGTCCGCATTGGATCATTCGACATTGATGCCCACATCCAGACTTACATTCGTCGTGAATATGGCATCGCCATTGGCGAACGCACCGCGGAAGAAATCAAAGTCACGATCGGGTCAGCTTGGCCGACTGAGAACGAATACGCCGCTGAAGTGCGCGGTCGTGAACTCATGAGCGGTTTACCCAAGACGGTTGTGCTGTCGGCCGAAGAAGTGCGCGACGCCATCGACGAACCAGTTTCGGCAATGGTCGACTCGGTCATTTCGTGTTTGGGGCAAGCGCCGCCGGAACTCGCCCAGGACCTCATCATTCAGGGCATCCATCTGGTGGGTGGCGGTGGCATGTTGCGGGGCCTCGACTTGCGGTTGGCCCAAGAAACTGAGATTCCGGTGCATATGGTCAATGCGCCCCTTGAATGCGTCGTGCTGGGTGCTGGGCATTGCATCGAAGCATTTGATGCGCTCAAAGTCATGTTCATGGTGTGACGGTTGGCTATCGGCAGAACACTGCGCGCGACGCATGGTGCTGTGCGAGAGTGCGCGTATGAAAAATTCGACGCTGCTTGTTGAGCGAACTGGTGACATTGTCACCGTGACCATGAATCGGCCTGAACGGCGTAATGCGCTTTCGCTATCGCACCTCGTCGAGCTTCTGGATGCATTTCGTGACATTGGCCAAAGCGATGCAGTCGGGGTCGTTCTTGCCGCACGCGGTCCGGTGTTTTCAGCCGGGCATGATTTCGCCGACATGGCTCATGCTGACCTTGACGCGATGCGTGCGTTGCTCGGAACGTGTACCGACCTGATGATGTTGCTGCAGGCGATCCCGCAAGTTGTGGTCGCTCGGGTGCACGCACTGGCCACCGCGGCGGGGGCGCAACTAGTGGCAAGTTGCGATCTCGGGGTAGCCGGTGCGTCCGCATCGTTTGCCGCGCCTGGTGGCAAGGCTGGATGGTTTTGTACGACTCCGATGGTAGCGATTGGTCGCACGATGAGTCGTAAGCGTGCGCTTGAGTTCTCGATGACTGGTGATGCCATCGACGCGCAGACTGCGTGCGATTGGGGTTTGATCAACGCCGTTGTGCCGGACGCCGAACTTGACGCGGCGGTGAGCGATTTAATGGCGAGAGCGACTCGGGGGAGCGCGTCATCCAAAGCCATTGGCAAGCGGGCCTTTTACGCGCAAATCGGGTTGGACCTTCCCGCCGCCTATGACGTGGCGGTCGAAGCGATGGCCCAGGCGAGCCAAACGGCCGATGCCAAAGAGAATGTCGCGGCATTTTTGGCGAAACGTCCGCCGATATTTCCGGCCTGACCTAGCGCGCCGCGCTGGTGGCGCTGGTGGCGCTGCTTGTCGCGCTGCTGCAAAATCGGTCGAGTCAGTCGTCGGCGAGTAAATCTTCGGCGGCTTGTCGAACTTGCCAGTCCCGATCAGCTGTTGCTCGTTGCAGCGCGGCGTCAACTTCGGGACCATCGAACGGTGCAAGCGCGATGATCGCTCGCCGCCTCACGGTGGCTTTGTCATGGGTGGCGGCGAGAATCGCCGGAAGTCCAGCATCGTCGCCAATCGCCCCGAGCGACGCGACCGCTGCTTCACGACACAACGCGTCGGGGTGATCGGTTGCGAGTTCGATGAGACGTGTGACTGCGCCCGGCTCGGGTGGCACGCGCTCACCGCAGGCCCAGGCCGCTACTTCCACCACGATGGGATCTGAGTCATCGAGGGTGGCGAGGAGCGAGACAGCGGGCGCTTCGCCACCGCCACCGCCACCGGCACCGGGTCTAACGGCGGGACCAGATGGCGCCACTCCAGGTCTTGTGGCGGCAATTTCGCACGCCCGTCGTCTCACGGTTACTTCAGGGTCGCCCAGCCCTTGTGTAAGTTCGGCGTTGCTCAGTTCTCCCAGTCGATCGAGCGCGCCGAGCGCCAACAAGCGAACGCCGGCATCCCGATCGCCAAGCAGTGCGCGGGCCAAGTCGGGATCGGACCGATGGCCAGCAATTGCCGCTTGTCGACGGCGTTTGAGGTGGCCAGTCAGGCGATCGTCCCCGAGTTCAGCCGGGTCGGTGCGACGCCGTTCAGGGGGCGGTTGGGGGTGGTCGCTCATTTTTCTGCGGCCTCCGCGTGTGTCTGACGGTCGTTCCGTGGCAGGCTTTGCCGCCGTGGACACGTTGGATGCAATGGTAACCGAAGGCGACGAGGTCGATCCGATGGTCGACGGCTCTGACGGAGAGATCCCCTTCGACGATGTTGACAGTGATGATGACGAGGGTCTGTCTCGTTGGTGGATCGTGGCAATCGTGGCTGTCTTGGTGATTCTCGCAGCGGTGCTTGCTGCCGCGTTCATCAAGGTTCCATATTTTTTGTTGTCGCCCGGGTCGGTGCGTGAAACCGAAACCTTGATCGAGGTGCAAGGTGCGCCGACTTATCCGATTGACGGTGAAGTCGGCTTTACGACGGTCACTGTGCAAAGTGCAACGGCGTTGAATTGGGCACTGGCCAAGTTTGACGATTCGGTGACGATCGTCCCCGAGGAATTGATCTTGGGCAAGCAGTCTCATGACGAGAACCTGCAAGCAAACATTCAGATGATGTCGGACTCTAAAGAGATCGCCTCGGCAGTCGCGCTCACTCAACTTGGCTACAAAGTTTCGCTAACCGGAACCGGTGCATTCATCGTTGAAGTCCCCGACGACTCGCCGTCTAAAGGCCTGTTGACTGCGGGCGACACGGTCGTTTCAGTTAATGGTGTTTCGGTGACCCGCAGCGATGAGTTGGTGGCGACGTTAGGTACCTACAAGCCAGGCGATCAGGTCACGTTGAGTGTTCAGCCCTATCGGGCCGACGGTACGCGGGTGAGCGAAGATCGCGTTGTCACGCTCGGAGCTCGACCAAACGATGCATCCAAGGCTTACCTCGGGGTGTCATCGGTGACTCGTGATCCGAAATATGACTTGCCGGTGCAGATTTCGGTCGATTCTGGTTCGGTTGGTGGACCGTCGGCCGGGTTGGCCTTCACCCTCGGGATCATGGACGTCATGACTGAGGGATCGATCACCGGTGGCCACAAAATCGCGACCACCGGAACGATTGAGCCCAATGGTCATGTCGGTGAAGTCGGCGGGGTCCATCAAAAGACGATCGCGGTCCGCGATTCGGGTGCCGAGTTGTTTTTGGTGCCGCGCAGCGAGTTTGACGAAGCCGAGAAGTATGCCGGTTCGTTGCGGGTCGAACCGGTCGACAGCATTGATGACGCGTTGCGAATCCTCGCAACCTTTGGTGGTGGCAGCGAGGTCATTCCAAAGAATCCTTGACCCATCGAGGTCAGAAATGTGGTGAGGCTCCCTGAACTTTTCGGGGGCCGTGAGTACGATCTGGCGGTGGAACCGAATTCGCCCGAACCCCGCTCGGGGATGAATCCCGATGATGTCGCTCGGGCAAACTTTTCGACGGTCCGCAAGGGCTATGACCAAATGGAGGTCAAAGCCTTCTTGGTTTCAGTTGCGGCTGAACTTCGCCGGGCGATAACCGAGATGTTGGATCTTGAACGTGACCTTCGAGCGGCGCGTCTCGACGCCGATCGCAACCGCGAGGTTGACCCGGCGCGCTTGACTGCGTTGTTGGGTGAAGAGACTGCTCGGGTACTTGATGCTGGGCGCAGCGCCGCGGAACAGATGCGAGCCAATGCAATCGAAGAGGCCAATCAACTGTTGGCTGAAGCAACTGAAGATGCCGATCGGATGCGTCGTGAAGCGTCCGAGATTCTCGCGATCAAAACGGCCGAAGCTGATGTTGAGGTGGCGAAGGTTCATCACGAACTTGACGAACTTCGAGCACAAGCGGCCGCCGATGCCGCGGTTGAAGTCGAAGCGGGTCGCCAACGTGGACGCGAGATGGTCGCCGAAGCCCAAAACGTGCGCGAACGCATGCTTAATGACCTTGGACGGCGACGCAAAGCATTTCGCCAACAGATCGAACGCCTGCAAGTTGGTCGTGACCGGTTACTTGTCGCATATGACGTGGTTCGCGACACGCTCGATGTCGCAACCGGCGAACTTGAAGTTGCGCTCCCCGAAGCGCGCGCCGCGGCCGAATCGGCGCCAGTGCAGGCCGACGATGAAGCCGAATCCGATATTGAGGAACTCGAGCGCGAGGCCGCGACGCTGCCCGAGGTGCGTGTTGCGTCGCCACCGGTTGTCACAGTGGAGCCCGACGAGCCTGCCGAGTCGGACGTGTCGGCAGACGACGAGTCTGACGGTGTCGCGGACCAAGCCGACGACACGAGGGTGGTTCCAGCGTCGCCCGACGACCTTGAAGGGCGTCGCTCCTCGTCGGTGAAAGTCATTCGTCAGCAGCCCCTGGTTGACGACGAAGCTGAGACCGAAGTCGTTACATCAGCCACTGAAGAAGCCGTCGAGGAACCCGCAGCGGAACCCTTGGTGACACCGGCCGAGGAACCGTCGGAAAAAGTCGTTGAGCCACCGGTGACGATCGAGGTTGACGAACCGGGTGAGTTGCCGCCACCTCCGGCCGAAGTTGCTGGTGAGGCAAGCGTGTCAATGCTGTTCGCTCAAATTCGCTCCGAAGCCGAGGTGGCATCAGAACCCGATGAGCTTGACGACGCCAGTTCACCGGTTGAGGTTGTTGAGGTTGTTGAAGTGATCGAAGTGATCGAGATTGTCGAAGAGTTCGAAATCGTTGAGGAACTCGTCGTCGATGCCATTGGGTCAGGGCCGGGCGAAAAACCAAACGCCCTAGTCGCGACCGATCCTGACCACGGGTTGATTGTCCGTCGGGATGAAGCGCTCGTTGCGGTCGAGCGCGCGCTAAGTCGACGAATCAAGCGAGAACTGTCTGACGAGCAAAACGAGTTGCTCGACACGGTTCGACGTCAACGGGGTGGTCCGTCAGCAGACCAAGCGTTGCCGCCGACCGATGTGCACGTGGCGCGTTATGTCGAAGCGGCGCTGCCGAATCTTGCCGCGGCCGCAGCTGCCGGTGGTGACTTAGTTGCGACTGGTGGCCGCTCGGCAAAGTCGGGTAAGGCGACGAAGACGAAGACCGCTGACCTCGCTCGAGAACTTGCTAAAGACTTGATCGAACCGTTGCGTGAACGGGTCGAGCGGTGCTTCATCGAAGCTGCTGGCGATGAAGAAGATCTCGCGGAACGGCTGCGGGCGTGCTACCGCGAATGGAAAGGTCAACGAGTCGACGACGTTGCGGCGCGTTACGCCCTCGCTGCATGCAATCGAGGATTTGTTGATCGATTGCCGAAAGCGACCTTGGTGCACTGGGTGGTCAATGACGGATCGACGCCTTCGCCTGATTGTGACGACAATGCCCTGGCTGGCAATCAACCAAAGGGCGAACCGTTTCCGACCGGCCATGCTACGCCCCCGATTTCGGCGACCTGTCGCTGCATGGTTGTTCCAGCGTCGACCTGAATTGCGTCGCGAACGAGGTTGATTCGGGCCGAACGATGCCGTGAGTCGATGATTCTGTTGCCTCGCGCATTGCAAGGCCCCATCTGTCTCCTAGGCTGACCGTTTATGCGAGCACCGACTGATATGGCGAGCCGGCGCCGGCGTACAAGTGGCCGAGGGCGCGTGATCATCGTGATCGCGGCGATCGCGCTGTTTTTCCTCGTTACTTCGCTGCGAGGCATCGCCGGGTTCTTTACCGATTACTTGTGGTTCGACAATTTGGGCCTTGCCCAAGTTTGGGCCGGCATCCTCGGAGCGAAGATCGTTTTAGGGGTGATCTTCACTGTTGCGTTCTTCGTGATGTGTTTGGTGAACCTGACGGTGGCGGATCGCACCGCCCCGACATTTAGGCCTCCTGGTCCTGAAGACGAAATGCTCAGCCGTTATCACGAGTTCGCGTCGCGTCGCGGGTGGGTCGTTCGTGCCGCGGTGTCGCTGGTGTTCGGGCTGTTTGCTGGGGTTGGCGTCTCGGCCGAGTGGAATCAATGGATTTTGTTTACCCACTCGAAGGCGTTCGGCATCAAAGACGCGACGTTCAACACTGACGTCAGTTTTTATGTGTTCAGGCTGCCGTTTTATGAAGCAGTAACGCAGTGGTTGTTCGCGTCGTTGATCATCATTTTGTTGGTCACGTTGGTCGCTGACTATCTCAACGGCGGTATTCGGTTGCAGGCTCCCGTGCAACGGGTGACGCCACAGGTGAAGGCGCACTTGTCAGTGCTGTTGGCACTGCTGGCATTGGTCAAGGCAGTGGGGTATTGGCTCGATCGCTATGCGCTTACTTTTTCGAGTCGCGGCGTGGTCAATGGCGCCACCTATACCGATGTCAAAGCTCAACTGCCTGCGCTCAACTTGTTGATGTTCATCGCGTTGTTGTCGTGTGGGTTGTTTATTTACAACATTTTCCAGCGGGGCTGGACGTTGCCCGTCGTTGCAGTCGGATTGTGGGCGCTGGTGGCGCTGGTGGCGGGCACCGCGTATCCGGCGTTTGTGCAGCGGTTCGAAGTGTTGCCCACTGAATCCACCCAAGAGGCGCCTTATATCGCGCACAACATCGAGGCGACCCGTCAAGGTATGGGTTTGACCGCGGTGCAGGACAAACGGTTTGAGTACGACTCGAGTGTCACCAAAGCGGGTCAAGCCATTCAGGAAAATCCGGCGACGGTCCGCAATATTCGCCTGCTCGACCCGAGTGTGGTCCGCGACACGTTCCAACGGGAACAGTCGAACTTGGGCTATACCAACTTCGCTGATCTCGACGTTGACCGTTATCCGATTAAGACTCCGGATGGTTCGATCGCGCCTACGCAGGTTGTGTTGTCGAGTCGTGATTTGAGTATTGCCCAAGCGCCGCAGAAATCATGGGAAGGGCAGCACATTTCCTATACCCACGGCTATGGGGTGGCGCTGTCGGCGGCCAATGCGACGACGAGTTCGGGCAGCCCGGAATATCTCGTCGGTGATGTGCCGACATCGATCTTGCCCGACACGATCGTTACCAGCGTTGATCGTCCGCAGGTTTATTTCTCGGAGCATCAAAGCGGTTATTCGATTGTCGGAAGTAGCCGTGACGAAGTCGACTATCTGCGAAGTGACGGCACCACGGAGACCTACCGCTACACCGGCCAGGGTGGCGTTGCGCTGGACTCATGGATCCGCAAAGCCGCGTTCGCAGCGCGTTATGGCGATCTCAACCCGTTGATCTCGAAATTCGTTACGCCGGATTCGAAGATTTTGTTCATTCGTGACATCAAAGAACGCGTGCATGCGGTGGCGCCATTTTTGTCCTATGACCATGACCCGTATCCAGTGTTGGCTGACGGCAAGATTCAATACATTCTTGACGCCTATACGACGTCGGATCATTATCCGAACGCCCAGCGGGCGACGGTGTCGGGAATCGCTGCCGACAGTGGGTTGAACCAGTCGTTCAACTATGTGCGCAACTCGGTCAAGGTGGTGGTCGACGCCTACGAGGGCACGGTGAAGATGTATGTCATCAATCCTGATGATCCGATCATCCAGGCCTATCAGTCGGCGTTCCCCGACCTGTTTATCGACGGTTCGCAGTTGCCGGATTCGGTGCGGGTGCATCTTCGGTTCCCCGAAGATTTGTTCAAGATTCAAACGACCATGTGGGGTCGCTATCACATTGATGATCCGCAGTCGTTCTATGACCCGACCAATGGTTGGGACATCGCAAAGGATCCGGGAACCAGCGTTGGAGCGGTGCCGTCAACCGCGGTAGTGAACGCGCAAGGTCAAACAGTTCGGACGGTCAACAAAAAGATCGATCCGTATTACTTGCTGATGCGATTGCCGGGGGAGGAGACCGAGTCATTTGTGTTGATTCGGCCGTTCGTGCCGACATCAGATGATGACTCGAAACAGAAACTCACCGCGTTCATGGTCGCCAATAGTGATCCGGAGCATTACGGCGAGTTGAAGGTGTACGAATTGCCGAGCCAGTTGCAGGTTGATGGTCCCGCGCTGGTGAACTCGTTGATTCAGTCGGCGCCCGAGGTCTCGTCGCAAGTTTCGCTGTTGAACCAAAACGGTTCGACGGTGTTGTTCGGCAACTTGTTGTTGATCCCGATTGATCAGTCGTTGCTGTGGGTGCGGCCGTTGTATGTGTCGGCCGATGGCAGCACCAGGGCTCCGCAAGTGAAGCGAGTGATTGTTGCGTTCAGTGGCCCGAGTGGACAGATCACGGTGATCAAGCCGACGTTGAAAGAGGCATTGCAGGCGTTGTTCCCTGGAGTGACTCCGGAGACGTTCGAAGGGGTTGGATCGTCACCGTCGGCTCCGTCGTCGACGACGCCATCGGGAGGCACGACCACCACGACACAGCCGTCAACATCGCCGACAACTGCGCCTCCATCGGGCAGCCCCGACCAATTGATCGCGCAGGCCGCGGCGCTGATTACCCAGGCCCAAGCTGACCTCAAGACGAGCTGCGCCAACGGGATATGCGATTTCAATACCTACCAATCGCAAGTTCGAAAGGCCGGCGATTTACTGGCCGCTGCGCAGGCCGGCGGAAGTTCCGGCACGTCGTCAACCCCGAACACGACAACGACGACCGGACCACCGACTACGGCGTAATGGACCCTGTCGGTGCAACGGCGGAGTTGGAGTCCGGTGCAGTCACTGGTAGTTTCATGGCCACGCCGCGGGGTGGAGCAGTCTGGTAGCTCGTCGGGCTCATAACCCGAAGGTCGTGGGTTCAAATCCCACCCCCGCCACCAACTTCAGTAGGCGAATTTGCAGCTCAGGCCCCACTTTCCGGAGTGGGGCTTTCTGCATGGTTGGGGTGGGGTCAAACGCCGGTCAAGCCGCCGAGGTTGTAGCCCGTTGTGTGGTGGTGTCGGTTGAGTGGTTTGGTCCGCGGCAGCGCCATAGCCGTGGTGGTGATGTCCGCGATTGTCCGCGAATGTCCGCGTTTTGGGTGTTCATCGGCGTCGCCGGTTTCGCGATATGCCTCGGGCCGGGTTGTAGGAGTTCGCATAAGGGGCGGGTTTGCCGGCTTGGCTGAACTGTTGGGCTATCAAGTTGATCGACGGTGGGCGGGACGGTTTCAACTCGGTTGAGGTGAGTCGCGAAAAGATGTCGGGCGCCGCATCACCAATGAGTGACCACACGACGTTGATGAGACAGTCAGCGACGTCGTCTGTGCGGATCGGGCCGGTGTTGGGGTGTGCGACGGTCGTGCCGGTGCGTTGCAAATAGTCGAGTTCGGCCATGGCCAGCAGATGGGGTGGCGCGTGGATGAGTCCGTGGCCTGCCGCGGTTTTGAACGTTTCGGCCATCTGCCAGTTCAGGTTGTGATTGGCGTGACGTTTACTGACCATCAGTGGGACAGGTCGGGCTTTGGTTTGTGCATGCAGCTGCAGGCGTTGAATGGCACCCGCGGATCCGAACTGATCGAACGTGAACTTGGTGATGGAAAAACGGTCCACGAAACTGGTGAGCTCACCCTCGATCTGGATGTAATCGACGATGTGGTTCGGGAAATCGCCGGGCCGCCACACGTCGATCACGTCGAACACCACATGAGGGATGTCATCGACATACACGAGGTGGCCGATAGCGAAACCGAAATTCGCTTGGGATTCTGACGGGTCGGCATGGGCGACAT
>Ga0194055_10000008_pt1 | contig 134344 bp, 112 predicted proteins | sample SepL449m_MetaG_FD_155482 | JGI IMG/M metagenome (GOLD analysis project Ga0194055, IMG submission 155482) | Anoxic zone freshwater microbial communities from boreal shield lake in IISD Experimental Lakes Area, Ontario, Canada - Sep2016-L442-9m | ecosystem: Environmental > Aquatic > Freshwater... | reverse complement strand
CCAAGATACTTGTCGGGTAGCCGGCTGGGACAATAGTTCGATGCCAGGATTATTCTTTCAAAAAAGACCACTCTTCTCAACGATTTGTGGTCTTTTTTGTTTTATCTATTTTCTTTTTATTACCAACTGCTAGGTTTAAAACTTTCATCATTAATAATAGCTACAGTATCCCCGCTTGGTTTAATCACGAATAATCCTTTTCTATAAGCGTAGCGATCTATTCCTTCGTTTATTTCAATACCAGCAACTGCCCCATATACTTGATAGTTTTTATAATGGGGAAATGCTAATTTAAATTGAGGTAATTTTTCTAGAAATTCATCTACATCGTCTTTTGATAATCTGGATTTACATTCTACTAAAACTAGTTCTGTTTCATCAACTGCCAGGATATCAATTTCCATAGAAACAGCATCTCTTTTGGATCTTGCTCTTGGATATACTTCTTTGACATCAATGCCTTTTGCTTGGAATAATTTGATAACCGCTGGTTCTACTAATTCTTCAACAAAACGACCCCATCTAGTAGTGAGACTATCTACTGCTTTGCTAGTTCTTTCTACGGTTTTTTCAAGCTTGGCAATACTACGCTTTAGCTCTTCCATAGTGTGATTTGCTTCGGCTGCTCGACGATCTGCTTCTGTGCTGCGGGCATCTGCTTCAGCTTGAGAAGCTCTAAAGAGTTCGTAAATATCTTCAATGGTTACTGGTTTGCTCATTGATTTTTTTGCTCAGATATTTTCAATTATAATCAATATTTTAATACTATCTATTGGGAAGCAAGAATTTACTAAATACATATATACTATGTATAACAACATGTGGCATTATGGCCTAGATTATAGCGAAATCTAGGCCATAATCTTTTTTTAGTAGCATCAGGAGGAATTCTATGCTTAAACACACTCTCTTTATCGCCGGATTGACAATTGGCTCTCTTTCTTTAGCAAATCAAAGCGCGCATGCTTTGAGCTGGCATTGGGCTTATAGTGATGATCAAGGTGGTCTGGCTCAGGGGACTTTTACTACTGGCGGAGCTTCCTACAACAGCGCTGATGTATATACTATATCGGCTATTGCTGGAACCTATACTCCTAGTGGCGGCTCTGCTGAGACAATTACTGGTTTATCAGGATCGGCAGGCGCAGACCAAACCTTTATGTGGGATGGTACAAATACCTCTACAATATTACTCAACAATAATGGATTTGAATATGTGACTAACCGAAATTCTGATTTTAATATTTACAAAAGTGGTGCTGGAAACACTACTGCTGGACCCTATTTAGCTGCTGGCACTTGGGCCAATGGGAGCGGCGGCTATGTGACCTCTTCTACCTTAACTCCAGCTGCTTCTACTCCTGTTCCTTTTGAATTTTCCCCTGAGCAGGGTGTTATCTTGGGCATTCCCCTATTTTTGGGCTTGAGAAAGTTGAAAAGCAAGAATGCTATCCAAAAATAGAATCAAACTCTATATTTAGTTCTAGTTCTAAATGCTAGAACTAATACCAAGAAAGTCAAAAAGCCTGCTAGATAAAGAGGATAGGCATAAGATTTTAAATTAATCTGATTAATTAACAATCCGGCTATTACTGGACCAATGGCATTGGCAATACTCAAATAAGATGAATTCAGCCCCAGAGCTAATCCTTGTTCCTGGGGCTTGCTATTGAGAGAAATTAACGTAGTGATAATTGGCTGAACAAAGGAATTAAAAAGAGAAAATACAAAGCCTACAATAGCAAAATAAACAACATTTTCCCATACGGGCATCATCATAAAAGATAAACTTCTTAAAAGTAGAGAGACAAAAAATATAGAGAGTAGTTTATATTTGTTAATTAAGATGCCAAATCCCCAAAGTTGCATAGTTACAGCTACCACACCAAGCATCAAAAAAAACAAGGTCAATCCTTGATTGTTTTGTTTTAAAACATGAATGAAATAGGGCTGCAGTCCAAAGGTAAAGATCGAAAAAGTAGTACCTAGTAGGAAGTTAATAATAAATAAAATCCCTATTCTAGGAGTACTAAAGCCTGTAACTAGATTTTGCAAGCCTAAATTTAGCAAATCGATAGGTTTGTTGCTTTTTTGAGCCAGACTCTCAGGTAAAAAGAAGATAGTGATAATCAATCCAACCAAAGCAATCAATCCTGAAGCGATAAAAGAAGCCCCCAGTGATATTCTTTGGGCTAGTAGAGAAATGCCAGGACCTACTACAAAACCAAGGGCAAATGTTGCCCCTACTATGTTAAAAGCCTTTGCTCTTTCGCTAGGTGGGATGATATCGGCTATGACAGCTTGAGCTACAGAAACATTTCCGCCAGTGATCCCATCTAAAAAACGTCCAAAGAAAAGAATAGTTGCAGTATGGGCAGTTCCGGCTAATAAATTGGCAATCACCGTGCCAGCTAAACTGACTACAAGCATTGGTTTTCGGCCTAATCTATCCGAAAGCTTGCCAATTACTGGAGTAGCAAAGAACTGAGCTAGAAAATATATAGTAAATAATAGGCTAGCTTGAAAATCATTGAGCCCAAACTCTTTTCCATAGAGATAAATAGTAGGAATCAATATGGTGGTACTCAATGTGTTGATCAGAGAAATTAAAGCAACAATCCAAAAACTTTTATTCATTTTTTTCTAATAGAGAGCGTTTTACCAAAGATTCAATACAATTGAGAAGCGTTGGCTGTTGCCAATTGGCGATTAAATTAGAAGCAATAGCTACTCCTCCTGCTGCAACTCCTTCTTTGACATAGCCCTGCTCGTAAATACGCAAACTTGGGTATATAGAATCAGCAAAACTCAAATTACTTGAGAGTAAAACTAGATTAGCATCAATCAAGCTAGCTAATTTGACTGTATCTGCTGTAGGGTCTTGGGCTACCCAGCGCGTAGTGCCAACTACAATATTCTCTAGCTTAGCTAGTGGGTTGTTTAGATTTTGGATCAATGCGTAAACTGCCAGCATTTGAGTACCACCAGCTAGCATCACCCCAACTTGGCTACTAGCGGCAATAGCCATTCCAGCAACTACGATTTGCATAGGATCTCCAACTGCAGCTATTAGCTCTAAGGCAGATAGATCTTTCAATTGAACTCTGGATAAACCTTGCTGGACTATTTGGATTTTTTGTTGATGATTACATTGCCGGTGGCTACTATTGACCAGGCCTGCTGCCTCAATACCCAGACCTAGTAAAACCGCAAGAGCCGTAGTAGTTCCACCAACTACGCATTCTCCCAAAATCAAATAACTCTCAAGGTTTAGGGCAGCAAGTTTACTGCCCCAGCTCAAACCAGCTTGATAGAGATGCTCAACTACTTCTAAAGGTATAGCTTGGCCAGAAGTTAAACAATTGGCACTTATTCCTTGGAGATCTTCATGGGGTATAGGTGGAGGAGTTGGTAAACCAGCATTAAATATAGTAAAAGGGATAGAGAGCTCCTCAATGACAGCTCGGCTGATAAAAACAGGTGAAACTCCAGCGCTCAATGGGGGAAGAGGATAGAGAGGATTTTGGCAAGATCCTTTAAAGAGAAATTCAGCATCGGCTACTGCCGTATATCGGCGATCTTTGGCAGTAGCCCCGGCCGCTGAAATACCAGGAATCAGAGCTGTAGCAGTAAAACCCAAGATGCAACTTAGATGAGGCATTTTTGCACGATGACGTATAAGCCAAGAGTTTGCCTGCTCTTTTGCTGTATGGATATTAATCATTGGTCCCCGGAGATCTACTGGGTTAGAATATATGTTGAACAATCTATTAAAGCATTTTGAGTTATAGCTCACAGGGAAATGACCTCCAATTCTGCCAGCAAAAAAGGGAAAATCATACGTTTGCTCCCCATCTTATTACTCATCTTAGGAGTTGGTTGGCTTGTTAAAACTTACATATTGAGCTCAAAAGCTAATCAACCCCTAGAGCTCAGTGGCAGAATTGAAGGCTATGAGACCGATATTGGAGCTAAAGTTGGCGGTAGAGTTGATTATATCAAAGTCAGAGAAGGCGATCAGATCAAAAAAGGAGAACTGCTCGCTCAGCTAGAAGATACTCAAATTAAAGCCCAATTAGAGGGAGCCAAAGCCCAGATAGATTCCTATAAACAAAAAGAAAATCAAGCTCTCTGGCAAATAGATGTAATTAACAGACAGATTGAACAAGAACAGTTGAGCAAAAAACAATCTGTAGACGATTCTCTCGGTAGGGTTAATCAAGCTACTTCCTCAGTTACAGCAGCCCAATCACAACTTGCTGTAGCCAAAGCTCAACAAGCTCAGTCACAATCAGCTCTTAAACTAGCTAAAGCCGATCTTGATCGCTATAGTACATTAATTAAAGAGCAAGTGATCACCCGTCAGCAATATGAACAAGCTCTTAATCGCTGGGAAAATTCCCAAGCCGAAGTTAACTCACGCCTAGCTGCAGTAGAAGCAGCCAGAAAACAAATTAATGTAGCTCAAGGATCTTTAGTACAAGCTCGCAGTAGCCGCTTTAATCCAGATATCAGCCAAGCTAGATTACTCTCTCTTCAAACTCAGCTCAAACAGACCCAATCTCAATTAAACGGAGCAAAGGCTGAGCTAGAAAATGCCAAAGCTAATCAAAAGCAGATTCAAGTTCAGCAAAAAGATTTAAAAATCTATAGTCCCCTTGATGGAGTAGTGATAACTAGAAATGCTGAACCAGGTCAAGTAGTTGCTGTTGGTAAGACTATATTGAGCGCGGTTAATCTAGAAGATCTTTACATGAGGGGCTTTATTGCTGAAGGGCAAATTGGGAGAGTCAAGGTGGGACAAAAGGCAGAAGTTTATTTAGATTCAGACCCCAAACATCCCTTAAAAGCTAAAGTCACCGAGGTAGATTCTAAGGCTTCTTTTACACCTGAGAATATTTACTTTAAAGAAGATAGAGTTAAGCAGGTTTTTGGAGTGAAACTTGGTTTACTAGAAGGTGGGGGCTATGCCAAACCCGGGATGCCTGCCGATGCAAAAATCCTAGAGCAATCAACCAATCATGATTGAAGTAGTAGGCCTAGCTAAAAACTATGGAAAAGTAAATGCCGTCAAGGGTATAGATTTTGTAGTTAATCCAGGAGAGATCTTTGGCTTGATTGGGCCTGACGGTGCTGGTAAAACCACCACTTTTAGTATTTTATCTGGGGTTATTGAAGCTACTGCCGGAAGAGTTTCTATATTGGGAAAGCCGCCAAGAGAGATTCGTTTAGAGATTGGCTATTTGACTCAAAAATTCTCACTCTATGGCGATTTGAGCATCTGGGAGAACCTGCAATATAGTGCTGGATTAAGACAAGTTCCTCAGCCAATTTTTAACCAAAGAGCCAAGCAACTCCTCCAATGGATTGGACTGGAAAAATACCCCAATCGTTTAGCAAGAGAGCTTTCTGGTGGAATGAAACAAAAACTGGCTCTCTGCTGCGCCCTGATTTTTAGTCCTAAAATACTACTATTGGATGAAGCTACTACTGGAGTAGATCCAGTATCGCGGCGGGAGTTTTGGGATCTTTTAGCTACAGTAGCCGATACGGGAGTCACTATTGTAGTTGCTACTCCATATCTTGATGAGGCAGAACGCTGTAATCGTATTTGTCTAATCTATGAAGGAATAATCCAGCAAACTGGAACATTACAACAGCTCAGAGATAGTTTAGGTTTAACTCGTTTAGAGCTAAGATCTTCGCAGCTATCAAGAGCAGAGCAAGTATTGCAATCTTTTTCTAATATTGTAGATATGCAATCTTGGGGAGATCGCCTTGATATATTGGTGCGCTCTCATACCGAGCAACAAAAAAATATTGAAACCTTACTCAAGCAAAATGGGATCACTTTTGAACCAATCTTCCCTCAAGAGCCCACCTTAGAAAATGTCTTTGTTTCCAGTTTACGCGCTCAAGGGCTTGACCCTCACTTTATACATTTTCCCTATATGCAATCTGCCTTGCAAGAAAGGGGCGTTGCTATTGGAGCTTATGATTTAGATAAAAATTTTGGTGATTTTCAGGCCGTTAAAAAAGTTAACTTGGAAATCAAATATGGCGAAATCTTTGGCCTATTAGGAGCTAATGGGGCTGGAAAAACCACTACGATAAAGATGCTTTGCGGGCTTTTGCCTCCAAGTGCTGGCACCATGAGCCTAGCAGGAGAGCAAAAAAACCTCTATAGACAATCTATCCGTAAAAAAATAGGCTACATGAGCCAGAAATTTACACTCTATGATGATCTAAGCATTCAAGAAAACCTAGAATTTTACTGCGGAGTGTATCAAGTTCCTTTTAATCTGCGCAACAGTAAAATTCAATGGGTATTAGAAACCTGTGGTTTAATCGGGCAAGAAAATAGAATGACATCAACCCTGCCTGGTGGTTGGAAACAAAGGGTAGCCTTTGGCGCTTCGGTGATGCATGAGCCGGATATTCTATTTTTAGATGAGCCTACTTCAGGGGTAGATCCGCTTGCTAGAAGGCAGTTTTGGCGCTTAATTCGAGATTTTGCTGATAGAGGAACTGCCATTTTAGTAACTACGCACTATTTAGAAGAAGCTGAAAGTTGTCACCGTATGGCTTTTATGGCAGGTGGAGCAATAGTCGCCCAGGGAACCCCTAGTCAAATTAAACAATCTCAGCCAGGTCAATTATTCCAATTAAAAGTGAGCAATCTACAACAAGGGGCCAATCTTCTCAAGGAAAAATTTGCCCCTTGGCGTGTAGCTATCTTTGGCGAATCAATTCATTTAGTGCTAGATCAGCCCACAATAGAGTTACCGCGTCTTGAAAAAATAATAGAACTTAAATCAATCAGAGAAATTCCCTTCTCCTTAGAAGATGCCTTTATTGGAATCATTGAAAGAGCCCAATTATGAAAAGAATTCTTACTCAATGTGCTAAAGAGTTAGCGCAATTTCGCCGAGATAGATTAACAGTTATCCTGGCTTTCATACTGCCTTTGGGTATGTTGTTAATCTATGGCTTTGCTATTCGCTTAGAGATAAAAAATATCAAGCTTTCGGTGCAGGATTTTGACAATACACCCTTTAGCCGCAGTTATATTGAGAGGATTTATGCCACCAATCAATTTATACCAATGCGCTATAGCCCTGGCGGATTAGATCGAGGTCAGTACAGAGCAACAGTAGTTGTTCCTCCCAAGTTTGCCCAAAATTTCCAATCTAATATTCCTTCAGATATTCAAGTTGCAGTTGATGGAACTGATGTCAATAATGCCCGTGTGATTCAAAATGGAATTAAAGCTACTACCAACTTTTTTTTACAAGATGTCCAAGATAACCTACCAAAACCAAAAATTCAAGCTGATACCAGGATATGGTTTAATCCCGGCAGGAGAGAATCTCTCTATATAGTTCCTGGTGTCTATGGAGTAATTCTTTGGGTATTTCCTTCTATGTTGACTGCTATTGCTATGGTCAGAGAAAAGGAAAATGGGACGATCATCCAAGTCTATGCTTCTGATTTAACTAGTAGGGAATTTCTCTTAGGTAAGGGGTTAGCCTATTTTATAATCGCCATTGCTGAAGCTACAGTAGTGATAGGTTTTGCTACTGTGGTTTTTCGAGTTCCAATAGTAGATAATATTTTAATTTTAATTATTGGTACTGTTTGTTTTTTGGCAACAGCTGTATCATTTGGTCTTTTTTTTGGAGTCAGAGCTAAGAACCAAACTGGGGCAGTTCAAGGAACTGCTATTTTAGGATTTTTAAGCTCATTTTTGCTCTCGGGCTTTATCTATCCTATTAGTAATATTCCCTATCCTATCTCTTTGCTTTCTAACCTGGTTCCAGCTAAATATTACATAATTTTAACCAGGGATGTCTTTGTCAGGGGAACTGGCTGGTCTAGTATTTGGTATGTTCCAATTTTTTTAATTGCTGTGACTTGTTTCTTTCTATTAATCTGCACTCGAATTCTTAAAAAAATGCAATTTAGCGATTGACAATATGAAATTTTTTAGCATTCTAATTAATAGTAAACTCTTTGCTTTAATTATCAAAGAGATAAGACAAATTCTGCGCAATCGGCAGTTGATTTTTCTATTATTATTTCCACCTACAATGCAACTGTTGATTTTTGGTTTAGCCTTAAGTCCAGATGTAAAAAATCTTCCCATCTCTGTAGTTGATTATAACCAAACTAGAGAAAGCTGGGAATTTGTATCGGCTTTAAAAGAAAATGATATTTTCGATTTTAAAGGATACCAAAGTGATGCAAAAACTCTTTCTCAGCAAGTTCGCCAAGGTAATCTTTCAATTGGGCTAATCATTCCAGAGGATTTTCAACGTCAGATCAAGCAGGATAAAACTGCCGAGATACAGGTTTTAATTGATGGGGTTGATGCCAATAGCGCAGGGATTGCTCAAGGTTATATCAAGCAGATTATCAATAATTACAATAAAAAAATTAGCGATAGTCACATTCAACCTTTGATCTCAAATCAGGTGATTTTTCTCTACAACCAGGGTTTAACTAGCAGTTGGTTTTTTGTACCTGGAGTAATTGGTTTAGTCTTGACCTTGACTGGAATTTTGATCTCCGCCTTGACTATAATCAAGGAAAAAGATATTGGCACTTTAGAGCAACTATTGATGACTCCAGCGGCAGCTTGGGAAATACTATTGGCTAAAATAATACCTCTTTTTGTTCTTTTATTAGGTGATCTTTTACTGGCATCTGCCCTTTCTAAGCTAGTATTTCATCTGCCTTTTCGGGGTAATTTTCTAGTATTTGTTTTACTATCTAGTCTCTATATTTTTGTCTGTATAGGTCTTGGTATCTTGTTGGCTACTCTGGTAAAAACCCAACAACAAATCAGTTTACTTTCTTTCTTTTTTAACATACCTATTATTCAGCTTTCAGGTGCTATAGCTCCTACTGAAAGTATGCCTATTTTCTTTAAAACTCTTTCTTTTTTAGATCCGCTGCGCCATTACATCGAAATATCACGCACATTAATTCTCAAAGATGTGGGTATAGAGAGCTTATGGCCCCAAACTATTGCCTTAATGATCTTTGCTATCTTGGTACTGAGTTTGAGTATTTTTCGTTTTCGCCGGCAGTTGTTTTAAACTGTAGGCAGGCAAAAGCTAAAAGTGCTTCCTTTGCCTAATTCACTCTCAACTATAATCCGACCATTGTGCAGTTCAATTAGACGTTTGACAATGGCAAGGCCAATACCTGTTCCACCAAAGCCAGATGAGCGGGATTTATCTACGCGCCAGAACCTTTCAAAAATATGAGGCAAGTCTTCATTAGAGATGCCAATACCTGAATCGATTATAGAAATCCAGATCCATTTGCTATCTTTTTGGAGTTTAATTTGGATTTTACCTTCATTGGTATAGCGTATGGCATTGCCTATGAGGTTGATTAAAATTTGCTCTATGCGATCTAAATCTCCTAGAACTAATGGTATATCGCTAGGATAATCTAGCTCAAGGACTGGTCCATCATCTAGAAGTTGTTCTGAAAATTTTTCTACCAAAGAATTGAGTAAAGGTTGCAGGTTAATTGCTTGGGGATTAATTAAAAGATGGCCTGCCTCGGCTTTGGATAGTTCCTGCAAGTCAAAGGTGAGTCTTTCGAGCCGGCGAGTTTCTTTGACTAGTTTGTCATATAACTCGTCACAAGGAGAGATGGTTCCATCAGCTAAACCTTCTAGATAGCCACGAACTACAGTTAACGGTGTTCTCAGTTCATGAGTCAAATCAGAGATTAATTCCCTTCGGCGTTTTTCAACTCCTTCTAAACTAGTAGCCATGTAATTGAAACTATGGCTCAACTGGTTTAATTCTGGAATATCCAAAGAGGGCATTCTTTGCTCTAAATGTCCTGAAGCAAATTCATGCGTGATATCTTTCATCTGGTTTAGAGGCTGCATAATACGCTGAGAAAACCAATAACTTACTATACCTGCTGCTGAGATTCCTGAAAGTAGAGACCAGGCTGCGCTGCGATCCCAAACATTTTCAAAGCCTTTGAGAAGATAGCTTCTACTGGAGGTAAAAATTACATAGCCGCGTTTTTCTAAAGTGGTCAAATGTAGAGTGACCTGTTCAGGAAAGGATAATTTAGAAATAACTATAAAGCTACCAAAGCCTACCAGCATAACTGCTATATGGGATAGAAATAGACGGGTACCCAGCCGTAATTTTGGTATACTCATTCTTGTTAAACCGGTTCATCTTCAAATTTATAGCCTAAACCGGTCACTGTCTTAATAAAAATGGGATTGGCCGCATCGGGTTCAATCTTTTTGCGCAGACGACGTATATGTGTATCTACAACTCGATCATCTCCATAAAAATCGTTACCCCATAACTTGTCTATCAACTGATTTCTGGTCCAAACTCTGCCAGGATAGCTCATTAAAGTTGAAAGAAGATTAAATTCCAAGCCGGTTAAATCTAGAGATTCTAATTGCGCCTCATCAAGTTTACGGTTAGCTAGATGTTGATCTAAATCAAGGCTAAAATGCTGAGTTTGTAAAATTTGATTTGAGGATGAACCATGCCTCAAACTACGCCGCAGTAGAGCTCTAGTCCTTGCTACTAGTTCTCTGGGGCTAAAGGGTTTGACTAGATAGTCATCAGCTCCAGTAGATAGTCCGATTACTCTATCTATCTCTTCACCTCTAGCGGTCAACATCAAGATATAGGGATCTTTAGTTAGAGACTTGCCCCTAATTCTAGTACATAATTCTAATCCATCTAGACCTGGTAGCATAATATCTAGAATCACCAAATCAGGGTTGAGCTGACCAAGCATTTCCAGAGCGCTTAGACCATCAAAGACTATATGGCAGTTAAATGACTCATTCTCCAGCGTCTGTCGAATTAACTGGGCTATCTCAAACTCATCTTCCACAATTAGGATATTCATGATCATAAAAGCTGGAAAATTATTTCTTTTTGCATGATTAGAAAAGGGCCAAAGCCAGAATGTATGGGTATGGCCCTTTTGTCTAGCAAATTAAGCTCCAGTAGCTGCTTTACGCGCTGCTGTTGCCTCATCAGGATGAATACCCAAACGGGTTAAATTAAGACGACCTTTGTTGTCAATCTCTCTAACTTTTACTAAGATTTCATCTCCAACTGCTACTTCATCTTCTACCCGAGAAACTCGAGTTTCTGAAAGCTGAGAAATGTGAATCATCCCCTCTTTACCTGGCAGGATTTCTACAAAAGCGCCAATTTGAATAATTCGGGTGACCTTGCCAAGATAAACATCCCCCTCATTTAATTTGCGGGTCATGTTGAAGATCATCTGTCTGGCTTGTTCGGCATTTTCAGACTGCAGAGCTGATATAGTCACAGTACCATCATCTTCTATGTCGATCTTGGCCCCTGTTTGCTCAGTGATTCCCTTGATTGTTCTGCCACTTGGACCGATAACCAGTCCAATCATATCAGGATCAATTTTAATACTGACCAGACGTGGAGCATAGGGTGAAAGTTGTGTTCGAGGCTGAGCTAAAGTAGCTAACATTTTCTCTAGAATATGCATTCTAGCTGGCTTTGCTTGGTTGATAGCCTCTGCTACAACTTCCATACTAAGTCCTGTGATTTTCATGTCCATCTGAAGCGCAGTGATCCCTGTATCGGTTCCTGCTACTTTAAAGTCCATATCACCCAAAAAGTCTTCAATTCCCTGGATATCAGTGAGAATGCGAACTTCATCACTATCTTTGATAAGCCCCATAGCCGCGCCACTTACTGGCTTGCTCAAAGGTACCCCAGCATCCATCAAGGCCAAGGTAGAAGCGCAAACTGAACCCATTGAGGTTGAACCATTGGAAGAGAGAACCTCAGAAACTACCCGCAAGACATAGGGAAATTCACTTTGGGATGGTAAAACCGGAATGATTGCTCTTTCTGCTAGAGCTCCATGTCCTATTTCTCTACGGCCGGGAGAACGTAAGGGGCGTGTTTCTCCTACCGAATAGGGCGGGAAGTTATAGTGATGAATATAACGTTTTTGCGCTTCAGGATTGAGATCATCTGCAAGTTCTTGAGCATCCCCCGGAGTTCCTAAAGTGGCAATTGAAAGCACTTGAGTCAGTCCTCTATTAAAAAGTCCACAACCATGTACTCTTTTAGGAAGAACTCCAACTTGACAGGAAATTGGCCTAACTTCGTCTAATTTGCGGCCATCTACCCTGACTCCCTGTTCAATAATTTGACGCCTCATCAGCTTTTTGGTCAGATCTTTGAAAGTACTGGCCAAGACTTTGGGTTGTTCACTGACACAGATGCGTATAGGATCGTCTTCGGCTAAATTAGCAACTACTTCTTCTACTTTGTTCTTTTGAATTTCTTCTAGAGCCCCATCCCTTATATTTTTATCTTGGTGATGTTGGGCAAGAACTTCTTTGACAGCTTGGGCTGCATTGCTACTAACAAATTCAATCAGCGGCTGATTTGCCTGAGGTGGTTCGGCTTGGACAATTTCTACACCAAGATCTTTAATGATTTCCAATTGGGCAGCTATTAGATCGCGCACTGCCTCATAACCAAAGTCAATAGCCTCGATGATATCTTGCTCAGGAAGCTGATTAGCCCTTGCTTCGACCATGACTACCCCATCAGGTGTTCCGGCTACAACTAAATCGAGATCCCCTTGTTCGATTTCTTTAAAAGTTGGATTGATAATAAAATCATCACCCATCAGACCAACTCTGACTGCTGCCATTGGACCTTGGAAGGGTATCTTTGCCAACATCACTGCTAAAGATGCGCCCGTAACGGCCAAGACATCTGGTGGAACTTCTTCATCCATAGACAAAGTTGTGGCGACAACCTGAATATCATTGCGTAGCCAATTGGGAAACAAAGGTCGCAAGGGCCTATCAATCAATCTACTAATGAGTATGACTCGCTCTGGAGGGCGACCTTCTCTTCTGAGAAAACCACCGGGAATTCTCCCTGCGGCATAGAGCCTCTCTTCATAGTCTACTGTCAGGGGTAAAAAGTCTATCCCTTCGCGCGAGGGTGCTGAAGTGGCGGTAACTAAAACCGAAGTATCACCAGATCCAATCAGAACGGCTCCACCTGCTTGAGGTGCCAACAAACCGATCTTAAGTCGAATATCCCGTCCGTCGAAGAATATCGACTTATCATATTCTTGCATTGAGCGTTTTTCCTTCTATTTCTCTTTTCATCTTCTACGGCAATCTTAACACTGAGAGCGCTGCTACTACCTAGAAAAAAGCTTAAAAAACCAATGATGATCGCAGCTGATTAGGAAAAATGCTTGATAACCGTCAGGCAATTGCGCTTCCCATCAACGCGAGTATAGCTCAGATGATCGGAAATTTTACGCAAAACAGGTATACCTTGCCCTCCTGCTTTAAGTTCATTTCTGGCATATTTTTCCGAGCCATCGACAAATTTTTGAAAATCAAAAGGTGGGCCATAGTCCCAAATCAGCATCTTGATACCCTGGGTAAAGAGACAGATTTCTATATCCACAGAGGTAGAAGATGGAAGATATCTATGGGCATGGCGAACAGCATTGGTAAAACCTTCGGCTAACGCTATTTTAAATTGCAGCCAGTCTTTCTTGGGGATCCATGGCTGATTCAACTGTTCCAAATTAGACAAGACCGAATCTAGTGATTCTAAATCACTATCTACTGAGAAGGAAACATCTTTAAGTGCATTAGAGAGTCCGCAGGTTCCCACAACCTCACTTCCATTGACTTACAATTAGAGAAATCTTTTAAAAATTGCAGGCGTTTCTCTGATAAATTTAGCCTATTCGCTATATTCAACGATCACAATATATTTATTTTAGGACTTTAGAGTATTAAAAAGACAAGATAGTTGTTAAGATACTTAATCAAGTATAGGTTTTATGCAAAAACCAATCCTGGTCATAGATGACGATCCGATTATTCAAACACTTCTCAAACGCACTCTGACCCAAAGCGGCTATGAAGTGATTGTTGCCTCTAGAGGGGATGAAGGAATTGCCAAAGCCCAGCAAATTATTCCAGCAATGATTATATGTGATTGGTTAATGCCTGGGATGAGTGGCTTGGAGGTCTGTAAGCAGGTTAAATCTACCTCTGAGCTATCTGCAACTTTTTTTATCCTACTCACATCGCTAGGTTCGGTAGACGATAGGATTAAGGGACTAGATGCTGGAAGCGATGATTTTCTTTGTAAACCAATTGAGCTGAATGAATTCAAAGCGCGGGTAAGAGCAGGATTGCGTCTGTATCAATTAAATCAAGCTCTTCAAAAACAAAAGAAACTATTAGAGAATGAACTTACTGAAGCTGCTAACTATGTCTGTTCTCTTCTGCCTGAACCGTTAGAAGAAGATGCACTTTCTATTGATTTTCGCTTTATTCCTTCGTTTACATTGGGGGGAGACTGTCTGGACTATTTTTGGTTGGATTCAGACCATCTTGTTATCTACCTTTTAGATGTTGCTGGCCATGGTTTAAAAGCAACTCTTCCTTCTTTGTCGGTGATTAACTTACTACGCTACAAAGGATTAAATCAAGTTGATTATTATCAACCCAAAGAAGTTCTCAATAGTTTGAACAAGACTTTTCAAATGTCGCAGCGCAATGAAAAATATTTTACAATTTGGTATGGAATCTACAACAAAACAAAGAAAACTTTAACCTATAGCAGTGCTGGTCACCCTCCGGCGGTTTTATTGAATGGAGATCCCCATGAATTATCTGCCAAACAATATCTCAAGACTGCAGGGTTTCCAGTCGGAATGTTTCCTGATTCTACCTATGTTCAAGAGCAATCTACAATAGTTGGCCCATGTAGTCTCTATCTCTTCAGTGACGGTATCTATGAGATTAACCAATCCAACGGTAGTATGTGGAAACTCAATGATTTTATCAATTTGCTAAAATATCATCACAAATCTTCCAACAAAAACCTAGATAATATTCTCGAACAGGTAAGAAAGAAAAATTCAGAAAGTGGCTTTAGCGACGATCTTTCGATATTGAGGATTGATTTTCACTAAAGATCTTAAAATCAAATCTTAAAATTTACCAAAGACCACGTCTACCTGAAGGCATTATGGTCAGCCAGTTTGTTTTGGCTTGAACAAGTTGCTCTTTGCGCACTTGAGCATTTTCAAGATTGGCCCCGCAAAAATTGGCGCCTTTGAGATTAGCACTTCTTAAATTAGATCCCGTCAGATCAGCATCTCTCAAATCAGCATCTTGCAGATCGCTCTGGCTTAGTTGCGCCCCTCTTAAAAGAGAATCTCTAAAAATGGCGCGAGTGAGTTTAGCTTTTTCAAAGTTAGCCTGGCTGAGATCTGATTGGTGAAAGTTACTCTCTGCTAAATTTGCTCCGGAGAATTTAATACCAGGGATTGTGGCATTGGATAGGGATAAATTGACTAATTGTTGTTGAGTAAAATCTCTTTCATTTTGTCCATAAAGCCGTAGAATGCTGGATGTATTTAACTTTGGTGTCCTAACTGGCGATTTTGCTTGGTAATTGGGAGTTGCAATATTTTGAACTCCGGCTGATTTGTCTACTAGTTCTTTGGCAGTAGGTCTAGGATTTGTATTACTTACTAGCATTGCTTCTGCTAGGGTTTCAGCATAGGGAAGGGCTTCCATAGCATCGAGAACCTCTCTGGCATTTTTATAGCGACGTTTTACGGAAACCTCTACCATGGTTTTTAAAACTCTGGCAAAAGGATCGCTCAATTCTGCAAATTCACTCCACAATAGCTCACCAGTGGTTGTGTCTGTTTCAATGTCTTTAGGAGATTTGCCCGTCAAAAGATAAATACAAGTTACCCCTAGGGCATAAATGTCACTTGCATATACTGGACGCATCGCTAGCTGTTCTGGGGGAGCAAAACCTGCAGTCCCAATGGCAAATTGAGTCAAGGCGGTATTGGGGCTGTTTTTGGCTACCACAGAGTTAACCTCATTTTTCACTGCCCCAAAATCTATCAGAACTAACTGTTTGTCCTGTTCCCTTCTGATGATATTAGCTGGTTTGATATCGCGGTGAATTACCTTTTGTGAATGAATATAGTTGAGAATAGGTAATATCTCGGTTAGAAACTGCTTAACCCCAGCTTCAGTAAAGGGTCCTCGCTTTTTGACCTGTTGATGTAAATTATTCCCTTTGACAAATTCCTGAACCAAATAAAACTGCTGATTATCTTCGAAGTAATCAAGCAAACGGGGAACTTGGGGATGACCACCTACTCTACCTAGAGTCTGGGCTTCTCTGATAAAAAGTTCTTTGGCCATATTATAGACATTGGGATCTTCAGAGGCAGGTCGCAGTTGTTTGACTACACAGACAGGTTCGCCGGGTAAAGTTGTATCGATGGCGGCAAATGTAGCTCCAAATCCACCTTTACCTAAAATTCCTAAGATCTGGTAACGATCATAAAGTAGAAGCTTTGAACCACAGGATTGGCAGGTAAGCTCACTTGGTAGATTTTTAGGCTCCAAACAGACTGGATTGACACAATATACAGCGCTGACTTTTTGGTTCATCTGAGCTTTCCTTGGATTATTTGATCATTGTCTATCAAAAAAATTAGCCATTATTTTTTATTATTTTATAGTTCTCTCAAAGAAAAGGACAATATTTTCTTACTTTCTTTTCTGGGACCTTTGGAAAATTTTATGACTGGATAAGGTTAAAATGATCATGCTCAGAATTTCCACATAAGTATGAAAATATCCTTAAACTGGCTACGCGGTTTAGTACAAATTGATGATATAGATCCTGAATATTTAGCGGATAAACTCACCCTTGCCGGATTGGAAGTTGAGGCAATAGAAAATCGTCAAGACTGGGCAAAAGGTGTGGTTATTGGTAAAGTTTTAGATTGTCAAAGCCATCCTAATGCCAGTAAATTGAGTGTTTGTCAGGTAGATATAGGTCAGTCAATCCCCGCAACTATAGTCTGTGGAGCTGCCAATGTCAAATCAGATATATTTGTCGCTGTAGCAACCCTTGGCAGCTATCTTCCTCAAATAGATTTAAAAATTAAGCCCGCAACTCTAAGAGGAATTGAATCTAGTGGAATGATCTGTTCTTTGACAGAACTTGGCCTTGCTAAAGAGTCTGAGGGGATACACATTTTTGAGCAAGAAAACCTGCAAGTTGGTCAAGATGTTCGACCTCTTTTAGGCTTGGATGATGTGATCATCGAAATTGCTCCTACAGCCAACCGGGCTGATGCTTTATCGATGCTGGGAATTGCTAGAGAGGTAGCGGCCTTAATTGGGGAGCCGACGATAAAAACGCCTATACTTGTACCCATAAATCAAATTTCTGCAAAATCCAGATTAGCTGTTGAAGTAAAAAATCCTCACAGTTGCCCTATTTATAAAGCAACTTTACTTCAAGGAGTGACAATTGCCCCTTCACCTAGATGGTTACAAAGCCGTCTTCAATCGGCTGGGATAAGACCTATTAACAATGTTGTTGATGCTACTAACTATGTCCTTCTTGAATATGGCCAGCCTCTTCACGCCTTTGATCTAGATAGCTTAGAGAAAATAGCTAAATCAGAGAATTTGACTCTTGGTGTGCGTTTTGCTCATGCTCAAGAAAGTTTACAAACCCTTGATTCTCAGCTGCGCAATCTAAATCCAGAAAATATTCTTATAACTGTTAATGATAATCCTATAGCTATTGCCGGAGTAATTGGTGGATTAGAGAGCGAAGTTCAAGATTCAACTAAAAATATTATTTTAGAGGTAGCTATCTTTAATCCTATTGAGATACGTCGTTCGGCCAAGTCTCAAGGAATAAGAACTGAAGCTTCTAATCGCTATGAAAAAGGAGTCAACCTTCAAGCTTTAGAATTGGCTTGGCAAAGGGCAATCAATTTGATTCAAGATCTCTCTGGAGCTCAAGTTGGTGAGATAGTGACAGTCGATTACCGTCAGCAGATCAACTCTGAGGCGATCCATTTGCGTCTAAAAAGAATTGAGCAGATTCTTGGCGAAGGAATACTTAAACCACAGGATATTGAGAAGATTTTGCAGTCCCTTGGTTGTAGTTTAATTAGCAATAATGAGGGTTGGTCGGTGACTGTACCAGATCATCGTGAACATGATCTTCAAAGAGAAATAGATCTTATCGAGGAGATCGCTCGTCTGCATGGTTATGATCAATTTGGCTATAGCTTACCTAAAAATTCTCAGATGGGTACTCTATCTATAGAAGAATCTCTAAATAGGCAAATCAGGGAGGCTTTTAGAGCTGCTGGATTAAATGAGCTCATTCATTACTCACTTGTCAAGCCCACTGGCAAAGAAGTACTTATAGCAAATCCCCTTTTAGCTGAATATTCTGCTTTGCGCTATGAGTTGCTCACAGGTATACTTGATGCTTTTGAATACAATCAAGCTCAAGGCAATGGTTCTCTAAATGCCTTTGAAATTGGCAGAGTTTTTAATTACCAGGGAGATGATATTCAAGAGGAAGATTTAATAGCTGGAGTTATTGCCGGAAATTTCTTCCCACTGGGGCGCTGGGTTCGCAGTGGCAAGGATCAGCCAATGAGCTGGTATCAAGCAAAGGGTCTTTTAAATAGCGCCTTTGAGCGGCTATCACTTGTACCAATCTATCAAAAAGATACTGAAGATGAGCGTTTTCATCCCGGAAGAACTGCTTCTATCTTTTTGGGAAAAATTTTGATAGGCCGCTTTGGTCAACTTCATCCCAAAATTCGCCAGCAAAGAAGCTTACCTGAAGCAGTATACTTATTCGAGCTAAATTTGGCACCGATTTTACAAATTTTGAGAGAGCAAACTAGAGCTCTTTGGAAGTCATATTCAACTTTTCCTGCACTAGAGAGAGATTTAGCTTTCTACGCGCCTCTAGAAGTCTCGGTTGCTCAATTAGAGCAAACAATGAGCCAATCAGGTGGATCTCTTTTAGGAAAAGTTGAACTATTTGATCAATATCAGGGGGAAACTGTACCCGCAGGTCAAAGAAGCTTAGCTTTTAATCTGCTCTATCGAGTCAGTGATCGCACATTAAAAGACTCAGATATTGAAACAGTTCACAGTCAAATTAGAGATGCGTTGGTTGCCAAATACCAAGTAACGTTAAGGAGCTAAAAATATATGCCTAAATACATTTTGTACGGTAGTTATTGTGATGATGTACTGATAAAAAGAACCCCTTATCGTCAAGCTCATCTAGATGGTCTAGCCCGACAAAAAGAAAACGGGATTTTAATTACGATTGGTCCTACTAAAGATACGACAAAGGTTTTTGCTATTTATGATGCGCCAGATGAACAAACAGTAAAAAACTTGGTAGAAGGCGATCCCTATTGGCAAAATGAGATCTGGACCGAATATGAGATCAAGGAATGGATTCAAGCGATTTAGTTCAGGCTTTTTTTCTTTTTTCAAGATATTGTCGATGAGGTATCCATTGACCATCTTGAATAAATCCCCATTGTCGTATTTTTGTTCCTCTCAAAAAAAGACTCCAGGAAGAACTTCCATCTGGAATTTCTATTCGATGGAGAGATTCTGGCGCGCTTACTCTAAAGTGGCCAGGTCCACGCCAAAATTTACCTTGTGGGGTAATCTCCCAGTAACCTCCTTTGAGTATTAAAGTGGCATACCACCAAGGGTGATCATGTAAATCATCTGGATCGCTCAGGCATATCTTATGTAACATCAAGTTAAAAGGAATTTCCCTGGCATTTTCTTGTTCATTGACTTTATCTTTGAACAGAAGATAATAGCGATACATATAGGGGGAGATATTTTCTCTATCGTAAATAATTCTCTCTCGCCCTAGTTTATTTAAAAGTTGCAGCAGCATGGCTCACAATTTTAGGTTAATGATTATATATTAAAATGAACTTTGGACTATTTTGACTAGTCCAAAAATTTGTCGAACATTTACCCCTATATTGATTAACCTTTTCAAGTATGAACCTCAAGAATTTTCTTCTCAAAACTACTGCTGGATCTGTTTTATTATCAGCATCTGCTCTAGTTGTATTTAGTTGTACTAATGCATTGGCTCAAACCAGTACTGCTACTCCGGCGTCTAGTCCTGCTGTTACTCCCAGTATTAAACCTACTCCGGTAAGCACACCAACACCGGCGCCAATGAGTACTAGTCCTACTAAATACCATGGAAAAGGTTCTTATCATGGTAGTACTTATTACAGCTTGCCCAATCCCGTACCGAGAAGATATGCTTCTGAGCTAAATTTAACTGCCGATCAAAAAGCCAAGCTCAAAGAGATCCGCAAATCTGCCCATGCTCAGTTAAATGCTGTTTTAACTCCTGAGCAGAAAGCTAAGATTAAGCAAGCTAGAGCTAATAGCGAAAGACCAAGCGATCTTAACCTTACTGAAGAGCAAAAAGCTCAAATCAAAACCATTAGAGCGAATGTGAGAAAAGATTCTCTAGCTGTTTTGACTCCTGAGCAAAGGGCAAAACTTAAAGAGTTGATGCAAGAGAGAAAACAGAAAATTAAAGAAAGCAAGGCTAATTCTACTAAATAGTAGCTTGCGGATTTAACCAGACCCCTACTTCTTGTCGTAGGGGTTTTTGTCAAAAATTGTCTCTTTTTTAGGATAGGATAAGAAAAATTAATAGCACAGAATATGTATTCCATTGATCTGATTTTAAGAGATACACCGCTACCAATATCGGTTCAGCGCAAGGAAAAAGTAGATGCCGAATCGCTCTATCAAGCAATCAAGGGCAATTTAGACTCTGATAGTAGAGAGTTACTAGAATTAACTTGTGAGAAGGAAGAAGACAAAAAAATAGCAATTCTAACCGAAAGAATTGTGGCAGTTTCTCTATCGAAAAAAACTGGTGGCTCAGCAAGAACTCCCGGCTTTTTTGCTCTCAATCAGGGTTCTCAAGAGTAGAGATGGGAGAAGACGTAGCTATCTCAGTTAAAGATCTGAGTTTTGCTTGGAGCGGTAGCAGCAGACCTATTTTACAATCTTGTTCACTTGAGGTGCCCAGAGGAGAATTTTGGATGCTCCTAGGGGCAAATGGCAGTGGAAAGTCAACCTTAATGCGGATCTTGGGTGGTCTTTTAACTCCAACATCAGGTAGCTATTCTCTAGATACTCCTGTAGGTTTCGTTTTTCAAAATCCTGATCATCAGTTGGTGATGCCGACTGTTGGGGCTGATGTTGCCTTTGGCTTGGTTCAAGAGAAACTGAATTGGGCTCAAACCCGAGCTCGTGTAAAACAGGCCTTGACATCAGTAAACTTGAAAGATTTTGAGCGCCGTCCAATCTATGCTCTCAGTGGTGGTCAAAAGCAGCGTGTGGCTATTGCAGGGGCAATTGCTCGCAGTCCACAAGTACTATTACTCGATGAGCCCACAGCTCTTCTAGATGCTGATACCCAAATAGATCTAGTCTCTCAAGTGCAAAAAATAGTAAAAGATCGCCAGATTACCGCTTTGTGGGTCACCCACCGTCTAGAAGAGTTGGATTATTGTGATGGAGCTTTTCTTTTGAAAGAAGGAAAAGTAGTTGCTCAAGGAGATCCAAAGTTTCTTAAGCAAAAGCTTTACTAAGAACTTGCGTCCAAATACCGAATTTTTGTTACAATTGAATTTATGTACTTTCATTTTCTAAAAAACATTAATTTTTTGTAATACTTAATTTAGTTGTATGTCTGGCTCTTGCGCCGAAGCTCTGCTACTGGTAGATGGTTACAATATAATCGGCGCTTGGCCTTCACTCAAAAAACTGCGTGATAAACACAGTCTTGAGGCGGCCAGAGATAGACTCGTTGAAAATCTTATAAATTTTACTGTCCACCGGGGTTATGAAACTCAGGTGGTTTTTGATGCCCAATATCAAAAAAATCCCCTCACATCTGAATTAATATTTCCCAATTTCTCTGTCTACTATACTGCTTTTTCCCAAACCGCTGATACTTATATTGAGCGCTCATGTGCTACCTTTGATGGGACCAGAATTATTGTGGCTACTTCTGATGAGGATCAAAGGCGTACTGTTGTAGGTTATGGCGCAGAATGTATATCTGCTTTAACTTTGCTATCTGAAGTAAATTCAACTTTTGATAAAATTAAGCGCAAAAAAGCGCCTAATCGAGCTGGGCGTCATCTCGCTGATACCTTGAGCCCAACTGCCAAAGCAATATTAGATCAGTGGGTTGGTAGAACTTCTTAGAATAAAATTAAGTGAGTTTCTTGACAATAGACTAAAACTAGTCTTAGAATGAGTAAATGTCAGAAAAAAAATGCGGCCCCATCGTCTAGAGGCCTAGGACGTCTCCCTTTCACGGAGAAGACAGGGATTCGAATTCCCTTGGGGCTATTAAGCAAGAGGTAGATTCAACTCTACCTCTTTTTCAAATTTTAGGTGAAACTATGTGGCAACAAGGCGCGACGCTCGAACTTGAGATAACTGATGTCAGCAACAGTGGTGAAGGGGTTGGCCGCTACCAGGACAGGGTGGTTTTTGTGCCCAATACAGTTACAGGAGATCTAGTTAGGGTTCGTCTGGAATATCTCAAAGATGAGTATGCCAGAGCTATAGTCTTGGAAATATTAAATCGTTCTCAACACCGCACTCGTGCACGCTGTATCGTTGCAGACAAATGTGGTGGCTGCCAGTGGCAGCATATAAATGACCAATATCAAGGGCAATTAAAAGAAGATCAACTCAAACAAGCTCTAAAAAGGATTGGTCAATTAGATATTCAAGACTTTTTATTTTCTCCAATTCTCAAATCTACTGAGTCTTTGGGCTATCGTAACAGGGTTACCTATCCTTTGGGAAAATCTTCCACAGGCAGCGTGCAGGCTGGTTACTATCAGCCCAAAAGTCATCATCTGGTTAATTTAAACCAATGTCCTGTCCAAGATGTTCATTTCAATCCTTTACTGGCCGAAATTAAGCAGGATATTCAACAACAAAATTGGTCCATATACGATGAAAAAACGCATCTTGGGCTTTTGCGTCATCTTTCTTTGCGAATTGGGCGCCGAACTGGTGAGGTTCTTTTAACCTTAGTGTCTTCAGATGGCAATATTCCTAATCTGCAAGAGCAAGCCCAACAGTGGCTGATTAGATATCCGAATTTAATAGGAGTCAATCTCAATCTCAATAAGAATAAAGGCAACAGTATATTTGGCACAAAAACCTACTCTGTAGCCGGTAGGCCTTATGTCAGAGAAATATTTGCCGATTTGGAATTACATTTAGGATCTGATACTTTTTTTCAGATCAATACCGAAATGGCCGAATTGGTATTGCAGATAATAATCCAAGAACTTCAATTAAAAGGAACAGAGACTCTCTTAGATGCCTACTGCGGGGTGGGTACTTTCACTCTCCCCATTGCGCGTTTGGTCAAGATGGCAATAGGCATTGAAATCCAGGAAGCATCTCTAGAGAGAGCTTACTATAATGCCAATCTCAATAAAATTGAAAATGTCACTTTTTACCAAGGCAAAGTAGAAGAAGTTCTGCCTAATTTAGAGGTTAAACCTGATCTTATAATTCTTGATCCACCACGCAAGGGTTGTGTCGGTGAAGTTATTGAGCAACTTTGTGAATTAAAAGTCCCTCGCTTGGTTTATATCAGCTGCCAGCCGCCAACTTTGGCTAGAGATCTCAAGATTTTAACCCAATCGGGGAATTACAAAATTAGACGCATTCAAAGTGCAGACTTTTTTCCGCAGACTACTCATGTCGAATCGATTGTATTTTTGGAAGGCTGATACCTATATGTTAAGATGGTGTGAGTATGGGTTTTGCATATCTTTAAAAGACTATCTACTGAAACCTTAATCTAGAGGGGTATTGCGTGATTTCCATCTCACTCCCGCCTTCCGGGAAGAACTGGACTAGAATCAGTTTCGCTTCTACGTTATATTTGCATCCAATTTTAGATATACTTCTCTCTCCCATCCCTTTTGTACTGCATGATGAGGTTCGTTTAGGACTACAAGAAGCTCTTGTTAACGCTGTCAGACACGGTAATAGTTTAGACCCAGGTAAGACCATTTGCGTTCAATTTTCTGCCAACAAAAATATGCTACTTTGGATCATTAGCGATCAAGGATTTGGTGAAGTTTCAGGATGTCCTTGTAATTCAAGGGATTTAAGCACACTTCCTCCCCACGATTCAGAAAATGGCAGAGGGCTATATATATTAAAAAGAGTCTTTGATCAGGTCTTCTGGGAATCCAGTACTGGTCAGTTAACACTTTGTAAGAAAATCAAAAAGGCGCCATCTGGTTTTATGACTGTTCGGACTTTTGTATCTCGCTTTGACCATGTGTTGGGCATGGCGGCGAGGAGATAGAACCATCAAGCCAACCTACAGCCTGTCTCAGTCTGCTTAATGCTTCAACTTTCTCCCCTTTGATAAGGAAAACTAGTGCTGCGGTGGTCTGCTGTAGCGATTGGGCTTGACGGTTGGATTTGAGCCGGTGCCAATCATTAGGGGCTATTATCGTTTTTGCTGCTAAAATCTGGGCTAATTCTAATTCAGTTGGTTCAGACATAAAAGATATTCTTTAACTTAGGCTAGATACAATTAATTCAGAAGAAACTTTATCTGAGATTATCACCTCACCTATAGTTTTAGGTAATATGAAGCGAATGAGTCCTTCTTTAACCTTTTTATCGGTTTTTAAAGATTCTAGGACATCTTGGGGGTCTATTTGACTGGGTATTTCTGTAGGAAGTCCACTCTTTTGAATTAAGAGCTTTTGCCGTCTGTCTTGCTCTGCTTGCCAAAGATCTAATTTGAGTGCCATCTTGCCAGCTACAACCATACCTATTGCTACAGCTTCTCCATGGTTAATTGAAGTATAACCTGTTAGGCTCTCTATTGCATGACCAATAGTATGACCATAGTTAAGAATAGCTCTAATTCCTGATTCTTTTTCATCTTGTGAGACTACATCAACTTTAGCTTGACAAGAACGAGCCAAGATTAACTGCAGAAGTTCTGGAGGAATGCTTGCAAAGTCATCTATTTTTTCAGTTTGCTCGAGTCGTTCAAATAATTCTTCATCCCAGATAATTCCATATTTAATTACTTCAGCCATACCAGCTCGAAACTCTCTTGTTGGTAATGTGCTCAAAACCATTGGATCGATGAGCACAAGGCGAGGTTGATAGAATGCTCCAATCAGGTTTTTCCCCTTGGGATGGTTGACTCCCGTCTTACCACCAATGGATGCATCAACCATTGCCAGTAGAGAAGTAGGAACCTGCACAAAGTTAATTCCTCTTAACCAACTAGCAGCGGCGTAGCCAGTCATATCTCCAATTACTCCACCACCTAGAGCAACCATCGTAGAGGATCTTTCTAAATAATTTTCTAAAGCGCTGTTGTATATTGCCAAGAGTGATTCCGTGGTTTTGAAGCTCTCTCCTGCTGGAACTAGATGAACAGAGACTTGAAAATTTGCTTTTGTTAAAGATTCAATAGCGAGCTGGCCATAATGCTCAAAAATTTCTGGATTAGAAACTAGTAAAACCTTCTTGCCCAATTTCAGCGGTAACAGCTGATCTCCTAAGTGATGTAAAATTCCTGGGGCAATCTTGACCTGATAAGGACTATGAGGAAGGGGGACAGAAATGCTGACTTCCATATTGAATTGATCAATGATACGAGTAGTATTTCATCTTAACTGATTATCCCTACTCATTTTGTTGTATTCTAGGACTAGAATTACATAAACTATAAATCAGAGAGAGAAATAACAATGATTTCTACCGCAATTATCTATATTGCTTTTCTCTTGGCCTTTACCGCAGTGGCTCTGGGAATATATTTGAGTTTTCGCGCTTTCAAGTTGATCTAAATCAAGATTTGACTGTTTACCCCCCTATTGTTAGGGGGGTATTTCCTTCTATATATTTAATTGTGCTTGCGTTAAAATCAGATACAGTCTTAAGCCCACTAGGATCATGTCGCAATTGCCAAGCCCCAAATTCTACAGTACCGAACAGGTCCAGCAAATACTGAACCTGGCTATTGCTAGGAGCGATGTTGGAGGACTAGAATTATCCCGTGATCAACTCTGTGAGATTGCTTCAGAGTTGGGAATGGATATCAAGGCAGTACAAAAAGCCGAGCAAGATTGGTCGCTCCAGCAAAAAAAGCAAGAGTTTAATCTCTATAGAAAAATAAAAGTAAAAAATAGAGCAGTTCGTTATCTAATTGTCAATGTATTTTTATTGACTGCCAATTTGTTGAGTGGAGGATGGTTAAGCTGGTTATTTTATCCATCTCTTTTTTGGGGTTTAACCATTGCTCTGGAACTGTGGAAGAGCTTACAGACCAAAGGAGAAGACTATGAAAGAGATTTTCTCAGCTGGAGCTTAAAGAAAAAGATGAAACAGTCTCTTTTTTCTATTTGGAATAGATTTAGATTTTATTAAAAATGGCTTGATGCTTCCTGGCGATGTTTTAGTAAGACTTGTTGGGGTAATGGACCTAGTAGGTGTGACCAAGGTAGAATCTCTTGCTCTTGCCAATTGCGATGAACATAGTAATCAAGTTCAGGAAGTTGACCTTTTAATTGCTTAAAAGCCCTTTTGAAGCTGCCTAAACTATCTCCGTAGCTGCGAGTGAGCTCTAATAAAGGAGCCAATCTACGATCACCGCGAGAAATTAAAGATTGAATAACCGACCAATTGTAGCTTTCTGGCCTAAATTCAATTCCTGCTTGTCTTAGTTCTTTTTCCATGCTTTTAAGATTTTTTTGAGCAGAAGGTCTAACCCCGTCCCATTGAAATGGGGTATGAGCTTTGGGGACAAACGTGCTGCATCCAAGACTCAGTCGCAATTTTGGATTGTTCTTTTTAATTGTTTTAAGTAGGGTGATAGTCTCTATTAAATCTTCCGGCTGCTCGCCAGGTAAACCAACCATACCATAGAGCTTGAGTCCCTTTAAGCCGCCTTTAACCGCATTGGCGGCAGCTTGCAAAATTTCTTCATCTTCTAATTTTTTGTTGATAATACGCCTAAGCCTTGCAGAGCCACTTTCAATAGCAATAGTTACAGATCTACTATCTCGCCTTGCTAGTGTACTTGCTAATTTTTCCGTTAATGTATTTGTGCGTACCGAAGAGAGGCTTAGCCGCAGGTGATCATATTGAGGACCATTTAAATGGTCTAAAAGAGTATCGAATTCTGGATGTTGGGTAACTGAGGCTCCCAATAAGCCAAGCCGATTGGTAAACTTCAGCCCCCTTTCTATTGCTGGAATTAAAGAACTCTCAACTCCAGGAGTTCTAAAAGGTAATGTCAGATAACTAGCTAGACAAAAGCGGCACATTTCCGGGCAGCTTCGCACTACCTCGACCATGAAAATATTTTCCCAGGCTGCTTTTTCGGTAACTACGGTAGAGCTAGAAAGATGTTCTCCTTGGTAGGTTTGTTTTTTTATTTGACTAGGTATATTGGATTGAACAGGAACAATAGAAGCAATCGAATCAGTTTTGCTGATATAGTCAACTTGATAAAGAGATGGTACATAAATTCCAGCAAAAGTTGCTAAGTGAATCAACTGCTCTGAGCGTTTAGCCTTTCTCATCTGTTGATAGGCATCGAGAAACTGATCTAGTAATATTTCTCCATCTCCCAAAAGGATGACATCGAAAAAGAGAGCAAATGGTTCAGGATTTGCTGTCAATACTGGACCACCGCCAAATATCAGAGGATGATTTTCATTGCGATCTCTGCTGTATAGTGGTACGTTTAAAGACTCTAGAAGGTTGAGAATATTGACATAGTCCAATTCCCAAGAAAAAGAAAAACCGACTAGTTCAATTTGCTGAGGTAATCTCTCATGACCATCGATAAACATACGGCTGACATTGATATCAGGGCGCAAAGCCAATCTTGACCAGATAATCTGATAGCCTAAACTGGTAATCCCCACACTGTACTCGTTGGGAAAAGCAAATACAACATTCAGCGCATCGGCATCGGGGATCGCTGGTTCAAATAAAAGATTTTCACCCGAGAATATAGACATCAACTTGGTTAAAATGTAAAAAGACTCTTAAGATTGTCACAAAAAAACAGAAGAAAACAATAAAGCCATGACTGATAAACCCATTGTTGTCGCCCCCTCTATTTTATCGGCTGATTTTAGTCGTTTGGGAGAGGAAATTAAAGCCGTTGATAAAGCAGGAGCAGATTGGATTCATGTTGATGTAATGGATGGTCGATTTGTACCTAACATTACTATTGGTCCATTGATTGTCAGCGCCATCCGCCCTTATACCACCAAGCCACTTGATGTACATTTAATGATAGTTGAGCCTGAGAAATATGTGGCAGATTTTGCTAAAGCTGGGGCTGATATCATTTCTGTTCATGCTGAGCACAATGCCTCTCCTCATCTTCATCGCACATTATGCCAGATTCGCGAACTTGGGAAAAAATCTGGTGTAGTTCTCAACCCATCTAGTCCTTTAGAGTTAATTGAATATGTCTTGGATGTCTGTGATCTGGTTTTGATCATGAGCGTCAACCCCGGTTTTGGTGGACAGAGCTTTATTCCTTCTGTAATCAATAAAATTCGTCAATTGCGTGAAATATGTGATCAAAGAGGTCTAGATCCTTGGATTGAGGTTGATGGTGGGCTTAAACCCTCCAACACTTGGCAAGTACTAGAAGCTGGCGCTAATGCAATTGTAGCTGGTTCTGCCGTGTTCAATGCCCCAGATTACGCCGCTGCTATTGAGGGTGTTCGCAATAGCAAAAGGCCCGAACCCCAATTAACCACGGTATAAATCATCAGGGGAGATTGTGGCTTGGTCATGATCTTCCTATTGCTATCATATGGTAACTTCACCTGCTACAACTAAACAACGAGCTACTTCTACTGTTGCCAAGACATATCCTAACTACAAGGTGATTGTCTTAAATGACGACTTCAATACATTTGATCATGTTTCTAACTGTTTGATGAAATATATTCCAGCTATGACTGGTGATTTGGCTTGGAAATTGACCAACCAAATTCACAATGAAGGACTTGCTGTAGTTTGGGTAGGTCCGCAAGAGCAGGCTGAGCTCTATCATCAGCAACTGCGCAGAGAAGGATTGACTATGGCCCCATTGGAATCGGCATAATCAATGTGAATCAGTTCTTGATCGCTGCAGATTGCTTTTAATCTTTGATCCCAATTATCTGTAGGCAGTAGAGCTAACAGATTAAAACAGATGCCGATTGTCTTGATAGAAGACCAGCCGCTCTCTTGGAGCATGCGATCATAATAGCCACCACCATAGCCGAGTCGATAACCTCGGCGGTCACAGGCTATAGAGGGAACTAAGATCAAATCTGCCTGCTCACTGGAGATTATAGGCAAATGAGATGATGGCTCCCAAATCCCATAGCGATTTAATACTAATTGATCTCCAGGATTCCAGAGGTGCCATTTTAGAGATTTACCCTCAATCCTTGGAAAAGCCCATTGATGCTTTTGTAGATTGACTAGAGAAGTGATATCTGGCTCCAAACGAGTAGAAAAATAACCCAAAACTACCTGGGCACTCTTTAGCCATTGACAATTTGAAAGTTGATAGCAGAGGCTTTGATTCTTCTGAGCCCATAGCTCTTTGGTTAAAGACTCTCTATCAGATAGTAATTGACGGCGGAGAGTTTGTTTAGATATGGTCATAAAAAAATAGTCAAGATCAGATAACCTTGACTTTGTCTAAAAATTCAGTTGTTTTTTATATACTTTCGCTACGTTTGTACTGCATATAGGCGGCAAAAAACAAGCCAGCTAGAGTCACTAGAATTAGTCCTAAAGCAATGCCCAGAGTTAAAGGTTCAATCATGAAAATTTTCCAATTTAAAAAAACATAGTTTAACTATTATAAAACGAGCTAGCTCATCTTATTGATTTACCTGTTAGAATTTGGCGAACCTCTAACATTGCTGAGTAAGTAGGTATTATATAGAGCGTTTCTTCAGTTGGAGTCAATTCTAAGGCTTTATTAATAGCCTGATTGAGATTTTCTTCTAGAATTAACGATGGATGTTCTTCTGATTGCTGGCTATAGGCCAAACGCAGACCCATATCATATAGGCGATCTCCGCTGATGACAGTCTTGCCAGGCATTGATACTAAAACTTCAGTATCCACATCCCAAATCCAAGATACATCAGTGCCATCAGGAATGCGGTCATTGAGGATAATCAAGGTGACATTAGCCTTGCCCAATTGCTGCATGGAACTAACGGTACGAATTGTTTCATTGAGACCGACAGGATTTTTAGAAAGCAGGATGCGGATTTTCTTCCCCTGGACTACGAGCTCTTCAGCCCGGCCAAAAGCTGCTTTAAATTGACCTATCGTCTTTTTGAGATCGTGGGGATTTGATCCTAATTCCAAGGCTACTGTGGCTGCAGCTAGAGTATTGTACTTATTGTATACGCCAATTAATACTTGAGGCCATTCATTTGAAGCCAATTTAACTTGCCCTTTAGCAAAACCACAAGATCCGCAGTGATAGTCTCCCAGATGAGAAAGATAGACTCCTTGATAATCAAGAAGATGGCCGCAACTTGGACAATAGATGGAATCAACAGCATGAGGAATTTCTGCTAAATAGAGCTCAGGTTCATTGAGACCAAAATAGAGTACTTTTTGGCTAAGCTTTTGACCTAAATAGGATAAGGTAGGATCATCTCCATTGAGCACAACTAGAGTATTTTTTGGTAAATGGTCCATGGCATTTTGCCAGCGTCTGCTGATAATATCAATCTCCCCATAGCGATCTAATTGATCGCGAAAAAGATTGAGCGCCAAGATTACGCTGGGAGTTACATCTTTAAGTAGCAATGGCAGAATATTTTCATCTACTTCCAAAATGGTATAGTCTGCCGGAATATTTCCCCAAAAGTCCGTTTTCTCTATTAAGGCAGTGACCAAGCCATTAATTAAGTTTGCTCCAGTAGAATTGTGCACAACCCTATATCCTGAATCTTCTAACATTTGGCTCAGAAGTAAAGAAGTGGTGGTTTTACCGTTAGTTCCGACAATTAAAATGAGACATTTAATCTCTCTGGCCAAGCGAGGTAGTAAACTTGGGTAAAGTCGCAATGCTACTTGTCCAGGCATCACACTAGCGGCTCCTAGCTTGAATCCTCTTACTAAAGTTGTAATGAACTTGCTCAAAAAAAGTGTGCAGACCAGACGTATTCGTTCTATTGAGGGCATCAGCGACTCACTGGGAAAAAGTAGTAAAGAAATTTTAGCTAAAAATCGGCAACTAGAATGCTACTTTTTTGTTAGCTTAAAAAAATGAAGACTGACAATCTTGCTCTACTGAATTATCTCAAGAATTTATTAATTAGATGAAAAATCTCTTTGCTTGGCCAGAAATTCCTTCTTTTGCTTGGTCTCGTCAGATTGGACTTGGCTGGGAGAAACCCTACACAACACGCCATCCCAGCAATCTAGATGATGGACCTTGGCATGGCATGCCCCTAGGTGGTTTTGGCGCCGGGGCCATAGGCCGCTCTTGTCGGGGAGATTTTAATCTTTGGCATCTTGATGGCGGTGAGCATACTTTTCAAAGTTTGGGTAGTTGTCAATTTAGTATCTTTGAGCAGGTTCCAGGTGAACAAGCTAAAGCCTATGCTCTTTGTACTCAAAAGCCTGAAGATGGTACTCTATCTAGCTGGAGTTGGTATCCTCAAGGCAAGGGAACATATCATGCTCTTTATCCCCGTAGTTGGTATGAATATAGCGATGTTTTCGCTACTAGCCTGATTTGTGAGCAGTTTTCCCCAATTCTGGCTCATAACTATCAAGAGACTAGCTATCCAATTGCCATTTTTGAATGGACTGCTCATAATCCTACAGACAAACCAATTACTCTTAGTATCATGCTCAGCTGGCAAAATATGGTCGGCTGGTTTACTAATGCTATCAAATCTAACGAGATTAAACAGAGAGATGATGGCAGTCCTTACTATGATTATCAGGTACGCTGGGGAGATAGTATAGGAAGCTTTAACCAGTGGATTCAGGACAATTTTCGAGTCGGCTGTCTATTCAACCGCATTAGATTAGGCGATGAGGTTTTAGAAGGCGAGGGACAAATGTCTATAGCAAGCGTACTTAGCCCTGATCGTGAGGTTTTTTATCATAGCCGCTGGAACCCATCAGCAGATGGAACAGAGCTTTGGGATTCTTTTGCTGCTGATGGTACTTTATCTGATTATCAAGATGAAACCCCTGCTCAACCAGGAGAACAGATTGCCGCTGCCTTTTGTGTGCGCTTTACGATCAATCCTGGTACAACACGTAAAATCCCCTTTATTTTGGCTTGGGATTTTCCGATCACCGAATTTGCCCCTGGAGTGAATTACTACAGGCGCTATAGTGATTTTTTTGGACGTACTGGTAATAATGCTTGGTCAATGGTCAGAACTGCTTTAAAATCTAGCGATCTCTGGCGCGAGCAAATAGAACAATGGCAAGCTCCCATCAATAATGATCCCCAGTTGCCTGATTGGTTAAAAATGGCCCTATTTAACGAGTTATATCTCTTAAGTGATGGAGGGACTATCTGGAGCGCGGCCAGTGAAAACGATCCAGTTGGACAATTTGGCGTTTTGGAATGTATAGATTACCGTTGGTATGAAAGTCTAGATGTCAGGCTCTATGGCTCTTTTGGGCTTTTAAAGCATTGGCCTCGTCTGGATAAAGCAATTCTAGAAGCCTTTGCAAGAGCAATTCCTCAAGAAAATTCAACCTCTCGTTATATTGGCTATAACGGAACTTATGCTCAGCGCAAAATTAAAGGCGCTACTCCCCATGATTTAGGCGCTCCTAATGAACATCCCTTGCAGCAGAGCAACTACACCTCATACCAAGACTGTAACCTTTGGAAAGATCTAGCTTGCGATTTTGTCTTGCAAGTTTATCGAGATTTTTATCTAACCGGCTCTCAAGATACTTCTTTTCTTTGGGAATGTTGGGACTCTGTAGTAGAGGCTCTAGATTATCTCAAGGAATTTGACCTCGATGGAGATGGTATTCCTGAAAATTCGGGTGCTCCAGATCAAACCTATGATGATTGGCGATTGCAGGGAATCAGCGCCTATTGCGCAGGGCTGTGGATAGCGGCTTTAGAATCAGCCAAAGCCATTGGACAGGTTCTGCTAAAAACTCCAAAAATTACCCCGATTCTCTCTAGCAGCATAGAAAAAAATCTCCAAAAATATCAAAATTGGCTAGAGCTCTCACGTCCTCTGTATCACAAAACTCTTTGGAATGGTCAATATTACAATCTAGATAGCCTGAGCGGTTCTGATGTAGTGATGAGTGATCAACTCTGTGGTCAATTCTACTTGCAGTTACTAGGCCTTGATCCTTTAGTTGAGCAAACTTATGTCCATTCAACCTTAAAAACTGTCTATCAATCCTGCTTTTTAAATTTTGCAGATGGGAAATATGGCGCGGCTAATGGACTGCGTTTAGATGGCACTGCTGAAGATCCCAGCTCTACCCATCCTCAAGAAGTCTGGATTGGTATCAATTTTGGGCTGGCAGCTTTTTTTATTCAACAGGGCATGAAGCAAGAAGGACTCAAGCTAGCCCAAACTGTAGTCAAGCAAGTTTATGAAAATGGACTTCAATTCCGTACTCCTGAAGCTATCACCGCAGTAGGTACTTTTCGAGTGACCCATTATCTCAGGGCTATGGCGATTTGGGCAGTTTATGGTTCTCTAAAAGGTTGGCAATGAGCATTATAGAAGTCAGCAATCTCAGCAAAATCTATCCAGTGGCTATTAAAGAGCCCGGTTTTAAGGGTACATTGTCACATTTTTTTCAGCGTAAATATCGGCAAATCAAAGCAGTAGAGGGAGTATCTTTCACTTTAAATCAAGGAGAGATAGTTGGTTTTCTAGGTCCTAATGGTGCTGGCAAAACCACTACTCTCAAAATGTTGACAGGATTGATTCATCCAAGCTCTGGAAATGTTCAGGTTGCTGGCTATACGCCCTATCGACGCCAAAAGAGCTTTCTCAATAAAATTTCCCTAGTCATGGGGCAAAAACAGCAACTGCTTTGGGATCTGCCGGCTTTAGATTCTCTCAAAATCAATGCGGCTATTTACAATATTCCCGATAAGGTCTTTAAAACTAGACTAGATGAGTTGGCTACAATGTTATCTCTTGAAGAACAATTAACCCAACCAATCAGAAAGCTATCTCTAGGCCAAAGGATGAAAGCAGAACTGTTGGCAGCTTTGATTCATCATCCCCAAATTCTCTTTTTAGATGAGCCAACTTTAGGACTAGATGTCAATGCTCAAGCAGCAGTTAGAGAATTCTTGAGAGATTACAATACTCGCTATCAATCTACAATCATCTTGACTAGTCACTATATGGCTGATATCGTCGCTCTTTGCCCCAGAATCTTGATCATCAATCAAGGAATTCTCGTCTATGATGGAGAGCTAGATAAACTGCTCAAAAGCTTTGCCGATTATCGCCAAGTAAAAATAGATCTTGGCTCTCCTCTAGAGCGCAAAGATTTAGAAAAATACGGAGAAATTTCTAGTATCGAAGGAAAAGAAGTCTGTTTTTCGATTCCTTTTGCTAAACTTACTTCAACAATTACTCTTTTGCTAGAGGAGTTAGACATCTTGGATTTTAGCGTCCAAGATCCACCAGTAGAGGAGATAATTAGTCATTTATTTACCCAAGGAAATCTTAACTGATGTTAAAGATTACGCGCACTCTTATATCAGTTTATTATGCCTACATGCTAGAGTATCGGGCTGAAATATTTTTTTGGATACTCTCGGGTTCTTTGCCGATTATCTTGATGGGGGTTTGGATACAAGCTGCTAGCAATGGCGGATTTTCTTTGAGTTCACTGGATTTTGCTCGTTATTTTTTTGCAGTTTTTCTGGTGCGTCAAGTTACCAATATCTGGGTGATCTGGGAATTTGAACAGGAAATTATCGAAGGAACTCTCTCTTTTAGGCTTTTACAACCGCTTGATCCGGTATGGCACCATGTAGCGAGGCATTTGGCAGAAAAATTGACCCGTCTGCCTTTGGTTATTCTTTTTTCTGCATTGTTCTTTTGGCTTTATCCCAAGGCTACTTGGTCGCCTGATTTATCTAGAATAATACTGACAGGATTAACTGTTGTTCTGTCTTTTATATTAGCGTTTTTGATTCAGTATAATTTCTCGATGCTCGCTTTTTGGATGGAAAGGGCAACTTCAATCCAGCAGTTCTGGTCGCTTCTTCAAATCTTTTTCTCTGGAATCATTGCCCCGCTTGATGTTTTTCCTGCCCCTTTTAAAGAAGCTTTACTGTGGACTCCTTTTCCCTATATAAATTATTTCCCATCTGCTATGGCTGTGGGTCTCAATATTCACCTGGAAAAGGGTCTTGGGATAATGTTTTTTTGGATTGTTCTCTGTTATACTCTTAACCGATGGCTTTGGCGAAAAGGATTGAGGCAATATTCCGGGATGGGAGCTTAAATTAGTTCAAAAGTTTGGAAAATCATTATTTAGGTGGAGTGATTTGTGTTAGCTGATAGGCGGTTATTATTAAAGGTCATTACAATGGCACCTATTGGTGCAGGAATTCTTGGTTTTTTAGCAGCTGCTTTTTTTCATTGGAATTTTCTCAATCGTACGCGTAAACCTTTAGCGATTAAACCACCATTAGTAGAGCCTTCTGCTAAACCATCACCTATAGTAGAAAATACGATAAAGCCTTTACCATCAGCTTATCAAAGCAAGGTCTTTATGAATGTTGCTGTGCCGCCTTCTCAAAAAGTTGTAGCTTTGACCTTTGATGATGGACCTTTGGGCGGTCCTACTGAAAAAGTTCTCAAAATTCTCAAAGATAATAATATTAAAGCGACTTTCTTTCTGATTGGCCGCAATGCCCAAGCTAATCCACAACTAGTTAAAGAAATATTTGCTGCTGGACATGTTATCGGGAATCATTCTTGGACCCATCCCTACAACAAGCATACTCTTGCTGGATCTCAAGCTGAAATTGATAAAACTTCTGATGTGATTGCTTCAATTATTGGTGTGCGTCCTAATCTTTTTAGACCACCTGGGGGATTGATGCATACTGGCTTGGCTGAATATGCAAAATCGCAAAAGATGGGTATAGCTCTCTGGTCTGCTGATTCGATTGATTACCGAGCCCGTAACTCTCCTGAGCGGCTCATTAGAAATGTACTTAAGGAAGTCAAGCCAGGTGGCATTATTCTGATGCATGATGGGGGTATCAGAAGAACTAACACTGCCCAGGCTCTACCAGTGGTTATTAAACAATTGAGAGCCCAATCTTATAAATTTGTGACCTTACCTGAATTGATCGCTATGGATACCAAATTACCTAGCAAGCATATTCATATTGCTCACAATAAACCCAAGATGGTCACTACTAAAACACTCTAGAGATTGCTTTTAACCCTAGAAAGTAATGAGATAACTCCAAAACCAATCAAAATGGCTCCGCTGAAGGTATTAATCCAGCCTGACCATTTTCTGATTGAAAGTATATCCTTAATTTTGCTGGTAAAGGTACCAGCTATGATCAAGGGTGAAACGTAACCTATAGTATAAGCAAGTAGTAACAGTGACCCTGTTTGAAAGTTTTTTGTGCTGGCAACCCAAGCCAACAACGTAGCCAATACCGGTGTGCTGCAAGGTGAGGCTATCAGACCAAAGGTCAGGCCCAAAAGATAAGATCTTATTGCAGGAGGGAGATCTTCTTTGATCCAGGAAGTAGGTCCAAGTGAGGGAAATCTAAGATTAATTATCTCCAGCAGATTGAGCCCCATGATAATGGCTACCACGCTTACTACAATTGGCAGTCCTGAGCCAATTTGACCATAGACTTGACCAAGAGCCGCTGCAATTACTCCCATACCAGCTAAGGTAGTTGCCAAGCCGAGGGCAAACCAGGCAGATTGAAGAGCTCCTTGAAATTTGCCTTGATTTTCATATCCGCCAATATAGGCAATAGTTAAAGGCAACATCGATAACATACAAGGGGTCAAACTAGTTAATAAACCAGCTAGAGCGACCATACCCACTGTCAAAAGATTAATCTGATCTAGTTCGAGTTTAACTAGATTATTAGCATATTGCCCTAAAAGATAGAGTTGGGTTTGGAAATGCTCCATTGGGATGTCAATGTTAAGATATAGCAAAATACATAGTTTATAAATAACAGTATATGGTTTTATTTGGTTTTGGCAAAAAAGCAAGCCTTCCCAAGGTAGAAGAAGCTCTTCCAGGAAGAGCTAAAGCGATCCCAACTTCTGAAAAACACTATGTCAATGGACATAATCTAAAAGCCCCCTACCCAGATGGTATGGAATTAGCAATCTTTGGTATGGGCTGCTTTTGGGGAGCAGAGCGCAAATTCTGGCAAATACCAGGAGTCTATGTCAGCGCCGTTGGCTATGCGGCTGGCTATACTCCTAATCCAACCTACCAAGAGGTCTGTAGCGGACTTACTGGACATAACGAAGTAGTACTGGTTGTCTATGATCCCAAAGTTGTTAGCTATAGCCAATTACTCAAAGTATTTTGGGAAAGCCACAATCCCACCCAGGGAATGCGCCAGGGAAATGATGCAGGTACCCAGTATCGCTCCGGTATTTACTATTATTCAGTTTCTCAAAAAGAACTGGCCGAAAACTCCAAATCAGCTTATCAAGAGGCAATTAAATCACAAGGCCATGGTAATATCACCACTGAAATTATCGAAGCGCCTGAATTTTATTTTGCTGAGGATTATCATCAACAGTATCTTGCCAAAAATCCCAATGGTTACTGCGGGCTAGGTGGGATCAATGTGAGCTGTCCTCTCCCTTTGGAGATTAAAGGGCTTTAATAGTCTTGGGCTAGGGGGATGGTGAAGTGAAATTGGCTACCTTTGTTTTTGCCTGCTGATTGGGCCCAAATTTTCCCTCCCCACCCAGTTATAATCTGACGACATATAGCAAGGCCCAGACCAGTTCCACCTGCACTGCGTCTGAGCGCCCCTTCTTCTTGATAGAAAAGATCAAAAATTGTCTCTAATAGGTTTGGTTCTATTCCTCTACCGGTATCGGCTATTGTAACTTCTAGAAAATTAGGATCTTGTTTATCTGTCAGAGCTGATATAGTCACCTTTCCTTTAGCGCTGGTGAATTTACAGGCATTATCTAGTAATTTGCAGATTACCTCTACAAGCCATTCCCCATCAGCTTGGATCAGTGGAAGTGCTTTAGGAACCAAATTTTTAATAGTTGCAATTTCAATATTGCGAGAACGGGCATAGAGATTACTCAAGGATAATTCTACACATTCTGGAAGAGAAAGTGGCTCGGGATGCCAGAGTACTCTGCCACTTTCTAATTGGGAAAGGGTGAGAAAATCTTGGATTAATTTACGCATTCTTTCGGCATCTTCTAAAGCCGTACTAAGCATCACCTGACGCAATTCAGATGTAATATCAGGTTCATTGGCCAAACTTTCTAAGCAGACTTGGATGGTCGATAGGGGAGTTCTAAGCTCATGCCCAGTAATTGCTACTAAATTGGAGCGTGTGCGATCTAGAGCGGCCAATTGCTCATTGAGATCTTGTAAATTAGCATAAGATTCAGCTTGAATCAGCGCCACACCCACTTGTACTGCAATAGCATCGACTAGATTGATATCTTCCCTTCCCCAAACTATAGTCTGAGAATCGCAGTGATGAAGCTCCACCATCCCCAATAAATTTCCTTGGTACATAACAGGGACCAGAAGCCAGGAAAAAATAGAAGAATTTTTCACTAGTTCTTTCAGCCCATTAATTCTGGGATCAGCTAAAGTATCATCTATATTGATAGATTCGCGCCGAGTAATGATTTCTTGGAAAAAAGGGTTGTCTTTGAGAGGCCAGCTTGTGCCTTTTAGTGAAGATATTCCTTCTTTTAAGTACTCATATTCTAGCTTAACCTGCTCGTCATTTTCGGTGCAGCGATAGATTAGGCAGCGACAGATATCGAGCCTTTGTCCTAGTTGTTTGACTGCTATTTCCAAGATTTCTTCAGGGTTAAGAGATCTTCTGATAGTAGTTGTAAGAGCGTTGATTAGTCTTTCTTTTTCTTCTTTGAGAGCTAGAGTTTTATTAGTTTTGATTAATTTGTATTGGGCAGCTTGTAGGTAGGCTACTAGTCTTTCTACAAAAGGATCAGGATTAATTTGAAAAGAATCCAGACGCGAGAGATTAACTAGCTTTCTGGGAGATTGAAAATATTCTGCCCGGGCTCTGGCAACTTTTTCTTCTAATTCAGGCCGGTAAACCAAGACTCTCTCTAAAATAATCTCGGCTGCTCTTTGGCTCAACTTACGCTCACAAGTCCAGATTCCCTCAAAACGACGATTGCTATCACTATTGTCTGGACTATCTGCTACATAATTTTTCTCCCGACAGGTTAAACAACTGGTGAAAGTATGACCGACGACTACCAGATGCCATTCTTGAGCTAAGACATCTGTCGGTTCAAAGGCTACCATTTCATATTCGCCAGAAAAATTAACAAAATCTGTTTCAGGTGAGGCTAAAACATAGACTTGCTGGCTTTTCTGGGCAACTTTTTTGTACCGTTGCGTCTCTTGGCGATAAAATCTTTCCTTCTGAAAAGTGGCGATCACTAGAGGTTGATCATCCCCAGCTAAGACTAAATCCTCCATAGCGTGAGATAGAGCAGTCAGTGAAGATTTAAAATACATCTGTGCACGCCAATCGGGAAAGGCTTCTAGAAGCTCTGATACGATAGATTTAGCAAAGACCATTGTTTCTAGTTAAGGAAATCTCAATTTATCTGGGGTGCTGCTCTATCAACAATAGCATTTAGTACCTCAATTGGTCGCAGTAGCAATGCTAATTCACTGATTTTGGGCGGAATTTTTAAGTTATATTACAACGATTGTGCTGGCATTGTTTTTTTGACTTGTTTCTTAACTTCTTCTATGATGAGACAAAATATTTGATGATTTAATTTAAAGTGAAGCTATCTGTTTATCACACGCCAGAACTGACCCCTAGTGAATTCTTACCCGATACTGCAGTTGTTATAGATGTACTAAGAGCTACCACTACAATAGCCACTGCCCTAGATGTGGGAGCCGAGGCTGTAGCTGCCTATAGAAGTATTGATAATTTAATGCAAGATAGCCAAGATTGGCCTGAAACTCTTAGATTGCGCGCAGGTGAAAGAGGAGGATCTAAGGTTGAGGGTTGTGATTTGGGAAATTCTCCGCTGGAATTTAGCCCTGAGCAAATGAAAAATAAAAGGCTCTTTATTAGTACTACTAATGGGACAAGAGCTATTGAGTCAGTGACTAAAGCTTCTACGGTAATCACTTCGGCTTTTATTAACCGAAAAGCTACAGTTGATTATCTTTTAGAAAAAGATCCTCATCAAAGCGTTTGGCTAGTAGGTTCAGGTTGGGAAGGAGGTTATTCTTTAGAAGATACAGCTTTAGCCGGCGCCCTGGCTAAGTTGCTTTTGGAAAATACAAAAGTGCCTATTACAATTGAAAATGATGAGGTTATAGCCGCAGTTGCTCTTTATAGTCAGTGGGAAGATCGCTTATTGGATCTTTTTTACCAAGCAAGTCACGGTAAAAGACTTTTAGGTTTAGGTTGCCAAAAAGATTTAGAATATTGCTCCAGTTTAGATATTATTGACACATTGCCCATCCAAAAAGAAAAAGGTGTATTTGTTAAATTAGATGTATGAACCAAGCTAAGACAATTGCTATTATTACTGGGGGAATTTCTCTACTTCTGGCGATAGGCTACCTAATATTGGTACAGCTTCTCGATTTTCGTGGGGAAATGATTCCAGCTCCTATTGTTGAGATGATTCTTCTACCTTGACCTATGTCTTTACTAATAGTGATCCTAAACTACAAAACGGCTCAATTGACCATAGATTGTTTGGGATCTCTGGCGCAGGAAGTCTCGAAGCTACCACCATTTACTAAAGTAGCAGTCGTAGACAATGCTTCTGCAGATGGATCTAGTGAAAAAATCCAACAAGCTATCACTCAAAACCAATGGCAAGATTGGACAAGTCTAATTGATTCTCCCCAAAATGGTGGTTATGCTATGGGGAATAATTTTGCTATAAGAGAAGCTCTATCTTTTGATGCTCCACCAGATTACATCTTGCTACTTAACCCTGATACTGTTATTAGAGCTGGAGCTGTTCAAGAGCTTGTCAAGTTTATGGAAGCTAATCCTAAAGTTGGTATTGCTGGCAGCAGACTAGAAGATCCAGATGGCACTGCTCAATGTTCTGCTTTTCGCTTTCCTAGTATCTGGAGCGAAATGGATTCTACCTTGCGTTTAGGTATAGTGTCTAAGCTGGTTTCTCAATATGTTGTAGCTTTACCGATACCAGATCAAAACTGTCAAGTTGATTGGGTAGCAGGAGCCAGTATGATTGTCAGAAAAGCAGTTTTTGATAAAATCGGCTTGCTCGATGAAGAATATTTTATGTACTTTGAAGAGCTGGATTTTTGTTTGCAGTCCCATAGAGTTGGCTGGGAATGCTGGTATGTTCCCAGTAGTAGAGTTGTCCATTTAGTGGGACAAAGTTCGGGTGTAACCAACACCACTGGGCTTGTTAAGCGCCGCCCTCAATATTGGTTTGATTCGCGCAATCGTTATTTCCTCAAAAATCACAGTAAATCTTATAAAATACTCACAGATATTGTAGTAGTACTTTCCTATCTTATCTGGTCAGTTCGTCGTATCATTCAAAACAAACCCCCAGCTGATCCACCCTATTTTCTGCAAGATTTTCTTAAAAATATCCTGCCTGCAAAAGAGCATATGGGTTTATTTGAGCAAATTAAAGAAGATTGGATAGCCCATGGCAAAGACTGGACCAAACCAGGTTTTAGGGCAGTGGCGGTTGCTCGTTTTGGTCAGTGGCGTATGGGGGTTGAACCTAAAATTTTGCGCGCTCCTTTGAGCGTTATTTACCGATTCTTTTACCGCTACGTGCGAAATGTCTATGGTATAGACTTACCCTATACAGTTCAGCTTGGGCGCAGGGTGATCATTGAACATCAAAGTGCAATCATCATCCATGGTTATGCTGAAATTGGAGATGATTCAATTTTGCGCCAAGGGGTAACTTTAGGTAATCGTTATTTAGATCGCCCTTTAGAAGCTCCCAAGTTAGGAAAAAAAGTTAATGTAGGAGCAGGTGCCAAAATTTTAGGTGGAGTTAATATTGGCGATGGAGTCAATATTGGGGCAAATGCTGTGGTCCTTAAAGATATTCCCGCATATCACACAGCAATCGGTATTCCGGCTAAACTACTGCCACCGAAGTCTTCAACTTCTATAATTTCAGAATAGATCCTATATTTTTAATTTTTATGCAATTTACCAGCAGTCAGAGCGAATTAAATAATCATCTTTCTCTTGTGAGTCGTGTGGTGCCCTCGCGTCCCAATCATCCAATTCTGGCTAATGTTTTGCTTGAAGCCGATGCTGAAAATGGGCTAGTTAGCTTGACTGGATTTGATTTGAGCATCGGGATTAAGACTGAATTTGCGGCCAATGTGCTCAAAAGCGGCAAGGTTACTCTTCCTGCCAAACTTCTCAATGATATTGTTTCGCGTTTGCCAGAAGGTGAATTGACCTTAAAACAGAGCGCTCAAGATGAAGAAACTATTAATTTAGTCTCTACCTCTGGGGAATTTCAAATCAGGGGTTTAAACGCCTCTCAGTACCCAAATTTTCCTACTCTAGATGAGGCAGATCCCTTGATTTTGCCTATAGCAGCGCTCATTGAAGGTCTCAAAGGTGTTCTCTTTGCTGCTAGCAATGAAGATACTAAGCAGATACTGACAGGAGTACACCTTAAAGGAAACCAAGAACAATTAGAGTTTGCAGCTACTGATTCTCACCGTTTAGCAGTGGTAGAGACCCCCTTAGAAGAAACCGCCGCCCAAGAAAGTAAATTAAATCTATCTGTGACTATTCCAGCTAAGGCTCTGCGTGAATTAGAGAGAATTATCTCTAGTCGCCTGGTAGATGAAACAATCACACTTTATGTCAGCGATGGTCAGCTTGCCTTTGATTCAGGTGCCCAGCGTTTAGTCTCTCGAAAATTAGATGGCAACTATCCTGCCTATAGTCAACTGATTCCAAAAAGCTTTAAAAGAACCGCGGCGATTGAACGCAAAAGCCTAATCAGCAAATTAGAGTTAGTTTCAGTCCTGGCCGATCAGAAAAACCACCTAGTCAAATTCAGCCTAGATACTAAAAAAAGTGAAGTTGAACTTTCAGTAGATGCCCAAGAACTTGGCAATGCTAAAGAGATAATTGCTGCTGATATCACTGGAGATAGTGGTGAAATAGCCTTTAATGTTAAGTATCTTTTAGATGGACTCAAGGCACTTCCTTCTACTGATATTCTCATGCAGTTCAACGAGCCTAACCAGCCTGTGATTTTTAGTCCTCTTGGTGGTGCCAAAATGACCTATCTAGTGATGCCTGTTCAAATAATAAAATGAACAAAAATACCGAAAACCAACAAGTATCTGGAGATTTATTAAAGTTAAACAAACAAAATAAAAATCTTATCCCCCTACTTTTTTTATTGGGTATTTCTCTTGTTGGTTTTTGGGCAATCAAAACAATTTCATCCAATAGCATAGCTAAAAAGGAAAAACCTCCCAAAGCCAATATAGTCAAAGTCGCAACTATCAAGGAGCAGTCAGTTCCAGTTCAACTAGAAGCTATTGGCAATGTGCAATCAGATTTGGTAGTTTCTATCACACCACAAGCCAGCGGGCAGATAACTGGAGTTTATTTTAAAAAAGGACAGGAAGTTAAAAAGGGGCAGTTGCTCTTTACCCTTGATCCGCGCAGCCAAGATGCCTCTTTGGCTCAAGCTAGAGCAGTGATTACTAAAGATCAAGCCATGATAGATCAAGCTAGAGCTACTCTTGCCAAAGATCAAGGACAAGTCGAGCAAGCTAGGGCTACTTTGGCTAAAGATGAAGCATTCGTCAAACAGGCTATTGCTATTTTGAATAAAGATATTGCGCAGGCTAAATACAGCCAATCGGCTAGTGAGCGCTATAACTCGCTCTTCAAAAGTGGGGCTGTCAGTCTAGATCAAGCTCAGCAGTACACTTCTACCGCTCAAGCATCCAAATCAACCCTCATAGCAGATCAAGAGGCAATCGCTAATGCCAAACAAGTAGTCAACGGTGATAAATTGGCTATTAAAAATGCCCAAGAAGTAGTGAAAGGAGATATAGCCGCAATTGCCAATGCTCAAGCTGTCAAAAAAACAGATCAATCAGCACTAGAAAACCTGCAAGTTCAAGCGAGCTATACAAAAATCTATTCTCCCATTGATGGCAAAGCTGGCAATATCTTAATTAACCAGGGTAATATCGTCCAAGCTAATAGCACTAGTCCTTTAGTAACCATTGCCAGAATTCGCCCGATTCAGGTTTCTTTCTCCATTGCTGAAGCCAAACTACCCTTAGTTAGAAAATACATAAGCCAAGGTAAGCTCAAGGTAGATGTCACATTTGCCAATGATAATCTTCACAGTCAAGGGTATTTAAGCTTTATAAATAATACGATTGATAGCTCTACAGGGACAGTTCAGCTAATCGGTGATTTTGAAAATAAAGAGGGGCATCTTTTTCCCGGTCAGTTTGTCAATACAACCTTAACTCTATCTCAGATGCCCAAGGCTAAAGTTGTTCCCTCTCAGTCGGTGCAAATTGGACCTAATGGACAATTCGTTTTTGTGCTAGATCGAGAAGATATGACTGTGCAAAACGTACCAGTTACTGCCACCAACACAATAAATGGGCTCTCTGTGCTGGAAAAAGCAGAGGTTGAAGTTGGCGATGAAGTAGTAATTGATGGACAGGCTAATCTTGTCTCAGGGGATAAAGTCAGAGTATCTAGTAAAGGCCATCATCATTCGCCTAAAAAAGACTCAGATTCATGAACCTTTCTGAGATATTCATTCGCCGTCCAATTATGACCACCTTGGTCACGGCGGCAATTATTATTTTTGGTTGGATGAGCTACAATTCTCTGCCAATTAGCGATCTGCCCAATGTGGACTATCCCACTATCCAGGTAAGTGCCGCCAGAGACGGATCTAGCCCAGAGACTATGGCTAATTCGGTAACCAGACCACTAGAGAAGCAATTTTCCAGTATAGCAGGTTTAGATCTTTTGACCTCCTCTTCTACATTGGGAAAAGCTCAGATCACTTTACAATTCAACTTAACTAGAGGGATTGATGATGCTGCCCAGGATGTAGAAGCGGCTATTGCAGCGGCTTCTGGTTTGATTCCCAATGATCTTCCCAATCCACCTAGCTATAGTAAAGTTAACCCTAGCGATCAGCCAATTCTCTATCTCTATTTGACCTCGGCAACGCTGCCACTTTCTGAGGTAGATAGCTACGCCCAAACATATCTAGCTCAAAAGCTCTCTACTATAGATGGAGTGGCTCAAGTTGGTATCTATGGCTCTGCCAAGTATGCAGTCAGAATTCAGATGGACGCCCAGAAATTAGCCAGTCAGCAAATAGGCTTACAACAGATACAAAATGCCATCAGCCAAGGTAATGTAAATTTACCTACTGGCTTACTTTCTGGCGAGCATAAAAATTTTACAGTACAAACCAATGGCCAATTAGAAAATGCCCAGGCCTATAGAAAATTGATTGTCTCTTATGTCAAAGGCTCTCCAGTCTATCTTGAACAATTAGGCCGGGTTGTTGACAGCGTAGAAGATGACAAGGTTGCTAGTTGGTACAACAACAATAGAGCTATTATTCTATCAATTCGGCGCCAGCCTGGTACTAATACTGTCAAGATAGTCGATACGATTACTAAGCTATTACCTAAATTGCAAAAGGAGATCCCCGGCTCTATCAAAATTGGGATACTCTATGATGCTTCTCAGGCAATTCGCGATTCGGTAAAGGATGTAACTTTCACTCTAGTTTTAACTGTAATACTAGTTGTTCTAGTAATCTTTCTTTTTTTAAATAACCTTGAGTCGACCTTGATTCCCAGTTTGGCACTACCTGTCTCTTTGATCGGTACTTTTGCCATTATGTATCAGCTCAACTACTCTCTAGATAATCTTTCTTTGCTGGCTTTGACTCTTTCGGTAGGTTTTGTAGTTGATGATGCCATAGTGATGCTAGAGAATATTGTTCGACATTTGGAGATGGGCGAAAGACCGCTAGAAGCTGCGCTCAATGGCTCTAAAGAAATTAGCTTCACTATTGTTTCAATGACTCTTTCTCTAGTTGCAGTCTTTATTCCCATGCTGTTTATGGGTGAATTATTGGGAAGACTATTTCATGAATTTGCTGTGACAATTGCCGTATCGATCTTGGTCTCAGGTTTTGTCTCACTCAGCCTGACTCCCATGCTCTGTAGTCGTTTTCTGCGCTCCAATAGAGAACAGGCTAATGTTTATCACTGGAGCGAGCGCTTTTTTGCCTCTTTACTAAATCTATATAACTGGAGTTTAAAAAAGGCCCTCAAATATCACCGCACTATAATGATACTCTCAGCTTTGATGTTTCTAGTGACAATATGGCTATTTATAATAGTACCTAAGGGATTGATTCCCAGTGAAGATAGAGGGCAAATCGTTGCTATTACTCAAGCTGCAGCAGATACCTCTTTTGATTCACTGCAAGCTCATCAAAGACAAGTAACTGATTTAATTGCTCAAAATTCTAACGTAGAAGCTATCAATTCCAACATTGGAGCTCAAACTAGTTCTACTGGTTCTGCTTCAGTAGTTCCTACTAATTCAGGTAGTCTATTTATTCGTCTCAAACCAAGGTCCCAGCGTCATCAAAATGCCGATGAAATCATCCAAGATTTGCGCTCTCAATTGGCAAATATTCCTGGAATTAAAGTATTTTTGCAAAATCCACCTGCGCTTCCTATCGGTACTCAGCAGACCACTGGGCTATATCAATTAAGCCTCCAATCACCCGATAACAAATCTCTTGCTCAATACGTCCCTCAATTAGAAGAGAAATTGAAACAATTGCCTCTTTTGCAAGATGTCAACAGTGATCTAGAAATGACAGCTCAGATTAAAATTACTATCAATCGTGATAAGGCTACTAGTTACAATATATCTGCTTCTCAGATTGAAACTACTCTTAGAAATGCCTATGGTTCCTATCAGGTATCTACTATTTATGGCGCTGCAAATGAATACAAAGTCATCCTAGAATTACAACCAGAAGATCAACAAGATCTCAATTCACTCCTTTCACTTTATGTCATCTCCAGCACTGGTCAGGCAGTACCACTTAGAACCTTTACTACTATTTCCCAAACTACTACTTCTTTGCTGGTAAATCATGCAGGAAGGATGAATTCTGCTACAATTTCTTACAATCTAGCACCAGGGGCTTCTTTAGGTACAGCCAACCAGCAGATAGAAAAAATAGTCAAAAACACCATTCCCTCTGATATCAATAGTAGTTTTCAAGGAGCCAGCCAGGTTTTTGAAAATTCTCTACCTAGTTTGTTATTACTTTTAGTGATAGCTATTTTGGTAATCTATCTGATTTTAGGAATTCTCTATGAAGATTTTATCCACCCTTTGACTATTCTTTCAGGTTTACCATCTGCAGGCTTTGGCGCTTTGGTAACTCTTTTGTTGTTTGGAATTGAGCTGAATGTCTACTCTTTTATTGGAATTATTTTGCTAGTTGGTATTGTCAAAAAAAATGGGATCATGATGGTGGATTTTGCCATTGATGCTCAAAGAACAGAGGCAATCAAGCCATCAGAGGCAATCTATCAAGCTTGTTTAGTGAGATTTCGCCCAATTATGATGACTACTATGGCCGCGTTGATGGGCGCAATGCCTATTGCTTTAGGAATTGGCGCTGGCTCTGAAGTCAGAAGGCCTTTGGGTATTGCGGTAGTTGGAGGGCTTATTTTTTCGCAGATTCTCACTCTCTATTTAACACCTGTGGTCTATATCTATATGGAAAGTGCTCGTAAACAGTTCAAATTAGATCGCATCTTTTCTAGTGGAGAAATCAGCTAAGGTTTTTTGCATTATGACTCTAGTGCCTGCTGCTTTGCGCTCTCGCAATTATCAACTGTTCTTTTTTGGCCAGGGCATTTCTTTGATTGGCACTTGGATTACTCAATTAGCGACAGTCTGGCTAGTTTACCAATTGACGGGTTCAGCTTTGATGCTGGGGTTTGTTGGCTTTATTTCCCAGATTCCCAATTTTCTATTTGGACCTTTTGGGGGTTTGATTGCAGAGCGCAGTAATCGTCATCGCCTGTTGATTATCACCCAGGTTTTGGCAATGTTGCAATCTTTTGCTCTAGCTATATTGAGCCTATCAGGCAAGATTAATATCTCTGCAATCATAACTTTGAGTTTTTGCCAAGGATTAATCAATGCCATTGATGCTCCTACTAGGCAAATTTTTGTCAAGGATATGATAGAGAGCCCAGATGATCTAATGAGTGCTATTGGGCTTAACTCTTCTTTAATTAACTGTGCAAGGTTGATTGGACCTGCTAGCGGTGGAATTTTAATTGCTCAGCTGGGAGCTGGCTATTGTTTTGTAATTGATGGTTTTAGCTATCTAGCGGTAATTGGCGGATTGTTACTGATGCGCTTTCCAATAAAACCCAAGCTAATCAGTATTAAATTAAATCCATTGCAAAGCATTAAAGATGGCTTTGACTACGCTTTTAGTTTTTTGCCAATTAGATCGGTTTTGCTATTGATCATAGTTTTTAGTTTGATGATCATGCCCTATTCTTCCTTGATGCCAATATTTGCAATTGAGATTCTCAAGGGTGATGCTCATACTCTTGGCTTTTTGCTGGCCAGCTCGGGTATTGGTTCACTAATTGGTGGGATCTATATGGTTTCGCGCAAAAGTATTATTGGTTTGGAAAATGTGATTTCTTTTTCTCTTTTTATTTCAGGATCCGGTTTGATTCTTTTGGCTTTTACCAAGGTATTTTGGTTTTCTTTTGCAACACTTTTTTTAGTTGGCTTTGGTTCAATCTTGCAAATGATTGCCAGTAATACGCTCATTCAAATTTTGGTCGAAGATGATAAGCGTGGAAGAGTATTGAGTCTCTATACAACTGCGGTTTTAGGAGTTAGTCCTTTTGGCTGTTTGCTTGATGGGGTTTTAGCTCGTTATGTTGGCGTTCAATTAACTTTGATTTTCAATGGGGTGATTTGTCTGCTAGCGGCAATACTCTTTGCCAGAAAGTTAAAAAACTTTAAAATAAGTGGTACTCGGATATGAACTTTGCTGAGATCTTTATCCGTAGGCCGGTGATGACTACGTTAGTGATGTTGGCTATTTTGATCTTTGGGGTAATGAGTTATTTCAAACTGCCGATTAGCTCTCTGCCCAATGTCGACTATCCTTTTATCAATGTCAGTGCTAATTTGCCTGGTGCTACACCTGAAACGATGGCTTCTTCTGTGGCAGCCCATCTAGAGCGACACTTTAGCGAAATTGCCGGACTTAATTCCTTTAACTCTACTAGCTCTACTGGCAGCACTAGTATATCTTTGCAATTTGATTTCTCGCGCAGCATTGCAGGAGCTGCTAAAGATGTGCAAGCGGCAATTTCGGCCTCAGCCGGTCAATTGCCAAGTGGTTTACCTAAACCGCCAAGTTATCGTAAGGTAAATCCTTCTGTTGTACCTATTCTCTATCTCTATCTCTATTCAGATACCTTACCTATTCAGACAGTCGATCAGAATGCAGAAATAACAATCGCCCAACCTTTATCTATGGTCGATGGGGTGGCTCAGGTGATGGTTTACGGGCAAAAACAATATGCTATCAGGATTCAATTAGATCCTAGAGAATTGGCTTCTAGAGAAATTGGCTTAGACCAAATTGCTACAACTATAGAGCAAGGTAGTGTCTATTTACCCAATGGCATGGTCTCAGGAGCGCAAAAAAGCCTTCTGGTTCAAGCTGATGGGCAGCTAAATAACGCCTCTGATTATAGCCGGCTGATTGTCAGCTATAAGAATGGCCAAGTTGTCCGGCTTGAAGATCTAGGACAAGTTCTCGATAGCATCCAAAATAACAAAGTCTCCAATCGCTTTAGTGATCAAAAAGTAACTAATCACCCGGCCATAATGCTGGCAGTACAACCTCAACCTGGCGCCAATACAGTACAAATTGTCGATGCAATCAAAACAATGCTGCCTTCACTAAAAGCCCAGATACCTCAATCAATTGAGATGGGTATTTTTTATGATCGCTCAGTATCAGTGCGCGCTTCGATCAATGATGTCAAATTCACCCTGATTCTTTCGATAGTTCTGGTGATAATTGTGATCTTTGCTTTTTTAGGAGATCTTAGAGCTACCATTATTCCTAGCTTAGCTTTGCCAGTAGCTATCATTGGGACTTTTGCGGCAATGTATTTATTGGGTTTTTCGCTAAATAACCTTTCGCTGTTGGCTTTGACTCTTTCGGTGGGTTTTGTCGTAGATGATGCCATAGTAGTACTGGAAAATATAGTTCGTTATAGAGAAATGGGGCAATCGCCTTTAGCTTCGGCCTTGAAAGGTTCCCAAGAAGTTGGTTTTACTATAGTCTCTATGACACTTTCACTAGTTGCTGTCTTTATCCCGATTATCTTTATGGGAGGCTTGGTTGGGAGATTGTTTCATGAGTTTGCAATCACTATCAGTATTGCCATTTTAATCTCTGGTTTTGTCTCGCTCAGTTTGACCCCAATGCTCTGTAGCCGCTTTCTCAAGTCTGTAAATCAGCACAGTCAAAGTAAATGGCTGCAAATCTCAGAAAAGTTTTTTGCTATTTTACTAGATGGTTACCGCAGAAGCTTAAGCGTAGTTTTGGAATACCGCTTGGTCACTTTGGTTTTTTCTTTAGTAATACTACTATTTACCATTTACTTATTTACAGTAGTGCCAAAGGGCTTTATCCCCAACGAAGAAACAGGTTTAATCATAGCCAATACTAAAGCAGCTCAAGATATTTCCTTTGAAGATATGCTGCTCCATCAACAAAAAGTTGTCAATATTTTACGCAAAGACCCTAATATAACTTTGATCAACTCAACTGTCGGTGCGGCAGGACCCAATCCTTCAGTTAATACCGGCAGGATCAATATAAGGCTCAAACCACGCTCAAAAAGAAAAAGTTCTGCTGAAGAGATTATTCATAAACTCAATCCTAAATTGCGCCGTGTGACTGGCATTTCTACTTTTTTGCGTATTCCACCTTCAATTGCCATTGGTGGTCAGCAGACTAATTCTCCTTATCAGTTCACCTTGCAAAGCCCTAACTTTGAAGATCTAAAGCGCTATATTCCTCCTTTATTAGAACGGATTAAGGAAATACCCGGCTTGCGTGGGGTAGACAGTGATCTACAATTGGGAACTCCCCAGATACAAGTTCAAGTAGATCAAGCAAAAGCATTTACTATGGGTATCACTGCTGCTCAGGTTCAAAAAACACTAGGTAATGCCTATGGTTCTAGTCAAATCTCTACTCTCTACACTCCTGAGAATCAATACTATGTGATTTTAGAAGTGCTGCCTGAATTTCAAAGAGATCCTGGTGCCTTGTCTATGATTTACTTAACCTCTAATCAAGGGCAAGCTGTACCCTTGAGTACTATTGCCAAAATTACAGAAAATGTAGGTCCACTGACTGTCAATCATCTAGGACAACTTCCTGCAGCTACTATATCTTTTGATACTGAAACAGGCACATCACTTTCTCAGGCAACCGAAGCAATTGACCAAATCACTAAAGAGATACTACCTCAGAATATAGTTACCAGTTTTCAAGGACAAGCTCAGATTTTTCAGCAGTCATTTCAGGATTTGGGCTTGCTTTTGCTGGTTTCTATTCTGGTGATTTATCTAATTTTGGGTATTCTCTATGAAGATTTTATTCACCCTTTGACTATTCTCTCTGGTCTACCATCAGCTGGTTTTGGCGCTCTGTTGACTTTGTTGGTTTTTGGCGTTGAGCTAAATCTCTATTCTTTTATAGGCATGATCTTATTAGTAGGTATTGTTAAAAAAAATGGAATCATGCTGGTAGATTTTGCCATTGAAGCCCAGCGCCGGCATGCTAAAAATTCGTTTGATGCCATTTTTGAAGCGGCTATAGTGCGTTTTCGTCCGATTATGATGACGACTATGGCCGCTTTAATTGGCACCTTGCCTATTGCTCTAGGGGCAGGATCTGGTTCAGAAATTCGCAAACCTCTGGGTATTGCTGTTGTTGGTGGTCTTTTGTTTTCCCAGATTCTTACTCTTTATTTGACTCCAGTTTTCTATACCTATCTAGAAGAATTACGGGAAAAACTGAAATCCCCTTTTGGAGCTACTAGTCTCTAATACTATGTTTTTGCAGAAAGTTTCTGACTTCTTTTTCTACTATGGGACTAAATTTCTCGTCAATGAAACTTAGCTTGAAGTCATTTCCTTTACTGAGATATAAGGCATAGGCAGATGTAAGGTAAGGTATATAGTCTGCGTTTTGGGCAACATGTACTTCGGTAAAAGCAAGTACCATACTATCAAAGTACACATGTAGCTTATTGGGATTGGGCAATTGAACATCACCAATTGATTGAACTGAAGAGGTTATACCACCATCAAGTACTGAAAAATCTACATGCGCTTGACCTTCTGCTAAGAGCAAGTATTTATCAGGACTATTGAGGGCAACAAACGAACTAACTTGCTCAAATATTGGCGGAGTAGCAGGATCGTAACTACCTGAGCCCAAGAGCACCGGTACATTAATTTTGGCAATTCCCTCTTTGCCAAACATAGCACGATTGACAGGATTAACGGCCATAACAGCAACTACTCGTTCATCTCGAAAATTGTAATCCTTATGAGGCAGTTCTAGCGCTCGACATTGCAAAATCAAGGCAGTATTTAAAAAGGCATATTGACTTCTATTGCATTCATGATCTAAATAATCAAAATTTATTTTTGCTCCCACTACTGCAAGGGCTGTATATCCACCAAAGGAATGGCCCACAACACCAACTCTCTTGAGATTTAGTTTTCCTTCGAACTGGCTTTGATTGCGACGCTCTAGTTCATCAATGAGAAAGCTGATATCCAAAGGTCGATTGATAAATTCATCGACATCAAAAATATTGCGATGTAATCCCGCAAACATATCTTCCAAGTACTGAAGATCGCTGCCTGGATGTTGAGGTAAGGCTACAACAAAACCGTAGGTAGCTAAATGTTTTGCCCTCTTAGCAAAGTCCTCTGGTCTAGAAGCCAAGCCATGAGAAACAAGTACTACTGGCGTAGAGCCTTGACGATATGTAGTGGGTCTGAAAACTAAAACATAAAATTTGCGATTGCGCTTAGTATCTTCTAAATGCCATGTTTCTTCTTTAACTTCAAAATTACCAGAGCGCTCAAGATCTCCTGATTTTTCAAAATCTATCGGTATTATATTGGTTTTAGCTTCTTCAATTGTCCACTGGCGCATTTTGGCAACAAATAATTCAGTACCTTCAATCGCATTCGATAGGCGCTGAGAGAGTGACAATATAAATTCACCAGGAAATTCCAAATTGGTGGGGTATTTTTCCAGAAAACCTAGTAGGGTGAATCCTCCAGGCTGAAAGGCAGATTGAACTATAGCGCCTCTTAAGGCATACTTACCATTGATGCGTCCCTCTATATTTATTGCTTTACCCATACGATAGAGAAACTGTTCTCCCATAGCACTATTGAGAAAACGGGAAGTTCTAACAGGATCTATAGGTATCTTCTTGGTTAGAAGATTTCTAAATTCTTCAAGATCCTTGGAACCTATCATATTGGCATAGGGCGCTAGTTTATCATCTACTTTACCGGTTTGAGCAAAGGTCTTGAGTGAGGCAACTGGCAGATTTAATTTCAATGATCCATAGGTAAAAACAAGGTCCTCAGCCGCTTTAGCTGGAAGAAGAGCGCTAAGGCCAACGAACAAGCCCACAACTAACGATGATCCAAACGTTTTTAACATAACAGGTGAAGTATTTTGACTACTATGTGACAATATACAACACATTATCAATTGATTGATAGGGTTTTGAGAATAAAATTTTACTAAGAATCTTAGATGAAATAGCCTATTAAATTCCTGATAGTTATGATTAACAGTGCTTTTGCTAGAATATCTTACCTAGATAAATATTCCTTAAAAACTCTGTATTTTTGTCGGATATATTATCTTTTTATTGTCTTAAATTAGAAATAAATTTATGGTCAATTAAAAAACTAATAGTTACTATGAAGATGTTGAACAAAAAACAAATTAAGGAGTTACCTTATCATGTCAACTATCGCTATTAACGACTTAAACGTTGTTTCCGCTCTTTCTGATCTAGAAGTTAAATCTGTTGTTGGTGGTTACAAAAATAACAATGCATTTGTTATTGGTATAGCTATCACTTCTAGCATAATCAAAGAAAGCACCCTTAATGGTATTGTTTTGGTTTTTGCTTAAGAAACAAGCTAGGATATAAATTGGCTCTAAATTCGTGCTGATTTAAACTAAAATCTAAAATGGCGTGACGTTCTTGTCGCGTCATTTTGGTGGTATATATTAAGATTTTATTGTCGGTATAATTAGAGAAGTAAAGTAAAAATTTTAAAATAATTTGTTAGGATTAGATTGTCGATACGCAAATCAAATCAAGGAGTTAACTTATCATGTCAACTATCACAATTAACGATTTAAATACTGTTTCCACTCTCTCTGATTTAGAAGTTAAATCTGTTGTTGGTGGTCTCAATATTTTTGTGTTTAATCTTTACCTTGGCAACAAATTTATACTTAGTAGTGTAAATGGTATCAAGGTATAAACGTTGTTTGCAATGTTTATGTAGTAGTTAAATACGAATAAGATAAATAGTTCAGTTTGTAAGCTGTTCTATTTATCTTAATTTAGTTAGCCTATATTAATATAAATAACAGATAGAATATTGTCAATTTAATCAAGGCAATTGATGTTAATTTAATAAATAATATTCTAAGATAAATAAGTATAAGGTCATAAAAATAAAGGAGAAAATTCACTATGTATAAAACTTGTATTTCTATTGAGAATTTAAATGGAGTAAATCAATTTACTAATTTATCTGATTTAGAGGCTAAAAAAATAACCGGTGGTAAATTCAATTTTGACTTTGGAAATATCCTAGGATTATCATGGCGTACAACCGTAATCAAAAATCAAGTTATTCAAAATAAAACGCTCACTGGTTTTATCATTAAATACAGATAGTCTTGATAAAATCTTTGAATTTTTGTCGTATAAAATAATCCTTTTATTGTTAACTTGATTCCAAAATAGCTAATATAAAAGAGTAAATAATTACATTGAAACTAAGGAGTATCCTCATGTCAACTCTAGTTATTAATGATCTACAACAAACACCGCAGTTTGTTACTTTGTCTGATTCAAATTCACATGCAATAATTGGTGGAGGTCGCTGTTTTGACCCATGTATAGCGATATGCTTACCCAAAATTTGCATCCCTAAAATTTGCATCCCTCAAATTCACATAAATTGGAATTGCGGTTAGTAGACTTTTTTACTAGATTGAGTATCTTAGTAATTGTCTAGTTTAGGAGTATAACTTTTGTTTGTTGAACAAGAAGATCTGAGTAGTGTCAAGCTACTCTTTTTCTTGTATGTGCTTTTTTAAAAATAATTAAATAGACATAATATCTAAATTTCTTGTATTTTATATAAACTATAGTTAATCAATTTAAATTTACGATCTACAGTGAAATTAAGTTATAAAAAATGACAAAAATACCTTCTGAAATCCTAGAAGAAGTATTTGGCTATTCAGTATCAGAGGTAGAACGACAACTTCTACAAGATAAAGCTGAATATATGCTTCCTAGAGTTGGCTTGCTGGATATAAAAAAAGGGATCTATGTAGTAGATAAGGGAAAAATCAGAATATTAGATTCTAAGGGCGTTCCAGTTGCAACTTTGGGTTCTGGGCAAACTTTTGGGGAAGATACTCTCTTTAATAATGCCCATTGCTACCAAGTTAGAGCATCTGTTGATGTGTCATTGTATTATTTGCCGGCAGATGTTTGTCAGCAGTTGATGGGAGGAAAGTCTAATGTCAAAGAACATCTCTCCCAAAAAGCCAACTCACTCAACTCTTTGTTCACAAATCCTAGCGAACCTGAACAACAGCCAAATAATACAAATACAACAACTCAAACTTCCAGACAAACTAGAAAACCAATATTTCCTAAACCATTAAAAAATAAAGTTAGCTTTTGGCTTGGCCGGGCGCTGCAACATTATCCATCTTTTATCCAGCAAAGTAGCTCTGACTGCGGTTCAGCTTGTTTGGTTATGATTTCGAGTTATTGGGGTAAAAGGCCTAGTGTTAACCGTTTACGTGATATTTCTCACACCACTCAAGATGGCGCATCTTTCAAAGGATTGATGATAGCGGCTGAATTTTTGGGATTTTCCACCAAGCCGGTCAAATCTAGTTTAGAAATGCTCTCTAAACAGACTTTACCAGCGATTGCTCATTGGGATGGCAATCACTTCGTAGTTGTCTGGAAGATTACCAAAAAACAAGTAATCATCAGCGATCCTGCAATTGGGCAGCTTTCTTTAACCCGGGAAGAATTCAGCTCCAAATGGAATGGCTATACTATTTTGCTAGAGCCAACAGCAAATTTTGACAAAACCGAGGAATATAAAACTTCCTTTTGGCAGCTTTTTGATTTGGTTAAACCCCATTGGATTATTTTATTTGAAGTTTTTATAGCCTCGATTTTTATCCAGATTTTTGGGCTAGTTATGCCAATTCACCCAGCTAATTTTAGATCAAGTGATCGTTCAGGGTTCTTTAGATACACTAATGGCGATGGGAATTGGTTTGGTAATTTTTGGATTATTTAAAGTTGCCATCACTGGGCTGAGAAGTTATCTGCTGATTCATACAGCCAAAAGAATTGATCTTTCAATGATTATGGGTTTTATTTACCATACCCTTACTTTGCCTTTGGGTTATTTTGAAAACCGTTATGTAGGAGACATCATCTCGAGAGTAGAAGAAAATAAAAAGATCCAAAGATTTCTCTCTGGTGAGAGCCTTTCGATAATATTAGATCTTTGCACAGTCTTTATCTATATAGGACTGATGTTCAAATACTCCTGGAGAATGACTTTACTGGCTTTAGCAGTAATTCCACCATTTATCCTACTGGCGGTTTTTTCTACCCCTTTTCTCCAGAAGATCTCGCGTAAAATTTTCAGTGCCTTAGCTAAAGAAAACAGCTACCTTATCGAAATTCTCTCTGGTATTCGTACGGTCAAAGCTGGAGCGCTTGAGCAGGTTGTGCGTTGGAATTGGGAGGATAAACTCAGCGATGAAGTAAGAAAAACCTTTGATGGGGAGGTAATCGGCAATAATCTACAGATCATCAGTAATACAATACAGTCTCTAGCAAGCACTGCAATGCTCTGGTTTGGCGCATATCAAGTGATTCAAAATCAGCTAACAGTTGGTCAATTAGTAGCTTTTAATATGCTTTTGGGCAATATAATTTCTCCTTTTCAAAGACTTTCGGTGATGTGGAATCAATTCCAAGAAGTCAGTATATCGATTGAGAGAATCAATGATGTTCTAGAGGCTGTCCCAGAAGAAGATTTCCAGTTACAATCTCGCCGAGTTTTGCCACCAATCCAGGGGCATATTGAATTTGTCAATGTGACTTTTCGGTATCACCCTGACGACGAGAAAAATGTACTAGAAAATTTGAGCTTTGAAATTATGCCCGAGCAAATGTATGCTCTAGTTGGAAGAAGTGGTTCAGGTAAAACTACTATCTCAAAACTTCTGTTGGGACTATATCCCACCAACGATGGCAAAATTTTGATAGATGGGCATGATCTTAATACAATAGCTCTGGGCTCACTGCGCAAACAAATAGGGGTAGTAGATCAAGATACCTTTCTTTTTGGGGATTCAATTCGCGAGAATATCAGTCTGGGCGATTCGAGCATCACTTTAGAAAAAATAGAGCAAGTAATCAAGCTAGTTGGTTTGCATACTTTCATACAGTCGTTGCCTATGGGTTATGAAACCAAAATTGGTGAAGGTGGAGGACTTATTTCAGGCGGACAGCGTCAGAGATTGGCAATAGCCAGAGCCCTAGTTGGCAACCCCAGGCTCTTGATCATGGATGAGGCCACATCTCATCTTGACAGTGAATCAGAAAAACTCATTCAAGATAACCTCAACAAAATCAGAATAGGCAGAACCTTACTGGTAATTGCCCATCGTTTTTCTACCATACGCAATGCAGATCGCATTTTGGTTTTGGATCAGGGCACGCTGCGTGAAAGCGGCACGCATGAAGAACTAGTAGCCAAAGCTGGACTCTACTATAGCCTTTACAAACGACAAATTGGAGATCAAGAAAACTTATGACTAGAGATATTAAAGATGTCGTCAATGAACCTTGGTCTTTTGCTGCCAAAGATATCATTGAAACCTTACCCCAAGTTTGGACTAGAGGTCTGCTTTATTTTTTAGTAGCCTCGGTGAGCGTCATATTGCCCTGGAGTATGTTATCCAAAAGCGATGAAACAGGGGTCGCGATGGGCAAACTTGAGCCCAATGGCTATACTGTCAAGTTGGACTCCCAAGTTTCTGGTACAGTTTCCAAGGTTTATGTCAAAGAAGGAAGTATTGTCAAAAATGGACAACCTATTTTAAGTATTGATAGCCAACTGATTGAATCAGAAATTCAACAAGCTCAAAAAAAACTAGAAGGCTTGCAAAAAAGACTAACAGAGTTAAAGTCTTTGCGCGCTCAAATCCTTTTGTTCTTATCAACCCATGGCCAAGAAAACCAATCCCAGGAATTGGAAAAATACTCTCAGGTTCAACAAGCCCAAGAAAATCTCAATATCTTAAAAAATAACTACCAGTTCCAGATTTCCCAGAAGCAATCACAACTGCAACAAGCTCAAACTCTAGCCCAAAAATCCAAAAAAAATGAACGAATTCTCAAAGAGCGCTGGCAAAACGGCTTACAACAATTTGAGCGGGTGAAAAAGTTCGGATCTGGAGTGGTTTCCCAAGATCAAATTGATCAAAAAAGCAGTATAGCTATGGAATTGCAACAACTGTATGAAGCAAATCAAGCAGAAATTATTCAAAATCAGCAGCATGTAGTCGAGTTACAAAATCTCTACCAGCAGACTATAGGACAGTCCAAATCTGATATCACCCTGGCCCAGGCCAAACTCAACGAGCAACAACACAGCTACCAAACGCTAAAAAATTCTAATCAGCTAGCTCTGCTCAAAGATCAACAACAGTTAAAAAATACCGAGACTGATATAGTCTCGCTCAAATCTGAAATAGCCCAAAATGAAACTCAAATCAGCTCACTAAAAATTCAACTTTCACAGAGAATGATCAAAGCCACCACCGATGGCACGATCTTTCAGTTGCCTATTAGAAGAGCTGGGGCGGTCTTACAACCTGGCACAACTATTGCTGAAATTGCTCCTAAAAATTCTGTTTTGGTTCTCAGAGCACTACTACCTACCGATCAAAACCGCTTTCTCAAAATTGGCCAGCTAGCCAAGCTGAAATTTGATGCCTATCCTTACCAAGACTATGGCTTTATTTCTGGTAAATTGCTGCGAATTTCGCCAACTTCTACTGAACTAGAGACAAGTAAAGGTAAGCTCAATGTCTATCAAATAATAATCGGGTTGAATCAACATTGCATACCCAAAGCTAATCAGTGCGTTGCGCTAAGAGCTGGTGATACTGCTACCGCTGAGATAGTCACAGGTCAAAGAAAGATCATTGACTATGTATTAGATCCCTTTAAACGTCTAAGTCAAGACGGCTTGAAACTATAAATCACTACAAAAAAATGAATCAAATTACCATCAATGCCCAAGATATTTTGCGCCAAGTGAAGCTCTCAGGAAAATTACCCGAGATGGTCCGATCATCTCTAGTACAAAAGAGCATTGCCCAAACCATTACTGAGCTAGATATCCAAAATACGCCAGAGCAGCTCCAGCAGTTTGCCGATCAATTTCGCTTAATGAATGGCTTAAATACTGCTAAAGATACTAATAGTTGGCTGGCAAGTAATGGCTTTTCTCCTTTGGATTTTGAGGCTTTAATCCAATTTCAATTGAACTGTTTTAAATTGAGCGAAAAACTCTTTAAAAATAAAATCAAAGATTATTACCTGCAAAATCAATTGGACTACCGTGGTGTTGTCCTTTATGAGGTGATTTTAGAAGATGAGGATTTAGCTATTGAGCTATATCTTTCAATCAGGGGCAATGAAACAGGTTTTTTTGAAGTTGCCCATCGTTACAATAGCCAAGAGGAACTAAGACGTCAAGGCGGCTATCAAGGAATTCTCTATCGCAAGGATCTAGCGGCCGAAATTTCAGCCCCAGTCTTTAGTTGCCAAGCGCCTTGTTTGCTCAAGCCGATAGTTACATCCAAAGCAACTCATTTAATCTATGTAGAAGAATTCATTGAGCCAGAGCTAAATGAAAATACGGAAATGGCTGTTGCTGGCGAATTGTTTAACCAATGGTTGAGCGGGATGATTGAGCAAATTGATTATCAAGTTGAACTTAATGGCTTTTAATTAGAGGAAAACCCAGAGATTCTCTTTGCTCAAGGTACAGATGGGCTACTTCTCTGGCTAAGCCTCTAATTCTGCCTATATAGCGTGTACGCTCAGTTACGGCAATTACCCCCCTAGCATCGAGTAGGTTAAAACTATGCGAGCATTTAAGTACATAGTCAAGAGCTGGGGCTACTAATTCTTTTTTGATTAACTGTTTAGCTTCTTGTTCATATATGGTAAATAGATTCAAAAGCAGCTCGGGATCTGATGCCTCAAAATTATAGGTACATTGCTCTATCTCATTTTGTAGATAAATTTCACCATATTTGATCTTTTCATTCCATTGGATCTTATTGATAGCATCTACCTCCTGGAGGTACATAGCCAGTCGCTCTAGACCATAGGTGATTTCAATAGATACAGGACGGCAGTCGATTCCACCGCATTGTTGAAAATAGGTAAATTGGGTGATCTCCATTCCATCTAACCAGACTTCCCAACCTACTCCCCAAGCTCCAAGGGTTGGAGATTCCCAATTATCCTCTACAAAGCGTATATCGTGATCTTGGGGATTAATTCCCAGAGCGCGCAGAGAATCGAGATAAATTTCTTGGATATTCTCGGGATTGGGCTTAATTAGTACTTGATATTGGAAATAATGCTGGAAGCGGTTAGGATTTTCCCCATAACGTCCATCAGTAGGTCTGCGGCAAGGTTCAATATAGGCAACAGCCCAAGGCTCAGGACCAATAGCTCGCAAAAAAGTATGGGGGCTCATGGTTCCTGCTCCTTTTTCTGTATCATAAGGCTGGGCAATCAGACAGCCCCGCTCGCTCCAGAATTTATTAAGTTCAGAGATGATGGACTGAAATGTAATAGACATAATATTTTTTAAGGTAATTAAGCTTTAAATCTATTCAACAATAGAGAATTCAAGACCACTAGGATTGAGCTACTAGCCATAAAAGCTCCAGCAAGAGCAGGCCCCAAATGGAAATAAGGAAGAGCTACACCTGCAGCCAGGGGAATAAACAAAAGATTATAACCAAAAGCAAAGGCTAAATTTTGCTGAATCTTGCTAAAGGTTGCTTGACTCAATTCTAAAGCAACCAGGACATCAGATAAATTATGCCTCATCAGGATCACATCAGCTACCTGTTGGGTAATATCACTCGCTCCAGCTAGAGAAATACCGAGATCGGCTTGAGCTAGAGCTGGGGCATCATTGATACCATCACCAATCATCCCTACAGTGTTTTTTTGCTCTTGTAATTTTGCAACAATTTGGGCTTTTCCTTGCGGAGTGATGCTGGCGTATACTTGCTCAATGCCCAGTTTATCAGCAATTTTTTGAGCTACTGCAATTTGGTCTCCTGTAGCTAGGACAACTTGGATTCCCCTGGATTTGAGTTTTTGTACTGTTTCTTCGGCCTCCGGGCGCAGTATATCAACTAGAGCTAGAATTCCTATAATATTTTCCCCTTGGCTCACATAGACTAAGGTTTTTCCTTGTTCTGCCAAAGAGATGCTCTTTTCTCGTAAATCCTCAGTTAAATCTATACCGTGATCTTGGAGAAGCTGTTTATTGCCCACTAAAACTTGTTGAGTGTCAATCTGGGCGATGATTCCTCTGCCAGGTTGGTTGCTAATTTGATCTACTTTAATAAGGCTTATATTGCGCTCTTTGGCAGCCTCTTGCATAGCAATTCCGTAGGGATGATTGATTTGAGCACTTGAGGCTATTTGCAGCAGTTTCTCAGATGATATTCCCTCAATAGGTAAATAGTCAGTGATAGTAGGTCGCCCCAGGGTCAAGGTACCTGTTTTATCAAAGATTAGTACATTTAACTGCCTGAGTTTTTCTAAAATATCTCCGCCTTTGATGAGTATACCTTTTTGGGCTGCAATACCAGTACCAACTAGAATTGCAGTAGGAGTAGCAAGGCCCAAGGCGCAAGGGCAAGCTATCACCAAAACCGAGATAGCCAACTTCAAGCTCAACAGCAAGGGAGAAGAAGAAGAAGAAATATTCTGGTGGTGGTGCGCTCCTAATGGGAGAGAGATAACTAGACTGCCTCGCCAGAGCCAATAAGCAAAAGTCAAAGCCGCAGCGCTCATCACGCCATAGGTGAAATAACCTGCCACTTTATCTGCTAACTGCTGAACCGGAGCCTTGCGAGCTTGAGCGGTTTCAACTGCTTCTACTATCTGGGCTAAGGTGGTTTGTGAGCCAATGCGCTCTACTTGGACAATAATGGTACCACTTTGGTTGAGTGAGCCACCTACAACTATATCTCCAAAGCTTTTGGCAACAGGAATTGATTCACCAGTGAGCATTGATTCATCTAATGTGGTGCTTCCTACCAGTATTCGACCATCTACAGGAATCTTTTGCCCTGGTAAAATCTTGACCAAATCACCCAATTTAATTTGCTCGATGGGTACTTCAATACTTTCAGCTTCTAAGCTGCTACCATCTAAGACTAAACTTGCTAATTTGGGCTGGAGTGAGATTAGATTGGTCAATGAACTTTTGGCTCGGTTTCTGGCAGATTTTTCAATAGTTCTACCAAGGAGAATAAATCCCAAAAGCATTACTGGTTCTTCAAAAAAACATTCCCAACCTAATTTGGGAAATAGCCAGGCGATCAAACTGGCAAAATAAGAACTCAAAGCCCCAAGAGCAACCAGCGAATTCATATTAGGACTGCTGTGCAACAATCCTTTGATTCCTTCTAGGATAATAGAGCGACTAGTATAGCTCAAGGCAATGGTCGCTAAAGCCCAATGCAGTTGAATACTTCCTAGATAGGGAATATGTGGCCCGCCCAGATGCTCAAGATGACCAACGCCTGAAAGTATAACTAACAACAGTGCCAAAACAAGATTACTCGAGTCTTCTTGTTGGTTAGAGTTAATCTGCGGCTGATTGAGACTCCTTAGCTGAGTGGGAAAACCATTAGCGGTGAGTTTTTGCGCTAGATCTTCTGGTTGCACCAATGAAGGGCTATATTCAATGATTGCTATCTCGGTTACCAGATTGACATTGGCTTTAGCAACTCCTGAGTGCTGTTCAAGTTGCCTTTCAACGGCAGCTACGCAGCCAGCACACTTCATCCCTCCTACTTCTAATATTGTCTTGGCAAGATGCTCTACTTGTTCACTCACGCTTTATAGGGTTTTGCACTTAATGTATATATATTAATTATAAAGATCCCGCCTTGGCGAGATCTTTGATTTATCACACAAACGAGCTAGCTACTGCCTCTAGTTGACAGCATAAGCCACTTTAAGCGCCCAAACAATCAGCGCAACTATAGAGCTCAAGACAACAAAAGCTGTAATACCTATGACTAGGGGTTGATCAGCTCCGTCAAATTTCATAATTCCACGATTAAGATCAGACATAAGTTTTATCTAATTTAGGGTATCTACATATTTAAAGATAGCGAATAACTCGAAATTAGCAACAATATTTCTGCAAGGGCCGCTAGAATTAACATTAGTCAATCTTCTATGATAGATAAAGCAATAAAAGTTAATCAAACTTCATGGATTCCCTCGCAAAGTTACTAAAAAATACTGTTTTATTGGGCAACGAGCCATCTTGGGAGCTGCTAGGAATTTTGACAGTATATTTTGTCCAAGGTGTCCTGGGTCTTGCCCGATTGGCAATCAGTTTTTTTTTAAAAGATGAATTGGGTTTAGATCCAGCCCAGATGGCCGCGCTGCTGGGTATATCTGCTTTTCCTTGGGTAATTAAGCCTCTATTTGGTTTTCTCTCAGATGGTTTGCCTTTATTTGGCTATCGTCGGCGTTCTTATTTGATTTTTTCTGGCATTTTGGGAGCTTTAGCCTGGCTTGCCCTGGCTACGATAGTTCATAGCGCCTGGGCTGCTACAGTCTGCATAGTTACCAGTTCACTTTCGGTGGCTGTTGCCGATGTGATTGTTGACTCGGTAGTAGTAGAGAGAGCCAGGGGAGAATCCATGGAAAAAGCTGGCTCTTTGCAATCAATATCCTGGGCAGTTTCTGCTTTTGGCGGCCTTGTGACTGCTTATCTTAGCGGCTGGCTACTTGAGCACTATGGCACTAGGGTGATTTTTGCTATCACTGCTGCTTTTCCCTTGTTGGTATGCCTAGTCTCAGTTGTCATTAATGAAAAGACTATTAAATCAACAGAGGTTTTTCCACCTAAACAGCAGATTAGTCAGATTTGGAAAACCCTTAAACAAAAAGAAATTTTCTTACCAACATTGTTTGTCTTCATCTGGCAGGCAACTCCTAGTGCTGATTCTGCCTTTTTTTACTTTTCTACTAATGAGCTAGGCTTTGGAGCGGAGTTTTTAGGTAGAGTCAGGCTGGTTACCAGTCTGGCCGCGCTATTAGGGATATGGGCTTATCAAAAATTTTTGAAATCCATACCATTTAGAGTGATTTTGGGCTGGAGTATATTGGCTTCTTGCCTGTTGGGTATGACCACTTTGCTATTGGTAACTCATGCTAATCGAAGCTTGGGTATCAATGACTATTGGTTCAGTTTAGGTGACAGTTTAATCTTAACTGTCATGGGACAGATTGCTTTTATGCCAGTGTTGGTACTTTCAGCCCGGCTTTGTCCTGCGGGCATTGAGGCGACTTTTTTTGCCCTTTTGATGTCTATCTGGAATCTTTCGGGCTTGGTCTCTAGTGAAGGGGGCGCTCTGTTGACTCATTGGTTAGGTGTAACTGAAAATAACTTTGATCATCTCTGGCTATTGGTTCTTATTACCAATCTTTCTACTTTGCTGCCACTGGTTCTAATCAAATGGCTTCCGGAAAATGATCCTCAAATTACTACTGTTTTACCACCAGCTGAAGTATTTGAATCCCATTCTCTTTATCCCCAATTTATTGCTGAAACTGAACTTTTAATTACTGAAAACAATGACTAACTACACTATTGAAGATTGGGCTGCTGGCTATATTTCCCAAGAGCAAGAGTATGATTACCTGATTGAGGATATTGAAGGTGAAATTCCTTCTAGTCTTAAGGGCACTCTTTTTCGCAATGGTCCTGGACTTTTGGATATTGGAGATACCCCACTGCGCCACCCATTTGATGGAGATGGGATGATCTCACGCTTTACTTTTGAAAATGGTAAGGCTCATTGTCTCTCTCGCTACGTTCATACTGAAGGCTATCTCAAGGAGCGCTCAGCCAAAACTGTGCTCTATCGTGGGGTTTTTGGGACTCAAAAGCCTGGCGGCTGGCTTAGTAATATCTTTGATGTCAACCTCAAAAACATTGCCAATACCAATATATTGTACTGGGCAGGGCGACTACTGGCTCTTTGGGAAGCAGCCGAGCCCTATAGATTAGATCCAAAGACCCTAGATACCCTAGGTATAGATTATCTAGATGGACTGTTAAAAAAAGGAGATCCTTTTTCTGCCCATCCACGCATTGATCCTGATGGACCTACTTTGGTGAATTTTGCCCTCAAAGCTGGCCTTACCAGTCAATTGACTATCTATGAATTTGAGAAAAGTGGAAAGCTGATTGCTACTCATGCTCACAAAATACCAGGTTTTTGCTTTATTCACGATTTCATAATCACTCCAAATTATGCGATCTTTTTGCAAAATCCGGTAAATTTCAACCTGTTTCCCTTTCTGTTTGGACTGCGTGGTGCTGGTGAATGCGTAGAGTTTCAACCAGAAAAAACTACCAAGATCATAATTATTCCTCGCAAAATTCCCTATGACAATGTCCAGACTCTCGAAGTTCAAGCAGGTTTTATTTTTCATCATGCCAATGCCTATGAAACGGCTGACGGTATCTGCCTTGATTCAATCTGCTATGAGTCTTTACCTGCTGTAGAGCCTGATGCTGATTTTCGTCAGACTGATTTTAGTAAAGTAGCCCCAGGTCAGCTATGGCGATTTAACCTCAATTTAGCTCAAAAAAGTGTCAGTAAAAAATTGCTTGAGCCTAATTGCTGTGAGTTTCCTACCCTCAATAAAGACTATCTAGGTAGGCAATATCGTTACCTTTATTTAGGTAGCGCAGATTCAGCCCTAAAGCAAAACGCCCCTTTGCAGAGAATTTTAAAAATAGATCTAGTCACAGGTGAGCAAAAGGCTATTTCTTTTGCTCCAAGAGGTTTTGTTAGTGAGCCAATCTTTGTAAATGATCCTGCTAGGGCAGAGGCTGAAGATAGCGGATGGGTTTTGAGCGTTGTCTACAATGCATCTAGAAGTGCAAGTGATCTGGTAATTATCAATGCTCAAGATATGAGCTTAGTTGCAACTTTACATCTCAAGCACCATATACCTTATGGCCTTCATGGCAGTTGGGTGGATGAGTGTTTCACTTAATTGTTGTGAATTTGACTGTTTTTAAGTCTATTATCATTACAGAGATTTTTTTATTTTGATTTAGAGGTTTGAGAGATGAAACTAGAACATTTACCTAGTATAGATCAAGGCTATCTAGATAGTCTTCTGGAAAAATATGCTGATGCTTATAAAACCGCTAAGCCTTTTCCTCATATTATCATGGACAATTTTTTGCCAGATCCGAGCATTCTAGATCGAATCTTAGAAGAGTTTCCAGCTCCAGATACTTCTTATTGGCAAAGGTTTAACAATGAGAATGAAAAGAAATTGGCTTCATCTTCTGAATCTATGATGGGAGATAATACCAGAGCTCTTCTATACTATTTGAACTCTTCAACATTCATTAGCTTTGTAGAGAAACTTACCGGAATTTCTGGTATCATCCCAGATCCTCATTTTGCTGGCGGAGGACTACATAGGATTCAAAGAGACGGTCTTTTGAAACTTCATGTTGATTTTAATAAGCACAGTAGATTAAATCTAGATCGTAGATTAAATATATTAATTTATCTCAATAAAGATTGGCTAGAAGAATATGGCGGCTATCTGGAACTTTGGGATGAAAATTTGACCAGTTGTCAGCAAAAGATTCTGCCTATTTTTAACCGCTGTGTTATTTTTAGTACAACTGACTTTTCCTATCATGGCCATCCAGATCCTCTCAATTGCCCTGAAAATAGAGCTCGTCAGTCTCTTGCGCTCTACTATTACACTAACGGTCGACCTGCTGAGGAAGTTACAGGTTCTCATTCGACCGTATTTAAAGCTCGCCCGAATGAGGTGATAGAACAAGAGAGTCAATCAGGACTTAAGGATATGATTAAAAAATTTGTTCCACCAATTTTAATAGATCTAAAAAATAGCCTGAAAGATTAATTGTATTTACTAACAATAATAGCCCATAGACTATGGGCTATTATTGTTAGTAAACTTCTATAGTTTCTTCCATGAAGCGAGTAACTTTGAGTCTCTACCAAATCTCTGGTTTAAAATTATCTTTATTAATATAAGCAATATTTTAATACTATCCTAAGGGGTATAAGAATTTATTTAATACATATATACTATGTATAACAATATGTGGCTTTTTGGCCAAGATTATAGCGAAATCTTGGCTATAATCTTTTTTTTTGTAGCATAAGGAGGAATTCTATGCTCAAACGTTCAATTTTAATCGCCGGCTTGTCAATTGGCTCTCTTTCTTTGGCAAATCAAGGTGCGCATGCTCTGAGCTGGACTTGGTCTCTAGTTGATAGTAATGGTCAAACTTCCTCTGGTACTTTTACTACAGATGGGTTTTCTTACCAAGCCGGAATAACTTATACTATCTCTGCTATCACCGGAACTTCCAACATTAATCAAACAGGACAAACTATTGCTAATATTATTGATTATGTGGGCGCTAGTAATACTCTCCAATGGGATGGTACCAATTCATCACCATTAATTAGTAATATCGATGGAATTTCATGGAATAACACCGATGGTACTTTCGTAATTATTTATTATTCATTTAGTGGTTACAGTGGAGTTGATTCAACTAGTACCACCTATGCGAGTACTAATCCATCAATCACATCTTCTACCTTAACTCCAGCGGCATCTACTCCAGTACCCTTTGAATTTTCTCCTGAGCAGGGTTTTATTTTAGGTGTTCCTCTATTTTTGGGCTTGAGAAAGCTTAAGAAAAAGAGAGCTTAGAGCCACTTGTCCCTAAAGTCCCGGATCCCACAAAGGACGAGGAACTTTGAATCTCTACCAAATCTCTGGTCTAAAACCATCTTTATTAATAATAGCTACAGTATCCCCGCTAGGTTTAATCACGAATAATCCTTTTTTATAGCCGTAGCGATCTACTCCTCTATCTATTTCAATACCAGCAACTGCCCCGTATACTTGATAATTTTTATAATGCGGAAAAGCTAATTTAAATTTAGGTAATTTTTCCAGGAATTCATCTACATCATCTTTTGATAATCTGGATTTACATTCGACTAAAACTAGTTCGGTTTCATCTACTGCCATAATATCAATTTCCATAGAAAATTCATCTCTTTTAGATTCTAATCGGGGATGAACTTCTTTAACATCAATGCCTTTTGCTTGGAATAGTTTGATAACTGCTGGCTCTACTAGTTCTTCAACAAATCGGCCCCATCTGGTAGTTAGACTATCTACTGCTTTGCTTGTTCTTTCTACGGTTTTTTCAAGCTTGGCAATACCACGCTTGAGCTCTTCCATAGTGCGATCTGCTTCTGCTTTGCGTCGCTCATCTTCTGCTTTAGATTCAGCAAATAAACGATCTATTTCAACTGCCCGTCGCTCTGCTTCAGCTTGAGAAGCTCTAAAGAGTTCGTAAATATCTTCAATGGTTACTGGTTTACTCATTGATTTAGATTTGCTCACATATTTTTAATTATAAGCAATATTTTAATACTATTTAAACTCACACACCCTTTTTGGGACTCAATATGTAGTTTATACGTACGATATTTTACTGTACTATTTTGATGAAGTTTTCTGTTTCTCTAGGACTTGCATCACTTTTACTTTTCAGAACCTATCGATTAAGGTGATGGCTATTTCGAGTTTTTTGTGAAAGCCAAATCTACTCAAGATAATTGACATTTGACAGAAGATCAATGAACAAATAATGAGTTACCAGAAAGTACACTATAAGTAGTATTAATAGTAAGTAACCAAATGATACTTGATACTAATGCGCACAATGAAACTAAGAGCTTTACACTACTGATATCTAGTCTCGACTTCAATTTGGTAAATACGCCTCTAAATACAATTTGTACAAGCTGAATAATAAAACAGGCAATCACCTCAATCAATACAGCAATTAGAATTTTAGAAATCCCAAAACTCTCCGCAATTTTAACGAAAATTTTTACCTGTTCATATAAAAAAATTGACATCGATGGAGCTAATATAAGCGGTATAAAAATTGTACTTTTGGAATTGAAAAACATCTTAGCCATCAAATTAAATATAGCCACCATATAAATCAATAACCAAAAAAGAAATACAATATTTATATCACTTGAATTTATTGGAAAACCATCAAGTATGGTTAAAGCAGCAATATTAGTAACAAGCCAAATGGCAGAGAGAAAAAAATTGTGAAATACCTCTAAGTGATTTAAAGTGTCTTTATCTTTTCTCAATTGAAGCTTACTAAATACAATTTTCATACGCTGGACAATCAACCAACCAATAACAAAAATTAAAGCTGCTATTAAAACCTTTATTTCAGCGAGAATTTTTATCTGTTTTAGAAATACATTGGAAACATTTAAAACTGCAAGTAGTCTAAAAAAATAGTCAATAGCACAAAAGTAAAGAACATTGGATCTAGACAAGAAATCATAATAAAAGTTATTTCTTTCTAGAAATTCAGCATCAAAGTAACGCAAAATAGATTTGGAGAAGAAATTTATATAATAAAAAACATTTATCTCTGGCAATCCTCTCTTAACTAAGATGCAAATAAAAACAATATGATGGAGAATAATCCACGTATTTACTACTGCCAAAAACATGACAATCCATCTAGCAAAATCGAGTAAATTCACGATAAGCTTCCTGTTTTAATTTCACTTTTTGCCTTTATTCAACAGCAGATCTGAGAATATATTTTCCCGATTGTCTTGGATCTTTAGAAGAAACAAGTAAGAGATAATTTCCATCTTTAGGAATTTCTAGGGCAATTGCCGCGCCAAAATCTCCTGGACCTAGATCTTTTTGAGCTGATTTTAAAACCGGCTCAAAACTCCCATCTTCTTGTAAGTAGAACAATACTAAAAGTGGTTCAAATTCTTTACTATTCATTAATACAGCAACTTTTTGTCCTGCTTTGGCCTTAAATACATAGTGATCACAATAATTGGCTACAGCTTTGGCTGGTCTACAATCTTTTTCGCTCAACTGACGCTGTATAGGCTGACCATTGGTAGGCAATAGAGATATATTGTTTGCTTGATTGAGGGTAGAAACAGAGGAAATATTTCCGCGTTGAATATCCTTGATAAAATTTTGCAGAACATCAACAGAGATAGCAAAGTTGATTCCACTATTGGTAGTAATATCTTGAGATCCATAAACAGGAGAGCTAACATCTACATTGGAATTTATCCCAACAACATCTCCCTGTGAATTTAACAAAGGACCACCTGAATTTCCATGATTGATATTCGCACTATGTTGAATCTTATGTTTTTTGTAATCAATGCGATTAATAGTACCCTGGGTGAAACTATTTTGATATTCTTCATTCAGAGGTGTACCAATAGCAAAGACAGATTCGCCAACTTTTATTGAACTAGAATCAGCTAGATTCAGATATGGTAGTTTTTTTTGAGAATAGATGCGCAAAACTGCTAAATCAACTCCACCTTTAGCAAATCCCATCACATCAGCAGATACTTGGTGTCCATCAGAAAACTTAACTGTGGCCACGCTAGGACCATCTTCTAGCACATGAGCATTGGTGATAATCAAGCCATCATCACTAATTAGGAAACCAGAACCCCATTGATTGTTTATTTTGATCATCACAACTGACGGGTTGGCTTTTTGAAAAACTCGAGTACTAATTTGATCTTGAATTGACTCTGCTTGAGCAGAAAAAGGTTGACTGGTTAATTGTTGCTGTAATAACTCTTTAGCTGAAATAGTAGCTAACAATGTGGAAAGTCCCAGATTTAGGATTAGTTTAGTGTTCATTGTGTACCTCGATTGGTGAATTCTGTTTAATATATCGACCTGGTTTAGTCGATTATGCAATTTATTCCAGAAAGTCTCATTACTGCCCTAATGCTTTTAAAACCAGCATTGCTTTGTTATACTGCTCTGCATTTCCTTGTTGATTAAATAGTTCGGCAGCATTTTTTAAATCAGCGATAGCTTGTGGATATTGGTTTGAGAGCAAGAAAAGCTGTGCTCGATAGAAATAGGCTTTAGCAAATTTAGGATCAACTTCAATTGCTTTGCTGTAATCTGCTAGAGCCTGTGGATATTGTTTGGACTTTTGGTAAAGCCATCCCCTATAGAAATAGGCCTTGGCATATTTAGGATCAACTTCAATTGCTTTAGTGTAATTAGTTAGAGCTTCTGGATATTGCTCTAATGCATAGTATACTTCTGCTCTTGCAAAATAAGCTTCAGCGTTTTTAGGATTAAATTCAATCGCTTTGTTGAAATCTGCTAGAGCCTGTGGATATTGTTTTAACAAAGCATAAGCCTGCGCGCGATATAGATAAGCATCAGCATATTTAGGATTCAATTCAATCGCTTTGTTGAAATCTGCTAAAGCCTGTGGATATTGGCTCAATAATTTGTACAATTGTCCCCGATTTAAAAAAGACAATGATGCAGTAGGATTAAGTTCAATTGCTTTGTTGTAATCTGCTAATGCTTGAGGATATTGACTTGATGCGGTATGCAACATTGCTCTTAAAGTATAAGCTTCACTTTTTTTAGGATCAAGTTCAATTGCTTTATCGATATCAGCTAATGCTTGAGGATATTGTCTCAAACCAAGATAATAGATAAGTGCTTTATTTAGGTAAAATTTATATTTTTTTATTAAGCTTTCACCATCATAATGTTGATTATCAGCAGAAAGCTCAATAGCGCGATCTAATACTTCTAAGGCTTTAGGAAAATTAGACAGATTTGTATAGGCTAAATATTGATTAGTAAAAATACTGCTGTGGAGCTCAATATTGTAGTTAGCAGAAGAAGGAGAAGGTAATGTCTTGAGGGCTTGATCTAAAGCTGTGATTGACTGTTGATATTGTTTATTGTTAGCCAAAGCTACTCCCTTACCATACCAAGCTAGATAAGTAACTTGAGGATTGTTCTGTTCAATAGCTTTATCAAAAGCCTTATCTGCCTCTTGATATTTTCCCAATCGCCACAACTGGTTTCCCCTTTCTAACCAAACTTCAGCCGGGGCGTTGGTTTTTGGTACTTCTACTTTCAATATACTTTTATTGATATCTGTAATCTGCTGCTGAGACAAGGCAGGAGCTTTACTATCACCTAAACTCAGTAGTTGCCGATTGAGCTTTAATCTCTCTGATAAGTTCATCAGAGTACTTGCCGGGATGCCCAAGCTATAACCCAACTGAACTGTATTAGATACTAGGCTAGAACCCTCATGAATCAGAACGTTAGCTCCTTCTGCTTGACCATGAATACCAATTACCCGGCCAGCAGAATCTAAAACAGGTCCTCCACTCATTCCACCATAGGTAATACTAGTATATACTAACTCATAGCCTCCAGCTAGTGAACTGGTACTCTTTACTGTTTTATCATTAAGCCCCACAACTTCTGCTATCTTCAAATTATTATTACTGTCTTGTCTGATTGAGGCTAATCCCTGTTGCTTTTCAAGTGCTTTTCCTCCACTAAATAGCCATTGGGAATTAATCTGTCCTTTTATTTTGGGAAAACCAGCTACAAAGACAAAATCACTTTCATTGGGATTGTAATTAACCAAGATGGCTACATCATATTTTTGTTCGCTTTGAAATTTAACTACCGCTAGATCTACTCCTTCTTCTTGAATGATGCTATTTGGGTTAACCTCATATTTTTTGCCATCGGGCGCTAGTATTTGATAGCTCAAATTTGCACAGTTTTGGTTAGTGCTAGTTTTCTGGCAAACAACATGAGCGGCGGTTAAAACAGTATAAGTGTTGCCATCTTTGGCTATGATCACACCAGAACCATTAGTTTCAGAGCTACTGTCGATTCTTACTGTAAATCCCTTGGCTTTGGCTTCTAAAGTACCTAACCACCCTTGCAGTGGAGCAGTTGCTATTGCAGTATTAGCAGCAGGAAGAGGTAATCCATAACTAGTAAGAATTTCGGGTTTAACATAGGCTAAAGCTGTATTAATAGGAATACCCCAATTAGCCTTTCTCATCTGTTCTATTTCGTTTTTACTTGGCTTGCTTCCATCTTCATAATCATAGTTATTGAATATGGGAAAAGCAGTGCGCCCATTGATAGCGACCAATTCATCATCTAGAAAAACAGGACCACCACTCATTCCCTGGGCAATTTCTCCACTATAGGGTAGCTGATAACCCTCTTTAAGAGAGGCTTTTGGTAGTTGTTGGATAGTTACCTCAATAGAGCTAAACTCTTTTGATTGGCTTGGATAACCTGTTGCGGAGAGCTCTATCCCAGTATCTAATCCACTGCCTAGAGAAATTTGCTTAGCTATTTTAGCGATGGCGTAGGTTTTATTGGTGGTAAATTCTAAAAGAGCAAGATCTTTATCCTTAGCCAAGCTATTGGGTATAGCTTTAGCACTATGGAGCTCTCCATCATCAGTTTGCACCTGAATATTTTGGCGAGCTTGAATTACATGAAGTGCAGTCAAGATCAAATAGGTGTTATTTCTTTTACCAATTATCACCCCTGAACCTGAATTTCCCTCAGTTATAATTCGCACTGTGACTTTTTTCTGGCTTATCAACAGATTTGAATCTGTATTGGCAGAACTTTGCGCAATGATTGTATGTTGTTTGTGATCATTAAAGCCATAGGACAAATTAGCTTTGATCACACCTGATAAGAGGAGCAAACTTAGGATTAGTTTAGTATTCATTGTTTACCTCCATTGGTGAATTCTGTTTTATAACTCGACCTAGTTTAATCGATTATGTAATTTATTCTAGAAGGTCTCATTACTGTCCTAATTCTTTTAGAATAGACATTGCTTTGTTATACTGTTCTATATTTCCTTGTTGATGAAATAGTTCGGCAGCAGTTTTTAAATCAGCGATAGCTTGTTGATATTGACCTAACATATAGTGTGTTCGTGCTCTTTCAAAATAAGCTAGAGCAAATTTAGGATCAAGTTCAATTGCTTTGCTGTAATCTGCTAGAGCTTGTGGATATTCATCTAATATGGTGTGCAACAATCCCCTATTGTAATAGGCGTCAGTTTTAGGATCGAGTTCAATTGCTTTGCTGTAATCAGCTAGAGCTTGTGGATATTGTTTAGAATCTTGGTAAATCAATCCCCTATTGTAATAAGCGTTAGCAAATTTAGGATCAAGTTCAATTGCTTTGCTGTAATCTGCTAGAGCCTGTGGATATTGTTTAGAATCTTGGTAAAGGCCTCCCCTATTGTAATAGGCGTCAGTTTTAGGATCGAGTTTAATCGCTTTGCTGTAATCAGCTAGAGCCTGTGGATATTGTTTAGAATCTTGGTAAAACAATCCCCTATTGTAATAGGCGTTAGCAAATTTAGGATCAAGTTCAATTGCTTTGCTGTAATCAGCTAGAGCTTGTGGATATTGTTTAGAATCTTGGTAAAGCAATCCCCTATTGTAATAGGCGTTAGCAAATTTAGGATCAAGTTCAATTGCCTTGCTGTAATCAGCTAGAGCTTGTGGATATTGTTTAGAATCTTGGTAAAACAATCCCCTATTGTAATAGGCGTTAGCAAATTTAGGATCAAGTTCAATTGCCTTGCTGTAATCAGCTAGAGCTTGTGGATATTGTTTAGAATCTTGGTAAAGCAATCCCCTATTGTAATAGGCTGTAGCAAATTTAGGATCAAGTTCAATCGCTTTGTTGCAATCAGCTAGAGCTTGCGGATATTGCCCTAACATATAGTGTGTTCGTGCTTTTTCCAAATAAGCTTGAGCATCTTTGGAATCAAGTTCAATTGCTTTGCTGTAATCAGCTAGAGCCTGTGGATATTGCCTTAACATATCAGCTGAAATACTAGCTAACAATGTGGAAAGTCCCAGAGTTAGGATTAGTTTAGTATTCATTGTTTACCTCGATTGGTGAATTCTGTTTAATATATCGACCTGGTTTAGTCGATTATGCAGTTTATTCCAGAAGGTCTCATTACTGTCCTAATTCTTTTAGAATAGACATTGCGTTGTTATACTGTTCTGTATTTCCTTGTTGATTAAATAGTTCGGCAGCAGTTTTTAAATCAATGATAGCCTGTGGATATTGCTTTAATATGGTATACAAACTTCCTCTTAGTAAATAGGCGTCAGCATATTTAGAATCAGATTCAATTGCTTTGCTGTAATCTGCTAGAGCTTGTGGATATTGCCCTAACATATAGTGTGTTTGTGCTCTTTCCAAATAAGCTGGAGCATATTTAGGATTAAGTTCAATCGCTTTGTTGAAATCTGCTAGAGCTTGTGGATATTGTTTAGACTTTCGGTAAAGGAATCCCCTATTGAAATAGGCTATAGCATCTTTGGAATTAAGTTCAATTGCTTTGCTGTAATCTGCTAGAGCTTGTGGATATTGCCCTAACATATAGTGCGCTTGGCCTCTTCCCGAATAAGCATCAGCATATTTAGGATTCAATTCAATCGCTTTGTTGAAATCTGCTAGAGCTTGTGGATATTGTTTAGAATCTTGGTAAATCAATCCCCTATTGAAATAAGCGTTAGCATATTTAGGATCAAGTTCAATTGCTTTGCTGTAATCAGCTAGAGCCTGTGGATATTGTTTAGAATCTTGGTAAAGCACGCCCCTATTGTAATAGGCTTTAGCAAATTTAGGATCAAGTTCAATTGCTTTGCTGTAATCTGCTAGAGCTTGTGGATATTGTTTAGAATCTTGGTAAATCCATCCCCTATTGTAATAAGCGTTAGCAAATTTAGGATCGAGCTCAATTGCTTTGCTGTAATCAGCTAGAGCCTGTGGATATTGTTTAGACTTTTGGTAAACCAATCCCCGATTTAAATAGGCTGGAGCATATTTAGGATCAAGTTCAATCGCTTTGTTGTAATCTGCTAGAGCCTGTGGATATTGATTTGATATCATATGCAACAATCCTCTTAAACCATAAGCTTGAGCCAATTTAGGATCAAGTTCAATCGCTTTGTTCAAATCTGCTAGAGCTTGTGGATATTGTCTCAAAACAAGACAATAGATAAATGCTCTATTTATATAAAATTTATATTTTTTTATTAAGCTTTCACCATCATAATGTTGATTATCAGCAGAAAGCTCGATAGCGCGATCTAATACTTCTAAGGCTTTAGGAAAATTAGATAAATTTGTATAAGCCAAATATTGATTAGTAAAAATACTGCTGTGGAGCTCATTACTGTAGTTAGCAGAAGAAGGAGAAGGTAATGTCTTTAGGGCTTGATCTAAAGCTGTGATTGACTGTTGATATTGTTTATTGTTAGCCAAAGCTACTCCCTTACCATACCAAGCTAGATAAGTAACTTGAGGATTGTTCTGTTCAATAGCCTTATCAAAAGCCTTATCTGCCTCTTGATATTTTCCCAATCGCCACAACTGGTTTCCCTTTTCTAACCAAACTTCAGCCGGGGCGTTGGTTTTTGGCACTTCTACCCTCAATATGCTTTTATTAATATCTGTAATCTGCTGCTGAGACAAGGCAGGAGCTTTATTATCGCTTAAACTCAGTTTGAGCTTTAATCTTTCTGATAAGTTCATAAGAGTACTTGTCGGTATGCCCAAGCTATAACCCAACTGGACTGCATTAGATACTAGACTAGAACCCTCATGAATCAGAACGTTAGCTCCTTCTGCTTGACCATGAATACCAATTACCCGGCCAGCAGAATCTAAAACAGGTCCTCCACTCATTCCACCATAGGTAATGCTAGTATATACCAACTCATAGCCTCCAGTTGTCAGCGTATTAGCTTCTCCTGATGAAACACTAATACCAATATCGGTGATACCAGTATTTACCAACTCATAGTCTCCAGTTATTGGATTGATACTCTTTACTGTTTTATTATCTACCCCCACAACTTCTGCTATCTTCAAATAATCACTACTACCCTGTCTGATTGAGGCTAATCCCTGTTGCTTTTCAAGTACCTTTCCCCCACTAAATAGCCATTGGGAATTGTTCTGTCCTTTTATTTTGGGAAAACCAGCTACAAAGACAAAATCACTTTCATTGGGATTGTAATTAACCAAGGTGGCTACATCATATTTTTGTTCGCTTTGAAATTTAACTACCGCTAGATCTACTCCTTCTTCTTGAATGATGCTATTTGGGTTAACTTGATATCTTTTGCCATCGGGGGCTAGTATTTGATAGCTCAAATTTGCACAGTTTTGGTTAGTGCTAGTTTTCTGGCAAACAACATGAGCGGCAGTTAAAACAGTATAAGTGTTGCCATCTTTGGCTATAATCACACCAGAACCATTAGTCTCAGAGCTACTGTCGATTCTTACTGTAAATCCCTTGGCTTTGGCTTCTAAAGTAGCTAACCACCCTTGCAGTGGAGCAGTTGCTATTGCAGTATTAGCAGCAGGAAGAGGTAATCCATAACTAGTAAGAATTTCAGGTTTAACATAGGCTAAAGCTGTATTAATAGGAATACCCCAATTAGCCTTTCTCATCTGTTCTATTTCGTTTTTACTTGGCTTGCTTCCATCTTCATAGTCATAGTTATTGAATATGGGAAAAGCAGTGCGCCCATTGATAGCGACCAATTCATCATCTAGAAAAACAGGACCACCACTCATTCCCTGGGCAATTTCTCCACTATAGGGTAGCTGATAACCCTCTTTAAGAGAGGCTTTTGGTAGTTGTTGGATAGTTACCTCAATAGAGCTAAACTCTTTTGATTGGCTTGGATAACCTGTTGCGGAGAGCTCTATCCCAGTATCTAATCCACTGCCTAGAGAAATTTGCTTAGCTATTTTAGCGATGGCGTAGGTTTTATTGGTGGTAAATTCTAAAAGAGCAAGATCTTTATCCTTAGCCAAGCTATTGGGTATAGCTTTAGCACTATGGAGCTCTCCATCATCAGTTTGCACCTGAATATTTTGGCGAGCTTGAATTACATGAAGTGCAGTCAAGATCAAATAGGTGTTATTTCTTTTACCAATTATCACCCCTGAACCTGAATTTCCCTCAGTTATAATTCGCACTGTGACTTTTTTCTGGCTTATCAACAGAGTTGAATCTGTACTAGCAGAACTTTGGGCAATGATTGTGTTTTGTTTGTGATCATTAAAGCCATAGGACAAATTAGCTTTGATCACACCTGATAAGAGGAGCAAACTGGTGATTATCATTAGAGATCTTTTAGACATAGTAGGATGAGCAGAGAAAATAGATTGTTTACCTTAGGGCTGACAAGATGCAAAAGTACCTGCTGATTGAGTGCATTTGGGAGCGTCTGAATCTACCAGAGGCGCACTATCAAGCAATTGCTTCAAGGATACATAGGTATGACCACTAGAGCTCTGCATCAGCATATCGGAAGCTTTTCCAGTTAAAATACCCATCAACTGCTGAAGAACCAACTCTGGATTATCATTTGGTTTGATTGTAAAGAGTTGATTGTTCGAATTACAAGTTTGTCCTTCTTGAGATACCGCGCATATGACTGGATACCCTTGAACCTTGCCAGCAGTTAAAAGTGTGCGATTTTGATTAATTGCTTGTTGGAATTTGGGAGTTACCTCTTGACAGCGTTTTTGGGGATTCCAACCTTTTTTACTGAAATACTCAGATTTCCAGCCTATAATACGAACATTCCCCTGTCTTTCAGGAGACCAGGCCAAAGTTGCGGTGATTTTCATGCCAGTAGAATCGGTAATGGGCTTACAAAAAAAGGAAAACTGATTCGCTGATTGACTAAAGCTAGGCTTGATATTGCTAATCAAACCAGAGCAAAGCAGGCTAGATGAGATGAGTGCAAAGGATACTATTTTTTTAGTCATGGTCGGCTTAGTAATATAGTTCATTTTCTGTAATAATCTATCGTATTAAAAGTCAAAATAATGCAGATTAATGAAAAAAAAATATAAAAAAAAATTTATATTTGTATTAAAAAATGACTATAAAGTTTTTGCAGCAATGATTTCAAGCAATACGCTAGATAAGCATACACAAATAAATTTTATGAAAAGTGCATATATTTTATATATCGTTACGATAGATGATTTAGTTAGACTCCTGGATTTACAGGCAATAACGAGATGATAAAACGGACAACATTGGTTGAACAATTTTCAACCTTTATAGATTTTAGTTCAGAGCGTTGGATAATTGAGTACAAACTTCAGCAAAGAATGGAAAATTACTTACTGGCCGACTCATCACTAACTAGTACGGAATACTGGGGATTGTTTTTTCAACAAAAATGGTTAGCACAAGGAAAAAAACAAGATTTTTTTAGATCTCACCTTTATGCTTACCTCCAGGAGCCATGTTATTATATAGCCAAGGAAATCGAACATAATTACTACAATAAGCAATTTAGATACAATTGCGAAGATTATTTTAATCTAGGTGTTTTGGAATTTGATAAAATTCTCACTGATTTTAAACCAGGATTGAACACGCGACTATATCTTTTTGCCACTATCAGACTAAAATGGCGAATACTTGATAGGATGCGAGAAATTGATCGTACTGTTGGCTATACAATATGGAGCCTATTACTTAGTAGTAGTCCTACCAGATTTAAAAAAGCATTGATCAATCAAGGAATCTCCCAAGATATTTTGGCTAATTACAATTTGGTATGGAATCTCTACAAAGAATTTTATAGCCGCGCGCAAATTAAGCAAAATGGCAAACTAGACAAACCCGATATTAAAACAATAGAAGCGATAACCAATGCCTATAACTTGAAAACACAATCAAAAGTTGATCTAATGACTATAGAAAGATGGTTAATCAGCTCAGGACAGGCTATTTTTCAATTTATGTCCCCACCAGTTAGTGTGCCACTAGAACCATTAATCACAAGTCAAGGCAACTTTAATGAACCAACTACAGAAGAAAAAGAACAAGAATATAAAAAATTCCTAGAAAACCAAGAGATATTTGCAAGAATTTATAATTGGTTAACAAAAGAATTAGAAAATATTTTCGAGCAAACAGAAAAAAACAAATTACATCCAGAAATCAAAAAAATCTTGGAATATAAATATTTAGAAAAACTGCCTCAAAATCAAATCGGGCAAAAGGTCAATCCAGCACTAAAACAATTTGAAGTTTCCAGGCAATTAGATCGTTTTTATTTAAAATTAAGCAAAAGCTTAATTCAATGGTCAAGCGCTAATTTAGAATCTCCTCTCAAGGCTCAAGATATAGAAAATTTGAGTGAATCAGTTGAGCAATGGATAGAATATTATTACTTAAAAATTAAAGATTAATCATGAATAACACTTTAGTCGAATTGAATACCAAGAGCTTATGGCTTCCGATTTCAGATTATATATTAGATCAAGCTTGGAAAGACAGCAAATCATACTATTCAGATAAAGAACGACAAATAGCTTTTATCAACACATTATCACAAAAAACAATAATTACTTACTTACAGGAAGATTTGGATCTAGATGTAGAAATTGAATCAAATCATAAATCAATTTGGGATCTAGGTATAAATGGAACTATCATCAAGGTGAACAACCAATCTTTAGTTCTTATTCCCAGTGAAACAACAGATATAGATGAAGTTTCAATAGCTCAAGAATTAATCGATATCCCCAATTTAATTGGTGATTACTATTTAGCTATCCAGGTCATGAGCGAAATAAATTTATTAAGAGTATGGGGCTATACTACTCATAAAAAAATCAAAAAAGAAAATAATCTAGAAAACAATAACTATTGTGTAGAAAAAAATAAATTATCCGAAGATATTAGATCTTTATGGTTAATTCAAGAGTTTTGCCCTCAAGTAGAGACAAAAGCATATTTAGAACACTTACCAGAATTATCTTCAAATCAGATAACTAAATTATTAAACAATATAAATTTTGGCAAAGATAATTCTTATAAAGAGATGTTTTCATTTACACAATGGGCAAACATAATTGCTCAGGAGAAATATAGAAAGATATTGATAGAATATCGAAAGTTAAATAATTCACCAATTGTGAATCTAGGCAGATGGTTAAATAATCAATTCACAGAAAGTTGGGTAGATATCAATGAGTTAATTTCGCCCAATTATGTCCTCTCGTTTAGAGATCCTGGAATTAAAAGAGTCAAAGATCTTGGAATAGAGATCTCAGGAGTTAAACTAGCTTTGGTGATTAATGTCATTCAACTCAATGATAAAGTTGCCATACAAGTTAGTCTCTATCCAACTGGTGAGAAAAATGTACTGCCATACAATATTAAACTTGGTATTGTAGATGAGGATGGAGAGATGTTCAAAGAAGTAACATCGCGCTGTGATGATGAATTTATTCGCTATAAATTTGATGCTGAATTTGGAGATCAATTCAGTATTAAAATTTCCTTAGAAGATGCCAATATTACTGAATTTTTTTACATATAAAAATTTATAAATAATGCAAAAAATCTTGATTCTTGAATTAGACGGAAGTTTTGAAGATGGCTTTAAAGCTTCATTAGAAATCAGAAATCAAATTAATACAATTCCAATAGTCAGGGTAATAGGATTTTTATCAGCTAATATAGATTTATTGAATCTTTATCGTCAATGGCAGCGACATTACTCAAGTTTAGAAGGGATATTTAGAAAACTTAATCATAGTTATCCAGAGCAAATTACCAATGCATCTGATAAAGATAACGCTATAAATATTTGTCGTGAAATTGCACAACTTGTTGAACTAGAGTTAAACAAATGGCTAAACTCCTGCGAAACGTTTAAGCCAATTAGCGATGAAATAAGAGCTTCAGGTACTGATTTTCTTTTATGGTTACAAACTGAAACTATTTGGCTAAAAAGACTTCCTTGGGAAAAATGGGAAATATTAAAACAAGCAAAAGTTGCAGTTATCCCCTCACAGTACTGTATTAGCCCAAGAAAGAGCGCACTTAATAAAGAAATTAGAATATTAGCAATTGTAGGCTATGCGACTGACTTAAAAAATCTTGAAAAAGATCAAATTATACTCAATCAACTGGGAAAAGACGCTGGCGCTGAAATTGTCTGGGTAAAAGCGCCCAATCCCCAGCAGCTCAATAATTTATTGCGTGAGCAAAAATGGGATATTTTATATTTTAGTGGACATAGCTCTAGTAATGAAGATGGTAAACGTTTTGAAATACAGCTCACTCAAAAACACAAATTAGAGATCCCAGATTTTAGTTATTCTCTCAAAGAAGCAACTAAAAATGGACTTCGTTTAGCCATATTTAATTCATGTGATGGTATTGGACTATCTCATCAGTTAACAGAGCAAAGAAACATTGTCTTACCCCATATTATAGTTATGAGAGAAAAATTACCTGATTTTATCTCACCCAAATTTTTACAATACTTTTTACAATCATTTATCGCTAATAAATCTCTATATGATTCTGTCTACAGCGCACAACAAATTCTACATGATGATTATGAAAAAGATTATCCTTGTGCAAGTTGGCTACCGGTAATCTGCCTAAACCCTACTGAAGATCCCCCAACTTGGCAAAGTCTTAGTAAGAATATCAAGACAAGCCAAGACAGGAAGAGATTATTGAAAGCTTTAGCAATTGCCTTATCTACAAGTACTCTTATTGTTGGCTTGAGAGAAACTGGAGCTTTGCAAACTTTAGAAGCCAATTCTTATGACCAGGCAATGAAGTTAAAATTAAAAGAAAATCCTGACGATAGAATTTATGTTGTCACTCTAGAGAAAAACGACTTTGAATATCAAGATAAACTCGGTATGAAAAGATACTTTGTCAAATCTAATATTCAAGCCTCTATCTCTGGCGAAGCTCTTGCTAAACTGCTAAATAAATTAACATCATCTCAAGCAAGTGTTATTGGATTAGATATACTGCGTCCATTTAGCGCAAACAATGACTATCTTGATCTAGCTAAGCAATTAAAAAAAACTAATAATTTTATAGCTATTTGTCGCAACTCTAATGACCTCAAAGAGGCAATTTCTCCTCCACCTGAATTACCTTATGACCAAGTTGGTTTTAGTAATGTTGCCCTTGATCCAGATCGAGTCGTTCGCAGGTATTTGTATCAAGCAAAATTTCCAGAAAATTCTCCTTGTTTACCAGCTAATCCTCAAAAAAAGAGTCAATCATTATCTACATTTTGCCAATATGATCAATATGCGCCTAGTTTTAGTCTATTGATTGCTCAAAAATATTTAGAATTACAAAATAAAGGATTAGATTGTCAAAAGTTAAAAAGTGGATTACTTCAAATAAATGTTGGCTCAGGTAATGATGGCAAACAACTCAAAGAGACAAGCCAGGGCTTTTATAAAGATAGATTTTCCCAAAAGGAAGCAAAAGCTGGCCATCAAATTATGTTAAATTATCGAAAAATATCTCCAAGTGGGCATAGTGCAATTTCCGGCATAGCCCAAAGTATTTCACTAATAGATGTTCTAGATCCAAGATTTAACACAAAATTACTAAAAGATAAAATTGTCTTAATTGGTGTAATAGAACCTGGCTCTGATGATTTCTTAACTCCCTATAGTAGTAATGATAAAGATAAAGTTCCAGGGGTTTATCTACATGCTCATGCCATCAGTCAAATTTTAAATACCATGTTAGATAACAGACCATCAATTCAATTTTTGTCATCTCCCTTTGAGATAGCCTGGATTGTTATTTGGTCTTTAATAACTGCTTTTCTAACTTGGCGCTATAAAAATATTTTCTTTGTTGCTATTGTTGTATTAGTGAGCTTAACTGGTCTGTATTTTACCATCTTCTTCATAGCCAAAGTCTGGGTTCCTGTTATTCCTGCAGTTTTAGTAATATTGAGCACTGCATTGGTTTCCCTACTGCAAAAATACTATCCGGTGCAAAACAAATAAACATATTGAACCTATCTAATTAGTACGCTATTGATCTTTAGTTATTTTTTTTGAGCCAAAAATGTTATTATCATAAATAAATCTTCACATTAAGAAACAATCAAAACAATGGCTGGACTTTTTGGCTTTTTCAACCGCAAGAAAGAATCCGTAGAACAAGTTAAACCCAAAGATGCCTTTTTCCTCTCTCCCGATGATGCTAAAACCTTTGGTGACATTGAGTACATGAGGACTCCCAATGTCGTTAAAAGAACCTTCGCTAAGACTATCAATGGTGGAGATCTTGGAGAATCAATCAAAAGCGTCTCTGCTCTAGAAGAAAAGGTTTTAAATGCCAATGAACTAGAAAGCAAAAAGGCTGCTGAAAAGGTTTCTTCTTCTTTTGAAACCCCTTCTTATACACCTGAGAGAAGACCAAATCCTCCAGGGGAAGTTGATTTTCGCAAGATGGCTGGTGATATAAACAAAAACAAGAAGAGATAAAATTTATGTACTGCCGCACTTGGTGACAGTACATAAATAGCAATATTAGCTCACAGTCGTCGCATAGGGACTAGTGAGCTTTTCTAATTGTTGAACAAGCAAGCTCAAAAACAGTCCGACATCGGTGACTATCCCTACTGATTCAACCGAGCCACGATCGCTAAGCTTGGTAACAACTGCTGGATTAATATCGACACAGACCATTTTTACTCCAGCAGGAGTCATATTGCCAACACCGATAGAATGCAGCATCGAAGAGAGCATCAAGATCATATCAGCCCCTTTGATAAGATTGGCATAATCTGACTGCGCCTTAATTAGATCCATTTCAGTATCAGGCAAAGGTCCATCATCTCTGATCGAGCCTGAGAGAGAAAAAGGTATATTGTTTTTAACACATTCGTACATTACACCTTTGGTGATGGCACCTTGTTCAACTGCAGCAGCTATACTACCATAGCGGCGAATTAGGTTGATGATTTTGAGATGGTGGCGATGCCCACCTCGAACTGGAATACCTCTTTGTAAATCTACACCCAAAGAAGTACCCATGATAGATTGTTCAATATCATGTACTGCTATGGCATTACCCCCTAGAAGAGCATGAACATAGCCATCTTTAATTAAACGACTTAGATGTTGTCCTCCACCAGTATGAATGACTACTGGACCTGCAGTGACTACCACCTTACCGCCTTGATCTCTAATTTGGCGCAGTTCCCAAGCAATCTGTTCTACGACTAATTCGACCCGGCGCTCACTTGAAACCCCCGCGCCCATAAAAGTAAACTCCTGGCTAGAGCTACGCTGCTCGCGTGAATCAGACTGTTTGATAGTACGAATACCGCCTACGCCTACTACCACTTGATCGCCTAGCTCTAAATCTCTTAGAAGTTTACAAAAAGCCTTGTTATTATCTCCAATGACAATCACCCCATCCATTCTCTGGTTTGCCACCAGAATCCATTGGGAATTGATGCGCACTTCAGTAGGGTAAATCGTACTAACATAAAAGTCATCTGGAGCAACCCCAGCTTTGGTGACTTTTTCGATTTTGACATCGCTTGCCTCTTGGGGAGGTGGAACAGCGCCAAGCTCGATCAATTGAGACATGATCTCATCCATCGAATCAGCCGAAGGCGCCGAAACCCGAACTTCTGCCGCTGAGGTGCTCTGCCTTTCAATACCGAGGCTGAAATTGAGCACCTTGAAACTGCCACCACTTTCTACTACTAGATCTAAGGCTTTACTGAGTACCCCTGCATCTAAAAGGTGTCCTTGCATTTGGATCACCCTAGTTTCTATCATAGTATTGGCATGGACATCTTCCAAAACTGGCTCAGTTACTCTCAATGTCAAGCATTTAGCCGCCCCCCCAGCTTTTAGAAATTCACTCAAAGGAGTCTCTACTACTTCAAAACCAGCATTTTGCAATTGACCCTTGAGCGCTTCGCTAATTTTGTTCATCACAATTATCTGATTAACATTAACGGCGTTGCAGGCAAAATTAACAGCATCAGGCTCTTCTACAATTATTCTTTTTTCTTGAGGAACCTTCATCTCAATCAAGCGATTGGAGTATGCGTCAAAGGCATCTGGATAGTAAAGTAGATAACCACCACTTAAAGGACAAAAGCAGGTATCAAGATGATAGAATCTCTCGTCAATCAACCTAAGAGATAGTACTTCAATATCTAGCCATTTAGCTAAATAGGGATGAGAATCCAATTCAGAACGAAAACCATAGCCAGCCCATAACCAACGGCCTTCGCGATCAAAAAGAGCATCTCCAGCTCCTTCAAAGGGTAGATCTTTAGGTAGCTCATAGACGGTGAAGCCTTGCTGCTCAAACCACTGCTTGAAGTAGGGTTCTTCTCCTTGTCTTTCTTTATGAAAAAAACGACTGATTACAGCAGTTTTTCCCAGAACCAAGCCAGCATTGGCGGTAAAAACCATATCAGGCCAGCCCTTTTGAGGAGGCACAAGATCTACAATAGAGCGATCTTTTAAAATTTGGTAAAGTCCATTCCACTGACTCACAGCCTTTTCGCGGGAAGATTTGTGGATATTTCCCTCCATCCAAGGATTGATCACATAGTCCACATCATAGTGATCAGGCGCGCACATAAGAATACGAATTGAGTCTGTCATAATACTTATAGCTTAAAATTCCTTATTAAAAACTTTGACTCATATAGATCTTCATAGATCTTTTGAGTGCTTTGGCATTTGCCATCATAACATTCAAGCTAGATGCTTACTACAGACAATGTCTGGGCTTTTTGATAATTGTTTTGGCAAGAGTTCACTTTTCTAAAGCAGCCGAGAGAACCTCACAACCAAAATCAGTGACCAAGACATCATCTTCAATGCGGATACCAATTCCCCTCCAACGCTCAGCAACTTCGAGCTGACCTTCACAAGGTACTATTTTGGGTGAAATGTATATTCCAGGCTCTACTGTCAGGATATTATTGGGCTGGAGAGATTGCCAGTTATCTTCAGTGGATTTATATTTACCAACATCATGAACATCAAGTCCTAACCAATGCCCAGTATTATGCATATAAAAAGGCTTATAGGCTTGTTTATCAATGATTTCTTCTTTAGTGCCTACTAGTAAACCCAATTCAACTAAACCCTCGACAATCACTTCTACTGCTTTATTATGTACTTGATTATAGGCAACTCCAGGCCTTACCTCATCTATGGCCTTGAGTTGGGCTTCTAGGACAATATCGTAGATAGCCTGCTGCTCAGGGGTGAATTTTCCATTAACTGGAAAGGTTCGAGTGAGATCCCCGTTATAGTAACCATAGCAGCAGCCAGCATCAATTAAAATCAAATCTCCTGAGAGCAATTGTTGATTGTTATCGATGTAGTGTAAAGTGCAGGCATTATCACCTGCAGCTACTATAGAAGGATAAGCAGGCCCCATAGCCCCCTTGGAGCGAAAAACATTTTCAATGGCAGCTTGAACTTCATATTCATATTTGCCGGGAGTTGTTATTTCTCTAGCCACGTTGTGCGCTTCTACAGTAATTCCTATAGCACGGCGCATCATTGCAATTTCAGCTGGAGTTTTTTGTTGGCGCAAAGGATGGACTATATGATTAGTATCTTCTAGGGCTATTGGCCCGGTACCTCTGCGGGCATTACCAGCTAATACCGTTTGCCAAATATCCAGAATTTGTCTATTGAAAGAATGATCTCTGCCAAGATGATAGTAAATCCGCTGAGCCTTGGTAAGATACTGAATGATTTCTTTGCCAAAATCCTCAATAGGATAGACCGCATCTGCTCCAAAAGCCTCTTTGGCTCCTTCTACGCCCCAGAGAAAACCAGTCCAGGTCTCCTTGAGAGGATCTTTGGGCTGCACAAAGAGAATATATTGATGTTCACTATGATGAGGTGCCAGAACAGCAATAGAATCTGGTTCATTGAGGCCGCTCAAGTAATAAAAATCGCTATCTTGGCGATAGATGTACTCAACGTCATTGTGCATAGTTGCAACTGGAGCGCTGCGAAAAATGGCCGTACCTTGGCCAATTTTTTCCATTACCTTACTGCGTCTTTGCCGGTATTCTTCTTGCTCAATACTCATTATGCCAATTAGTCAAAATCATATTCTAACGAGATTAGCTAAATTTTTAAAGTGCTCCCTCCCATGGCAAGTTTGGCTGCTCCATAGGCGGCTTCACTTTGGGAACATTTTAATACTGGAACTGCTAATATATTCTCTCTCATTTGACGCCAAGGCTCATTTTGGGCGCCACCACCAACGCTATAAACTCTAGTCAGAGAGCCTGCTCCTAAAGTATTCAAAAGTTCATAACCTCTGTGCTCAATTCTGGCAATACCTTCTAAAATTCCCTGTAAAAACAAGATATCATCTTCAGGTCTTGGCTCAAGACGGGGGGCAAAGTTGGGATCATTGATTGGAAAACGCTCTCCCACTTTGAGCAATGGATAATAATCAAGTCTGCTAGATTGCTGAGGATTTATTGAGCCAGATAGTCTCTCTAATTGCTCGGCAGAGAAAAATTTTTTTAAAACAGCCCCGCCACTATTGGAAGCCCCACCAGTGAGCCAATAGTTCCCCAAGCGATGACTATAGATTCCATAGTGATTATTGTGAATATTTTTTTGGCTGAGCATTTTAACTACTAAAGTAGATCCTAAAGAAGTAACAGCATCGCCCAGACAATTAGCCCCGCTAGCTATAAAAGCCGCTATGCTGTCTGTTGTACCGGCGGCAACTTGACAATCTTGGGATATTCGATATTTGCTAGAGACTTGTGGTGTGATTTTAGATATATAGCTACCGGGGGTCAATACTTTTGGGAGTAAATGAGCAATAGGTAGAGAAAATAGCCAGTCTGGATATTTCATGAGCTCTTGATCATAGCCAAGTTTAAGAGCGTTATTATAATCACTCAAACCCAACTGTCCATGTAACAAAAAACTCAACCAATCAGCTTGATGTAAAAAATAAGCGGCCTTGGCAAAAATAGGGCTATGATCTGACCACCACAATAGCTTGACTAAACTAGAAGTGGCGTTTTTAACTAGATGAGGCTCGGTTAAAATATTATCTAAAAAAGAAATTTGCCCTACAGCTCGCGCGTCATTATATAAAATAGGCTCATCTAGAGGATTGCCCGATTGATCACAGAGGATTACTGTAGAAGAGGTTCCATCTATTAGAATTGAGCATAATTGCTCTTTCAGGTCAATCTCGATACTCTCTAGGATTTGTGAAAGAGCAATCTGCCAGCTTTTTGTGTTGTCTATAGCATAGTCACAGCGGCTTTGCTGTTGAATTTGACCTTGAGAATCGATCACAACTGCTCTGACTCCTGAGGTACCAAAGTCAATTCCCAAAAAATACGAACCCATGTCCTCTCCCCGCTTTTACCACAGTAGACTATTTAATCTTTTAAACCGACGCCGACAGATTAAATGGCGCGCTGTGCCAAGATTGGCCCTACAGGTTTTACTATATCCTATTTATCTTTTTTTCCAGCTCGGGCGCAACTGGATTTCTCAAGCTCGGCAACTGCCGCCTGCTTTTGAAATAGAAACTATGCTAGAGCTGCCATCTGATTCTCTCTTTGCCTGCGATCTGCAAACTCGTCAATTAGTAATCAGCAAAAAAGGGCAGATTATTCCTCTTTCTAATTCTGAAAGTCAAATAGTCAAACGTCATATCTATCAAGAAATAGTAGCCTATCATCAAAGAAAAAGAAAACCCTCTATGGCGGAGAAATTAACTAGGGCTTTTGCTGCAAAATCCCCTTTTCAAATTAGATATGTAATATTTTCTCTTTTAGAATCTATAGCCCAATCGCCCAAAAAGCCTGAAATGCTCGATTTTCAACAAGAGCAATGGCTAAAGCTAGATGATCTCTATAGTGATTGTTCCCAAATTACTCTTATTGATTCAAAAGAGCATATCGATACTCAGGCAGTAAATCTAGGTTATATAGACCATCCTGTTCTTAAACATCTTGGCCCGTTAGATAGGCTCATTGCTAAACTAGAAAATCTGCTACTAGCTCCCTTGCGTCTATTGGCAAAATTAATTAGGAATTTATTTGCAAATTTTAACTAATGCTTAATGAACCACTCAAAATAGAACATATTACGGTTCATTTAAGAGATCTTGATAGAGATTTAATTGGTACAAAAATTGTTCAGTTTTCCGATTTACACGATGATGGGGTTCGTCTGGATAATGCTCTCTTTGAGCAATGTATTAGAGAGTGCAACAAAATAGAACCTGATTTAATTCTTTTAACTGGAGACTATATCACCCATGAGTTAGATCCTCTAGATGGACTATTAGAGAAATTGGGCAGATTAAACAGTAGAGTTGGAACTTTTGCTATTTTGGGAAATCATGATAGCTACAAAGCCAGTTTGAGGCATAAAATAACTCAAGCTATGACTAGTATAAATATTGAGGTTCTTTGGAATAGTTATGCTACCCCGCTTGGAGCGAATCTTTTGATAGTTGGCCTAGCAGATCTTTACTCGGGTGAATTCCAGCCAGAGAAGGTATTTAGCCAGTTAGATGAATCTATTCCTAGAATAGTACTTTCACACAATCCTGATACAGCCGAGTTACTCCAAAAATATAGAGTAGATCTGCAGCTTTCAGGGCATACCCATGGCGGACAAGTTGTTCTGCCTTGGATAGGCCCAGTTCCCCGCATCTTTGGCTTAGCCTATCAATTATTCAGCAAAAGACAAAAAGATCGCTATTTTCTAGCTATTAAACATTGGGAATGGTCCCAAGGGTTACACCATATAGGGGATAATTTACTCTATGTCAACAGAGGTCTGGGCAGTTATTTTCCCGGTAGGCTCTTTTGTCCTCCAGAAATGACGGTGATCAAGCTAGAAAAGCTATAGAATAAGTTATGCAAAAAATACCAGTTACAGTAATTACCGGTTTTTTAGGATCAGGTAAAACCACAGTAATTCGCAATCTTCTGCAGAATAAACAAGGATTGAGAATTGCTGTTTTGGTCAATGAGTTTGGGGAAATAGGAATAGATGGTGAACTTCTTCAATCCTGTCAGCTCTGTCAGGATGAGGATATTCCAAATAGTCCTATTGTAGAGCTTACTAATGGCTGCCTGTGTTGTACAGTTCAAGAGGAATTTTTTCCCACCATGCAGGTTCTTTTGGAAAAAAGAGATAGCCTTGATGCCATTGTTATTGAGACCTCGGGCTTAGCGCTGCCCAAACCATTGATCCAGGCATTTCGCTGGCCAGAAATTCGCAATGGAGCAACAGTAGATGGTGTAATTACTATAGTTGATGCGTTCGCTTTAGCAAGTGGGACTTTAATTGGGGATTTACAAGCTATCGAGAGCCAAAGAGAAAACGATCCCAACTTGGAACATGAAACCCCAATTGAGGAACTATTTGAAGATCAATTAGCCTGCGCTGATCTGGTCCTTTTGAGCAAAACCGATCTAATAGAAAAACAAGATGAACTTAAGGTGATGCAATGGTTAAAATCGGAACTCAGACCAGGAGTTAGGGTATTGCCTATTATTGAGGGACAAATCGATCACCAGATTTTATTGGGTTTTGGCGCTTCAGTTGAAGATAATCTCTCAACTCGCCCTAGTCACCATGACGAGGAAGAAGAGCATGAACATGATGATCAGATCAACTCTCTAGAGTGGATTACAGATCACCAATATAATCTTGAATCTTTGATTAGCCAACTCAAACAATTAGTAAGTGAGTATGAGATTTATCGTATCAAGGGTTTTGTCAAGATTGCCAATAAACCTATGCGCTTAGTTCTCCAAGGAGTGGGACAGCGCTTTGATACTTTTTATGATCGCCCTTGGCTAATGGGTGAGCCTCAACAGACCAAGCTCGTTTTTATTGGTAAAAATTTACCGCAAAATCTCATGGCATGAGATCATCTAAAAATTCAGAAGCAGGAATAACCCCAGTTACTAAAAGATAATCTCTAGCTCTTGTACAGGCAACGTAGAGTAGATGCCGCTCTGTACTATAAACTTCTTCTAGTTCTGATTCATCAGCTACGCTTTCGATTCTCTCTTGAAGAGGTATGACTTCATCATCACAAGCCATTACTACCACTGCTCGAAATTCCAAACCTTTGGCCAAATGCATTGTGCTCACAGTGAGAGAACCTTGCTCAGGTTCTACTAGACTATCTAGTTCTATCCAAGGATAACCTGTTTGTTGGATGGCCGCTTTAGCTCGTTCAATTTGGAATTGCTCCCTGACAAAAACTCCAATTTCTTCTGGTTGAATTCCTGATTCAAGTTGCTCTTTAAGCCATTGGGCAATAGCTTGAATTTCTGATAGTTCACTTTTGTAAGTTGCGATAGTAGGCACGGGCCCATTAAATACTGAGATAGTGCTGCCTCTTTGTTCTTGGTTTCCATCGACATCAGTTATGGAATTAGGTAGCAGGCGGTCTGCTTGAGCTCTAATTTGATGAGAAGTTCTATAGTTGATGTTTAGGGTTTGGGATCTTCCTCTGATATCTACTCCTAAACTTTTCCAAGAAAAGGGCTGTTGGAATATTCTCTGGCCAAGATCTCCTGTAAAAAATAGACTATCTGGGTGTAGTTGGGCTATTGGTGCTAGAAAACGTAGCTCTGGTATACCAATATCTTGCGCTTCATCTACTACAGCAAATTCTAAGGGATAACCATCACCTTGGGTCACGAGATAATCTGTGATTTGATAGTAGATTTGAGACCAGGTGATCTGTTGAGTTTGTTCAAGCCAAATAAGTACATTTTGAAAGATTTCCCATAACTGTTGCCTTTGTTTATTGCCTATGCGGGTTTTTCTACCTAGTCTAGGTACCTCTTTATAAGCATCGGGGCTTTTAATTTGCCAAGCATCAACTACATCGCTCCATTCTCTAGCTAAAAAAGCTTTACTAAAACGGGGATTTTGGCTTACTAATTTGGCTATAAGCTCTTGAGAATCTACGATTTTAGGTTCACCAAAGATTTTAATGTAGAGTTCTAGGGCCAGCTGTTGTATTGTTGTTACTTTGATTTGCTTGAATATTCCAAGTTCATTACCTACCAGTTGTTTGAGTTTATACTTGAGCGAGTTGGCTAAAGCTTGGGAAAAGGTAGTGAGCAAGATCTCAGATTGGGGATATTTTTTAGCTAAAAATACAGCCCGATGTAAGCCAACAATAGTTTTACCAGTTCCAGCAGAACCGGAAACTCTAGCAGGTCCACTGTAGTCCTTTTCTACTAATGTGCGCTGGCTTGGATGTAGAAAAACGGTCCATTTTTGCCATGGATAATCTAGCGCTCTTTCTAGTTCAGTGATGTTAGCCATCACTCGGAAGCGACGTTGAGCATCAGGATGTTCAAAGGGATTTGTACTCTCTGGTAAGAGATTTGGTTTTTGGGGTTTACCGCCTACTGCCAGCTCTAGAAGCGCTTCGGCTGCTTCTTGGGGTAAATGCTCTATAATCTCAAACAAATTGTCTTCATTAGCTTGTTGAACCTGTTCTAGCCATTCGCTGGGGATTCCATAGTTTAAAAGCTCTTCTGGTGATATTTTGCCAAAAAGAAGGGGACCTTTTGTTGGTTTTACTTTCACGGTAGTAGAGATCTGCTCGATGGTTTCTCGAATTTCTACTAGTTGGGCTGCTCCAGTATTGGGATGTCGTTCTAATTTACGACGCGTAGCCCAAGCATAAGCTTGATCATGATGATCTATATAACAGAGCAAGATACTATTATTGCTCCTATGGACTATGATGCGAATGTCCATATTGACGCTGACTGACCAGAAGTTGGGATCTTTGAGGCGCTCTAGTTTATGAAATCTGTTGCCTGAAGTGTTTAGATTGATCTGCAAATCAAAAGCTGTGGTTTTGGCTGCTTTTTGTTCTTGGGCTGTGAGTCTGGCTAAACTATCGGTAAAGGTATCAGCGATGCGAAATTCCATGATTTAAAATGATTGCTCAGACTATAGATGATCATTAGTTCAGTCCTGATTTCTAAGTATATCCCAACTCATTACCAGATCTAATAGATTATAGTATTTTTTAAGTCTTATCATAGTTCATCAGGATATGGATGAAGAAGATTACCAGTCTTTTTGCGCAGATCATTTATATTACTCAAAAGACCTTCTATACATTTTCCTTCTGTTAAATTAATTTGATTAAAAATATTCGTTAATGCTCCATCACATGCCATTTTAGGAATAATTTTCTCCTTGATATTATTAAATTCATATCTGTGAATATTTTTGAGTATTAGTTGTTCCAAAAACCAGACTTTATTATTAAGAACTTTAGTTATTTCTGAAAGTCTTGGATCAATCAAAGCTTCTAAGCATCTCTTGTCATCAGTAAAGAAATAAGCATTTTACTAATCTCCTAGTAATTGATCTAGGTAATCATAATCATCTTGACTATAACAGTTCCAATCTAGATGTTGTTCTAGGGATTGATTGATTAATTGCTGTCCATTAACGGGATTTAAATCTTTTAAAACATTTTGAAGTTTTCCTAAACAATTGTTGTGATTACCCATAAGTAGTCTAACTGCAAATTCATTAGCCTCAATTTCTCTGCTATCTAGAGAATCGTATTCAATTTCTTCGTCAACCAAGGTTCCGTCGTTCACATGCCCTAAAGTCAAATGACCTAGTTCATGAGCAAGATCAAAGGCGAGTTGTGCACAATGGTTCTGCTTTCTGCTCAAAACAATCACAGGACGATCATAATGCCATTGAACCATACCAGTAATTTTCTTTCCAGAAGGATATTTATCGAAATAGATAACACCAATGCCATGAGACCAACAGTAGTCAAGAAGGGCTGATAAATCTATTGTTGAATGAGACTGAAGAATATCTGCTCTTACTTGCTCAACTGATTCAGGAAGATTAACAAAATCCTTTTGTACTCCCATAGCGACTATCTCGGCTATCCTAGATGCAATTGCATGTGCCTTTTCTGGTGGTTTTGATCCTTGTTGATTATGGTACTTAAATTTAGTATCAGGGAGTTGTTTAAGTTTAACCGATTGACCCTTTTCTAAAAGACTTCTTAAGTCTAGGTTGAGACGCTTAGCAATATGCCCGGCACCTTCTAAAACCGCTGCTGGATTTTTTTCTAATTCTTCATCCCACCAACGAGGTAATCCATTCTCTCGGATATACTCTTTGGATAGTCCATAATCCTTTAGTTTTTTATAAATGTTAGGCATAGTTATGATTTCTGTCATTGTTCTAGCCTCCTTTATTTCTATATCACTCGATTATCATATACATTCATTCTACTCCAAAAGATTTGTGCCAATACTAAAAACCTTCATCACTTCATCGCCTAGATGGTTGATCACTTTGATTGCAATCCGGCCAGATTTGGGTTTACTAAAGGGTCTGGAGGTATCACTGTTAAGAGTAGACCAGGCTTGCTCGTCGATTTCGGCTTTGAGTGTGGTTTTGAGGGCTTTATAGGGGTCGTTAGCTCCCAGGAAATAGGCATGACGGACAAAGAAGCTCTCTTCGTTATAATCTGTATCAATAAACCAACAGGCTATATCATCTGAATTGCTAGATCTTACTTCTCCTGATTGGGGATGAAAGACATCTACGCCATGGATCTTAATGCTGATTTGTTCATTTTCTAGCTCGATAATCTCAATATCTGGTTCACCAAAGATCACAAAAAGATTACCAGATCCTGTATTTTTCAGCTCATTGGCCATATGAAGATCCGCGTTCATTCTGGCTTTGAGCACTGGTATATTTCCCAATTTGTTAAATTCACTAGAATGGGCATCATAGTTAAAGGCGCAGGCTATAAGCACATCAAAACCGGCCTCAAGCGCTTCTCTGCTAGCTGCTACTAAATCTGGCCGCGATACTGTTCCAAATTCTGGCCCAATGAAGATTGCTGCTTTTTTTTCCTGTTGGTTTTCAGATTCAATATAATGACCTTGAGCGCAGATCATATTTCCAGGCCAACCGCTCAGGTTAGTAAATTGTATTTTGTTTTCTTTATGAGCTTGTTGGACTCCAGCAGTTTTGAGATTATCCAGAATGAGACTGGCAAAGTCTTTTTCACTTTGGTTGTTTTCTAAGGGATCTATCAATTTCTCATCTTGATCTACTGTGAGTACACGATGAGGAGACAGGCTCTCTACGGTAAAGGGGCCTGCTACTCTGACTATGTTTTTATCTTCATAGGGTTTGTCATAGAGATATTCAAAGTCTGCTTTGGCTGCAATAGATGCGTCAATTTCTTTTTGTCTTGCTATCTTTAATTGCCACCAGTGCTCATGTAGTTGTTTTACTTTTTCTGATTGGGTATCAATTTGCCGGGGGATTTCCCATTCTTGCCAAGTTTTTCCAAGTCCGATATTTAATGCACTTCTTAATGCTTCTAGTTTTGGTTGATAGTTTTCCCAAATAGTATCAATTTCACTATTATTGGCAATAGATTTAAGGGTAATATGGGGCACTCTTTCATAGACAAATCCCTGTCTAATATCGTAGTAAGTTGGATTATTTGAAGTGATTGTCTTGGTAATCTCTGCTTCTTTTTCCTGTCCAGCCATTGAGTCTGCCAGTAGATAGTAGGGATATCTAGCACCCATAATCCTGGCTCTAGCCAAAGCCAAAGCTACTCTGGAAGTATCTATAGTGATCCAGCGCCTTCCCCATTGTTCAGCCACATAAGCACTAGTTCCACTCCCACAAGTTGGATCTAATACTATATCCCCCGGATCTGTAGTCATCAATATGCAACGCTGAAGAATACCAGCGTTTGTTTGAACAACATATGTTAAATCTTTTGCCCCTTGGAACTCACCCCAAATATTATGTATGGGCTTTACTGAAAAATCATTTAACATTCTCAAATAATTGGGAACTGATCCGCCTTTTGACTTTGCAATTCTGTTAGCTTTAATCAAGCGTATCATCCCATCATAATTTGTACTCCAGCTTTTTTTCTGTGGGTAAATTGTTTGACCATGAAGGTCAAATCTATAAAAGCAAGATGCAGTAAAACCAGAAGAAGTGACTTTATCAAATCTAAATAATTTTTCATTATCTGACAATATATCTGAATTTTTAATTTCAGCTTCATTCGCTTTCCTAAATTTTCCATCTTTGGTAATTACATTTGAATATGGAGAGCTTACTTCATCTCCTTTAGTGGAATAAAGTTGCCTATATTTTATTTTTAATACTTCTTTTGCATACCACAGAATATAATCTGAAACGCCACCTAAACCAGAAGAGCCAAGTGGCAAAGTTTTTCTGACCGTTATAAGACTCTGAAAATTCTCATCCCCAAAGACTTCATCCATCAAGGATCTAACCCGATGGACATTTTCATCACCTATCTGGACAAAAATAGAGCCGCTGTCAGTTAAAAGATCTCTTGCTACAGTTAATCTATCTCTTAGATAAGTTAGATAAGAGTGAATACCATCGCGCCAGGTATCACGAAAAGCTTTTACTTGTTCAGGCTCGCGGGTAATATGATCCTTGCTGCCATCTTTGACATCCCTACTGGTAGTTGACCATTGAAAATTACTATTAAACTTGATGCCGTAGGGTGGATCTATATAAATACATTGCACCTTAGCACGCAGACCTTCTCGCTCAGCTAAAGATGCCATCACCTGAAGACTATCACCGAGGATCATGCGATTAGTCCAGTTAGCATCATGCTTATAAAAATCAGTAGCAGTTGCCTCTTGAGGTAGACCATCAAAATCTGCAAAAAGATCATATTGATGGAAATCTTGACTAGCTTGTTCTCGTTTTTTACTTTGATTTAAAAGATCATCAATCAGGACCTTTGGCTGTATCTTTTCTTGAATATAAAGTGGAGGAGCATTTACTACCAAATCAGACCAATCCTGTTCATCCTTGCCACGCCAGACCAACTGAGGGTCTAGATCCCGATTGCGACGTTCATAAGCCACCTGAACTTCACTTTTATCCTCTTGTGCCATCACAGATTGATACTCAGCAGTTGGGATATTTTTGCGTTTGTCCTGCTCATGCTTGAGAGATGCTACCTTTTTGGATTGGCCTGGTTGAGGAGTCATAGTTTAAATGAATTTTATTAATAATGATATCTGCAAGAAAGAATTCTAATCTGAGTCTCGGTAACCTCATAGACCAGTCTGTGTTCTTGATCAATTCTCCTAGACCAACAACCAGCCAAATCATGCTTTAATCTCTCTGGCTTACCCATACCCTGAAAAGGGCTTTTTTGAACCTCTTGAATCAATTTGATAATTTTTAAAGCTTGTTTGCGGTCATGCTCAACCCACCAGGCTAAATCCTCAAAAGCAGCAGAACTAAATTGCAAGCTCAGCACGTACTTCCTCTAGGCTCATACCAAGATCATTTTGACAATTTTTAGCTTCTAAAAGACGTTTTTTCATTGCTGGACTTTTTAACAAATACTGAGTCTCTATTTCAGATTCGATATCATTCCACAAATCAATAGGAATAATAACAGCAACCTTTTCTCCATTTTCATTTGAGACATATTGAATATCTATCCTATCCATCATGTTTCACCATTGTTATTAACTCTTTACCGGATTTATATTATATTCCAGGCAAGCTGTATATACTATCAATAAGCTCATTAAACTCCTGTTCAATTTGAAAAACTGCAGTAAACTCAGCAAAATGCCATAGTCCAAAGCTACCGAGATTATTTACCCCGGGGATCCAGTAATTGCGCATAGTACTAGCTTTTTCCTTGGCATCCTCACCACGGTAGCCCTTAATTTCGACAACCAGATTCAAAGGTTGTCTTTTTGCAATATCCACATGGACTATAAAATCTGGATAATAATTTCTAACTTGAGAACCATAGAGATATGGTACTTTAAAATCCAGCCCTTGGTTTTTAACATAGCTTTTAACCAGAGGATGAGCCTCAGCGACTCTACAGAATTCAGCTTCCCAATCACTATCACAGACTACAAAATTGATATGACTACGTCGAGGATCACTTTGCCATAAAGTTGACTTGGTAGTATTGAAATTTATAAAAGCACTAGAGCCTCTGGGATTATAGGAATCTAATATAGCCTTAGTAGGACGATTTCCTATCATTGCCTCAGTGATTGCTGCTTTAATTTTCTCACAAGCTAGATCAGCAATCTCGCGGTAGATCAATTGAGCTGGATAGGTATCTCCGCTACAGCGTAGACATTGATTCATCCATTGTTTAGCGATGCGTTTAAGTTCACCAAATAGATGAATCTTGGGCTCTTCCCCAGGATCGCGGTATTTGTGATAAAGCAGATGTTTAGTCAATTCATAGACAACAGTAGAAGGGCGCGTTCCCTCAAGATGTTTGACATTGAGCTCTACCCCTTCGCCAACAATACCTTCATTGCGAGTAATTGTAGCTCCTAAAAGCTCAGGAGTTAATTCCAAAATTGAATCATCGGTAAATTGAGCACTAAGAGCGGTATCTGGTAACTCTATGCGGTAGCCCTGTACCCTGGGAAAAGTAATCTCGAGATGATCCCTATCAGGTTTAAGAGCCTTAACATTGACACTCTGGCGGGGTATAGCCGGTTTGGCAATCACTGGTTTAGCAGTGAAATCAAAAGGTATACCCAAAACATCAGCATATTCGACATCTAGAAGTCCATCTTCATTGAGATCATAGGAATAACGCCGCAAGGCCCGGCCAATCACCTGTTCACAGAGTAACTGAGTTCCAAATGCCCTAATTCCCAGAACATGAGTGACAGTATTGGTATCCCAGCCCTCAGTGAGCATAGAAACCGAAACCACACAACGAATAGATTCACCTAGACGGCCAGGCTTACCAACAGTGTTCATCACCTCTCGTAGTAAATCTTGATCAGTGATATTTTTACCATCGCTTTGATTCCCACTGCGCTGGATCACCTCGCGTCTAAAGCGTTCAATTTCATCTGCCGCCATAGTCCGAAAGTCGTTATCCAGAGCCTCGCCTGATTCTAACTGTGCGCTGTCAATCAACAAAGTGCGGGGGCGAGCTAATTTATTGCCATAGTCATCATAGTTGCGAAATAGCTCCAAACGCCCTTGATGATAGGTTAGCTCTTGATCTTCTCCTTGGCGATGAAAACCTGAGATATAGTCATAGACAATCTTAGAAGTAGCAGTATTATTGCAGACCAAGATAAAAACCGGTGGGACAGGGATTCCTTGCTCATGCCAAAGCTCATAGGTTTTTTCATAGTGACCATAGAGAGCATCTAGAGCGTTTAGCAGTTCAGTTGGCAGCGATAGGGGATCTAGGCTGGTAGCTTTGCTCTTGCCTTTTTTGGGCATCTTCGAGCCGATATTTTCCCAAAGGTTACGTAATTTGGGCATATCCTCACCTGGCACATTATCTGAGACAGGCACCCTGGGAAGTTTAACAATGCCACATTCGATAGCATCCATCAAAGAAAAATCACTAACAGTCCAGGGAAAAAGAGTACCTTCGACGTAGCCAGAGCCTTGCAGGAAAAAAGGAGTAGCAGAAAGATCATAGACCTGCCCAACTCCTAATTTGCGTTTAACTATTTCAATGCCTGAAATCCAAAGACGAGCAGTTTCATTATTTTGCTTAGCTTGCTCTCCCTTGAGCGAATCTAGATCCTCTGGGTTGGGTTTTTCGCGATAACAATGATGAGCCTCATCATTGATTACCAAAACATTTTTCATACCCATCAGTTCAGGCATTACCCTTTGGAGCATCTGCCCTTCGGTTTCCAATGTCTCAAGTTCTGGTCCTCTTCCTTGAATTAAAGCTCTCCCGGTTTTGGAAATTTCGAGCCTCTCACGCAATTTAAATGCATGATAATTGGTAATAACAATTTTGGCTTTACCCAAATCCTGCAACATATCACTGGGTACTAACTCTCTACTGGCATAGTAGCTATCAGGATCATTGGGTTGGAGCACTCTCAACCTGTCTTTGATGGTGATCCCCGGAGTTATTATCAAAAAACCACGGGTATATTTTGTACTAGCAGGATACCTTAGGGCATTGACAGTTTGCCAAGCAATCAGCATAGCCATTACAGTGGTTTTGCCTGCTCCAGTTGCCAGTTTTAGCGCAATACGGAAAATCTCAGGATTGGCATTTTCGTTGGCAATTTTTAATTGATCCAGTAAATTCTTTCCAGTTTTACCTGAGTTTGGAGCGACTTCTGCTAAATAGATAGCAGTCTCAATTGCTTCAACCTGACAGAAAAAAGGTCTAATTGCCTGAAAGTTATAATCTCGCCAATACTCCAAAAGTCTAGCAGTCTCTGGAGTAACTTTCCAATCTTCTACCTTTGGTAGTTCTCTCCATTGTTTGACTTGGTCCCTAATAGTATTTATATAAAATGACAAATCGTACTGCTGTGAGTCAGTAGAGATATTTTCTTGATCGAATATTGACTGATTATTAAGAATATCTTTTGTTTTTCTGCGTTTTTTCGGCTTGGGTATCGGAGTAATAAACTCAGCAGAGCGCCGCTGTGATACTATCTGGTTGGTTGGTTGACCTTCAAGATCTAATTCCCAATGCTTTTGAGGATACTCATATGGTGAATTTAAAATCGGCTTTTCAAAGAACAGTTCGCTCACAATGCTTTTAAACCATCACTATAAAGCAAGACCTGCAGTAATTCGGGCATATCAAAAGGTAGAATCTTTAACTAAAACCTAACGAGCGTTGAGGATTTGCTATTTCTTTAGCTAAATAGAGAGACATGCTTCGGCCTATTTTAGTTTCAAATACCGTAGAAACTACAACATCAAGATTTAAATCAAGGCATATTTGCCGCAGTTTACTCACAGAGCCTGCTATAGCCGGCTTGATCACATAGATTCCTCTCCATCCTCTATTGTAAGAATTAAGAATTTGCTGGATTCCTGAGACTGATTCATCTAGAGCAATCGCTATATTATACTCTTTAGATAATTGCAGCATTGCTTCAAATTCACATTTAGCCAAAGGCTGCTCTAAAAATTCTACTATTTGTTGATAACCCTCTAGCAACGAGAGCCATTGTCTTGATTGAGCAAGAGTTAATCCACCATTGGCATCTAAACGGAGTTTGCAGCCTGGAGCTAGAGATTGGACTAGATCTAGAAAGATATTTTGCTCTTTTTCAATAGGATAGACCCCGATTTTCCATTTGTAGCTTTGCGCATTCTCGGTTAGTTGCTCTAAGGCTTTTTCCCCAGCTTGCAAAAGGCATGTGTATTGAAAATTAAGCTCATTTTCATCTAGCAAAGGGTGATCAAGATGAAACATTGCCGATTCCAAGGCAAATTGACAACAAGGGAAAGATGAGGGGATCTCCTTAGATAGATTTTCTGTAACTTGCTCTGGTAATTGTTGACAAAAAGCTAAAGCCTCAGATAATGTTTCACTACCAAACCAACTAACTGGTGCAATTTCTCCCCTGCCTATTCTACCTTTTGCATCTTCTAGCGTTATGATAATTCCCTCTCTGGAGCTCCAAATACCATGATGGGTAATTAGAGGCTTTGCCAAAGGATAACTGTAAGGATGATAGGAAAACTTCACTTAAAAAAAAAGGGGGAATAATCCCCCGGAAATTTATATGTTCAAAAAAAACTGTAGGCGACTAAATCACAGTTTCGGCAGCTTGAACACGCTCTATTTGTTTTTTCTTGATTACTAGCATGACTTGAGCTAGCATTATTCCTGCAGCAAATACTGCCATAGCGAAGATGCGGCTAGGATTTTGGAGGACTATTTCAGTATCTTTTTGACCAAAACCACCAACATTGGGATTTTCGGTTAAAAGAGAACCTGCAGTAATTTCTTGTCCTTCTTGAACCACCAATGCCGGTCCAGCGGGTATAGTGTCAGTTACTTTACCGTTTTCAGTTGAGATCACGACCTCATAGCCACCGGCAGCAACAGGAGTGATACTGTCAATAGAACCAGAAGCAGAAGCTTTGAAACCATTGTTGTTGCTGAGCTCACCAGTAGGATAAACCTGTCCACGTCCGCGGTTTGCACCCAGGTGAACTGCATATTTGCCAAAGTGGATACTTTTATTTTCAGCAGGATTGGGGGAGAGAATTGGAAAGACAATCTCTTGGTGCTGCTCGCCAGGAAGGGGTCCAACTAAAACTACATTGTCGTAACCTTCACGATAAGATTGATAGTAAACATCGGCAATCTTATCTTTCATTTCTTCAGGAATACGCTCAGCAGGGGCGATGGTAAAACCATCAGGCAACATCAAGACAGCTCCGACATTAAGTCCGCCACGAGAACCATCGGCCAATACCTGTTGAGATTTGAGATCATAGGGGATCTTGACTACAGCTTCAAACACTGTATCAGGCAAAACAGAATGAGGTATCTCAACCTCTGCTTTCTTTTGAGCTAGATGGCAGTTGGCACAGACAATTTTTCCAGTAGCTTCTCTGGGAGTTTCTGGTGCTACTTGCTGCGCCCAAAAAGGATATGCTGAGGCTGATTGGCTATTAGAAAAAACTAGCCCAAAAGTGGTAACCACCAAAAGCAATATCTTGGTAGCATATTGCCTGGAGTAGTTCAAAATGTTGATAAGATTATAGCTTTTCATTTCTTGATTTTTTGTTATTAAGACCACCATGGTTTTTCATCAGTGCGGAAGTCAGTTTCTGTCCAGGGAGTGAAAACAACCTTGTCACTATCATTGACAGTTGCATGAGCCAAAGCCAAAGATAAAGGAGCAGGTCCACGTACCACTTTTCCTTCAGAATTGTACTGGGATCCATGACAGGGGCAAATGAATTTATTTTCACTACCATTCCAGGGAACAACGCAACCTAAATGGGTGCAGACAGCGTTAATACCATAGTTCTCAAGAGTTTTGTCCTCTTTGATAACCAGATAAGTTGGATCTCCTTTTAAGCCTTGAGCAAGGGTTCTATCTCCTGGCTTGTGTTCTTCTAAAAATTTACTCACCACTACATCATTCCCTAGAGCGTCTTTAGCGACAGACCCGCCGCCTTCTCCACCGGAGGAAGGAGGAATAAAGTACTTGACTATAGGGTATAAGGCTCCAGCGGCCACACCTGTAATAGTACCAAAGGTGAGAAGATTCATGAACTGACGGCGACCTAAATCAGGTACATCAGAATACTGTGATGTTTGACTCATAATCTTAGACTCTAATCATTAAATTTTGTAAACCTTCGATAAGATCTTATTTTCAGATCAGCGGATACAATTAGGCTAAATCCTTAAAAAAGCTTTACAAGGGCATTCATAAATTAATTATTGCAGAAATTGAGATGGATTTTCTCGAGAATATAGATCACACCAAAAATCATTAAATCATAATACTAGTAACAAAATGTGCCAAGCATATGCTGTAGCATAAAGCTATACTGTTAAAAAAAATAAACAAATTATTGGGAAGTCAAGCTGCAGATACTGACTTGATTATACTTTAGTCCTATGAAGATTTTAGTACTGAGTTGGGAGTTTCCGCCAAGGTTAGTTGGAGGAATTGCGCGCCACGTTGCAGAACTTTATCCAGAACTGATTAAGTTAGGACATGAAGTACACTTAATAACTATCGAATTTGGTGAAGCCCCCCGCTATGAAATTGTAGAAGGAATTCACATTCATCGTGTTTCGGTAATGCCGGGGCATGATTTTTTTCAATGGGTTTGCCATATGAATCAAAGCATGGGTGATCAAGGAGGTAAACTCATTCTAGAAGAGGGCCCTTTTGATCTAGTCCATGCGCATGATTGGTTAGTAGGCGATGCAGCCATAGCGCTCAAACATCATTTCAGGCTTCCTTTGATTGCTACAATTCACGCTACTGAATTTGGTCGCAACAATGGTATTTATAACGATCCGCAGAGATATATTGCCAATAAAGAGCGTCAATTAGTCGAAGATGCCTGGCGAATAATAGTCTGCAGTCATTACATGAAAGAAGAAGTGCAAAAAGCCCTAGGCTCTTCTCCAGATAAGCTAGATATCGTCTACAACGGAATTCGCCCACATAAAAAACATCGCGATCCGGACTTTGACTATCAATCTTTCCGCCGACGTTTTGCCAATGACCAAGAAAAAATTGTTTACTATGTCGGGAGAATCACTTATGAAAAAGGAATATTGGTTCTGTTAAATGCAGTTCCTAGAATTTTAGAGCAAACCTCAGGCAATACAAAGATAGTGATTATAGGAGGAGGCAATACTGATTATCTCAAGTCTCAATCTTACAATCTAGGTATCCATGAGCAATGTTGTTTTACTGGTTTTATGTCTGATGATGATTTAGACAAGTTTCAAGTCATTGCCGATTGCGCAGTTTTTCCCAGTCTGTATGAGCCATTTGGTATTGTTGCTCTAGAGAGCTTTGCTGCCAGGGTTCCTGTGGTAGTTTCCAATGCTGGAGGACTACCAGAAGTAGTCAGGCATAATGATACAGGAATTGTTACTTTTGCTAACAATCCAGATTCTCTGGGTTGGGGTATTTTAGAAATCTTGCAAAACCCAAGGCGCGCTCAGTATTTAGTAGACCAAGCTTACGAAGATTTAGAAAAGCGCTTCAATTGGACTAAACTGGCAAAAGAGACCGAGGCTATCTATAAGCAGGTACTCCAAGAAAGAGCTAAAACTATTTGGTAAAAATTCCTATCTTGCTATGGCTAGAGCTAGTAAGAAAAAAAAATCAGCAGCATTAGAAGTTGGCCTGGACTATCTCCAAAAAGGTGATCTAAACCAGGCAGAAAAAATATTTCAAGATATCCTGCAAAAAAAATCAACTAATGCCGATGCCTGGCATCTTTGGGGTGTAATAGCCTTAGAGCGGAAAAATTTTCTAGCCGCCATTGAACGGATTCAAAAAGCAATTAAGCTTAATCCAAATGAATCAATGTTTCACAATAATCTAGGAATAGCTTATCAAGAGCAGGAGTTATTTGAGCAATCAATTACAGCTTTTTTAAGAGCAATTGAGCTCAAAGTGGATTTTGCCGGTCCTCACAATAATCTAGGAATAGCTCTCAAAACATTAGGTAGAGTAGAAGAGGCAATTGTCCATTATCAAAGAGCAATTGAAATTAATCCTAGTTTCGTCAATGCTCATAAAAATCTCAGCTTTGCCCTATTGCTATTGGGTGAATTTTCTAAAGGCTTTGTAGAGTATCAATATCGAAGCGAGGTTCAAAAATTACAACAACTTCAGCTGAAAACCCCACAGTGGGATGGTGAGCAGAATATCAATGGTAAAAGTATTGTCCTTTGGAGCGGTCAGGGTCTAGGCGATGCTATTTATGCTGTTCGCTACTGCTCGATATTAAAACAAAGCGGTGCCAAGGTGGTTTTGGCAGTTCAAGGAGCTTTAATTTCTCTATTTCAAGAATGTTTAAAAGATAAATTTGAAATAATTGATCGCGACAGTTGTGATATAAATTCTTATGATTACTACAGCTATTTGATGAGTCTACCTGGGATTTTTATAAATACTCTTATCAATAGCTACATTGCTCCTCCTAGAGAGTTGCGCGCGCATTGTAGGTTAAATAAGAGTCAATTTTATAAAATAGGTATTGTTTGGGCGGGTGATAAAAACAATTTGGCACTCTATAAAGACAAATACTGCCATGTTGATCTTTTCTCTGGCTTACTTGATATTCCGGGGGTCGAGCTCTACAGTTTGCAGGTGGGAGAAGATGCTAGTGAGCTAAATGATGCTCGTATAGTAAGCCCGCTGATTAGAGATTTTGTCGATACAGCTTGCTTAATAGATCAATTAGATCTAGTGATCACTATAGATACTGCGGTTGCTCATCTAGCTGGGGCTATGGGCAAACCTGTTTGGGTATTACTTCCTCATATACCAGATTGGCGCTGGCTACTAGATAGACAAGATAGCCCCTGGTATCCAACTATGAAATTATTCAGGCAAAGTCAAAGAGGAGATTGGCAAAGTGTTTTTGAGCAAGTGCAAGAGCAATTAACCATACTTGTTCAAAACAAACCAGATTTGGCAATCAACTATATCCAGTCTAATAATTTAAATGATGCTCAAAAATCTTTGCAAGAAGTTCTTAAACAGCAAGCAAATAACCCTGATGCTTTACACCTGCTCGGGATAGTACATATCAAACAAAAAAATAATACTCAGGCTATAAATCTAATTAAAAAAGCAATTGAGCTGAAGAATTATAATCCAGCTTTTTATAATAATCTTGGCTATGCTTATCAACAAAATAAAGAATATGAATTGGCAATTGAATGTTATCAAAAAGCTACTATACTTGATCCAAATTTTGTAGATGCTTATTTTAATTTAAGTAATATCTTTAAAGAATTATATCAATTAGATGAGTCGATTAAATATTCAAAAAAGACCATTCAAATTACACCAGATAATGCGCAGGCTTATTTTAATCTTGGTTATGCCTATGCTGAGCAAGATGATCTTAAATCAGCCATTGATTCTTATCACCAAGCAATCAATCTCCAAAAAGATTATAGCGATGCTTATAATAATCTAGCCAATCTTTTTAAAGAAACTGCTCAATTAGATCTGGTAATATATTATCATCAAAAAGCTATTGAATTTTCACCAAATGATGCTGATCATCATTGGAATTTGGGTTTAACTTTGTTATTATATGGTAATTTTGAGCATGGATTGCCTAAGTATGAAACTAGGTTTAATAGAGATTGTTTTAAACAATTTGCACCTAGAACATCCATGTGGAGTGGAACCCCGATAAGGGGAAAAAGCATTGTGTTATGGAATGAGCAGGGTCTGGGAGATGCCATTCAATTTGCACGCTACGGTCTTAAGCTCAAAGAAATGGGAGCAAAGGTTACTTTTGCTGTCCAATCTTCCCTGGTTAGTCTCTTGAAAGAATGCCTCAAAGAAGAATGTGAGGTGTTTGATCGCAGCAATTGTAATATCTATAATTTCGATGAGCAAATTTCTCTATTGAGCCTTCCTTATGTTTTTAAGACTAATCTGCAAAATATTCCCTACAATAATGAGACCTACATATTCCCTCCAGTCAAGTTTCGCTCTGCCTGCCTTTTACCATCTACTAAATCTTTAAAAATTGGGATTGTCTGGGCCAGCGATAAAAACAACCCAACATTTTATAAATCTAAATCCTGCCCGGTAGATTTTTTTTCGAGCCTACTGTATATCCCGGGGGTCGAGCTCTACAGTTTGCAGATCGGAGAAGATGCTAGTCAACTAAATGATGCTCGTATAGTAAGCCCCTTAATTAAAGATTTTGTCGATACAGCTTGCTTAATAGCTCAATTAGATTTAGTGATCACTATAGATACGGCTGTAGCTCATTTAGCTGGGGCTATGGGCAAACCAGTTTGGGTATTACTTCCTCATATTCCTGATTGGCGCTGGCTACTAAATAGGCAAGATAGCCCCTGGTACTCAACTATGAGGCTATTTAGACAAACTCAAAGAGGGGATTGGCAAAGTGTATTTACTCAAGTAAAAGAAAAACTCATCACCCTAGTTAATGGAGAATCAGCTATATTTAGGCTGGAAAACTTGCAATTAGGTATTGAGCATCTCAATGCTGGGAGAAATAAAGAAGCAGAAAAATGTTTTACAGATATTCTCACTCATAGAGCAAATAATGCTGATGCTTGGCATCTATTGGGTATTGTAGCTGCCAAAGAGCAAGATCTCCCCAAGGCTATCGAACGATTTAACCGAGCAATTGAGCTAAAGCCAGCAGAAGGTATTTTTTATAATAGCCTAGCTAATATTCTCATTGAGCAAAACCAATTGGAAGAGGCTATTAAGTTATACCAAAAAGCTATTGAACTTAAAAGTAATTATTCAGATGCCCAGGTGAATCTGGCACAAGCCTATATCAAGCTAGGCAATATATTTGCCAAACAAGAATCTTGGGAAAAGGTAATTGAGAATTATCAACAAGCAATTCAAATTAAGCCAGTTAATGGTGAGATCTACTTCAATCTGGGCTATGCCCATATGGAAAATGGACAATTTGCACAGGCTATCAATGCTTACCAAAAGGCTATTGAACTTGAGCCAAATGATACTAGATCTTATAATAACTTAGCCAATATATTCTCTCAGCAAAAACAATTAGATAAAGCTTTAGATTGCTATCAACAGGTAATAAAGATTAAACCAGAAAATGCTGAAGTTCATTGGAATATAGCATTATTACTACTATTATCTGGAGATTTTGAACGCGGTTTTCAAATGTATCAATGGAGATTTGGCCTAGAGACATTTGAAGGTATGAGGCCTAAAAGTCTGATGTGGGATGGCTGTGATCTTCAAGGAAAAAATATTGTACTTTGGGCCGAGCAGGGTTTAGGTGATGTTTTACAATTTGTACGCTACGCTTCAATTGTTAAAAAGCATAATGCTCATGAGGTGATTTTAGCTGTCCATCCTCAATTGGTAAGTTTATTTCAAGAATGTCTCAATGATAGCTTTAGCGTTGTTGATATTTATACTTGCGATATCTATCAATATGAATATCATGCTGCATTACTCTCTTTGCCTAGCATTTTGCAAACAACTCTAGGAAATATTCCCAATACAAAAGAAAGTTATATTTCTGCGCCCAATCCCCTGAGAGATAAATGCATACTAAGCAATTCTCAACTCTATCGCATTGGGATTGTCTGGGCTAGCGCCAAAACTAATACTTCAATGTATAAATCTAAATGCACTAGCGCTGAATTGTTCTCATCTTTACTTGATTTTGAAGGGATAGAACTCTATAGTTTGCAAGTAGGTGAAGATTCAAGCCAACTGAATGACCCTCGTATAGTAGATTTAAGCCCCTTAATCGAGGATTTTGTAGATACAGCTAGTTTTATATCCCAATTAGATCTAGTAATCACTATCGATACTGCCGTCGCTCATTTAGCAGGAGCAATGGGTAAACCTGTCTGGGTATTACTACCCTACGCCGCTGATTGGCGCTGGTTGCTAAATAGGCAAGATAGCCCCTGGTATCCAACAATGAGGCTATTTAGGCAGACTAAACCAGGTGATTGGCAAGGTGTATTTACTCAAGTCAAAGAAAAACTCAAACAAGCTACCAGTAAATTACACTTGGGATTAGATTATCTCCAAGCAAATCAGCTAGAACAAGCTGTAATATATTTTGAGAAAGTCTTGCAAGAGCAGCCAACTAATCCTGATGCTTGGCATCTTTTGGGAGTAAGTTATGCTAAGCAAAATAATAATTTAAAAGCAATTGAAAAAATTCAAAAAGCAATCCAGATTAATTCAAACGAGTCTAGTTTTTATAATAATTTAGCTAATATTTATGCAAAATTAGAACAATATGATCAAGCTATTGAGTGCTACCAAAAAGCAGTACGGCTAAAGTCAGATTATCTAGATGCTCATTTAAATCTAGCTAATCTCTATCTTCAAAAAGAGCTGATTGATAAGGCTATTAGCTCCTATAAAAAAGTATTAGAAATCAATCCTAACGCTGGGGATATTCTCAATAACTTAGGTTTTACCTATGCCAAAGCCAAACAATTTAGCCTAGCTAGACAATGTTTTCAAAAATCTATCGAGCTGCAACCAAGTAACAATGAAGCTCAGTTGAATTTTGCGCTATTGTTACTGATGCTGGGCAATTGGACTGAAGGTTTTTTGCAATATGAACGCAGACCCAGTATCCAAGCTGCTAAATGGACAGGGCTTAAGGGAGCTTGTTGGAACGGCTCAGATATAACGGGCAAAAGTATTGTTCTTTGGTCTGAGCAAGGTTTCGGAGATACTATTCAATTTATTCGCTACGCCCAGAAAGTTAAAGAAAAAGGAGCAAGGGTTTTTCTAGATGTTCAAACATCTTTAGTATCTCTTTTTGAGCAATGCTTGAAGGATCAATTTGAATTTATTAACTCTAATGATATTAATCCTGATGAATATGACGAGCATATTTCTTTAGTGAGCCTGGCTCATATTTTCCAAACAACCCCTGAAAATATTCCCAACTCGAGTTATATTTTTGCTCCAGAGGAACTCCCTGCCCATTGTATATTGCCAGCTAGAGAAAATTGGAGAATTGGAATAGTCTGGGGGAGTGATAAAAAGAACATTAAACTCTACAAATATAAATCATGCCCTGTTGAATTTTTTATTTCTTTACTAGATCTGCCTAATTTTTCTTTTTACAGTTTACAAGTAGGAGAAGATGCCAGTGGGCTTATTGATCCGAGAATTTGTGATCTTAGCCCCTTAATTAATGATTTTCTAGATACAACTACTTTTATATCCCAATTAGATTTAGTAATTACCATAGATACATCTGTAGCCCATTTAGCTGGGGCTATGGGTAAGCAAGTTTGGGTATTACTGCCCTATGTAGCTGACTGGAGATGGATGCTTGATAGGCAAGATAGCCCCTGGTATCCAACGATGAGGCTATTTAGACAAAGCAACCCGGGTGATTGGCAAGGAGTATTTACTCAAGTAAAAGATAATCTTAAACAAAGCTCTAATAAATTGGAATTGGGATTAGACGCTAAATTAAAAGAAGAAGCCGCTTATTACAACAAACTAGGCGATGATTTTAAAGAGCATAATCAAATTGAAAGGGCTGTTGCTTCTTATCAAGAAGCTATCAAGCTCAATAATGAGTATATTGAAGCTCATTACAAACTGGCAATAATTTATTATAAAGAGCAAGGATTATTTGAGCAGGCTATTGAGCATCTTGAAATAGTAACCCAACTTAAAAAAGATCATGTAGATGCTCACTATATCTTGGGCTATCTTTATAGTAATAGAGAACTATTTGACAAGGCTCTTGGCGCTTATCATAAAACATTGGAGCTTAAACCCAATCTGCCTGAAGCCTATTACAACCTAGGTGTAATCTATAAAGATCAATTGCGCTTGGATCGAGCTATTGCATCCTATCAAAAAGCCCTTGAACTAAGACCTGATTACATTGATGCACATTGGAACCTAGGTATGGTTTTGTTGAGCGCTGGGGATCTTAAAAGGGGATTTTTAGAGTATGAACATAGGTTCAAAACGGAGCAATCTAAATGGCCTAACTTTCAAACTCCTATGTGGGACGGCTCGGACCTAAAAGGTAAAAATATTGTTCTTTGGAATGAGCAAGGGCTAGGCGATGGTATTCAATTTGTCCGCTATGCTCAATTAGTTAAAGAAAAATGCTCTAAGGTCATTTTATGTGTTCAAGGGCCGCTGATTCCTCTATTTCAAGAATGTTTAAAGGGCGAATTTGAATTAGTAGAGCGCAACAGCTGTGATATTCATAGTTATGACCAACATGCATCACTGCTCAGTTTGCCCCATATTTTTGATACCAGCTTAGAAAATATACCGACTTATCCTCAAGGTTATATTCATCTACCTCATAAATTTCGCTCTCACTGCAAGTTAAACAATAGCCAGAAATATAAAATCGGGATTGTCTGGTCAAGTGAAAAAGGTAATATTACTCTTTATAAGAAAAAATATTGTCCAGTTGAATTTTTTTCTAGTCTATTAGATATAGATCAAGTAGAACTTTATAGTCTGCAAATTGGAGAAGATAAAGATCAGCTAAGTGATACAAGAATTTCTGATTTAAGTCCTTTAATTAATGATTTTGTAGATACTGCCAGTTTGATTTCTCAATTAGATTTAATAGTCACTATCGATACTTCCGTAGCCCATTTAGCAGGAGCCATGGGTAAACCAGTATGGGTATTGCTGCCCTATGTAGCTGACTGGAGATGGATGCTTGATAGGCAAGATAGCCCATGGTATCCAACTATGAGGCTATTTAGACAAACCAAACCAGGAGATTGGCAAGGGCTGTTTAATCAGCTCAAAACAAAGCTACCCGAGGTAATGCAGGCAAATACACCAATTTTTGATATTAATAATATTCAATTAGAATCAGGCATAGAGCAACTTCAACATGGTAAATTACCCCAAGCTGAACAAACTTTTCGATGGCTAATTCAACTTCAACCAAATAATGCCGATGCCTGGAATCTTTTAGCTGTTTCAATCATTCAGCAAGGACGAATTCAAGAAGCAATAGAAAAATTTGAAAGAGCCATTGAGTTCAATCCCCAAGAAGCTATTTTTTATAATAATTTGGGTAATGCTTATACTGAGCAAAAACAATTTGAAAAAGCAATTTTTATTTACGAAAAATCTATTGAGACTGCCCCTAATTATGCCGAAGCTTATTACAACCTTGGTAATGCTTTAAAAGAGCTAAAACAATTTGAAAAGGCTATTATAATTTTAAAAAAAGCTATAGATATCAAAGCTGATTATGCTTTTGCTTATTTTAAACTAGGAATAATCTACAAAGCTCAAAAAGATTTCGACAAAGCTATAGAAGCTTATCAAAAAGCCATAGAAATAGATCCTCATTATGTTGATGCTTACTATAATTTAGGTAATATATTTAACGAGCAAGAAGAATTAGAAAAAGCTATTGCATCTGTTCAAAAATGCCTTGAAATAAACCCCAACTATAAAGATGCCTATAATAATTTAGGTAATATTTACAATAAACAAAAGCAATTTGAAAAAGCAATTAAAGCTTATCAACAAGCCATAGAAATAGATCCCAATTATGTTGACGCGCATTGGAATCTTGGTCTAGTTCTGTTGATTCTGGGTGATTTTAAACAAGGATGGATAGGCTATCAATGGAGATTTAAACGCAAAGAACACAAATGGCCAATAATTAAAACCCCAATGTGGCAGGGAGAAGATATCAAGGGCAAAAGAATTGTTCTTTGGAACGAACAAGGTCTTGGCGATGCAATTCAATTTGTTCGCTACGCTCAGATAGTCAAAGCAAAAGGCGCTCAAGTTATCTTAGCTGTTCAAACCCAATTATTTAGATTATTTGAGCAATCTCTCCAAGAGAAATATGAAATTGTAGATCATCGCACCTTTGATATGAGTGCATATGACCAGCATGCTTCTTTGCTGAGTCTACCTGGTATTTTAGGAACAAACCTAGAAACAATTCCCAATTTTTCCTATATTCAACCCCAACAACATCTAGTTTTACCTGATCTAGATCAACAGCGGCATCATCGAATTGGTATTGTCTGGGGAAGCGATAAACGCAACTGGCAAATGTATAAATATAAATACTGCCCAGTAGAATTTTTTGCAAGTTTACTAGATCTAGAGCAAGTGGCACTCTATAGTCTGCAAGTTGGAGAAGATGCAGATCAACTCAATGATAGTCGTATAGTAAATTTGAGCCCCTTAATTAATGATTTTGCAGATACTGCTAGTTTAATTGCTCAATTAGATCTAATCATCACTGTAGATACTGCTGTAGCCCATTTAGCTGGAGCCATGGGTAAACGAGTTTGGGTAGTGTTACCTTATAACTGCGATTGGAGATGGTTGCTAGATAGACAAGATAGCCCCTGGTACCCAACTATGAGATTATTCAGGCAAACCAAACCAGGAGATTGGCAAGGGGTATTTAATCAAGTTAAAGAACAACTGAGACATTTTGAGTAAGTTAATCCCTATAGTACTCTAGCCAAGAATGAGTGATAGATAGTTTAGTGATCTAGCTTAACAACAGATTAAGCTAAAATCATAGATGGAACATATGCTGAACTTGCTCACCAGGTTAAAAAACATGGATTCACCGATCAAAGCTGTACAAAGTGCTTACTACAGCGAAGTTTCTTACCGGACACCGCCGCCGGACCTTGAATCTCTCATGCTCAAAGAGAGAATAGTCTATTTGGGAATGCCTTTGTTTTCCTCTGATGATGTTAAACAACAGGTGGGACTTGATGTAACTCAGCTAATCATTGCTCAACTTCTTTATTTGCAATTTGATGATGCAGACAAGCCTATTTACTTCTACATCAATTCAACAGGTACCTCTTGGTATACGGGAGATGCGATTGGTTTTGAAACAGAAGCATTCGCTATCTGTGACACAATGAACTATATCAAGCCTCCTATACATACTATTTGCATTGGTCAAGCTATGGGTACCGCAGCTATGATCCTCGCATCTGGTGAAAAAGGCTTCCGTGCCAGTCTTCCCCATGCGAATATTGTGCTCAACCAAAACCGTACTAGAGCTCAAGGACAAGCTACTGACATTTCTATCCAAGCTCAAGAGGTACTGACTAACAGAAAAACTATGCTGGATATCTTTTCCAAAAATACCGGACAGACTCCAGAAAAAATTTCCAAAGACATGGAAAGAAGTTTCTATCTAACTCCCGCAGCGGCCAAGGAGTATGGATTGATCGATATAGTACTTTCTAGTCGCAAAGATCTGCCAAAACTTTCCTCACTCACTTCCTAATCTTTTTAATAAATATTTTGGGTTAATCCTATGCCTATTGGTGTCCCTAGTGTTCCCTATCGTCTGCCAGGTAGTCAAAATGAAAGATGGATCGACATCTATACCCGTTTGAGTCAAGAGAGAATTATTTTCCTTTCTCAAGAAGTAAATGATTCTATTGCCAATCGAATTGTCGCCTTTCTTCTATATTTAGATGCCGATGATCCCAGCAAGCCTATATACCTTTACATCAACTCCCCAGGTGGTTCTGTAACTGCCGGGATGGCTATCTACGATACGATGCAATATATCAAGGCAGATATTATCACTATCTGTGTTGGTTTGGCTGCATCGATGGGTGCTTTTTTACTATCAGCTGGTACTCCTGGTAAACGTTTAGCACTGCCACATTCTCGGATCATGATTCATCAGCCTTCAGGAGGTGGACGCGGGCAAGCAACCGATATTGAGATTACTGCTAAAGAGATTCTACGCACCAGAGATGAGCTAGATCAAATCTTGGCCGAACGTACTGGTCAGTCCGTTGAAAAAATCAAGAAAGATACCAACCGCGATTATTATATGTCTGCTGCTGAGGCTAAAGAATATGGCTTGATCGATCAGGTAATCGAAGATCGTCTCTAGGTAATATTTTTCTGTGCTTGATAGTTTACTAAATAGTCTGGAATATCGAAAGATAGATCTATCTTTAGAGAGAATAGTTTCTGTCCTAGAGCAGCTCAACAACCCCCATCTTGACTATCCTATTGTCCATGTGGCGGGCACTAATGGCAAAGGTTCAGTCTGCGCCTACCTTGCCTCTATTTTGAGCGAGGCAGGCTATAGGGTGGGGCTCTATACATCTCCTCATTTAGTAGACTGGAGCGAGAGGATCTCGATCAATAAAAAGCCTATCTCAACTGAAGATTTAACTAATTTGGTCAGTGAGATTATTGATTTAACTATTCCTTTGACTCAGTTTGAGGTTATTACAGCTGCTAGCTGGCTTTACTTTGCCCGCAATTTTGTAGATATTGCAGTAATAGAAGTTGGCTTGGGAGGCCGGCTCGATGCTACCAATGTAGTTCCCAATCCTCTAGTGACGGTAATTACTTCAATTTCTCTAGATCATACTCAATTGCTAGGCTCTACCCTAGCTGATATTGCCAGAGAAAAAGCAGGTATTATTAAAGCTCATTCTCCAGTAGTAGTAGGACAGCTACCCTTACAAGCATCACAGGTCGTTCAACAAAGGGCTACTCAATTAGATTCAAGTATTTCTTGGATTGCCCCGGCAATTGAACTTAATGGCTTATGTCAATGGCAAGACATTATCTATCAATTGCCCCTCAATGGCGCAGTTCAATTACAAAATTCAGCCCTGGCTATTGCCACAAGCAAGATTCTCATAGAAAAAAAATGGCAGATCAGCGATACGGCAATCATCCAGGGTATTGCTTCAACTGATTGGCCAGGCCGATTGCAATGGTTAAATTGGCGTGGGCGTACTATTTTAATTGATGGCGCTCATAATCCAGCATCAGCTCAAGCCCTGCGATCTTACGTAGATAAGCTTAATAAACCACTACATTGGATTGTTGGTATACTTGCTAGCAAAGATCACTGGCAAATTCTCAGCAATCTCTTAAGACCAGGAGATCGCCTCAGCTTGGTTCCCATTCCCGATAATCCAACGGCAGAACTACAAGAGCTAAGCAACCTAGCCCAGATAATCTGCCCCGAACTAGAGCAAATCGAGATATATGGGGATCTTTTCTTGGCTCTAGAGCAGGCAAGTTGGCAAGAGAGATTGGTGATTGTCACCGGCTCTCTCTATCTAGTTGGTTATTTTTTATCAGACCAGTTGACCCAGTCTTGAGGCTTAAGAAATACTTCATATAATTTGGACTCTGGAGTATTTGGCTCTGGTTGGTAACCATATTCCCAGCGTACCAGTGGAGGTAGTGACATCAAGATAGATTCCGTGCGTCCATTGGTTTGTAAGCCAAAAATAGTTCCTCTATCGAAGACTAGATTGAATTCTACATAGCGACCACGCCGGTATAGTTGAAAGTCTCTTTCTCTTTGGCCATATTCGATAGAATGTCTTTTTTCTACTATGGGTAAATAAGCAGGCAAAAAGGCTTTTCCACAAGATTGAGCAAAACTGAAAACATCCTGCCAAGATCTTGAATTAGGGGGATTTGGCATCTCTTTAGCCGGTGAATCGGCCTGGTTTCCTCTATAAAGGGGAGATTGACCATCTTGATAATCAAAGAAAATACCACCAATACCGCGGGCTTCTTGACGATGCTTGAGATAAAAATATTCATCGCACCAGCGTTTAAAGACTGGATAGTATTCAAGTTGGTGATTATCACAGGCAGCTTTTAAGGTTTTATGAAAATGAGCAGCATCTTCATAAAAAGGATAATACGGCGTCAAATCAGCACCGCCTCCAAACCACCATACAGGGCCAGCTTCAAAATAGCGATAGTTGAGATGAACAGTAGGAATATAAGGATTATGCGGGTGGAGAACCATTGAAGTCCCGGTGGCGTAGAAGGGATATCCTGCAGCTTCAGGTCTCTGTTGCAAAATTGAAGGTGGTAAGTGCTTGCCCCAGACCTCGGAAAAATTTACCCCACCTTGCTCAAAAATTTCTCCATTTTGCATCACCCGAGAACGACCACCACCGCCTTCTTCCCTAGTCCAGCTATCTTGCTTGAATTGGGCAGATCCATCAAGTTCCTCTAAGCTTTTGGAGATATCATCTTGCAGATTCTGCATAAACTGGCTCACTTGGGTTTTGGCATCCTCTGGCGGCAAATTTGAAGGGTTTGTCAAGTTCTCTGTTAAAGTCATTTTTATATTTATACTTCTGCTTCCAGTCTTAACTCTAAGGCTTATTGTGTTTGTAAAGGATTAAATAGAATTGTTTTTTTACAAAAATACATTCTTAAAAGGGTTTTCTTCTATAATGGATTATCTATTTAAGCATTTTTTGTCAATTGGGCTAATTGATGGTTATCCTCAGCTTTTCTTTTAACTTTATTGCTCCCAAGGGAGATAGCTTGTACTGCTACAAGACTTACCGAGTTGTTAGTCCCGCTTCAATAGAAGTACTATGGCAAAAATTGAGTAATTTGGCTGATGTATCCTGGAACCCTCTTTTTGCCAAAACAGACGTACCAATTGGACTGATTGTCAAACCAGGTTTAATCTTTCAGGCAGTTACCCGCTTAACCCCAATTCCCATTAGATTATTTGTAGAAAATGTCAGGCCTGGCAGAATGCTAAGTATCAGGATTATTGCCTTGCCTGGAGTTGAGCAGAAGATCACCTATCATATGGAATCTACCTTACGTGGAACTTATCTGACCTGCTCGGTTACCTTGCGAGGTTGGCTATCTCCTCTTGTCTGGTGGCTGATCCATTCTGACTGTGCCAAGATGGTCAACGAATTGGCATTAGCTGCTGAAAAATAATCCAATAAGATTCATTGCGTCATAATTTGTTAGTCTGAAGGCTTTGGGAAATTTTTCCTAGACTGTTAGTTAGAAGTGCTCATTCTCAAGGGGGATAGATACAATGAATATTCAAGATGAAGCCAGAGAGAAATTAACACAAAAAAGGCAAAAGGAAGAAGAGCTCCACAACAAAACCCTAGAGCGTAGCGATCAATATCTCAAAGAGGGTGAAGCCGAAGAAGAAAGTTTAAGAGAGCTAATGACCCAAGATCGCCTAGATGAAGAAAAAAAACAAGCCAATATGCTAGAGCGCTTAATCGAATAGCTGGATTTAGGCTTAATTGTCGTAGTAATTTTTTTCGATACCTACAGAACCAATTTTTGAGCCAATTCTCAAAAAAGCTGCAAACAAGATCAGACAATTGACAATATTGTAAATTGCTTTTTTGCGGATTACTGCTGCTTTTTTCTCTTGTTCTATCATCAAAGCTCGCTCATTTTGTTTGGCAAACTTGTCAAGTCCATTTTTTAACTTATCTCCACTAGCCCAAGCTGTTCGCAAATTTTCGGCAATTGTAGCGTCATAAGTGCTGCCGAAAGATTGTTGCAATACATTGTAAAAGCCATTGCTATCTTGAAAAGCTGGCTCAGGTGGATTTAACCTGAAGAATGGTTAGCTTAGTAAACAAAAAACAATTACTTGTGTCTTATCACCGACAATCCTAACATAATGGATTTTCATTTTCTATAATCTGCTCGGAAAAATTTTAGGATTATTTCGACAAAACCATGATTAAGTATATACGTAGCTTGAGGGCAGCTCAAAAACAATTGATATGTACTTTCTTAAAAAGAGCATTTGCAATAAAACTTAAAACTAATTTAATACTAATTACTTATACTAATGTTAATTATACAGCCAACTATCGATGGATCTTTTACCTTTTATTCTAGTACATTTGAACAGGCTTTTCATTCTCTATCTGGAGCAAAAGAAGAAGCTCAAAAAAAATTTGTTGAACCCTGTTTATTAACAAAAAAAGCAGCAAAAAATTCTAGTTTACATATTCTGGATATATGTTATGGCTTGGGCTATAATAGCGCTGCTGCTCTAGAGGCTATCTGGAAGATAAACCCCCAGTGCCATGTTTCTATAGTCGCGCTAGAGCTAGATGAGACTGTAGCTAAAGAGGCGCTTAAGCAGGGGTTGATGGAAATTTGGCCAGAAACAATAGTTGATTTGCTTGATCAACTAGCAGAGTATAAAATTGTCGAGAATGACTACTTAAAAGCTGAATTATTAATAGGTGATGCTAGATCTACTCTTGCTAGAGATTATAGAGCTGATGCCATATTTCTAGATCCTTTTTCACCTACTAAATGCCCCCAGCTTTGGACAGTAGAATTTATATCTTTACTAGCTAAGTGTTTAAAACCAGATGGTCTTTTAGTTACCTATTCTTGCGCAGCCTCAGTAAGATCTGCCATGCTTGAAGCCGGTTTAAAGATTGGAGCTACTCCTAATGTTGGTCGTCGCTCTCCTGGTAGTGTCGCAGGTCACAAAGAAGTAGGACTTTTATCACTATCTCAACAAGAGAAAGAACACTTATTGACCAAAGCTTCTATTGCTTATAGAGATCCAAATCTGCAAGATTCCAAAGAAGTAATCGAGCAAAGAAGGCAACAAGAACAGCAAAACAGTAATCTTGAGCCTACTAGTCATTGGAAAAAAAGATGGATGGCTACTAAGGGGTTAAAATCAAAGGAGTAAAACTTGGTTAGAGTTGATGAGCATAGAGTCCATTGAACAAGAATTTGCCTCCAGTGGGATTGAGGTAATCAGCAATCCGGCTTTAGTAGAAAAGCTCTCTCTGGATTATTACCATTTCAGTCCTATTCTCAAAGAACAACTGGAAAATAAAAAAGCAGATTTAGTAGTCAAACCAAAAAATGAAGCCCAAGTACTTCAAGTTGCTAGACTCTGTGTTAAGCATAAAATACCACTTACCATCAGAGGATCAGGTACTGGTAACTATGGGCAATGTATTCCCTTGGAAGGGGGCATAGTTCTAGATACTACTAACTTAAATAAAATTATTTCCTTAGAAAGTGGCCTTGCTAGAGTTGAAGCTGGAATCAAAATGATTGCCCTAGATAGAGAAGCCCATAAAATAGGTTGGGAGCTGAGAATGGTGCCATCGACCTATCATAGTGCAACCCTAGGAGGCTTTATTGGGGGCGGCAGTGTAGGCGCAGGCTCAATCACCTATGGCTTAATTAAAGATCCTGGCAATGTTTTAGCTTTGCGCTTGGTCAGTATGGAAGATGAGCCAAAAGTTTTAGAATTGCGCGGACAGGATATCAATAAAGTGATGCATGCCTACGGTACTAATGGGATCATCACAGAACTTGAAGTAGCCTTGGCTCCTGTTTATGCTTGGTTAGAGGTCATAGTTGTCTTTACAGATTTCATGCAAGCTGCCAAATTTGGTCAAGCAATCTCTGATGCTGATGGAATTGTCAAAAAACTGGTAACAATCCTAGGCGATCCTATTGCTAGTAATTACTTCCATGCTTTAGAGCCATACTTAGCTAAGGGGTGCTCCTGCGCTTTGTTAATAATCGCCCCAACAGCTATAGAAGCAACAGAAGAAATAGTAAAAGAGCATCAAGGGCAGATCAGCTACCGTAAAAGCGAGCCGGCCAAACTTTTGGAATTTACCTGGAATCATACTACTTTGCTTGCTCGCTCGGTAGATCCAGGCATCACCTACCTTCAGGCTTTTTACTATGATCTAGAAAAAGTAGAGCATTTATATAGAAAATTTCAGCCAGAGGTGATGATGCATTTGGAATTTATTCGCCTCAATGGGAGAGCTATTCCCACTGGTATTCCTCTGGTAAGATATAGCACAGCTGAGAGATTAAACCAAATCATTGAATATCATCAAGCCCATGGTGTAAGTATCGCCAATCCTCATACCTACATCATAGAAGAAGGCGGAACTATTGAACCAGAACAGTTGATTTTAAAACAAAAACTAGATCCCTATGGTTTGCTCAACCCAGGTAAATTGCGCGCTTGGTCTCAAAAGGTATAAAGGTGAAAATCAAAAAAAATACTTGGCTGCTACTACTAAGCGCTTTAGTTTTAACTGGGGGAGTTTATCTATTGCAAAGACTTCCCCAGATAGAGACCAATAGAGATAAAGCCAACCATTTTTTGAGCTTCAATAATGATGATCTAGAAAAAATGAGCATCCAAACCGGCGATCATCAGTTAGTATTTATTAGACAAAGCGAGAATTGGCAAATGGATGAGCCTGAAAAAACTCCCGCCAATCCAGCAGCGCTTTCTTTTTTTACTGATTTGCTCTTTGGTGATCGCAATTATCGTAGCTTTTCCCTAGTCAAAGAAAGATTAAGTGAATATGGATTAGATAAACCTGTTGCAACAGTGGGACTAATGCTCAAAAACAAACAGAGCCATCAACTCAAATTTGGTAATACCTCAGCCGATGGCAAATCTATCTACGGTCAAATTGACAACTTACCTACAGTTTATGTTCTGCCTATTGAATTTAAATATGCAGTTGATAGAAATCTGCCTGAATGGAAGCAATCAGCCGCCAGCAGAAAAGGCGAACATTACCAATGCGGATAATAATAAACCAGGCACAAGCAGGGTGATCAATGTGATTAATTCGGGTGTGGTCATCTTAGCTATGTCTGAAAATAATGCTACCTAATGATATCACCTGTTATTTTTTCACTGATTGCCTGCAAAAGTAGTTCATTTTCACGCTCACAGCCTACGGCAATTCTCAAATAGTAAGCATCAAGTCCCTGTTTCAAGCCAAAATCAGCCAAGTAAATCTCTTGCTGGGCAAGACTTTCTACCAATTCTGCAGATGTGATCCCAGTAGTGCGCGCAAAAAGAAAATTAGTAGCGCTCGGATAGACTTGTAGTCCTAAAGCTTCCAAGCCCTGCTGTAGTAATACTCTTTGCTGGATAATTTTTTTAATATTTTCTTCAATATAGCCAAGATCTCCTAAGGCCGCCTCACCAGCAACCAACGCCAGACGATTTACTGGAAACAACTGAGCCAGGCGATAAAGATAATCTATAATTTGTGAACTAGCAAGAGCGTAACCCAAGCGTATTCCAGCTAAGCCAAAGCTTTTGGAAAAACTTCTTAAAACCAAAAGATTTGGATAGCTCTCCAGTAAATCTACTACGCTCAGACCGGCAATTTCGTAATAACATTCATCGACTACTACCAAACAGTCAGCCTTTTCTAAAAGCTCAATGATTTTTTCCCTACTGGTCAAATTGGCAGTTGGATTGTTGGGATTAGCTAAAAAGATGATTTTAGTTTTAGAATTCAAACGAGCTAAGATATCTTCTATTTCTATATCAAACTGCTTATTTCTAGCTACATTTATAGGAACACCACCAACTACTTTAGTGGCAAATTCATAGATAAAAAAAGTAGGACTTGGTAAAATAACCTCATCCCCTGGAGCTACAAATACCTTCAAAATTAGCTCAATTAAATCATCAGAACCATTACCTAATATAATTTGCTCTACTTTAGCTTGAGTATATTGGGCTAAGGCATTGCGAAGAGATCCTCCTAATAGTTCAGGGTAGCGGTTAATTTGGGAGATTTCTTTTTTGAGAGCTTCAATGACTAGCGGTGAGGGCGCAAAAGGCAGCTCTCCCTTATCCAGACGAATAGAATTAGGACCTTTGACAGATGCCGTTTTTTTAGAGGCTAAGAGCAAAACCTGGCTATTGAGTAGAGATTCTATAGAAGATTTCAAAGTATTTCCAAAAGAGCAGAGATATCTTGTACTATCATATCACAGCCTAACTGTTGTAAAGTTGCAGCTTCACAAAAGCCTGTTAAAACTCCAATAGAAAAACAAGATGCCCTTTTGGCAGCTACTACATCGCTACCGGCATCACCAATATAAGCTACCCGATTTGCTTTTTCCAGAGTGAAATTTTCTTGGAGGATTTCGGCAATTGGCAATTCAGGAGCCATAGCCTTGTGCAAAATAAAAGGATGGGGTTTTCCTAGTTTTTGATTTACTTGGGCTTGGGCTTGTAGCACATCATCATAGGTAACGATTCTTGAGGGGTTAAAGTATGACAAAAGCTCTAATTTAGTAAGTGGTTGGATTACTTCAAGGCGCGGCCTTCCCGTGGCAATGCCCAAATCATAGCGGCCAGCAAGTTCACTTAATATATTGCCGATAGTCTCAACAGGTAAAACAGTCTCATCATCAGGTAAGATAAAACCTCTTTTTCCTTCATACCATAGCTGAAAAAGGCTATAGCACTGTTGCCACAACAGCTCTAAATCAAAAATCTCATCTATACCAATTGCTAGAATTTTTTGAGAAAAAGGAATCAGATAATCTGCTACTTGGCTTCCCTGGAGTGATTGGGTTTCTCTCCAAAATTGCTCAATAATAGCATCATCAGATATAGTGATTTTTTCTGCTTTGCGCCCAAGTTCTTGAATTTGTTCGAGTAAAGGTAAATCAAGATTATGAGGTACTCGCTCTAAAATACTAATTAAATAGAGACAAACTACAAAATAAGTCAGATCCCAATTAGAATTGACCGCCCGTTTTTTTATCTGAGCAATAAAGCGATCTGAAATTATAGAATTGCCATATTTGAGAGCTCTTTCTGGAGAATTGAGCGCTTGGGAAAAAAAATCACCACCTGAAAATATATCCCAGACAGTTAGCCTTGAGGTATTCCAGTATTTTCCTTCACTGGTTATCACACCATCTAAATCAAAAATCAACAGATCTAACATATTGTTCTAATATTTTATCTAACGCGAACTACAATTTGATCTTTGGTCAATGTCTCTCCAGTAAATATATCCTCTACGCTGATGCGCAAGAATCGCTCTTTATCTACTTGAAATTCAATTTTCAGCCGGTCAGTTCCTGGTATCCCGGGGGGGTTGAGCTGGGCAATTGCCCTAGTGTCATCTTGGTCATTGAGTGGTTCAACTTTAAAAGAGCCAGATTCAAGCTGGCGAGTTATTAGTTGATTTTGATCAAGGTAGACTTCTCTGCTATTGATATCTTGGCCTATCTCACCTATTACTAACTCAATAGAGGTTTGATTGGGAAGTGAAGCCCCTAGAGTTAGTTCAAAGGGCTTTTCAGTTGGATAAGTTTGGCCTGCTTTAATGAGGGTATGCCAACTATGCTGATTCTTGCGCCGATCCCAGTAACGCACTCCATAGCTATGATATAGAAAATCATCTACTTCTAGTTTTCGCCCTAAACTCAAAGCGCCTTTGGCAACTGCATCTAGAGATTGATCTCTATGGATTTTTTCGCTCGGGAAATACTGCGCTAAACAATCTTTAACCCAAGGGATTTGCGAAGATCCTCCAACTAACAGCGCTGCCTCAATTTCTTCTTTTGTTAGTCCATTTGAGCTAGCTTGGGCTAAGACTTTTTCTAGGGAATCTTTGATAGTACTAATAAAACCATGCTCTTCTAAAATTTGTAGATATTGACTTTGATTTAATTGCAAATCATAAGTTTCTAGATTTTTACTATCAAAATAGAATTCCTCAGCTTGCTCTGATTGAGAAAGTTTAATCTTGATTTTTTCTACCAGAAACATGGTCAGGCTAGATCTAGGTATATGAGTAGTTTTATGGAAATATTCAAATAGCCAGTTATCTATATCAACTCCGCCTAAATTAGTGCCAAATTTGGCAATTATTTTGGCTCTTTTAAGCTTTTGATTACTAGAAAGAAGAAATCCCAATTTTTGGTTAGAGCCTTGGTGAAGATCTACTATAGATATATCTAAAGTACCACCTCCAAAATCAAAAACCAGAATTTTTCTAGCTTTATTTTGCTGATAACCTAAAGCGGCAGCAGTTGGTTCATCTAGTAAGCTAATATTCTTAATATTCCAACTCTTGTGAATATCAACTAGCCAATTTCTATAGGATTCAAAACTATCAACTGGAACTGTCAGGATTAATGATTGAGCTTCTGGATCTAGCCTTTTTATTATATTATTTAAGAAAAGCTTACCAACTGTTTCTAAGGTTACATTTTGTCCATCTAATTCAGGTAAAAAGCCTTGAATTTTAGAACCAATTCCTCTTTTAAAATTACTAAAAAACCTGGGATTATGAGCAATATCTAATCCTTCATTAATTACCTGTTGACCTACTAGAGCATCAGACTGTTCTAGATTTTTGATATAAACCAGACTGGGAATAAGCTCTGCTAGTGAAGATAATCCTGGAAGTTTAACAATTTCAGCCCTTTGGGTAAGCGTATTCCAACGCACAACTACAGTATTACTGGTGCCAAAATCAATTGCGTATTGCATTTTATGAGCTTTTACTAGTATCTTGGGAATGATTATTGAGCCGCATAATTCCTGCTACATCTTTCATACCCTTAATCTGGCTCATAATAGAATCCAATTCCTCACGGCTATGTACTTCTAGTTGTAGATATATAGCCACAAATTGACCACGTCTTCTTGGCCTGATTCCGGCATTTCTAACATTGATATTGCGCTCACTGACTCTAGCAAGAATATCTTTAAGCAGACCAACTCTTTCTATTGCATCTATGAGTAAATCTACTGCATATACTGACTTATCTTCTTTTAGCTTTACACTATCCCATTGCAAGGGAATTTGGCGCTCTGAGGGGGTATTTTCTGCATTTAGACAGCCTTGGCAATGTACCGAAACAGGTCCAGGTCTGATAGCAATAATACCGACAATTGGCTCTCCTGGTAGAGGATTACAGCAGCGAGCCATACGATAGAGCAGACCATTGATTCCCAAGATAGGACATTTGGCATCAGAAGTAGTTTCCCTAGGCGGCAAAATATATGGTGAAACCGCAGTGTTTTGATTTTCCACTACTGGTTTATTTTTTGCCTCAATTTCTCTTAATTTGTTATAAATATTGATTGGTTTAACTTCAGTGTGGGCAATAGCGGCATAGAGATCTTCTATTGCATGATAATTCATACGCTCGGCTACTTCCTGGAGTTCTTTGGATTTGATTTTGCTCTCTAGGTATTTGCGGCTGAGTTCTTTTTCTAAAAGATCTCTGCCTCGTAGTATATTTTCTTCACGCCGGTTATTTTTATGCCACTGACGGATGCGGTTGCGCGCGGCATGGGTAACTACAAAATTTAGCCAATAGAGATTTGGATGATTGTTATCGCTGGTAACTACTTCTACAATATCTCCATTTTGGAGGGGCTCACTTAAGGAAGACTGTTTGTCATTGATTTTGACTGACTTAATGTGGTTACCAACTTCAGTATGGATACGATAGGCAAAATCTACAGGAGTAGCTTGACGCGGTAAAAAGATGATATCCCCCTTAGGCGTAAAGACATAGATATCCTCTTCAAAAAGATTATCCTTGATACTCTCCATGTATTCTTGGGGATCATGGGAATTTTCCTGAGACTCTTTGGCATCTTTAGGCGGTTCAAGAAGTGAGCGCAGCCAGATAAATTTGGCATCTTGAGAGTTGAGCTTAGTGGATTTACCGCTTTCTTTGTACTTCCAATGAGCAGCTATTCCTTTTTCAGCCATCTCATGCATTTCTTGGGTGCGGATCTGCACCTCAACTGGCTTGACGTTCAGACCTATTACAGTAGTATGAAGGGATTGGTAGTTGTTAGATTTAGGTAGGCCAATATAATCTTTGAACCTTTGGGGAATTGGACTAAAAAGGCTGTGAAACACTGCAAGAGCTAAATAACATTCAGCATTACTGCTGACAATTACTCTGATTGCCGCTAGATCATAAATTTCAGAAAATTCTTTAGATTGGCGGCGCATTTTGTTGTAAATGCTATAGAGATGTTTGGGTCTGGTTTGAATCTCAACTACATTGATCCCTTGTTTTTGCAATCCATCCAATATTAAAGCGCTGATATCCTGCAGTCGGATCTCTCTATCAGTGCGTTTTTCTGAGACCAATTGACGCATCTGTTCATAGGCATCTGGTTCAAGATATTTAAAGGAGAGATCTTCTAGTTCCCATTTAAACTGTCCAATCCCTAAACGGTTAGCCAATGGTGCAAAGATCTCTAGAGTCTCTTTGGCAATAGAGTACTGCTTTTCACGAGACATGTGCTCTAATGTTCTCATGTTGTGCAATCTATCGGCCAATTTAACTACTACTACACGGATATCTTTGGCCATAGCGATAAACATCCTGCGCAGGTTCTCGGCTTGACGTTCTGACTTGCTGATGCGCTGGCTTTTTTCTTCGTCAAATTCTTTAGATAACTTGGTAACTCCATCTACCAGTTGCCTGACTTCTTCTCCAAAACGCGTGCCAATTTCTTCTGAAGTGATTGAGGTATCTTCAACCACATCATGCAAGAACCCCGCTGCAATGACAGTTTTATCTGCGCCCAACTCTTTTAATAAAGTAGCTACAGCAATAGGATGAGTGATATAAGGCTCTCCTGATTTGCGAAATTGTCCCTTATGCAAATCATAGGCAAATTGCAAAGCGCTACAAATCAGATTTACTTCCTCAGAATCAGACTTGCCACTTTCATAGAGCATCCAGTAATCTCTGAGCCATTCAGGAAGAAGTTCTAGCATAAACTCATCTACTATATCTAGATGATGATCTGCAATTTGGGGAGTGGTTGCCTCTGTAGTTGTTTTCATGGAGTTGTGGGGCATTATCTGGTTATGATTCACAGAAATCTAAAAGCCCAAAGTTACATTTAACTGCTACAGACCAAGACTTGAAGGGCTCTTTACTTGAATTCTATCTCATATATCGTGATCGATGTTACAAAATACGAAAAATAATCCCACTGGGGATTGAATTAGTAAAAACCATACGGTTTTGTAAAAATAAACACAAAGTCAAATTAAAAAAAAATTATAATACAAGCAAGAGTTATCCATATTCACATAACCAATGGACGAATTTCAAAGGCTTAAAAATTTAATACCACGTGATCTTAATTGTTTAATATCAATCTCATCTGATACTAAAAAACCTACTAACTTGATTCATACATCTAAAATTAATGATGGCAAGTTTGATATTGTAATTAATTCCAAACAATGGACTAAGCTGGAGCCAAATCAACGTGATTTAATGTTCTGGCATGAGATTTACAAAATCAAGTCTAACAAAATATCTAATTATCGCTGGGAAAAAATTGTCATTGCCATTGGTGTATCATCTTCTTTGATGGAAATTCTCTCACACAATGTTTTTTCACTTTCTGTAATTCTCTTAGTCACAGCTTTGGTCACTTATCGGCTCTATCAAGGTCAAACCGGAGAGCAGGCTATCTTGATTGACACAACGGCTGATCAAGGCGCAGTAAGACTTGCAACTGATTTTGGTTATTCCTTTTGGGACGCGTGTAATAGCCTGAGAGATGCTTTAAAGTTCCTGGCTAAGAACACTTCTAATAAATCAATTTCTACTAGATATATAGTTAGATTACAAGTACTTAAGGTTTTTGCTTTCAAACAAGAGCAACGCGAACTTTCTTTGGTTTGATAATTATATCTATCAGAATAATTGCCCTAACAAATTAGGGCAGTCTTTTTGTATATTAATACAAAAAATTTTTTTAAAATTTGTAAGAAATATCTGGATTTACAGACAAATAATGTGATGAATTTAACAGAATGTTAATGTTTTACTCTTTAAACTTGCTTACCAATGAGGCTATAAATTAGCTACTCAGATTAAAAAGTCAGGATTGATTATGAGTGAAAATACTTCATCAGCTTATCGTTTAGAAAAAACGAAAAGACATTATAACGCTTGGGTAGTCAACGAAACTTTAGAAGACTATTCTTTGAGATATGCTCCTAAGAGCTTTCGCAGATGGTCCGAGTTTACCGTTGCCAATGCTGCCCTAGGTGGTATTTCTTATCTTGCAGATTTTGCCATTGGTGGTTCTATCGCCATCAGCTCAGGTTTTACCAATTCTTTTTGGGCGATTATCATCGCGGCAATAATTATATTTTTGACAGGCATCCCAATATCGTACTATGCCTCTAAGTATAATATAGATATGGACTTGCTGACCAGAGGAGCAGGTTTTGGTTATATTGGCTCTACCCTAACCTCGGTTATATACGCTTCATTCTGTTTTATTTTCTTCGCTCTAGAAGGAGCGATCATGGCTCAGGCATTGGAATTGTATTTCCATCTGCCTTTGGCTTGGGGTTATTTGCTTTGCACCATTGCCATCTTCCCTCTGGTGGTATTTGGGATGACCCTATTGGCTACTTTGCAGGTATGGACTCAGCCAATCTGGCTATTGGGTATGTTTGCTCCTTGGATAGCTGTATTGATGAAAGATCCTCAAGCGCTATCTACCTGGACTAGCTTTGCTGGTAAATCTACCAGTGGCAGTGGATTTGACCCACTACTATGTGCCTCTGGAGTTGGAGTTGCCCTATCTTTGATTGCTCAAATTGGTGAGCAAGTTGACTACCTCAGATTTATGCCCGATTTGACCAGTCGCAATAAAGGCAAATGGTGGTGGGCTGTTATGTTGGCAGGTCCTGGCTGGGTAATCCTTGGAGCGTGGAAACAGCTAACTGGTGGATTTTTCACCTCTATTGCTGTTAAACATGGTGTAGACATGGCCAAAGCTAATGAACCAATTCAAATGTATGTTGAAGGTTTCAAGGCTATGTTCTCCAATCCAGCAGTCTATTTGGCTTTAGCAACGTTCTTTGTAATCCTTTCTCAAGTCAAGATTAACGTTACTAACGCCTATTCTGGTTCACTTTCTTGGTCTAACTTCTTTTCCCGTTTGACCCATGCACACCCTGGTCGGGTAGTTTGGTTGGTATTCCATTTGATCATTGCCTTGACTCTACAGGAGTTGGGTGTATTCAATGTCCTGCTTTGGGTATTGGGTTTCTATTCCAACGTGGCAGTTGCCTGGGTAGGAGCATTAGTGGCTGATCTTGTAATCAACAAACCTTTGGGAATTAGCCCATCTTATATTGAATTTAAAAGAGCGCATCTTTATAACTTCAATCCAGTAGGTTTTGGTTCAATGATGATTGCCTCTGTAATCTCAGTGATTGCCTTCTTTGGTTTTATGGGTCCGGTTGCTCAAGCTTTCTCGGCGATTATAGCTCTTGTCTTGGCTATGGTTTTATCCCCAATTATCGCGATCATCACCAAGGGTAAGTACTATATTGCCCGTAAAGATGTACATTTCCATGACAATCCTGATGTAGTTGGATTGACCGAATGTAAAATCTGTGAACATGAATACGAAAAAGAAGATATGGCCTATTGCCCTGTCTATGATGTATCTATCTGTTCTCTCTGTTGCAGTTTGGATGCCCAATGTCACGATTCTTGCAAGGCACTTCCTAGTGACGTTTTGACAACATAAAGTAAATAGTTTCCCTAATTATCAAGGAGAATTTTCTCAATGCCCAAAACACTTTTTAAAGTTGACCTAACCAAACCAATGGATCAGCAGGATATGCCCGGTCATAACCGCTGGCACCCTGATATTCCTGCTATTGCTTCAGTCAATCCAGGTGATGTTTTCAGAATTGAATGTAAAGATTGGACCGATGGTCAAATCAAAAATAATGATAATCCTGATGATATCCGTGATGTTGATCTCAGTATTGTGCATGTTCTCAGTGGACCAATTTGGGTAAATGGTGCCCAACCTGGCGATATTTTGGTAGTTGATTTGGTCGATATTGGGGCACTGCAAGGAGATGAATGGGGCTTTACCGGGATTTTTGATAAGAAAAACGGTGGTGGTTTCTTAACAGATCACTATCCAGATCCTGCCAAAGCTATCTGGGATTTCCAGGGAATCTATACATCTTCTCGCCATATTCCTGGTGTTAAATTTGCCGGGATTACCCATCCTGGTTTGATTGGCTGCGCTCCTTCTGCTGAATTATTAGCTAAATGGAACAAGCGCGAGCTTGAGTTAGTACAATCTGCTCCGGATCTGCGCACTTACGGTACTGGCGTTTCTGGTAGCCAGCCTGTTTTGGCGGCATTACCTGAGCCCAAAAATGCCATATTGGGCACTTTAGCTCAATCTGAATATGCCCGTGTAGCCGCTGAGGCCGCAAGAACTGTTCCACCTCGTGAGCATGGTGGTAACTGTGACATCAAGAACCTCTCTAGAGGAACTAGAATCTACTTCCCTGTCTATGTTGAAGGCGCCAAACTTTCTATGGGAGATATCCATTTCTCACAAGGTGATGGAGAGATTTCTTTCTGCGGAGCTATTGAAATGTCAGGTTTTATAGACCTTCATGTTGACATAATCAAAGGTGGCATGGAGAAATACTCAATGGTCAATCCAATTTTCAAACCAGGCCCAGTTGAACCACGCTATAGTGAATATCTGGTGTTTGAAGGTATCTCAGTAGATGAGATTACTGGCAAGCAGTACTATATGGATGTTCATATTGCTTATCGTCGAGCTTGTTTGAACGCCATTGAGTATCTCAAAAAATTTGGTTTTACAGGTGAGCAAGCTTATATGCTCTTGAGTTGTGCTCCTGTAGAAGGTCGCGTCAGTGGTATTGTGGATATACCTAATGCTTGCTGTACCGTGGCAATCCCAACTGAAATTTTTGATAAGGATATCTTACCGGTCTAGTAAACTATGCCACTTTATGAATATCGCTGTGATGAATGTGGAACATTTGATCAATGGCGAACTATTAGCCAATGCAATGAACCTGCTTTTTGCCCCCAATGCGAAAAAACAGCCCAGCGAATCTTTTCCCCACCTATGCTACTTTCTGGATCTTTGAGATTTAAAAAAGAAAGCAAGGAACCCAGCTTAGTACAAAAAGAAATCATTCCCAAATCTCCCAAAGTCAAAGAGCATTCAGGGGGAAGACCCTGGATGATCGGACATTAAGTGTTAATCCTGTTCGAAGAATATTGTGAATTTTGACCTTTGCCGAAAGCCCATTTTGGCCGCGTTGAGTTCACAAGATTCTTGGATAAAAATTTCCAACCATTTGGAAAACCATTGAGAACTTTTGGGTAAGCTAACGTTATTTTCAGCTAAAGATTCGAGAAACAGGCTATCAAGCTTTTCTCGGATCTTTTTTGTCTGTTCAATCAATTTTTCTAGGATATATTGGGAGCCTAAGCTTAAACAATTAGGACAACAATCACCCTGTATTAATCCTTGATCATTGCAAAGATACGATCTAATTAGTTGTGGTTCAAATTTTTCTCTGCAAACCACACATTCCAACTTACTAGGGCAGAAGGACAATCTCCGCTCAAGTTGTACTTTCATATTGAACAGCCCTCTCAATAACTTCTTTATTCCTCAATTATGAAATAATTGATTTTAAATGGTATTCTATGTTACAGAATTTTAAGCTATTTAATCTATGTAGATAGCTGACAATTTAGAGATGTCTTAAAAAAAAGAGAAATAAGATGATATTGCCATTTGAGCGCCCTGAGATAATTGAGTACAGTAATTTAATGAGCCAGAGTTATAGCAATTGCCATAGCAATT
>Ga0194055_10000007_pt1 | contig 136557 bp, 127 predicted proteins | sample SepL449m_MetaG_FD_155482 | JGI IMG/M metagenome (GOLD analysis project Ga0194055, IMG submission 155482) | Anoxic zone freshwater microbial communities from boreal shield lake in IISD Experimental Lakes Area, Ontario, Canada - Sep2016-L442-9m | ecosystem: Environmental > Aquatic > Freshwater... | reverse complement strand
CGTCGTTGAGCCGCTGGCCGCGCGCCGCGATGAACTCGCGGCTCGCTTTCCCGGTCTTGGCGTGACGGCTGAGCCTGCCGGCGCCGACGGTGTGGTGATTGCCGTGAAACCGGCTCAGGTCACCGACGTCTGCCGTGGCCTTGCCGGATTGCCGGTAGGCCGGGTGTTGTCAATCGCCGCCGGTATTGGAATTACTCAAATTGAGTCGGCCCTGACGATGGGTGGACAATCCGAAGTACCCGTGGTGCGGGCGATGCCCAATACGCCCGCCTTAGTTGGCGCAGGTGCGTCAGCAATTTCGGCGGGATCGCACGCATCCGAAGCCGACCTCGCGTGGGCCGAGGGTGTATTGGGATCAGTCGGCATTGTGGTCAGAGTCCCCGAGACCCAACTTGATGCGGTGACGGGACTTTCTGGTTCGGGTCCGGCCTATGTCTTTCTCGTAGCCGAGGCGTTAATTGAAGCGGGTGTGCTGCTTGGCTTGTCGCGTGAGGTCAGCGAAACTTTGACTGCACAAACACTATTGGGAGCAGCTCGATTGCTGTCGGAGAGCGAAGACGACGCGGCCACTCTGCGCGCCATGGTGACATCACCTGGAGGCACCACCGCCGCGGCTTTGCAGGTGCTTGAAGACCGTGCTGCTCGCGCCGCATTCATTGCGGCAGTGTCGGCAGCGAGCGAGCGCTCAGCCCAGCTCGCAGCAGACTGATCTCGACCGGTAGCGTCTCGACGTCATGGAACTGCGCTACGACACGATCTCATTCCTCTCTGACTATGGCCACGACGATGAATTTGTCGGCGTGGTGAAGTCAGTCGTGCGCTCGATCGCGCCCGCGGTGGCGGTAGTGGACATCACGCACATGATTGCTCCATATGACGTTCGCGCCGGATCATTGACGCTCGCTCGCAGCGCGCAGTACCTGTGCCCGGGTGTGGTCATCGCCGTTGTCGACCCTGGCGTTGGAGGTGAGCGTCGTTCGATCGCGGTTGAAGTTGGTGGCGGGATCTCAGTGCTGATTGGTCCCGATAATGGGTTACTTGCACCTGCGGTTGGTTTGGTCGGCGGTGCGAGTCGCGCGGTCGAACTCACCAATGCTGATTTTCAATTAGCGGCGCCTGGCCCGACTTTTGCGGGGCGCGATATTTTCGCTCCGGCGGCCGCGCACTTGTGTATGGGCGTTGATTTACTCGAACTCGGAAACGAAATTGACCCGGCCGGGTTACTTCCGGGCATGCTCCCGCTGAGCCACGTGGATGACGATGGAGCATTTGCCGCCGAGGTGTTATGGGTTGATCGCTATGGCAACGCGCAATTAAACGTGGACCCTGCCGACGTGGACGATCTCGGTGAGTGCATAAACATGCGTTTTCCTGAGGGGTCACGCACTGCCCGAAGGGTGGCGACATTTTCGGAAATCGGTGCCGGGGAAGTCGCGCTGATGGTGGACTCCTACGGGTTGCTTGCGGTGGTTCTTGATCGGCGCTCGGCATCAACTGAACTTGGGCTTCGCGCTGGTGTTGCGGTTCATCTCGAAGCGTTTGATGATCAACAAGAGGGCGTCGCACCTCGTGGCGTGTCGACGTCGGTTGAAATCGGTCGTCGCCCAGACGACACCGAGGATCAGCAAGCTGACCGTTCCGAACCGGTGGTGCCATGAGAAAGGGCACCACCATCGCGCTCGGAGTATTGCTGCTCATTATTTTGGGTGCCGCGTTTTTGCAGCTGTCCTTGCTCGCTCGCTAACGATCCTTAGCTTGAGGTCGCGAGTCGGTCCCTCGTGAACCGTCGGCCGTTGAGTGCCACGAGTCCAAACGCGATTGCCCAAATCGCGACGCCAATGATGAACACCACCGGCAGCGGTGCCAACAACAGAATCGACGCTTGACTGGCGGCGACGAAAATGAGCGGCAGGATGACCGCGCCGCCAAGTTGATTGGCTTCTTGGGTGGTACGCGCGCGTGATGACACGATGACCAACAACCCGAGAGCCAGTAAGGCCACCGCTGGAGCGATCCACACCATTACCAAAGTCCATTGCGAAAACGGTATGAACACTCGATGCAGCACGGGCCAGCCGATCGCGTTGCACAATACGGCGTAGACGATCGCGCCGATCCAAGTAATGGCAAGAGCTGGCAAAAATGCTCCGAGCACCTTGGCCAGGAATAAATCTCGGTCGCTAATAGGCAAATAGAGCAGGCCGTCAAGCGTACGTCGTTCCTTTTCTCCTGCAAACGCGTCAGCCGCGAGCACGGCCGAAACCATGAGCGGAATGACGAGCAGCAGTGGCGAAAGTAAATAGCCAAGTACCAACACGAGTACTTGCTCGCGTTCTGGTAGGCCGATGATCCCGCCCGCGAGATCGTGAATCATCGGCGAACTCAACGCCGTTGATACTTGAGTAGTGGGCGCGCTCCGCGCGAAGAGCCCTAGGCCGATTGGCATGGCGATTAACAGCACAACCGGCACAATGATCATCGGCAACACAATGGACTTGCTGCGCCGCACTGCGGTGAAATCTTTGCGCATAACGATGTTGATTGAGGTCCAATTACGGGCCGACTTGGTTGATGCCCTGATGCCGCTCACCGCAGAAATCCGTCGGTGTGGCGCGCTCCGTCACATTCGGCGAGGATTCGTGCTTCGATTGCGAAGTACACCTCTTCGAGTCCGGGAGTTACCGAGGACACTCCATAGACCGGTCGGTCTTGGGCAGTGACCGCACTGACGACTAGAGGTAACACGGCGCGATCAGCGACGCGAAAGTGGGCTCCTTCGGGTGCAACCGAGACCTCTGATACGCCAGCGATGGTGGTGATCAGTTGAAGTAACGCTGAATCAGCGGGAGCGCCAACATCGATGCGCGCGGCGATTGAGTCCCAGATCTCCGCCGCGAGATCATCGGGGCGGCCAAATGCTCGCAGTTCGCCACGATGCAGCACTGCCATGTGGTCGGCAAGCCGTCCGGCTTCGCCGAGAAAATGGGTTGCTAAAACTATGGTGCGACCTTCCCCAGCGAGCGATTTAATGAGCTCAATCACATCGCGCGTGCCAGCCGGATCAAGTCCAGACGTTGGCTCGTCCAGGAACAGCACCTCGGGATCATGCAGGAGTGCTCGCGCCAGCGCGACGCGCTTTCGCTGACCCGTCGAAAAACCTTGGGTGAGATCATTGGCTCGTTCAGACATGCCGAACCGTTCGAGGAGTTCCTCAACGCGCTTCGTGGCGCCAGTGCTGCTGAGTCCGCGAATGCGGGCGGTAAACAACAGATTCTCGCGAGTTGTTAGTCGGTCATCGAGTCCAGCATTTTCGGTCAGCACGCCGGTGCGGCGCCGAACCTCGTCGCCTTGGCTACCGACATCGAACCCCAGAATCTGTGCTGATCCATGATCCGGTTTGAGGATTCCGTTGAGGAGGCGAACGGTGGTTGTTTTCCCGGCTCCGTTCGGTCCAAGTAATGCCAAGACTGATCCGTTAGCGACGTTGAGCGTGAAGTGATCAAGCGCGACTCCAGTCGCGAAACTACGGCTGAGTTCGTTGGTGACAATCGCGTCGGTCATTGTTCGGGCGCCGAGTACTCAGATCGACAGCGCTTTTTCACGAAGTCAAGAGTGCGAGTGCACTGAGCATCGCTTCAACGCGACCGGGGCTAGCCGGTGGCGGTGGCCCTGCAGGAGCGGTGGTGTCGGCAACGGTCGTAGGTGTAGTGGCGCCCGATGAAGCGGGCGGCTTTGTCGTCGGCGTTGAAGAACCGCCGCCCGGTTTTGGCTTCGGAGCGGGCTTAGGTGTCGGCGTCGGCTCAGGGGTTGGCCCGGGATTGGACTCGGCGACCTTCATGAAACGGTGGCAGGTGTATTGGTGGCCACCGCCATAGGCGACGGCGACACCGACTCGATTGAAGGCGGGGTCAACAATGTTGGCGTAGTGGTGGGGGCTGCCAATGAACGCCGCCATGATTGTCGCGACGTCGGGACCCACGCCAACGTTCTCGCCGACTTTGAGCCAGTACTGCGAAATACCCGCGGTGATATCGGGTGCGTGAGCCAACGTGTCCGTCGCGGCCATGTGGTTAGCCCACTGCTGACAGGCGGCGGTTAATTCTCCGTCTACGGATAATCCAGGTACGCCGACCGAAGCGCGCACCGCGTTGATTCGAGAAACGTAATCGCTCGACTCGCTGGCACTTGCCGGACTGATCGGACCCACCGCCGAAAGGAGCGCCACGATTGCCGTTACGACCACGATCGGGACGATCCGACGACGTAGGTGGGCTTCCGGTGGAGTGTGCATCACCTTTTGTCTATCGGGATATTGGTGCAGATCTGTAGCAAGCGATGAATTTCCTGGCCAGATTGACCCGAACGACGGCCACGCCTAGCTCGCGGCTTGGTGCCCGCTAGGTTATTCAGGTCCAGCAGTTGTTCAATACCCGATCGATACCACGGAGCGATCCGACGTGAACTTGGCCACGATTATCGACACTCATCCCGATTCGGCGATTGCGCTGGTCAGTCGGGGAGAAGTCACCACCTATGGGAAGTTGCGGCAGCAGGTCGCAGCATTACGCGGTGGTCTGGTGGAGCTCGGACTCGAGCGGGGTGATCGCGTGGCGATCCTGTCGGGGAACAATTGGTACTTCGTAGTCTCGTATTTGGCGGCGCTCGGAGCAGGCTTGGTTGCGGTTCCGCTCAATCCCCAAGCACCGGCGCCCGAAGTAACCCTTGAGTTGCAGACCACTGGTGCCCGCGCGGTTGTGGTGACACCAGCGGCTTCGGTGGCATTTGCCGGAATCGATCGGGCAGCTGTGCCCGATCTGACCTTCGTGATTGAAACTGCAGGTGTCGACTTGCCTAACGCCATCGTGCTTGATGATTTACTTGCGAGCGATCCAGTTGCGATGGTTGATCGGTCTGCTGACGACCTTGCCGTGCTGATGTTCACGAGCGGAACTGCCGGTGCTTCTCGCGCCGCGATGTTGAGCCACGGCAACTTGCTCGCCAACCTTGAGCAAATCCAAGCCGCGCCTGGCCGACATCAATACGACAACGATGTGGTGTTTGGACTGCTCCCGCTATTTCACATCTTCGGTCTCAACGTGGTACTCAACTTGAGTTTGCAGTCAGGCGCCAGCGTTTTATTGATTGAGCGTTTCGATCCTTCGTCGGCCATCGAAGCGGTTGAGCGTCACGAAGTGACGATGATGAGCGGCCCGCCGACAATGTGGGCAGCGCTGGCCTCATTAGGCGACATGTCGTCGTCCTTTCGTTCAGTGCGCGTAGCTGTTTCGGGCGCGGCCAAGTTGTCGCGCGACGTGGTTGACTTGGTTCGGAACAACCTTGGTATCGAACTGGCAGAAGGTTACGGATTGACCGAAACCTCGGCAGTGGTCACTTCGGCCCACGGGACTGACGCTGCTGTTGGATCAATCGGCCCGGTGCTTCCCGGTATTGAAATGCGACTGGTCGACCACGATGGCGAAGATGCGTTAGTGGGAGACTCTGGCGAGATTTGGGTACGCGGTCCCAATGTGTTTTCCGGTTATTGGAATGACCCCGATGCCACCCGCGCCGCAATCACGCCCGAAGGATGGCTGCGCACCGGCGATATCGGCGTGGTCGACGATGACGGTTTCGTGTACCTAATTGACCGGGCCAAGGACCTCATCATCGTGTCAGGCTTCAACGTGTTCCCGGCCGAGATCGAAGATGTACTCCTCGAACATCCGGCGATCGATCGTGCCGCGGTCATTGGTGTCCCGCATCCTCATACTGGAGAAGCGGTGAAGGCCTATGTCGTGTTGTTGCCGGGAGTTTCTGCCGACGAGGACAACGTCATTGCGTTTTGCGCTGACCGTCTGGCCCGATACAAATGTCCGTCGAAAGTGATGTTTGTCGAAGACTTGCCGAGCAATGTCACGGGCAAAGTATTGCGGCGGGCATTGCGTTAATCGCCGATTTTTGACGTCAGGGTGTTGACGGCTTTCGTAAATTGTCGGTGTTAACGAACTGGCTCGTGCACGGGTTGGTTTATCGACGTGTTGCTGAGATTGCCGATCGACTTGCCGGCGTCATTGTTTTGTGGGCCAGCACCGAGTGATCCGCGGATCGGGGACGACCCTGATGTAGGTGTTGTCGGGCCCGCGGTGGTGATGAGAAAACCGGCGAAGATCACCGAAATTCCGAATACCAGTGAAATCGCGAAGGCATCCATGGCGTTGACTACCGAGTTCAACAAACCACCGGCGCTCAGAATCAACGTACCGATCGCGATGAGAATGTTGGCTGCAGCTAATCGTTTAGCTGGGATCGCTTGTTGCGATGTCGATGGTGTTTCTGTCGTCAGATTGCGGGTATGTCCGGTGAGCAACCGACCGGCACTCCACAGCGCGCCGGCGATTATGACCATCGCGGCGATTCCTGATCCAACCCCGGCGGCGATTCGTGGTCCGACGGCAAATACTTGAGATCCCTGCGGAAGGATGTGGGGCGTGGCGATTGTCAACATTGGCGCAGCGACGACGATTCCGGCGGCGAACGCAGCCAACAGTGAAACGGTTGCGGCGATGACGTCACCTTGGCGGCGGTTGGCGAACAGGTAAACAGTGCCTAACGCGAGGAACGGAACGTTGAGAATCGCGCCGAAGAGATAGAACGTTTTGAACGTCCATTCGCTCCATCCAATCGCTGCGCCAATCCACAGTCCGAGCGAACCGAGGGCAAAAAAGAACAACGAGATCGTCCACATGAGTTCATGGCGGCGCTGGCGGGTGAGAAATCGTTCGAGCATGAGCATGGCAAAAGCCAAAGCCAGGAGCGTCGCAGTTGCGGCCAATGCAGTCGACATTGTTGAAGATCTTAACCCCGCCGGGACTTTGTGAACGTATGCACGTGGGCGTACCGTGGGCAGCAATGGCTGACGCACCGCAGCGACGCATACCTGAAGCGACGGTGGCGAGGCTACCGCTGTACCTGCGCAGTCTTATCGAACTTCCCGACAATACTGAAACGGTTTCCTCAGAGCGACTAGCGGAACTGGCCGGGGTGAATGCGGCCAAAGTCCGCAAGGACCTCAGCTACCTGGGTTCCTATGGCACTCGGGGTGTGGGTTACGAAGTCGATTATTTGGTCTTCGAGATGCGGCGCGAACTTGGTCTGACTCAGGATTGGCCCGTGGTCATTGTCGGAGTCGGAAACCTCGGCCAAGCGTTGGCGAATTATGGGGGATTCGGTGATCGTGGGTTTCCGGTCGTTGCGCTGGTTGACGCGGATGAATCCAAGGTCGGCACCCTCGTCGGCGATCAAGTCGTGCATCACCTCGATGACCTTCCCGCGTTGACCCGCCACTTGAACATCGCGATCGGGATCATCGCAACGCCAGCGAGCGCGGCGCAAGGCATCGCCGATCAATTGGTCGCAGCTGGAGTGAGTTCGGTGTTGAACTTTGCTCCGTCGGTTGTCACCGTTCCCGACGGTGCGTTGTTGCGAAAGGTTGACTTAGCCAGCGAATTGCAGATCCTCAGCTTCTACCAGCAACGACGAGGATCATCATGATCGGCATTGATGAACCGCTCTATCCCATAAACCTTCGGTTGTCGGGCGAATCGGTTTTGGTGGTTGGTGGCGGGGCGGTCGCGTTAACCAAAGTGCGTGAACTGCTCGTTTGTGGTGCGAGCGTGACCATCGTGGCGCCGGCCATTCGCCACGACTTGGCGACGCTTGAGAATGTGACCTGTGTGCAACGGGCGTACCGGAGTGAAGATAGCGATGGACATCGGTTGGTCATTACCGCTACTGATGATCCACTAGTGAATCGACAGGTAGCCGATGACGCCAAGGGTCGAGGCTTGTGGGTAAATTCGGCCGATGATCCGGCCAACTGCACATTCACGCTGCCGTCCCGGATTCGACAAGGTCCGCTGTTGGTGACATTCGCCACCGGGGGTCAAAGCCCAGCTTTGGCTACATGGCTCCGGCGTCGATACACCGATGAATTCGGGCCGGAATACCTAGCTCTGATCGACCTGTTGACCGCTGAGCGGCAACGAATCCGCGACGAAGGGCGCTCGACGGAAGGTTTGGATTGGCAACCCGCGCTGGACTCGGGAATGCTGGAGCTCATCCGCGAGGGTCGCCTCGCCGAAGCGAAGGAGCGCCTACAGGCGTGTCTGTCGTAGTGATCGGTCTGAATCATCGAACTGTTTCGCTCGATCTGCTCGAGCGCATGACGATTGATGATTCGCGCCTGACCAAGGCTTTGCACGATGTCGCGTCGCGCGACCATGTCAGCGAAGCAGTTGTTTTATCGACCTGCAACCGCACTGAGGTCTACGTCGTCGCCGAAAAATTCCACGGGGCCTATGCGGATCTGCGTGACTTCCTTTCGGAGATTGCGTACTTACCGCCCGAAGATTTCGCCGATCATCTTTATGTCCAGTACGACGATGACGCCATCGCCCATCTCTTCGCCGTGACCGCCGGTCTTGAATCGGTAGTTGTTGGCGAGGCCGAAATCTTGGGTCAAGTTCGTCGAGCTTGGGAACGTGCGCAGGAGGAAGGCACCGCTGGCTCGTCACTCAACTTGCTTTTCCGCCACGCGATTGAGGTCGGCAAACGCGCTCGAACTGAGACCGGTATTTCTCGTCACATTGCATCGATTTCGACCGCTGCGGTTGCAATGGCCGCCCAGCGAATGGACTCGCTCGAAGGTCGTTCGATTTTGGTGCTCGGTGCTGGCGATATGGGTGAAGGCATGGTTCGATCACTCGTATCTGCGGGCGTGACCGACGTACGCATCGCCAACCGCACCTGGGAACGGGCCGTGGGATTGGCCGACCAGATTGGTGGACGGGCCGTCCGGTTGGCCGACCTCAATGAGTCTCTGGCCGAGATCGACTTGCTGCTCACTTCGACTGGCGCGTCATCGATCATGTTGGAGCATGGTGACTTAGCCCGGGTCATGGCGGCGAGAGAAGGTCGGCCCCTGTTAATCGTCGACGTCGCCGTTCCTCGTGACGTCGATCCCTCGGCGTCCGAACTGGCCGGTATCACTTTGCTTGACATGGATGATCTTCGGGCATTTGCCGATGCCGGTATCGCGGAGCGTCGCAGTGAGGTTGCCGCAGTCGAGGCCATGGTCAGCGACGAGGTCGAGCGATTTGTTGCCGTGAGTACTGCCCGCGAGGTCGCTCCGCTCGTCGCGACGTTGCATGAACGCGCCGAGGCAGTGCGCGCTTCGGAGATTGAGCGTTTTGGCGCGCGTCTAAGCGAACTTGATGAGCGTCAGCGTGAAGCAATCGAAGCCTTGACTCGCGGAATTGTCGCGAAGCTTCTCCACGAGCCGACAATTGGGCTGAAAGAGGCAGCCGGAACCCCTCGGGGTGAGCGCCTCGCCGAGGCAGTGCGCGACCTGTTCGACCTTTAGGTCACTGGCGATCTCATGTCACAGGTCATTCGGGCTGCAACTCGCGGAAGCGCTTTAGCGCGTTGGCAAACCGAACATGTTGCAGCGTTACTTCGATCAGCTGATCCTGATGTTGTCGTTGAGATGGTCATCGTCGAAACCGCGGGTGATCGCCGACAGGACATTCCAATTTGGCAGATGGGCGGGAAAGGAGTGTTCGTCAAAGAAGTTCAGGCCGCGGTGCTTGATGGCCGAGCCGATATTGCGGTGCACTCGGCAAAGGACCTGCCGGCCATTACCCCCGCCGGACTCAACATCGCCGCAGTGCCTGAACGAGCGGATGCACGAGACATACTCGTCGGTTCTTCGCTTGACAACCTTGCTCCTGGGGCAGTCGTTGCTACTGGTTCGGTGCGTCGCCGAGCCCAGTTGGCATCGGCTCGACCAGATCTGACCTTCAGCGGACTTCGCGGCAACATCGAAACTCGGTTGGCCAAGGCGGCGGATTTCGCGGCGATTGTGATGGCGCTGGCTCCGTTACTCCGATTGGGGTTGCTCGATGAAGTTCGCGCGTCGCGAGTGATTGAGATTCTTGAGCCGTCGGTCATGTTGCCCCAGGTTGCCCAAGGTGCGCTAGCAATTGAGTGCAGGGATGATGATGCAGACAACATGAGTGATCTGAGCGCCTTGTTGCGGATGATCGAACATCGCCCAAGTCGGCTGATGGTCGATGCTGAGCGAGGGTTTCTTGCTGAACTTGGCGGTGATTGCGACTTGCCCGCCGGGGCCTATGCGACTTTGTCTCCGACCGGACGTTTGCAGTTGGAGGGACTCATCGCCTCACTCGACGGTCACACTGTGTTGCGACATGTGGTCGAAGTAGAAGTAGAAGTAGAACTCGAAGTCGAATTCGGAAGTTCCGGTGATGGAGCGAGTCGACTAGGCCACGAAGTAGCGCGGTATTTGTTGCATGACGCGGGCGGCGCTGCGTTACTTGATCGCTGACTATTGACAGCATGACTGTCATTAGTTAGCGTTCGAATCGTGATGTCACGCGAGCCGATGTTGGAACCAGACCTCGAAGTTGATTCCAGTGATGAAATCGATGGGCGTGTCGCCCGTCGCGAACGCAATCGCGATTCGATTATCGACGCGATCATGGTTTTGATTCACGCTGGTGAAGTCACACCGAATTTCGCGGACGTTGCGGCCTTGGCTGGGGTTTCGGAACGCTCGATCTTCCGTCATTTCGATACTCGTGAGGCGCTACTAGCCGCAGTTATTGAACGACAAATGGAAGTTGTCGCGTCGCTTGTCCGGCCAGTTTCCACGACGGGGTCACTTGCGAGCAGGGTCGAAGCATTTGTAGCCGGACGCGCGCGGGTCTTCGAAGCGACCGCACCGGTGCGGCGAGCCTCGGTACACGCGGCCCGAACGTCGGATCAGGTAAGTCGGCAGATGGCCGAGAATCATGATTTGGCCCGATTCGATTTTGAGACGGTGTTTTCCCGCGAACTCGAACGGCGATCGTTAGTTGAGCGGCGTGATCTCGTTGCTGGTCTTAATACCGCGACGAGTTGGGAATCCTGGGATCTTTTGCGGACCGTAGAAGGTTGTTCAGTGGCTCGCGCTCGAAGAGTGTTAGAACGAATGCTCAATCAAAACTTGGGGGAAAACTGAAATGAAGGTCATCACACTGGGCACCGGCTCGCCGATTCCTGATTCCGAACGGGCGGGCCCCTCGACTCTCGTGCAGGTCGCTGGACTCAATTTGTTGTTCGACTGCGGCCGAGGAGTACTGATGCGGTCGAATGCCGTGTTCGTGGGCCCCAACGCGTTCAACGTCGTCTTTCTGACTCATCTCCATAGTGATCACGTGACTGATCTCAATGATGTGATCACCATGCAGTGGGCAATGAGTTTTTCGCCGACTCCATTACGCATCATCGGCCCAGTTGGTACCGCAAAGTTGGTCGAGCGAACCCTAGCGATGCTCGAAGACGACATCGGATATCGCCTTACCCATCACGATGATCTCAATTGGCAGCCGACACTAGAAGTCACCGAGGTGACCGATGGCGTGGTTTTTGAACAAGACGGTGTGCGGGTCATTGCTGCCCCTACCGATCACCGGCCGGTCCACCCAACTGTGGGTTACCGAATCGAGGCCGAGGGTCGAGTTGTCGCCCTTGCTGGGGATACCAAACCGTGCGATGGACTCGATCTGCTAAGTGCCGATGCTGATCTTTATGTGCAGACCACGATCCGCCGGCCGGCAATCGAAGCATTTCCCCTGCCGCGACTGCTCGACATTCTCGACTATCACTCATCGATCGAAGAAGCAGCTGAAACTGCGACTCGAAACCGCGCTCGGGTGTTAGTGCTGACCCACCCAGTTCCGGCTCCCGCCGTCGGAAGCGAGGCTGAAGCTGAATGGGTGAGTGACGCGGCAGCTGCGGGCTTCACCGGTGTGGTCATCGTGCCCCGTGACCTCCAAGAGTTCGACGTTTAATTCGCGCAGATAAAAGGATGAGAAATTGAAAATCTTGCGTACACCCGACGAGCGTTTCGACGCACTAAGCGGCTATAGATTTGCCCCGAATTATCGGGAGGTCCCGGACCTTGATGGCGGCATGCTTCGCATGCATTATCTCGATGAAGGCCCCGCTGATGGAGCGGTCGTTTTGTTGTTGCATGGCGAGCCTTCATGGTCCTATCTGTATCGCAACATGATCCCGATCTTGAACGCGGCGGGCTTGCGTACCATTGCCCCCGACCTGGTGGGATTCGGTCGTTCCGATAAGCCAGCTGATCGCAGCGATTACACCTATGCGCGGCATGTCGAATGGTTGCGGTCCTTGCTATTCGACGAACTCGAACTCAATGACATCACGTTGATGTGCCAAGACTGGGGCGGGCTCCTAGGTTTGAGGTTGGTCGGTGAGCATCCTGAACGATTCTCGCGAGTGGTGGCCGCCAATACGTTCTTGCCCTCAGGTGACACTGTGCCGGGCCCTGGCTTTTTGGCTTGGCAGGCCTTTTCCCAGAACGTTGAGATGTTCGCGACCGGCAAGATCATTAATGGCGGATGCGTCTCGGATCTTTCGAACGACGAGATCGCTGCTTATGACGCGCCATTCCCTGATGAAACGTTCAAGGAAGGTGCTCGGCAGTTCCCGCTATTAGTCCCAACGAGCGCGGAAGACCCAGCGACTGCGGCTAACCGTGCCGCATGGGAAGCTTTAAGGAAATTTGAAAAGCCGTTCCTCTGTGCATTCAGCGATAACGACCCGGTAACAGTTGGTTCAGATAGAGAGTTGTTGGCCAACATCCCAGGTGCTCGGGGCCAGCGGCACACCACGATCGTTGGTGGCGGGCATTTCCTCCAAGAAGATAAAGGAGAAGAACTCGCCGCAGTCATCGTTGACTTCGTCAACGCTTGACCGCGTCCGGTTCGCGCCACATAAACCAAATGGTTGGTCCGTCGACTCCAAGGCGGGTTTCGCCAGTCACTTCGAACCCGAACCGCTGGTAGTAGGGCACGTTTTGTTCCTTTGACGATTCGAGGTACGCGGGCAATCCGTCCTCGTCACATCGGTTGGTCACTTGCGTGATGACCGCACCGCCAATGCCCTTACCCTGCGCGATCGGGTCGGTTCCAAGCATCGCGAGATACCAATGGGGCTGCTGGGGGTGTTGGCTTTCGACCTTGCGTTCAACTTCGAGAGCTGCAGGCAGGCGTCGTCCAAATGCGCTTAACAATGATGGGAGCGACCGGGCGATTGCAGCGTTGCCAAGCTTCCATTTGCCGGGTGGCTTCCAAAGCGCTGCACCTGATCGGTCCACCGTGGTGATGACCTCCCCAACGCGCACCGCATCGCGAAGGTAGGACTGAAAGACCTGAATTAAGCGGCGCTCCCGAGTCACGTCATCGGGGAATAACCAAGACCACACCGGGTCATCGTCGAAAGCTCGGGCGAGAGTTTGGGCTAAGACTCGCCGATCGCTAGGGATAGCTCGGCGAGTTATTGGGGTTGGAACTTGAGGATGGTTCATGTCAGTCGAAACCATCCGTCGATGTGGTCGATCATCGCGTCGGCGACAAGGCCGCGTTCGGGAATCGTATTAGCCATGCCATAAATCGGTGCCATCCCGCCGACCGCGGTGGGATGGCGGCGCACTTGATCAATTGCCGAACGAAGGTCAGTAAGGAAGTGGGTCGTGAATCCTTCATAAGTGTGGCGCTGGGTGACACAAAGATGAATCGCGGCTGGGCGATGGAGCCCGTTGAGGCTCCATCCGAGTGCTGACATTGCGTCGAGCACTCGATAGATGTCGAGTGAATCGTCGTTGCTGACAAACGCAATGACGAACAGCGGATCACCGAGAATCCGCAATTCAGGAAACCCGCCTTCTAGCCCTGCTTTGATGTGATCGGCAACATTGAGAATCGCTTTGGTTGCGTCGAGGTAGCCCGATTCGCCGATCGAAATCAGCGCAGCCCAGCAGGCTGCACTGAGCGCACCGGGTCTGCTTCCGGCGAAAGTTGGGGATGCATAGAGTCCGCCGGGCCAGTCGGTGATGGTGAAATATTGGTGATGGCGAAGCTCCATCGTGCGATAGAGCACGACCGATGTGCCTTTGGCCGCGTAACCGTATTTATGAGTATCGGCCGAAATTGAGGTGACGCCAGGCAGTCGGAAGTCGAACGGCGGCACCGCATATCCGAGCTTTTCGGCCCACGGCAGAACAAAACCTCCGAGGCAGGCATCGGTGTGGAATCCGATGCCGCGTGTTCGGGCGAGCTCACTGAGTTGTTCGATCGGATCAATCACCCCATGTGGAAATGATGGGGCTGAACCAACGATGACCACCGTGTTGTCGGTAATCGCTGCCTCGGTCGCCGCTACGTCGGCGCGGCCATCGTCGGCAGTCGGAATGTGAATGATCTTGATGCCGAAGTAGTTCGCTGCCTTATCGAATGCCGCGTGCGCGCTGATTGGAACGATCATTTCTGGAGCGGTAATTCCTCTCGTTGCCAGCGCGTGGTCTCGGTAGGTCTTCATCGCAAGTTGGATACTCTCGCTCCCGCCCGAGGACACGGTCCCGCACACGCCAGTTTCGCTGCCGGGGCCGCCGCCGATTTCACGACCGCCGAGCATCGAAGCAGTCATGGCGACGATTTCGCTTTCAAATTTCACCGCGCTCGGCCAAAGGTCAGCGTGAAGTGGATTGGCCTGTGAATTGAGCGCATAAACCCTATTGAGAAATGCGATGTGTTCGTTGTCGCCGTTATAGACCGAACCGGATGCGTAACCGTCGGCCCATCGTTGGGATTCTTGCTCGGCCATCTCGGTCATTTCAGCGAGGACGACCTCGCGATCACGACCATGTTCAGGAATCGACACGAATGTTTCGTAGCGCTCTCGGTAGTCTTTGATTGTTGGTTCGGGCGGCCGGCCACCATTGGTCATAGAGGATTTCCTTTCAGTGCACTGCGCGTGAGCGGTTGAGCGAGGCATAGATGCCCTTATTTTTTTTGTAGAGGCTGGTGAAGGTCGCGAAGAGCTGATCGTATGTGTCGCGCTGATCAGGATCAGGCTGGAAAGTTTGGGTGATCTTGATTCGAGATGGAATGTCGCCCCATTCGAGTTCACCGAGGGCAACGGCAGCCGACAGTCCGGCACCGCGCACGTTCGCCAAGATGGGATCCGCGACCTGACGTATCGGGCGGTCGAGCACGTCGGCGAGAATCTGACACCAAAGGCTTGACTGCGCTCCGCCACCAACAAAGTTCAAATGTGCGAATCGACGTTTGGTGAATTTCTCTGCCGCTTCATTCATCCAACGCGTATTGAAGGCGACGCCTTCAAACACGGCGCGGACGAGGTGCGATCGTTGAGTGCTGAGTGATGCATTGAACCAGCCGCCGCGTAGATAGTGATTATCCACTGGGGTTCGCTCGCCATTGAGCCATGGCAAGAACATCACGTTGTCGCAACCAGCCGGAGCGTCAGCCGCTAGGCCATTGAGGCGATCAAACACATCGTCGGGCGGTGTCCCCGACTCGAGACTGTCGGCGGGGTAGAGCACGTTGTCGATGAGCCAGGAAAGGCACTTGCCGGCGGTGTCTTGTTCGGTGGCAACCCAGTACCGGCCCGGTATTCCTGACGGCAACGCGGTGATGTTTGAAAAGATGTCGGTCTTCTTTGTTGGCACGTGGCACGACAGCCACGATGAAGTACCGATATAGAGGTGTCCCTCATAGTCCCCGACGGCACCGCTACCGATTCCGGCCGACGCAGTATCGCCCGTGCCAGCGATGACCTGGACCCGTTCGGAGAGCCCGAACTCGGCTGCTGCTTGTGCGGTCAACGTGCCGATGATCGAACCAGTTGGTACCAAATCGGGCAGCTTGGCGCGGTCGATGCCGATCCAGTCGACCAACTTGTCGTGATAGCGCACGTCGTCGAGGTTTCGATTGTCGGTGACCCAGTGGCCGACAATCGTGTCGTGGGAAGCGACGGCTCGGCCGGTAAGTCGGAAATTCAGGTAGTCCATTGGTTCGAGAAAAACCGATGCTGCGGCGTAAACATCGGGTCTCGCATGTTTGATGAAAAGCATTTGGCCGACCGGGTCTTTTCCGGTTCGCGATGGAATGCCGCCGGTGAGTTTGAGCCAAGTGCGGAGTTTGCGAGCGTTGTAACCGACGGTGGGTACCTCAACCCCGCCACCTGAAACCTGTTGCGCAAATCGCGCACCGCGCGTATCCATCCAACTGATGGCGTTGCCAATGTGTTTGCCGTCGGATCCGACTGCGACGGTGGTCATCCATTGGCTGGTAATCGAGATCGCCACGATGCTGTCATTGGCCACGAGATCGCGACTGACGAGTCGCCGGGCCGCGGTCACGATTGAATCCCACCATTGGCCTGGGTCTTGTTCGACCCCGCCATCGGGCAAGAAGATGAGGTCGTTCTTTTCGTATTCGTGACCGATCACGTCACCGTTCATAGACACGATCGCCACTTTCGGACCACCGGTGCCGAGATCAACGGCGAGCACAAAAGTCTCGGTGGTGGACATACCAACACGCTAGTTGCCACTCTGGAACGCGCCATTCTCTACACTTCGGCCCCATGGACGCTCCCGCGGTATTCGATCCCCAAACAGTCCTCGACGAACTCGAGGCATCAGCTGCTGATTATGTGAAGGTCGCGGTAGTCGACGTAGATGGCGTGCTTCGAGGCAAATACCTCGACAAAGGCAAGTTTTTGTCGGCAACTCGAAGTGGATTTGGGTTTTGTAATGTCGTGTTCGGCTGGGATTCCGGCGATCAGTGTTACGACAACACGTCCTACACCGGTTGGCAGAGCGGTTATCCCGACGCTGAGGTCAGGATCGACCTTTCTACCTATCGACATATTCCCTGGGAAGCTGATCGCCCGTTTTTTCTTGGTGAGTTTGTGGGGCCGGGTTCCGGCGGTGCCGACCCGCTCGCGGTGTGTCCCCGCCAGCTCCTTCGTCGCGTCATCGACCGAGCGTCGTCACAAGGTTTTGAGGCACAAGTTGGACTGGAGTTTGAGTGGTTCAACTTCATCGAGACGCCGCACTCATTGCGTGAGAAGGGATACCGAGATCTCACGACCTTGTCGCCGGGGATGTTCGGCTATTCGGTGCTGCGTTCGTCACAAAGTCAACCATTTTTTGATGCGCTGCTGCGTGAGCTACGCGCCTTTGGCGTGCCACTAGAGGGGTTGCATACCGAAACGGGTCCTGGGGTACTCGAAGCTGCAATTTTGTACTCCGATGCGCTACTCGCTGCTGATCGAGCAACGCTGTTTAAGTCATCGGTAAAAGAAATTGGCCACCGCTTCGGGATTCTTCCTACGTTCATGGCCCGTTGGAACACCGCGCTGCCCGGGTGCAGCGGGCATGTTCATCAAAGTTTGCGTTCGATCGCGAGCGGCGAGAACGTATTGTTTGACGAGTCGGACCCGCGTCGCATGAGTAATGCGTTTCGCTCCTATCTCGCCGGCCAACTGACGCTGTTGCCGGAAATCTTGGCGATGCTTGCCCCTACGGTGAATAGTTACAAGCGCTTGGTCGATGGTTTTTGGGCGCCGACGATGCCAAATTGGGGTGTCGATAATCGCACCGTGGCATGCCGAGTTATCCCGGGAAGCGCCCAATCGACTCGGCTCGAGACTCGTGTCCCAGGTTCGGATGTCAATCCGTATCTCGCGACGGCGGCGTGTATTGGTGCAGGGCTTTGGGGGATCGAAAATGGTCTTACGCTCGACCAGCCGGAGACTGTCGGCAACGGTTATGCCGCAGTCGAAGGCCTCGATCGGCTGCCGCGAACACTGAAGGAAGCGACCGATCGCCTTGATGGTTCGGCGGTGGCTCGACAGCTCTTTGGTGATGGTTTTGTCGATCACTTTGTCGCCACCCGGAACTGGGAGTGGCGTCAATCCACCGAAGCTGTTACCGATTGGGAGCTCGCTCGTTATTTCGAGATCATCTGATCGCTGCTGCGGCCCCAATTACGTTCTCTGAGGTTTTGATGACCATTAGCCAGTTCAGTTTTCCGACCGCGATCACCTTTGGCCCTGAATCGCGTCGACTTGTTGTCGACCACCTTCGGTTGCATCAGATCGAACGACCACTTGTCGTCACCGATAACGGTGTGAGCTCACTACCGTTTTTTGCCGATTTGGTTGCGAACTACGCCGCCGGCGGTCTCGATCCCGCCATCTTCGACGGCGTCGTCGGCAACCCCAAGAAGTCGCAGGTAACGGCCGGAACGGCGGCGTATCGCACCCACGGCGCCGACGGCATCATTGGCATTGGCGGCGGGGCGGCGCTTGATGTGGCCAAAGCAATCGCGTTGATGTCCGATCACCCCGGTGACCTATTTGACTACGAGGATGAACTTCCTGGCGCCCGCCCGATTGGGCCAGTCCCACATTTTGTAGCCATCCCGACGACCGCGGGCACGGGTAGCGAAGTCGGCCGCAGCGCGGTGATTTCCGACGACGTCACCCATGTAAAGCACATCATCTATTCGCCCCACCTGCTTGCTGACGCAGTTTTCGCTGATCCGGAACTTACCGTGGGTTTGCCGGCAGATATCACTGCCGCGACCGGCATCGACGCGTTGACCCACAACATCGAGGCGTATCTCGCAAAAGCCTTCCACCCAATTTGTGACGGCATCGCTCTTGAAGGATTGCGATTGGGTGCCGCTCACTTGGCTCGAGCAGTGGCCGTTCCTGATGACATCGAGGCTCGCGGCGGGATGCTCATGAGTTCAATGATGGGCGCGATTGCCTTTCAGAAAGGACTCGGGGTCGTCCATTCGACTGCGCACGCGCTAGGTACGGTTGCTGACTTCCATCACGGTCTCGCCAATGCGGTGATGATTGATCACGCGCTCGCGTTTAACGCCGAAACCTCGGCGTCACGATTCGCCGTCATGGCACAAGTCATTGCCCTTGACGAAGCATCGCCAGATGCGTTCCTCCGGTGGATTTCGCAATTGAAAAATGAGATTGGCCTACCCCGATCATTGGCCGATACGAGTGTGTCTCCCGATTCCATTGAGCAGCTCACCGATGTGGCATTTGCTGATAGTTGTCACCTCAATAATCCTCGGCCAGTCACCCGCGACGACTGCTATCGAATCTTTCTTGAGGCGTTCGCTTGATGGAGACGCGCAGTGACGTGAGGCCACCTCGTATCGGCGTGAGTTCATGTTTTTTTCACGCCGATCCCGAGCGCGCGGTGTTCAAAGGAAAGACGTTGCTTTACGTCGAGGAGTCAATGCTCGACCTCGTTGGCCGTTCGGGCGCGTTGACCTATCTCATTCCTCGATCTGCGCGAACGCCGCTTGGTCTCGATGCCTATGTTGCGGACCTCGACGGTCTCATTCTCGAAGGCGGGGCGGATGTATGTCCTCGGAGTTATGGCGAGGAACCACTGCAAACGCAGTGGGAGGGCGACGAAGTCCGCGACGGCTACGAAATCGAGTTGATTCGAGCGTTTCACGCTGCGGGCAAACCCATCTTTGGCATTTGTCGTGGAATTCAGATCCTGAACGTTGCCTTTGGTGGCACGTTGTATCAAGACATTTCGACGCAGGTCCCCAACGCATTCGTGCATCGCAATTGGGATTTGTACGACTCCAACCGCCATGGCGTTGAGATCGTCGCGGGGACCCACCTGGCCGAAGTCTTCGACCAAAGTGGCGTGGTGACCGTGAATAGCGTGCATCACCAAGGAATCAATCGGCTGGCTGATGGCTTCGATGTCGAGGCATTTTCAGTAACCGATGACATCGTCGAGGCGATACGGCTGCGTGACGACCGTTTCGTGGCCGCAGTGCAGTGGCACCCTGAATTCACATCAGTCGAAGACGATTCGCAACTTCCGCCGGACCCATTGATTGTCGATTTTCTCCGGGCGGTAGCTCAACGTCAAGGGGAATCATGATTGTTACGAATCCAGCGACGGGCGAGCAGATCACGACCGTGGCTGACGATACTGAAGAAACCATCGCCGCCAAGTTCGCCGCAGCGCGCGCTGCCCAGCCGGCGTGGGCGGCGCGTTCACTGAGCGAGCGCATCGAAATTGTCCGCGCATTCCGCGGTTGGGTGATCACCCGGCACGACGAGTTGGCTGAGACGCTGACCGAGGAAACCGGTAAGCCGATTACCCAAAGTCGCAACGAGGTAAATGGCCTACTTCCCCGGTTGGACTTCTTTTTGGATCACGTTAACGAGTCGCTCAGCGACAAAGTCGTGTTCGATGACCCCGAGGGGGGAATGCGCGAAGTCATTTCGCACGAGCCGCTCGGTGTCATCGCCAACATTTCAGCTTGGAACTATCCCTACTTCGTGGGAACGAATGTCTTTATCCCTGCGTTGCTGGCCGGAAATGCCGTCATCTACAAGCCTTCGGAATTCGCCACCATGACGGGCTTAGCCATCACATCAATGCTCGGTGATGCGGGAGTGCCTGTTGACGTCTTTGCCGTCGTAGCTGGCGACGGAAAGGTGGGCGCGTCGCTGCTTTCGCATCCTTTCGATGGCGTGTTCTTCACGGGTTCATACGCGACTGGCCGTCGAATCGCCGAGTCGGTGGCATCACGACTGACGCCGGTTCAAATCGAACTTGGGGGAAAGGATCCCGTTTATGTTTGTGACGACGTCAACCTCGCGGTTGCTGCTGCAGGAATCGCTGACGGAGCGTTTTATAACAATGGACAGAGTTGCTGTTCGGTGGAACGCATCTACGTGCACGAGGCAATTGCTGAAGACTTCGTAGCCAAGTTTGTCGAGACAGTCGAAGGGTTTTCGCAAGGAGACCCGACCGATCCCGCTACGTATTTGGGGCCAATCGCCCGACCAGCACATTTCGAGGTGCTTGAGGAACAGATTGCCGATGCGCTATCGAAAGGCGCCCGTATTCGCACGGGCGGACATCGTGTTGGTGCTTGGTTCGAACCGACGGTCCTGACTGACGTCACCGCTGAGATGGCAGTGATGCGGGAGGAAACATTTGGCCCGGTGATCGGGATCCAGGTGGTGCGTGACGACGAGGAAGCCGCGGCGTTGATGAACGATTCAGACTATGGGTTGACTGCGGGCGTCTATACCACCGACGAAACGCGAGCTCACGCCATTCTCGCCACGCTTGCCGTCGGGTCGGCCTATTGGAACTGTTGTGATCGGGTAAGTCCGCGTCTGCCGTGGTCGGGCCGCGGAAATTCGGGAATGGGCTTAACGCTGTCGACCTATGGGTTTTTGACCTTTGTGCAACCCAAGGCATGGCACCTTCGTCAAGCATGATCCGGGGTGTGATCCATCGGTTCACTGCACACGTTGCCCCGTGTGCTTGGAAGTTCGTTAGGACTCCGGATGTTCATGCTGTTGATGGCCTGCCGATTCAGGTTCATCACAGGGGTGACACTCGAGCTCAAGGGTTGAGTGTTCGATTCCAAATTGTATGGCCAACATGTCCTTGAGGTCATCGCCTCGCGATTGGGCTTGATGCAAAGTGACTTCGCCGGCAAGGACGACGTGGGCCGACATAGCCGGTTCGTCAGACGCAAGGCTCCAGAGGTGCACATGATGGACCGCCTCGACGGCGTCTTCGGCGTGAAGAGCCGCCCGCACCGCGTCGGGATCGATGCCACGGGGAGCGCCTTCAAGTAACACATTCGTGGTATCGCGGAGCAGTCCCCAGCATGCCCACAGCACCAAGATCGCAACGAATATTGATGCCACCGGATCAACCCAGGTCGCGTCCCAAAACATCACTGCGAGGCCGGCGATGATCGCCGCGACGGATCCAGCGGCATCGGCTGCCATGTGCAAAAACGCGCCGTGCATGTTGAGACTTTCACCGCGGGCACGAAAGAGTACCGACGCGCTGACGAGGTTCACGACCAACCCGAGGCTGGCAACGACGACTACGCCGCGTCCATTGATCGACGTTGATGTCCCGAGTCGTGCGAAAGCTTCGACGATGATCCATCCCGAAATCAACACCAAGATGAGGCCGTTTACCTGAGCCCCCAAGACTTCGGCTCGCTTCATGCCGAAGCTGTGCCGGCTCGTGGCCGGCCGTCCTACGAGCGATTGCGCGGCGAGAGCGATCACGAGACCTACGACGTCGGAGGCCATGTGCGCCGCATCGGCAAGCAGGGCGAGCGAATTGAACGCCAGTCCGCCAACGATTTCGACGACCAGGAATCCGGCGTTTGCGCCCAGTGCGATGGCAAGCGCTCGGCGCTGGCCCGGGTGCCTGGCTGCTCGCTCGCCTCCGTGAGCATGGAAATGGCTGGGCCCGTGATGGGTCGTCACCGCGTCGGCGCTCCTAGCAGGCCCAAAGACTTCACGGCGTCAGGCTAGTGACCAAGCGTCGCTGAGGCGGTGAGCTATGGTGGGGTTGTTGCGGGTAGCGGGGCATGTAGTGTTACGGAATGATTACGAATGTCGTCAAACGGTGATCTCTCGCCTGCTTCCAGAGTCTCGGTGCAGGCCAGCCACTGGCGGCGTTGACATGCCGATTTCGCAGGAGCCACCGCACACATGACACTGTTTCTCCGCAAAGTAGGTGCTCGCAAGGCCACTGCATTGGTGGCGGCGTGCTTGCTTTTTGCAGTGATGGGCTCGATCGTCCCGGCCCAAGCGGCAGCGCCGAGCGACCCGAACGCGCAACGTGAAGAGGTTCGACAAAAACGCGCTGCGGTCGCAGGGCAACTGGACGCGCTTCATGCATCAAGTGCCGAGGTCAACGCGGCGCTCGACAGCCTCGAAGCCAATGTGCGGGGAGCGCAAGCGCAAGCGCTCGACGCACAACGTGAGGCGACCGCGGCTCAAGCAGAGGCCGACCAAGCTCAGCGCGATGCCGACGCGACTCAAGCGAGGATTGACAGCCTCCGCGACCAAGTCGCCCAAGCTTCGATCGATGCTTACGTCCATCCGCCAGGCGATCAAGTGATGGATGTGTTCCATGAGCAGGACGCCACCAAAGCGGTAACCAAGTCTGCGCTTCGTGACGCAGCAAATGGCAGCAAACTCGATGTCGTCGACGAATTCCGCACTGCGCAACATGAACTCGAACTCAAGCGTGATGCTGCCGCGCAAGCGCAGGCCAAAGCATCCGAGCGGGCTCGTGCAATGCAAGAGAAGGTCGCGGGGCTCGCCGCGGCGCGCGATCAACAAGCACAAGTTGTGAATCAAGTTGATGCCCGAATTAACGCGGCGCTCACTGAATCTGATGCGCTTGCGTCGCTTGACAAGACCCTGTCGAATCAAATTGCCGCCGATCAAGCTTCGGTCATCGCGAAACTCAATGCTCAACGTGATAGCGGGTCAACCGGTGGCGGTGGCGGTGGCGGTGGCGGCGGAGGCGGAGGCGGAGGCGTGAGTCCCGGACCATTGACGAGTGTTAACGGGATCACCGTGTCGAGTACAATCGCGTCGCAGTTGGCGAGTTTGATGAGCGCGGCATCGAACGCCGGGTTCAATCTCGGCGGCGGCGGTTACCGTGATTCGGCTTCGCAAATTGCGCTGCGTCGAGCCCATTGCGGAACGAGTGATTACGCCATCTACCAGATGCCCGCGTCGCAATGTCATCCACCGACTGCACCACCTGGGATGTCCATGCACGAACTTGGGTTGGCAGTCGATTTCACGAACAACGGCAAATTACTCGGCCGCGGTGACGCAGCGTTTGCCTGGATGCAAGGCAACGCAGGCTCGTATGGGTTTATCAACCTGCCCAGCGAGCCATGGCATTGGTCAACCAACGGCAATTAATCTCACGGTCGTTCGTGCATCGCAGTCCTCAGCTAATCGGGCGGAGGTGGACCAGCATGTTGGCGTATCCACGCATGCATCGCGATGCCGGATGCGACTCCTGCGTTGATTGATCGCGTCGAGCCAAATTGTGAGATCGAACAAACCAGCGGCATTGCTTGACGCGCGGTGTCCGATAGACCGGGACCTTCTTGACCGAACACCATGATGCAGCGGCGCGGCAAGATCGTGGTTTCGATTGGGACCGATCCGGGCAAGTTGTCGATCCCAATCAACGGGAGCTCGTGATCAGTTGCCCAGCTCACGAGATCTTCGATTGTTGGATGATGACGAATGTGTTGATACCGATCAGTCACCATCGCGCCCCGTTTGTTCCATCGGCGAAGCCCGACGATATGGACCTCGGCGGCCATAAATGCATTGGCATTTCGTACGACCGTGCCGATATTCATGTCGTGCTGCCAGTTCTCGATCGCAACGTGAAAGCCGTGCCGATGTTGGTCGAGGTCATCGATAATTGCCGCAGTAGACCAATAGCGGAATCGATCTACGACATTGCGGCGGTCACCGTCAATCAGTAACTCGGGGTCGTACCGAGGTTCATCAGGCCATGGCATCGATGTCGGCCATGGCCCAACGCCGACTTCTTCTTCGATTCCGGACTCTTCGTTTCCGGGTTGATCGAAGTTTGATTCCCGACTCATGGATGTTGTCGGGAACGAATCCCGGGGCACCCTCTGATGATTTGGTATGCGTACATGCTGGCGAATGCCATGGTCAGCACGCCGACGAGCCCGCCCAAGTTGGGACCAAGCACCATCGTGACCATTGCGGTTATCGCGATTGCAAACAGCACCGCGCTTAATCCGCGTGTCACGGCTGCGAGCGAACCCAGCGGGGGATGCTCGCCACGTATGGCAGATCGCTCATTTTGGTCCGACGCCATAGAAAAGAGTTGGTGGAGCTCCGGTGCATCGACGCGCAAGTGAGCCTCGATCTCGGAAAGTCGTCGCTGTTCATCGTGATCGAGCATGGCCACGCATCGTGCCACGGATCAGCACGCGGCGCCTTATGGAATGTCGATCGGCCCCATTGGAGTGTGTTCTTCAGTCTGGTCGGCGTACCATCAACTCGGCGAAAGACCCCGGCGAAAGATGACAATGAACATCAACGATTTGGTTGAGATTGAAAGCATCAAACGAGTCAAGTATCGGTATATGCGCACGCTTGACCAAAAATTATGGGACGAGATGGCGACGTGCTTTACCGTCGATGCGGTCGCTGGCTATAGCGGGGGCAAATACACCTATGAGGGACGCGATTCGATTCTTGAGTTCCTTTCGACATCGATGGGTGCCGACACCTTCCACTCGAGTCATCGCATTCACCAGCCGGAAATCGATCTCACGAGCGCGACGAGCGCGATCGGAACTTGGGCAATGGACGACGTCGTGATCATGACTGACTGGAATCTAACGATTCGTGGTGCAGCGTTTTACGAGGACGAATACGCCAAGGTTGATGGTGAATGGAAGATTGCTCGAACCGGTTACAAGCGAACCTATGAAGAGATTCAGCCCCGGGCTGACGTCACTGGCCTTCGCCTGACCGCCAGTTGGTGGTCAACCGGTGGCGTGAGCGAAATCGACGTCTAGGCCGCTTATGGGGACGCTCCTCACCCAGCTCATTCCACTCGCGCTCGGCGCTGCCATCAGCCCCGTCTTATTGGTTGCGGTGCTCTTCATCTTGAGCAGTAATCACCGTCCAGCTGCTCGGGCAAGTGCCTTTCTGGTCGGTTCAGCCGCGGTGCTCGCAATCATCGCTGTTGTTTTTCTCGACGTCTTCAAGCGCATTAGTCATGTCGCGGCCGGGGCTTCGCCGACTGATTCAATCGTCGATTTTGTTCTCGGCGTGCTGTTGCTGAGTCTTGGCGTAGGAAAAATTGTTGAGTACCTGCGCTCACGCGGCGCCACTGACTCGCCGCCGCCGGCGAAGAGCTCGGACGATGCCGATTCATTGTTGGCGGCCAAGCGCGCCAGCGGCGGACTTGTTTCCGCTTCGTTCTTGGGTGTCGCATTGATGGCGTCGAACGTGACGACCTTGGCGCTGTACCTCGCGGCGCTGAAGGTTATTAGTTCCGCCGATGTCACCGTCACTGATCAAGTGTTTTCGGTAACCATGGTGGCGGTTATCGCACTCTTCACGGTGTGGTTTCCGATCTTGCTTACGGTGGTCATGCCGGCAACTTCGAGACGCGTGCTCGGCGCGATGAACGCGTTTGTAGCCGCGCATCGAGCCTTAATCACCGGCATATTCTGTTTGGTATTTGGCCTGTACCTCGTCTTGAAGGCGACTTGATCAACGGCGCGTCCAAATGGGCCTTGAAATCCGTTGATCCGCGGTTAGCGGTCTTCACGGTTCCGGACTCGGCACCGGTGTTGCGGCCGATGGGCGAGTCTGTCGTTCGCCGATCAGCGGCGGTTCATCGGCAAGTGCTTCAAGCGACGCGATGCACATCATGGTGTAAATATCGACAAGTTCGCGTCGGTGCATGCGGCGATTAACCCAAGAGTCGACAAGACCTTCAAGCCCACTGATCAAGATGGAAACACCTGCGGTCGCGGTGGTGACGGTCAACCCATAGTGCTCGGCTGCTCGTTCGCCGTAAAACTGACTGACCTCTTCGTGGAAGGCCCGGCAGTACTTCGCCCCCGGGTCCGATGTTGGCGAGGCCTGAACCATGATCGCGAGGACTGTTCCTCGCTGGGCTAACACGTCAAGCCACACCGTAAGTGATCGTCGAATTGCGTCTTCGAAACCGGTTGCACCCTCGAGGGCGGCACAGACCCGCTGCCGAAGCGCAGTCATTTCCCGGTCGTACAGAGCGATCACCACATCTTCGGCGTCATGGAAATAGCGATAGCCGAGTGCTTTGCTGACCCCCGCGCGTGCCGCGACCCCTTCCATCGTTACCGCTTGGGGTCCGATTTCTCCGAGTAGTTCGATAGTGGTGTCGAGGAGTTGGCCGCGCCGGCCATCGGCAGAAAGGCGCCGGCGAGGCTGCGGTTGATTCACGTCGATTGCTCCAGACACCATGGCGTGGACCTTATCGGCCGTTGCTTGCCCCGGAACTGCGACGAACTTGTCCATGGCTGCTTACGATGTCGAGATGGTTCCTGATGCGATTGCTCTCACGAATTTGTTGTATCGCTACGGCGAACTCATGGATCTTGGTGATTTCGACGGCGTTGCAGATTTACTCGGTGATGTTGTGGTGACGGTTGATGGCATGCAGGGCGAACAATCAGGGCGAGCCACGATTTTGTCGATGTATGTTGATTGGACTCGCCGCTATGAGGATGGAACACCCCGAACGCGCCATCTGATTTCGAATCCGATCATTGACGTAGACGTCCAGTCAAAGACCGCGACAGTTCGCAGTTCCTACACTGTGCTGCAGCAAGTCCAGGGCCAACCGTTGCAGCCGATCATCGTTGGTCGTTACCACGACACGTTTCGCCAAATCGACGGCGAGTGGCAGTTCGCTCGACGTCACCTTTTCACCGATCTCATTGGTGACCTGTCGAATCACTTGCTCCACGACTTGGGCTGATCAGCGTCCAGCATCACCGGTATGAATTCGGTGGGCTGCCGACAACACTGCCTTGAGTGATGCGGTGATGATGTTGGGGTGGGTGCCTACTCCCCATCGGGTGGCGCCATCGGTATCGATCGTTTCGACGTAGGCGACTGCTGTCGCGTCGGAACCTGAACCGAGCGAATGTTCGTGGTAGTCGACGACGTCAAACTCGATGCCTACGCCATCTCGCAGGGCATGAACCAGCGCGTCGATTGGACCAGTGCCCTGACCGGTGACCGTGATTGGCTCGCCGTCGACAATGAGTTGGGCGGTCAATGTCGAAATATCGTCGTCTGCAGTGGCAATTTCGTGGCTACGAAGGGCAAATGTCGGGTGGGTCGGCAAATACGTCGAAGTGAAGGTGTCCCACATGGCATCCGGAGTAATTTCCGTGCCGCTTTGTTCGGTGATGGCTTGAATACTTTTCGAGAACTCAACTTGCAGGCGTCTCGGCAACGCGAAGCCATGCTCGAATTCCATGATGTACGCGACGCCGCCCTTGCCGGACTGGCTATTAACGCGGATGACCGCTTCGTAATTGCGCCCAACGTGAGCTGGGTCGATAGGCAAATAGGGCACACCCCAAAGCGCGTAGTCGTGCCCGTTGCCGGCGGCTTCAGCTTCGGCGTAGATGGCTGAGAACCCTTTTTTGATCGCGTCCTGATGCGAGCCAGAAAAGGCGGTGTAAACGAGGTCGCCTACATAGGGATGGCGCTCATGGACTGGTAAGCGATTGCAATACTCAGCCACTCGCCGAAGCGAGTCAATGTCGGTGATGTCGAGTTCGGGATCGACCCCTTGACCGAACAAATTCAGCGCAAGCGTGACGATGTCAACATTTCCGGTGCGCTCGCCGTTGCCAAATAAGGTTCCTTCAACTCGATCAGCGCCAGCCAAGACACCAAGTTCAGCCGCTGCAACGGCACATCCTCGGTCGTTATGTGGATGGAGCGATAACACGATCGAGTCGCGATTATGTATTTGGCGCAAGAACCATTCGATGGTGTCAGCATAAATATTCGGGCTATACATCTCGACCGTGGCCGGCAAGTTCAAAATAAGCGGCCGTTCAGGAGTTGGCTCGATTACTTCAGCTACTGCGTTGCAGATTTCAACCGCATAGTCGAGTTCGGTGCCGGTATAACTCTCGGGCGAGTACTCATAGCGAATTGCTGTTCCCGGCACAGTCTCTTCGAACTTGCGGCACAAACGAGCGGCGTTCACAGCGATGTCGATGATCCCCGCTTTGTCGAGACCAAAGACGATTTTGCGTTGCAACGTCGAAGTTGAATTGTAGAAGTGCACAATCGCGCTCGGCGCGCCGATCAAACATTCGTAGGTGCGTTCAATAAGATCTTGTCGACACTGGGTCAGAACTTGGATGGTCACGTTGTCGGGGATCAGATCTTCGTCGATCAATTTGCGGACGAAGTCGTAGTCAGGCTGGCTTGCCGACGGGAAGCCCACTTCGATTTCGGTGAAACCCATCGCAACCAGGGTGTCGAACATGCGACGCTTGCGATCAGGATCCATTGGATCAATCAATGCTTGATTGCCGTCACGAAGGTCGACTGAACACCACTGTGGCGCTTTTGTGAGCTGGTTGTTTGGCCAGGTGCGATCGACAAGGCTGATTGGCACGACCGGCTGGTACCGGTCGAACGGCATCGTTTTGGGGGTGGCGGGCGGAGCAGACATGGCAACCAGTTCCTGGCTAGGAGCTAACTCGGGCGGAAAATTTCGGCGATAACACTTGGCTTGAGAACGCAAGAAGCTCCCGGCCCGAGGGCGCAGGAGCTTCAGCGAGCACCGGTAGTTGGTGCTCGCTTAGTGGAGAAGGAGGAGGCTCATCGTCGAAATCATCCTCCGCAGTATCGCCCGCCGGGCGGCAAACGTCAACGTCAGGACATTTTTTCGGCGAGCGCGTGCGGTCGAGGACTACCGTCGCTTCATTGGGCGGGCGCCCACGTCGACGAAGTGTGAATCGACGTGTGCTCTTACTGAGGGGGAATTCATGGCGACAAACCGCTTGGCTCGCACCGCGCTCATTGGGATTGGGTTAGCCGTTTCATTGGTGGCCGTTTCCTGCGGTTCAACGGCGACGACTCGCCAGTCAAGTGGCTCGTCATCGGCGACCGCTGAGGCAACTGATGTCACGATTGCCGCTTCCGGTGCACCAAAAATTGGCGGGACATTGACCTACGCGCTGGACGCGGAGTCAGACGGTTGGGATCCAACGAAGAATCGCTGGGCTAGCGCCGGCACTGAAGTCGGACTTGCGATTTTTGATCCGCTTGCCGCCTATGACGTGAATGTGAAGGCGCAGCCTTACTTGGCGGAATCGTTTACTCCCAATCCCGAGTTCACCCAATGGACCATTACGTTGCGATCGGGGGTGACGTTTCATGACGGCACTCCACTGACTGCGGACGTACTCAAAACTATTTTTGCTGCGCATCAAGCATCGGCACTGACCTCACCGGCGATCGCCAACCTTGACCATGTTGAGGTGACCGGCCCGCTTACTGCGGTGTTTTACATGAAGCAGCCATGGGCGGCTTTTCCGTCCTCACTGACCGGACAGCTGGGAATGGTGCCGAGCCCGACGATGCTGGCCAGCCCCGATGGATCGCGCCATCCCGTCGGAACTGGCCCGTTCAAAATGGATTCGTGGACTCCCGACAGTTCGCTGGTCACCTCAAAAAACCCGTCCTATTGGCGAACTGATGACGCAGGCGTGCGACTGCCGTATTTGGCGGGAGTCACCTTTACCGTGATTACTGAGGCGCCATCCAAGGTCAATGCGGTTCTCGCGGGAGATGCAGACATGGCTGCGACCTCGACGCCGTCGGCCGTTATCAAAGCTGATGCTGAGGCGAAAGCAAGCAGATTGCAGTTGGTTGAGAATCGGGGCGAAACCGAAGAGGCATTCACGATGCTCAATGCTGAAGTAGCACCGTTTGACGAGTTAGTTGCTCGCCAAGCGGTGGCCTATGCAACCAACACCGATGAGTACATCGCAGCGGTTGATCAAGGTGCGACGCAGAAAGTAACTGGTGTATTCCGCGAAGGCACTCCCTATTACGCCGACTCGCCGTATCCGGCATTTGACCTTGAACATGCCAAAGCGTTGGTGCAGCAGTACGAAACCGAAACGGGAAAGCCGCTCGCGTTCACGTTGATGGAAGATGCGACGACGGCCGGAGCGTTGCAAGGGCAGTTCCTGAAGGCGCAGTGGGAAGCCGCGGGCATGAAGGTCACGATCTCGCAAATGGATCAGAGCACGCTGATCATCAATGCGGTGACCGGCAAATACCAAGCGACCGCTTGGGGTCAGTTCGGTTCGCCTGACCCTGACTACGACTACGTATGGTGGACATCCGCGAACGCAGCGCCGGTTGGCGCGCTCGGTTTGAATATTGCTCGCAATAAAGACCCGCTGGTCGATCAGGCGCTGAATAGCGCGCGTGGTTCTAACGATGACAGCGTTCGCAAAGCGGCCTATGTCACCGTCGCGACGCGATTAAACATTGATTTGCCTTACATCTGGCTCGCTCGGGGCCATTACGTGGTTATCGCAGCGAATGCGGTTCGGGGAATTCTCCAGGGACCATTGCCGAGTGGCGAAGAGTCCTATCCCATCGGGGGTCCGGGCGGATTTGGCGTGGTGACACGACTGACTCAAACTTGGCTGGACCGCTAACGCAGATCACTGGCCCGTTGCTACGGGTCTCGGGGCCGATTGACCCAACCGCGTTCGTCATCGATATTTCGATACCAGCCACCAGCCGCGTGCGTTCCGCCGTCACAGTGGATCGTCGTGCCGGTGACGAATGCTCCGAGATCTGATGCCAAGAACAGTGCGGCTCCGGCCGCGTCACGTGCTTCGCCGAGTCGGCCGATCGGAACCCACGACGGAATGCGGTCGCGGTCATCGTGGGTAAGCCATCGGTCATAAGGCAGTTGCAAAGACTTGGTGACATCGGGGGCGATGTCGTTCACACGAATTCGGTTACGACCGACGTCGACAGCCAAGCTTCGACTGAATTGAGTAATGCCCGCCTTGAATGCTGCATAAACCGGATGCTGCGGTATGCCGCGGAACGCTTCGACAGTGGTGAGGTTGATGATCGAGCCGCCGGCGCCAGCGTCAATCATTGGACGAAGCGCGGCTTTGGTCATTCGCAGCACATGCGAAACGTTGATGGCATACAGGTCGTTCCATTCGGCTTCCTCGATGTCGACGACCACGACTGATGCTCCGTGACTTGCGAACAGGTCACAGATGGCTTGGCCAATGCCACCCGCACCGCCAGTGACAACTGCGACTTTGTCAGTCAACATCAGCCGGCTGCGACCGATCCGAAGTCGGTAAAACCAGACGGGTCATGGCGTCCGATGGTGCTGTGCTCGAACAGTCCCCACCCTTCTGCGCCATTGATCGTCGCTCGTCCGACGTGGTCGACAACGCCGAACTGCACCATCCCGGCAATCGCGGGGTCGGCCAAATCAACCGCATGGCGATCGATCCAATGACGGCCTTTCCACATGCCATGGTTCCAACTTGAGTCGCCGCCGTATCCAGATCCGCAGTTGAGCGGGTTGTAGCCAAGTGAGGCGACTTCGACGGTCAACGCGGTGCCATCTGGTTCGGTGAGGTGGACGGTAGTGCCAGTTGGGATTCGAGTCCCGGGTTGATAGCGAGTTTCGAATCTTGGCCATCCGAGTTGTTCGATCGGTCGGCCTGACGCCTCGGGCCAAACGCGAGTTGCCTCGTTGAGTATTCGATGCCCGAATCCGTCTTCTTGAGCGATCACTATGAGCGCGAATTTTTCGAAGCGCATCGGGATGTACATCCACCAAAAACCGAAGTCGGGATCGGGCTCATCGACGCTGCGCCCGGCGGGTTCGGATTCGCCAACGGGTCGGATTCCCCAGGATCGATCACGAGTTCCTACCCAGGTGTCAGGGTTGACCGCGATGTCGGTGCCTTCGAAACGCAAGGTGCCTTCCCAAGTACCAACTTGGGCGAATCGTTGGGCATCAAGAATGACTTTTCCACCTTGGCGCATGACGTGGGGGACTTCATCGACCGCGGGGAATGATCCAGTCCATGTGAGATCGAACGCGATTCCTGAGGCATCGGCTTCGCACACCAACCGCACCACTTTGAGCGGATCGATGACTTCGATTCGGTACGGACCGACGGCTTGATTCAGTCGATCATCGTTGATGGCATCAGACATGCGAACACTGACTTGGTGGTTTCCTTGTCGAACGGTCGCATAGGCATCGGTGGTGCCGAGGTTGGGATACACCCCAAGGCCGGTAATGAGGAAAATGTCGCCGGTGCGATCATGCGCGTTGAAATAGCAGCGGTCATAGGCGTTGCGATCGCTCGAAATGACATGAGCGATGGGAAGTGGTGCTTGGTGAATTGGAAATTCGTCGAGCGGCGAAGGCATAGACGGAACGCTAGACGGAGTTTGCGAGTCGCACCGGCAGCGATTTGAGCGCGTTATTGAGGTTCGAACGTTGTCGCCGGGGTTCTCCGGTCAATTCGATCGACGAGAACCGGCTGAGGAGTTCTTCGAAAAAGACGCGGCCTTCGAGACGCGCGAGGTGGACACCGAGGCAAAAATGCTCCGCTATACCGAATGAAAGGTGGGGGTTTGGATCGCGGTGGATGTCGAACCGGTGAGGATCGGCAAAAATCGATTCATCGCGGTTTGCCGAGGTGTACACCATCGCGACTTTGTCACCTTCGGCGATGGTCTGGCCGTCGAGTTCGGTTTGGGCCGTCGCCGTTCGGCGGAAATAATGCAAGGGGTTTGCCCACCGAAGCATCTCTTCGACGGCTCCGGGGATGAGAGTTGGATCGTCGCGAAGCTCGGCCATCTGGTCAGGATGTTGTAGCAACGCATGCATGCCTGACGACAACATGGTGCGACTGGTGTCATTACCCGCGACGATGAGCTGCACAAAAAAACTTCCGATCCCCATCTCGTCGAGCAGTCGGCCGTCGACCTCGGTGGAGAGCATCAGTGTCATCAAGTCGTTTTGAGGTTCGAGTCGCCGAACGTTTGCCAGTTCGATGGCGTACATCGCCAGTTGAATGCTGCCTTCCATTGACGCATCGTCGCCTTGCGCCTCATCGACTGCCGCTACCTCAGCATCTTGTCCACCGGTAATGCGTTCGGCCCAATGATGAATTTGGGGTCGGTCGGTCGCAGGAATACCAACGAGTTCGCCCACTATCTGTGCTGGCAGTCCCGCGCACACATCGTGGACGAAATCGACATCGCCGCGCTCGGCCGCGTCATCCATGATTGAGCGACAAACCGACCGAATGCGCGGTTCGAGCCCCGCCATGACTTGGGCTTTGAAATGAGGATTGACGCTGCGGCGATAGTCAGCATGTCGAGGAGGATCCATCGACAGGATCATGTCTCGCATCATCGCTAATTGATCGGGTGCGAGATCTTCAAGGACCACGCCGCCGCGCTCAGCGGAAAACAACAACGGATTGCGAGCAACGTGCACGACATCTCGGTGCAACAGCACGGCCCAATACGCAGTGCCGTCATCCATTGCCTGTCGATAGACCGGTTGCTCGGTGCGCAATCGTTCGAATATGGCGTGAGGAGGCCCAGCGGCGTACATGTCCGGGTCGTAGAGGTCGAAAACTGCTTCTGCCATCTCAGCGCCTGTCAAGCCCCAGTGGGCTCGTAGGTGATTCCTTTAGTATTCCAACGTGGTTCTTACCTTTGGCGACGATTCTTTCGTCGCTCTGCGAAGTTTTGTGCTCTGAGGTGACTTGAGGCACATCAATCTATTAGCCTTACCGAAGTTCGTGCGTGTTGCTCAACACGTCAATAGTTTTCTGGGGGAATCATGGATTCTGTCACTGCGTCACCTGAATCAACGGCCCAGCCGGAAAAATCACCGGCTCGATCGACTATCGATGTGTACGTGCGGTGGACTGCGGCTGCGTTTTCGATGACGGCCGCGGTTGTTCACTTTGGTTTTGCCCCGGCGCACCTCGCCGAAGATTGGGCCCACGGCTGGTTTTTCTTAATTGTTGGGTGGATACAGGCAGCATTTGCGGTGCTCATTGTCACGAGGCCCCGCCGGTGGGTGTGGGCGACTGGCCTCCTTGTCAACTTGGGCGTCATCATCACGTGGTCGTGGTCACGCACCGCTGGGCTGCCGTTTGGGCCCGCCGCGCTCCGCAAAGAACCGGTCTCGACTCCTGACTTGGTTTGCACCCTGCTTGAGGTTGGGGTGGTGCTATTTGCTGCAGTCGCAATTCTTTTCCCGAAACTTCTTGAGCGGTCTGTTCTCGAGCGGTCGTTTGTTCGAGTCGTGGCGGGAACTGCGGCGTTGATCGCGATAGTGGCGGGCTCACTGTCGCTTACCCCCGCCTATGCGGGAGCCCACACCCACGCAGCGGCCGGCGGCCATGTTCATGCCACCGGGGTCGGCGCGGCGATTGACGGTTCGACACCCTGCGAGCAGGCCGGCAAGCCAGTTTCGCCTGGCCAGGTGGCGACTGATGCCGAGGGACATAGTCACCGAGGACCGGCCGTGACCGAGACGCTCACCCATGATGATCGGGTGGCACTCGAGGCCCAACAGGCCCAAGCCCGGTCGGTAATTGATCGCTATCCAACGGTCGCTGATGCCGAAAAGGGCGGCTACAAGATGTCCGTGGTTTACGTGCCATGTATCGGCGCCCATTACACCAATATCAGTTATGTCGCGAAGTTTGATCCAGCCAATCCGTCCGAATTGCTCTACGACGGCACCGCGCCTGATTCCAAAATCGTTGGGCTGAGCTATCTCGTCTGGAATCCAGGCAGCCAACCCGAAGGATTCGCGGGTCCGAACGATCGTTGGCATCAACACAATGTCAACGGTGGCCTGTGCTTCGGCCGCGGTGGGCAGGTCATCGGGGCCGAACAGATGACGGTTGACGAATGCGCGGCCATTGGCGGTGGCAAGCGGGAACTCACCGACATCTACATGGTCCATGATTGGATTGTTCCTGGTTGGGAGTGCGGCTGGGGTGTTTTCGCTGGCGAATGTCCCGATCTCGGCGGTCGATCCGGAGCATCTGCTTGGGATGCGCCGGATCCGGAACTGACGGGCCAGGCCCTCGGCGGTTGAGCCGAGCATTCCGGCAACCTTTCGCATCAGTACCAGTCACAACAGTGGTTGACCTGCCATGAAGCGGATGGCGGGTATCGACGCGGCGTTTCTCTACGGCGAAACTGCCGCGTGGCATATGCACGTGTCGGCGGTGGTGTTGGTCGACCCTTCAGACTTAGCTGGAGGTTTCAGTGCCGATCGATTCGCTGAACGCATTGCCCAACGTTTGCACCTTGTTCCGCAATTTCGTTGGAAGTTGGTTGAAGTTCCATTAGGGATCGATCGCCCCGGTTGGGTCGAGGACCCTGATTTCGACGTCAGCTATCACATTCGCCATATCGGGGCACCGACACCGGGCGGGCCACGCGAACTTGGTGAACTGATCGGCGAGTTGGTCGCAATCAAACTCGACCGCAACATTCCGCTTTGGGAGATGTGGGTGATCGATGGTTTGGCCGACGGCCGCGTCGCGATCTTGGCCAAGGTTCACCATTCGATAGTCGATGGCGTATCGGGTAGCGAACTCGCAACGGTCTTGTTTGATTTCGAACCAGATCCGCCAGAATCCGACGACGTCATCGAGCCTCGAATCATGACTCCCGCGCCGACACCAGCCGAATTAGTCGTTCGGGGTCTGGGGCGCATGATGCTGTCGCCTTATCGGATGGTGCGATTCACCGATCAAACGGTGCGACAAGGATTGAGCTTCATCGGATTTCAACGGCGGTCAGTGTCTCCGCCGATTCCGTTCCAAGCGCCGCGCACATCATTCAATGCCGAACTCACACCGCACCGTCGGTTCGCCTATACGAGTATCCCGCTTGCTGCCGTTCGCGAAATCAAGGATGCGTTTGGTGTGAAAGTCAATGATGTCGTGCTCGCGTTGTGTGCGGGCACGTTGCGTCGGTATTTGATCAACGGTGATGAATTACCCGCATCTCCACTGATTGTGCAGGTTCCGATTTCATTGCGCACCGAAGCAGACTTCGACGAGGTGGGGACCAAAGTCGGCGCGATGTTTGCATCACTGGCAACCGATATTGCTGACCCAGTGGTGAGACTCGGAGCCATTCATGAAAGCACCCAAGGGGCAAAAGAAATGCAGCATGCCTTAGCTGCCGACAAGATCATGGGGCTGACCGAACTCGCAGCGCCGGGCCTCATCTCGCTCGCGGCACGCATGTATACCGCTGCTGGGCTCAGCACCCTCACCCCGCCGATCATGAATTTGATCGTCTCAAATGTTCCCGGTCCGCCGTTTCAGCTTTTCGTCGCTGGCGCCCCCGTTGAAGCGCTGTATCCAATGGGCCCATTGCTCTATGGCACCGGCGTCAATATCACGGTGTTTAGCTATACCGGAAGCATCGACTTTGGGTTCATGGTGTGTCCCGAACTTGTCCCCGACCACTGGTCGCTCGCCGAAGGGATAGCAATCGCGCTTGACGAGTTGCTTGCTGCTGCTCGCGCGGCGACGAGTGGCGAGGCTCCTCGATGACCAATGGTGTGGCTCTGCGATGAGTTGGGCCGCGGTCGCCGGTCGGGCTGTGCATCGATCTGTAGTTCACGCGAGTCCGGGCGCCGATAAGCGACGCAAACCACGTTTCAAGGGGATGGACGTTCCCTTGCCGCGCCGTTCGCCGATGACGAGTGCACACGTCATGTTGGACGAGTTGGTGGTCGGTGGTTTTCATGCGATACGTGGCTCGGTGACACCGCAGGATCTCGATCGCATCGAGGAAGAAACGACTCAGGCGCTCGCCATTTTTCGGGCTCGAGGTTGGTTGGCGAATCCTCGGTCGTTCCACCGCGATCCCATTTCACCTGAGGCGGTAGCGAGTGGTCGTCGGCGGGTGGGAACGTCAGTGTTCGAAACGTTGCGTTTTGCCAGCGGGTGGACACCTCATTGGGGTGAACCAGGGCGTGACCGTTGGTTGAACTATGAGCAAAACGCTCGGGTTCGCGTCCTGATGTTGCGACATCAGGACGGGCCGCGGCCATGGGTAGTCTGCGTGCACGGAGCAGAAATGGGTGGACGGCCTGTCATAGACACTCGGATACTCCGGGCACGACACCTTTACCGAGATCTAGGTCTCAATGTTGTTATCCCGGTACTGCCATTGCATGGGCCGCGCCGTCCACGCGAGCGCGCAAATTTGGGGTTTCCCGGGTTTGACTTCGTTGATGATGTGCATGGACTCGCTCAGGCGGCATGGGATGTCCGAAGCCTGCTTGCTTGGATACGCACGCAGGAACCGACGGCGATTGGTGTGAATGGATTTTCGATGGGTGGCTATGTAACCGCGCTCGTCGCCGGACTTGATCAACCGCTTGACGCGGTCATCGCCGGTTGTCCGGCAGTCGACCTGCCCGCGCTATTTCGCCGAAACGCGCCCCGTGGAATCCGTGACGACGACCGAATGAATGCGTTGTTAGCCGTTGGCGAGCAACTATTTCGGGTTGTTTCGCCGCTGTCGTTCCGGTCTGCTACCCCGGCTGAGCGGAGTTTCCTCTACGGCGGTTTGGCTGACCGACTTGCTGATCCAGTCGAGCAGGTTGCCGAACTCGGTCGCCATTGGGGAGAACCCAACATGCTGTGGTTCGACGGGGGGCATGTCACCCACGCGATCAGCAGTGAGGTATCGATATTCGTTGACAGTGCGCTCCGACGCAGCCTGGGCGTGCCTCAAGCGCCGGTTTCGTAACGGAGTTACTAGCCACTGCAAGAGGGACCTTTTCCTCTAGTTCGACGGGCGCGAGTAGGTCTTACTGGCTTTGGGTGTGCATCGCGAGATCGCCCCGGTCAGGTAGTCGATCCGGCTACGTCACCCGCAAATCGCGGGACCGTCGAGAAGAAAGGGCCATATATGGCTCGAATTAAGGTCAGTTTCGTTGTAACAGCAGTGGTACTGGTGGCAGTTTTGGCTGGTTGTTCCAGTTCGAAAGACACGTCGAGTTCGACCTCGTCGACCGCTGCGTCTGGCGTAACAGTCGCTTCGAGTTCGAACACGGTCAATGTGAGTTTCGCTGATAGCGGAACCCAAGAAGGTGGCCCGATGACCATGACGGTGGCACCAGCGACCGTCAAAGCGGGCAAAGTCACGTTTAACGTCACCAACACTGGCAAGGTCGAACACGAAGTTGTCGTGGTGAAGCTTCCAGCTGGAGCAGCCTACGACAAGCTGCCCGTGGCAACGTCTGGTGAAACGCTGGGCAAGGTCGCCGAGGACGGAAATGTCGGCGAAGTCGAGGTTCAGCCGGGAGCGCGTGAGGCGTTCACCATCGACAATCTTGAAGCGGGTTCGTATGTACTTGTCGACAACCTGTTCGCCAATGGCTACACAAACGGTGGTCGAGCACTGCTCACCGCATCGTGAAGCAAGCCATTGACGAGGGGCCATCCGATCATTCGGCGATCGGGTGGCCCCGTGCCATCGTGACGGCATTGGTAGTTTTCGTTGTGGGAATCGGTGTCGGTGTCATTGGAGCAAACGCCGTATTGACCAATCTCACGGGCGTGACCAGAGACGTTCGAATTTGGATCGCCACCGCGTTGATGCTCGTCACCATCTTTGGCTTGGCATGGTCGCTGCGACGTTTGCAGGCGCGGGGGCTTATCTAATGACTCAACCAGTGGTGCCGAATGCCGCGTGGCTTTGGGCTAATGAGCCGTGCCGTGCCGCGTGCCCGGTGCACACGGATGCTGGCGCGTATGTCAACGCCATCGCAGAGGGTCGATCGCGAGATGCGTACTTGATTGCTCGTGAACCAAATCCATTTCCATCGATTTGTGGCCGAGTGTGTGCGGCTCCGTGCGAGTCGGCTTGTCGTCGTGGCACCGTCGATGCGCCGGTCGCGATTCGTGCGCTGAAGCGATATGTGACGGAGCAATTTGGAGTCGAGAGTTTTCACGCCGCCGCGGTTTGGCATGAGGCCCATGGGGCAGTGCCACCCGCGACGGAAAGTTCAGTTGGAATCATCGGCGGAGGCCCCGCCGGTTTGGCTGCAGCATACGAGCTGCGACTGCTTGGTCATGCCGTAACGATCTATGAATCAACCGATCGTCTAGGCGGGATGATGGTCTTAGGTATTCCGGAATATCGGCTGAGTCGAGAACTCATCGCCCGCGAAATTGAGGCGATCGTCGAACTAGGTATTGACGTTGCGTTTCATGCACGCGTTGGTGACTCCGTAAGCCTTGATGCACTGCTGGCTAAACATGACCAGCTGCTTCTGGCAGTTGGAACTGGCCGAGGGCGCACCCTTGATCTCCCGGGTGCCGACCAGGACGGTGTGGTACGAGCCGTTGAGTTTTTGCTGAATATCAATCAGGGCTATCGCGTTGATCTCGGTGAGCGGGTTGTCGTCGTCGGAGGCGGCAACGTTGCGTTCGATGCGGCTCGAACGGCATTGCGTGCCGCAAGCGAATCAATGGACCCGAAAACCGAACGAGACAAAGACAACGTCGATGGAACCCCCGACGATGCGCGACGGGCAATGACCACGACGCTTGATGTTGCTCGAGCAGTCGTGCGCCAGGGCGTTAAGAGTGTCACGGTGATCGCTCTCGAATCCGAGACCGAAATCCCTGCGGATCCGGAAGAAATCGAAGAGGCCGAAGCTGAGGGAATCACGATCTTGTTTCGAACAGGTCCCCATCGTTTTGTCGGTGACGGTGGTCAGGTCTCGGGTCTCGAAACCATTGACGTCGAGTCGGTGTTTGATTCCGACGGTCGATTCGCGCCGACATTCATTGACGGTACCGAACGAGTGCTTGACGCCGACACGGTCATATTGGCCGTCGGTCAATCTGCCGAATTGGACTTTCTCGGTGATCGACCGGTGGAACGTACCCGCGCCGGTGGAATCCAAGTTGATCCCATGACGCTCCGAACGTCCGACCCGCGGATTTGGGCTGGTGGAGATGTAGCAAAGGGGCCCAGGAACTTGATCGACGCGGTGGCCGATGGCAAACGCGCCGCGCAATCGATACATGAAGTGTCTACGTCTGTTTCTGATGGAGAACCGATTCCGTTAGGTATGCAACCGATGCGCGGAGTGCACGTCGAATTGACGAAACGTCCGGCGTATCGTCGACTAGCTACCGGCTACGACGCGATTGCCCGGCAGCCAGTTCCGTCGATGCCGACCGATCGGCGAACTGGTTTTGCTGAGGTCGAAGTTGGCTATGACGCGCAGGCCGCTTGGCTTGAATCGCTTCGCTGTTTGCGCTGCTTCGACAACATCATGCTCGACCCTTCGCTGTGCATTTTGTGTGGCCTGTGTGTCGATGTATGTCCTACCAACTGCATAACGATTGCCCGCGCTGACTATCTCGAGCTTGGGTCCGAATCGCAGAGCGTGCTTCTGCTTGACGAAGACCAATGCATTCGATGTGGTCTGTGCGTCAATCGATGCCCACCAGCTGCTTTGTCCATGGTGCATGCCCAGGAGACCGTACGTGTTTGACAATGATCTTGATCAACTTAACGCCGACAAAGCGACAACTCATGGGAGCGAAACGCAACTGCCGACGCGCGACCCGTTAGAACCAGGCGTGGCCTACGCGCAGGGCTCAGGGGTGGCGGCGCGGGTCGAACGCAGCCAAGCGTGGCGATCAGTTTTTCGTCATCCGCGCATTGAGACTCCACGGGGTCGTGCGTTGCAAGGTTTCTCGAATTTCTTTTTGCATGTCTATCCAATCAAGATCCCGGCCCGGGTCTTGCGGCTCCGTTACTCATTTCGGCTTGGTTTCATCGCCACGGTGTTGTTTGGGTTATTGACGCTGACCGGCGTCTACTTGATGTTCTTTTACACACCATCGGTCGGGTCGGCCTACGGCGACATGCAGGTGATCCGCACTGGTGTCGGATTCGGCCAACTGGTGCGCAACGTGCATCGGTGGTCTGCGCACCTCATGGTCTTGGTGCTGTTCTTGCACCTCATCCGGGTCTTTTATGCCGGCGCGTACAAAAAGCCTCGCGAATTCAATTGGGTTATCGGTGTGGTGCTGCTGCTGTTGACCCTTGGGTTGTCGTTCACTGGCTACCTGCTGCCGTGGGATCAATTGAGCTACTGGGCCGTCACGGTCGGAACGAACTTGGTGCGTTACGTCCCGGTCTTAGGCAACAGTCTCCAAGACATGTTGATTGGTGGTCCACAAATTGGACAGGCCACCTTGTTGCGTTTTTATGCGCTTCATGTAGCGGTGTTGCCGATCTCGGTAATTCTTGCGTTGTCGATTCACATTTGGCGGGTGCGCAAGGACGGGTTCGCAGTTGAACGCTCGTCGGTCGGCGCAAGCGGCACATTCTCGGAGGAATCAACATCGCTTGTGGAACCAGATGTTCCGGTAACCGAGGCGAAGTTGTATGGCGGTCGGACTCGGGTTCTTGGTGTCGTCGACCGCGAGTCAGTAACCGCCGAAGAACGTGCGGTCGATGACACCGTATTCAGCTGGCCGCACCTCATTGTTCGCCACGTTGTCGTCGCCCTCGGCGTCGCAACATTGGTCCTTGCCATGGGTGTTGCCTATGCCGCTCCGCTGCGCGGACTAGCGAATCCGAATCTCACTCCCGAGCCAGCAAAGGCACCGTGGTATTTCTCGGGCCTTCAGGAGTTGCTGGCACATTTTGATCCGCTCATCGCCGGCATTCTGATTCCCATCGCGGCCGTATGCATGTTGCTGTTGTTGCCCTATATCGACCGCAATCCAGCAACTGAAGCAAGGAACCGAAAAGTAGCGCTCTCAATCTTCACCGGCGTCGTAGTCATCGCGGTGGTGTTGACGGTAATTGGAACGTTCTTCCGAGGTCCGGGGTGGGCGTTTATTGCGCCTTGGACCCATTGGTATGTCGAGTTTTAGGAGTGACGATGACGAAACATTCGAGACGAGATTTTCTTCGGACAGGCTGGAAGTTTGGTGCCACGCTTTTGGCCGCGGCCGCAGGTTGGACGCTTTTCGAGTCGCTTCGCCCGTTGTCGGGTGGCACGCGCGGTGGCAAGGTCAGCGTCGGCGACCAGGCCAATTTCCCGACTGAGACTGCGACCTATGTTCCCGAAGGCCGGTTGTTCATCGCTAATACCGGAACCACGTTGTTGGCGATCTCACAAAAGTGTCCACATTTGGGGTGTCGGGTGCCATTTTGCGATTCGTCGGGTCGATTCGAGTGCGCGTGCCACGGTTCGGTTTTCGACATTGGCGGCGAATGGATTGAGGGACCCTCGCCCGTCGGAATGACGCAGTATCCCGTATCGCTCGATGGTGACGTCCTCGTCGTGGACACCTCCAAGGAAATTGCGGGCGCTCCGCGAGGCGCGGCGCAGTACTTCTCAGCCCCCAAGGGCCCCAACTGCCAGCCGAAGGATTGATCAATGCCTCGTGAACGACCAAGTCCACCCCCATTCGAACCCGAAAGCCTTGAGCGAAGCCTTGACTGGTATTTAGCTGTTGGTTTGGTGTTCATGGTGCTGCTCATCGCCGGTTTCGTGACCTACAAAGTCCGTGAGCCGTCGCTTCGTGCTGCCGCGGCGACCGAGCAACAGTCGACCTACACCGATATCGGTACGAAGTTGTTTGAAACCAACTGTGCTTCATGCCACGGGAAAGGCGCGGCCGGTGGCAATGCGCCTGCCCTTGCCGCCAAAGAGTTTTTGAAATCAACATCTGATGGACAGATCCAAGGCATGATCGCCGGCGGAATTTCAGGCACCGAGATGTCTCCTTGGAGTTTGGCCTACGGCGGAACATTGACCGATGAGCAAGTTCGTCAACTCACGACTTACCTCAGGTCGCTTGAACCGACCGCACAAAGCGTCCCAAATTGGCGCAAAGGCACCAATACCAAGTGATCGATCTTGATAATCGTGGTCGAAACCAGTTCAAGCGGTCGTTGTGACAGGCATCGCGACCCAAGACCTGCGATGATTCAGCCGTGTCTCGCGCTTCGGGCGGTCTTCGCCTCTTTCTGATTTACGCGGTTGTCAGCCTGGTCCCGATCTTGGTACTCGGATTGGTGTTCGGCTCGATCATCCGCAATCAAATTGCCGACCGCGCTCAGGCCGAAGCAGTTTTGATGGCGGAGACCATTGTCGATAGCGGCGTCGAACCGATTTTAAACTCAGGCGACTTTCAAAATGGGCTTACGCCGAGCGAACGAGACGCCATGGTGCACATGGCGGCCGCATTGATTGCCAAATCCGACCTGCTGCGTATGCGAATTCGGTCGCCTGACGGCACGATTTTGTTTGACCCAAGAAATCCGGACGCTCCGATCGTGCCGATTGCCGACGCCGAGGTCGCGTTGGCGGCGGCAAATGGTCCGACCCGAATGTTGACTCACGTCGGTGCCGATTCGGTTGACGGAACTTCAACGTCGGGCGTTGAAGCGGTCGAAGCCTATTTGCCTTTTACTGATCCCAATACGGGTGAAGTCATCGGCGTTCTCGAGATTTACCTCGCCTATGCGCCATTTCAGGCTTCTGCCGCGCGTGACCAGCGAACGATGCTGATTGCCCTTGGGTTTGGCATGTTGAGCCTCTGGATCCTCTTGGGGGTGACGACTTGGTGGGCACCTCGACTGCGCCGATCGGCGAAGCAAAACGAGTGGCTTGCTCGTCATGATCAATTGACGGGGCTGCCCAACCGCTTGGGGTTTGCCGAAGTCCTTGCGACGCATGCCGACGCCGGCGCTCACCTGTCGGTGGCGGTAATCGACATTGCGAAATTTGGCACCATCAACGACACGATGGGCCATGACAATGCTGATGAGTACCTCTGTCGGTTCGGGGCGGTCCTGCGCGACGCCGTTCCCGAAGAAGTGATCGTGGGTCGCATGGCTGGCGACCAATTCGGGGTTGTGGCACTCGATCTTGGCCTGTTGGCATTTGAAGAACTCTTGAAACTGATCGCTGTCGCTGCTGCGGCGCGAATTCAGATTGGCGGGATCGAGTTGAGCGCCGAATTAGCAATCGGTTACGCCACTAGCGACGACGCGGTTGTCACCTATGACGGATTCGATCACGTCGGAGCTGAACTCACCGGGGCCGGTGATGGCGTGCTTCGGGCTGCCGAGTTCGCATTGCGAGCAGCGAAAGAATCTGGATTGTCGCCGCTTAGTTACACCCCGGAATTTGACCGATTTGATCCGTTGCGGCTGGCGTTGGCCGGCGAACTCGGCGCGGCAATTGCCGCTGGCGAGATGGTGTTGCACTACCAGCCGATTCTTGATCTAAAGACCGGCGTCATACGATCGGTTGAGGCGCTGGTGAGGTGGCAACATCCCACTCGAGGACTGATCCCGCCTGACGAGTTCATCCCGATCGCAGAATCAACCAGTTTGATGAGACCGTTGACCGAGTGGGTGATTCGAACCGCAGTTGATCAGGCTGCGCATTGGCGGGACATGAATTTTGACTTCGCAGTTTCGGTGAATATCTCAGCTCGAAGCCTTTTTGACCGGAATTTGCCGGAGCTGATCATCGGCGTGGTTACTGCGGCTTCATTGCCGCCGGAGAAGTTCAAAGTCGAAGTCACTGAGACCGCCATCGTCGCGGACCCGGTGCGCGCTCGAGAGTTACTCGGTCGGCTCCATGACGCCGGTGTGCGGGTATCTCTTGATGACTTTGGTCAGGGTGCGACATCGCTTATGTCCATTACGAACCTGCCGCTCGATGAACTCAAGGTTGATCGCCAGTTCGTCACGCAAATGACCGAAAGTGACGACCATCGGGCAGTCGTCGAATTTGTTGTGTCGCTGGGTCATCGACTGGGCCTTACCGTTGTCGCCGAGGGTATTGAAACCGAGGCCGCCGCCGCGACTTTGACTGAGATTGGTTGCGACGAAGGTCAAGGCTATTTGTATTCGCGACCCATCGCTGAAGCCGAATTTGAGTCGTGGCTCGTGGGTCATCACTCCTGGGCGGTAGCGCCACCGAGATAGCAACCAGGGCTGCGAACAAATCTGCCAACAAATCTTCTGGACCGGCTGCAACTACTGTCAGGTTCCTAAGACGCCAACGAAAGACTTTTGCATGTCGACCAATGTGATCCCACGGACGAACACCAACGTACGCGGTGGTCGTTACGGAGAGGTACTGGCCGTTTACTTGCGCGATGGCGGACTCCACGGCGAAGTTTTTGTAACTCAAAATCCTGATGGATGTCCCCAGGAACTTTGGGACACGCTCGATGCAGGCTCGATTGCCGCCGACTTGGGTGCGACGATGGTCAAGCTGAATGGTCCTCGCTATTGGGTTATCGATGGCGTTGGACAGAAGGTGGACGTGGTTGAGCCAGTGCTGCGCGATTTCAACGGAATGATTATGCGGCGGGCCGCCACCGTTGATCTCGGTGCTGCGCCGTCGATGGGTCCGTATACCGAGCGACACGTAAATCGCGGCGCGATCTTCTTCTTCGATGCCGGCAAGCCGATTTACGAATTGGTAAATCCTGCCGGTCAGGCATTTGTGATGCAGGCTTATTCGGTTGCGGTGGATGCGTCGCTGTCCGAAGGCAGCCTGGCCACCTTAGGTACCCGACTAGCGCTGCCCGAAGGTTGGAGTTTTCGCACCCGTGTCCTTGACCAGGAATTGATCGTCGACACCTCAAAAACCATTGCAACGGTGGTGCAAGACGAATTCGAGAATTCCTATACCCTCCCGAGTTGACACTTCTGGCCTTTGAAATCGGTATGTTCGGTTTTGACTGTTGAAAGACACTCCAACGATTGTCGTGCTACGGTGCCGCCCGATGCAGGCACCCAAGTTTGATCCACGAACGTGGAATCTCGGCGCGAAGATCGGTGTCACCCTCGTTCTCGCGGCAATTGTCCCGATGGCCATTGTGTCGGTTGCGGCCACACGCGCTGGCCAAAGCGCAGTTGAAAAAGCTGAACTCGCCAATGCTCTCAGTTCGGCCTATGTGGGAGCGTCGTCAGTTAGCGAGTACCTCAACGCTGTATCAAGTCGAACCGAGCAACTTGGTACCAGCCCTGACGTCGTTTCATTCTTAGCTGCCCCAGCCAAAAATGCGCAGCCCGCTTTCGGTGCCGCCAAATCGTCGAACGATGTACGAAGCATTTTGGTGCTTGATCTCAATGGCGACGTTGTTGCGGGCCAACCGGCAAGCACAGTCGGACAAAATCATGCTGACGACGACTGGTTCAAGGTTGGCGTGGCGGGTAAAACATCACTCGGCCAGATTTTGCCAGATGTGACCGCTGGTCGCTACCAGTTCACCGTGGCGTCACCGGCACGGCAACTCGGTGCCGAACCAGTCGGTGTGGTGAGTATCGGCGTAGGCGGCGACGATGTGTTGTCCGCGCTGAGCCAGAGCCCGCTGATCCCTGGTGGACAGGTACTGCTGGTTGATCATGGCCGTGTTGTGGTCGCACGTGACACGCGTTACCAAGGTCAAACGCTTAATGACTTGGGGTTGAACGCGGTTGGTGACGTGATTGACGGCTCGGCCAAGGGCACGATCGCCAAGGTCAACCTTCCCGGCCATGGTGAACAGGTTGTGGCGTGGGCGACAACAACCAGTGGGGCCAAAGCAGTCGTTATTGAGCCTCGCAGCGTTTTCCTTGCATCGATCGATCGACTCGCTCGCACCACCCGAATCGCTCTTGTCATCGTGGCATTGATAGCAATCGGCATCGCTATTGCGGTGGCTCGACGCTTGTCTCGCCCGGTGCACGCGCTGACCATTGCCGCCCAAGCAGTTGAGGCGGACGAAGAACCTGATGCTGAAGTGCTTGGGAAGCTCGGTCGATCCCGTGACGACATTGGCTTGTTGTCCAGAGTCTTTATGGACATGGCCGAGCGTGTCGCCGTGCGTGAGCGGAAATTGCGGGAACAGGTCAAGGCGATGCGCGTCGAAATTGATGAGGGCCGCCGCAAGGAGACCGTTGATGATCTCGTGGAATCCGATTTCTTCAAGGAACTCGAAACCCGCGCAACTGAGATCAGACAATCGATGAAGGTTTCGAACGACGAAGCGGCAGCAAAAGCCAATGATGCTGGCGCCGCTGGCGCTGATACTGGCGCTGCTAGCTCGGAAACCCCGGAGTCATGATGAGTACACACCAAGTACGTCGGTTGATGTTGACGGTTGGACTGGTTGGGATCATGGCGTTGACTGCGTCGTGCGGTTCCTCCTCGAGTCAGGCAGCTTCAGACTGCAAACCGATTGCGCTGGCGTCAATTGGTCCAATAACCGGCGTCGATAGCGCGACCGGTCGCGCTCCGCGCAATAGCGCCGAACTTGCGGTCCGCCACTACAACGAATCCCACGCTGATTGTCCAGTTGGTTTGTTGACCTATGACTCAAAAGGAACGCCGGACATAGCGGCAAACTTGGTTTCCGGCATCGTTGGTGACCCACAGATAGTCGGAGTGGTAGGGCCGGTGTTTAGTGGGGATAGCAAAGCCATCCTGCCCGAGCTAGAAAAAGCTGGGCTCGCCATGCTGACCGGGTCGGCGACGTTCCCCGGACTTTCCGCCAATGGGTGGAAAACATTCCACCGGTTGGTTGCCAACGACGCGACCCAAGCGCCGGCGGCGGTGAGTTACATGGTTGATCGCCTGCAAGCAAAAAATGTGGCAGTAATCGACGAATCAGGATTGTTTGGAAAAACAATCGCCGATCTTGTGACCCAAGACCTCAAAGACAAGGGCGTCAACGTCGCGGTGCGGCTCAGTGTTGACTCGGAAAGTCTCAGTTATAAAGACGCGGTTGCTCAGGTCAAAGCTGCTGGCGTCGATGCCGTCTATTTCGGTGGGCTCGGCCCACCGGCTGGGCGATTCACCCGCCAATTACGAGATGCGAAAGTGACCGCACCATTGGTCGGTGCGGACCCGCTCTACGACGCAACATTTATTGCCACGGCAGGAAGTGCCGCCGTTGGTGTGGTCGCCACCTGTGCTTGTGTTTCGGCAACTCCGCAAACGCCTGAGCAAGCAGCGTTCCGTGAGAACTACAAGGCGGCTTTTGGTGAAGATCCCGGTTATTTCGCGGCCGAGTATTACGACGTTGCGTCGTTGTACCTAGATGCGATCGCTCATGGGAACACGACGCGTAAGGGCATTCAAGATTGGCTTCAGACAGCTGATTATCCGGGCCTCACCAAGCAGGTCCAGTTTGATGAAACAGGCGAAGTTAAGGCCGGGGCAATCTTCCTGTATCAAGTTGATCCAGACCTGAAGTTCGTGCCGATCGGCGTGTACCGCAATGGCGAGCTGACTTCGTCTTAGTTCTGAGACTGAAAACGAAAGCTGGTTGAGCTCGTTCGGGACGCCATGGCTGACTCGTTGGAAGAATTCATTATGTACCCCGTGGCCGGTGGTGGTATTGAGTCGTGGGTGGCCGCGCTGAGTCGCAAGCTGTTTGAAATCAATCAGTTACCGTCGGCGAACATTGTCATTATCTCGGGTATTGAGCCGGGCGGACCTTACGTTCAGTGCATAATCCCGCACAGTCCGGGAGTATGGAACGAAGCTGTTTCCAACAAGTTCTTGGCTGATACTCCTTGGGAGTTGTCCGTTGACCAAGAATCCCAACTGGTTGACCTGGGATGGAACCCACCGTCTGACGATCCAGTCGATCCGCACGAACTTCATCAAACCGTTTCGAACGTCAATTGGTGGCAAGCATGGTCGGCACCAATTGACACGCTTCAACTGGCATCGCTTTATGCAGCGACGTTGATCGCCATCTATGGCTTGAGCGAGAACGAAGCGTGGAAGATCAAAATCACTGATGCTCATTGCAGTGGTTGCTGGAAGTGATCGAACTTCGCGATTACGAAGGTTGGCCCACCGGTACCCTGACCGGTGACTTGGCAGGGTGATGAACAAGGCAGACGAGATGTCGGATCTCGTCCATCGCGAGGGTTTTGGATTTTGGTGGGTTCAAGACCGCAGGTAGCTGCGGTGCCTCTTGATACCCAAGTGCGATATCTCCCCGAGCCGCGACCGCCGTCGATTTCGTCCGCCTTTACCAGCGACGTAACGACGCCGAGAGTATCAACCGTGACCTCGATGACACCCTCTACTTGCGGCGAGCCCACAGTCTCGGCCACGCCCGACAGCACCTCAACCTGATTGGTTACGCCCTCGTCGTCAACGCCGTCGCCCTCCACCGATACGGCCACAGCCGAGCCCCGAACCTGCTTGCTGCCTGACCAACACACTAACCGCCACCCAGAATGCGGCTTCAGCGCGTCCCATCACCGGTTACCGCCCGCTCGAGATACGCGATGAGCGTCGCAACCACCAAACCCAACCGAGACACGCCACTACGCTGGGCCATTGCCATGACGACAAGTGGTTTCGCGCCACCTTTTCGCCATCGCCCGCCCTCGTAGCTCAGTGGATAGAGCACCTCTCTCCTAAAGAGGATGCGCTGGTTCGATTCCGGCCGAGGGCACTTTTGAGCGCATTGTGGCGCTCACCAAGCGTTTTCGCGATCAGGAATGGTTAGTGAAGCCCTTAATACTGGGGTAATCCGGTCGAATGATTCGTATGCGGCGAGTGCGATGACTAGCGAAGCGTCTGATCCGGAGATCGGGCTTAGTCGCGATCAGGATGCCGCCCTAGTTGATCGGGTCCGTGCTGGTGATGCCAACGCGTTTAGCGCGCTCGTTGATGAGTGGGTCAATTTCGCCTACGACCTAGTTTGCCGTCGGGGTGTTCCCGTTGGTGAACGAGTCAACGTCGTAGCGACGAGTTTTGCCGCGGTGCATCGCAGCCTTATGGCAAAACCAACGTCAGATCCATTTCGAGTGCTGATCGCCCGTTCGACATCCCGCACGATTGCCGCATCCGGCTTTGCTCATGATGCATCAACCCGAGTTGCGACCGTATCGATTGGTAATGATGCGGAACAGCTCTTGGCCGACGTCGGCGACGTCAGCAGCCTGGCAAACGATCCACTAGTCGCCGAGATGATCTGGCAAGCGGCCACTGCGCTCGGTCCGCAAAATAGTGCATTACTCGACCTGTACCTTCGCCACGGATTCACGGTCACTGAAATCGCCGAAGTGGTGCACGAGCGCGTCGACGTAATGAGCGAATCCATTGCGACATTGCCGGCTGCATTCGCCGCTGTGGTGCAGGCCCAGGTTGTCTGGCGCCGAGGGAATCCGCGACATCCTGCACTTGCGTCGGAAGTATCCGCGGGGCCGATGTTGACCCTTGAATCGGTTGCATCGGTTGTTGAACATCAGCAGACATGTGGCCAATGTCGAGCGGCATCGCACCTCGCAGTCGACCCCGTGGCGGTGTTCGCGTCGGTGCCGGTGCTCGCTATTCCGGCAGCTGAAAAATCTGAAGTGATTGAAGGTCTCGCCGCCGTTGGCATTGCTTTGCTCGGAGCCGAAACGCTTGGCATGACTGGAGCGCTTGGCACTGAAGTGCCGACAAATGTCGGCGGAAACACGAGTATCGCTAGTTCGCCACCAGGGCCAACGGCGATCGTGGCGACGACGACAGGCAATTCGCCGACCGAAGCAACCAAGGACTCAAGCGACCGCGGTAAGCGGCTGCTGCTGTTCGGCTTAGCGGCAATCATCGCGGTTGTGGTCGGTTTGGTCGTGGTGTTGTTTCGAGGTTCGCACTCATTGAATTTGGCGGCACTTACTGCCGCCAGTGGGAACCGACCGGTCATTACTGCGTCCGAACCTTCGTCGACGGACGTCTCCGAAGCACCTATCGTGAGCGATCAGCAAGTGTCGAACGAAACTGATGCGAGTGTGGTGAGCACGTCGACGTCATCGACAGCAACGACAGCTATTTCGGCACCTGAATCGACGCCAGTGATTCCTACAACCGCGGAGCCATATCCGACGTTCAGTTCGGTTTCGGTCGTGATCGAAAATTCGGCCAAGCGATCAGGTTGGGACCTCTCGAGTGCAACAGCGGCGCGGGTCACATGGCAAATCTCAACTGATCAGCCGGTAACGGTTCAGGTGACTGGCCCAGGACTTACAAGTTCGAGCGCGTCGGGTTCGGTTGCCCCATGTCCGGGAACCGTGACGGGAACATCGTGTGTCGCCGACGTGGCCACATACGCCTATCGAGTGGTCGTCACCGACCATCTCGGTCGCATCGTGTTGACGAGGACCGTCCAACTGAGCGTCGTGGCGCCGGTTTCCTAGATCCGGTTTGGTTTGCCCGTCAAGTCAGTTAACGCGGCGTCGAGCCGATGGCTGTTGGCGTCCTATCGCAACGCGTGAGCCTGGGCAAGCAAGGATTCGCGAAAGTCAGGATGCGCGATATTCGCGAGCGCGGTTGCCCGCTCGCGCACGGTTCTCCCCCGAAGCGATGCAATGCCAAACTCGGTTGCGACAACATCGAGTTGATGTCGCGGAGTCGTAATCACCGACCCGGCGGCAAGCTGCGCACTGATGCGGCTCACCACCTGGCCATCAACGGTCGAAGTTGATGGGAGGCACAACAGGGAGCGGTCTTCGAGTTCGAACCCGGCGACTGAGACGAAATCTTCGTGACCGCCAATGCCCGAAAACTGTTTCGCACCAATCGTGTCGGCAACCGCTTGGCCCCAAAGGTCGATTGCGATTGCGCCATTGATAGTAACCATTCGCCGATTCCGAGCAGCGATCTGCGGTGCATTCACAATGTCAACCGGAAGGAACCGCACCTCGTCGTTTCCATCCAGGAAGTCATAGAGCGCACGCGAACCCAACGCGAACGTGGTGATCGACATTCCCGAGAATTGGCCTTTGTCGGTATTGGTCACCTTGCCCGCTTGATGGAGGCGCATGAGGCCAGTGGTGAACATCTCGGAATGCACGCCGTAGTCTCCACCGTCGTCATCGGCGAGCATGGCCGCGATGGTTGACGGGATTCCTCCGATTCCGGTTTGAAGCGTGCATCCATCGACCACATAACGTCGAACATGCTCAGCGATCCGGACATCGATTGGTGAAGGCACATCATCGGGGATTTCCACGATCGGCAGATCGCTCTCAACCAACATGTCGACTTGGTCGAGGTGCACGCGATGAAGGTGATCGGGACCGATGCCGAAGGTGCGGGGCGCATGCGCGTTGCACTCGACGATCAATAGTCGTTTCGGGTCGGCCGCAGCTCGTTCAAGTTCTCCGATCGTCGCGCCCGCATGCAGCGACAAACTCATCCATCCATCGGTATCTGGAGGTGTGGCGAGCGTTGCGACGATCCGAGGGTTGAGTCGCTGGGCAATTGGACCGAATCGACGAAAGTCCGAGGGAACGAACTCGACGTTGGCACCTGATTCGACAAGAAGTCTTTCGGCCGGTCCAAAGAAGCCGCTCAAGTACTTCACGCCCGGTTTGGTGAACACGGCGAAGAGGTCGACGAGGAGCGCTCCGAAAATAGTGAGATCGGTGAAGTCGTCTCGCGTCGCTAGCCCGTGGAGAAACGCTGCCGGCTGGCCGGGGCCGAGGGGCACCCCCAACGTGTCAACGGGCCGAACGAGCTCCACGGCATCTTTGACAGATCGGGCACCAGGAATAGTCACGTGGCAAGTCCCCTAGGTCAGGAGCCGGGTCAGTTGTTAGCTCAGTAGTTGGCTCATGGTCCAAGGTGAGGCTAGGCCTCGATTGCGACCGTTTGTCGCGAGCAGGGCTCGGCCGGCTCGCGACCAAGACATAGGTTCAGCCTCGGGCCTTGTGATAGATACAAGCAGCGATCGTAGTTTGCTGCGCTCGCTTCCCAACGTTGGGATCGCGGATGGAGCCTCCACTGACTGAGCAAGATCGTAATAACCCCGTCGCGGCTCCTGCCGTGTCGGACGCGCCGGAGCGACCTGTTGGGGATCATGAAGTACATCCAGCGGTGTACGCGAGGCGTTGGTGGATACTCGCAGTTTTATGTTTGAGCTTGGTGTTAGTCGTGGTTGGCAACAGTTCGCTCAACGTCGCGTTGCCGACGCTTCAAAAAGATCTCGGCGCGTCGTCGACACAATTGCAATGGATCGTCGATGCGTACGCCATTGTCTTTGCCGGAATGTTATTGCCTGCCGGCGCGTTAGGTGATCGGTTCGGTCGAAAAGGGTTCCTGCAATTAGGGCTCGCGATCTTCGGCATTGCGTCGCTGCTCGCGACGCTGGCCCATAGCCCCAATCAACTCATCGCCACGCGCACCCTGATGGGATTCGGCGCGGCCTTTGTCATGCCAGCAACCCTTTCGATTTTGGCCAATGTGTTTCCGCCATCAGAGCGAGCTCGTGCGGTTGGCATTTGGGCTGGTTTTTCGGGAGCAGGTGCCGCCATCGGTCCAGTCCTCAGCGGTTTCCTCCTTGAACACTTCTGGTGGGGATCTGTCTTTGTCGTGAATGTCCCGATCGTTATCGTGGCGCTGATTTCGGGGGCCTTTTTGGTACCGACGTCGAAAGACCCGAACCATGTGCGCCTCGACCCGATTGGTGCGATGTTTTCGATTGTGGCGTTGGCTTCGCTGCTGTTTGCCATCATTGAAGGGCCGGTATTGGGTTGGGGATCGACCGCCACCATTACCGGGTTCTCGATCTTTGTGGTCTTCGCCATTGCGTTTGTGTACTGGGAGCACCGCAATCCGCACCCCATGTTGCCGATGCATTTTTTTCGGAATCGCCGGTTCAGCGTTGGCGCTGCGACCATCACACTGACGTTCTTTTGCATGTTCGGCTTGTTCTTTGTGCTCACCCAATACCTGCAGTTTGTCCTCGGGTTCAGCCCGTTCGAGGCTGGACTCGCCACGCTCCCGTTGGCCGCGATGTTGGTTATCTTTGCCCCGCGTAGTGCTCGGTTTGTAAACCGGTGGGGTCAAGCCCGCGTGCAGGCATTTGGACTCACGATGGTTTCGATCGGCATGTTGGTGATGGCTTCGTTGTCGTCAACCAGCAGCTATGGGTGGGTTGCGCTCGGTTTAGCGGTAATGGGATTGGGTATGGCGTGCACGACTGCGCCGGCGACCAATGCAGTCATCTCTTCAGTGCCGCTATCGAAGTCAGGGGTTGGGTCCGCAGTCAATGACACCACTCGGGAAGTCGGCGGAGCATTGGGTATCGCCGTGTTGGGCAGCTTGGTGCTGTCGGCATTTCGGTCGACGATGTCGGACAAAGTCGGGGGCCTGGCCCCAGAAATCGCGACCCAGGCACGGGAATCGATCGGTGGCGCGTTTAACATTGCGAAGTCTGCTGGCGCGGCTGGTGACCAGCTTCACGCAGCGGCAGCCAACGCCTTTACTGATGCGATGAGTACCGCGTTGACGGTGGCGGCAATTGTGGCCCTATTGACTGCTGGAATGGTCTTGGCCCTTTTTCCGAAGACTTCACCAGTACCTGAAGCGTTGGGTGAGATCCCGGATGGGGACGGGAAAACCGAGGTTTGAGCCTGCGTTGATTGCGATCGCGGCGATTATGGAGCATGGGCAGGGTGTGATCTTTAGCCGCTGCGGCCGTTAGTTCCCTTGATGGTCCCCAGTTCCTAGCGGCGGGTGTCTTAGCCTTATCGGGCAATCAAAATGCCGCGCTTCGCGTGGCGTAATCCACCCAAGGGGGATGCAACATGTTGATGAGCCCAATGCCGGACGTCACCACGGTGACGCGTTCGGATGTCGAGACAATTGCGAAAGCTTGGTGGCTGTTGTTGGTCGGTGGTGCGCTGAGCGTGATCATCGGAATAGTGATTCTCGAAGTTGACTGGACGGCCAAAAGTCTGGCCATGGTGATCGGGATCATCTTGATCATCCGAGGCATTTTTGATGCCCTCACGCCTCCTCTTGATGGCGCACCGCGATCGTGGGCAGTCATTACCGGTGTGCTTTCAATCGGTGTCGGTATTTTGATCATGGTGTGGCCGAATGCGTCGCTGCATGTAATCGCCGTCATCATCGGCGTGTGGATCCTTTTCGTCGGCATTATTGAGATCGTCGGCGCGGTGGCCAACCATCGAACCATGCCCATGTGGGGTGTGATGCTGGTTGCAGGCATCGTGACGACCGCGATCGGTGTTTGGGCGCTTCGTCAACCCGGCATGACCTTGGCGGTCTTGATCGTGCTGGTTGGGATTTGGGCAATCATCGTCGGAACCATCGAAATAATTGCGTCGTTTGAGATGAAACGACTCCCGAAAGACTTCGACAGAATGGTCGCCGCAGCCCAGTAAGTCTGGCGCTGCGTTGTAACAACCCCGGATGGCCACCCGCCCTCCCCTTGTCCTATTGCCCCCATCAGAGGGCAAGGCTGAGGGCGGGACCGGCCCGCCTTGGCGAACCGATCGTGACCGAGCCAATGCGCTCGACCGATACCGGCTCGAAGTTTTGCAGGCGCTCGTCTCGGCGATGGCAGCCCCCGAAGCAAAGCGCGCCAAGTTGCTGGGCGTGAAGGGCGTCGCTCTTGCGGCGGCGACCGCTGCCAATCTTGCGGTCCTCGAAAGCCCCACCGGCCCGGCGATCGACCGCTATAGCGGTGTTTTGTATGAAGGGCTCGACGTCACGTCGCTTACCAAGGCACATCGTCGTCGACTTGATGGACAAGTGTTCATATTTTCAGGTGCCTTTGGGTTCGTGAGGCCCGCCGAAAACATCCCCAACTACAAACTCAAAATGGGAGCAACTCTCGTCGCGACCGGAAAGCTGTCGACGTTTTGGCGCCAGCCGATAACCGAATCGCTAGCGCCCATTGCGGCGGGGCGGACCATCTGGAACTTGCTGCCCAATGAACATGACGCAGCGTGGTTGCCGCTCAACCGAGCGGTTCGGTCAGCGCCTCGAACGATAGTGACGGTGCGGTTTGTCGACGAAGTGCAGCGCAAGGATGGTCGGGAACTGGTCGCGGTCGCGCATTGGAACAAATTGTTAAAAGGAGCCCTCGTGCGTCACATTTTAGCGACGCAACTCGCCGACATTGAAGGTCTCGCCGACTTCGTCCACCCGCGCGGTTATCGGTTCGATCCAGAACTTACTGAGCAAAGTCCCGATGGTGGACGGCAAATCGCGTATCTCGTCAACCGTGCATGACTGCGGTGGTGGGTGAGTCGACCAATCAGACTGCGCCGACACCAACCTTCGCGGTTGGCGAGAAGGTAACCGGCATTGACTCATAGCCACTGACAAAGTTGGCTGCTCGAAGCGGAGCAGCTCCGGCAAGGGTCAAATCAGGAAGACGGGTTATGAGACGTTCGATCATCACGCTGATTTCGAGCCGAGCGAGGCTTGCCCCCATACAGAAATGAGTGCCAAAACCAAATGCCACATGCTCGTTCGGAGTGCGTGCGATGTCGAAATGGAAGGGGTCATCAAAGACGGATTCGTCGCGGTTTGCCGATGGGTACATCAGCAACAATTTCTGGCCTGCACGCAATGGTTGGCCACCGAACGTCACATCTTGGGTGACGAACCGCGCCATGTTGCGAATGGGTGATACCCATCGCAGCATCTCTTCGACTGCGCCGGTCATCAGTGATGGATCTGATGCAAGTTGCTTTTGTTGATCAGGATGCGAGATGAGTTCCTTGATGCCGCCGCTAATGACGTGGCGGGTTGTTTCGTCACCGCCGACAAGGATAAGGAGCGACTCATGTAACAACTCAAGGTCATCGAGTTGATCGCCATCGACCTCGGCGTGGACGAGGATTCCCATCAAATCGTCAATGGCGGGATCGGCTCGCCGTTCCGCAACGACTCGGGCGCTGTAATCGCCGTATTCGGAGAACGCATTCATGGCTCGGATGATGCCTTCTTCCGATGACGATGATCCGCTGAGTGAACTAACCATGTCGTCACTCCAACGAAGTAGGTCAGCGCGATCTTCGGGAGCGACACCGAGTGCGTCACCAATCATGATCATCGGGAGTGGCGCCGCAATATCGCGCACGAGGTCGCAGGAACCTTGTTCACTGACGGTGTCAATGATCGAGTCACACACCAGTCGAATTCGCTCCTCGCTATCGCGAACTCGGCGCGGCGTGAACCCCTTGTTGACGAGTTTTCGCCGCCGCAGGTGATCGGGGTCATCCATATCGATCATCATGGGCAATGGGCCATTGTCGGGTCGGATGCCCTGAGCATTCGAAAATGTCTTTGCATCAGCCGAAATGGCTTTGAGGTCGGCGTAGCGGGTGATTCCCCACACGCCACTTTCCGCGTCGAAATAGACGGGCGCATTTGCCCGCATCCACGTGAATAGTTCGTGGGGGTCGTTGCCATAGAACTGGCCGTCAGTGAGGTTGATGTCGGGATGGGTTGGGTGGCGCGGCGCGGTTGGGTCAATCGAATCCGACATTCGTGCCTCCTAGGACAAAATTTCGGCGAGTTGCCGCAGAGCGTCAGCGTTTCCTGGCGAGTAGACGAGCAGCGTCGTCACCGCGCTTTCTTTCCATGCTTGGGCGCGGTCTCGAATGCGATCGGGAGATCCGCATAGTGAAATCGCATCGGCAAAGTCGTCGGGAACAAGTGCTACGGCTTCGTCGCGCCGGCCTTCGAAAAACAGTTCCTGGATCTTGAGCGCTTGTTCTTCGTACCCAAATCGCTGCATCAATTTGGTGTGGTAATTCTGCCCTTTGGCTCCCATGCCGCCGATATAAAAGCCGAGCATCATCTTCACGGGCAGTAGTGCCTGTTCGAGGTCATCATTGATGTTGACTTGCGCTCCCGCAACGATTTGAAAATTCGCTTTGGCTCCAGCGAGTGAATCGGCATAGACATCGGGATGGTGGGGTGAGTAATACAGCGGCAGCCATCCATCGGCGATCTCGGCAGTCATGGCTACGTTCTTCGGGCCTTCGGCGCCGAGGAAGATCGGAAGGTCGGCGCGTAGAGGATGGGTGATGGTGCGCAGTGGCTTTCCCAGGCCGGTGCTGCCTTCGCCGCGATAGGGGTGTTGATAGAACTCGCCAGCGAATTCGAGTGGTTCATCACGTCGAAGCACTTGGCGAATGATCTCGACGTATTCGCGGGTTCGAGCCAGCGGCTTATTCGACGGCCGCCCATACCAACCTTCGACAACCTGCGGACCTGATACCCCTAGTCCAAGCTGAAAACGACCGTTCGAGATGTGGTCAATGGTGAGTGCCGCCATTGCGGTAGCGGTCGGGGTGCGAGCGGCAAGTTGCACGACGCCGGTTCCGAGTTTGATTTTTGAGGTGTGCCCGGCGATCCAAGCCAACGGCGAGAATGCGTCTGAGCCCCACGCTTCGGCTGTCCAAACTGAGTCGAACCCCAAGCGTTCGGCCTCTTGAGTCAGCGGAATGACATTGGGGGTCGGCGTTGCTCCCCAGTACCCCCACATCAATCCAAGTTCCATCTCGATAACTCCTCTCGGGGCGGTCTCAGGTTTGGGGTCACCTCACCATTGCGTGCCCGGGCGACCGTAGCGCGTTCGACCGGTACTAATGAGGGAAAACTGTAACGTGTTCTCATTCTGGGTGCCGATGGCTACCCGTTCCAGACCGATATGCGGAAGGAATCGTCATGACGAACGAGCGTGAGTTGGCTTTTCAACTGTTTGACGCCGACAATCACTACTACGAGGCGCCGGACGCATTCACTCGCCACCTTGACCGGTCGATGGCGAAACGAACCATGCAGTGGGCTCAGATCGATGGGCGCCAACGCTTGCTGGTCGCCGGCAAAGTGAACCGTTTCATCCCGAACCCTCAATTTGATCCTGTCGCCAGGCCGGGAGCGCTTGACGATTATTTCCGTGGGCGCACCGCTGGCGACGACATTCGGGCTGCGTTCGGTGAGTTGGACCCGATTAGTCCGGCATATCGAAATCGCGAGCGCCGGATCGAAGTCATGGACGAACAGGGCATCGAGGGATGCTTCATGTTCCCGACCCTCGGCGTAGGCATGGAAGAAGCATTGATCCATGATCCCGAAGCAGCCCATGCCGCGTTCGAATCCTTCAACCGGTGGATCGAAGACGACTGGGGATTTGCCTATAACGGTCGCATCTTTGCCGCTCCGCTTTTTACGTTGCTCGATGCCGATCTTGCGGTCGCCGAACTAGATCGGGTGTTGGCTGCCGGTGCGCGGGTCATCGTTATGCGGGCCGGTCCAGTCATGGCACCGAGCGGTGGCCGTTCGCCAGGCGACGCGGTCTATGACCCGTTCTGGTCGCGAATCAATGAAGCCGGCATCACGGTTGCCTATCACTCAGGTGAAAGTGGTTATGGCCGATACACGGTGGACTGGGGCGAAGACGCTGAGATGGAGGCGTTCCGTCGCACACCGTTCAATGGCATCTTGACCAGTGATCGAGCGATTGCTGACACCGCGACCGCGCTCGTCGCGCACGGCGTTTTCCATCGTTTCCCAAATGTGCGGGTCGCAACGATTGAAAGCGGAAGCGAATGGGTCACGCCGTTAGTGAAGAAGATGGCGAAGTCCTATGCGCAATCCCCGGCCGCGTGGCCTGGTGGACAAGACCCAGTTGAGGTGCTGCGTGAACATCTTTGGGTCGCTCCCTATTACGAAGACGATATTCGTGGACTCACTGATGTGATCGGTGCCGATCGTGTGCTCTTCGGGTCAGATTGGCCCCACGCAGAAGGCCTTGCCGATCCGCGGTCATTTATTGATGATCTCGAAGGGTTTGATGCGGGAGAAGTTCGCTTGATCATGCGAGATAACGCGCTCGAACTCTCTCGCTGAAGCCCCGAGACCACACCCTTTTCGCGCCACGTTGGCTCGTGCGCCACGAAGCGAACAGGCGTTGTCGCTGCACGCTATGGTCTAGCTAAATCAACAGAAGCCTCTGGTGGGGGAAGCCGGTGTGAACCCGGCGCTGACCCGCAACCGTGAACGGATCGAGATTCGATTCGTGAGCCGGAACGCCTGCCAGGGTGCCAACTGCTCCACTAAACCGTCGTCGGACTGCGGATGGGGAGCTCGATGTCAAGGGCGCTCTCGCACCGAGCACTGCTGACGAGTCGGGTTCGTCGTTCACACCAACGGCGGGGCTCGCCCCGAAGGAACCGAGTGCCCCAGACCTCACACCGTGTCATCGGCCGACTCAGTCGGATGCGGCTCACCGCCGTCGGTGGAACGCGAGCGGTGGCGACTGCGGCGCTGGTTTGCCTTGGCCTCGTGGTGGGCCCCGCAATGTTTGCATCATCGACAAACGTCTGGTCAGCTGCGTTGGCGGGATCATCGTGTGCCCGCGCCGCCGGAGTTCAACAAGTCGGCCTTCAACAAGCCGGAGTTCAACAAGTCGGTCTTGCTATCGACTTTGGAACCGTTGACGGAGGCTCCGTCGCGGTGCAGATCCATTGTGTGTCGATCGCTCATGGTGGAACCGGGTTCGACGTATTGAAAAATGATGGCCATGCGTTTCGATTGAATAGCGCGGGACTGGTTTGTGCCATCGATGGCTTTCCCGCGACGGGCTGTGGTGACCATCGGCCGACGGGCTATCGCTATTGGAGCTATTGGACGGTCAGCGATGCCAGTCCCGGCACGTGGACGTATGCGACCTTTGGACCAGCGAGTCATCGGCCCGTGACCGGAGCAGTCGAAGGTTGGCGATATGTCGAAGGGGCGGGTAATCCGACCGATCCTGCGCCACGTGCGAACCCGTCAAGTCCGTGTCCGGTCGAGCAGCCAACGTCGGTGGTTCCAACGAGCGCGCCGAGCGAGATTCAGGTCACGACAACGGCGCCAGGAGCAAACCGTGGTGTAACGAGCGGTTCGAACCCGACGGTCGAGTCAACGGTCGATTCGGCAGGCGATTCGGTCACGTCGATGGCGAGTGTGTCAACCGTTCCTGCAAGCGAGTCGTCGTCGCACAACCCAAGTGACGACGGTTTTGATTCGACTACTCCGATCGCCGCCAATGGCGGTGCAGGCACCGGACGGCCGGTCGCTGCCATTGTTGTCGCACTCGCGATCGCAGTGCTGGTGGTAGCAACTGTTGTTCGATCGAAGCGACGGGCCCAGCAGTGACCGCGGCGACACAGTTGCGTGAGGCGAACCAGTCTGTGGCCCGCCGACTGAAGGCGCGGTGGCGCCCATTGCATCCTGCTGCGTGGTGGTTGTGGGCTGGTGGCATGGCTGCGGCCGCTATGCGAACGACGAATCCGTTGCTCTTGGGATTGATTATTGCAGTGGTCGCTTACGTCGTTTCGGCGCGTCGCACTGCAGCGCCGTGGGCTCGTTCGTTCGGGTCGTTCGTGCGCCTTGCGATATTCGTCGTGGTGTTTCGGCTAGGGCTCCAAGTGCTGTTCGGCATGCGGGTGCCTGGCATGACGTTGTTCACGCTGCCCGGTGTCACACTTCCTTCGTTCATGGCCGGAGTCAGCCTCGGCGGCCCCGTGACAGCTCAAGCACTCCTTGGTGCGTGCGTCCAAGGCCTGCGCTTAGCCACTGTGCTGGTGTGCTTCGGAGCCGTTAATACGCTGTGTAGCCCCTACCGGATGCTTCGAGCATTACCCGCATCGCTGTATGAAGCGGGAGTCGCCGTCACTGTCGCACTGAGCTTCGCTCCCCAAGCGGTCATACAAATAGGACGGATTCGCGAAGCCAGGCGCTTGCGCGGTCGCCCAACTCGTGGTGTCGCCGCGTTGCGCGGCATGGCCTTGCCGGTACTTGAGGGCGCGCTTGATCGGTCGATTGGTCTGGCGGCATCAATGGATACTCGGGGCTATGGGCGGCGATCTGATGTTGCCGCTAGCACGCGGCGCGTAACGAGCACGGCGACGGGGCTCGGATTGTTGGCGGTGGCCGTTGGCCTCTATGGCGTGCTTGATGCGGGAGCTCCACGCGCGCTTGGGCTACCCGTTCTCGGTATCGGCGCGCTGGTGATTGCAGTCGGACTTTTTGCTGGCGGACGTCAAGCAATGAGGACTCGCTATCGACCCGATGTGTGGCGCGGCCGCGAATGGCTCGTTGCCGGGTCCGGACTCGCGGCCCTGATCGCCATGATCGTTGTCGCGCGTCAGGCTGATGGCATTAACGCGCTCGATTTAGCGCTGTACCCGCTCGCGTGGCCAGCCGTGCCATGGCTCGCGGTCGCCGGTATCACCGTCGGTTTACTGCCAGCGTTTGTTGCCCCGAAGCCGCCCACGGAACAGCCGGTGGAGCGATGATCCGTTTTGATCACGTCACGTTCACCTACCCCGATTCGGTGCATCCCACTCTGAGCGATGTCAATGTCACGATCCCCGAAGGTGAGTTGTGTCTGGTTGTCGGGCGAACTGGATCAGGCAAATCAACGTTGTTGCGCGCCGTGAATGGATTAGTCCCTCGATTTACCGGTGGCCACCTTGCCGGGTCGGTTCAGGTTGCGGGCCGTCGCACCGAGGACTACGCGCCACGCGATTTAGCTGACATCGTTGGAGTCGTGGGTCAAGACCCAGCGGCAGGTTTCGTGACCGACACGGTCGAGGACGAACTCGCGTATGCAATGGAGAACCTAGGAATTGCTCCTGATGTCATGCGGCGACGCGTAGAAGACACCCTCGATTTATTGGGTTTGCACGAACTGCGAGATCGCCCGTTGCTATCGCTGTCAGGCGGTCAGCAACAACGTGTGGCGATTGGGTCGGTGCTCACCACGACCCCACAGATTCTTGTGCTCGATGAGCCAACATCGGCGCTTGATCCCGCCGCGGCCGAAGAAGTGTTGGCCGCATTGACTCGGTTGGTTCACGATGTTGGCATCACCGTGTTGATCGCCGAGCATCGCCTTGAACGCGTCGTGCAGTATGCGGACCGCATCATTTACTTGCCGGGCCAAGACGGTCGGGTGGAAATAGGCGAACCGGCATCGGTCATGGTCGTCTCACCGGTTGTTCCGCCGGTAGTCGAACTGGGCCGATTGGCAGGCTGGTCACCATTGCCGTTGACGGTGCGCGACGCGAGGCGCCTTGCTGAGCCACTGCGCGAGCGCCTCAAGGTCGCGACACCACCGTTGATCGTTGCTCCCGACGGCGATCGCGTTGCATCGGTTCGTTCACTGCATGCCAGTTTTGGGCCGGTCGTCGCCCTTCGTGGAATCGATCTCGATCTGCATGCCGGCGAGGTGCTGGCCTTGATGGGACGCAATGGAGCGGGCAAATCGACGGTACTTTCCCATCTTGTTGGTCTGCGGGTTCCGCAATCGGGTCGCGTCGAGGTTATGGGTAGTCGTCCCGACGAGTTGTCGCCGGCCGATGCGATTCGACTGATCGGAATGGTTCCGCAGGATGCTGGAATCTTGCTGAATGCTGAAACCGTCGATGCGGAATGTCAGGAAAACGATCGTGACGGCGATCTCGCGGCGGGCACGACCGCCAAGCTCCTAAACGAACTTGTTCCCGGTATCGATGGGCTGTCACATCCGCGTGATCTGTCCGAAGGCCAACGCCTCAGTCTTGCTTTGGCCGTGATCCTCGCTGCTGAACCACCGATCGTGCTTCTCGATGAGCCCACTCGCGGTCTTGATTATGAGGCGAAAGATCGGTTGATCTCGTGGGTGACGCGCTTGACCGCTCGAGGCCATTGCGTGGTGTTCGCCACCCATGACGTTGAGGTTGTCGCCCGCGTGGCCGATCGCGTCGTGGTGCTCGCGGATGGCGAGGTTGTCGCGAACGGTCCGGCTCGCGATGTCGTGAGTCACTCACCAGTTTTCGCTCCGCAGGTAGCAAAAGTTCTGGCCCCTGAATCGTGGCTCACGGTTGCTGAAGTAGCAGACGCATTGACGGCATCGGCATCATGACGATCGTTGGCGCTCGCGTAGCGACTCCAACTCGTGGCTCACGTGACATGCGTGTGCTGCGGCTGCGGCCGCGCGCCGCCATTGTGCTCGCCGTTACATCGGCCATTGGATTGATGGCATTCGCGTGGCCGCTGGTCGTGCATGTTGAGACCAGTGCGAACCTCGCCCATAGCGTTGACGCTCCCTGGATCTTTGTGGCGTTACTGCCGTTGCTATTGGCGATCGTTGTCGCTGAGATTGCTGATGGCGCGATCGATGCCAAGGCAGTCGCGCTGCTGGGGGTTTTGGCCGCATGCGGTTGCGCATTGCGGCTTCCTGGCGGCATCACCGGTTTTGAGCCGCTCTTCTTCTTGCTGATTCCAGCCGGACGTGTATTGGGCCGAGGTTTCGGATTCGTACTCGGTGCGTTGACGATTTTTGCATCCGCATTGGTCACCGGTGGCGTTGGCCCGTGGCTGCCGTTTCAGATGTTTGGAGCGGCGTGGATCGGATTTTTCGCCGGGTGTTTACCGCCAGCCACCGGGCGGCGAGAACTTGGGTTACTTGCGGCCTATGGGGTTGTAGCGAGCCTGGCCTATGGCCTCTTGTTGGATTTTTGGTTTTGGCCAGTGACCAGTACGGGGACTCAGCTGTCATTCGTGGCCGGCGATTCGGTGGCAGCAAACCTCCACCGATTTTGGGGATTCTTTTTGGCAACGTCACTCGGTTGGGACATCCCGCGTGCCGTGACGACCGCGGTTCTCGTGTTTGTCGTTGGTCGTCCGGTGCTTAATGCACTAGCCCGCGCGGCTCGCAAGGCGGCCTTTGGCGCACCGGTGACCTTTGATGGGTCGACTGATCCTGCTGTATCGGTTGCCGCTGATGCGTCGACTGCTCACCAATCGGTGGGCTGATAATCCTTCAGGAATTCACCGAACAGGTGGTGACCAGTATTGAAACCGGAAATGATTGGGTCGACGATGCGCGCGGCACCATCAACAATGTCGAGCGGAGGATGAAAACGATGCTCAGCGGTCTTGCGTTGCGCAATCTCGACGGGGTCCTCATCGCTCACCCATCCGGTATCGACACTGTTCATATGAATACCATCGGCGTGATAGTCGGCAGCCGAAGTTCTCGTCATCATGTTGAGCGCGGCTTTCGCCATGTTGGTATGGGGGTGCTTCGTCGTTTTGAAGCGGCGATAGAACTGTCCCTCGACAGCCGAAACGTTCACCACGTGTTTGTCGCGCTCTGGGGTTCGCAGCATGAGCGGTTTCAATCGCGCATTGAGAACGAACGGAGCTATTGCATTTACTAATTGGGTTTCGAGAAGTTCCACTGACGACACTTCGGCCAACGTCAATCGCCACGAGTTGCGGCCGCGAAGGTCGACTTGCTGGAGGTCTTGATCAAGTTGACCACTTGGAAACAAATGTCCGGCACTCGTCGAGTCATCAGGCAATAGCGCTACCTGTGAAAGAAGCGGTGCGTCGGCAATCGACCGTTCAACGATTGCGAGCGACTCAGCGTTGGTCGAAGGATCGTCAGCCAGCAAGTGATAGCCGGAAAGTCCTTCTTGGGATGCGATGAGATGGCGAACGGCTTGGGGCATCGTGGTACTCGACGCAGTCTCAAGTTCAATCATGTGCCGGTAAAACTCTGGTGGTCGTCGCACCGTCTGGCAGGCATTGTTAATGATGAAGTCAAGCCGTGGGTAGTTCGTGTCGACATGGTGACAGAACGCTTCAACGCTGGGAGTATGTCGAAGGTCAAGGCCGAAAATTTCGAGGCGATCGGCCCAGGTTTCAAAGTCGAGTTCGGCTGCATATCGCATAGCCGAATCGCGAGGGAATCGCGTCGTGACAATGAGTTGTGCTCCAGCGCGCAACAGTTTTATACCGGCTTGATAGCCGATCTTTACTCGACCACCAGTGAGGAGTGCGACGCGACCGCGAAGGTCAGCTGACTCGGATCGCTTCGCAAAATTGTATGCCGCACAGTTGGGGCAAAGTTGATCATAAAAGTAGTGAACTTGATCGAACTTCACTTTGCAGACATAGCAGTGCTGCAACTCGTGCACTTCGCGAAAGTCGTGGTCGTCGGTGAGATCGTGCTGGGTGAAGTCCTCGGGTGGGAAGACGTTGGGAGTGGTGAACACTGGTTTGGCTCGAAGAGTGCGAATCGCGGTATCGGCCAATACGTCTTCGTTGCGCTGCCGCTTGTCGTCGCGGGCCTGCCGCCGTCGGGCCTTCACTCGAATCCGGCGTTCCTCAACATCGGGGCAGTAGACATCTCCAGCGGCATTGAGAAATCGGATGCGATCAGTCTCAGGAAGATCGTCGATGGTTGTGCGATCCGCGGCGATTCCTTCGAGTAGTTCAGTCGCGGCTCGTACCTGTTCAACGATGCCGTCGACGGCGTCTGATCGGTCTTTGGGTGTCACGACAAAATATTGATCGCTCGGGCTGCGACGAGCGCCACGGTAATGAATGCCGCCGCGGACTGCACCATCATCAGCAACTTCGACCAAAAACTTAACGGCATCGTGTCGGTGGGACTGAATGCCGTCGAATTGGTAAATGACACATAGAGATAATCGAAATAGGTCGGGAACCAGAGTTTGGTGAATACATCCTTCGACGCGTCCTGAACAAACAGGAAGTCTCGGGTGTCGATTTTCGTTTTATGTCGATCGTGGGGACCCCCACCATCGAGTTCCCAGTACCACAGCGAAAATACCAAGACGCTGGTGCCCCAAATCGCGATGGCCGCAAACACCAGTTCAGTGCCAGGGGTTTGGCTGCCACGCAAGAGTGAACGGACCAGCAAACCTAACGAGGTCAGATTTGCCACTGATATCACCGCAATGAGCAAAATCGACACAATGCGCATCCAGCGACCTTCATGCACGACTCGGTCAGGGTGCGATAGGAGCAACGGGATGAGCAGCACTACTTCAAGACACGGCAGCAGTAATCGATGGCCAACGACGTACTGCGGCGGCAACGCGAGGTACAAGCCCAATGCGACCACGATGGCGATCGCCGCTGGCCATCGCGGCTCCTTCCATGAGGGGGCTGGCGGTTGATCGTCTTCGGAGTTTGCGTCTGATTCGAGATCCGCCACACCGCACAAGGTAGTGGGATGATGGACCGGTGACCGATCCGCAGTCTCAGATGGTCTTCGTGACCCGAGCATTACCTGAACCTGGCATTGGACCGTTGCAGGCAGTCGGTTTCACCGTGGACCATCGAAACGTCGATGCCGCGGCTACTCGATCTGAGTTGTTGACCGGAGTAGCCGATGCTGATGGCCTGCTGTGTCAAGTGACGGATCGAATCGATGCCGAGGTGCTTGAAGGCGCTTCAAGGCTGCGGATCATTGCCAACCACGGGGTGGGGTACGACAACATCGATGTTGCTGCCGCCGCCGAGCGCGGGATCGTGGTGACAAACACCCCCGGGGTGCTCACCGAAGCCACCGCTGATCTTGCTTGGGCGTTGATTTTGGGAGTGGCCCGCCGAGTTTCCGAAGGCGATCGAATGGTGCGCTCCGGGAGTTGGACGGCATTTAGCCCGCTGCTCCTACTCGGGAAGCCCCTCGCCGGTCAGACGCTCGGCATTGTAGGAATGGGCGCTATCGGCACCGCGGTCGCCCGCCGGGCCCGTGGATTCGGCATGTCGGTCCAGTATTCGAGCCCGAGTCCAAAACCTAAAGCTGAAACTGAGACAGGGGCCAAGCGCGTCACGCTCGAGGCGCTGTTGGCAACGAGCGATGTCGTATCCCTGCATGCTCCACTTCGACCCGATACTCGACATCTCATCGACGCGGTTGCGTTGTCGACAATGAAATCAGATGCCATCTTGATCAACACGTCGCGCGGTGCATTGGTCGATGAAGTTGCGTTAGTCACCGCGTTGCGCGCCGGGACAATCGGCGCGGCCGGTCTAGACGTATACGAACATGAACCGACCCTCACGCCTGGACTCGTCGAGCTGAATCAGACGTTGTTATTGCCTCACATCGGATCGGCGACGACGCAAACCCGCGGCGCTATGGCCCAACTTTGTTGTGACAACATCATTGAGGTGTTGGCCGGACGATCGCCGATCACACCGGTCGCGTAAGGGTCAACTGCACGACGCTGATTTCGCGTTCGTCGAATGCAGCTTCGCAATACGCGAGATAGAAATCCCACATGCGCTGGAATGGCTCATCAAGGCCGAGCGCAGGAAGTTCGCGTCGTTGGTTGTCGATGTTGGTCCGCCAGCGCCGCAATGTTTCGGCATAATGCAAACCAAAGTCATCAACCGAAGAAATCGCAAAGTCGGTAACTTTTTTTGTTGATCGGGTGATCGAACCGATGGAGGGTAGACAGCCACCCGGAAAGATGAATGCCTTGATGAAGTCTTCGGTGTTCTTGGCTCGTTCATAGCGTTCGTCTGGTATCACGATGGCCTGAAGTCCCATCATTCCGCCTGGTTTCAGCAAGGTTGCGCACGAAGCGAAATAGGTGTCGAGTTCACGCCAGTCGACCGCTTCGATCATTTCGATCGACACCAACTTGTCGTACGTGCCGGTGAGATCCCGATAGTCGTCGTGCCGAACCTCAATGAGGTGTGAAAGCCCGGCCTCGGACACGCGGGCGGTCGAAAAGTCGAACTGCGCCTTGCTGATGGTTGTCGTGGTGACGCGGCAGCCGTAGTTAGCTGCCGCATGCAGAGCAAAGCCGCCCCAACCGGTTCCGATTTCGATGACATGGTCGTCTGGCCCGAGCGCGATGCGCCGACACATTCGGTCGAGTTTCTCTACCGACGCTTCCGTCAAGGTGGTGTCTGGGTTCGAAAAGTATCCCGAGCTGTACATCATCGTTTCGTCAAGCATCAGGGAAAAGAAGTCATTCCCGAGGTCGTAATGGGCACGAATGTTTTCGCGATCTCGCTGTTTGTTCGGAAGTTGCCGAGCGCGGATTCGATCGAATCCGCGACCAACTGTTCGGGCGACACCATTGCGCGCAGCTCCATACCGACTGACCTCGCGGGTCAGTAACCGCAAAAACCCGGTGAGGTCATCGACATCCCACCATCCCTGTAGATAGGCATGGCCGAGAGCGGCGCTTCCTCCGCTAAGGACTGATCGATAGGTGCGGGGATTATGCACCACCGCATTCACCGAAATAAGCGTCTCGTCAGGGTGACTTTTTTGGGTCGTGCCAAACGTGAACTCATCGCCACCGTCTTCCCTGACGACGATTTTGCCGTGGCCGGCGCGTCCGAGAAGTATCCATAAAATCTGGCGCGCGGTTCGATTGATGATGCCGGTTGCCGGCGGCGATTTTCGTGCCGGATGCTTGATGTAGGGCACTCGCTTGGACCAAAGCCGAACCGCCTGCAAGTGGATGGTCGCTGAAACTCGAAACGTTTGTAGTGGATGGCGCAGTAATGCCGTGAGCGCACTTCGCCGCGTAAGAGCAACGCGGTTGAGGGCTAGTTCAGCCTCAAAGACGGTCGAGTCGTCGCGTACCAATTCGAGTCGAACCGCTAGCGACGAACCAGGTTCGGCAACGGGCGCGGTAAACGAGAATCGGTAGGTGAGATCCATGTCCATAAATGGCGACACGTGCAGTGACTTCGGGAATTCGCGGATCGTTCCGTCCCCGCTATCGGCTTCGATGACATACCAGTGGCGCTCCTTCCACGGTGTGTTCGTGACCTCAAGCACGACGACATCGGGTTGGCCCGCCGCATCGAAGCACCAGTAGATGGTGATTGGGTTGAACACCCAACCCCATGTGCGCACGTGTGTCAGCATCCGAATCGGTCCGGCGGGGCGTCGGCCGAGTTCCCGCTCTACGACGTCGCCGAGTGCATCAATAAGTGATCCGTCACCTCCATCGAGATAGTCGCTACGACGAAAGTGGACCGGAGCGGCATTGCGATGGGACCACAACGGCATGTCATCAAAGACTTCGTCAATTTCGTCGAGGTCGAGCAATGTCATGACGATCGATGACTTGAACGAGTGGGGCTTGGGTGACAAACGGCGATGCCAAATCGAACCCTCGTACAACGCGCTTGAGCGTTGGTTGACAGTCGAGCGTCCTGCCAGACCCTGTCGCTCACCGGTGGCGGTGTACTGATCAATAGTTGCGGTCATAGTGTCACCCCAAAGTGGCGGCACACGTCAAGGGCTGACTGTACGCCGTCTTCGTGAAAACCGTGCCCCCAATAGGCTCCGGCAAAATACGTGTTTCGCTGTCCTTGTATGTCGTCGCGTCGTAATTGCGCGGCGATCGAGCCAGCATCGAATACCGGATGGTCGTATTCGTACCGACCGAGAATCGTGTCCGGGTCGATATCGTCATGGCGGTTCAAGGTGACCAGAACTTGGTGGTCGGACTGGATCGACTGCAATCGGTTCATCCAGTAGGTCAATGTGCTCCGGCGTCCAGTCCCGGAGCCCAGGTGATAGTTCCAACTCGCGCGAGCCCGCGGTGTCTTTGGCAGGAGTCGTGCATCGGTATGCAAAGTCGCGACATTCGGTTGGTAGCGGATGGCACCGAGAATCTCTCGTTCGGCATCACTCGAATCGCTCAGAAGTCGGAGGGCTTGGTCGCTATGACTGGCGATTATGACGTGATCGAAGTACTCGCTTGGTCCACTTGTTCCGAGAACTTCGACGCCACCGCCCTTCGACGGAGTCGATTCGCCCACGTGGCGTACGACCTTTTTGATGGGTGCATTGAGGCGAATGCGATCGTGGAACGGAGCGGTCAACGCATCGACATAACATTTTGATCCACCGGAAACCGTCCGCCACTGCGGCATTCCTGAAAGTTCAAGCAGTCCGTGGTTATTCATGAACTCGGCGTAGCTGAGAGCGGGAAATTCGGTAAAGGTCTCGGGGTCAGCTGACCAAATCGATGCGCCAAGCGGGATAATGAACCGCTCAACGAACGCCGACGAATAGTTGCCCAGCGAAAGAAACTCGGCCAGGGTTGGCCCAGTGCTGACAGCAGGGCTCAAGCGATGTTGATCCACCAGCTTTCGAGCTGAACGATTGAAGCGAAGGATGTCCGCCAACAGGCGATAAAACCATGGCTTGGTCAGGTTGATCCGTTGCGCAAACAGCGTATTGATGTTGGTTCCTCGGTATTCCAAACCGATGCGCGGATCGCTGACGCTGAAACTCATCTCGCTGGGCTGACTTGCTACTCCCAGGGTTTCGAGCAGTCGAGAAAAGTTTGGGTAGTTCCGGTCGTTGAACACGATGAAACCAGTATCAACTTGGTGGGTTTCGGCGCTGCCATTGGGTGAGGGAAGGTCGATGCGAACCGTATTGGTGTGACCCCCGATGTAATCGTTGGCCTCAAATACCGTTAGCGCATGATGTGGGTGCAGTAGGTGCGCGCACACGAGTCCAGAAATACCGGTTCCGATAATGGCGATGTTCATCGCGTCGAGCCCCGCTGATACATCGATTGATGGTCATCAGTCTTAATCGCAGCTTTGTCTTGCACCCAATCCCACAACTCGTCGGCGTCGTCGTTCGAGGTGCGTGTCCATGGCACCTTGTTGGTCCATCGTCGCCGCCGGTCAAGCCAAAATTGGCCATTGGAAGCTAACGGTTCGCGAGCTGACGCCAGCCATACCATGGTGTCGGCACCTTGTTGCGGGGTGCGTAGCCATGGTCCCATCAGGCGGTAGAAATCGGGAAGCGAAGTCGCAACCCCAGGCGTATCAACCCAACCTGGGTGCATGGCTTGGAAGATCACGCCACTCGCTGCGGCTCGATCGGCCCAAAGTTGATTGAGGATGACTTGCGCCCGCTTTGCCTGAGCGTAGGCCTTGACACCATTGAACGTTCCGGTCGCCATTTCAAGCTGATCGATCGAAAGTGATTCGGTGTACATACCGCCGGATGCCACCGTGATAACGCGTGATTGCGAAGTCTTGCTGAGCAATGGAAGCAGATCATGGGTGAGTAAAAATGGTGCGACGACATGGGTTTGTGCGGTGAGTTCGATGTTGTTCACCGTCAATTGGCGTTGATGGACGAGGGCTCCCGCGTTGTTGATGATGGCATCGAGCCGATCGTGGGTGCGGCTGAATTGTGCCGCGAACGTGCGTACTTGATCGAGGTCGGCAAGGTCTGCAATACCGACCTCTATGTCGGTGGACGCTGAGGCTTCGGCGATGCGGTCGCGCGCCGCCTCGGTGCGCTCCTGGTCGCGACCGACGATGCATACGGCTGCGCCAAGTGCGGCCAGGCGGGTCGCTGCTTCGAGACCCAATCCGGAAGTCGCGCCCGTGACAATCACGACCTTTCCAGTCATTGGCCGAGCGGGCTGGTCAGACCAGTGGAACACCACGTTGCGAACCTGGTAGCCGAACCGAGAAAAGCTGAGGGCGACAGTCGCTTCGAGCGCGAGATCGATCGATTCGGCAACGAGTGTTTGAACGGTCATTGACTAGCGCTTTGGGCGGGATGGCGTCGAGCGGCGCTGGCCTCGTCGCCTAGGCGGGAAAACAATTCAAGCGCGTGGAGGGTGTCGCCGCCCCAATAATCAGCGCCGAGCGCGGCAGCGCGTGATTCTGATGCGATCGCGTGGCCTCCCACGACGATTGGCGCGGAAACCGCTTCTCGTACTTTTGAAATGAGCTCAATCATGAGGTCGTCATTGATGTCAGTGGTGCTATTGATCGCGATCGCCACGAGCCGATCAGCGCCATTTGCGGTATCTATGAACGCCGACGCTGGAACGTTCCCTCCGAGATCGAGTACCGAAAAACCGTCGCTGCGTAACAGGTCGGCGAACATCGCGGTTGGCAAACTGTGTGCATCACCAGAGTTGGCACCCAGCACGATCGTGCCGCGGGTTCGACCACGGCGAGCGAAAAGTGGACCAAGTCGTCCAATAAGGCGTAGCAAGACCGCGGATGCCTGATGCTCTTGTGCGACGGTGAGTCGCTCGGCAACCCATTCATCGCCGATGAGCACCATCGCAGGGCTGAAGACAGTCATGTACAGCTCGGCGGGGTCCATCCCGGCGGCGAGCGCATTTTGCACGATGGTCCATGCGCCGGACTCGTCGGCTTCGATGAGTCGCAACGCGAGTCGTCGGTGGTATTCGATTCGGCGCGGTTTCGGCGCTCGGCTTTTGAGGTCCGACTCAGATGCAGGCGCGGTTTTCGGTCGAACGGGAGGTTGGGATCGATCGGCGATGAAACGATCCAATTCCGATTGTTTGATCTGCCACTCGGCGCCAACTTTTTCGCCGGTAAGTCGACCGGTCCGGACATAGCGATAGGCGGTCATGTAATGGATGCCAAGTTGTTCGGCAACGGTTACCAGCGAAATGGACGGTGTCGATGGCTCCGCGCCAGATTTCTTCACGGTTGAGGGTTGCCGGCGAGCTCGAGGAGTGCTGACTGCAGTCCGCCGGCCGCTTTGGTTCCAATGTGATTGAGCAACAGGTTCAAGAACGGAGAAAAGATGACAAATGCGCCCTTAAGCGAAAGTTCGGCGTGGTAGGTGACCCTGGTAACGGATTTCGTCGTCAAGTGACCGCTAGCCGTTTTGTCCTGCGTTTGCACCACCTCGAAGGTGATGGTGTCTTCGGAAATGACCGAGTTGTTTTCGGCCCGCACGGTTACCGAATTGGGTCGGTCGAACGAGGTAACGGCATAGGTCAGCGGCACATTTCGACCAGCGAGGGATGCGACCACTTGAAACAGTGAGCCCACGGTTACCGGTTCCGGGGTGATCATCGATGCATCCGAAACGCCAGGATCCCAGTCCTTGGTCGAACTGAATCTGGCTAAGTAGTCAAAAGCAGTCGCGATGTCGGCTGGCGTGTCGATGACCGTTGAATACTTCGCCATGACGCGCTCCCTTGGTGATTAGCGCTAAATACTATCGGCGATGGGCAAATCGCGTGCATCGGGCACCCAATTTGCGCTCCGGCGATCTACCCTCGACCAATGCACGCGGCTCGACCTCCTCACGGCAACGTCCTGTTCATTACCGTCGATCAATTCCGTGGCGACTGCCTATCGGCGATGGGTCACCCTCTGGTCAAGACCCCTTCGCTTGATCGCCTCGCTGGCGAGGGGGTGTTATTCACCAACCACTGGGCGCAAGCAACCCCCTGCGGTCCGAGCCGGGCATGCCTCTATACGGGAACCTATTTGCATCAAAATCGGTCGGTACTCAACGGCACTCCGCTCGATGCGCGATTTGCCAATGTGGCGCTTGAGGCTCGCGCCGCGGGATGGGACCCAGTGCTATTCGGGTACACCGACTCGTCAATTGATCCGCGGACCGTCGAAGATGACGACGATCGACTTCGCACCTATGAGGGGGTGTTACCCGGATTTCGCGCGGTACTCGATTTTCCTTTCGAACCGTTGACGCCGTGGATTGGTTGGCTCGCCGACCGCGGCTATCCGATTCCCGATGATCCGCAAGAGATTTTTCGCGGCGACCAAGCGTTTCCAGGCGCTGATAGCCACGAATCGTCCTGGGCGCCACCGATTTATTCGGCCGAACATAGCGAGACGGCCTTTTTGACCAACGAGTTGTTGGAGTGGCTCGACACACAAAACGATGAGCCGTGGTTTGTGCATGCAAGCTACTTGCGGCCACATACGCCCTATCGCGTCGTCGCTCCGTTCCATGACCTCTACGACCCCGCTGACGTGCCCCTGCCAACGCGTGCGTCAACGAGAGAAGTGGAAGGTGCATCGCATCCCTTCGCCGAGTTAGCGCTATCGGTCATTGGCGCTCCAGCCGACGAAGCGAAAATGCGCCAAATTCGCGCGACCTACTACGGGATGATTGCGGAGTTGGATCATCATCTCGGGCGCGTGTTCGATTGGCTTGACGAATCGGGACGTGCCGCTGACACCTTGGTGGTGTTGACCTCTGATCATGGCGACCAGCTTGGCGACCACTGGCTCATGGAAAAACTCGGCTACTGGGATGCCAGCTATCACGTTCCCCTCATCGTTCGTGATCCACGAGTGCCGATCGATCGGCGTGGCGGTCGAGTAGCGGCGTTTACTGAACACGTCGACGTCATGCCAACCATGCTCGACTGGATGGGAATCGACATTCCAAGCCAATGTGACGGCCGGTCGTTACTGCCGTTTCTCGCCGGAACCGACGTCGCGGAGCCCGCTGATTGGCGACAGCAAGCGCATTGGCAGTGGGACTTTCGAAGCCCCAGCACCCATGCTGCTGAGGACGCGTTGGGATTGACGATGGAGCAATGTTCACTTGATGTGATACGTGACCACCGTTGGAAGTATGTGCATTTTGCGGGGATGGCTCCGCTGTTGTTCGACCTGCGTAACGACCCGGGCCAACTCTGCAACCTCGCCGATGACGTCACCTATGCCAGCGTTGTGGCTGAGTATGCCGGCAAGCTGCTTTCGTGGCGTATGCGCCATGGCGACCGCACGTTGACAGGAACAGAATTGACTCGGTCAGGCGCGGTAACTCGGGTCGATCCCCGCGTTGGCTAAGGGCATGGCGATCACTGGTGATGGGGCGAGTCATCGACGAGCGCGACGAACGCGTCGATACGATCCTCCAACACCTTGAGGCTGGATGCCCAGAATTCGCGGGATCGCACATCAATCCCGAACCGTGAGCCGAGCCCAGCAGCGTCCACCATGCCAGTCGACGCGAGGAGCTCGTCGTAGCCAGAGCGGAACTGGTCAGGATCGTCTCGATAACACGCGTACAGGCCAATACCGAACAGCAGTCCGTAGGTGTAGGGCCAGTTGTAATAGGGGGTGAAGTAGTGCCCTTTGACTGCCCACATGCGAGGGTGCAGGTGCTGGTGGTCGAGACCATTGCCATAAGCCAGCTGCTGAGCGCTGACCATCAGTTCGTCGAGCTCGGTGACAGACAACGCTTGGCGCGCCCGTCGGTCACACAATTGCTGCTCGAAGTGAAACCGACTGTGGATGTCGACGACAACCTGGCAGGCTCCTTGAAGATCAGTATCAAGCAAGCCGAGCCGCTCTGCCTCAGGGGTTGAGGCCAACTCGGCCTCAACCATGATGGTCTCGCAGAAAATGCTGGCCGTTTCAGCTAATGCCATTGGGGTTCGACGTTGCATCGGCGAGCGTTCAGCCAAATTGGCATTGTGATATGCGTGTCCAAGTTCGTGGGCAAGTGTTTGCACGCTGTCAACCGATCCGTCGAAGTTGACCATCACCCGCGATTCGCCGCCTCGCAGCGGTAGGCAAAACGCGCCGCCTTCTTTCCCCGCGCGGGGTTCGGCGTCAATCCAACCATTGGTCGAAGCGCGGGTGACCAACGCAGCAAGGGCTGGTGAATAGCCACCAAAAGCCTCAGTCACTCGGTCCAGCGCTTCGGGCCAACTGACTCTTGTTGTCGCCGCTGTGCCAACCGGAGCGAACAGATCCCACCAAGGCAGACCAGTGCCTTTTGCATGACCAAGATGTTGGGCCTTGGCCTGTAGGTACCGATGGAACTTGGGCAGCGAATCGGTAACCGCCAGTTGCATGGCATCGAGAGTTGACCGATCCACTGCGTTGGTGAACAGCGCGGGAGCAAGTGAATCGCTCCAACCCCGGCGGCGGTTTACGACTTCGGTTTCCCCCTTCGCTCCATTGAGCGCCGCGGCCAGCGGGATCACGACGGTCTCCCACGCGTCGAGTTCGGCTTCGAACGCTGCGCGTCGTTGAGTTGCGTCTGGGTGGTGCGCGAGGCCGCGAACGACACTCATGGGCAGCACTTCTGAACCGGTTACCGATTCGCCGGTGGTCGGGTCAATGGACTGCACCGAGACGGTGGCGGTCAATCTGGAGGTGATCGCGCCGTGCAATTGCGCCCACGCAACGCTGCCAGTGAGACGAAGGTCAGCCGCAAGACTTTCGGCATCTTCACTCATCTGGTGGAATGCTCCGGCAGCTGAACGCTCGAGGGGGTAGGCATGTTCGGCAGCGAGAGCACTATGCGCGATGAGATTTGCGACGCCTAGACGTTCAACCCAGGCTTCAAATCGCTTGGTCAACCGGGTGAGGTCACCCAATTCACCTTGGAGGCGTGAACGTCGACCGGCGGCGGTGTCGTTTCCAGAATCGGTGCTCGTGAAGGTATAGAGGTATCCCGACACCAGCCGCACCTGATCGAGAAGCCGATTGGTGTCGGTGAGTACCTCATCGAAGATCGCAGCCAGTTGATCGAAATCGACGTTTGATTCATCGACTGTCGCTTGACCCGTCGCCGTTTCGATCTGAACGCCGCGAACGTTATGTCGTTCGTACAACGCGACAAGTCGCGCGAGATCGGCGACGATCTGCTCGTGAGCAACCGCAAGTTCTCGCGAGTCCAATGCCGGATAGATCGTGCTTACATCCCAATGGGGGAGTGTGCCGCTCGTGGTCGCTCCGGTCTCGATTCTGCCGTTGCCCATGCCGAGGTTGTATCAGTCGGCGTAGATGTGTGGGTTTGTCGATCGAATCGGGCACACTGTCGGGGCCATGGAGACTAGTTATCGCGCCCAAGTAGCTGTTGCATTCGAGATTTTGGCCGAGGGGCTTGCCCCGTTTGTCGATGCAAGGATGTCCGAGGCTTACCCGGACGAGGACTGGATTCTCATGGCCGCCAGCAAACTTGGCAAGCGTCGCGATGTGTTGGTTTCGCTCGTTGATCCTCATTTTCAACTCGAAGTTATGGTCCGTTGGTGGGGTCCGGTTTTTGCGGCGGTATTGGCTGACCGCGATCGCGGAGCGGTGACTGAGTTACGAACATTTCGCAACTACTGGGCTCATCCTGACGAAGATCACCCCTTTGATCTCGAAGCTTCATCCACGATGGTGCATCTCGCCAGCGACCTGTTGCGGGCGGTTGGCTCGCCCGAAGCAAAACGGATGGTTGATCTCGCCGCCAATTTGAGTACCGATTCGGTCGGTCAAATCGCCCGAGATCGCGGCGTGCAGCCCAGCGACGTGATGATTGAGCAAATCAGTGAACTTCAAGTCGAACATGACCTGCTTGAACAGCAACTCCGGGAGGCGCGCCAAGTCGCCGATTCCGCCGCTGGTCGTACCAGGGCGGCAACCCGGCAACTTGCTGAACTTCAAGCCCAATACGCCGCCGTCGCAGGGCTGCGGGATCAATATCTCGTGCTTCAACATCAGCTCGAAGAAGAACGTGCCGAACGCGAATTGGTCCTCGGCGATACGACTTTGGTGCGAGGCCAACTCGAGCTGGCTGAAAACGCGATTGTCGGATTGCAACAGCAGTCACTCGCCCTCCACGATCAGCTGAGCGAGACACGTCTTGCACTTGCGAGTGCGAATCCAATTGACACCGAGATCGGTCGTCGATGGTTGTGGCTCATGACCGCGTTCATCATGGTGCTAGCCGTGATGGTCGCGATTCTCGCGCTCCAACTCGAATTCAGAAATTAACGATTTCGATTGCGGCGACGCGGATGGTGTCAACCATTCGCTCGATGCCTAGTTGAACCCTTAACGCAGCAGCGCGTGTTCAGGTAACTCTTGGGCGACGATGTCGAGTGGTGCCTCGCTGAACGCGGGAAACCTTGGCTGTGCTTGCATGCGCGCTCGCGTGGTGGCGTGCATGGGGTCGGTATCAAATTCGGGAATGACCTTGTCACCGAAGAGTTCAATCATTTCGAGCGATTCTTCATGGCTCATGCCGTCAGCCGGTAGGCCAAACGCCAGTTGGTCACATCCGACGGCTTGATATTTCGCTACTTGTTCGCACACTTCGTCGGGTTCGCCGCAAAGCATGTAACCGGCCGCAATGATTTGATCCAGCACATCTTCATTGGGGATCGCGGTTGGGTGTTGCGGCCACACCGGCGTGCCCTCCTTACGAGGCATCGTGTCGTGGTACAAGGCGACCATCGTGTATTGGTAACCGCGTCCCATCCCCATTGCGATTTGACGAGCGCGTTTGCGATCCGACAGGCAGATCACTGCGTTGGTCATCATGATTTGATCGTTTTTGTATTGCCCCAAGGGTTGGGTGCAATCGGCAACTGCTTGTTTGTAGGAGTCGACTCGGCCCTTCATTTTGAAGATGGGTTCGTAGTTGAATGCGATCGCCCCGATGCCAAGCTCGCCGGCCCGGCTGAAGGTCGGTGGATTGCCGCATGCGACCCAAATCGGTGGGTGTCCTTGGCCGTACGGCTTGGGAAGAATGTTGTGCGGTGTTGGGACGGTGAAATGGTCGCCGGCGAATTGGTAATCCTTTTGCTCCCACATTCGGGGTATCTGTTGGATGACTTCTTCCCATTCGGCTTTGGTCGAATTCGAATCCAAAATGTTGAACGTGGCGATTTCATGGCTACCGGCTCCACGCCCCGTGCCCCACTCGTAACGATTGCTGGTGACGTGGTCAAGCATGGCAACCCGTTCAGCATTTCGAACCGGATGGTTGACACGCGGCGACAGGTTCATGATCGCCGAACCAACATGGATGCGCTGGGTCGAATGCGCGACATACGGCATGACGACCTCGGGCGCAGACATGTGGCTGTATTCAGTGAGGCCGTGGTGTTCCCCGAACCACGCATATTTCCAGTTGTGGCTGTCGCCATGGATCGCGTACTCGATTTCGCGCATGATCGATAGATGCTCGAGTTCGCTGTTATGGGCGGCCGGACCTGGGATGTACCCGTTGAAGAACAGACCAAACTCCACGGAACCCTCCAAGATTTAGAACGTGTTCTAGATCGTAGGACGGGTCCTGTCCGGCGATGAAACCGAACTCAAGGCTGTCGGTCGGTTGCGCTGCGGTTGGGCGCCTCATCGGCAGCCAGGTTTTTGAGCGCGGCGGCTTTCGTTTCGAACTCGCTGTCGCTGAGAACGCCAGCACGATGAAGGTCTTGAAGCTTGGCAAGAAGCTCGATTTGTTCGGCCGGGGGGGCAGAAACAGATGCTTGCGGGGGCAGTTTGGGCGATGAGGCCGAAGTTGACGCGGCTGGTGCTGGTGCTGGTGCTGGGGCTGGTGCTGGTGCTGGTGCTGGTGCTGCGGCTGGTGCTGGTGCTGCCGGCGGATTTGGCCGGCCCTTTCGGGTGCGACTCATGATGATTGTTTTCGCTTGCTCGGCGAGTTCGAGTTTGAGTCCTTTCATAACGACGGGTGGTCCTTCACCGCGCTCGATGGAGAGTGCCGCTCCCGTCACTTTGCGTTGGACGACAACGTCCGAAATCTCCGAACCCATGATGGTTTGACGAAGTTGGTCATTTCGATCCCGTAGCTCGACCCGATCGCCGAAAATGACGAGCCGATCGCCAATGTGGTCGAGATCGGCGCCTAGCGGCGATGAACGCAATTCGATGAGCACCTTGGTCGCACCGACCGCAGTTGCAACGGGATCCTGGTCGTCGATCGTCGCGGTTTTTGGTGTCGCGGTTTTTGCGACAACTGGCGGTGGCGGTTTGGGTTTGGATTCCTCGGCGGCAGGTTCGCGCGTGGTCTCAGGAATCAGCGTCTCAGATTCGGCCGCAATCTCGTCCTCAAGGATTTTCACGGCGCGGCTGGCCGCCAGCCAACGGGCGGGCGCTTGGTTGATGGCGTCTTGGCGAGATGCGTCGTTCCGTCGACGAATTTGCGCTTCGGCGTCAGCTGGTGGTGCGTCGGCAACATCGCCTGATTGCTGATCGGCGACAACTTTGGAAGCTCGGGTTGGCGCGACGCGGGTAGCTAGGTCGGAACTTACCGCCGAGGCCATCGCGGGCTGCTCAGTTGCTTCGCCGGTTTCGGGTTCGCCTGCATCAGGTTCGCTGTCATCTGATGGCGGATACCACTTGCCATCGGACGCGAGCCACCAGCCAGGCTCGGGTGGTTCTTCGGTCTCTGATGGCCGATACCACTTGCCATCTGATGCCAGCCACCAGCCAGGCTCGGGTGGTTCTTCGGTCTCTGATGGCCGATACCACTTGCCATCTGATGCCAGCCACCAGCCGGGTCCTTGGGAACTATCGCTCACGCTCGAGGGATCTCCTGGTCATCGTCGAGATAGTGAGCGTACCTTCACCGAGCTGGGGGGCCGCGATTAGGCCACGTCAGGCGGGTCGAAGGAGGGTGACGAGCTCGTCGATCTCGACAACCACGGTGAACCGGTCATGGTCGCGCAACCATGCAAGATTTCGCCGATGCAGATCAATGTCTGGATTGAATTGGTTGAGGAACACCACTACTTCCATGCCATCGCGGCGATCGAGAATTGGCTCGAGTGCTTCGAAGGTCAATCGAATCCCATTGATCGTGCCGAGTTCAGCATTGGCAACGATGACGACGATGTCTGGACCAAGTGCGGCGATCATCGTCACCGCATCGCCCGGCGCGTCCGAAGCCAACGGCGATCGCACGCCACCGGCAGCCTCGACGATCCCGATGTCGCATCCAACGGGCCAAACGACTTCATCGACCAAGTCGGCAATGGTAAATGGCGGCCGACCAAGTGCATCAGCGGCCATTGGTGGGGCGAGCGGAGTTTCGTACCAACGGTGAGCCAAGCACACTTCGGTGGGGTTCTCCCCCGATGCGTCGGCCAAGACATCGGCGTCGGTCGTTGCGTCGTCGGTCGAAAACGACTGGGCAGGTTTGCGGGCCGCCACCGAAAGCCCTTCGGCTCGAAGCGCACCAAGTGCGCCGGCAGCCACCCAGGTTTTTCCTACTTCGGTCCCAGTGCCGATCACCATGGCAAGTCGGTGGGGAACGGTGTCGCTCACGGCATCTCCTGTCGCATCATTGGCAGTTGAATCAAGACGGTGTTTCTCATCGGGGGCTGGACGCCAACTGATTGAGACCGTCGATGAGGTCGCGGATTTGTTCGGCGGTATGGGCGGCCGAAAGTGCAACGCGCAGCCGTGAGGTTCCCACCGGAACGGTTGGTGGACGAATTGCTGGGACGAGGAGTCCACGGTCGAGCAAGCTTGCTGAAGCGGCGACCGCTTCATGTTCATCACCAATCACGATTGGTATGACCGGTGAAGGGTGGCCCGGAGCAACTTGTTCGATATGGGATCGAAGCGTTGCGCGAAGTTTGTCGCCTTCAGTTGAACTGACAATGCGAACAGCCGCAATCGCTGCCGCGGTATCACCTGGGGTTGGCGCCGTGGTGAAAATGAACGGTCGCGCTGCATTGATCAGTAAATCGATGAATTGTTGCGGCCCCGCGACGAAGCCGCCGAGTGAACCGAGTGCCTTAGACATCGTGCCCACCCGCAAGGTGGCGCATGCGCCGAAGTCTCTTGGTGGACTCAGCAGGTCGTGTGCCTCATCAACGACCAGCAACGATTGATAGTTGGCTGCGAGCGAGACAATTTCGTCAAGTGGTGCGAGATCGCCGTCCATCGAAAACACTGAGTCAGTCACGATGATGGTTCGTCCCACTGAGTCAGATCGAGCAGTTTCCAATAATGAGGAAAGATGATCGAGATCACGGTGGCGGTAGATCGCAACTTCCGCTCGAGCAAGTCGGGTGCCGTCGATGATTGACGCATGGTTCAGTTCGTCGGAAAAAATGCGAACATCTGGACCACCAAATGTCGCTAGTACTGACAGGTTTGCGGAAAAACCAGTGGGGAAAATAAGCGCCGCTTCGGTGGTGCGCCAGGCAGCCAACGCCGTTTCGAGCTCATGATGAATAGGTCGAGAGCCGACCACCAGGCGCGCCGATCCTGATCCGGTACCCCAGCGCTCGGTGGCCTCGATTGCCGCAGCCTTCACTGCTGGATGCTGGGTGAGGCCGAGATAATCATTCGACGCGAACGACACCACCTCGTGTGCTGGAGTTCCTTTGTTCGTGAGGAGCCGGCCACGAGGCCCGGCGGCGTCGAATGCTCGAAGTGAACGCCACCGGCCGGCATCAACAATCGCTCGGCAGCTGTCATCGACCCAATGAGCCCATGGCTCGGATGGAATCACTTCACTTTGACGCGCTCGTTCATCGGCCGACTTCACGATGCGGTCGATTCGACTCGGTCGATCCGATTGGCATGTCGCTCCGCGCTCCACGTCGCGCAGGCAACCCCCATCGGGGTCGATGCTGGGGCATCGACAAAAGGCCAGATCTCCTCGGCCAGTTTTCGCCAGTTTGCTGTGGCGTGAAGCTCACCGAAAATTGCATAGAGACCGAGGTTGATCCGTTGGATAATCGCCATGAACGGTGGAACGTTGACGGCGCGCATGATCTCGCGGTAAGGACCGGTGGTGTCAAAGAACCGTCGTACGGTTTCGGATGAAAACTCAGGGGTAATGGTGTATTCGGCATCATCTTGCACGAAGTCGTAAAAGTGCCCGAGGTAATCGACGATGTCGTCATCGGTGAAATCCATGCCCGGACGTAACAAATCGATGCTTTCGATAATCCGTCGAAACTCCGCTGCGTCATGGTCGATAACCATGGACTTGATCATGTCGCCGAAGACGTCAAGCTCTGCGTCGGTAAAGTGTTTGACCAATCCGAAATCAAGAAACGTCACGTGGCCGTCTTGACGGAACAAGTAGTTTCCGGGATGTGGATCGCCGTTGAACATGTGAAGCCGATACAGGCTGCCAAACGCGAATCGATAGATGGTTTCAGCGGCGAGATTGCGCTGATGCTGATCCCAAGTCGCAACTTCGGTCAGTGCAGCACCTGTCGCGAGTTCGGTTGTCAGGATGCGCCGAGTTGAGTAGCGACTGTGTACCCGCGGAATGTGGATTGTGGGATGGCCCTGGTAATAGTCCGCGAACTGACGTTGATTGTTCGCTTCCCGTTCGTAGTCGAGTTCTTCAATGAGTCGTTCGCGGAGTTCAGCAACGAGTGGCTTGTGGTCGAGCCCGGGGAATACATGACTCATGCCGGCGAAGATGAGCCCGACATTGTCGAGATCGGCGGCCATGGCATCGTCGACACCGGGGTATTGCACCTTGACCGCGACCGCATGGCCGTCATGGGTGAGTGCTCGGTGTACTTGTCCGATTGATGCCGCCGCGATGGGCAGGGGATCCCACTGAGCGAACAACTTGTCGGGATCGGCGCCAAGTTCAGATCGAACCATCTCGGCGGCTAGTTCGGGACTCATTGGTGGCGCATTGGTTTGTAACTCGGCGAGAGCAGAACGCACATGGTCGGGTAATCCTTGATCCAAGTAGCTCGCCATTTGCCCGAGCTTCATGAGGGCGCCCTTCATCTCGCCGAGCGCGTTCGTGACCTGTTGGGCCGTTTTCAGCTCAAAGGCCCGGTCAAGTTCGTCGTGCCGAGCGGCGTCGGCGAAAACCCGCTTGGCTCGATGAAGTGCGAGTGAGCTGCCGGTTTGTGCTCCAAGGCGGGCTAATCGAATGTTCCGTGCCCCGCGACTTGTCTGGCGCAGTGCCAGCAGGGTCTGACGACGATTGCGGACCAGCAATGCGCCCATCGCCGCAGCGACGACCGCGGCGCCCAACGTTCGAGAGACGATCTGGCGTCGGTTCACAATTGAAGATCCTACGTGGGGTCACCAGCCCCGAACAGCTTGAGAGTGAGCCGAAGGCGAGGGTTCGGTGTAGAAACACTTCGTGGAAACGACACTTTTTACCTTTCCGGCTTCTGATGGCCACGAGGTCGCTTCGTATCGCTGGCGTCCTTCGCCGACCGAAACGGTCATCGGAAGCGTGCAACTTGCTCATGGCATGGGCGAGCATGCAGGTCGATATGAGCGCCTGGCCGCAGCGCTGTGCGCTGCAGGGTGGGTCGTCTATGCCAATGATCACCGCGGGCACGGGCGCTCGGCGACTGGAGCGCATGTCGGTGATGGAGGATTAGGTGACATGGGTCCTGGCAGCTGGGCCGGTGTGATTGACGACATTGCAGTGTTGAATGATCGAATCGCTGACGAAGTACCCGGATTGCCCCGCGTGTTACTCGGCCACAGCATGGGGTCATTCGCGGCTCAGCAATTCATTCTCGATCACAGCGCCGACATTGATGGGCTGGTTCTATCGGGAACCACTGCTGTCGATCTAGCGGCGGCGACCTTTGAGCCGGATGCGCCGGCCGACCTCACCGCGTTGAACGGTGGATTCGAACCGGCGCGTACGCCCTATGACTGGCTTAGCCGTGACGAAGCAGAAGTCGACGCGTATGTTGCCGATCCATTGTGTGGATTTGGGATAGATGCCGCGGCGACGCGGGGTCTGATTGAGGCCGCGCCTCGGTTGGGTGACCCTGCAGTGCTTGCGGGCATTCGTGACGACCTCCCGATATATCTCGTTGCCGGATCAGCTGATCCACTGAACTTTGACCTGGCTTTGGTTGAATTGGTCGCACAGCGCTACCGCGATGCCGGCATCACTGACATAACGACCGACTTTCATCAGGATGCTCGTCACGAAGTCTTCAATGAAACCAACCGCGACGAGGTCACCGCGCATTTGATCGCGTGGCTGAGTCGATTCGCGGTTTGACCCGATGGCTGTCGTGGTGGCATCGCATGGGTGAGCCCTGGGCAATCAACGCGGTGACCGGTGAGTGATTACATCTCGTGGGTAGCAGCGGCAACACTGGTGCTCGGTTTCGGCTCGGGCGTATTAGCCGGCATGTTCGGCATCGGCGGTGCAGTGCTGACAACACCATCGATTCGAGTTCTCGGGGCGACCCCGATTCAGGCGGTTGGATCAACCGTGCCGGCGATCTTGCCGGCATCAATTTCGGGCGCATATCGCTATGCGAAAGAAGGCTTGGTTCATTGGCGGGTCGGACTGATTTGTGGATTCACCGGCGGCGTCTTCGCCGCGCTTGGAGCCAAAGCATCTGATCTCATTGACGCGCACTATTTGATGGTGCTCACTGCGGGCCTGATGGCATTCAGCGGAATCTCAGTCATTCGATCAGCCAAGATCATCGGTTCGGTTCCGGCCGGTCCAGCCGTCGGCGCAGAAGGCGAATCGGCTGAGATGTTCGCATCAGCGCGAGTTGATGACCCGACTGATCTGGATCAACTTGCACCTGATGCTCACCTAGGCGTTGGTCTCCTCGTCGCAGTCGGCGCGATCGCCGGTGGGATCGCCGGATTGCTCGGTGTGGGCGGCGGCATTGTGATGGTGCCGGCATTCACGGGAATCTTGCGACTCCCAATGAAGCTTGCCGTGGGATCAAGTTTGGTGGCGGTGGCAATCTTTTCGATACCGGCATTGATCACCCATACCGTGCTCGGGCATATCGATTGGAAGTTTGCATTGCCATTGATGGTTGGTGTCATCCCCGGGGCACAGGTGGGTGCCCGGTTGTCGTTTGCTAGTTCCGACGTCCTTGTTCGACGACTGTTCGGCTGGTGTGTACTTGGCTTTGCGCTGGTTTACGGAGTTTCAGAAGTCCTAGCGCTGCAATGATGGAGATGATGCCGCAACCTAGGGGATTCCTGCAGTGATTCGTTTTCGACCGGGTGTGGTGATCGTCGCAACGTTGGTGTTCGCGTCGCTGGCAGGTCCCGTTCAAGGCTCACCCGCGGGCGCTCAAACAACGGCGCAGTTCCCTCAGCCGTTGGTGTCGTTTGTGCCGTCAAGCGTTACTGGTCCCGTTGATCCCGCGCTTGCCGTTCAATGGGCGGCGGCTGCAAATTCGGACGCAACGGGATCGGCTGAGCCCGATCGGGTGCCGGTGGCGCTGCATTTCGCCCAACCGGTTGTTCTGCCTACCGATGCCTATCGCGTCTCGGTTCTGACTGGTTCGCCGTTGGGAGCGCGAAGTCGCGCATCGTTTGTTCGTTCAGCGGGCGTTGAATCCGGCACGTTGGAAACCAGCCAGGACGGACTGATTTGGATCGCGGCGGGGACTACTGCCGCGACCTTCAGTGCGGATGCGGTTGTAATCGATGTGCCAATCAATACCGTTTACACCTCGTCTCCAACAAGTGCGATGTGGGTGGAAGCTCAACTCGGGACGACTAGTGCTCGCACCAGTCGATCGCCGGCCTACTCACTCGCTGCATTCCTGGGTGTCACTCGCGACGGACTTTTTCCTTCGTCGACGTGGGGTGATCTTGCTGCGCCACCATCATTTTTTCCGTCCATTCCATCGGTGGTGCTGATCCCTGGGGTTGCTCCGACGGTGTCGGTCGACAATCAAGCATTGATCGTCGATGAACGAGTGCCCGTGCCGGACACCATTGGTGGCCAAGTAGTGACGAGTTCCACTGACGTGGTCACGTTTATGCCGGGGTTCACGCCGACCGGCGCGACTAACGCGGCAATTGCGATTGATCGTACAACCGGCACGATCCGAGCCTTGACTGGCTCGACGGGGATTCCGGCTGACCGAACCGGTGACCAGTCGTGGCTCGTAGAAGGACTCTCGGCAACCGATCCCGGCGGCGCTGCTCATGTCGTGATTGATCTTGAAGCAGTCACGTCGGCAATGGGTATCTCCATCGGCGACGCTGACACCTTTGGCATCGGGCTGCAGCGCACCTTCACCCTCGCTGATGGTTCAACCGTGTCGGCATCATCGGTTGTTGGCTCATTGAGTTGGTTACAACAGTCGACAGTTCCAGTCGAACCGGCACCCGCAGAGGCTTCGTCGAACGCCGATCGCGTCGCACAACAGCAGATGGTGCTGCTGGTCACGGCTGGAGTTGCCGCGGTGCTGGTAGTCGCGGGCTTGCTGAGCGTGCGTGCGCGGCGACGTCGCTCAGCTGAAGGTTCTCTGGTTGCTGGGCGTTCGCCCGATGAAGCACTTGCGGCATTCGTGACCGAGGTCGACGCGATGAGCGAGCGGGTTGATCGTTTGGGTGTGTCACCGAACGATCCCGATACTCGGTCTTAACGACAGTCGCCTGCGCTGAGATCAAGCGCTTGCCGTTGGCGGTTTCGGCCCGCTACACCGCTCGTTGGTCTAGAGCGTTTCTGGCCCGAAGTAGGTACACCCGGAAGTGCACGTTTCGCGAACCCGAATGCAGGTCAATGCGGGAAGCGCGGCAATGAGCCGTGGCCAAATCCACAGGGCGATATGTTCGCTCGTTGGATTTTCTAGGCCGGGAATCTCATTCAGGTATCGGTGGTCAAGCTGGTCATTGAGCGGTTCCCACGCGGCGCGCAGGTCGGCGAAATCCATGACCCAACCGCTTACCGATCCGACCTCACCCGAAACCGTGACTTCAATACGAAACGAGTGGCCATGAAGGCGCGCACATTTGTGATCGTCAGGTACCTGGGGGAGTCGGTGCGCGGCTTCGAAACTGAACTCCTTAAACAGGTCCATTCGTCAGTCTCGCCCGAAAACTGGTCGGCAATGAAACCATCGGGTGACATGGCTCATGGAATACCGATTGTCTTGTGGGTCTGCACGCTGAGTCGCCACTGTGGATGTTCGAGGCAATAGGCAACGGCGATCGCAGTGTTTCGGTCTCGTTCGGGTCCGTCCATGGGCTGCAAATAAAAGTGATCGAATGCGAGATGTTGATACCGCTCGGGTTCGCCACCGGCCTGTGGGTAAACCAACTTCAGTTCGTCACCGGATTGCACGACGAGATCTGCTTGAGCCTTGGGGCTGACGCAAACCCAATCGATGCCTTGGGGAACAGGCAGTGTTCCGTTGGTCTCAATGGCAATGCGAAAACCGCGATCGTGCAGTGCGTCAATGGCCGGTTCGTCGAGCTGAAGCAGCGGTTCGCCGCCGGTACACACGATGAATCGATGGGTGGTGTCGATCGCGGCCCAGTTTGACGCGACCGCATCGGCCAGTTCGTCGGCAGTGGCGAAGCGCCCTCCTCCGGGCCCATCGGTGCCGACAAAATCGGTATCGCAAAACTGACAGATGGCGCTTTGGCGATGCTGTTCGAGTCCGCTCCAAAGGTTGCAGCGCGCAAACCGACAAAACACCGCGGCTCGACCGGCATGGGCTCCCTCACCTTGCAGCGTCGAGAAAATCTCCTTCACCGAATACGACACGCTGCGGAGCCTACGCCTCAGTCGTCATCGAACCGACTCCGGTTTGATACGTGGTTGGGTCGACAACCCCGGCGTCTCGGAATCCTTTTTTGCGAAGCAAACACGAATCGCAATGCCCGCAGGCCAAACCATCGGGCGAGGGGTCATAACAACTAATCGTGTGGGCGAAGTCCACGCCGAGCGACATGCCGAGGGTGATGATTTGCGCCTTACTGAGCGCTATAAGTGGTGTGTGAATCCTCAATGCATTGGTACCTGATACGCCAGCGCGAGTCGCCAAGTTCGCCGTTGCTTCAAAGGACTGAATGAATTCGGGGCGGCAGTCGGGGTAACCGCTGTAATCGACCGCGTTGACTCCAATGAAGATGTCGGTCGCACCTCGAACTTCGGCAAGCGCGAGCGCGAACGACAAGAAAATAGTGTTGCGGGCTGGAACGTAGGTGATGGGAATTTCGGCGCTGGCGAGTTCAGTTACGTCGTCGTGCTTTGGTACTGCGATGTCGGCTGTCAGCGCAGATCCACCGAATGTGCGCAAGTCAATCTCGCAGATGACTTGTTCGGTACCGGCATGGTGAGCAATTCGCGATGCAACTTCGATTTCAAAGTCATGGCGTTGCCCGTACCGGAAGCTGATGGCGATGGGATCAAAGCCATCAGCTTTCGCAATTGCTAGGCACGTGGCGCTATCGAGCCCACCGCTGAGCAATACAACGGCGGGCCGTGGCGAAGCCGCAGCTGCTTGGGTCATGGCATTCGAGCCTATGCCTGCCCCACCGATGCAGAATTCCAGATTTCGCGTTCAGCCGCACCTGGGTCACGAAGGAGTTGAATCGTCTCTCCGAATTCGACGACTTCACGACGATTGGTGTCGAAGGTCGGCCATGGCTTCGCAAGGCCGGCGTGACTCGGGTTGCCGGTGTGAGCGAAAGCGATCCATGCATCGTGCAACGCGAGTGCAAGTTCGCTGACGTCTTGATCGGTTCCCAAAAACATCTCAGCGCCAGGTTGTTCGAGGGTGTTGAATACGAATGGAATTTCCAGCGCGTGGCATGAACCAAGTTTGCCGTCGAAAGCTCGGGACGCCCAGCTAAACAGATACTGGAACGTGTTGTTGGGCTGATGTCTAGACTGTGCTTCCAACATCCGGATCGCCGGAATTCGGAATACGTGATCGGTCAGGACCGCACACCACAACTCATCCGCGGATGCATCTGGGCGATGCTTTCGGTAGGTTTCGATGAGTGATGCGCCATCGTTGCCGAGATGCGGCACGAGGCTGTCGGCCCGGCGGAGCAAGGTTGGATCATCGAGCCCGCCAGGACTCATGAGGTGGAAAAGGTTCCATTCGTCGGCGGTCGTGCCGGCAAGCAACGCGACGTCGCTCGACAAGCCGCGTTCGATGGCAATTTGAGGAGCATCCGGTAGCGCAATTCCATCGAGTACTGGCTGGAACGGCATTGCCAACGCAATGCCGTCGATGCCCGCCAAGCTTCCGGGATCGGCCAACAACTGCGCTTCGACAACTTTCTGAGCCGTGACGATTGATTCCGGTGATGCGGTAAGGAGCGCTTCGAAATCGGTCGTGCCGAATGCGGTCAAGAATGCAGCCGTAACGGCGTCAGCGGTGGCCAGTGACAGAACGTTCGCGGTGGCACCACTTTGGGCAATTGCTTTGTGGAAAAGTCCATGGGCCTGGGGCATACCGAGGAGTGTCCCGACGCTCATGGCCCCAGCTGACTCACCGAAGATGGTGACATTGTCGGGGTCGCCGCCGAAGTTAGCAATGTTGTCGCGAACCCACGCAAGTGCCGCGACCTGATCAAAAATTCCCACCAAGCCCGACGATGCGTAGTCGCTGCCGCCGACTCCGCCGAGTTGAAGGAAACCAAGTGCGCCCAAGCGATAGTTGATGGTGACGACGACGACGTCGCCTCGCCGCACGAACGACGATCCGTTGTACCAAGGCGTTGAGCCAGTACCGCTAGTGAACCCGCCACCGTGGATCCACACCATCACGGGCCGACGTCCATCGTCGATCGCCGAAGTCTGAACGTTGAGGCATAAGCAGTCCTCGCCCATTGCCGCCATGGGGCTATCGCCGAGCAAGCCACCCAGCATGGTGCCCGGCTGCCAAGCCAGCGGACCAAACTCGGTCGTATCGCGGGTGCCAGTCCAAGGTTCAGCAGGTGTAGGCGGGCGAAATCGGCTGTTGCCCCCCGCTGAAGCCGCATACGGAATTCCGGCGAACAGGATGACGTCATCCTGAACGCGCCCTGCAACGAGCCCAGTGGCAGTTGATGCGGTCAATGTGGACATGGCGCACTCCTTGGGAGTCAGTGGGGTGATGCCCATTCCGGGCTATCGGGTGGCATCGTTCTACACTCTCTCAGTGGAGTTGGGCCGATTTGCCGCCGAAGGACTCGATGGACCACCCGAATCTCCGAACTCGAAACCTGGCTGCTGGCCTCACCGCATTGTTTGTTGCGTGCGCGCTCGCGTCATGCAGCACGATGTCGTCACGCGCCTTAATTGGCACGCCGGCTGATCCATCGAGTTCGACGTCGACGACTTCGGTTCCCGCGTTCGTGTCGCTGTTGCACCCGGCCAACGGATTTCAAATTCCTGATACGCGATCGGTGGTGTTGCAAAAAGTGCCGGGCAAGCAGTCAGGTCCGCAACTTGGTGTCCGCGGCGGACAAGCAACGATTAGCGGTGGGGTAACCGGACCAGATGGTGCAGTGGCCGGAGCGAGCGTTCTGATTGAACGGTTCGTTGGCACGCTCAGTACCTCGGTCACGGTGACAACCGATGACGCTGGACATTTCAGCATCGATTCGGTGCTCGGCGGTCGGTATCGAGTTCGCGCGTGGCTACAACCTTCGTTGGCAACCTTGGAACCACCGACCGCGTTCGTTGCCGATGGCGGTCATTTGAATTTCGACATCAGCGTTGAGCGTTACGATGCCATGCGCCTGCAAGTCATGGCGGGGGCAGCGACTATGCGGATAGGCGATCCGGCGCCAGTCGACGCGCTCTTGGTTCAGGAATCGGTTGACAGCCAAGGAATTATCCGCAGCGTTGGTGTGAGCGGAGTGGCGATCACGCTGTCGTCGAAGTCGGCGGTGATGATCGGCACACCTAATCCGTCAACAACTGGTCCTGGCGGTCGCTCACAATGGCAGGTGACCTGCCAAGGTACTGGCACCGTTTCAGTGACCGCGTCGGCCGCGGCATCAGGGTCAGGATCAGCAGGAAGCTCGTCGATTACCGCAACGGCGGAGTTGCCTCCGTGCAGCGATCGCTCGTCATCGTCCACTACGTCGACAACGTCGGATGTAGCGACCACAACAACGACTAAGCCATGACGAAAAACCAGCGGCAGCGACGACGAAACAGCGAAAGACTGAACGGTGAGCCGAGTCGACGGCCGATCACTCGTCGTGGACTGCGCACCGGAGTTCGCGTGCTGCTTGTTGTCGCGCTCGGAGTACCGCTGATGATTGGCGCGGCGGCAGCATCGGGTTTCGGGTCGCTGTTGTATGGGGATTTGCCGGGCACGGTTCCGGAAGAACATGAGCGCGTTATTTCGCGGCCGAGTTATGTCTATGACAGCACCGGCGCGCAGATAGCGACTTTTCGTGAGTTTGACCTGAATCTTCCAATGACCAAGGAGGATGTTCCACAGGTCTTAAAAGATGCCGTCATTGCTGCCGAAGACCGAAAGTTTTGGACCCACAACGGTGTGGATCCCGAAGGATTGATTCGCGCTGCGGTCACAAATTATCGCGAGGGAGAAACTGTTCAGGGTGGTTCGACGATCACCCAGCAATACGTGAAGAACACATATCTCAGCAATGAACGTTCGGTGGAACGCAAACTGAACGAGGCAGTGTTAGCCACCCGACTTGAACGGGATCTGACCCAGCAACTTGGGTCAACAAGAGCCGCGAAAGAAGAGATCCTTTTTCGCTATCTCAACACGACGTATTTCGGAAGCGGTGCCTATGGAGCGGCCGCCGCCGCGCAGTCGTATTTTCGCACCGACGTGCATGATCTATCCATCTCGCAAGCGGCAGCGCTTGTCGCCATTATTCCGGCACCTTCGAAGTACGGGCCGCGTGACGACATCGGCAAAGCCGAGCAACGGCGCAAAGAAGTACTGGGCGAGATGCGCGACCAAGGATCGATCAGCGATGCGCAATATGAAGACGCGAAGGCCAAGGTGCTGTGGGTCGATGGGTTTGGCACGCCATCGGTTCCCACGACCGCGGTGTTCGGTCCGCCCGAGAAGGGCGCAGCGCAGTATCCGTTCTTTGTTGATTATGTGCGTCGGTACTTGATTGACAAATACGGCGAAGATGCGGTTTATCGCGGGGGCCTTCGGGTTGATACCACCATCGATCCTCGATTGCAGGGGTTAGCTGAAACAGCCGTTACCGACGTGGTGAATAAGGCGCGGCCTGACCCGGCTGGACATCCACTAGGCATGGCCCTGGTATCGGTCGAACCGTCGACGGGCTATGTGAAGGCGATGGTCGGTGGGCAAGATTTTGCAACCAGTCAAGTCAATCTCGCACTCGGCGGAAGTACCGGCTTCCAACCGGGTTCGTCGATGAAGCCCTACACGATGGCAGCCGCTCTTGAACTTGGCGTAACTCCCGAGACAGTGTTCCCCGCCGTTGGTGCATGGCCGGTGCCGGGTTGTCGCAAAACGCCAACAAATTCATGTGTCATAAATGGCGAAGCGGCTAGCACGATGGCGCCGGCGATTGCCGAATCGAGCAACACCTATTTCGCGGAACTCGCCTACGACATTGGCCCAAATAACATTGCGCGCATGGCAAATCGACTCGGGGCGCGTGCTACGCCGGGCGCCCCGATCGGGATCGATGCCACGAGAACGAATTACGCGGTTGGATTGACCCTCGGCACGTCGGAACTTTCTCCACTTAACCAAGCAGTGGGCTTTGCGACATTCGTCAATCACGGGGTTCGGCATGATCCGACCCCGGTAACCCGAGTGACTGAGCCAAATGGGAGAGTGCTCGAAAACAATGCCAACCAACCGGGCACACCAGTACTGAACGCGGCCATCGCCGACACCGTGACTGACTTGTTGCGGGGGCCGGTTACGTTTGGAACCGCAAGCCGTTCCTTGGCCGATTTTGGTCGACCCGCAGCGGGCAAGACAGGTACCACGCAGAACAATGCCGATGCATGGTTTGTCGGATTTACCCCGCAACTTTCGACCGCGGTTTGGCTCGGTCACACCGATGGAATCAACACGCTGGTCGGATTTGGTTCTGGTCCGGTATTCGGCGGAACAGTTCCGGCCGCAACTTGGAAAGCATTCATGAAACCGGCACTTGAAGGCGTTGCTCCATTGGATTTCGTCATTCCTGGCGCGCTGCCTGCGCCGGGCGGAGGCGGACTCGACCAAGGTGCACCGCTGGATTCGGGTGCTCGCCGAGCCAACGAATTGAATGTTCCGGATCTTCCTCGAGATTGCGGCGGTCCATGCATCGCCGCTGATGCGCCAGCATTACCGAAGCCAGTCACTCCGAGTCCGCCGAGTTCTGCGCCAGCGACTGAAGCCACAACCACGACTACTACGAAGAAAAAGGGGCCATGAGCGACGCCGATCCGCCAGCTAACGGACCAATTCCCACGATTAACGAACCAGTCGTTGCTGTGTCTGTACCCATCGCTCCACCTCCGCCGAATGCCCCACCTCCGCCCGATGCGCAGCGGAATGCTTCCCAAGGTCGCTCAGGCCTAGCGCCGAGCGCGACGCGCTCGAATGGTGAACGGCGAAGTGAATGGCGGCGATCGGAAAAAGCGCGTCGTTATGCGGCGCGCAATTCGGTGCGGTTCCCAATCTTTACTCGGTCGGTATTGCTGTGGTTGATGATATTTGCACTCGTCGGTTTGTCCTTTGGTGCCAGCGGTGCGTTCTGGTGGACACACTTCAACAGCCAAATCAGTCAGTTGCGTGCCGACACCCAAGATTTTGAAACCCGTTCACAGTCGGCGTCAGCAGATATCGAGAAGCAAAAGAATGACGCCGAAGCATCGATTTCCAATGCTCTCAAACCGTTAAAGGGGTTCCTTGATGACACCCAAACGATTCAGTTGGCGCAGGCGTTTGCCCCTTCGGTGTATTCGGTAGTGACCCTTGACGATCAGGGACGCCCATCGGTTGGCACCGCATTTTCGGTTGTGACGAGCGATACCGAAAGCTTGATGCTCACGTCGTATACAACGGTGCGGGCTGCGTCAGTTCGCCCTGGTCCAGCCATTACGTTGCACAAGAGCGGTGAAGACTTGCCGGCCAGCCTCATTAGTTGGGATGCCGAGCACGATTTAGCGTTGCTGCGCGTGGCCAAAGGAAACATCACAGTGCTGGATTGGGCATCTGATGAGGTCTCTGCGCAGGCGCTCGCGTCGCGGATCTTTCCAGTGAGCGGAACTGGCGGCAGCGGAGCAACGCTCACCAACGGATCATTGATTGATCAATCGTCAGCCGGTTTTCAACACACCGCGCCTTTGGGCGCGGATTTTCAAGGTGGACCGATCGTGAACGCTGACGGCAAAGTCCTGGGAGTCGCCTCGCTCACCTATTCGCCGCTCGGTTACGACAATGGCGAGATCCATTTTTCGCCGTCGATCACCATGGCATGCATCAAGGTGCTGAGCTGTGGCGGTGGCACACGCTCCCAGGGGACACCGGGCGGATGATCGGGCTGGTTAGCCTCGGAGCCCCGTTGGTGTAGGTGCCCACGCGACTTTTCCCAGTTGGGTATAGCTGGTCAAATCTCGATGGCGCGGCACGACGCGCACCGTGAATCCGAAATTTCCTGCTTGGTCAAAATCGAGTTCATATCCATAACGGCGCCAACCGTGCTGATCGCCGTCACCGACGAATGTCATCGGTAAACACGTTGGCTCTCGAAGCTCGTCGTCAAGATCAACGGCGCCGAAGAGAATCTGAACCTCGACATCGTCGGGTCCAAGGTCACCAATCACAGCCTGAGCGGTGACGTGGTAGGTGGTGCCGGTAGGTGATGGCGTTTCGGTCACCGCGGTAGACGTCACCAGAACAGCGGGCCACGAACGTTGCAGAAAACGTTTCCATTCGACGAACTCCTTGGCCCGAGCGTCTCCATTGGCTCGCAACTCGCGGGTCCGGCGAGCCGCGGGCTCGTAGAATGTTGTGGTGTAATCGCGAATCATGCGGCTTGCGCTGACTCGTGGACCGAGACGGCTCATCGACGCTTTCACTTTTGCGAGCCATTCGGTCGGAAGCCCGCCGTCTCCGCGTTTATAAAAAAGCGGCACAATCTGCCGTTCGAGCAAATTGAACAGGCTGATGGCCTCTACGTCATTCCGGGTTTCGACGTCGTCTTGCCACTCGGCCGATGGAATCGCCCAACCAACGTCGCTGTCGAACATCTCATCCCACCAGCCGTCGAGGACCGAACAGTTCAGTACGCCATTGAACACAGCCTTCATCCCCGAAGTGCCGCAGGCTTCTAACGGACGTAGGGGCGTGTTGAGCCAAACGTCGACACCGCCGACGAGCATGCGAGCGACCGTGATGTCGTAGTCCTCAAGCAGCACGAGACGGTGTCGCACATCAAGATCGGCGGCGAGAGTCGCCACTTGCCGCAGCAGTTCCTTGCCGTCATCGTCGGCGGGGTGCGCCTTTCCAGCAAACACGATTTGCACTGGACGTTCTTCATTCAACAAAAGCGCTTTTAGCCGATCCAAGTCGCGGAACAGCAGGGTTGCGCGTTTGTAGGTAGCGAATCTCCGAGCAAAGCCAATCGTTAAGACGGCTGGGTCAAGTACGTCGCCGGTCCAGGACACCTGTGATTCGCTCGCTCCCCGCGCGATTGCTGATTCCCGGAGGCGACGACGGGCGTACTGCACGAGGCGTTCGCGACAATCTCGCCTCACGGCCCATAAATCGCGGTTCGGGATTGTTTCGAGACGTTTCCAAACTTCCACCGGAGCCTCGGGCCAATCGACGCCGAGCGTGCGCTCATAAAGCGCACTCATTTCGGGCGTCGCCCACGTTCGGGCATGCACCCCGTTGGTCACTGAATGAATGGGTACGTCGTTTTCAGGGAGATCGGGCCAAATCCCGGCGAACATGTGCCGGCTGACTGCGCCATGAAGGGCGGAGACTCCGTTCGACTCTCCCGCCAGGCGCAAACTCAACGCAGCCATATTGAACATCTCGCCTTCGGTGGTTCCTGGTTCATGGCCAAGTGCCATGAGGTCATCAAGGGTGAGACCACAATCGCGGCACCAATTCGAGAAATACTTCTCGATTAACTCGCGTGGAAAGCGATCGATGCCAGCGGGTACCGGCGTATGGGTCGTGAAAATCGCACCAGGTCGCACTGCTGCTCGTGCTTCGGAATAGGACAGTCCGTCGTCGAGAATCGCTCGGCGAATTCGCTCAAGCGCGAGGAAACCGGCGTGTCCTTCATTGAGATGAAAAACCTCGGGAAGTTTGCCGAGTGCTTGAAGCGCGCGAATCCCGCCGATCCCGAGGACGATCTCTTGGCGGATCCGTTCCTCTGGTCCTCCACCGTAAAGGCGGTCGCAAACCAGCCGGCTCGCATCGTCGTTTTCGTCGATGTCGGTATCAAGCAGGTACAGCGAGATGCGACCGATTTGTGCTTGCCACAGCGCAGCGTGAACACGCACACCGGCTAGCTCGACGCTCACCCGGACATCAGTCACCTCGGTAAGCGCCATCGCTCGCGGATCGAGGCGAGGAAATCGTTCTTGTTGCCAGCCACGGCGGTCAAGGTGCTGGCGGAAGTAGCCGTGTCGATAGAACAGGCCTACGCCAGTCAGCGGCACGCCAAGGTCGTTAGCAGCCTTGAGATGGTCGCCGGCCAGAACACCAAGGCCACCCGAATACTGCGGTAGCGCGGCAGCGATACCAAACTCAGGCGAAAAATACCCGACCGACTTCAATCCATCTGGGTGGTTTGGTTCAAACGTCATTTGAAACCAACGCGGAGCATCGAGAGTCGTGCGTAGCTGGTCACGCACGCCAGCGGCGAGTGACGTGAATGTTGAATCAGCCGCGAGCGTATCGAGTCGTTCTTGCGATTCGGTGGCTAGCGCGAGCGCTGGGTCACGACCTTCAAACCCCCAACCGGTTTGATCAATCCGACGGACCAAATCGATTGCCCGCTCGTCATAACTCCAACCGAGATTCATGGCCACCTCGCGCAACGGCTCGAGTGACTCGGGGAGATGCGAAATGACCGTGAAAGTTTGGACTGCCTTCATGGCGGGAACCTAACCCACGAAACGGTCGGCGTGTTCAGCGCGCCCGCCGAAAACGCCGATGGCCTCGGGGATCAGCCCAGCCCTATCGCGTGAGGCAAATCGGCGATCGAGTCAAGAATGTGGGTGTGAGGCGCGGTCTCAAGTTCGGAGCGCCCATGGGCACCGGTGAGCACGCCGGCAACTACTCCCGCGCCGGCGCGCCAGCCGGCGAGTAGGTCATTGGCGGTATCGCCCGCGACCACCAGGCTGCGAACGTCGTCAATGCCAAGTTGCATCAACGCGTGCAGCGCAAGGTCAGGGTACGGACGGCCACGTACGCCAGGACTGGGGGCAAGCGTGAGGTCGACGAGCTTTGACCAGCCGAGGACGTCAACGATGAGCGCTTGGGTTTCGGCGGAAAAACCAGTGGTCAGACAAATTGCAATTTCCGCGGATCGCAATTGGGCAAACGCCGCCTCGGCTCCGGCAATTGGCTCGATCACGCCTTGCTGGACCGCATCACTTACCGCTCTTTCGAATGCGGCGGTTGCTTTTTGGGCCTTGGTTTCGTCATTGAGTAGACCCCGGAATACAACAATTTTTGATTGGCCCATTGTCTGTTGCACATAGGCCAGGTAATCGGGAACTTGCGGGTCATCAGCATCGATCCCGATATGAGCGAGTGCTGAAAGAAATGCCGTAGTGACGAGGCCATCGTCGCGAATCGTCGTTCCCGCCATGTCAAGCACCGCTAAGCGGATCGCCACATCAGGCGCGGATTTGCTGCTGAACGAGGTCATGTTGGCGGGCCAATCTCAGTGATGGACTGTTCGGCGATCGCGGGGGAAAGGGTCATGCCGCGGCCGCCAGGGCCAGTGACGATCCAGACCCCCGGTGAAACGTGTTCGCGATGACAAATCGCTTGATCTGTTCGCTGCGAATACACCCCGGTCCACCGCCGAACCACCGCCGGTAACGGACGTCCCAAAATTGATTCGACTCGTTGACGAAGGTGTTCATAAGGCGCTTCTGCAGCCGCGAAGTCAAATGGTTCGTCGTAGTCGTGGGTGTCGCCAATGGTGAGTTCTCCTGTTGCTCGTTGAGACACGAGCAACTGCATGTGATGGTGCGACGCGACTGGCGATTGCGGCGGTAATTTGGCGAGGGCCGGAACTTGGAACCCGGGGTAATAGCGCAGCGAGTCGCCATCGGCGAGTGATGTGGTGAGTCGCTCGCCGATGTCCTCGGTCTGCATCATCTGTAAGCGGACGGGCCGCACTGGAGCGTTTGCCAATAGTTCGGCCATCGGCCCTTGCCGTTCAGCCCCGGGACACACGACGATGACATCGCCGCTGTGTCGCACGTTGGTGTGGTCCAACACTGAACCACTTTGTACGTCGGTGACGATGCGGCCGCCAAAGAATCGGTAGCCAAAATCGGAACCACTCGACGCAGCGCTTGCGCCAGCGAGCAGTTGTTCACGCAGCGCGGGGAGTGCAGCGCGAGGTTCGACGACGGCATCGGTTGTGCAATACAGGCCACCGAGTACCTCGCCTCGAATTGCCGGGTTTATGGTTCGTACTTCGCCCGGATCAAGCCGTCGCAAACCTCGTTGGCCAGCATCGGAGCGGGCAATCACCTGATCAAATACGTCGAGTTCCTCGGGAAGCTGCGCGACGGTGATCGAGCCATCAGGGCGAAATCCGACGCCGGGAGCATCCGCCGCGACTTGCGCCCAAAGCTCCCGAGCGCGCAACGCAAGCGTGAGTTCTTCCCCCACCGCGCGTCCGCTGACCCAAACCAAACCAAAGTTGCGGACTGATGCCGAACGTGGTTCGAAGTCGCGATCGAGGTGCGTCACGTTCCATCCAGCCCGCCGGGCAAAGACCGCGTGCATCGTGCCGATGATTCCAGCTCCGACAATCACCATGTTGGCCATGGCGCCGGTTTACCACGTCGTCAGGCTGATGGGACACGGCGACATAGACGAACCGAGCGATTAGGCGCCGGATCGGATGGTTGCGAGCGCTTCGTCTTTGTGCTTTGTTGCTCGCATCTGCGACGAGAACTTCATGCGCACAACGCCTTTGGGGTCGATGACATAGGTAATGCGACCGGGAATAATCCCCAGACTTTTGCCGACACCCCACGCGGCCGCGACCTTGGCTCCCTCGTCGGCGAGCAACGTGAACGGAAGGCGGTATTTCGCTGCAAACTCAGCGTGCGATTCGACCGAGTCTTTACTGATCCCCAACACGACCGCTCCGACGTCGGTGAAGTCTTCAAAACTGTCGCGAAATGAGCATGCTTCTTTGGTGCATCCAGGAGTGTCGTCAGATGGATAGAAGTAGACGACGGTCCAGTTGCCGCGGAAACTGTCGAGGTTCACCTGCTCGCCAGTTTGTGAAGGAAGATTGAAGTTCGGGGCAAGGTCTCCAACCTGTACGGAACCATTTGGCGTTGCGGGAGTCATGTTGTCCATGTGTACCTAAGCCATTTAGACGCCGCAGGTATTCCCGACGGGTTGTGATTCTTCGAACCCGTACATCGCTGGGCGTGGTTGCATTAGATTTTCACCTCATGGTGTCCATCGCCGTTGTGAACCAAAAGGGGGGGGTCGGAAAGACCACCGTGGCGCTGGGCCTGGCGTCAGCCGCGTCTGCACTTGGCCAGCGCGTTTTGGTTATCGATCTTGACCCTCAAGCCAATGCCAGCACTGGTCTCGGAGTCTGGGATCCGCCGGTTACGGTCGATCGTGCCCTTGAACGCGATCAACCGGGTGGATTGGTTGACGTGCTTGTTGCGGGAGCGTGGCCGACTAGCGATGGTCAGACCTCGCCCGATGTGGCGGCGAGTTCGCCGGCATTAGCCCAGCGAGAACCACTATTGGCCAATGACCCAATCGGTGCTCAGGATCGTTTACATATTGCAATGGCAGGAATCAGCCACGACCTGGTGATTATCGATTGCCCGCCGTCGCTGGGACTGTTGACTGTGAATGGCTTGTTCGCCGCCGATCATGCCTTGGTGGTAACCGAACCCGGAGCGTGGGCTTCAGATGGGGTACAGCAAATTCTGCGTACGGTGTCGCGCATTGGAGCTCGTCGCCCCGACGGACTCGGGATCGCCGGCATAGTCGTCAATCGGTTAGCCCGAACCCGCGATGCGAAGTACTGGTATGACCAACTCCTCGAAACCTACGGTGATCAAGTGTTGCCTCCGGTTCGATTGCGAGCGGCAATTCCTGAGGCGACCGCACAGTCGTTGCCAATTCACGGGATGGGCCATCGAGCCGGAGCGTTGGAAGCGGCGGCTGAATTCGACGTCTTATTGGCAGCAATCGTTGCGTCAGTGAGTACGAATCAGCCGGTCGAAACGTCGGCTCACTCCTCGGATGCAGTCCCGGCCGCGGCACAGAATGGAGTAGGTGATGGCACAGTACGATCCGCAACGGTCGAACAGTCGGCAACGGAAAGCTGACAATGAAGGTCCAGCGCCAGTAGACGCGCTTCTGGGTATCGACACCAATGTCGAGACCACCACCGACAACCGTGTCGACACCACCGTCGAAAAATCTCACGCACCCGACCGATCGATTGCGCCAACACCGGTTTGGACCGAATCGCGGGCAGTGTCGCGTCATCAGCGGAAGAACTTGATCCCGGGCCTTGCCGTGTTGTTCGCGACGTTGGCAATTGTTCTTTGGGTGACGCGTCGAAAGAACCGGGCGAAAAATTCCTGACTGGACGCTGTGGCTACTAGCCCGCAGCTTTAAATGATGCTGCAGTAAGAGCCTCGCGCTCATCGCCCTGCACGTCATCGCCTAGTTGGGGAGTCAGTCGACGTTCGTCCGAGCGTCGTTCGTCGACGCGTCGTTCGCCGACTCGCCGAGCCGAAACACGGCGTTCGCTAGTTACGGCGTTCCAGTCCTGAATCTTGCGGCGATCCTCGCGAATACGGCGCGTGGTGCCAGTGCGATGATCACCTGACTGATCGAAGTGATCGAACGTATTTAAGGCTTGATCAAAAGCTCCAAGATCGCCGCGAGCCAACGTGGCGAACGCACCGGCGGCGGCGGCATCGCGTCGTGCTCGCGGATCTTGAGACACGAAAATGACTTTATGGCCGCTTGCGATGAGTTCGGGCGTCACCTCTAAACCGGTGAGTCCCATGAGGTCGTTTTCGATTACGACGACCGCGTCGGGCACGTGTTTGGCGATTTGAACAGCACCGAGTGCAGTTGAGGTTTCACCGACGACACTCCAACCGTGGGCATCGATGACGCTGCAAAGGGCGCGGCGAGCCATGGGGTCACTGTCGCAGACGAGCACCGACGTTTGAGTCACGTCCGAAGTGTGAACCACAATGCCAAGGTCGTCCAGAGAAAAATGGGCCAAATGGCCTATTTTTTTCGGATTTGTGACGAACTAGGTGAAGAATCCCACGTTAGGTGGTCGTGGGTTCCCGCAATGGAGTAAACGCCTATGAGGTGAGTAATCGTCGCCTTTTTATCGGCGACGATTATGGTTCGTTTTTCGCCGAATCTCGAATGTGTTGCCAGGAGACTTAGGTGCCTCAAATTCGAAAAGGTTGGGATCCCACGTGAGCGTCATCGTGTTGATTCGCGTCCGATCGCCGCGACGCGAGGCACGGAGGTGACGTCGTGGGATCGCCGACTGTCCTCGGCTCATAATCGCCAGACTGCGCAGTCCCAATACAGCCCAGCACTTGATGCTGCACCTGTTGATCTCGCCGCGCAAGGATTGAGCGGCGAGCAGGTCCGATCAATCCTGACCGACACCATGGTGGTGACACCCGACATGGTCGCGGTATTCGCGTCGATTGGTCGCGACCTGCTTTGGGCAAATGAAGCATTTGTCACACTGGTGCCTCAAGACCAAGTTGATGACATTTGGTTGGTCAAGCTGCTCGACGAGTGGTCGAGTGGACATTTCCAGGTAAAAGTTTTGCCAGCACTCGTGAAGTTCGGTCGTTGGCGAGGCCGGTTGACATTCGTGACCGACGACGGCCCAGTTCCGGTTTCAGCAGTCGTTGTCGCGCATCGTGATGCGAACGGAGATATTGAAACGGTTTCGGTAGTTGCGCGCGACCTAGCAGAACTGCGTATCGCCCAAGACGATGTCACCGCGACCGAAGCGCGATTCGCCGCGATGATCGACAATGCGGCCGATCTGATCGCGGTAGTCGATGCCGATGGCGCTATTGGTTACATCAGCCCGGCGGCATGCCGAATCCTCGGCCAGAGTGCGGACCAACTCAATGGCGCGTCGTTGATGTCGTTGTTACATCCAGATGATCGGCCCAACGACGTCCTTCGGTTGGTTCGCCCCGGTGAGGACGGCATGAATGCGCCGGTTGAATTGCGGTTGCGGAGCCACGATGGTTCCTGGCGGTATCTCGAGGTGATTGCCACGGACCTTCGCGAGAATCCGACTGTCGGTGGAGTTGTGCTTAACGCGAGCGATGTAACCGAGCGTGTGGAAACAGCGCTAGCGCTCGCCAACCGAGCCTTTACCGACACGTTGACTGGATTACCGAATCGTGCTCGTCTGTTAGATCGTTTGGGTTGGGCGTTGCAAGATCCGTTACAGGCTCCGGTTTTGTTGATTGTCGCGGACGTTGATCACTTCAAGCCTTTCAACGCTGTTGCCGGGCCGGGCGCGGGGGACGTGGTGCTGAAAGTCGTCGCGGAACGCCTGAAGTCAGTGGTGGGCGATAACGCGACATTGGCTCGGCTTGGCGGTGATGAATTCGCGATAGTGGTAACTGAAGTCGCTGACGTGTCGACAACAGCGGAATTCGCTGACCGGATCCGGAATTCAGTTCGTGCGCCGATCGAAGTTGCTGGACAAGCAGTTGCATTGACGATGAGCGTGGGAATGGCCCTCGGCGGCGCAAACCTTGGCCCTGAAAACATGGTTCAGAGCGCGGAAAACGCGATGGCTCAGGCGAAGCGCGACGGCGGAAATCGGGTCGAAGTCTTCGACCAAGGAATGGCAGAGGCGACGGTGCGACGCGACATCGTCAAACGTCAACTTGACCACGCGCTCGATCACACCGGGCTCAGCGTTCGCTATCAACCAATTGTTGACATCGCGTCGATGAAAGTCGTTGGCGGCGAGGCACTTCTGCGCGTCGAAGGTGACTCGCGACACCTGCTTTCGCCCGCGGAGTTCATCGATGCCGCAGAGTCGAGTGGGCTGATATCTCGACTTGGGCTACAGGTATTACAAATCTCAGTTGATCAGCTAGCGAACTGGGCACGACTCGCCGACAATGGATTAGTCCATGGTCTGTCAGTGAATGTTTCACCGCGACAACTCGGCGATCCCGAATTCTCCGATCAAGTCCAACGCGTGCTCGAACACGCTGGTGTTTCGCCTGGACTCGTGTGCTTCGAGCTATCCGAGAACATGTTGATTGGTCCCCATCCGTCGCTCGATGGGGTGGTCTCGGACCTACAGGCGTTGGGGATTCGTATTGGAATCGATGATTTTGGCAACGGACAGTCATCTTTCGGTTACCTCAAACGCTTCCCCCTGGACTTTGTGAAAATCGACCGGTCGTTGGTGGCAGGGATAGATAGCCACGCTGCTGACACGGCCATTATTCGAGCCACCATCGAATTAGCCCACAATTTGGGTTTGGTCGTTGCGGCGGTCGGAGTCGAAACGGCATCCCAACTCAACGCGTTGGCCGCCATGGGTTGCGACCGCGCTCAGGGGTATTACTTTGCCGCGGCATTGTCAGCCGAAGAGTTCATCGGTCACATTTTGCAACCGTCGATCTGACCTCGATGTCCGGTTCCATCACGGTGATCAAACGATGAGATTGGCGCGCAACCAACCTGTTACGCCCTGGTGGCGACCTCGGCTCGGCAAATCAGCCATGATGGACCGGTGTTTGACAATGTGATTGTGCCGACGAATGGTTCGATTGAGGGTCGAGTCGTTTTTGCGCCGGCCCGAGATTTCGCGTGGCGATGCCGAGCCCGGTTGGTGAATGTAAGCAACATCCCGATCAACGATGATTCATCGAAATCGGTTGTGAAACAGCGTGCGATAACCCAGAGCGGAAGCGAAACCGAGTACTGGGTTGATAATGAACGTCCCCTGGCCGAAGCTGCAGTTGTTGCGGCATCGTTTCGACCCAACAGCGTCATTTGCATTGCTTCTCCTGCGCCGCGCTCGAAAGTGCTCCGGCTCGGTCGTCGGCCATTGAACTCAGTAGCCACCGAGGTCATTCGCCAATCTGATGTGCCGGTGGTCGTCATTGGTCCGTCGACTGAAACCGATCAAGGGATGCCCATGACCGAAGTTATTGCCCTGCTTGACGGCACTGCCACAAGCGAAGCGGTACTTGTGTCTGCTTCGCAGTGGGCGTCGAATTTCAAGGTCGATCTGCTGCTTGCCGCGGTGCTGCCGTCAAGTACTGGTTCGGCGACAAGCGAATCGCAAAGACAATCACTCCAAGTTGAGTACCTGCGAGCCCAAGCCGCGTCGATGGATGGCGATGAGTCCATTGCCATCGAAGTGATCCCGGGACGTGGCACCGCTCGAGACTTCACACTGCTGCTCAATGATCATGAGTCTGCAGTAGTCATGATCGCCCGAGGTCCGGTTGGAAGTCGAGTCTCCAAAGCGACGACCGAACTGCTCAAGCGTTCGCCTCGCGCCGTAGTGTTGATGCCGTCTTAACTGGTCTTAGATCCGCGACCGGGACGGCGACGCCGATCGGCATCGATGCCTCGCGCTCGCTCGATGAGATCGGGAAGGCGAGAACCGAGAAGGCGATCGTCCTTGGGTTGAGAAAAATCGTGTCCAACCGCTTCAAGAATGCCAGCCATGGTGACGCCGTATTCGTCGGTGACGCTCATCCATGTCTCGTGAGCCTCCTGAGAAATTTGAACATGAATCGCTCGGTAACGCGGTTCGGAATCTTCGTTCACGGGATTGGAGGGTAGACGTTTCGTCAAGGCGATTAGTTCATGAAATTCATTGATGTCACTATGCGATTGCCAAGGTCGCGGTCGCCAGTAATCGTTACTCGGCCTTCGGCGAGTGCCTTCTCGGCGGTCCATCGTCCAAATCCAAGCGCGGCATAAGTCTCGACATCCATGGTTAGGGAGACGGTGGGTTCGGCAATTGGTTCGTCGGTCAACCTGGCTCGGCCATCAACGGCCAATGACACGATTCCGCCCGCGTCACCTTCGATGATGAACACAATGGAGGATCCATCTTGGGCCTCGGCGCGTTTTCCCACCACCATTGGCATGGCTCGGGTGACTCGCCCAACCGATAACACCACGGCGGGTCCAGCGAGGTGACCCGGTTGGTGAACTGCTCGGCGCATGTCTTGTTCGTGAGCCCAAGAGTCCATCACTCGGACGACTATGAATTCGCGAAACGGTGCTGGCCCAAGCGGCGTGGGTCCGATCGTGTCGAGTTGGACTTCGGTCATTGATCGGTAATCGGCGAGACGGTTCGACGCAACCGTCTTGAACTCAGCGAGGACATCGGCTCCGAGCCAGTTGCGCCGAGACTCGACCCAAAGTTCATTGAGTTCGCCAATGGAATTGTGGAGGTGGTCCGAATGACGAATGTTCACGTCAGGCGCAGGCGTGCCCGCCATCATCAATTCGGTACCCGATACGTGGGTGAGGTTGTCCTGCACCGACCAACCTGGCAATTCGGTGCCTGACTTCCATTCGCGCTCGGTAAGCCCCTCGCCGAGTTCGATGATTGACGTCCACACTTCGGCGAGTTGGTCGATGACCGGGTCACTCACGGATTACTCCGGGACATTCTGAGAAAGTGAAACGTCGCACTGAATTAGGACTGGCCGATGCTGAATGCGGCGATATCGGCGTCGAGACTTACTTGGATTGCTTCTGCCGTATCTTGTCGAGAATTCGTCCGAGTCATGATGAACGCTGCGGCGCGGAGGCGATCTGCCATGTCGTGAGCCTGTTCAAGCGTAGCGGTTTCAACCGCGTCTGGTTCGACGACACGGTCAAGAAAGTTGACATCGATCGCGCCAGCCGGATCGGTGATAACTGCGTGGGCAACCGCGCTAAGGAAATATCGTTTGTCGAGGCGGTCACGTGCGAACTCGACTGCGAACTTTGGCAGTGGCATCCCAATTTCGACTTCGGGCAATCCAACTTTAAATGGACCGTTAGCCCCGATTCGCACGTCCGCAGCCATGAGCAGAATCGCGCCCATCGCTAGTGCGTGACCAGTGACGCCTAGCACGACGGGCATGGGAAAGGTGAAAATCCGTAACGCGAGGTCAGCACCAGCGCGAAGCAGGTCGCGTGCTTGGTCCGGACCGCTCATCATGACCGCAAGGTCGAAACCAGCCGAAAACTTTCCGGGACGTCCGACGATGGCGACCGCTCGAGCTTGGTCAGTTTCGGCTCGAGTCAACATTGCCTGAATCGTCGCCAATACGTCGTGGCCAAGGGCATTGGCTTTGCCGTCATCGAACCGGATGATTGCGACGTTGCCTTCGAGTTCGTAGGTCACGGGTTGGTCAAGGGTGTCAGGTGAATCGCTCATGGTCGGCACCCTATCGGTCGTCCAATAAGCGATCGGAAATCGTCGCTGGGGCGCCGTGAGGATTCGCGCTTCGATAAGTGATTCGAACTCGCGGTCATCTATGATTTTCCGATGATCGGACCCGCAGTTGAGACCAAAGGACTGAAGCGAAGTTTCGGCGATTTTGAAGCCGTTGCCGGGGTTGACATCACCATTCCGGCCGGAGAGATCTACGGTTTCCTCGGCCCAAATGGGGCGGGGAAGTCGACCCTCGTCAAGACGCTATGCACCTTGCTGAAGCCGTCGGGCGGATCGGCAACCGTCGCAGGTTTTGACCTCGCGTCGCAGTCAACAAAGGTGCGGCTCAGCATCGGGGTCGCGCTGCAAGACGCCGCGCTCGACCCGAAATTAACCGGACGCGAGATCCTTACGCTGCAGGGGCGTTACTACGGTCTTCATCGCGACGAGATTGCGAGTCGCATGGGCGATGTGTTGTCGCTCGTCGACATTGGCGACGCGATCGATAATCGGACGGGTACCTACTCGGGTGGAATGCGACGACGCCTCGACCTTGCCGCGGCGTTAGTGCACAACCCGGAGGTGCTGTTCCTTGACGAACCAACAACGGGTCTCGATCCGGTTAGCCGGATTCGTGTTTGGGAGGAAGTTCGTCGCCTGAACGACGAACTCGGAATGACCATTTTTCTAACGACCCAATACCTAGAAGAGGCTGACCAACTCGCACATCGGGTTGGCATCATTAGCGCCGGCAAAATCGTTGCCGAGGGCACGCCCGATGCGCTCAAGCGGCAGATCGGATCAGACGTGATAATTGCTCGCATCGTGGGAGATGTCACCGTTGCGCAGGATGCGGTTCGCCCCATTGCCGGGGTTGAATCGGTCATGATTCGTGGCGAAGAACTCACGATTTCTGTCGCCGACGGCGCGGCCACGGTAAGTCCGATCGCCGTGGCGCTGAGCGGAAGCGGCGTCAAGGTCGTCGACCTCACGTTGCGAACCCCCACGCTTGACGACGTCTTCTTAGAACTGACTGGTGCACATATCCAACAAAGTGCTGACGGCGAGAAGGTTCAATCATGACTTCGATTTCGTCAGCGGTTGATCGAACTGACCTGCCACGTAGCACGGTGCGCGCCCGGCCTGGTGGTTTTTTTCGCGATCTCACCTCGGTGGCTCGCCGCGCCCTCAAACTCATACCTCGCGACATCGAGAGTGTGATTCCTGCGCTCGTTGTTCCCCTGTTCTTTTTCGTAGTCAATGTGGGGTCGTTGTCGACTGCCTACGAGATGACGAACCCGGGCCAAAGTTTCAAAGCATTTCAGATCCCGGTCGCCATCATTTTTGCCGTCACCGGTGTCTCTCGTGCCTCGACCTTGGTCACCGACATCCAGGACGGGTATTTCGATCGGTTGTTGATGACGCCCATGAATCGGATGTCGCTGCTGTTGGGACTTATGGTCGCGGATTTCGCGCTGGTCATTGCGTTGTCGATTCCGGTAGTGGTCTTGGGAATGCTGCTCGGAGTCCATGTGACAACTGGCATCGCTGGGGTCGCTTGTTTCTTGTTGCTCGCCGGATTGTGGGGCGTCGTCTTTACCGGATTCCCGTATGCCATCGCGCTCAAAACTGGTAGTCCGGCTGCGGTTAACTCCAGCTTCATTCTGTTTTTCCCATTCGCGTTTCTCACCACTTCGTTTCTTCCTGCAGACCAACTGCAGGGGTGGCTCGCAACCGTTGCGCAATACAATCCAGTGACTTACCTGCTTGCGGCATTGCGGTCATTGATCATGACTGGGTGGGACGGGACCGCATTATGGCAAGGCATTGCGGCGGTCGCCGCGGTGGGACTCGTCAGTCAAACCCTGGCATTCACGGCGTTACGAGGTCGGGTCAAGAAGGGTTAGTGCCGCGTGTGACTCGAAGCGTCGGCACCGCGCAGTCGTCGCGCCGCGTTGCGTGGCGTCTTGGTTAGGCGATATGAACCCAGTTGCACGGCGGCAACCGATTAGTCGACTTGGGTCACGAAGTCGATGAGCGACTCGACAGCGCCAACCAATGGTGGTTCGAGATCGGCGTAACTGTTTACCGAACCAAGCAGTTTTTTCCAAAAAGCTCGCGGGTCGTCGACCCCGATCCGCTGGCATACGCCGTCTTTCCAGTTCTCGCCTCGAGGTACGTCGGGCCAAGATGCCAGACCTACCAACGTCGGTTTCACTGCCGCCCACACGTCGACATAGGGATGTCCGGTGATGAGCACTTGAGGATGATCGATGGTCGCGGCGAGTCGCGACTCTTTCGATTGATCTACCAGGTGATCGAGCAAGATCCCGAGTCGTCGGCCCGGACCGGGCCCGAATCCGCGCACCATCTCGTCGAGGTGGTCGGCACCGTCGAGCATTTCGACGACGACACCTTCGATGCGAAGATCGTCTCCCCATACTTTCTCTACCAATTCCGCATCGTGGAGTCCTTCGACCAGAAGTCGACTCGCACGCGCAACTCGCGCGGTGGCATTGACGACGGAAACTGATCCAGATGCTGTTCTTGGTGCATTTTTGGTGGTCGCGGCGGTTGGTTGAATGAGGGTGACCTGCCGGCGATCGACCATGAAGCCGCCGTCGAGTAAGCGCACTTGACGATCGCGTCCATCCGCGGTTCGCAACGTGAGTATTCCCTTTGCTACCGATACGACCGCGCCGTGCACGCCGGTGCCTCGCTGCTCAACGACTAATCCAGGAACGGCTTCGATTTTTGGATAGACCCGTCGGCGAGGATCGCGATCGATATCGATTGGATCACCGAGGATCCCATTACCGGTGAAACGAGGCTCGTTGTTGTCGGTCATGTTGTTGTCGGTCATAAAGTCGAGTTCGTCACGAAAACGCGATGTCAGTCGGCATCGGTGTGTCAGCCGCCGACAAGGGAACGGATTTTCTCGGGGCTTGCTGGCCCGTCGTAAGACAGTTCACCATCACGAAGTCCAATGCAGCGGGTCGCTTTTGGTGTGAGGTCCATCTGGTGGGTCGAACAAATAATTGCTGCACCTTGTTCAGCAACATCGGCGAGCACGTCGACCAACGTTTCTTGGCCTGGCGTATCGAGACCGACGAATGGCTCGTCGATCAACAGCAGCGAGAACGGTCGAATGAGCCCAAGGATCAGCGCCGTCTTTTGTTTGAGGCCGCGGCTGAATCGCGACGGGAGGTCGTCAGATCGTTCGGTCAAATTGAACATGTCGAGCAAGTCGTCGCCGTATTCCTCCCACTCCTGGGTGTTGTGCATCCGAGCGATGTATTCGATGTGTTCAAACAGGCTGAGGTCGTCATAGAGAATGGGTGCATCTGGCAGGTATGACGTGCCCGCACGCGCAGGCAACGACCCGATCTTCTGCCCCAGCACCCATGCACCACCGTTGGTTGGCTCGATGAGACCGGCCGCAAGGCCAAGAAAGGTCGACTTACCAGCGCCATTGGGCCCTACGAGCATGACGAGTTCCCCCGGTTGGACTTCGAGGTCAAGCCCAACCAGACCCATGCCGTCGCCGTAATCCTTGCCTAATTTCGAGGTTACGAGCGCGGCTGATGAGGGCACCTCGGCATCGGAAATCGGCGTGAGTGCGTCGTCATCGGTTTCATCGGATTGATTTGGGCGGGAGCGTTTATCGGTCACAGATGGCTCGGTTTCTTGTATCGGAGGTACATGCCGGCGGCGAAGATGAGGAAGAACGGATACGCGACGAGGTTGCTGACCTTGGCCGAATTGATGGCATCGGCATTTCGTCCGGCACCGAGGAGTGGCAACAACGCGACAACGACGATCGCCGGTGGCGCAACGAGTCGAGCTGCGAGCACAAAGCCCAGCATGTCTTGGCCGAAACCGAGCAGCCCGGCAACATTTGGCGCGCCCATCGCAGTGCTGACGGCGGCGGCGACGGTGGCAGCACAGGCAACACTGAGAATCATTGGAAGGGCCAGGCGGCCGACGACTGCGCCTGGAACCAAAACCAACGAGGATGCAGCCGTGATAGCGCACATCACGACCATCGTGATGATGGCGGCTGGCAAATGCAAAATCAGGATGCGCCCGCTGTCCTCCGGAAAACTTTCCCATCGGCTGGGGTGGTCGATTTCTTGGGCGATGGGCTCGACCGCGTCATATGCCGCGAGGTATAAGGCCAGTCCGGCAACGATGAACATCGCGGTCGTGCCTCGCCACATCGCGCCAATCGAGAGACCAGCGACGATGGACAACCCAATCATCCGTAACAGTCTCGGCACGGGAAACCGCAAATAGCCTTGCCAGTCCCGCCGCCAGATCGGCGGCATGCGGCCGCCGTGTCCAATGCCGAACCACGGTCGATTCCTTGGCTTTTCTTGTGAAAGTTGACGGCGCAACAGCACGACTGTTCGCATGTCTTGCAGCGTGACTGCGAATCGAAGTTGCGCGACCAAACCAGCTCGACGACGTGCGGCCTCGATCGACAGTTCGCCGACACCTCGCACACCGACCACGGCAACGGCAACGGCAATCGCCGCGCCAACCAGTGCGATGGGAGTGACTCGGATACTCCAAAACGCGAGCCCACCGAGCCAAGTGAGCGGAGAGGTTCGTACTTTGCCCATCACGTCAGCCACTGACCATGCAAGCACGAGCGCGGCGATCACATTGGCAATCCACCACTTGACCCGTCGACCCGAAGTGATCATCGCGGTGCCGACAGCGAGGATGGCGATGAGGGCTGCGGTCAGTGACGAAAAGAATGTCGCGCCAACAACACCACCAGGAATTTGTCGCCCGGCTAGTAATCCGATGATCGCGCCGATGATCGTTCCGCAAAATGCCATGAAGCGAACTTGTTTGATTGCCGGACCGCGGACAACAGCGTCGCGGGGGACAGGCGCCATGAGTTCGTGTTGCACGACTGGTGCCTCGAGCGTGAGTGGTCCGCCGCGGCCACCTGAGCGAAGGCCGAATGCCACCGTGACGGCGATGAGCAGCCCCAATGCCGCGGGGCCCTGATCGGCAAGTTTTTCGAGGCTGGCAGGTGAAAGTTGCTCGTCGGGAAGTTTCCCCACCAAGAAGATCACGCCAATGGTGCCAAATAACGCCGTGATATAGACGCGATAGACAGCGTCGATCCAGTGAATGTTTTCGAGACGGTTTGAACGTCGCGCTCGGCGGAGGTCACGAAGTGCGCCGGTGGTGGCCTCGGTGTCGATGATCATCGTGCGTGGAATCTATCGGTCCGCCCCGAACGGTTGGAATCGACCACACTTTGTGGGTTCGGTCCGCACGGCCCCCACGGGGCCGTAGCCTTTGGCGATGATCCTCGCCGACCTCGACAAAGTGGCCGTAAGCCGCCCAGGCAAGCCGTTGTTTGGCGATCTCTCACTGACGATCTCATCGGGTGATCGCCTCGGCATCGTGGGATTAAACGGCTGTGGCAAGTCGACATTGATCCGAGTTATCACTGGTGAAGCAGAGCCTGAGTCAGGACAAGTTCGCCGGGGTCGCAGTGTGCGGATTGCCTCCCTTGATCAGACTCCAGACCTTCCGTCGGGACGGGTGATCGACGCCGTTGGCGATGGATGGGAAGCCGCTGCAGTATTAGATCGCCTCGGGATGGGAGGTTTGGCGTCGGCCGATATTTCAACTCTTTCCGGCGGTCAAGCAAAACGGGTAGCGCTGGCCCAAACGTTGGTTACCGAATGTGACCTGTTGATTTTGGACGAGCCAACGAATCATCTCGATATTGATGGCATTGCGTGGCTCGAAGACCGGCTTGCAACTTTTCGCGGTGGTTTGATCTTGGTCACCCATGACCGCCATGTCCTCGATCGCGTGACTAGTCGCATTCTCGAACTGGATCGAGGAAAAGGCTATGTGCACGAAGGTGGTTATGCGTCGTATCTCGAAGGGCGAGCGCGCCGCGATGAATTAGCCGAAGATGCTGAATCAACGCGTCGCAACTTGGCTCGAAAAGAACTGGCGTGGCTGCGCAGGGGTGCTCCGGCGCGAACTAGTAAGCCCAAGGCACGGATCGAATCAGCGACTGCGCTGGTCGAAGGACGGGCCGAGGCGCCTGCTCGGGCGGGGATCCCTGATTTGCACATGGGAACTCCTCGCCTCGGTGATCAGGTTATTGAGTTGCATGGTGTCAGTCATCAATATGCTGCCGATGGTCCAGCCCTCTTCCATGATGTCGAGTTGTTGCTCGACAAACGCGAGCGGCTCGGAATCGTCGGCGCCAACGGGACTGGCAAATCGACATTGCTTGAGATCATCGCAGGACGTCTCCAACCCACTGCGGGTGAGGTCGTTACTGGGTCAACCGTTCAACTCGGTTATTACGATCAGCTTGGAGTCACACTTGACCTCAATCAGCGGGTTCGGGATGCCGTAACCGGTGGCGTACGCAATCCTGATTGGCGCGACGCCGCGTTGTTGGAACAGTTCTGGTTTTCTGAGGATGCGCAATGGGCACCCATTGGATTGCTTTCGGGTGGAGAGCGCCGGCGACTGCAACTATTGCTGACGTTGTCGGCACGACCGAATGTGTTGTTGCTCGATGAGCCGACCAATGATCTCGACATCGACACATTGCGGGTGCTTGAAGAATTCCTCGACGATTGGCCCGGGGCACTCATAGTCGTCAGCCATGATCGTGCGTTTCTCGAGCGAACCGTGGCCGATGTTGTTGTGTTTGACGATTCGGGTCGCGTTGGCCGTCGCCCTGGTGGGTATGCCGCGTGGGAAAACGAGCGCCGAGCAGCGAAACGACCGACGAAGGCAAAAGCAAAAGCAGTTGGTGGAATGGGTTCGCCGACCACCGACCGCAAGACCCAATCAACAAGATCAGCGAGCACGATTCGTCAACTTCTGAAACAGGTCGATAAAGATCTTGCCGCCGCACATCGCCGACAGGCCAAGCTCGAAATCGACATTGCTCAGGCCGGTTCCGACCATCAAGCAATGACGCGCCTTGCCGCGGAATTGGCGGAAGCATCAGCCGCGATCGTCGACGCGGAGCACAAGTGGCTCGAACTTTCTGAAGAAGCTGAATCAATCAACTGAGCTTGAACCGCTGGCGCAAGGGACTGTCCGGGGTGACCGCCACGTCGGCCGAGAACCGACGTTGCGGGGTCGGGCATCTACGGTGTTGGTGCCATGGCCGGACGAACGAGCAACGCAGGGCAACTCGATGCCCATGGAGCTGGATCGTCTCACTTGCGCTGGTGGAAAGTGCTCGCCGTATTCGCGGGCATTCTCGCCGCTGTTTGGTTGATAGCGGCGGTCGCGGCCGAAGTGATCCCGCGTGACTACCTGTATCCGCGCCTCGCCCATCCGGCGGGTGGACCGTTGACCGACATGTGGATGCGGTGGGATGCCAGTTGGTATCGCGAGATCGTGCGCCACGGATATCGATATGAACCCGGGGTGCAATCGGCGGTGGCTTACTTCCCGGCGTATCCGGTCGCTATCGCCGCCGTGGGGTGGGCGTTTCCGACCATTGCGACCGCTGGCGTCGCGCTCACGGTTGCGGCCGGGGCTGGCGCAGCAGTGTTGTTTCACCGTTGGTGTGCCGACCGGATGACCGCTCAATCGGCATTGATGGCATTGCTCGTGCTGCTGACCTATCCCTACGCGTGGTATCTGTTCGGTCCGGTCTATTCCGATGCGTTTTTTGTGTGCGCGGTCATCGCCGCATTTGTTCTCGTTGAGCGCGACCACTTCGTGCTCGCGGGACTGGTTGGTTTTGTTGTAACTGCATCGCGTCCAACTGGAATTGCCGCGGCGATCGGCTTGGTTTTGGTCGTGCTCGAGCGAGCAAATCAAGTCGCCGCGGCTCATGGAGTTGCGAAACATGACGACCAATCCGGCGCGCGTGATGATCGTTCTCTGGAGTCGGAACGCCGCACTCGTCGACTTGGCCGCGCGGTGATGAAACGGTTCGACCCTCGGGCATGGTCGTGGCGCGCAACGCCGGTGTTGGTGAGCTTCGGTGGATTAGCAGCGTGGGCGAGCTACTTGTGGGTCCGGTTCGGTGACCCGTTGTTGTTTTTGCATATTGAGAGCACTTGGTGGCAAGGGGCGGGACCGCGCACCTGGCTCAAAGTGGCTTTTTTCGATCAAATCCACAACGTTCCGCATTCGGTATTCGCGTCCAGCCTGATGCTCCACGCGGTTGTTGCATTGGGGGCGATCGCGCTGGTGCCGGCAGTGGCGCGTCGATTTGGATGGGGCTATGCCGGCTATGTCCTGATCGTTATGGGTATTCCGCTGTTAGGAACCAAAGATTTCATGAGTTCAGGACGCTATTTGCTTGCCGCATTTCCACTATTCGCACTTATTGGCGTCTGGCTGTCGCAGTTTCGTTCGTGGATTCCGAGAGTGCTGTGGCTGTCGGTTTCGGCGATCCTACTCTTGGTGTTCACCGCGCTGTGGAGTGCGGGAAAGTACCTCGCCTAACGCGTTCGCAGTTGTCTCTGACAAGATGGCGTCTGACTTGTTGTCCGCCGAGGAGCGCGCCATGCATTGTTCGTCCCAAGCCAAGTGCAGTAACCGATGACCGTCGCATTGGTGACCGGTGGTGGCCGCGGAATTGGTCGAGCGATTTCGTTGGCGTTGGCTGCTGATGGCGCGGACATCGCAGTGAACTATCGAAAAGACCAAGACGCAGCCGATGCCACTGTCGCTGAAATTGAATCCATGGGACGGCGCGCCATTTCCTATCGCGCCTCAATTGATTCGCTGGATGATGACCGTCGAATGGTTGCTGAGGTTTTGGCAGATTTCGGAGCGATCGACATCTTGGTCTGCAACGCTGGTATCGCAAGTCGTGGCCAATCGGTGGTTGATACGGATCCAAATGAACTTGACCGAGTTATTCGCACGCACGCATTTGGCGCACATCACATCTGCCAGCTCGTCGTACCGTCGATGCGGGCGAGCGGTCGAGGCTCAATCGTTTTAGTTTCATCGGTCGCCACCCTGACCCACGCGGCATATGCGGGGCCCTACAACATGGCCAAAGCCGCTATCGAAGCGCTCGGTCTGACGCTGGCTAAGGAAGAACTACCGAACAACATCAAGGTGAATATCGTGGCGCCGGGACTCGTTGACACGTCAATGGGCCAAAAACTCATGAAGGCTGTTGCCGACGTTGACGACATGCGGACGCTGGACGCTTCGATGCCATTTGGTCGAGTCTGTACTCCCGACGATGTAGCCGCGGTGGTGCGTTGGTTAGCCGGAGACCAGAATACCTATGTCACGGGACAAAAAATCAACGTTGACGGTCTGGCTGCGTTCGGTCGTTAACCGCGATCACAGTGAAGTCGGGTTCGTCTTGGGTGTGATGGTCGCGTGACCGTCCCGCTAACCTGTGCTCTATGACCACGGGGACAGAAACAGCCATGGAAGCAACCGCGCCGACTGATGGGCCTGACGAGCAGACTTCGATCGATCCGGTTTTCGTCATAACGGATGCGGCGATGGCGAAGGTTCTCGAGATCCGTGCCGCTGAAGAGGATCCGACTTCGCTGTGTTTATGGATCGAGGTCACCGGTGCGAATGGCGTCGATTACACCTATGACTTGTCGTTTGAGACCATTGCTGAGCTTGCGCCGACCGACCAGCTCGTCACAATTGGCGAACTCACCGTGGCCATTCCGGCTAATAGCCTTGAACAGTTGCGAGGGGCGACGCTCGACCTGCCGACGTCGGCTGGTCAAGGCGGCCTCGTGCTGCGCAATCCGAATCGCCCTAACCCGCTGACTGGGGTTGACCTCGTACTCACTGGCGATTTGGCCGACAAGATCGGACAACTCCTCGAACAATCGATTAATCCATCGTTGGCTGCGCACGGCGGATTCGCCACGCTGGTGGGCGTCGACGGCACGAAAGTGTTTCTCACCATGGGTGGTGGCTGCCAAGGTTGTTCGATGAGCGCCGCGACGCTGGTTGAAGGCATTCAAGTAGCCATCAAAGAGGCACTTCCCGAGGTGACTGACGTCATAGACGCGACTGATCACAGCGCGGGCGAAAATCCGTTTTACAACTGACCAAACTCGCCCGACTATCTGGGGCTGAAGGTCAGCAAATCAGGTGTGGGGGATGTGATCACCAGCGAGCAAGCTCGTGGCTGCCGCGTACACGCCGTCGCGATCAAGGCCAAGGTCGGCGAGAATTGCGTCGGGTTTGCCGTGAGCGAGATAGGCAATCGGGGTTCCGAGTATTCGTACCCGTGGCTCGCGCTCACCCACTGTGAACTCGGCTAACTGATCGGCGATTGCGCTGCCGACGCCGCCTTCGCGGATTCCATCTTCAATGGTCAACACACATGGGTAGAGCGCAGCATCGGCCAACATGATCGGGTCAAGTGGTTTGCACACACGCGCATCCCAAAGTGTGACCGACATGCCATCAGCGATGAGGCGGTCGGTTGCTGCTTCGGCGGCGTCGAGCATCTTGCCGACCGCAATGATGCACAGGTCGGTGCCCTGTCGAAGTCGGCGGGCGAGGAGACCGGAACCGATGTTGTCGATCGATTCCTGTCGGGCCGCGGTCTTAGGCCACCGAATGGCGACGGGGCCGTCAGTCATCGACATGGCGTCGTGAAACATCTGCTGCAGTTCTTGAAACGACGACGGCGCGAAAACCGTCATGCCCGGGACTTTGGTGAGCAACATCAGATCAAGTACCCCATGATGAGATGGCCCGTCATCGCCAGTAATGCCAGCCCGGTCGAGGCAAAAAATAACCGGTTGACGATGAAGCCCAACATCAAGATTGACTTGGTCGATTGCTCGGGTCAGAAACGTGGAATACAACGCGACGACTGGCCGCAGACCGCCCATCGCCATGCCAGCGGCCGAGGTCACTGCGTGTTGTTCGGCGATACCAACATCGAAGCAGCGGTCGGGGAATCGCTCCGAGAATGGCAATAAGCCAGTCGAATCCGGCATCGCTGCCGTTATCGCTACGAGTTCTGGATGTACCTGTGCCTCACGAATCAAGACCTCGGTGAATGCCGCGGTGAAGCTGTCGGGCTTTGGACCGCCGATGTCGTGCAGTCGTTTGATCGGATCATTTTCGGCTGGCGCATAGCCGCGACCTTTTTGGGTGAGCACGTGCACGACCTGCGGTCCACCGATTTGCGAAGCGTTGCGAAATGCTTCTTCGAGTGCGGGAATGTCATGGCCGTCAAAGGGGCCGGTGTAACGAACGCCAAGTGTTTCGAAAAACGCAGTCGGTTCCCACATCTCGCGAATCGCAGCCTTGGTTGCATCGAGTCCACGTTCCAGTCGATCGCCAACCGCGGGGATCTCCTTCAAGAGCTTTTCGAGCCGAGCTTGGCGTCGCATGTAAACCGGATTGTTTCGAATTCGAGCCAAGCTCTCGCCGAGGCGACTTACCGTCGGTGCGTACGAGCGGCCGTTGTCATTGAGCACGATGATGCAATCGCGCCCGCTATGGCCAAGGTTGTTAAGCCCTTCGTACGCCATGCCTCCGGTCAGTGATCCGTCACCGATTACCGCGATGACCCGGCGTTTGTTCCCGAGCGAACTCTGTTCCGCGGTCGCGAGGCCAAAGGCGTAACTCAGTGCCGTCGAGGCATGACTGTTTTCGATCCAGTCATGTTCACTCTCTTGACGAGATGGGTAGCCCGAGAGTCCGTCGGCTTGGCGCAGAGTGGCAAAATCCTCACGTCGACCGGTGACAATCTTGTGGACATACGCCTGATGCCCGGTGTCCCACAACATGATGTCGCGGGGTGAATCGAATACTCGATGAAGCGCAAGGGTGAGCTCGACGACTCCCAAGTTGGAACCGAGGTGACCCGAGCCGGCTTGATCTATCGAATCAACAATGAACTGACGAATCTCGATGGCAAGCGTGTCGAGGTCGTCGTTATTGAGGCGCTTGAGATCAGCGGGGGAGTTGATGTTCTCGAGGATCACTGTTTGCACGGTAGCCGGTGTGTACCGAACCTGAGGACGCGTTCCTGGCTCGCCAACTACCATCGAGAGATCTCAAATGTGAGGCGATCGAGGGAGATCCCATGGCGACAACCGAGCGTGTGATTTCAGTTGAAGGGGTCGCCTTGACCATCTTCGAAGCCGGCATTGGTGGTCGACCGCTACTCATGATCCATGGGTTCACTTCTCGGGCCCAAGATTTTGAGGATTTCTTCGATCGGTTGGCTGATGTCGGTTGGCATGTCATCGCTCCCGACCTGCGGGGCCACGGCTCGAGCGCGAAGCCAATCGCAGAGGATGATTATTCGCTCGACATCTTCGCCACCGAAATTGTGGCGCTCGCTGACAACATCGGTATTGACCGATTTGTCATCCTTGGTCATTCGATGGGGGGGATGATCACCCAGACGCTCGTGTTGGCGCATCCCAATCGCATCGATGGAATCATCTTGATGGACACCAGTCACGCTGGCCTCGATGTCGACCAGGGTCTGGTTGAGTTCGGAGTTGAGGTGGCGCGAACCGGCGGAATCGACGCTGTCGCTGATGTGATGGCGACATTGGAAGATGATCCGTTGGCTACCGAGGCCTATCGCCGGATGGTCGCCGAAGATCCGAATTATGCGGCGCGGAGTGATCGAAACCTTCGCGATTCTTCGCCGGCGATGTTCGCTTCGATTTTGGCCCAAATGCCGCGAATTCCTGATCGCCTCGCAGCACTGGCATCGATCACGGCGCCGACATTGGTCATTGTTGGTGAGCAGGACAAACCGTTCCTTGACGCCAGCGTCCGGATGGCTGAAACGATTCCTGGTGCGCGGCTAGCAGTCATCACTAATGGTGGACATAGCCCGCAATATGAAGCGCCTGATGAGTGGTGGTTGGCGTTGTCAACCTTTCTTGCCGAGGTCGCAAACGCTGCTGATTGATGCCTGTCAATCAGCAGATGGTTGGGATGTCTGATCGCGATGCGATAAATCCCATGTGGCATCGATGTACCCGTGCACCATTGCTTGTTGGGATTCGCTCAGTGCGACGTACTTCTCGGCGTATTCACGCGGCATAGCGCTTTTGGCGTTGGATCCAGTTTCTGGAAGCGTCGCATCCTTTGGAGCTAATCCGCCGTCGAGCAGGGCTTGGATCGCGTCGTTTGGCCAACCGAACACGCGGCAGATGCTGCGTATTGTCAGGTCCTGATAGCCGTCGCGCCCGCCGGACTCGACGAGCCGCCACGTCGCTAGCGACAGGCCGGCGTGTTCGGCCGCGCTGCGTTGAGTCCAACCGAATTGCAGGCGCTGGTCACGAACGGCTCGACCAAGGTCGTCCCACCGTTTTGTACCCATGCTGCAAGTATCGCCGAACTCGGCTGGTAGGTCCGGCTTCGGAGCGGGATCGATTGTCGAGGCGCGAAATCTGTTGACCTTTGCGAGGTAGTCAAGGGCAGTGCTCAGCTCGGGAGTGACGGGCTCCGGAGTACGATAAGCACCTGCTTGGCATTTCGGCCCACTCGTCGGAGCCCAAGCTCACGTATTCGCCCTCGTGGCGTCGTTGCTCTTTCCACCGATAGTCGAGAGGTTTCACCCGTGATTGAAGAGTCTGTCATCAGCCGAACGCTGGGCACTGCGCTCAGCACGGGTGGAGAATTTGCCGAGATCTTCGTAGAAGACAAGCGGTCGTCATCGGCGGTGCTTGATGACGGCAAGGTTGAGGAACTGACGTCGGGTCGTGATCGTGGCGCGGGCATTCGGGTTGTTGTCGGCGATACCACAGGGTTTGCCCATACGGCAGATCTCACCGAGTCGGGATTGGCCGCTGCTGCTGAAGCCGCGGCCGCGGCCGCTCGGGGCGGTGGTGGCGGCACGAGGATTATCGACCTCACTCGACATACTGCTCCGGCCCCGAACTTGGTCGAGATCATGCCGGGGGATGTTCCAAAAGCGCGCAAGGTCGAATTGCTCATACAGGCCAATGACGTGGCGCGTTCGCAAGGTGGCGCAATTAGTCAGGTGTCGGCGAGTTACGGCGACAGTCGCCGGCGCATCCTTGTCGCCAATAGCGATGGGCTGCTGGCGAGTGACGATCAAGTCAAGACCTTCTTTGCCGTCTCTTGTATCGCTACCGGTGTCACCGGTATGCAGACCGGTCGCGAGAGCGTTGGTCATACCATTGGATTCGAATTATTCGACCGATATGACGTTGATGAACTCGCGGCTCGGGCAGCACACCGAGCACTGACGAAGTTGAGCGCCCGGCCAGCTCCGAGTGGTCAGATGCCAGTGGTGATTGCGTCCGGCGGCGGTGGCGTGCTCTTCCATGAAGCATGTGGTCACGGGCTCGAGGCGGATTTGGTCGGAAAGAACGCATCGGTTTTTCGTGACCGTGTCGGTGAACTTGTCGCGAGTCCGTCGGTCACGATCGTCGACGACGGCACGATGGGTGGCGAATGGGGATGCTTTTCCATCGACGACGAAGGTCACCCGGCCCAGCGAAATGTCTTGATCGAAAATGGCGTGCTCACCGATTACATGTGGGACCTTCTCCGGGCACGAAAGGAAGGGCGGGCCAGTTCGGGAAACGGCCGCCGTCAGAGTTACCAACATCTGCCGATGGTGCGGATGACAAACACCTATTTGCTCAATGGGCCTGACGATCCCGACGAAATCGTGGCTTCGACCGATAAAGGTGTATTCGTTAAGCATCTTGGTGGCGGGCAGGTCAATACCGCGACCGGTGATTTCGTGTTCGGGATGACTGAGGCGTACCTCATTGAAAATGGTGAAATTACTGAACCATTGCGCGAGGGAAACCTGATCGGTAATGGTCCTGAAGTACTCACTCGAATCGATGCCCTTGCAGGAGACTTCGCAATGGGTCCGCCGGGTACGTGCGGCAAAGACGGCCAAGGCGTCCCCGTGGGTGATGGCGTTCCGACGCTCCGAGTTTCGAGTTTGACCATCGGCGGTACGGCAGCCTGATGGAACTTCTTGACGTTGGTGACCGCGTCGTGGGACTGGCACGCCAGGGCGAACAGGTCGAAGTGGTGGTCTCGCGCGGGCGCGAGACCGAAATTAAGGCCTACGACGGCGAGATCGAATCACTGTCGTCGGCACAATCACAAGGCGTCGGCATTCGGGTGATTTCCGATAACCGCCAGGGTTTCGCCTATGCCGCCACTTTCGACCCCGACGTACTCGCCGAAACCCTTGCCGAAGCGCGCGATAACGCGACCTTCGCAACACCGGACGAGTTTCTTGGACTTGCCGAGCCAGATGGTGTCGCCATTGCTGACCTCGATCTGTTTAGCGAAGCGCTTGAGGTTTTTCCGACCCAGCGCAAGGTTGATCTCGCGATCGAACTCGAGCGTGCGGTGCGATCGGCTGATCCGCGCATTTCCGGGATTGAGTCAGCGGAGTACGTCGATGTCATCGACGAAAACGCGATTGTTTCGACTACGGGTATTCGGACGGTAGGGCGAGAGACCGCGTGTTATGTCATGACCTACGCCATGGCAGCCGAGGGAGATGAGACCCAAACTGGATTTGGATTTTCAGTCGGACGCGATCCCCACCAACTCGATGTTGCACAAGCGGCGACGGACGCGTCTGATCGAGCGACGCGCATGTTGGGCGCGGTGAAACCGCCCAGCGAACGCCTTCGGGTAGTTCTTGATCCTTGGGTGACTGCGCAATTTCTCGGAATCTTGGCGTTCACGCTGAACGGTGAGGCCGTGATTAAGGGCCGATCATTGTTCGCTGATCGACTTGGTGACGAGGTTGCGTCGAGTTTGGTAACGCTGGTTGACGATCCCACTGATGCTCGCGCATTTACCGCGACTGAAACTGATGGCGAGGGATTAGCAACGCGGCGAAATGTGTTGATCGAAAACGGCGTGCTTCGACAGTTCGTCCACAACGCGTACAGCGCGCGGCGGGCCGGTACCCGCTCAACGGGATCCGCGGTACGCGGCGGGTTCAAAGCAACGCCGACCGTTGGCTGCATGGCTACGTCGATGCAGCCTGGCGTCGCCACTCAGGAAGAACTCGTCGCGATGGTCGGTGACGGCTTGTTAGTGCAAGATGTCGCGGGATTGCATTCCGGGGTCAATCCAATCAGCGGCGATTTTTCGACTGGCGCCGAAGGCTTGCGTATCCGCGGTGGAGCGATAGCCGAACCAGTTCGGGAGTTCACGATCGCTTCGACCCTGCAAAGAATGCTCAAAGACGTTTCAGCGGTCGGCAGTGATTTGCAGTGGCTCCCGATGAGTGCTTCTGGCGTGAGCCTGGTGATCGACGAAGTCACTATCTCTGGTGTCTGATCAGTCCCCGCACTACGACTTAGTTGCAATCGCACAGCGCGTAGCTGCTCAAGCGAATCCCGGCGAGCAGGTCGAGGCTTTCGTGGTGCGGGGAATTTCAACGCAGGTCAAGGCCTACCACGGTGAGGTTGAATCGCTTACCTCGGCCGAATCGTTTGGTGTCGGAATTCGAGTGATAGCTGACCGACGTCAAGGTTTTGCTCATGCGGGCACTTTTGATGACGATGTCGTAGCTGAAACTTTGGGCCATGCTCGCGATAACGCGGCTTTTGGCGAGCCTGACGAATGGTTTGGTCTCGCCGAACCAGATGGAGTTGCGCCAATTGATCAGGAACTGTGGCGTGAAGGATTGGCCGCATTCACGACTGATCGCAAGATAGAAATCGCCCTCGCACTGGAGCGGTCGGTGATGGGACGCGATCCACGAGTTACCGGCGTGAGGTCGGCCGTCTACGCCGATTCGGCAGGCGAGGGTGCAGTCGCATCGAGCGCAGGTGTTGTGGCCTATGGGCGAGGCACGTCGTGTTATGTGTCGGTGGCGGCGTTGGCTGAGGATGGAAAAGAAACCAAGATCGGCGGCGGTGTTGATGTGGGGCGCGAGCCAGATGAGCTTGACATTGAGCTCGCTGCGGCGGAAGCGGTCGACAAAGCGGTGCGGCTTTTTGGAGCCAAGCCGGCGGCGTCGCAACGAATCACCATCGTGTTGGAACCTCGGCTCGCGGCATCTATTGTGGCGCTCGCGGGCGGAACGTTGAGCGGCGAGCGCGTCCTGAAAGGGCGTTCACCGTTCGGTGATCGAATGGGCGAAGCGATTGCTTCACCGCTGTTGACCCTTGTCGATGATCCGACGAATCCGTGGTCGCTTGCCGCCGAAAGTCATGATGGCGAAGGCCTTGCTTGTCGGCCAAATCCATTGATCGTTGACGGCGTGTTACAACAGTTTTTACACAACGCGTATACGGCGCGCCGAGCGGGAACTCACTCGACTGGTTCCGCAGTACGTGGGTATCGCACGACCCCCGGGGTGGGGTGCCAAGCCTTGGCGGTTGCCCCCGGGAGCGGAACCCACGATGAATTGGTGGCTGGAGTCGAACTGGGTTTCTTGGTCGACTCGATGAGTGGTTTTCACTCGGGCGTGAATGCCGTCAGCGGAGATTTTTCGGTCGGAGCTGAGGGGATCATGATTCGCGACGGTCACCTGGCCGAGCCGGTGAGAGAAATCACGTTGGCATCAACATTGCAACGCCTATTGCTTGGCATAGAAGCAGTTGGTGCTGATCTTGAATGGTTACCGAGTGGCATGGGGGCGGTCACGTTAGTGATCGGCGACGTCGCCTTAAGCGGAACGTGACATCAGTAGTGCTCGCATTGGTCGTCTTTTCATGATGACGCTTCGTTAGCCCTGTCCGACGATCGCGACAACGACCATGCCCTGGCCGAGTGCGGTCGCGACTGCGGCCGCTTCGGTATCGGAAACGGCGACGACAATCGAGGTGTCTGCTTCACCGATCACTCGGGCGTTGGCAGCGACCAAGCCAGCGGCTGAGGATCGTCGATTGGCTAATGCGTCGGTGTCGGATTTGGGATTGAACATGTCGACGCGATCACCAACCCGCACTTGGGTACCGGTACCTTCGATTGGAATCGCGATTGCCCGAAAGCCGTCCGGAACCAGTGCTGCCAGCCCGCTTATCCCGTGTGGGCCGAGCCGTCGACTGCTTATGATCTCGCCTGCGACGATCGTCGCGACCACGACTTGTCCAACGGGATCGAGTTCGGCCACATCGTGAGGAAGGTCGCCGACCGGCCACTCGCGAAATTCGAAGTCGTCGCGGCCGATCACATCGCCAATGTCGAGATCATGTCGGGCGACCCGGACCGACCGGGTCGTGCCGAGCGCGGCAACTGTCGTGGCGGCATCATTGGCCGTTGACGCAACGATCGCGGCGGCCGCGAGTGCCAGGCCCGCTGCGAGCAGCCAGCGGCCAATGCGATGTGGTGTGCGATGCCACCACGGGATGGCTGCGCCGAGCGCCAGATGGCCGGCGCGACGCGGAATGACAAAGCGCATGAAAGGTTGCCTCCAACGGCGATGATTAGCAGTCGGGGGAAGGCGCACCCACCCTAGGTTCCGCAAGAGCGGCTGTCACCAGCCGAATTCGCTTGCGTTATGCGGGTGCAGATTCCTTTTTTCCGCTTGACGTTCCTGAGCCGGAACCTGACGTGCTCGACGACGACGACGGCGTGGCGGTCGCTGGTGTTGAGTCTTTTTTTGAATCGGTCGAAGTGCTGCTTGATCCGCCTGATTCGCTGCTTCCGCCTGATTCACTCTGGGATTCACTGCCCGTTGAGGTCGAAGCCGACGATGAGGTTGACGTTGTTGACGAAGTCCCTTTGCTGTCAGTTTTGTAAAATCCCGAACCCTTGAATGAAATGCCAGGTGCGGCAAAAATTTTGCGTAGCGACCCACCACAACTTGGGCAGGTGTCGAGCGGGTCATCGCTAAACGACTGGACGACTTCGATTTCGTTGCTGCATTCTCGGCAGCGGTACTCGTATGTCGGCATGGCGGGAACTCCGGTAGTGGAACGAAAGTCGAGTTGGTGAGCGAGTCGCGGACAGCCTGCGGTTGGCAGGTGAGTTAACTCAGGATTGACGATCATACCGACATGGACGGCCGTAATGCCCGCCGAGCAGTGGGTGGCAGGGTCGACGCGGTGTCCTAGAGTGGCGCCATGACGTCGCTCGTTACGAAAGCGGTAATTCCTGCGGCAGGGTTGGGGACCCGATTCTTGCCCGCCACAAAGGCGCAACCGAAAGAGATGTTGCCGATCGTTGATAAGCCAGCGATTCAATATGTGGTCGAAGAAGCGGTGCGGGCTGGCATTGATGACATTTTGATCATTACGGGTCGCGGCAAGCGCACGCTCGAAGATCACTTCGATCGAAATTTCGAACTTGAGTATTACCTTGAGCAGCGCGGTAAGACCGAAGAACTCCATGAAATCCAAGCGTTGGCTGAGATGGCCGACATCCATTATGTGCGACAAGGGGAACCGCTTGGATTGGGCCATGCCGTTTCGGTGGCGCGCAAACATGTCGGTGACAATCCGTTCGTCGTACTTCTCGGAGACGACCTTATGGATCGTCGGTCGAATGTCTTGCAGGGAATGATCGATACCTACGACCAATACGGGCGGTCGGTGGTTGCGTTGGCGGAATTCCCCATCGAACAGATCTCGTCTTACGGATGCGTGAAACCCGAAGCGGTGACCGACACCTTGGTCCGTATTCTCGACATCGTCGAGAAGCCTCAGCCGAGTGAAGCACCCTCAAATCTGGCGGTCATGGGACGTTATGTGTTCACGCCCGAAATATTCGGAGCGTTGGAAAAAGTTCGACCTGGTGTAGGCGGCGAAATCCAACTTACCGATGCCATTGCAATCCTGCTGGCTGAGCAAACGGTGTACGGCTACACATTCACTGGTGGTCGCTACGACATAGGAAAGAAAATCGACTACCTCAAGGCGACTGTCGAACTTGGCATCGACCATCCTGAAGTCGGCCCCGAATTTGAAGCGTTTTTACGCGCATTTGTGCGAGGCCGTGGGTTGGCATGATTGAGTTGAGCGAGGCCCGAGCCTTTGTGCTTGAGGCCTGCTCGGTACTACCGGCCGTGCGTATCCGCACGGCCGATGCGCTCGGATGTGTGGCGACTGAGGCATTGGTGTCGAATCAATTCGTACCGCCGTTTGCCAATAGTGCGCTGGATGGATTCGCGGTTCTGGCGCGAGACACCATTGGCGCAACGTTGACCAACCCGGTTCGGTTGCGACTTATCGGAACGATCCGTGCCGGGATGGGCCCGGACACTTCACCCGCTGCCGGTGATGCGGTGCGGATCATGACTGGCGCACCGATGCCCACCGGTGCTGATGCGATCGTGATGGTCGAACAAAGCGCGTTGGTCGCTGATGATCAAGTGGACCTTTTTGCGCAGGTCGAAGCGGGAAACGCGGTGCGCAATGCCGGCGAAGACTTACGACCCGGCGACCTGGTGTTCCCGGCTGGTGACGTGATCAGCGCGGGTCACCTCGGCGTGCTCGCGACGCTCGGAGTCGATGAAGTCCAGGTCGTACCTCGCGTGCGCGTCGGCGTGATGTCGACTGGCGACGAACTTGTTGATGGTCCCGAAGCGCTGGCACCAGGTCAGATCCGAGATTCCAATCGGCAGACGTTGTTGGCGCTGGTGCAACAAGCAGGATGCGTCGCGATCGACCTGGGTCGTATCCCCGATGATGAAGCCGCAATTACTGAAGCCCTCGTGGCGGGTGCAAAAACATGCGATGCCCTGATTTCAACCGGAGGGGTGAGCATGGGCGATTTCGACTTCGTGAAGGTCGTGCTTGATCGAATTGGTGACGTGCATTGGATGCAGGTAGCGGTGAAGCCAGCAAAGCCGCTCGCATGTGGCACGATCCCCCGGTCGCAATCAGTGGAGTCCGGGCCCGCTTCACAGTCAGATCAGGTCAGTCGAGTGCCGGTGTTTGGACTTCCGGGCAATCCGGTGTCGTCGGTAGTGTCGTTTGAATTGTTTGCGCGTCCGGCGCTGCGCAAGATGATGGGACATCGCGACATCGATCGCCGCCGAATTCAGGCTGTCGCCGATGAACCGCTGGTCCGTCACCCGGATGGAAAAGTGCATGTTCGCCAAGTGGTCTGTACCTACGGCGACGACAATAGCTTCCATGTCGTGTCTGCCGGTGGCGCCGGTTCGCATCAATTAAGCGTATTGGTGAGCGCCAATGCCATGGCCGTGTTGCCCGATGGCGGCTCCATCGAGTTTGGCGAAACGGTGGACGTCTTGTTGTGCGATTAAGCCTTGCTTTGCCCGAAGGCGATCACCTCTGACACGGGTGAGTAACGTTGTCGTTTGTGGAGACGGCGAAGACAATCGTGTTCAGACTGACTGCGTCGCAGCAACGCCGCTACCGTTTTGGACTCGCCGGTGGAGCGAGCATGGTGTTGTCTGCTGGCGTTGTTCGCCTAGCGATAACCGGTCGCTTGATGTCGCTGGCGGGATTGGTATCGATTTCAGTGCTCGCATTGGCCCTTGGCGCCGCTGCGATGGTGGTCATTGGCATGCAACCGTTGGTGGTAGTAACCGAAACGTCATTGTTGGCGCGTCGCGGGCCTCGCCGGACTGAGGTCACATGGATCGATGTAACCACCATCGACATTCGGGAACGGGGTGAATCTCGGCGCGTCGTTGTGCACGCCAATGGTCGTCCCGTCGTCCTTCCGGTTCCGCTTACTGGTGGCTCACTATTGAGTCCTGGCATCGATCGCGACCTGGACGACAAGGTCGAGATTCTGCGCGGATGGTGGCGCTCTCGCGCTACCACCTAGCCTCGGCGCATGACTACAAGCGATCGCGATAATGAGAATGCACTCGAGAATCCCCTCGTTGCTGCGGTCGCGTCGAAAGATCTGGTAGATCGATTTGGTCGGGTGCATCGAGATCTGCGGATTTCGATCACCGATCGTTGCAATTTCCGTTGTACCTATTGCATGCCCGCTGAGGGCATGCCGTGGCTCCCGCGCACCGAGTTGTTGTCTTATGAAGAGCTCACTCGAGTGGCGCGCCTTTTGGTAGATCGCTACGGGTTCAACGGAATCCGAGTCACCGGTGGCGAGCCAACTGTCCGCGCACACCTGCCGGTATTGATCGAAAAGCTGAGCGCGTTGCAAACCCCGAGCGGTCAACCCGTTGATGTCGCGTTGACTACGAATGGTGCAAGCCTCCGTTTACTTGCTCATGATCTGGCCGCGGCCGGATTGAGTCGAATCAATGTGTCTTGTGATTCGCTCCGCCGTGATCGTTTCGCTGAACTTACAAAACGAGACGCACTGCACGATGTACTTGACGGCGTTGACGCGGCAGTGGCGGCCGGACTCGAACCTGTGAAAATCAACGTAGTGGTCATCAAGGGTGTCAACGACGATGAAATTGTTGACTTCGCAACCTATGGCCGTGAGCACGGTGTAATCGTGCGCTTCATTGAGTTCATGCCACTCGACGCGCAGGGCGAGTGGACTAACGATCAAGTTTTTACCTACGCCGACATCATCGCTGCAATCGATTCGGTGTATCCGATTGAGCCAGTTGGTCCGAGGGGTTCGGACCCTGCGCAACGTTTTCAGTATCGGGATGGAAACGGTGAGATCGGCATCATCGGGAGCGTGACCCATTCATTTTGTGAAACGTGTGATCGAGTCCGGTTGACCGCAGAAGGTCAGTTACGCAATTGCTTGTTTTCGCTCGACGAACACGACCTTCGAGGCCCGATGCGTGGCGGCGCCGATGACGACACATTGGCCGACATCGTCGAGCGCGCCGTTGCCGAGAAGTGGATTGGTCACTCGATCAATCAAGTCACGTTTATTCGCCCGAAGCGAGGCATGAGCCAAATCGGTGGCTGATGGGGTAACGCCGCCTACACTTTGCGACCATGTCCGATCACGGTCTCACTCCGGGTCTCACCCATCTTGATCCGCTCGGTCGAGCACGGATGGTCGATGTCACTCCGAAGGAACCGACTCATCGACGTGCGATCGCTCGAGGCAAGGTTTTTATGCAAGCCGAGACCACCTCACTCGTTGCTCGCGGCGCGATGTCAAAAGGTGATGTGCTTGCGGTAGCTCGGGTAGCGGGGATCCAAGCGGCAAAGCGAGCGCCAGACTTGATCCCGCTGTGCCATCCATTGCTTGTTGGGTCAGTTTTAGTGAATTTTCGCATCGAAGACGACTACATCGAGGTCGAGGCACAGGTCGAAACGGTCGACCGTACGGGGGTCGAAATGGAAGCGCTAACCGCGTGTTCGATCGCGGCGCTGACCATTTATGACATGTGTAAGTCTGCCGACCGATCCATGGTGATCGGCGAGATCACCTTGTGGGAAAAGACCGGCGGCCGATCAGGGGTCTACCGACGCGCCGACGACGGCGATGTGCCTGGCTGAGCGCCGCTCGATGATGCCTGGGTGGTTCAGATAGCGATTGTCGCCATTTCGTAGTACAACTGTCACATAACTTGAACCGACCGAAAGGCAGTAAAGACGCGGGTTTAACCGCTGCTTTACTGGCATCCACCGCTCAATGTTTCGCGGTGACTACGGTCCTGAGCACGGATAGGTAGGGCACGGAGCGTGACATTCGTGGTGCTGTTCATTCTTGCGGTGGTATGGGCCGTGTACTTGGTCTCATGGGCGCGCAGTCGCAGCGACCGCCGAGGCAGCAACTCGATCTCGACGTTTACGAAGCACCTTTCAGTGCTTGAGCGCACCACTCCCGGATGGTCGAATTCGCCGACCCGAATAGCAGGTTCGCCTGCACCGCAGCGAGCAACTGTTTCGTTAGCTCGCCCCGCGTTCGCTCCGCAAGATTTTCGGTCGTCGGGTTCCCGTGGTAGCTCAATGTCGCCTCGTCAGGTTCGGGAGCGTCGTAAGAACGTGTTGTTTGCGCTCGCTGGCGCAGTCGTTGTCACGTTTGCATTGGTCGTCGTCGTCGGTGGTAGCGCGGTGTATTTGCAACTTCTAGCCGATTGCTTATTCGGGGCCTATGTGTTCACGCTTGTTCAGATTCGGCGCACTCAGGAAGAACGTCAGGCCAAAGTTCGGTACATGCCACAGCAGGCGAGTTACCGCGAACAAGCGTCGATGCAATTACATTCATCCGCTCGTTAGTGACGGTCGCTTTATAGCTCCCTCGCCGCCTTCACCCGCTTAGGACGGTGCATTTGGATTTCGCGGAGACCGGTGCTTTCGTCGAAAACGGCTAGTCTGGTGATTCGTGTTTGTTGTCGATGGGGGTGTGATGAATCGGTTTCGTAGCGTTGCGGTTATTGCTGGATTCGCGCTTATTGGAGGACTGGTTGCGTTGTCGGGCTCAACTCCGGCTAACGCCGGACAGTTCCCCGGCACGAACGGCAAAATCGCCTACGGCAAGGGTAGTGTTTTCTCGGGCTCGGACATTTGGTTGATGAACGTCGACGGCACTGATGACACCCAGATCACGCATGGTTCTGGTTCTAGCAATTTTACTGCGGCATGGTCGGCCGATGGCACCAAAATGCTGTTCGGCAGCAACCGAAGTGGGCATTGGCAGGTCTGGGCGATGGATGCGAATGGCGATAACCAACGCCAACTCACGTTTGATCCGGATACCAACAGCAGCAACGCCTCGTGGTCGCCTGATGGCTCCAAGATTGTCTACACGCGGTGGCTTGATGGGATTGGTGAAATCTATGTGATGAATGCGGATGGCAGCAATCAAATTCGCCTTACTCACAATACTGACGAGGACCGAGACCCTTCGTGGTCGCCTGATGGCACCAAGATCGTGTTCACCAGCAACCGTCAAGGCCAGAACGATATTTTTGTGATGGATGCCAATGGCGGCAAAAAGATTGCACTGACCACGACAACCGGTGGTGAAAGTCGTGAGGCTTCGTGGTCGCCTGATGGCACCAAAATCGTGTTCACCAGCTGGCGCGGTGTCAGCAACGACATTTGGGTGATGGACGCAAATGGGGATAACCAAACGAACCTCACCAGCGTTGGGACCTTCGAGAGCTTCGCTTCGTTTTCGCCGGACGGCACCAAGATCGTGTTCAACAGTGACCGTGACCATGAAGGTAGTAGCGAGGTCTATGTCATGGATGCAAATGGCGAGAACCCTCTGCGAATCACGACTACTCCGGGCGGGTTTGGCGGAGTGAATATTCTGGCCAACGCAGCGTGGCAGCCAATTCCGGTGGTAGTTCCGACCACAACCACAACGGCGGCACCAACAACGACTGCACTTCCGGCTGAAGTCGCCGCGGTTGAAGCAACCCCAGCATTCACCGGCTGAGCAATCGCCTTTCGAAGTTCAGAACTGCGAAGTGTGCCGACGCCGTTCGGCATTGATCGTGAATTGGGATTGTGCGAACGGGGTATTTGCTGGCGTCAACTTTGCTAATCCGGCCACCCGCTTATTTGGACTGCTAGCCCACCTCTAACCCTTCTGGCGGGTATAGGGCCTGGCGCCTAAACTTTTCCTTATGGAAAATTCGACCGGCACCGAAAACGCTGCCGCATCTGAAGCTGCGACGACTGGCAGTTCAAGTCACCGCCATCGCTATCGGGCGCGTCGTTGACTGAACCTAGGAAAATGCCCGAAGGCAGGCAAGCGATGGCTGCATCGCTGCGTCTGCGTAATTACCGGCTCCTCTTCGTCTCGCAGGGGGTGTCACTGACGGGGACTTCATTGCAGGACGTCGCCCAGGCTTGGCTGGTCCTGCAACTCAGCATTTTTCACAGGTGCAGTTTTCACTGACTTGGCGGACTTTTCAAGTGACACCACTCCAGGTGATGGCAACGATCAGAACCTGAGTAGTTTCAGCGGTTTTTGATAGGGAATATCGCTTGGATTGGTTTGATCGCAAGGCATCTAGCCAGGCATCGCTGCGGTGCGCAGTGGTTTAACGGTGATCTGTGGTGACTTCGTGTCATTCCGACACCATTGGTGGAGGCCATGGGCGGATGTTCCTACCCCTCGTGGTGTCATCACTTGCTGGAGCTGCGTCGTGGACTGGTTTCGACCGCCTCTAACTTCAGGATGTCGGGCAATGGAGCAGCATTTACCCAACTTGATCGCCTAGGAGGGAATTGGGGACAGGATCGGTGACGCTTCGTCCCGCCAGTCTCGCCGTCCGGGAATGAGTGCACACAGCGCAGGGGTCCCGTGTCGGGCACCAACAGCCTGAGACCGGAGCCCCCGCCCCCTCGGAGCTATAGAGTTGGACAATGGGTTCCAAACGATCCGTCCCGGCACCGGCGATCACGGAGTTGCCCGAGATCGGCGTCACCGTGATCTCGAAGTGGCTCTACAACTGCTACGTCATCCACGACGGCGGCGACGGGCAACCGTTCGTCGTCGACTTGGGTATGCCATCGCAGATCCCGTTCGTGGCGGACGCGTTGTCGGACCGGGGGTCGGACTTGTCCGAGCTCGGGGCGGCAGTGGCCACCCACGGACACGCGGACCACGTCGGCGGTCTCCCACCGCTGCGCGACCAGCATGGAACCGCCGTGCACCTCCCAATCGCGATCGCGGAGATGCGCGCCGGGACACGGGCCCTCCGCCCGCCGGGCATCAGGGCGGTCTCGCAGATCCTCCCGGTGATGGCGAGCCAGCCCCGTGACCTGGTGGCCACCAAGGAGATCGCCGGCACGGCGACGTCGATCGGCTGGGACGGCAAAGGGGTTCGGCTCCCGTTCGAACCGGACTCGTGGCTGTCCGACGGCGACCACCTCCCCGGGCTCCCCGACTGGCAGGTGCTCAACACGCCCGGCCACAGCGATGACTCAACCTGCCTCTTCCATGCACCCACCCGCACCCTCCTTTCAGGCGATGCGGTCCTGTCGGCGGACGGACGGGCGTGGTTCAACCCCGAGTTCGTCGACCCCGAGTTGTCGGCAACCAGCGAGGCCCGACTCCGCGCCCTCGACGTGGAGCACCTCCTGCCCGGTCACGGCCTAGTGGTCACGGGCCCGCGTGTGATGACTGAAGCGCGAACCCATACCGACCAACCGTCGATCGGTGCCAAGGCCTCAGCGTTGTGGCAGGTCCTGCGCAACCATGCCGGCCGCCAAGCCTACTGACCGGCCGCCGCAGCCAGGCGAGCCACCTCCAGGCAAGACGACACCGACCCCGATGACCCGAATGACCCCAAGGACTCGATCACGACGGGAACCTCATCAACACCGCGCGAGGTCGGGGGTTTGAAAGAGACCCTTAAGTGGAGGTGATGGGACTATGTTCGAACCCCGTGTAGTTGCCCCAAGTTTGAGTGAACTACTCGTAAAATGAGAGCACACAGCAAAGGAAGAATCTCCGTGCGTCCCATTTTCCATCTTTCGATTCCTGTCCGTGATCTGAGTGAGGCAGTCGACTTCTACCGGAGCCAGCTGGGTGCAGAGATTGGAAGGACAACGGACGGCTTTGTTGACGCACTTCTCTTTGGCGCCCAAGTAACACTTCAGAACGATCCCACCAGCGTGACCGTTCCGATGCCGAGGACCCGACACTTCGGTGCGACCATTGCATGGGACGCGTGGGAATCAATCTCAGCTCGTCTTCGTGGAGGTCCGCTGATTGTTGAGCCGCCAACTCTCTCGTATGTGGGCGAGCCCACAGAGCAGGGAAAATTGATGATCAAAGATCCGAGCGGAAATCTCATTGAAATCAAGGCATACCGCCGACCTGACACGGTTCTCGGATCCCTGGCACACTGATCAGATAGTTCCTGAGGAGCCCTTCCGCTCAACAGTCTTGAGGATCAATCCAGAAGCTTCCCCTGAGTTACCTGCTTCTGCTGTCGGTGTTCCAGTAAGAGCGAGGGGCGAATCCGTCGGACACCTGCTATCCTTACATTTAGGAAAAAGTAAGGAGAATGACATGGACGTGGCCGCTCGCTTGAGCTCCAAAGGGCAGATAACGATTCCGAAGGCAGTGCGTGAGGCCCTCGGTGTAGAGGAAGGCGACTCCGTTATTTTTCGAATTGATGGCAACCTGGCGACCCTTCAGCGGACACCAGATTTCCTTGAACTGGCGGGAACGCTCGCCGCGCCGGCAACCAAGAAGAGCGCCAGCTGGGACCGAGTCCTAGAGATCTCACGTGCGAGTAGGGCCAAGAAGTTTCAGTGAGTTCGTTTGTCGACACCAACGTTCTGGTTCGTCATCTGGTTGGTGACCCTCCCGGCATGGCGAGGCGCGCCACCGCCTTTTTAGGAAGCGAAGAGAGTCTCTACCTCGCTGATCTCATCGTTGCCGAAACGGTGTACGTACTCGAATCGTTCTACGAAATCGAACGTTCTCGCATCAGTGAAGCAATCCGATCCTTGCTGGCCATGGAGTCGGTCCGGGTTATTGACGCTCCTTTGTTGCTCAGAGCGGTTGCCTTGTATGAAGGCGAACGGCTTGATTTTGCCGACGCCTACCTCGTGGCTTGCGCGGAAACCACCGGGGTAGGCAAGGTCGCTTCCTTCGACAAAGCCATCAGTCGAATATCCACGGTCGAGAGAATCGAGCCCTGAGGAATCAATGGATTGTTGTGGCTTTGACAACGATTGGTGGAGGTAATGGGACTATGTTCGAACCCCTCGTGGGCCTTCTGAACAGGGGTTATGCGGTGTCGAGGTCTGAGCCGAGCGCCAATATGGGCGCTGCAGGAC